>VFQP010000026.1_pt1 | contig 495891 bp, 419 predicted proteins | sample 3512351 | NCBI WGS metagenome assembly VFQP01 (sample SAMN10412372, study PRJNA504923) | tailings metagenome | isolation source: Relicate 1 Philex TSF1 revegetated site | place: Philippines: Tuba, Benguet | collected 2017-08-29
CGATCATCAACCAGAAGGGTCAGAACATGACCTGCGTCTACGTCGCCATCGGCCAGAAGGCGTCGTCGATCAAGAACGTGGTGCGCTCGCTGGAAGCCGCCGGCGCGATGGACTACACCATCGTCGTCGCCGCCACCGCCTCCGAGTCGGCTGCGATGCAATACGTGTCGGCCTACAGCGGTTGCACGATGGGCGAGTACTTCCGCGACCGCGGCCAAGATGCGCTGATCATTTACGACGATCTGTCCAAGCAGGCCGTTGCCTACCGCCAGGTCTCGCTGCTGCTGCGCCGCCCGCCGGGCCGCGAAGCCTTCCCCGGCGACGTGTTCTATCTCCACAGCCGCCTGCTCGAGCGCGCCGCCCGCGTGAATGCCGACTACGTCGAAGCCTTCACCAAGGGCGAGGTCAAGGGCAAGACGGGTTCGCTGACGGCGCTGCCCATCATCGAAACGCAAGCCGGTGACGTCTCGGCCTTCGTGCCGACCAACGTGATCTCGATCACCGACGGCCAGATCTTCCTGGAAACGAACCTGTTCAACGCCGGCATCCGTCCCGCGATCAACGCCGGTATCTCGGTGTCGCGCGTCGGTGGCGCTGCGCAGACCAAGCTGATCAAGTCGCTGTCCGGCGGTATCCGTACCGATCTGGCCCAGTACCGCGAGCTGGCCGCGTTCGCGCAGTTCGCCTCGGACCTGGATGCCGCCACGCGCAAGCAGCTGGACCGCGGTGCCCGCGTGACCGAGCTGCTGAAGCAGGCTCAGTACCAGCCGCTGTCGATCAGCCTGATGGCCGCCTCGATCTATGCCGCCAACAAGGGCTACCTGGACGACATCGACGTCAAGAAGGTCCTGGGCTTCGAGCATGGCCTGCACCAGTTCCTGAAGACCAGCCACGCCGCCCTGCTGGCCAAGCTGGAGCAGGACAAGGCGATGGACAAGGATGCGGAAGCGGAACTGAACGGCGCGATCGCGGCGTTCAAGAAGTCTTTCGCCTGATCTGACCACCTGACCGCGGGGCGCGAGCCCCGCGCTCCCAACAGGAGAGAACATGGCGGCAGGCAAGGAAATCCGCAACAAGATCAAGTCGGTCGAGAACACCAAGAAGATCACCAAGGCCATGGAGATGGTCGCGGCGGCCAAGATGCGCAAGGCGCAGGACCGCATGCGCACGGCCCGTCCGTACTCCGACAAGGTCGCGGCGATCGCCGGTCACCTCTCGATGGCCAATCCCGAGTACGTGCACCCCTTCATGGCATCCAACGACGCCAAGAAGCCGGTTGGCATCGTGCTGGTGACCACCGATAAGGGCCTGTGCGGCGGCCTGAACACCAACATGCTGCGTGCCGTCACCGGCAAGCTGCGTGAAGTGCAATCGGCCGGCAGCAAGGTCGAGGTGGTGGCGATCGGCAACAAGGGCTTCGGCTTCATGAACCGCATCGGCGCGACCGTGGTGGCGCATGCGACCCAGCTCGGCGACACGCCGCATCTGGACAAGCTGATTGGCCCGGTCAAGGTGCTGCTCGACAAGTACGCCGCGGGCGAGCTGTCGGCGGTCTACCTCTGCTTCACCCGCTTCATCAACACGATGAAGCAGGAGCCGGTGCTGCAGCAGCTGCTGCCGCTGTCGGGCGAGAGCCTGAAAGAGAAGGCCAAGGCCACGCATGCCTGGGACTACCTCTACGAGCCGGACGCGCAGACCGTCATCGACGAACTGCTGGTCCGCTACACCGAGTCCCTGGTCTACCAGGCGGTGGCCGAGAACATGGCCTCGGAGCAGTCGGCGCGTATGGTCGCGATGAAGGCCGCGACCGACAACGCCGGCACCCTGATCAAGGAACTGAAGCTGGTCTACAACAAGACCCGCCAGGCCGCGATCACGAAGGAACTCTCGGAAATCGTCTCGGGCGCCGCCGCCATCGGCGGCTGACGGCGACTGGTGAACTGAATACAGCAAGACAAGGAAACGAACATGAGTCAAGTTCAAGGCAAGATCGTTCAGTGCATCGGCGCCGTGGTCGACGTGGAGTTCCCGCGCGACCAGATGCCCAAGGTCTATGACGCACTGAAGATGGACGGCAGCGCGCTGACCCTGGAAGTGCAGCAGCAGCTGGGCGATGGCGTGGTGCGCACGATTGCGCTGGGCTCGTCCGACGGCCTGCGCCGCGGTTCGGTGGTCTACAACACCGGCGACACCATCAAGGTGCCGGTCGGTACGGCCACCCTCGGCCGCATCATGGACGTGCTGGGCAACCCCATCGACGAGCGCGGCCCGGTGTCCACCGAGCTGACCGCCTCGATCCACCGCGCGGCTCCCGAGTACGACGAGCTGTCGCCCTCGCAGGATCTGCTGGAAACCGGCATCAAGGTGATCGACCTGATCTGCCCGTTCGCCAAGGGCGGCAAGGTGGGCCTGTTCGGCGGCGCCGGCGTCGGCAAGACCGTGAACATGATGGAGCTCATCAACAACATCGCCAAGGCGCACAGCGGTCTGTCCGTGTTCGCCGGCGTCGGTGAGCGCACCCGTGAGGGCAACGACTTCTATCACGAGATGTCGGACTCCAACGTCGTCGTTCAGGAGAACCTGAGCGAGTCGAAGGTGGCGATGGTCTACGGCCAGATGAACGAGCCCCCGGGCAACCGTCTGCGCGTCGCGCTGACCGGTCTGACCATGGCCGAAGCGTTCCGCGACGAAGGTCGCGACGTGCTGTTCTTCGTCGACAACATCTACCGCTACACCCTGGCCGGTACCGAAGTGTCGGCACTGCTGGGCCGCATGCCGTCCGCCGTGGGCTACCAGCCGACGCTGGCCGAGGAAATGGGCCGCCTGCAGGAGCGCATCACGTCGACCAAGGTCGGCTCGATCACCTCGATCCAGGCCGTCTACGTGCCCGCCGATGACTTGACCGACCCGTCGCCGGCGACCACCTTCGCCCACTTGGACGCCACCGTCGTGCTGTCTCGCGACATCGCCGCGCTGGGTATCTACCCCGCCGTCGACCCGCTGGACTCGACCTCGCGCCAGATCGACCCGAACGTGGTCGGCGAAGAGCACTACAAGACCACCCGCGACGTGCAGGCCGTGCTGCAGCGCTACAAGGAACTGCGCGACATCATCGCCATCCTGGGCATGGACGAGCTGTCGCCGGAAGACAAGCAGGCCGTGGCCCGCGCGCGCAAGATCCAGCGCTTCCTGTCGCAGCCCTTCCACGTCGCCGAAGTGTTCACGGGCACGCCGGGCAAGTACGTGCCGCTGAAGGAAACCATCCGCGGCTTCAAGATGATCGTGGCCGGCGAGTGCGATCACCTGCCGGAACAGGCCTTCTACATGGTCGGCACGATCGACGAAGCCTTCGAGAAGGCCAAGAAGCTCCAGTGAGACTGCGCATTCGGGCCGGATGCGTCGTTGCCGTGCTCGCTGGACATGAGTCCAGCTCCGCGCGACGCCTCGCCTCCGACCCGACTGCTTGCTCACTGAAGCTTCTTACACGCTAAGGAAGATAGAGATGGCAACGATTCACGTCGATGTGGTGAGCGCCGAGGAGAGCATCTTCTCGGGCGAGGCCCAGTTCGTCGCGCTGCCGGGTGAGAACGGCGAACTCGGCATCCTGCCGCAGCACACGCCGCTGATCACCCGCATCAAGCCTGGTGCCGTGCGCATCCAGGGGGCGGACGGCAAGGAAGAGTTCATCTTCGTCGCCGGCGGCATTCTTGAAGTCCAACCGCATGGCGTGACCGTGCTGGCCGACACCGCGGTGCGCGGCAAGGATCTCGACGAAGCCAAGGCGGCCGAAGCCAAGGCGATCGCCGAGGAAGCGCTGAAGAACGCGAAGAGCGACATCGACCTGGCTGCGGCGCAGGCCGAACTGGCCACGCTGGCCGCCCAGATCGCCGCGGCGCGCAAGCTGCGCGGCATGAAGCACTGAGCAGCGACGCGCTCACGCAAACGTCCGCAGTGGTGTTTACACCCTGCGGACGTTTCTTTATTCCGATGAGAATTCGCGGCGCCCGGCGGTCTGTAGATGAGTCGGCGCGATACATGCCTCCACGAAGAAGAGGCTCAACTGGAGGAAAACCATGAAATCACTGATGACCGTTGCGGCGGTTGCTGCGTTGCTGTCTGGCTGTGCTGCAACTGAGCAGCATCGTGCGATTGAAACGCCGCAAGTCAAGGCGGTTCGCACGGCCTACCAAGGTCCCAAGGCGCTTGTTGCGATCGGCAAGTTCGACAACCGATCGAACTTCATGCGCGGCATCTTCACCGATGGCGTAGATCGTTTGGGGTCGCAGGCCAAGACCATCCTGATCGGCCATCTTCAGGAGTCGCAGCGCTTCAACGTCCTGGAGCGCGAGAACCTTGATGAGGCCAAGCAGGAGGCTGCATACAAGGCTCAGACGCAGAGCATCAAGGGCGCCGACTTCATCATCACGGGTGCGGTTGCCGAATTTGGCCGCAAGGAGGTTGGCGACCAACAGCTGTTCGGGATCCTGGGACGCGGCAAGAGCCAGATTGCTTATGCCAAGGTGACATTGAACGTCGTCAATATCCAGACCAGCGAAGTCGTTCACTCCGCATCCGGCGCGGGCGAGTACGCGTTGTCCAGCCGTGAAGTGGTCGGCTTTGGCGGCACCGCAGGCTACGACGCCACCTTGAATGGCAAGGTGCTCGACCTCGCCATCCGTGAAGCGGTTGACAAACTGGTCGCCGGGGTCGAAGGCGGTGCGCTGCGCACACAAGCCCGCTGACGCTCTGCAGAACAAACGCCAGGGGAACGAATGAAGCTGAATTTGACGGTCGCCGCGATGGCGGCGCTTGTACTTGCGGGATGCGCGGCACCGCAACCGCCGCTCTATCAGTGGGGCGGCTTTCCGTCCTACACCTATGACGCGCTTCGGGGTGAAGGCAAGAGTCCTCAGGAGCAGGTGGATCTGATGCTGGCACACAGCCAGAAGGTGGCTCAGGCCGGACAGAGGCTCCCGCCCGGCTTCCAGGCCCATATCGGCTTGCTGCTGCTGAAATTGGGGCAGGCTGACGCAGCCCAGATTCACTTCGAGGCGGAGCGGCAGGCCTTCCCGGAGTCGGCCGTCTATATCGATTCAATGATCAAGGCTTCGGCCAAGACCAAAAGCTGAGGCAAGGGATGATCCAGTACCGAGGATGTGCCGGCTGGCGGGCCATCGCCGCACTCATGTTGACGAGCTTGCTCGGCGCTTGCGCGACGCCACCGCCGCCGTATGACTACAGCGCATTTCGCGCCGCCAAGCCAGCTTCCATCCTGGTGATGCCGCCGTTGAATAACACACCGGATGTGAAGGCAACGAATAGCGTGTGGGCTCAAGCAGTGGTGCCGCTCGCAGAGTCGGGCTATTACGTGGTTCCGATCAGCGTCGTGGCTGAAACCTTCCGCGAGAACGGATTGAACAACGCTGCGGAGGCCAACCAGGCGAACCCGGAGAAGCTGAGGGAGTTCTTCGGGGCCGACACGGCGTTGTACGTCAATGTGACGCAGTACGGCACCAGCTACAAGGTGATTGCCAGCGACACCACGGTTGCCGTTGAGGGCAAGCTGGTCGATCTGCGCAGCGGGGCCACGCTATGGGTTGGCTCCGCGAGGGCTTCGAGCGCCGAGCAGCAGCAGTCTTCCGGAGGCGGCCTGGTTGGGCTGCTGGTTCAGGCGCTGCTCAAGCAGGTTCTGGAAAGCGCCACGGATGCGGCGCATCCCATGGCGGGCATTGCAAAGCAGCGTTTGCTGGCGGCTGGGCGCCCGAACGGGCTGTTATTCGGACCCCGGTCGCCGCACTTCGGCAAAGAGCAACTCGGTAACCGATAAGGTCATCCACACTAGAGGCAGGTTGTGCGTGGCACGTGCTACTGCAATAGGTTGTGAGCCCGAAAAATGAAATTCAATGGGGGATGCTATTTATGAAAATCAAACTACTAGTCTCCGCAGCCGTGCTGTCGCTGCTGGGTTTGGCTGCCTTGCCAAGTCGGGCGAATATCTGCACTGTTCCACCTATCCATACAAATGGTTGCACCACAAAGCTTCAGGTCAATGGGCAAACCGCCGAGATTGGGTATTTCTATCCGTCAATAGTGCCATTCAAGGTGATCTACGAAAGTGCCTGCAATCGACACGACATCTGTTACAGCACGCTGGGTTCAGATAAATCCCAGTGCGACTCGGAGTTCCGTGGGAACATGAGATCGCGTTGTGATAGCGTGTTTAATCGATGGCTGGATCCTGCGGGTTGGCAATACTGTAAGAACATGGCTGAGCAGTTTTACACTGCCGTACATCTCTTTGGCCAAGAAGCAGAAACCGAAGCAAAGAATGAGACCGTAACCAAGTCCATCGGGCTGCGTGCAGCGGTCGAGAGTGACCAATGTGGAATGACGGCTCAGCTTGCCGGCTACTATACGTCGGACATTACTGGGTACGTGGAAGGGGCCTTCCAGCAGCGTGCTGCTCGACGTCCGACGGTATTTGAGATGTTCAATGCAATCCACTCTGGAAATCCGGGCGGGGACCTTGGCGCGTGGCGACTCGCGGTTGATTCGTATGCGCAATCGCGGCGTACGGCACTGGTGCCGTCCATCAATGTAATGCGCTCCGTGTCGTGGGATCAGGTGGAATTCAGCTCCAGCGCGACACCGGTTGGCTCACCGGTTACTATGCGCATCAATGGAGTCGGCTATGGTGCGGCCGCCAGCTTTTCGCTAGACAACCACATGTACAACTCCGTCAACTACAGTTTTCGAGGGTTCGCCTCTGCACGCCATGCAGTTGGTGGGGAGCGTGAAATCCAGTTGATTGACTTCTCCATTTATCGACAGGCGGAATGCAACCCGATTTGCCGCTGACCCGCTTCAATAGGAAGCCATGAGCGCCCAAGCGCGACACGATGCGTATGTCAATCTGGTTGCCCCCGATGGCGCCACCGCCCTTCTGTCCCTGCACGGCGGCCAGTTGCTCAGCTGGCAACCCGCGGGCGGCGGCGAGCAACTCTACCGCTCGCCGCTGAGCCAGGCGGCGCCCGGCCTCGCCGTGCGCGGCGGCGTGCCGGTGATCTTTCCGCAGTTCGCCGCGCAGGGCCCGGGGCCGCGCCACGGCCTGGCGCGCACGCGACCCTGGCAACTGCTGCAGCAGGAGCGCGGCCGCGACGACGCGCTGGCCGTGCTGCGCCTGGAGGACGATGCCGCCACCCGCGAGGCTTGGCCGCATGCGTTTGCGCTGGAGCTGACGCTGCGCATCGCCGGCGCCCGCCTCGAGATGGAACTGGCGGTGGAGAACCGCGGTACGCAGGCCGTCGAGTTCCAGGCCGCGCTGCACAGCTATTGGCGGGTCGGCGCCGCCGGACAGGTCGTCATCGACGGCCTGCAGGACCGCCGCTACCACGACAGCCTGCGCCAGGTCGACGGCGTGCAGCACAGCCGCCGCCTCGAACTGCTTGAAGGCCAGGCCATCGACCGCATCGTCTATGGCCCGGCGGCGCCTTTGCGCCTGCTGGACTTCAGCAGCGGCGTCACGCGCAGCCTGCTGATCGAGAGCGAGGGCTTCGACGACGCGGTGGTCTGGAATCCCGGTCCCGCGCATGGCCTGGCCGATCTGCCGGCCGAGGACTGGCAGCGTTTCGTCTGCCTGGAGCTGGCGCAGATCGAGCACCGTCCGCTGCTGCTGCCGGGCGAGGAATGGCTGGCCCGGCAGTCGGTCAGCCTGGAATGAGCGCCCTCGGTGCCGGGCAGGCGCTGCAAGGCGCGCTGCATGCCGGCCCGCCACCGCCGCCGGCCGAGCCGGCACTGCTGCTGGGCGCCGGCGGCTGGCTGGGTTCGGCCTTGCTGGCGCAGTTGCTGCAGTCCGGGCATGGCCGCGTGGGCACCTGGGTCGAGCGGGCGATGGGCAGCACGCACCGCGGCGTGATCGGTCAGGACTGGGCGCAGATCAGCCAGCCCGACGGTCCGTGGCAAGGCAGTTGCGCCTACCTGGTGCTTGAGCGCGGCGGCCTGACCGGCCAGCGCGACGCGGTGTTCGGCGTGCCGCGCCCCGAGGACCTGCTGGCACGCGCCCAGGCCCTGCGCGCCGCCGGCGTGCGCCGCCTGGTGCTGGTGCTGCCGCATCTGCCGGGCAGCCTGCCCGAGGCCCTGCACCATGGCTTTGCCGACCAGGGCGAGCAGGCGCTCAGCGGCCTGGGCTTCGAGCAATTGCTGCTGGTGCGCAGCAGCCGTGAGGCCTTGGGCTCGCCGCCGGGTCGCGGCTGGCTGGAGCGCCTCATGGCGTTGTGGTGGGCGCAGCTGAGCTGGATGTTGCCGGCCAACGAGAAGCCGCTGCGCTCGGTGATGCTGGCCCGCGTGGTGGTGGCCGCCGCACGCCTGCTGCGCAAGGAGCCGGGTAGCCTGTTCATCCTCACGCAGCGTCAGGCCAGTGCCGCCGCGCACGAGCCCCTGGGCCTGGAGGCCGGCCTGCGCCGCCATTGGCTGGGTCAGCCGGCGCCGGATGCCTCGACGGCCCCGGGATAATCCCGGCATGCCTTTCGCCCCGCTCCAGAACGACGTCTTCCTGCGCGCCGCGTTGCGCCAGCCCACGCCCTACACGCCGCTGTGGCTGATGCGCCAGGCCGGCCGCTACCTACCCGAGTACAAGGCCACGCGCGCGAAGGCCGGCAGCTTCATGGGCCTGGCGACCTCGCCGGACTACGCGACCGAGGTCACGCTGCAGCCGCTGGAGCGTTTCCCGCTCGACGCCGCCATCCTGTTCAGCGACATCCTCACCGTGCCCGATGCGATGGGCCTGGGCCTGTCCTTCGGCGAGGGCGAGGGCCCGCGCTTCGCGAAGACCGTGCGCGACGAGGCCAGTTTGGCCGAGCTGCAGTTCGACCTGCACAAGCTGCAGTACGTGTTCGATGCGGTGACCAGCATCCGCAAGGCCTTGAACGGCCGCGTGCCGCTGATCGGTTTTGCCGGCAGCCCCTGGACCCTGGCCTGCTACATGGTCGAGGGCCGCGGCAGCGACGACTACCGCCAGGTCAAGAGCTTCCTTTACCAGCGGCCCGATCTGATGCAGCGCCTGCTCGATCTGCTGGCCGACGCGGTGGCCGCCTACCTGAACGCGCAGCTCGATGCCGGCGCGCAGGCCTTGATGCTGTTCGACTCCTGGGGCGGCGTGCTCAGCCACGACGCCTACCTGCGCTTTGCGCTGCCGGCCAGCCAGCGCGTGCTGCGCCAGCTCAAGCGCGTCGATGCGCAAGGCGCGCGCGTGCCGCAGATTCTGTTCACCAAGGGCGGCGGCCTGTGGCTGCCCGAGATGGTCGAGACGGGCGCCGACATGCTGGGTCTGGACTGGACCCTGGACCTGGGCCGCGCACGCGCGATCGCCCAGGATCGCGTCGCGCTGCAGGGCAATCTGGACCCGATGATCCTGTTCGCGTCGCCCGAGGCGGTGGCGCTTGAAGCGCGCCGCGTGCTCGACAGCTTCGGCCGGCCGCAGCGCGCCGATGGCAACTGGGGCGGCCATGTCTTCAACCTCGGCCATGGCATCAACCAGCACACCCCGATCGAGAGCGTGCAGGCCCTGGTGGAGACCGTGCACCAGCACTCGCGCGGCCTGCGCGGCTGAGGCTTGTCCCCAGCTCGTGCAGAGTTCACGCGCCTGTCATCTGTGCCGATGAGCGCTCAGTGCCCCATTTCAAGTGCTTGTTTAGAAACGACTTTTTGAAGTGTCCTGGCGTGCGGCTCAGGGCCGTTCCAGCGCCCGCGGGGCGTGTCGCGGGGGAAGGCCGGTTTTTACTCACAAACTTATCCACAGGCTGTGAGTAGCTGGAAAAGTGCCAATCGAATCAGATGCTTGAAGCGGACTCCTCAAGTCTGAGCGCGGTCTGGCGCCTGCAGGTCGCGGTGGCCACGCCACAGCATGCCGGCCTGGCCGATCTGCTCGACTACCGCCATCACGAGGCCCTGCCGCCCGGCCAGTTGCTGCGCGTGCCGCTGGGCCGGCGCGAGGTGCTGGGCGTGCTCTGGACCTGCAGCGAAGCCGCGCCCGAGGAGGCCGCCACGCTGAAGGGGATCGGCCTGCCGCTGCCGCTGCCGCCGCTGGATGCCGGCTGGCGGCAGCTGGTCGCCTTCGGCGCCGCCTACTACCAGCGCGGCCTGGGCGAGTTCGCCGTCGCCGCGCTGCCCATCGGCCTGCAGCGGGCCACGGCTGAGCAGTTGCAGCGCCGCCTGGCGCGACCGCTGCCCAAGTCGCGGGCGAAGCCTGGAGGGCAGCCGGCAGCAGTCGCCGCGCCGGTGCTCAATGCGGCGCAGGCGCAGGCCGTCGAGGCCGTCGCCGCGCAGCTCGAGCTGCCGGCCGGCGGCGCGCGGCCACCGCTGCTGCTCTGGGGCGTGACCGGCAGTGGCAAGACCGAGGTCTATCTGCATGCCGCCGAGCTGGCACTGGCGCGCGGCCAACAGGTGCTGGTGCTGGTGCCGGAGATCAATCTGACGCCGCAGCTGGAAGCGCGTTTTGCCGCGCGCTTCGGGGCCGGGAGCATCGTCACATTGCACAGCGGGCTCACGCCGGCGCTGCGCCTGCGCCACTGGCTGGCCGCGCACAGCGGCCAGGCCCGGCTGGTGCTGGGTACGCGCCTGGCGGTGCTGGCCTCGCTGCCGCGCCTGGGTCTGATCCTCGTCGACGAGGAGCACGACGCCAGCTTCAAGGCGCAGGACGGTGCGCGCCAGAGCGCTCGCGACCTGGCCGTACTGCGCGCCGCGCAGGCTGGCGTGCCGGTGCTGCTCGGTTCCGCCACGCCCAGCCTGGAGAGCTGGCACAACGCGGCCGGCGGCCGCTACCGCCGCCTGGACCTGCCCGAGCGCATCGCCGACGCGCCGATGCCGCGCATCCGCCTGCTCGATCTGGCCTCGCTGCCGCGGCCCAAGGGCCCCGGCGCGCCGCAGCCCCCGATCGCCCAGCCCCTGCTCGACGCGATCGAGGTCCGGCGCCAGCGCGGAGAGCAGTCGCTGCTGCTGCTCAACCGCCGCGGCTACGCGCCGGTGCTGCACTGCGGCGCCTGCGGCTGGAAGAGCGGCTGCCCGCATTGCAGCGCCTGGCGCGTGTTTCACAAGAGCGACCGCACGCTGCGCTGCCACCACTGCGGGCTCGCCGAGCCGGTGCCGCGGCGCTGCCCGGACTGCGGCAATGCCGACATCGCGCCGGTCGGCCGCGGCACCGAACGCCTGGCCGAGCAGATCGGCGACTGGCTGCCCGAGGCCCGCGTGCTGCGCCTGGATGCCGACACCACGCGCGCGGTCGGCAGCCTGGAAGCGCAACTGGCCCAGGTGCATGCCGGCGAGGTGGATGTGATCGTCGGCACACAGATGATCGCCAAGGGCCACGACTTCCGCCGCGTCAGCCTGGTCGCCGCGCTGAACCCCGACACCCTGCTCTACAGCAGCGACTTCCGCGCGCCCGAGCGCCTGTTCGCGCTGCTGCTGCAGGCGGCCGGGCGGGCCGGGCGGGCCGGTGGCGGCGGCGAGGTCTGGATCCAGACCGAGCAGCCGCGCCACCCCTTGTTCCAGGCCCTGCAGCGCCAGGACTACGCCGGCTTTGCTGCCCAGCAGTTGGAGGAGCGCGAACAAGCCGGCCTGCCGCCCTTCGCCAGCCTGGCCCTGCTGCGCGCCGACAGCCGTGACGAGACCGGCGGCCGCGAGTTCCTGGCCGCCTGCGCGGCGGTGGGTGAGGCCTTGGGTTCCGAGGGCCTCACCTGGTACCCGCCGGTGCCGCATCCGGTGCCCAAGGTGGCCGATCAATGGCGCTGGCAGATGCTGGTGGAAAGCAGCCAGCGCCCACTGCTGCAGCGCGCGCTGCGCGCCTGGCTGCCCGAGGTGCTGCGCCTGGCCCGCGAGCACCGCGCGGTGCTGCGCTGGGCGGTGGATGTGGATCCGGCGGGGATCTGAGCGAGGCCCGCCACGGCCGGCGATTCCGGTACCCAGGAATGGCCGGCCGCATCGGTTCGGCTCAGCGCAGTTGCAGGCCCGGGTAGACGACCGGACGGTATTGGTAGAAGCCGGAGTGCGGCACCAAGCCCCAGCCCCAGACGCTGCCATCACTCAGCCAGACGGTGACGTTCTGGTCGCTGCTCGAAAGACCCTGGACGCCGACCGGCTCCGGCAACAGCGTGGGTTGGGTGATTGGCATCGCATGGTCGCCCAAGCCGCTGTAGTTGCGCCCGCCCCAGGCCCAGAGGCGCCCATCGTCGGTCAGCGCCACCATGCCCGCTTCGGTGGTGCCGACCGCCACCACATTCTGGAGATCCGCGACAGCTTGCGGTCCGAACTGCGTGTAGTTATTGCGGACGTCCCATTGCATCACCTTGCCATCGCGCAGCAGCACCAGGCAGTGAGAGGTGCAAGAGATGTCGGCGACGTTGCTCAGGCTGTTCAAGCGCGTGGCCGAACCGATCTGTTGCGTCGTGCTCTGGTTCACCACCTGCTGCTGCCAGCTGAGTGTCCAGACGCTGCCGTCCTTGCCGATGGCGAGCGGCTCCTTCTTGGAGTTGATGCCGGTGTTGCGCCCCCGCACCAGGCGCGCGACCTCGGGCAGGCCAGCGACCTGTCGCGGCGTGATCTGGAATTTCATCGGCGACGCCGACACCAGCGCCACCGTCCCTGGCCAGTGCCAAACCTTGCCGTCGCTGCGCAGGGCCAGCGAATAGTCCGTCACCGCGGCAGCCGCCACGATTTCGTCAACGCCAATCAGTTCGACCGGCGTGTCGCTGGGCGTTTGCGGGAGATCGAGCCCCATCACCAGATAGCTGTCGGTGCTGTAGCCCACGCCAAAGAGCTTGCCGTCAGGGCGCAGCAGCAGCGAATGCGCGAAGCCCGCGAACACCCTGGCGGCCTCGAAGCCCGGGATCAGCCCACCCTGGGTGCCGCCCACAAGTGTGGTCACGATCGGGGATGGTGCGTTCCCGAGCACAAGCACCTGGCCGTTGTCTCGCAGGGCCAGCGCGAAGCCGCCGCTTCCGACGCTCACTGCAGGCACCCGGGGAAGCGGCGGCGCGGGGACGGGTGCCGGAGCTGGCGGCGGCTCGGGAGCCGGAGCGGGCGGTGCCGGGACAGGGGCTGGTGCAGGCGGTGGCTCGGGCGCTGGCGCCGGCGCAGGGGGGCGCAGGTACGGGAGCCGGAGCCGGAGCCGGAGCCGGAGCTGGGGGGGCAGGGACGGGAGCCGGCGCGGGCGGCGGGGGTGGTCCGTCGTTGCCACCACCTCCGCCGCATCCGACGAGCAGGACTGCGAGGGTGAGGAGCGACAGGGAAAGTGACTTTTGCTGGGGCATCGGTGCTTCTCCTAGGCAAAGTGAAGCCCTGGCTCCTGCAGGCAGGTGCCATGGACAAGGGGTCGAGGGGATGCGGACCGGTATCGCGCGCCGCGAGTGTGCCGATCCGGGGCGGTGTGCGCAGCTCGGCTTAAGCGCGCTTAACCGGCTGCTGACGGTCTGCCAGCCACTCTCCCGAAGCGCCCAACGCCTCGGGGTGGGCAAGGTCCACCGCGCGCAAACGCAGGCGCACGTTCAGCACTTCGCGCGGCAGCAGGGTGCGGTCCAGCTGCCAGCCGTCAGCGGTACGCAGCAGGCCCGGCGAGTCGCCAACGCGCAGTTCCAACTCTGGGTGGGCCTGTTCGTCGAATTGGATGCACAGCCGGTTCATCGGGTGCAGGTTGACGAGCAGATCCCGATCCACCGCATTGAAGACCTTGACCTCGGTCCAGTGCACGCGGTGTTGCCGACCGGGTAGCCCGGTGCGCAAGGCGCTGCGTTCCGCGCCGAGCGCATGGGGGTCGATCTCGATGAAGTAGTAGCCCAGCGCCTCGTCGACGCGGCGGCGCAGCTTGGGCTCGATGGCCGGTGCAACGGGCTGCCCCTGTTCGTCGCAGACCTCGATGTGCAGGCTGGCCGATTCGATGTGATTCCATTCGTGCCACTCGTAGGCACGGATCGGCCGCAATTCCCCAGCGAAGCCGGCGATGCGCAGCGAGCGGTAGCTGGTGTGGCAATGCAGGCGCAGGCGAAGCATGCCGTGCGCGTCCAGAAAGGGCTCGGGAGATGCGTAGCGGTAGCAGCCGTCCACCATCAGCTGCGCGTAGCCGGCGGTTTCCTCGGTTTTCCGCTGTAGCGCCTCAAGCACCGAGGCAGGCACGGCGTCGCGCAGCGCGTTGAGGGTTTCGCTGGCGCGCTTGACGGCGGCCAGTCGCTGCGACTCCATGCCGCCGATGTGTTCCAGCGCGAGCGCGGGCGTGTCCAGGGCCAGGCGGAAGAAATGCAGCGCGGCCAGCGCGATGCGCTCGTCGATCGGGGCGCCGCGACGCACCTTGCCAAGCAGCTTGGGGTTGCACTCGCCATTGCGCGCGTTCTCGCGGCCGGCGGCAATCAGTGCCGCAAGTTGCGCCGGCCGCCCCTCGGTATCCAACGGTAGGCCGCCAGCCGGTAGCGCAGCATCGACAAAGGCCTTGAGCAAGGCCTGCAGTGGCTCCCGCCAGCGTTGCAGCAACTGGCGGCCCGAGGCTGGCAGCGGCTGCTCGACGAATAACGCGGCCCCCGTCTCCAGGCAGTTTTGCTGACGCCGCATGGCCGATTCCAGCGCCGAAAAGAACGGCCCTTCGGCCAAGTGCATGGTCCGGCGCAGCCGGCCTTTGCCCTTCTGCATGCATCCCCCTGAGGTGCCGCTGTTATGGGTGCGGCTTGCGGGAATGCTAGCGGTTCGAACCGGCCACCAGGTCGAAGCGGAACAGCCGGCACTCGATCGGTCCGTTCCACAGCGGGGTCTTGCGGCTTTCCTTGAGCCGCATGCGCCGCGGCAGGTCGCGGTCGGGGCTGAGCAGCCAGGCGGTCCAGCCGGCTGCGTGGGGCGCGTACTGGCGCTTCCAGTGCGCGGCCAGGCCGGCGAAGAACTCGTCCATGCTGCCCTCGTGGGCCTGCTCGCGGCCGACCCGCGCAGGGCTGCTGCCTTGCTGCGGGTCCGCACCTTCCTCGCCGGGGGCGGCGAGCGAAGCAGGAGCCCGCGGGCCTCGTGCAGCCTTGCCGGCGATGTCGATGCGGTCGCCGTAGGGCGGGTTCAGCATCAAGGTGCCGTGCAGCGCGCCGATCTCGGGCGCCGGCCGTTCCAGCGCGTCGCCGCCCTGGAAGCGGATCGCATGCGCAACGCCGGCGCGCTCGGCATTGCGGCGCGCGAAGTCGACCATGCGGAATGCGACATCGCTGGCAAAGACCGGTACTGCGGGCTCGTGTTCGGCATCGCGGGCCCGTTGCTTCAGGCGCTGCCAGTCGGCGCGCAGTTCCTGATAGGGCAGTTGGCGCTCGAAGGCGAAGTGGCGCTGGCCGCCGGGCGCGATGCCGCAGGCGATCTGCGCCGCCTCGATGGCCAGCGTGCCGGACCCGCAGCAGGGGTCGTTGAAGGCGCCGCCGGCCTCGGGGGTGCCCTGCCAGCCGGCGGCAGCGAGCATCGCCGCGGCCAGGGTTTCCTTCAGCGGCGCGTCACCGGTGTCCTGGCGCCAGCCGCGCTTGAACAGCGGTTCGCCGCTGCTGTCGACATAGATCGTCGCGCGGTCGGCGTCCAGGTGCAGGAAGACTGGCAGGTCGGGGTCGCGGGTGTCGACATCGGGGCGTTCGCCATGTGCCTCGCGCAGGGCGTCGCAGAGCGCGTCCTTGACGCGCAGACCGGCGAAGTGCAGCGACTGCAGCGGCGACTGCCGTGCGGTGACATCGACGCGGAAGGTGTTGCGCGGCGTCAGCCAGGCTTCCCAGTAGACCTCGCGGGCCAGCTCGTAGAGATCGCGCTCGTCGCGGTAGGGGCCGTGCGCCAGCTCGACGAGCACGCGGGTGGCCAGGCGCGAGTGCAGATTGATGCGCATCGCGTCGAGCAGGCTGGCGCCGAGCAGGGCCACGCCGCCGCGGCCGTTCTCCTGGGCGACCTCCGGCAGCAGCGCGTGCAGCTCCTCGGCCAGCAGGGGTTCGACGCCGCCGCCGCAGGGTACGAACAGCCGGCCTTTCTGTTGTTCTGACATCAACCTTCCTTGCGCAGCGGGGCGGTCGCGATCTTCATGCCCTCGCGGTACTTGGCCACGGTGCGCCGCGCGCACTGGATGCCCTGCTCTTCCAGCAGCGTGGCGAGCTGGGAATCCGACAGCGGCTTTTTCTTGTCCTCGGCCTCGATGAACTGGCGGATCAGCGCGCGCACCGCGGTGCTGCTCGCCTCGCCGCCGGTTTCGGTGGACAGGCCGGAGCCGAAGAAGAACTTCAGCTCGAAGGTGCCATGCGGCGTGGCCATGTACTTGGCGGTGGTCACGCGGCTGATCGTGCTCTCGTGCAGCGAGAGCTCGTCGGCGATCTCGCGCAGCACCAAGGGCCGCATGGCCAGCTCGCCATGCGTGAAAAAGCCGCTCTGCCGTTCGACGATGGCCTGCGACACGCGCTCGATGGTGTCGAAGCGCTGTTGGATGTTCTTGATGAACCAGCGCGCCTCCTGCAGCTGGCCACCCAGCGGCGAGCCGCTGACCGCGCCCTTGACCTGCTTGAGCGCGCGCGCATACATCTCGTTGACGCGCAGCTTGGGCAGCACCTCGGGGTTGATGCTGGCCTGCCAGCCCCGGCCGCGGCGCCGGACGATGACATCGGGCACCACCGGCGTGTTGTTGTCGCGGGCGAAGCGGCGGCCGGGCTTGGGCTCCAGCGTGGCGATCAGCGCGTGGGCCTGCTTGAGTTCGGACTCGGCGGCCTGGGTGAGCAGGCCCAGGCGCTTCCAGTCCCGCTTGGCCAGGTGGTCGAGATGGCGGGCGCAGATCTCGCGGGCCAGCGCCGCCAGCGGGTGCGCGAGCGTGCGCAGCTGCAGCTGCAGGCATTCGCTCAGGCTTCGCGCGCCGACGCCCGCTGGGTCCAGGCTCTGCAGCAGGGCCAGGGCCACGCGCAGGCGCTCCAGCAACTCCTCCTCGGCCTCGGGGTCCTCGCCGGCGGCATCGCCGATCAGGTGCGCGGCCAGTTCCTCCAGCGGGTCGGCCAGATAGCCGTCCTCGTCCAGCGAGTCGATCAGCAGCAGCATCGCGCACTGATCGGCCTGGCTGAGCGGGCGGCCGAGCAACTGCTCGCGCAGGTGCTCGGACAGCGAGGGCTGCGGCGCATCGAAGTCGTTGCCGCCTTCGTCGTCGACCTCGCCCCCCGAGCCCAGGCTGGGCAGTTCGCGGATGCCGTCGAAGTCGTCGCCCTCGGTGCCGTTCGCCCAGTCGTCGCGCTCCGGGGTGCCGAAGTCCTCGGCGGCCAGCTCGCGTTCCTCGCCGCTGCTGCTGCTGCTACCGCCGTCGTCGGCGCTGCCGCTGCTGGCGCTTTCCTCGGTGCTGTTGCTGCGCTCCGGCGGGTTGAGCTGCGACACGCCGGGCTCGTAGTCGTCGGCGTCCAGCTCCAGCAGCGGGTTCGCGTCCAGCATCTGCTGGACCTCCTGCTGCAACTCCAGCGTCGACAGCTGCAGCAGCCGGATCGACTGCTGCAGCTGCGGCGTCAGTGCCAGGTGCTGGCTCTGGCGGAGCTGGAGGCTGGGCTTCATGGCGCCCGACCCGGTGCCGGTTCAACCCCGCAGCAAGATGGAGTAGCCGCGGCGCGGCAAGCCTGGGGCCTCATCATTCACATGCGGAAGTGTTCGCCCAGGTAGACCTTGCGCACATCCGGGTTGTCGACGATCTCCGCCGGTGCGCCCTCGGCCAGCACGCGGCCCTCGCTGATGATGTAGGCGCGGTCGCAGATGCCCAGGGTCTCGCGCACGTTGTGGTCGGTGATCAGCACGCCAATGCCGCGCTGCTTCAGGAAACCGATGATGCGCTGGATCTCCAGCACGGCGATCGGGTCAACGCCGGCGAAGGGTTCATCGAGCAGGATGAAGCGCGGCTGCGTGGCCAGGCAGCGGGCGATCTCGACGCGTCGGCGCTCGCCGCCGGACAGCGCCGGCGCCGGCGCGTCGCGCAGCTTCTCGATCGACAGCTCGGCGAGCAGTTCGTCCAGCGCCGCGTCGATGCGCTGGCGACCCCAGGGCCGGCCTTGCTCGTCGAGCTGCAGTTCGAGCACCGCGCGGATGTTCTCCTCGACGTTCAGCTTGCGGAAGATCGAGGCTTCCTGCGGCAGGTAGGACAGGCCGAGCCGCGAGCGCTGGTGGATGGGCAGGCGGCGGACCTCCTGGCCGTCGATGCGGATCGAACCGGCATCGGCACGCACCAGGCCGACGATCATGTAGAAGCTGGTCGTCTTGCCGGCGCCGTTCGGGCCGAGCAGACCGATGACCTCGCCGGCCTGCACCGCCAGGTGCACGTCGGTGACGACCTTGCGCACGCCGTAGCTCTTCTGCAGGCCCTCGGCCTCCAGGCGGGAGGGGGCCGGGCTCATCGGACCGGGGGCTTCGGTGTCAGCGCCGGGCTGGTCTGCAGCGGCACCGAGGCCGCCGGCATCGTTGCCGAGGCGGGGTTCTTGGGCATCAGCACGATGCGCACGCCGCCCTCGCCGGTGCGGCTGCCGGCCGGCTTGCCGTCGGCCAGCACCTCGCCCTTGATGGTGTCGTAGACGATGAGCTGGCTGCTGAACTCCTGCTGCATCTGGCCCGCATTGAGCAGGCGCAGCCGGGCGTTGCCGCTGAGCCGCGCAATGCCGCTGCCTTCCTCGTAGTCCAGTTGTTCGGCCTGCGCTTCCATGCTTTCGCCGGGGCGGTCCAGCGCCTGGCTGAAGCGCACCGGCGTGTCGGTGCTGCTGGCGCGCAGGTGGTAGCTGCCGTCGCGCTGCTCGGTGGCGAGCAGCCGTGTGGCGCGCAGCAGCAGGCTGCCCTTGGTCACCACCACCGGCCCTTCGAGCTCGACCCGGCCCTGGGTCTGCGCGCGCAGCGAGCCGTCGCCGGCGTCGATGATCAGCGGCCGCTGGCGGTCGTTCTTGGCCGCCCAGCCGGAGGTGGCCAGCGTCAGCAGCAGGAGCAGGGCGGCAAGGCGCATCGTGGCGTTCAGCTCAGCGGCGTGTTCTTGATCAGCAAGTCGGCGACGGCCAGCGCGCGGCGGCCGCTCTCGCTCTCGGGCATGCGCTCGCCGCGCGAGGCCAGGGCCGGCGAGGTCAGGTACAGGCCGCCGATGCCCAGCGCCGGCACGCCGTCCAGGCCATAGGCCTCGGTCAGGCGGTTCGCTGCGTTGATGCGCGATGCGCCGAAGCCCCGGGGCTCGAAGGACTTCCAGGTCGAATTGAACTTTGCCGCATCCAGGCCTAAGGGCTGCAGCAACTTCAGCGCTGCCTCGGGCGTGTCCAGCATATTGCCCTGCTCATGGATGGCACGGAACACCGCCGGGCGCATCTGCGCTTCCACGCCCATCGCCTGCAGCGTGTAGTACAGCAGTTGGTGGTTGCGCGTGCGCTCGCCGAAGAACACATGCACATGGCGGAACTCGACCGTCGGCGGCAATTGCTTGATCCAGGGGCCGAGCACGGACTCGAAGGCATAGCAATGCGGGCAGGCGTACCAGAAGAACTCCAGCACATCGATCTTGCCCGGCGTGCCTGGCAGGCGCTTGGGCAGCTTCTTGTAGTGCTGGCCTTCCTGGAACTGGGCCTGGGCTGCGGTGGCGGTCAGCAGCGGCGTGGCGAGCAGCGCGAGGCCGTCGCGGCGGTTGATGTGCAGGTCCATGGCGTTCAGGCGGGTTTCAAGGTGGAAAGCAGATGATCGGCGAGACGCAGTGCGGAGGCGCCGACCGGGGTTTCTGCGCGGCGCTCGCTGGCTTCGGGCGGCGAGATCAGGAAGCGGCCGCCGATCGCCAGCGTTGGCACGCCGTTGACCTTGTAGGCCTGGCCGGCCTGGCGGTTCGCGTTCTCGATGCGCGCGGCGCTGAAGGCCTTGGGCTCGAAGGCCTTCCAGGTGCTTTCGAAGCGGGCGACATCCAGGCCCAGCGGCTTGAGCAACTCGATCATCGCCTTCGGCGTGTCCAGCGGCAGCCGGCGCTCGTGCATGGCGGCAAAGATGGCCGGGCGGAAGCGCGACTCCACGCCCATCGCATCCAGCGTGTAGAACAGGCGCTGGTGCGGCCGCGTGGCTTCGCGCAGGAACAGGTGCTGCTTGCGGAATGCGACCCAGGAAGGCAGGCGCTGCGTCCAGGCCAGCAGCGCCGGCTCGAAGGCGTTGCAAAGCGGGCAGCCGTACCAGAAGAACTCGACGACCTCGACGCGACCCGGCAGCGGACTGGCCACCGGCGGGTTGATGCGTTGGTAGTGCACGCCTTCGCGCCAGCTCTGCGCCGGCAGCGTGCCGGCAGCGAGCAGGCCACCGCCCAGCGCCAGCAGTTCACGGCGTTGCGTCATCGCTGCGTCCTCACCACCGCAGCCTCCAGGCCGGCGGCCTGCACCTGGGTCAGCAGTTCGTCGGCACCGCCGCGTTCGTCGAAGGGGCCGATGCGCACGCGGAACACCGTGCGGTCGCCGCTGGCGCGCTCATAGACCTTGGCGTTGAAGCCCTGCATGGCAAGGCGGGCGCGCTGCTGCTCGGCATCGGCGGCGGTCGTGAAGGCGCCGGCCTGCACGAAGAACACATAGGCGCCGTCGGTCGCGCGCGGCGCGGAGGCGACCGCCGGCGGCGTCACCGGAGCGGCCGGGGTCGAGGCCAGCGGGCGCGGTGCCGCGGGGGCGGCAGTCGCGGCGTCGGTCGCTGCCGAGGCGGCCGCGGCGGCCGGTGCAGCGACCACGCCGCTGGCCGCCGGCCGGGCCGGTGGCAGCTTGCCGGAGCCGGGCAGGTTGGCGTTCGGGTTCCAGTCCTTGTTCGCCGCGGCTTCCTTGGCGTCCTCGTCGGCGCTGCGTTGCGGGACCTTGTCGACAAAGGGGATGGGCACCTTGGCCACGTAGAGCGCGACGCCGAGCGCGACGCCGAGGCCGAGCAGCAGGCCGACGATCAGGCCGAGAACGAAACCGCCCTTCTCGTTGGGCTTGGCAGGAGACGACTTCATGCGGCGGGATCCTGGTCGCGGTTCATCTGTTCGGGCGCGCTGACACCGAGCACGGCCAGCGCGTTGGCGATCACTTGCCGGGTGGCGGCCAGCAAGGCCATGCGGGCGCTGCGAAGCTTCTCGTCGTCGACGAGGAAGCGCTCGGCGGCGTAGTAGCTGTGGAAGGCGCCTGCGACGTCGCGCAGGTAGAACGCGATGTCGTGCGGCGTCAGGTCGCGGGCGGCCTGGGCGAGCATCTTGGGGTACTCGGCCAGCTTGGCCAGCAGGGCCTTCTCGGTCGGCGCGGTGAGCGGACCCAGATCGGTGTCGGCCGACGCCGCTCCGCCCCATTGCCGCAGCACCGAGCAGATGCGCGCATGCGCGTACTGCACGTAGAAGACCGGGTTCTCGTCGCCGCTCTTCAGCGCCAGGTCGATGTCGAACACGAACTCGGTGTCGCCCTTGCGGCTGTTCAGGAAGAAGCGCACCGCGTCGCGGCTGGTCCAGTCGATCAGGTCGCGCAGGGTCACGTAGGAGCCGGCGCGCTTGGAGATCTTCACCTCCTCGCCACCGCGCATCACGGTGACCATCTTGTGCAGCAGGTAGTCCGGGAAGCCCTGCGGGATGCCCAGGCCCTGGGCCTGCAGGCCGGCGCGCACGCGGGCCACGGTGCCGTGGTGGTCGCTGCCCTGCACATTGATGCACTGGTGGAAGCCGCGCTGGAACTTGTTGACGTGGTAGGCGACGTCGGGCACGAAGTAGGTCAGCGTGCCGTCGCGCTTGCGCATGACACGGTCTTTGTCGTCACCCCAGTCGGTGGTGCGCAGCCAGAGCGCGCCCTCGCTCTCGTAGGTGTGGCCGCCGGCCGCCATGCGTTCGATGGCGGCTTCGACCGCGCCATTGGCGTAGACGCTGGACTCGAGGAAGTAGTTGTCGAATTTCAGGCCGAAGGCCTGCAGGTCCAGATCCTGCTCGTGGCGCAGGTAGGCGACGGCGAACTGGCGAATCGAATCGAGGTCGTCCGCATCGCCGCTGGCCGTGAACGCGCGGTCGTCGGCGGTCACCGTCTCCCGGCGCACGAACGCCTCGGCGATGTCCTGGATGTAGTCGCCGTTGTAGGCGCTCTCCGGCCAGCCGGCATCACCGGGCTTCAGGCCCTTGAGCCGGCACTGCACCGAGTGGGCCAGCGTGGCGATCTGCACGCCGGCATCGTTGTAATAGAACTCGCGGGTGACCGCATGGCCCTGCGTGGCGAGCAGCGAGCAGACCGCGTCGCCCAGCGCCGCCTGGCGGGCATGGCCGACATGCAGCGGCCCGGTCGGGTTGGCCGACACGAACTCCACCAGCACCTTGCGGCCGCTGGCCGCCTGCAGGCCGAAGCGATCGCCGTCGCGCAGCACCTCGGCGACCACCGCCTGGCGGGCGGCGTCCTTCAGGCGCAGATTGACGAAGCCCGGGCCGGCGATCTCGATCGCTTCGACCCATTGCTGCACGGCCGGCTGCGCATTCAGGGCCTCGACCAGCCGGGTTGCCAGCTCGCGCGGGTTGGCCTTCAGGTTGCGCGCCAGCTGCATGGCGGCGGTCACGGCCAGGTCGCCATGGCTGGCTTGCTTGGGGGCTTCGAAGACGGGGGCAGGGGCGGCATCGCCGGCAACCGCTCGCAGGGCGGCGCCCAGCGCATCGAGCAGGGCCTGGGTGGCATGAATCATGCTGGGCATTCTAGGGACTGAGTGCGGACCGGGTCGGGCGCACCAACAGGCAGGGGGGCTGCGCGCGGTGGGATGATTTGTGCCGTTCGACAGCAGCGTTGCGCCGATGGCAAGGCGCATGCCCCGGAGAAGGACCGCCAGGCATGATTTCTCTCCAGACTGTGGCTGCTCAGGGCGCCGACACCCTCGCGGTCATCGCGGCCTTGGAGGCTCAGCTCAGGGCCGATGCGGCGCCGCGCATGATCGTCAGCTTCTACGGTTGCGACCATGACGACGCGGCGCTGCACGCCTGGTTGCGCACCCGCTTCCCGGACGCCGCGCTGATGGGCGGCAGCTCTTCCGGTGGTTTCATGACCGAGAAGGGCTTGTTCGATGCCAGCGGCATCGGCCTGCTGCTGATCGACGATCCGCAGGGCAATTACGGCAGCGCCGCCTCAAGCCTGGGCGACGACCCCAGCCAGACCGCCGAGCAACTGCTGCGCCAGGCCCTGGCCGGCTGCGGCTGCAACGGCGAGCTGCCCGAGATGATCTGGATCTACCAGGCGCCCGGGCGTGAAGAGGCGGTGCTGGCCGGTCTGCGCCGCGTGGTCGGCGAGCAATGCCCCATCCTCGGCGGCTCGTCGGCCGACAACGAGGTGTTCGGGCGGTGGCGGCAGCTCGGGCCCCAGGGCTGTTTCGGCGACGGGCTGGTGGTGGGGGTGTTGTTCCCCGCGTCGCCGCTGGGTCATGATTTCCAGGGCGGCTACGAGCCGGCGGGGCCGAGCGGCATCGTCACGGCCAGCCAAGGCCGGACGATTCTGCGCATCGACGACGAGCCCGCGGCGCAGGTCTACAACCGCTGGATCGACGGACGCATCGCCGACCGGCTGAACACTGGCGGCAGCATCCTGGCCGAGACCACGATGTGTCCGCTGGCGACCGACGCCGGCCGCGTCGACGGCATCGCGCATTACTTGCTGGTGCATCCCGAATCGGTCGGTGCCGATGGTGCCCTGCGCACCTTCTGCGACCTGGAGCCTGGCGCGCGGGTCTATGCGATGCGGGGAAATCTGCAGCGCCTGGTGGAGCGCGCCGGTCGCGTCGCGCGGCAGGCTCGCCAAACGCTGCCGGAGGGGACGGGCGAGGTGGCCGGCGGTCTGGTGGTCTATTGCGGCGGCTGCAAGATGGCGGTCGGCGACGGCATTCCGCGGGTGGCTGAGGCGATGGCCGCTGGTCTGGGTGCGGCGCCTTTCCTGGGCTGCTTCACCTTCGGCGAGCAAGGCCGGATGATCAACAAGAACATGCATGGCAATCTGATGATTTCAGCCGTCGCATTCGGTCGCTGATGCCTTCGACCTTCGCCGGCATCGAGAGCACCGAGGCGCTGCGCGAAGCGCTGCTGGCGCTGCGGCGCGAGCACGATGCGCTGACGCAGAGCAGCGCGCAGGCGCAGCAGCTGCTCGATGCGCTGGAGTCCTTGCTGGCGCTGGACAGCAGCGAGGATCCGTTTGCCGGCGTGTTCGCGTCGCTGCACAAGGTCTTCAGCTTCTCGCAGGCCATGATGCTGGCCGAGCGCGACGGACCGGCGTCCGACGGCGAGCCGGCGCTCGAATGCATCGTTGCGGACCCGCAGACCTTGGTCGGATCGGTCTGGCCGATCGGGGCGCTGTTTCGCAAGGTGATCGGCGGGCGCGTGGTGGCGACTTTCTCGAATGCCGACCTGAGCGAGTGGCGGGATGCGGAGGCGCTGGGCCTGTCGGCTGGACAGTCGGCGCTCTACCTGCCGGTGGGCGTGCGCGAGCGCCGCGGCATCCTGGTGCTGCTGCGCCAGCTCGGCGACGCCGGTTTCGACCGGGGCCATGTGACGCTGGCGCGGCGCTTCGCGGTGCTGGCCTCGCATGCGCTGGCCACGCGCTTTGCCAGCCAGAGCGCGGCCGAGGGTCGCCGGCTGCGCGAGCTGACCGAGCAGCTGCAGCAGAGCGAACAGCTGGCCCGGCGCAATGCCAGCCTGCTGCAGGAAGTGGTCAATGTGCTGCCGATCGGCGTGGCAGTGCAGGACGAGGAGGGGCGTCTGCTGCTGGTCAACGATGCCATTGCCGTGGCCCTCGATACGTCCGCGCAGAAGCTGATCGGCCAGGTGCCCTTCGATCTGCGCAGCGACGGGCGCGAGAACTCGGAGCGTCGCCGCCGGCAGTACCGCGAGCATTTGAGCAGCGGTGTCCAGCATTCGCGCGAGCGCAGCGTGACCATCGGCTCGCGCGAGCACACCCTGCTGATCACCGGCAAGCCGGTGCGCATCCACGACGAACTCCTGATGCTTTCGGCCTCGCTGGACATCACCGAGCGCAAGCGATTCGAGGAGGAGCTGGCCTATCGGGCCTTCCATGACCCGCTGACCGGCCTGCCCAACCGCGCGCTGATGCACGAGATCGTCGATGCCGCGCTGAAGGTGCATCGCGGCAGCACCGGCGGTCGCTTTGCACTGGCCTTCATCGACCTCGACAACTTCAAGCAGGTCAACGATTACTACAGCCACGCCATCGGCGACGCGCTATTGCGCGCAGTGGCGCTGCGCATCGGCCAAAGCATTCGCGGCGGCGACACGCTGGCCCGCATCAGCGGCGACGAGTTCCTGCTGCTGATCGACCCGCTCGACAGCGAAGCTGCGCTGCCGCCCTTGATCAACCGGGTGACCCAGGCGCTGAAGCAGCCCTTTGTCATCGAAGGTCACGAGCTGACGAGCTCGGCGTCGATCGGGGCCAGCATCTACCCGTTGCATGGCGACAGCTACGAGGCGCTGCGCCGCAACGCGGACAGCGCGATGTACCGCGCGAAGAGCCATCGCAAGGGCAGCGTCAGCTATTTCAATCTGGCCATGGGCAACGCGCTGACCGCGCGCATGGACCTCGAGCAGCGCCTGCGCGTGGCCATCCGCGAGCGGCATTTCCGGGTCGCTCTCCAGCCCAAGGTGCGGCTGGCCGACGGGCAGGTGATGGGTTTCGAGGCCTTGATCCGCTGGGTCGATCCGGATGGTTCGGTTCGCATGCCGGGCGAGTTCATCGAGATCGCCACCGAGCTGGGCCTGCTCGACGACATCACGCGATTTGCGCTGGATGAGGTGGTTGGTGAGATGCCCAGGCTGTTGGCCCGCTACGGCGACCACATCCGTGTCAGCATCAATGTGGCGGCACGCCAGGCCGGTGATCTGCCGTTCATGCAGGGCTTCGCCGAGGCGCTCGCGGCCTCCGGACTGGCCGATCGCATCGTGCTGGAACTGACCGAGGACGCGCTGGTCGCCGCACAGCGCTTTCAGCAGCAGGTGCTGCCGCGCCTGCGCGAGCTTGGCGTGCGCGTGTCGATCGACGACTTCGGCACCGGCTATTCCTCGCTGTCGACCCTGTCCGACATCACCGCCGACGAAATCAAGGTGGACCGAGCCTTCATCACCGCCATCCAAGAGCGGCCGCGCAGCCAGGGCATCCTCAAGGCCATCGAGTCGCTGTGTGCGGCGCTGGGCATCGAGGTGGTGGCCGAGGGCGTCGAAACGCCCGAGGAGCTGGCCTATCTGCGCACGCGCACCCGCATCCCGTTGGCCCAGGGCTATCACTTCGCGCGGCCGCTGTTCGCCGAGCAACTGCCCGAACGCCGCAAGCTGCCTTAGCGCCGGCGGAGCTGCGGGCAGCTCAGGCCCTTTGCAGTGCGCGGCTCAGCGCATCATCAGGAAGCCACCCACAACGCCGATGCCGCCGGCGATCAGCACCATCGTCAGCATGGAGCCGCCGCTTCGCAGATGCTTGCCCTTCTGGCCGGCAAAGACCTGGCCCACCGCCCAGCCCTGGTAGATCCCGCTGCACAAGGCGGCCACCAGCCAAGCGCGCCCCATCCAGGCCTGGGCACTGGCAGCGCCACTCCAATGCAGCGCCAGCAGCACCGGGTAGAGCGGCAGGATCATCAGCAGCGTGCCCACCGCATTGGTGAAAGCCATCACCACCACATGCTCGGCGATGTTGCGCTCGTGGCGGCGGTAGAACAGCCAGTTCAGCAGACCCATGACGGGCACGCAGATCAGCATCAGCAGCGAATACCAGCGCGTCATCCAGGTCAGCACCGAGGTCATCGCGCCGCGTGCGCGCGGGTCACCACCAAGCATCATGGGTTCCATGATGCTGAGCAGGAAGGGCTGGTTGTACAGCGCCGCATAGGCCCCAGCAAAGAGCACCAGCAGGGTGAGCGGGTTGAAGTAGCGGACGCGCTGGCCATCCAGATACGCATTGATGGTGGCGCCGGGGCGACGCAGCAGGCCACTCAGCGTCGGCAGGATGCCGCGCTCCAGGTGGAAGACCGCATGCGGCACGTCATGGGCCAGACCGGCCAGCGTGAAGCGATGCACCTTGGCGCTTTGCCCGCAGTGCCCGCAATACGGGCTGTGCAGGGGTTTCTGGCAGTTCAGGCAACGCGGGTTCTTCATCGGCGCGCATTGTGTGTTGCAGACCGAGCGGTTCGGCTCAGCCCGGCAGGCCGAGCCCGGCCAGTTCGGTCCGGAAGCTGCGATCCAGCAACTCGGCGTCGCTCAGCGAACGGCCTTGCCAGAGCCAGACCTCGGAGGCACCGGCACTTCGCCCCAGCTCGCGCAGCACCCGGCATTCGATCTGCGTCAGGCCGCCCTCGAACTCGCCGATCGGATGCATCACGATCAGCGACACCGTCCTGAACCAGGCCCCGCGCTGCAGCTCGAAGATGAAGCCCTTCAGCAGCGCGCTGGCGCTGACGAAGTCGGACACCAGGCCGCGCGGATGGGCGAACGGGCGAACCAGGCGCAACGATGGTTCCTGCGCGAGCGCCGCCTGGGTCTGCTGCCCGATCGCCGCGACGATGAGCTTGCCGGCGCTGTTGCGCAGCGCGAGCTCGGCCGGACCGGCCAAGGTCCGCATGGTGGCCGGGTCGTGCACGCTCAGATGGTCGTGCGACAAGCGGACGTAGACCGTCCGACGGAAGAGGCGAGCGATCATGCCGGCTGCGTGCCCACCGTGTCGGCCTCGGTGTCCAGGCCGAGAAAGCCCCCGCTCTGATGCGCCCACAGCCGCGCATAGATGCCGCTCTGCGCGAGCAGCTCGGCATGCGTTCCGCTCTCGACGATGCGGCCCTGGTCCATCACGATCAGGCGGTCCATCGCCGCGATGGTCGACAGCCGGTGCGCGATGGCGACCACGGTCTTGCCCTCCATCAACTGGTACAGCGATTCCTGGATCGCCGACTCGACCTCGGAGTCCAGCGCGCTGGTCGCCTCGTCGAGCAGCAGGATGGGCGCGTCCTTCAGCATCACGCGGGCGATCGCGATGCGCTGGCGCTGGCCGCCGCTGAGCTTGACGCCGCGCTCGCCGACATGGGCCTCGAAACCGCTGCGACCCTTGGGATCGCTGAGCTGGGCGATGAACTCGGTCGCATGCGCACGCTCGGCCGCCATGCGCAACTCGGCCTCGCTGGCGTCGGGCCGGCCGTAGAGGATGTTCTCGGCCACCGAGCGGTGCAGCAGCGAGGTGTCCTGGGTGACCATGCCGATGTGGCGGCGCAGCGAGTCCTGGGTCACGCTGGCGATGTCCTGACCGTCGATGAGGATGCGCCCACCCTGTTCCGGCAGGTCGTAGAGGCGCAGCAGCAGGTTCACCAGCGTGCTTTTTCCGGCGCCGCTGCGACCCACCAGGCCGATCTTCTCGCCGGGGCGGATGACGAGGTCCAGGCCATCGACCACGGGTTTGCGCTGGCCGGGATCGCCATAGGCGAAACGCAGCTGCTCGAAGCGCACTTCGCCGCGCGGCACCTGCAGCTCGACCGCGTCGTCGCGGTCGAGCACGGTGGCGCCCTTGCTCAGGGTCTTCAGTCCGTCCTGCACGGTGCCGATGTGCTCGAACAGCGAGGCCATCTCCCACATCACCCAGTGGCTGATGCCGTTCAGGCGCATGGCCATGGCGGTGGCGGCGGCGACGGCGCCGACGCCGATCAGCGACACGCCCCAGAGCCAGAGCGCGAGCACCGCGGTGCTGCCGACCAGCAGGGCCGAGAGCAGGGTGTTGACGATCTCGAAGCCGGTGACCAGGCGCATCTGCGCGTAGGCCGTGCCCATGAACTCCTGCATCGCCTCCTTGGCATAGCCGGCCTCGCGGCGGCCATGGGCGAACAGCTTGACCGTGGCGATGTTGGTGTACGCGTCGGTGATGCGGCCGGTCATCAGGCTGCGCGCATCGGCCTGCGCCTGGGCGATTTTCCCGAGGCGCGGCACGAAGAAGCGCAGGGTCAGCAGGTAGAGCGCCAGCCAGGCCACGAAAGGTGCCATCAGCCACGCGTCGAAGCTGGCCACGATGGCGACCAGGGTGCCGAAGTAGACGAGCACATAGATCAGGATGTCGACCACGATCAGCCAGCAGTCGCGCACCGCCAGCGCGGTCTGCATGACCTTGGTGGCGATGCGGCCGGCGAACTCGTCGCCGAAGAAGGCCAGGCTCTGCTCCAGCATGCGGCGGTGGAAGACCCAGCGCAATCGCATCGGGAAGTTGCCGAACACGCCCTGGTACTTGGTCAGTGCCTGGGCCGTGGCCAGCAGCACGCTGGCGACGAGCACGCCGATCAGCAGCCAGAGCACCGGCTGGGGCTGGGTCCAGAGCTCGGCCGGTTGCACGCCGGACAGCCAGTCGACCAGCTTGGCCATCAGGCTGAACAGCAGGGCCTCGGCGGCGGCGATGCCGGCGGTCAGCAGCGTGACCACGGCCAGATGCGGCCGCAGGCCCTCGGCGCAGCGCCACAGGAAGGCGAAGAAGCTCGCCGGGGGTTGTGCCGGCTTGGCGGGGGGATAGGGGTCGACGAGGCGCTCGAAGCGGCGCGCGATGGCGTTCAACAGCATGGTCCCGCCATCCTAGGGGCGCCAAAGCCAACGGCCCGCAGTGCGGGCCGTCGTCCGGAGCCGAAGGCCAGGCTCAGGCCTTGACGCGGCGCTTGTGCAGCAGGCTCACGGCGAGCAGGCCGCCGAGCAGCATCGCGGCCGAGGCCGGCTCGGGTACCGGCGTCACGGCCACCTTGTCCAGCATCGCGCCCATGTTGTCGCCGCCCAGGTTCTGGAAGCTGAGCAGGTAGTTGCCGCTGCTGCCCGGCGTGAAGCTCAGGCTGAAGCCCTGCCAGGCCGCGGTCGGCGACGCGTCGGCAAAGCTCAGCAGGCTGCTGCTCGTGCCGAAGTTCACCTGCACCTGCTCGGTACCGGCATTGCGGCGGTTGCCGGCCATGTCGAAGCTCAGCACATAGGTCTGGCCGGCGTTCAGCTGCAGGCTGAGCGAGAGCAGACCGGCCTGGCCGGTGCTGCCGTCCAGGTCCACGCAGCGGCCGCTGCCCAGGCAGAGTTCGCCGAACAGGCCGGGCCCGACCACGTCCACCGTGCCGCCGCTGACGGTCCAGCCGCTGGGCACCTGGTTCAGGCCCTGGGCGCTGGCTTCGAAGCTGTCGGCAAACACCGGCGTCGAGGCCTGGGTCGAGGCGGCGGCGAACAGGGCGGCGAGGCAGAGGGCGTGGCGCATGGCGTGGAGGCTGCAGGAGTTGGGATGCGATGTCTGCATTCTGGAAATCCAGGCGCTGCCCGTCCTCCCCTGGCCGCGGGGGAGCGGCGCGGCGGACCGTGAAGCCTGTCACTGGCGCGCCGGATTCAGCGCCCGTGCTGCGGCCTGGCGCCAGACCGGATCGGTCTCGGTGCGGCCCAACTGCCAGGCGGCGTGCACTGCCTTGATCGCATGCTCGTCGTGGTGGGCGATCGCCGCGGCGCGCAGCTCGGCCCAGTCGCGCGGGGCTGGCCTGTCGCCGGGCTCGCCTGGCCAGCGGCTGGCGATCAGCGCCGCGCCGAGCTGGCGCGTGAAGTCGCGCAGCGCCGTGGGCCGCGCGGCCGGCGGCAGCAGGGGCAGCAACTGCGCCATCGCCCGCGAGGCGGTCAGCGCGTGCAGCAGCGTGAAATTGCCGCTGGCCGCGTAGGCACCAGCAGCCCAATGGGCGATCTCGGCCAGCAGGCCTGGCTCCAGGCGCAGGCGCGGCGCGATGGCCTGAAAGCCCGGCTGCTCGGCCGCCAGCAGCATGCGCACGCTGATCCAGGGTTTGTTCATGCCTTCTGCGCGCGGTAGCGCGAGCAGGGCCTGCACCCAGTCGCTCAGACCCAGGCGCTCGCCCTCGATCTCGGCCGGTCCGGGCAGCGGCGCGCTGCGTACCGTCCAGTAAGCCAGCGCGCGGGCAAGCTGGCCGCGGTGGCCGGACTCCCAGGCATGGGCCGTGCGGATCAGCAGGTGGAAGGCCATGCCGCCGCAACCGGGCATCAGCGCCGGCAGGCGGCGCGCCAGCGTGGCGCCGACGCCGTCGCGCTCCAGCGCCTCCGCGATGCGCCGTTCGGCGGATGCCAGCTCCGGCCAGGCGGGGGCCGCCGGCAGGTGCGCGAAGGCGGCGCCGGCCCATTCGCGCAGGCGTTGCTCGCTGGCGCCCAGCGCGGCCAGCGCCTGCAGGGCCATCGGCAGATGGCTGCTGTAGGCACCACCGCTGGCCGGCAGTTCGCCGCGATGGGCTTGCTGCGGGCTGAGGTACTCGACCGCCTTGTGCAGTTCGGCGTCCAGCAGCTCGCGCAGCGCCGCGCTTTCGCCTTCGCGCTCGTAGCTGGTGATCTCGAAGCCGTTGCCGTCGGGGTCGGCGAAGTAGAGCGAGCGGCTCTCGCCATGCTCGACCAGGGCCGGCGCCTGACCCAGCTCGCGGCGCAGGTGCGCACGCCAGTCCAGCAGGCCGCCGGCCGAGACGCGCAGTGCGATCGTCGGGCCGGCGGGCGCGGCGTCCCGCTCGAACAGGGCCAGGTGCAGATGGCCGCCCGGGTCGGCCAGGGTCAGCGGGCCTCCGTCGCTGGCCCAATGGGCGAACTCGGGCAGGCGCCGCAGGCCGAGCACGCGCTCGTACCAGGCCTCGGCAGCGGGGCGGTCGCGCACATGGACGTGCAGATGGTCGATGGCGTCGAAGGCAGGGCGAGCGGACATGACAGGAGGTTTGCGTTGAAGAGAGGCGTATCCTCAAACTTCAAGTTCACTTGAAGTCAAGCGCCATGTCCTCATCCCTGTTGTCGGTCGGCGAGCTGGCGCAGCGCGCCGGTGTCGCCACCAGCGCGCTGCGTTTCTACGAGGAGCAGGGTCTGATCCAGGGCAGTCGCAGCTCCGGCGGCCACCGCCAGTACCCGCGCGACATGCTGCGCCGTGTCGCCTTCATCCGCGCCGGCCAGCGCGTCGGGCTCTCGCTAGACGAATTGCGCGCGGCCCTGGCCACCCTGCCCGAGGGCCGCACGCCGACCCAGGCGGACTGGGAGCGCCTCGCGCGCGGTTGGCAGGCCTTGCTGGATGAGCGCCTCGCGCAGCTGCAGCGCCTGCGCGATCAGCTCGGCAGCTGCATCGGCTGCGGTTGCCTGTCACTCAAAGCCTGCGCGCTCTACAACCCCGAGGACGCGGTAGCGGCGCGCGGACCCGGCGCGCGCCGCCTGCAGCACGGAGAAGCGCTGCTGCGTCAGAAGAAGCCCAGCGCCTGATCGCTGTAGCTGACCAGCAGGTTCTTGGTCTGCTGGTAATGCTCCAGCATGGCCTTGTGCGTCTCGCGGCCGATGCCGGATTCCTTGTAGCCGCCAAAGGCCGCATGCGCCGGGTAGGCGTGGTAGCAATTCGTCCACACCCGGCCGGCCTGAATGGCGCGGCCCATGCGGTAAGCACGGCTGCCGTCGCGGGTCCACACGCCGGCACCCAGGCCATAGGGCGTGTCGTTGGCGATGGCCAGGGCCTCGGCCTCGTCCTTGAAGGTGGTCACGGCCAGCACCGGGCCGAAGATCTCCTCGCGGAACACGCGCATCTGGTTGTGGCCGAGGAAGAGCGTGGGCTGCACGTAGTAGCCGTCCTTCAGATCGCCGCCGAACTCGGCGCGCGCGCCGCCGGCCAGCACCTTGGCACCCTCCTGCTTGCCGACCTCCAGGTAGCTGAGGATCTTGTCCATCTGCATCGCCGAGGCCTGCGCGCCCATCATGGTCTCGGTGTCCAGCGGGTTGCCCTGCCGGATGGCGGCGACGCGCTTCAGCGCCCGCTCCATGAAGCGCTCATACATCGATTCCTGGATCAGCGCCCGGCTCGGGCAGGTGCAGACCTCGCCCTGGTTGAAGGCGAAGAGCACCAGGCCCTCGATGGCCTTGTCGAAGAGCGCGTCGTCCTGCGCGGCGATGTCGTCGAAGAAGACATTCGGGCTCTTGCCGCCCAGCTCCAGGGTGACCGGGATCAGATTGCTGGCCGCCGCCTGGGCGATGCGCCGGCCGGTGGCCGTGCTGCCGGTGAAGGCCAGCTTGGCGATGCGCTTGCTGGACGCCAGGGCCTGGCCGGCCTCGCCGCCCAGGCCGTTGACGACATTGAACACGCCGGGCGGCAGCAGGTCGGCGATCAACTCGGTGAGGATGAGGATGCTGACCGGTGTGCTCTCCGCCGGCTTCAGGATCACGCAATTGCCGGCCGCCAGCGCCGGCGCCACCTTCCAGGCCGCCATCAGGATGGGGAAGTTCCAGGGAATGATCTGACCGACCACGCCCAGGGGCTCGTGGAAGTGGTACGCGATGGTGTTGCGGTCGATCTCGCTGAGTGCCCCCTCCTGTGCGCGCAGGCAGCCGGCGAAGTAGCGGAAGTGATCGGCGGCCAGCGGCAGGTCGGCGTTCAGGGTTTCGCGGATGGGCTTGCCGTTGTCCACGGTCTCGGCATAGGCCAGGCGCTCCAGGTTTGCCTCGATGCGGTCGGCAATGCGCAGCAGCACCTGGGCGCGCTGCGCCGGCGGCGTGGCGCCCCAGCCGGGCGCGGCGCGGTGGGCGGCGTCCAGCGCGCGCTCGATGTCCTCGGCGCCCGAGCGCGCCACCTGGGTGTAGACCTTGCCGCTGATGGGCGTGATCGCGTCCAGGGTCTGGCCGCTGAGGGCCGGCTGCCAGCGCCCGTCGATGAAGTTGTCATAACGGCTGGCGAAGCTCTGCGGGGCGCCGGCAGCACCGGCTTGGGGGTAAAGCATGGTCGTCTCCGAGGGCGGCGTTTCGGGAAAGGAACGAGGCGGCGGCCGCGGGCGCTCGCTTGCCGTCTTCTTTGCAGCCCTCGTGCCAGCTGTCCTTGGCGCGACAAAGCGGGGTTCGCGGCGCAAGCGCTGCGTCAGCCACCGGGTCTTCAATGCCCCGGCACAGTCGGGGGCGCGACAGCTGTCCCGAAACGGGACAGTGCTCGGGCACCCGCGGTGCAATCGCTTGTGCGCTGCGGGCCAGCCCGCAAGCTGGCGCACCCCGTGAGGCCATCCCGTCAGAGGAGCCGGAGACGATGGAGACGACGAATGCAGGGCGCCTCGCCCTGGCCCGGCAGCAGCTGGGCGATGCCGGCCAACTGGCCGAAGGCCTGCTCGACCCGCTGTTGGCCAAGAGCTGGCGGCGCAGCCTGGGCTTTGGCCTTGCGCCGGTTGGCGGCGCCAGCGGCGGCGTGCCCCATGCCAGCAGCGCCCAGCTGATCCGGGCTCGTGCCGCCTGCGGCGACCTGCTGGCCCAGGCCCGTCCCGTGATGGACTTCGTGCAGCAGCAGATCGCCGGTTCCAGCAGCCTGGTCATCCTGGCTGATGCGCAAGGCACCTTGCTGGAAGCCCTGGGCGACACCGGATTTGCCGACCGCGCCGCGCGGGTGGCCCTGCGCCCTGGCGCCAGCTGGCACGAGCAATGGCGGGGCACGAACGCCATCGGCACCGCGCTGGCCGAGGACTGCGCGGTGCTGGTGCGCGGTGGCGAACACTACCTGCCGCGCAACGGCTTTCTGAGCTGCGCGGCCGCGCCCATCCACGCGCCCGACGGCCGCCTGCTCGGCGTGCTCGACATCTCCGGCGAGCGGCGGCGCTGGCACCCTCACACCCTGGGCCTGGCGCGGGCCGCCGCGCGCATGGTCGAACAGCGCCTGTTCACCACCCGCTGCGCGGCGCCCTGGCTGCTGGCCCTGCATGCTCAGGCCGAGGGCCTGGGCTCGGTGGCCGAGGCGCGGCTGGCCTTGGACGACGGCTTGCAGCTGGCGGCGGCCGATGCCGGCGCCTGCGCGTTGCTGGGCCTGGTCAGCGCGGTGCGCCTGCCGCTGGTCGAGTTGCTGGAGCTGGACGCCGAAACCCTGGCGGCCATGGCCCGCGACGGCCGGCCGCGCAAGCTGCGCCGCCGCGACGGCCTGGCGCTCTGGCTGCAAGTGCAGCGCGCGCCGCGCCAAAGCGTCCCAGCCCCACGCCTGCCTGCCCCGGCCGACGATGCCTTGGCCCGCCTGGATACCGGCGACGCGGCGATGCACGAGCTGATCCGCCGTGCCCGCCGCCTGCTGGACCGTGACATTCCCTTGCTGCTGCAGGGCGATACCGGCACCGGCAAGGAATGGCTGGCCCAGGCCCTGCATGCCAGCAGCGCGCGGCGCGAGCGGCCCTTCGTGGCGCTGAACTGCGCGGCCCTGCCGGAGTCCCTGATCGAGTCCGAGCTTTTCGGCTACCAACCCGGTGCCTTCACCGGCGCGGCGCCGCGCGGCAATCTGGGCCGCATCCGCGAGGCCCAGGGTGGCACGCTTTTTCTCGATGAGGTCGGCGACATGCCGGCCACCTTGCAGGCCCGGCTTCTGCGCGTGCTGCAGGACCAGCAGGTGCAGCCTCTGGGCGGTGGCCGCGCGGTGGCGGTGGATTTCGCGCTGATCTGCGCCAGCCACCGGCAATTGCGCGACGAGGTCAGCGCCGGCCGCTTCCGCGAGGATCTCTACTACCGCATCGCCGGCCAGACCCTGGGCCTGCCACCGCTGCGCGAGCGCAGCGACTTCGAGACGCTGGTCCTGCGCATGCTCGCGCGCCTGTCGCCCGGGCTGCGCCTCGCACCGGGGCTGATCGAGCCGCTGCGGCGCTGGCCTTGGCGCGGCAATCTGCGCGAGCTGGAGCATGTGCTGCGCGCTGCCGTGGCGCTGCTGGAGCCGGGCGAGACGGAGATCGGCTGGAGCGAGCTGCCGGCGGATCTGCAGCCGCTGCAGGAAAGGCCCGCCCTGCGCGGTGACGGGCTGCGCGCCCAGGCGCGACGCTCCATCGCCGAGGTGCTGCTGGATTGCGGCGGCAACCGTGCCGAGGCGGCGCGGCGCCTCGGCATCAGCCGCTCCACGCTGTACCGGCAACTGGCCTCAGCGCGCTGAGCTCGGCGGCGGCGCGCCCAGGTGGCGACGCAGCCAGCTGCTCATCTCCCACTGCACATGGCCGACCGCCTCGCGGCTGAGCAGCGCATGGCCTTCCAACGGCATCATCGCCAGGCGCACCGGCGAACCCAGGCCGGCCAGCGCATGGAACAGGCGTTCGCTCTGCAGCGGCGGCGTACCGGCCTGGCTGTCCTGCTCGCCATGGATCAGCAGCAGCGGCGCCTTGATGCGGTTGGCGAACAGCAGCGGGCTCAGCCGCAGATAGATCTCCCGAGCCTCCCAGAGATTGCGCCGTTCGCTCTGGAAACCGAAGGGCGTCAGCGTGCGGTTGTAGGCGCCGCTGCGCGCGATGCCGGCGCGGAACAGGTCGGTATGGGCCAGCAGATTGACGGCCATGAAGGCGCCATAGCTCTGGCCGCCGATGGCGATGCGGCGCAGGTCCACGCTGCCCAGTTCGTCGAGCTTGTCGACCAGGGCCTTGGCATTCATCTGGATCTGTTCCAGGAAGCCGTCGTTGACGGTGCGTGGGTCGCCGACCACCGGCATGGTCAGGTCGAGGATCACCGCATAGCCGTCCAGCGCCAGCCACAGCGGGCTGCCCGGCGCCGGCATCGCCGCGCGCTCGCTGTTCGCTGCGGCCTGCGAGGCTTGTTCGGCGTCCAGGTACTCCAGCGGGTAGGCCCAGACCAGGGCCGGGCGCTTCTGCCCGGCCTGGTGCTCGGCGGGCAGCACCAGGGTGAAGCTGAGCTGCACGCCGTCGTCGCGCTTGAAGCTGACGAACTCGCGGCGCAGGCGGCGCAGCGCCGGCGGCGGCTCGGGCGCCGGCATCAGCGCCTGCCAGGCGCCGCCGCTCACGCGCTGGCCGAGCTGGCGCTGCTCGACGCCGCGCTCCAGCTGCGTCAGCAGCCGCTCCTTGCCCAGCCATTGCAGCGGCAGCTCGAACTGGTTGTCGGCCTGGAACACGCGCTGCACCGGTTCGTCGCGCAGGCTGTAGCGGTCCAGGAAGGGGCGTTCGCCGCGCGGCGTGGCGCCCTGGCCGACGAACCAGAAGCCGGCCTCGCCATCGGTCTGCACGACGCGCTGCCCGCGTGGGCTCAGGCGCATCAGCGGCGTGCCGGGGTGGCGGAAGCGCTCGCGCAGCGCGTGCTCGAAGAGCAGCCGGCTCTGGCTGCCGTCCAGCGGCTGCAGGTAGGTGCGGGTCAGGCTGCGGCCGCGATCGGTCTCGCTGAGCAGCGCATGCGCGCCGTCGTCGAGGAAGCGCAGGCGGCTGAAGCGGTGCGGCAGGCGTTGCACCTCGCGGGCCTCGCCCTTGTAAGGCGGGTCCAGGCGCATCAGCCGATCGCGGTAGGCGACGCGGGCCTGCGGGTTGCCGCCGTCCAGCGCCTCCACCCAGTAGACCGCGGCGTCGCGCGTCGGACTGGCGTAGAAGATGCGCGGCCCGGCCAGCACGCCGCTGACGGCGACACCCTGGCGCGCCGGCATGCTGGCCAGCTCGCGCAGCAGCCGGCCCTGGGCGTCGCGCAGCTCGGCAACGGCCGGCTGGTCGTCCCAGCTGAGCTGGCGCACGAAGGGCTGGGCCAGGCGCTCGATGAGCAGGCCCTGGCCTTCGCCGACCATGGTGACGCTGTAGAACAGCGCCGGCGCGCCCAGACGTTGCACCGCACCGGTGGCCAGGTTCACGCGAACCAGTTGGGAGCGCGCGTGGTGGGCGAACAAGGCCTCGTCGTGCCGGCTGCGCATCAGGTCGGCGTGCGGGGGTTCCGGCGTGCCGCGGCCCTGGTGCTCCTGGATCGAGGGCTCCGGCAGCGGCGTCGCCGGCGCCCGGCGGCCATCGGCCGGGCGGGCCAGCATCAGCAGCTCCTGCGCGCTCCACCAGACCGGCTCGCCGTCGCCCAGCACATGGTTGAGCAGCAGGGTCTCGATGCGGCGTGGCGCATTGCCCTGCGCCTGGCCGCTCCACAGCTCGGTGCCCCAGGGCGTGTGGCGCTGCAGCACATAGCGCTGGCCGTCCGGGCTCCAGGCAAAGCTGTGCCAGAGCCCGCCGGCCGGCAGCGCCACGCGGCGCTCGGCGCCGCCGCTCAGCAGGCGCAGGCGCAGGCCGCGGTAATGCAGCGAGGGTACGGAGGCCGACGCCGCGGGATCGAAGCGCAGGCCGGCCAGGCCCAGCTGCGCGCGGCCGAGCTGGGCCAGCGGCAGGTAGCGCTGGACCTCCAGCAGCGCGACCGAGCGTCCGTCCGGCGAGGCCAGCGGGCGCGCCGGTAGCACCATGTCCAGGGCCTCGCGGACCGCGGCCGAGGGTTGGCGGTAGCCGTCGGCGAGGGCCGCCAGCGGCAGCATCAGCAGGCAGAGCAGCCGGCGCAGCAGGTCGCTCACAGGACGACCCTCCGTGCAACGCGCTGCGGGATTCGCGCTTGGACTGAGGCCGGACACCGGCAGTCCCTGCGGACTGCCGGCGCCTGCCGAAGGCCACCGGCCTGTGGCCGATGGCAAAGGCCCGTCGCGCTCATGCGCGCACCCCCAGCAGCCAGGCGATCAGCGGCAGGCTCAGCGGCGCGCTCAGCGTGGTCAGCAGGATGGCCCGCGGCACCAGCGCACCGGCCAGGCCCAGGCGCTCGGCGAGCAGCGCCACGTTGGCGGCGCCCGGCAGCGCGCAGGCCAGCACCAGCAGCTGCAGTTGCAGCAGGCTCAGCCAGCCGGCTTGCCAGGCCGCGGCGCCCAGCAGTCCGGCGAGCAGCGGATGGACGAGCAGCTTCAGCAGTGCCAGTTGCAGGGCCTCGCGCCCCTGCAGGCCGGTGGCGGCCGGCGGTGGCACGGCCAGCGCCACGCCGAGCGCCACCAGCGCCGCCGGCGTGACCGCCTGGGCGAGCAGCTGCAGCGTGCGCTCCAGCGGCTCGGGCAGCATGACGCCGACCGGGGTGGCCAGGCCGAGCAGCACGCCGGCCGCGACCGCATAGGGCAGTGGGTTGCGCAGCGCGCGGCGCAGGCCCTGCTCCTGCGCGCCGGCCAGCGCCAGGCAGATCGAGCTGGTCAGCACCAGGTCGTAGACGATGGTGGCCGCCAGCAGCGCCGCCGCCGACTGGCCGAGCAGCGCGCCGAGCAGGGGCACGCCGAGAAAGCCGGTGTTCGGGAACAGCGTGACCAGCACCGCCATGCCGCGCACGCCGCGCGACGGCTCGCGGCGCAGCAGGCGCCAGGCCAGCCCGCCGAGCAGCAGACCGGCCAGCCCGTACAGGGGCAGCACGGCCGCGCCGCTGAAACCCTGCCAGGCCCATTGCCGGCCGAGCACCACCAGCATCGCCGGCAGCGCTAGGTAGAGCACGAACGCATTCAGCGCGCCCAGCGCACTGACCGGCACGATGCCGCGGCGCGCTGCAGCCCACCCCAGCCCGACGAGCAGGAAGAAGGGCAGGCTGAGCAGCAGCAGGCCGGTCAGGGTTTGCATGGGCGCGGAGTATCCGTGCGTCGCGATTCACCGGCCCTGGTTACAACTCGTTCACGTCTGACGCCTAACATCGCTGCCCCCATCATGAGCAGCACCTCCGGCATCGACTTCGATCTCAGCAGCGGCGAGCTGCTGCCGGGCGAACGGCTGGGCGTCTGGCGCCTGCAGCGCATGCTCAGCGAGGTGCCTTCGGGGCGCTGGTGGCGGGCCTCGCACAGCGTCGGCAGCCAGACCGCACTGGTGCTGGTCTACCGCCGCGCGGAGGACGCCGGCGCGGTGCTGCTGCGCATGGCCGAGTCCGAGGGTCAGGCCTGGTCGCATCCGGACATCGCCTGGCCGCTGGATTCCGGCCTGCTGCCCGATGGCCGGCCCTATGTGGTCATGCCCCTGCTCGACGGCGAGCCGCTGCTGCAGGCGGTCCACAACGCCTCGCTGCGTCGCCGCCTTGACTGGGCGATGCAGCTCTGCGAGCTGCTGCTGCTGGCGCGTGCGCGCGGCCTGGCCCTGATCGAGCTGGACCCCAGCCTGCTCTGGGTCGGCCCGCAGCAGCAACTGCGCCTGCACGGCCTGGCGCTGGTGCGCGGCGATGCCGCAGCGCTGCGCATGGGCACGCTGCAGGGCCAGCTCAGCCATGCCGCCCAGGGCCTGCACTGCCCGCAGGCCATCCAGGGCTCGCCGGGGGGCGCGCAGGCCCAGGTCTACGCGCTGGGCATGCTGATGTGCTTGCTGGTCAACGGCCGCCTGCCCAACGAGCCGATGCCGGCCGGCGCCACGGTGCAGGCGCTGACCCAGTGGGTCAGCCTGAGCACCGCTTCGCGGGCCGCGCTGGATGCGCTGCTTCGCGACGCGGTGCAGGCCGATCCCGCGCGGCGGCCGGCCGATCTCGATGTGCTGGCCGGCAGCATCGAGGCCTGGCTGGAGCGCAGCGGTGCCAGCGCCGGCACCGGCGCCGGTGGCCTGGGTCAGGCCGAGCTGCCGGACGCGGCGCCGCCGCCGTCCAGCCGGTCGGCGGCGGCACGGGCCGCTGCGGCGGGTCCGGCGACCCTGCCGGCGGCCCCCGTCATGACCGGCCCGGCAACCGAGCCCTCGACCGCACCGTTGGCGGCCGCGTCGGCTGCACCGCGCTGGGTGCTGGGCGCGCTGATCCTGGCCGCACTGGGCCTGGCGGCCTGGTTGGTGTTGCGCGGCTGATCCCGCCGGCTGCGGGCCGGCCGCTGGCTATCATCCGCGGCCATGCCTGCAGCCGCCCCGTATCCCGCCCCGCCCCGGGTGAAGCCGACGCGGCAACGTCGGCGGCATCGCCGCGAACGCAGCGCGGAGCGTTTCGCGCCGCGGCTGCTGACCGGCCTGCTGGCCCTGCTCTGCCTGGCGCTGGCGCTGGGCCTGGCCTCGCAGTACCCGCTGGGGGCCTTGCCGGCGATCGCCGCGGTGCTGCTGCTGACGCTGCTGGCGCGCTATTTCTGGACCCTGTGGCCGGGCTGGATGCTCGGCCTGGTGCCCTGGATCGGTCTGGCGCCCTGGACCGGCTGGACCCTGGTCGAGGAATTCGACCTGCTGGTGCTGGCCAGTCTGGCCGGCGGCTACCTGGCGATCAGCGGTCCGCATCGGCACAAGCCGCCACCGCCGGTGCCGGTCTGGCGCCGCGAGCTGCGCTGGCGCAAGCTCAGCCTGCTGCTGCTCGCGCTGTTCGCGCTGTCCAGCTTTGTGGCCGTGGTGCATGGCCTGGTGGATGGTGGCGGCCTGGACCTGCATCTGGCGCAGAGTGACCGCGCGGCCGGCGAAAGCCTGCGTGCCGGCAAGAGCCTGCTCTGGGTGCTGCTGCTGCTGCCGCTTTGGCAGCGCGTTGCGCGGCGCACCCCGCAGTTGCTCACGCCGGCGCTGCAGGGCGGCCTGCTGCTCGGGCTGGCCGGCACCGTCGCGGCGGCGGTCTACGAACGCCTGAGCTTCACCGGGATGACGAATTTCTCCCGCGACTACCGCACCACCGGCGGCTTCTGGGAAATGCAGTTCGGCGGCGCCGCGCTGGACGGTGTGCTGGCCCTGCTGCTGCCCTTCGCGCTGCTCGGCGTGCTGCGATTGCGGCGCCCGCTGCCTTTTGCGATGTCGCTGGGCCTGCTGATGCTGGGCCTGTACGCGGCGCTGACCACCTTTTCGCGCGGCCTCTACCTGGGCCTGCTGCTCGCGTTGCCCTGGGTGCTGCTGCACTGGCAGCGCAGCGAGTCGCGGCAGCGCCGCGGTGAACACGATCCGGCCTCCAGCTGGCTGCCCGGCCAGGTGCTGCCCGATGGCACGCGGCCGGTGCTGCCACCGGCGCGCGCCGCGATGCTGCTGCTATTGCTGCTCGGCGTTGCCGCCGGCTGCGCCTGGGTGATGTTCCCGACCAGCGGCTACCGCGGCCTGCTGGCCCTGGTTGGCAGCGTGCTGCTGCTGTTCGCGCAGCCCCCGGCGGCCGCACCGCAGCTGCTGCACCGCAGCCTGAGCAGCCTGCTCGGGTTGCTGCTGGCCGCGCCGGTGGTTGTCGTGCTGGCGCTGCTGGTGCCGGTGGTCGACAAGATCGCCTACCTGGGCTATGCGGTCTGCTGGCTGGTTGCCGCGGGCGTTGCCTGGCTGGCCGCACGCGGCCGCAGGCCCTGGCATTCGCCGCTGGGCGACGCGGTGCGCGCCGGGGCCTGGCTCGCCTGCCTGGGCAGCGTGGCCGTGGTGGCCTGGAGCTGGGGCGGCCGCGTCGCCTTCGAGCGGGCGCTGCTGCCGCTGGCCTTGCTGGCGCTGCTCTGGCCGCTGTGCCAGGGCGGCGAGTTCGGTCGCCTGCTGCAGCAGCTCAGCTGGCGCGCGCGCGGCCTGGCGATGGGCGCGCTGCTGCTGGTCGTCGCGGTGGTCGCGGCGCTGGGCGGTGGCGCCTACCTGGCCGATCGCCTGTCGCGGGCGGAGGTCGACTTCGGCGACCGCCTGCGCCACTGGTCGCGCACGGTGAGCGCCTTGCAGGCCGAGAGCGGCTGGGTCATCGGTGCCGGTGCCGGTCGCTTCGTCGCGGTGTTCTCGAAGGATCTGCCGGTCGAGGAGCAGATCGGCGAGTACCGCGTCGAAGACGGCCCACAGCCCTATCTGCATCTGAAGGGCGGCCGCCACATGCTCGGCCAGGGCGAGTTGCTGCGTCTGACGCAGCGCCTGGCCGACGCGCCTCCCGGCCTGGTGCTGCAGCTGCAGGCGCGCAACCAGGACGAGTTGCGCCTGCATGTCGAGGTCTGCGAGAAGCATCTGCTGTACAGCGACACCTGCCTGGTCAAGGAGCTCCGGCTGCCGGCCCAGACCGAGGGCTGGCGCACGCACCGGGTCGAGCTCGGCGGCCACGGCGAGGTCCGCGACCGGCCGATGTTCGCCGTCGCGGTGGCGTCGCGCGGCGCGGCGGTCGACCTGCGCGGCCTGTCGCTGCAGGGGTCCGACGGCCGCGAGCTGCTGCGCAATGGCGACTTCCGCGACGGCCTGGAGCGCTGGCTGGCAACCTCGGAGCGCCACCATTTGCCTTGGCATGCGAAGAACATCGGCCTGCACCTGCTGTACGAGCAGGGTCTGATCGGCCTGAGCCTGGGCATCGCGCTGGTCGGCCTGGCGCTGGGGCGGCTGACCCTGGGCAGTGCCGCCGAGCATCCGCTGGCGCCGGCCCTGGCCGGGGCGTTGATGGGCTTTCTGTGCGTCGGCCTGTTCGACAGCCTGCTCGACGCGCCGCGCGTCGCCTTCCTGTTCTGGATGCTGCTGCTGATCGGCCTGGGCCTGCGGGCGACGCCGCCACCGCCGGTCAAGCTGCCGCCGACGCCTTCCAAGACCTGACGATGGCGGCCTTCGGCCTCAACCCCGCCCAGCTGGCGGCGGTCCACCATGTGCACAGCCCCTGCCTGGTGCTGGCCGGCGCGGGCTCGGGCAAGACGCGGGTCATCACGCAGAAGATCGTGCGCCTGCTCGAACTCGGCCTGAAGCCCGAGCAGGTCTGCGCGATCACCTTCACGAACAAGGCGGCGCAGGAGATGCGCGAGCGCGCCAAGGAACTGGTCGGCGGCAAGGTCGGCAACCGCCTGGTCATCTCCACCTTCCACGCGCTGGGCGTGCGCTTCCTGCGCGAGGAGGGGCCGCAGCTGGGCCTGAAGCCGCAGTTCAGCATCCTCGACAGCGACGATGTCGTAAACCTGATCCGCGACTGCGCGAACACCACCGACGCCAAGCTGCCGCGTATCTGGCAATGGCAGATCTCGCTGTGGAAGAACGAGGGCCTGGACGCCGCCGGCGCGCTGGCCATTGCCGAGAGCGAGGCCGAGCGCCAGGCGGCGGTGATCTTCCAGGCCTACGGCGAGCGGCTCGCGGCCTACCAGGCGGTGGACTTCGACGACCTGATCGGTCTGCCTTTGAAGCTGCTGAGCACGAACGAAGAGGTCGCTGCGCGCTGGCGGCAGCGCTTTCGCCATGTGCTGGTCGACGAGGTGCAGGACACCAATGCCGTGCAATACGCGCTGCTCAAGGCCCTGGTCGGCGAGCAAGGCCTGTTCACCGCGGTGGGCGACGACGACCAGAGCATCTACGGCTGGCGCGGCGCGACGCTGGAGAACCTGCAGTCGCTGCAGACCGATTACCCCAGCCTGAAGGTGATCGCGCTGGAGCAGAACTACCGCTCGACCTCGGCCATCCTGCGCGCCGCCAATCACGTCATTGCGTCCAACCCCAAGCTGTTCGAGAAAAAGCTGTGGAGCGAGCTCGGCGAGGGCGAGGCGGTCACGGTGCTGGCCTGCGACGACGAGATGCACGAGGCCGAGCGTGCGGTGGCGCGGCTGAAGGCCAAGAAGGAGGCCGACGGTGCGAATGGCAAGTGGAGTGACTGCGCGATCCTGTACCGCGCCAACCACCAGGCCAAGGTCTTCGAGCAGGCGCTGCGCCGCGCGCAGATCCCCTACAAGGTCAGCGGCGGTCAGAGCTTCTTCGACCGCGCCGAGATCAAGGACCTCTGCGCCTGGCTGCGCCTGCTCGTCAACGCCGACGACGATCCGGCCTTCCTGCGCGCGGTGACCACGCCCAAGCGCGGCATCGGCCACACCACGCTGGCCGCGCTCGGCGGTTTCTCGGGCACGCACAAGATCAGCCTGTTCGAGGCCTTGCTGCACCCGGGCCTGGAGGCCCAGCTCAGCCGCCGCCAGCTCGATGGTCTGCACGAGTTCGGCCGCTATGTCGACGAGCTGAAGGAGCGCGCCGCCGCGGCCTCCGGCCAGAAGGCGGCGCACAGCCTGTGCATGAACTGGCTGCAGGAGATCGGCTACGAGTCGCACCTGGCCTCGGGCGACGACAGCGAGAAGGCGGTGGCGAACCGCTGGAGCAATGTGCTGGACTTCGTCGACTGGATGGCCAAGCGCTGCGGCGGCGGCGACACCGACCGCGACGAGCAGTCGCTGCTCGACGTCGCGCAGACCATCAATGTCATCGTCAGCCTGATGGAGCGCGGCGAGGAGCAGGACCAGCTGGTGCTGTCCACCCTGCACGCGTCCAAGGGCCTGGAATGGCCGCATGTCGTGCTGGCCGGCGTCAACGAGGGCCTGCTGCCCTTCGCCACCGACGACGACCCGGTGACCCCCGAGCGCCTGGCCGAGGAGCGCCGGCTGATGTACGTCGGCATCACGCGCGCGCGGCGCACGCTGGCCGTCAGTTGGCTGCGCCGGCGCAAGAAGGGCCGCGAACTGGTCGCCGCCCGGGCCAGCCGCTTCGTCGCCGAGATGCGCCTCGAGGAAGGCGGCCCGGCGCGCGATCCGCGTGCCGAGTTCCAGGCCATGCGGGCCCGGCTGGCGGCGCGGGCCGCGCAGGGCGATCCCGCCGACTGAGCTACCAGCGGTAGCTCAGCTGCATCTGCAGGCCATGGTCCTGCCAGCCACCATCGCGCACGCCGGCCTGCTGGCCCTTGAGTCGCTTGGCCGCCGCCAGCTCCAGGTTCCAGCCCTGCCAGTGCGCGCTCAGGGCCAGGCCGATGGACGACAGCTCGGCCCAGGCCTGGTTGCGGTTGCGCAGCCGGCCATGGTCGTAGAAGGGTGTGAGCGCCAGGCGCAGGCCTTGCGCCCAGCCCTCGGCGGGCACCGCGAAGCCATGCTCGAACTCCAGGCCCAGCACCCAGCCTTCGTCGCGGACCAGTTGGTTTTCGCGCCAGCCACGCACCGTGCGCCAGCCGCCGGCGGACAGGCCGTCCAGCGCCAGCAGGCGGTCGCGGGCCAGTTGCAGGTTCAGGCGCAGCCGCGCCTGCCAGGCCTCGTCCAGCTTCTCCACCCACTGGCCCTGGCCGGTCCAGAACAGTGCGCGGGGCGCCGGAGCGGCCTCGACGCCGGCCGGCAGGCCGGGCTCGCGCTGCACATTGCTGCGTGACCAGTTCAGGCTGGAGCGCAGTGCCAGCACGCGCTCGGGGCCGCGCCAGACGGCGTCCTGCGAGAAGCGCAGCAGCTGTTCGCGCAGCCGGCCATCGGGCAGGCCGGCGGTGAAGGAGAAGGGCTCGCCGAGCAGGCTGCTGTGCTGGCGGCGGCCGACCCACTGCAGGCCCAGCGCGAGGCGTTGTGTCGGCGTCTCGTGCAGCGCATGGCTGAGCCCGAATTCCAGGCTGCGCAGCCGGCTCTCGATGTCCAGCTCGCGCACCGCCTCCTCGATCACTGCCGCATCGCTGTGCTCGGCGCCAAGCTGCAGCCGGGTGGCCGGCAGGCCCCAGGCGGCCAGCGGCAGCTGCCATTGCAGGCCGAGCTGGCCCTGGCGCGAGCCGCGCGGCTCCAGCGGCAGTTGCAGCGTGGCCTCCAGGCGGTCGCCCTGGCCGCTGAGATTGGCCAACTGCGCCTGCAGCGCGGCCGCCCATTCGCCGACCGAGACCGGGCGCAGGTTGTGCACGCTGGCCTGCAGCTGCCAGGGCCGGGCGCGCTCCACCTCCAGCTGAAGGATCGCCTCGCCGGGCTGCTCGCCGGGCAGCAGATGGGCCTGGATGCGCTGGAACAGCAGGCTGTCGGCGAGCAGCAGCTGGAAGCGCTCGCGCAGGCGCTCGAGGTTCAGCGGACCCTGCTGCTGCAGCTGCGCACGCAGCAGCTCGGGGTTCAGGTCGTCGGCGCCGCGCACCTCGATCGCCACCAGCCGACCTTCGGTGGCGCGCAGGTGCAGCACGCCGGCTTCGGGCTGCTCGGCGGCCAGGCGCAGGCCGGAGCTGACGAAGCCGCGTTCGACGTAGAGCCGGCTCAGCGCCTGGCGCAGCGATTCGATCGCCGCCTCGTCCAGCTCGCGGCCCAGCCAGGGCGCGGCGGCGGCGTGGAAGTCGGCGCTGGCGATCGCCTGGTTGCCCTCGATTTGCAGGCGCTCGATGCGCCGTGGCTGCGCATCGGCTTCTGCGCCCGGCAGCAGCAAGGCCAACGCGATCAGCGCGATCAGCGCGGCCCTCACCGGCAGCCTCCGCCGGGCTGGTCGCGCGGGCCGGCGGGCGGCGGGCGCCAGGCCGTGCCGCCGGGCAGGCCGCCACGGCCCAGCTGCACCAACGCGCTGCCGTCGCGGCGCTCGCAGGGACTGCGGGCCAGGCCGCCGCTGTCGAGGAGGCCGCGTTCGAGCAGGGCCAGGCTGGAACCCAGGTCGATGGTGTTGCTGACCGCGACCATGCCGCTGACGCCGTCCGGCGCCGCCGCCTGGATCACGTTCAGCGGGCGCAGCGGATCGAAGACCAGCGGCGCGTCGCCGCCGATGGCGACGCGGTTGCCGCGCGCGATCAGCGCGGCGATGTCTACCCGCACATCGCCGCCGCTGGCGTTTGCCGCCGCGGTATTGGCCTGGATGAAGCCGCCGTCGAGCAGCAGGGTGCGTGCCGCCAGCTCGATGTCGCCGCCGTTGCCGCGCGTGCCGAGCACCGAGGTCAGCAGATTGGCGCGTTCCAGCAGCAGCAGGCCGCCCGTCTGGGCCAGCAGGCTGCCGCCGTTGCCGTCCTGCGCGGTGGTCGACACGCCGCTGTCGCGCAGCAGCAGCGCGTCGGTGGCGCGCAGCTCGATGCGGCTGGCGTCGACATTGCCGCTGGCCGAGGCCACCAGGGCGCCGCCGTCGAGCTCGATGCGTGGCGCCTGCAGGCGCAACAGGGTCGGATTCAGCTGCGCCGGGTTGGCGACCACCGCCTCGTTGCCGATCGACACCAGGCTCTGGCCTTCGACGCGGATGCGCTCGCTGGCCTGCAGGCGGATGTCACCGGTCTGCCCTGAGGAGCTTGTGCTGGCGCTGGCCAGCACCGCGCTGCCACCGGTCAGCAGGATGTTGGCGGCCTGCAGCTCGATACGACCGGCGGTGCCGGCCGCGAAGGCGCTGGAGCCGATGATGGCGCCGTTGCGCAACTCCAGGCTTTGCTGCGCCTGCAGGCTGACGCTGCCGGCGTTGCCGCGGTCGAAGCTGCCGTTGTTGATGCGCGCGCCGTCGAGCAGGATGTGCGCACCGAGCAGATGGACCGTGCCGCCGTCGCCGGCACCGCTGGTGGCGGTGCCGACGCGGCTGCCGGCGCCGAGCTCGAGGCGGCCGGCGGCCTGCAGCAACAGATTGCCGCCTCGGCCGCTGCCATCGAAGAGTAGGGCCGACACGTTCACGCCGAGCCCGGGCTGCGTGCTGGCGCGCAGGCGCAGGTCGCCGCCGGAGATCAGCTCGATCTGGCCGCCATGGCCGCTGGCGCTGAAGCTGCTGCTGTCCAGGCTCGCGCTGCCGCCGAGTTCCAGCAGGCGGCCGGCCTCGATGCGGATCGCGCCGCCATGGCCGCCTTCGCTGCCCGAGGAGTTCGCGAACAGCAGGGCCTGGCCGTCGATCTGTACCTCCGGCGCGCGCAGGCGCATGCGCCCGCCTTCGCCCGGCCCCTGGGTCGAGGACAGCAGGCCCGCGGCCTCGGTGATGCGGAGGCGCTCGCCGGCATTCAGCTCAATGTCGCCGCCGCGCCCGGCGCCGCTGGTTGCGGCATTGATGCGCGCCTCGCCGTCGAGCAGGATCTGCGGCGCCTGCAGCAGGATGCTGCCGGCATCGGCGTCGCCGGCGGTGTTGGCGCTGAGCGAGGCGAGCTCGCCGAGATGGAGACTGGCGCCGGCCAGCAGGCGCAGCGCGCCGGACGCGCCGCCCTGGTCGCCGGCGCTGCTGGAGACGGTGCTGTCGCCGCGCAGGCTCAGGGTCTGCGCCTGCAGCAGGATGTCGCCGGCATGCGCGCCGTCGACACCGATGCTGGCGATGTTCGCGCCGTCGACGAGCAGGCTGCCCAGGGCCTGCAGCGCGATGTTCCCACCGGAGCGGCCGAGGCCGCTGCCGTTGTTGCCGATGCCGGCGCCGTCGACGATCTCGATGCGGCCGCCCTGCAGCAGCAGGTCGCCGCTGCTGCCCAGGCCCTGCTGCAGCATGCGCAGGTCGGCGGCGCCTGCCAGGCGCAGCAGCTCGCTGGCGATCAACCGGGTGTCGCCGCTGGAGGCCAGGCCCTCGGCGCGGTGGCGCACCGTTGCGCCGCCATCCAGTTGCAGGGTGTCGCCGCGCAGTTCCAGCAGGCCGCTGCGGCCGCTGCCCAGCGCGCCCACGCCCACCCGTGCGCCATCGCCGAGCCAGAGCCAGGCGCCGCCGTCCAGGCGGATGTCGCCGCCGTCGCCGCTGCCGGCCTGTACCCCGGTCACTGCGGCGCTGCCCTGCAGCATCAGTGCTTCGCTGGCGACGAGGTCGATCGCGCCGCTGCGGCCGGCCGCGTGCGCCTCGCTGGTGATGAAGGCGCCGCCGTCCAGGCTGATCAGTGGGCTGCGTACGCGCAGCAGACCGCCGTCGCCCTGGTCGTAGCTGCTGCTGAAGAGGTTGGCGCCGCCGCTCATCAGCAGCGCCTGCGAGGCCTGCAGGTCGATGCGACCGGCCTGGCCTGCCGCCTCGCTATAGGTCCACAGATAGGCGTCGCCGCTGAGGCTGATCAAGCCGGCCTGGACCTCGATCGCGCCGCCTTGGGCGGCGGTCGCGGCAACCGACTGGAGGGCGCTGCCGCCGTCCATGAACAGCGAGTGGCCGAGGCGGATCTGCAGCGGGCCGGCATCGCTGCTGGAGCTGAGCCGCGTCAGCGTGGCGAGCAGCGCGCCATCGGTGAGCGACAGATCGCCGGCGGCGATCTCGAAGCGCCCCGGGCTTTGCGCCCCCTCGGCGCGCAGCACCGCGACGCTGCCCTGATCCAAACCGATGAAGCCGCCCAGATCGCCCGGCAGCGCGGCCTGCAGGCCGAGCTCGACGGCCCGGCTGCCGGTGGCCACCAGACGCAGGCCGCCGCTGGACAGCAGCTCGCTGCCGCTGATCTGCAGATTGCCGGCCGTCAAAGAAAGCGCCTGGTGCGTCGCCCCGGCGAGGCTGGCGCCATCGAGCAGGATCGGCGCCGCAGCGCCGCCGACGAAGCCGAAGGCTTCCGGCGCGGCAACGCTGAAGCTGCTGCCGCCGGAGCTGTCCCAGCGGCTGCCGTCTGTCATGCGCAGATGGGCGGCGGTGCTGGCGTGGAAGGCGCCGGGTACGTCGATGCTGGCACCTTGCCCGAACAGCACGCCGGCCGGGTTGATGAAGAACAGCGCCGGCGCGCCCTCGGCAGCCTCCAGACGCAGGCTGCCGTAGATCAGCGAGGGCGCGCCGCCGGTGACGCGACTGATCACATTCGCGATGCCGCTGCTTTGCACGCTGAAGGTGGCGGACTCTCCAGGGTGCAGATCGAAGGACTGGAAGCTGTGGAACAGATTGCCGCCGGCGCGCCGGCCCAGCGCCTCGCCGATCAGGTACTGCGGCCCGCTCAGGGTCTGCGCCGGCGCGCCGGTGCTGCCGTCGGTGCGCAGGTTCTGCGCGGCCAGCGGCGGCACCGCCAGCAGCAGCGCCAACAGCGGCACCAGGGGACGCAGTGGGTGCGGGGCAGGTCTCATCGCCAGTTTCCGATCAGCGCGAACGGCGCCCAGTAATAGGGGTGACGGGTGTCGGCCTGGGCGAGCAGGCCAAGCTGCGCGGCCCGCAGTGCGTCGCCCTTGCTGCCCTGCTGCTGCCAGCTGCCGTAGAAGGCCTGCATCAGGCCGACCGTGGCGCTGTCGTCGACCGGCCAGAGCGTGCCCAGCACGGCCCGGGCGCGGGCCTTCAGCGCGGCGCCGGCAATGCCCATGGGCGCGCGGGCATTGCCCTCGGCGGTCTGGCAGGCCGACAGGGTCAGCAGCTCGATCGGCTGGCGGCGCGCGGCCTCCGACTGCAGCAGGCCCTGCAGCCGGTCCAGGGTCAGCAGGTCGTCGTAGGCGAGCAGGTAGCTGTCGGCCGCCGAGCCGCCGAACACGCCGTGCGAGGCGATGTGCACGACGCGATGCCCGCCCAGTTGCACGCGCTGGCCGAAGCGCTCGACGGTGAAGCCGGCGTCGCGCAGCTTCGGCCCGGGCAGCAACTGGCCCAGGCGGCTCAGCTCTTCACCGACGCCGGGCAGTTCCAGCGCGTCGCGCAGCCGCGCCTCCTGCACCGAGCGCGTGCCGCTTTCGGCCGCGCTACCCAGCATCTGACGGCGCAGCGGCGCAGCCCAGGTTTCTTCCGCGAGGCGCTCGACCACCGGCCCGAAGCGCTCGGCGCCGGCGACCAGATTGCGACCGCCCTGTGCGCCGGCGGCGCCGGGCGCGGCCTGCGTGTTCGTCATGCTCATGCCCTGCGCATGGACAAGGGCGTAGCGCTCGACCGCGAATTGCCGGCCGTCGTGCAGCGCGGCCATGGGCACGAGACGCAGCACGCCTTCGTTGACCCAGACCAGGGTCTGGTGCCCGCCGGCGTCCAGCCAGTCCTGCAGCGGTTGCAGCAGGGCGTGGTGCAGGGCCTGCGCGGCGGGCAGGAAGCCGGCATCGCGTTCGCGCAGCTGCCGGGCCAACTGCTGTGCGGTCTCGCGCACTGCGGCCGGCCGGCCGGCGCTTTCGCGCAGCACCAGGCCGTCGCGGTCTTCGGCCAGCAGCAGCAGGCGTTCGCCCAGCAGCAGCGGGTAGATCACGGCGGTGCGCGCCGGCAGCTCGGTCGGGCTGCCGCCCTTGAGCTCGTCGACGTCGCAGCGATCGCCCAGGTAGTCCTGCAACTCGGCCTGGCGCAACTGCTCGATGGCGTCGCGGGCTTGGCGCAGCAGCAACTGGCGCTCGCCCGCGCTGGGCGCTGCCGCGGCCGCACGCAGCAGGCCGTCGACCAGGCCCTGGTAGAGCGGCTCGAACAAGCTCTCGTAGCTGGAGCGGCCGTCGCCGCCGCGCAGCGGCCAGTCGACGCGCAGGCTTTCCAGCTGGGCCACCGCGCGCAGATGGGCGGCCAGCGCCGCCGCGCCACTTTGCAGGCGGCCGGCCCGCCACTCCAGGCGTACCCGCAGATCGCCCTGCTGGGCCTCCGGCAGCTCGTCCAGACGGGTCAGCGCCTGGCGGCTCAGCGCCAGCGCTGGTTCGCGCTCGCCCCGGGCCTCGTGCAGCGCGGCCAGTTGGTCCAGCGCTTCCAGTTGCTGACGCGGGCTGGCCTGCGGGCTTTGCTGGACCTGGCGCAGCAGGCGCCCGGTCAGCGCCGGGTCGGTCGGCAGGGCCAGCTCGGCCAGTTGCAGGCGCAGCGCCGTCTCGTCCAGCAGCGGCTCCAAGGCCAGCAGGCCGGCGCCGCGCTGCGCCGGGGCCTGCAGCGCCAGCGCGGCCAGCTGCGCGCGCTGGCGCAGGCCTTGGTGGGTGCCGGCCAGACGGGCGGCTTCGTTGAAGGCCTGCAGCGCGGCGTCGCGGCGTTCCTGCTGGCGGGCCAGGCGGCCGGCCTCGAACTGCAGCTGGGCGCGTTGCAGGCCGCTGCTGTCTTCCAGCGTCCGGGACAGTGCCGCCTCGGCTTCCGGCAGGCGACCCAGATCGATCAGCAGGCCGATCCGTTCGAGCCGGGTTTCGGCGCTGCTCTCGGGTGCATCCTGCTGAAGCAAGCCCAGGGCCTGGTGCAGGCGGCCGTCGGCACGCAGCGCGCGCGCCTGCTCTAGCGGTGCCGCCTGAACGGCAGCCGCCAGCAAGAGAGCAACTACCCCCCATCCCGGCCTTGGCATATGGCGCATCGCGAGACCCCCCGCTGGCGGTGCGGCGGACCGCCGCTGGTGCCCAGCTTAGGGGCCGGCCGGCGATCGATGCCCTGGGGAAAGGCCTAGCGCCCCCCGCCCGGGCAGGGGGGTGAGGGCATCACATGCCCTTGAACAGATGCGTGTAGCTGCGGCTGACTTCCAGCTTCTCGTTGACGCCCTTCACGCTGACCAGCTGGCGGCCGCGGAAGTCGCGGCCGATGCCGGTGATGGCTTTCACGTTGACCAGGGTGCTGCGGTGGATCTGCCAGAACAGATGCGGATCGAGCTCGTCGAGCAGTTCCTTGATCGGTTTGCGGATCAGGGCCTCGATGCTTTCGGTCTGCACCCGCGTGTACTTCTCGTCCGAGATGAAGAACAGGATCTCGGTGACCGGGATCATGCGGATCTCCTGGCCGACGCTGGCCTGGATCCACTCCAGATAGCGCGGCGCGCCACCCCCGGTCTGCAGTGCCGAGAGCCGGTGCAGCAGTTGCTGGATCGGCTTGCCTGGATCGCCAGCCTCCTCGGACGCGCGCGCCGCCAGACGCTTCTGAATGCGCTCGGCGGTCAGCTGCAGGCGCTCGCGCTCGGCGGGCTTGAGCACATAGTCGGCGACGCCCTGCTCGAAGGCCTCGACCGCGTACTGGTCGTAGGCGGTGATGAAGACAATCTCGGGCAGTTGCCAGTCGTCGTCCTCGGGTAGCTGCAGGATCTGCTTGGCCGCCTCGACGCCGGTCAGGCCGGGCATGCGGATGTCGAGCAGGCAGACATCGGGCTTGTGCTCGCGCGTCAGCTCGACCGCCTCCAGGCCGTTCTTGCCTTCGGCGACGATTTCCAGCTCGGGCCAGACCTCGGCCAGGCGGGCACGCAGTTGCTCGCGCATCAGGCGTTCGTCGTCGGCAAGGATGGCGCGGATCTTGGTCGTCATGGCAGGTCCTGGTTGTCAGCCCCGCACTTTAGGCGGCTCGGGGCACCGACTTCCTGCGCAGCAGCCAGACCAGCAGCAGCACCGGCAGCAGCAAAGGCGCGCTCAGCATCGCGGCCACGCCGAGCAGCGCGAAGGCCACGCCGCCCAGGGCCAGCAGCACGCAGACGATGGGCAGGCCGACGCCGAGCAGCAGCACCAGCGGCAGCACCAGCAGCAGGCACAGCGCGGTGACGGAGAAGCCGACCAGCATGCCGAAGCCGTTGTCGCCCGACAGTGCCAGGCCGGCCAGCTCGTGGCTGGCGATGGTCTCGTCGTCGATCACCACCTGCCAGTGGCCGCTGTTCAGCAGACCTTCCTGGGCCAGGCCCATCAGCAGCCCGCCGATGACCAGGCTGGCCAGCAGCAGGATCAGCAGGCTCCAGCCGCTGACTTTCAGGAATTTCATCCAGGCATTCATCGGAGTTCTCCTTCGCGCTGCAGATCAGTTCTCGTTGGAACGGTAGGGGACGGTGATGCGGATCAGGGTGCCGCAGGGCTGGTTCTCGGCCACCGTCAGGCTGGCCTTGTTGCCGTAGAGCAGTTGCAGGCGCTCGCGGGTATTGGCCAGACCGACGCCGGTGCCGCTGGTCGCGGCGCGGCCGAAACCCAGGCCGGTGTCGGCGACCTCGACGATCAGCTTGCCGTGCTCGATGTGCGCGCTGACGCGCAGATGGCCGCCCTCGGGCTTGGGCTCCAGGCCGTGCTTGATGGCGTTCTCGACCAGGCCCTGGATGATCATCGGCGGGAACTCGGCGGAGAGCAGGCCATCCGGCACGCTGATCTCGGTCGTCAGCCGCTCTTCCATGCGCACCTGCAGGATCTCCAGGTAGGGGCGCACGACCGCCATCTCGCGCTTCAGATCGCGCAGGCCGTTGGTCGAGCCATTGGCCTCGCGCATCGTCGGCATGGTCGCCCGCAGCAGCGCGATCAGGTTCTTCTGCATCTGGCTGGCGCGCTTCGGGTCGGTCTCGATCAGGTGGTCGATCGAGGCCAGGGTGTTGAACAGGAAATGCGGTTCGACCTGGGCCTGCATGGTGTTCAGCCGCGCCTCGACGAGCTGGCGCTTCAGCGCCTCGGCCTCGGCGGTCTCCTCGGCGGCGGCGGCCTTGGCCTCGGCCTCCTTGCGTCCCTTGTAGGTGGCCTTGATCAGCGCCGAGGCCAGCACCCAGATGAAAGCCAGGTTCCAGAGGATCTCGCCGCTGCGCACGACGCGGGTGCGCTTGACCAGGTCGCGCTGCGCGCGCTTCCACTCGCGCAGCTCGCGCTCGTAGTCGCGCTCCCAGGCGCGGCGCTCGGCGGCCAGCTCCTTCAGCGAGCGCTCGGCCTCGGCGGCCTTGTCGCGGGCCTGCTCGGCATCGCGGCGCATGTCCTCGGCGGCCTTCTCCAGTTCGCGGCGGATCTCCGCGCTGACGGCGGCCGGCACGCGGATGTCGATCACCGGCTCGCTGGCCTTGTCGCCGCGGATGCGCACGCCTTCCGGGCTGATGTCCACATTGGCCGCCTCGCGGGACTGACCCTTGGGACCGATGCGCACGCCGTCGGCACCGATGCGGATCTCGAAATCGCCGCGGGGCTTGGCTTCCGCCGTCTTGGCGGACTCGGCTTGCTCAGCCGGTTCGGGCGTCTCGGCCGGCTCCTGCTCCTCCGGCGGCGAGGGCTTGGGCGGCGGTTCCAGCGGCGCCACGTTTTCCACGTACTCGGTGACCCGCCAGGTGAAGGGCGGCAGATCCTCCAGGATGGAGACGGCGACCAGCAGCACCGCCGAATAGGCGGCGAAGCGCCACCAGCTCAAGCTGACCAGCCAGCCGGCGTAGCGGTGGAAGGCGCGCAGCGTCCGGCCGCCCCACAGGCGGTAGCGCTGCTGCCACTGCGGGTCGGTGATCCAGGACGGCGGACGGGGATCGGGAGTCATGGTTGCCACTGTAGGCAGGCCGGGCAGGGGCCGCCCTGGCCAGGCGATGCACCGTGGCGCCGGGCTGACGAACTGCAGCCATTCCGGATGGGCCGGAGCGCTGCCGCCAACGCCTCGCCGGCGGCGGGTGGCCGGCGTGAAATCCGTCACGGCCATGAAAAAGCCCCGGCCAGGCCGGGGCTTTTGGGATGGCGACGCCGGTTTATTGCTTGACCGCCTCGACCTGGATGACCAGCTTCACGCTGTCCGGGATGCCGGGCAGACCGTAGGCCATGCCCCACTGGCTGCGCTCGATGGTGGTGACGAAGTCGCCGCCGCAGACTTCGCGCTTCAGGCGCGGGTGCTCGAAGCAGTTGTAGCCTTCGGCGCTCAGCTTCACTGGCGAGGTCTTGCCCAGCAGCGTCAGCGTGCCGCTGACCGACTTGACCTTGGTGCCGTCGAACTCGAACTTGTCGCCGACGAATTTCGCCGTGGCGAACTCGCCGACGTTGAAGAAGTCCTTGCTCTTCAGGTGGCCGTCGAAATTGGCGGTGCCGGTGTTGATCGACGCCATGTCGATCGTCACCTCGGCCTTGCCGGTCTTGGCCGTCGGGTCGATGGTGATCGAGCCTTCCTTCTTGTCGAAGCGGCCGCGGTTGGTGCTGGTGCCGAAGTGCTTGGCCTCGAAGGTCACGAAGGTGTGCGTGGGTTCGATCACATAGGTGGCCGACTGCGCCTGCACGGCGCCGGCAGCCAGCACGGCGGCCAGCAGGGTCAGGGTCTTCTTCATCAACAACTCTCCTGGATTAAAGCGGCGGCATGCCGCTGAACTGGAACTTGAATTTCACCTGCACGTCGGCGGCGACGATGCTGGTGTCCTTCCACTCGCCGTCACCGATCTTCCAGTCGGTGCGCTTGAGCACGAACTGCCCGCTGGCCGTGCTGTTCGCACCGGCCTGGCTGAGCTGCATCTGCACGGTCAGGGGCCGGGTCTGGCCCTTCAGCGTGAACGGTCCGCTGAGCTCGAACTTGCCGCCGCCCAGGGCCTTCACGGTCTGTGCGCTGAAGCTGGCCGTGGGCAGGCGCTTGCTGTCGAACCATTCCGGCTTGAGCAGCTCCTGCTCGGAGTCCGGATCCATGCTGACGCTGGCCAGTTGGATGTCGATGCGCACCTTGGCGGCCTCGGGCTTCTTCGGGTCGAAGGCCAGGCCGGGCAGGCTGAACTGCTTGAAGCGGCCTTCCAGCGGCACGCCCATCTGCTTGACGACGAAGACGATCTCGCTGCCGGTCGGGACCAGGGTCTGGGCCGGCGCGGCGCCGGCCGCGAGCAGGGCGAGGGGGAGGAGCAGGGCGTGTTTCATGCGTTCTTTCCTGGCCACATGCGGGCCAGCAGGCGATCCCGGTCGAGGAACTGGTGTTTCAGGGCCGCAGCCACATGGCCGAGGATGAGCAGGGCGAGCGTCCAGGCGGCGATCTTGTGCAGGCCCTTCAGCGTCGCGGCCAATTCGCGATCGGGAGCCACGAGGTCCGGCAGCGGCAGCGCGCCGAACCAAACCACCGGAAAACCCGCCGCCGAGCTGTAGGACCAGCCGAGCAGCGGCACCGCGGCCATCAGCAGGTAGAGCAGGCCGTGCAGCACCGTCGCCGCGCGCAGCTGCCAGGCCGGCTGCGGCACCGGCGGCGGCGGCGCGCGGAACAGGCGCCAGCCCAGGCGCAGCACAAAAAGCAGCAGCAGGCTGATGCCGAACCACTTGTGCCAGTTGATCATCTTCAGCCGCTGCAGGCTCATGGGCAGCTCGCTGACGTACCAGCCGAAGCCGATCGCGGCGATCAGGCCGACGGCCATCAGCCAGTGCAGCAGGATGGCCGGCAGCGAATAGCGGTGCGGTGAGGCTTGCGACATGGCGGCAGTGTCCGGGTTTGAGGGGGTGCCGGCGTGGCGGCGTTTCCAACGGGAGTTTCAAATGGTTTGAATACTCGGTCAGGGCGAGGGCCGGATATTCGCCAAGGCCTGGGGCCGTTGGCAAGAGGCGGCGACCGGCACACTGCGGCGATGTACGAGATCGAACTGCGCTTTCATATTGAGCCGGCCGAGCTGCCGCGCCTGGCCCCGCAGCTGCGCCGTGGCCGGCCGCTGGCGCTGGCTGCCCGCTATTACGACACCGAAAGCCGCGAGCTGGCCCGCGCCGGCCTCGGCCTGCGCCTGCGCCGCGAGGGCGATCGCTGGGTGCAGACGTGCAAAGGCCAGTCCGACGACGGCATCACCCGGCTGGAGCACAACGCCGAGCTCGGCGCCGGCGACGCGCTGGAGCCCGACATCGCTCGCCACGCTGGCCATCCGTTGGGCCTGCAACTGGCCCGGCTGCTCGAAGGCCGGGAGCTGCGACCGGTGTTCCAGACGGAGATCCTGCGCCACGCCCAGGCCCGCCGACTGGCCGGCGCACGGATCGAGTTCGCCTGGGACGAGGGACGCCTGCTCGCCGGCGAGGCCGAGCTGCCGGTGCACGAGCTCGAAATCGAACTGCTCGCCGGCGATCCTCAGGCCCTGCTGGCCCATGCGCATGCGCTGGTCGCCCGCCTGCCGCTGAGCCTGGATCTGCGCAGCAAGGCCGAGCGCGGCGAGCGTCTAGCCCGCGGTCAGCGCGCCAGCCCGCCGCGCAAGGCGGCGCCTGTCGGGCTGCAGCTCGGCCAGACCCCGGCTCAGGCCCTGCGCGCGCTGCTGCTCAATGCCTTCGAGCCGATCGCCGGCAATGCCAGCCAGATTGCGGCCGGCCCCAGCGAGCCGGCGCATCTGCGACAGCTGCACGTCGGCCTGTGCCGGCTGCACAGCGGTTTGCGCCTGTTCCGCGGCCTGCTGCCCGATGCAGCGCTGGCGCCGCACCTGGAGCTGTTGGCCCGCCAGGCGGCCGAGGGGGGCCGTGCGCTCGGTCGTCTGCATGACGAGGCGGTGCTGGCCGGCCCGCTGGCCGCGGCCTTGGCGGCGGCCCGTCGGGAGGCCGGCCTGCCCGTGCCGGTGACGACGGCGTCGGACGCAAGCCGGGCGGCGGCCGCCTGCGTGCGCCAGCCGGCGTTCCAGCAGTTCCTCATCGAGTGCCTGGGCTGGCTGGATTGGCTGGGCCGTCCGTCGCGGGTCGCCGCAGGCGATCCGGTCGCACTGCGCCGGGCCCTGCGCCGCCGCCTGCGCCGCTGGCAGCACGGGGTGCAGCGCGACGCGGCGCGCTTTGCCGAGCTGGAAGCCGCGCAACGCCATGCGCTGCGCAAGCGCATCAAGCGCTTGCGCGATGCGGTCGAGCTCTGCGCCGGCTTGTTCGATGCCGGGCGCATGGCTGCCGGCCTGCGGGCGCTGCAGGGCGCGCAGCGCGGTCTGGACGCTCTACTCGATGTGGAGCTGGCGCTCGCCAGGCCGCAGGAGGCTTTCGACGCGGGCTGGCTGCTGGCCCGCCGCGACGCACTGCGCACCCAGGCCCTGCCGCTACTGGCCGCGCTGGCCGAAGCACCGCCGCTGGCCCGCGGTCGCCCGGCGACCGGCCACTGATCAGGCCCGCCTGACGTCGTTTCATCCGCCGCTTTGGCAGCTCGTCGCATTCGACTGGCGACGCTGCCGCCGATCGCCCAAAGTCCAGCCATCGACAACGCTGCACCCAAGGAGATCGAGATGAGCAAGTCCTTCAACACCAATGCCGTCCTGCAAGTTTTCAGCGAGGGCATGACCTTCTTCGTGATGGCCGGCCTGACCGCGGCCAGCGCCGCCACCCTGGCCTTCGCGCCCGGCCACCGTGCCGTCGCCAGCGCCGACCCCATCGTGCTGCCCACCGTGGTCGTGACCGCGAAGAGCAGCAAGGCCGCCGAGCGCATCGTGCTGCCGACGGTGGTCGTCACCGCCAAGCGAAGCGCTGGCTGACGCTCCGGGTGCAGCCGCGTGAAGGCCCGCCAAGGTTCGCCTTGGCGGGCCTTTGTTTTGGGCCCGGTCGATACACTGCCGCCCATGTCTGAAGCTCCCCGTGCCATCGAAGCCGCCCGCGAGGCCCTGCGCATCGAGGCGGCGGCGCTCAGCGCGCTGGTCGAGCGCGTCGGCCCTTCGCTGCAGCAGGCCGTCGAGGCCGTGCTGGCCTGCCGCGGCCGTGTCGTCGTGATGGGCATGGGCAAAAGCGGGCATGTCGGCCGCAAGATCGCCGCCACCCTGGCCAGCACCGGCACGCCGGCGCTGTTCGTGCACCCGGCCGAGGCCAGCCATGGCGATCTCGGCATGGTCACCTTGCAGGACCTGGTGCTGGCGCTGAGCAATAGCGGCGAGAGCGACGAGCTGGCGGTGATCCTGCCGGTGCTGCGCCGCCTCGGCGTGAAGCTGATCGCCATCACCGGTCGCGCCGATTCCACGCTGGCCCGGCACGCCGACTGGGTGCTGGACAGCCGCGTCGAGCAGGAGGCCTGCCCGCTGAACCTGGCGCCGACCGCCAGCACCACCGCGCAGATGGCCCTGGGCGATGCGCTCGCCGTGGCCTTGCTCGATGCGCGCGGCTTCCGGCCCGAGGACTTCGCCCGCTCGCACCCCGGCGGCGCGCTGGGCCGCAAGCTGCTCACCCATGTGCGCGACCTGATGCGCAGCGGCGATGCGCTGCCGCGCGTGACGCCCGAGCTGACCCTGATTGACGCGATGCGCGAGATGTCGGCCAAGAGCCTGGGCTGCGTCGCCGTCGTCGATGCTGAAAACCGCCTCCAGGGCGTGTTCACCGATGGCGATCTGCGCCGCCTGCTGGAGCGCGGTGCCGATCTGCGCGCCGCCCGGGTGGGGGAGGTCATGCATGCGAATCCGCGCAGCCTGGGCGCCGAGGCGCTGGCTGTCGACGCCGCCGACCTGATGGAGGAGGCGCGCATCTCGGTCGTGCTGGTCGTCGACGCCGAGCACAAGCTGGTCGGCGCGCTGAGCGTCAACGACCTGCTGCGCGCCAAGGTGATCTGATGCCAGTTCTTGAGTTTCCGCCCGAGCTGCTGCTCCGGGCCCAAGGCGGCGCCTTCGGCATGAAGGCCTGCATTTTCGACGTCGACGGCGTGCTGACCGACGGGCGCATCTACATCGGCGAGCAGGGCGAGGCTTTCAAGGCCTTCAGCACCCTGGACGGCCATGGGCTCAAGTTGCTGGCCGCGGCCGGCATCGAGCCCATCGTCATCACCGGTCGCGACGCGCCGGCGGTGCGCCGCCGTGTCGCCGATCTCGGCATCCGCCACGCGCTGTTCGGCATCCACGACAAGCTGGCTGCCGCCGAGCCCCTGCTGACCCAGCTCGGCCTGCAATGGCCGCAGATCGCCGCGATGGGCGACGACTGGCCGGATCTCCCCTTGTTGACGCGGGCCGGTCTTGGCATTGCGCCGCCCGGCGCGCACGCCGAGGTCAAGGCGGTGGCCGGCTACATCACCCAGGCGGCGGCCGGCTACGGCGCCGCCCGCGAGGCCTGCGACCTGCTGCTGATGGCGGCCGGCCAGTACCAGCGCCTGTTTGACCAGCATCTGAAGACGCTGGACGGCCGGTGAAAGTTCTTGCCCCCCTCAGTGCCGCCGCCCGCGGCAGCGTGCGCCAGCGCCAGCCGCTCAGCTGGCGCCTGCAGCAATGGTTGGCCAGCTACCTGCCGCTGGCGCTGATGGCCTTGCTCGCGGTGTTCACCGCCTGGCTGGTCAAGCAGGCGCCGGGCAGCGACGGGCCGCAGGTGCCGGTGGCGCCGCGCAGCACGCCGGACTACGAAATGCGCGGCTTCGAGCTGCAGCGCTTCGGCGCCGACGGCCGCACCCAGGCCTGGCTGCGCGGCGACGCGCTGCGCCATTACCCCGACGACGACCGCATCGAGTTCGAGCGCATCCGCCTGGAACTGCAGGGCGAGGACGGCAGCTGGCTGCACGCCGAGAGCCGCAGCGCCGTGGGTCCGCAGGACGGCAGCCGGCTGCGCATGAGCGGCCTGGTGCTGGTGCGCCGCTACGCGCCCGGCGCCGACCCGGCCAGCAGCCTGCCGATCATGGAGCTGCAAACCACCGAGCTGCTCGCCGAGCGCGACGGCCGCCGCCTGTCCAGCCGCGCCGCCACCGAGGTCAAGACGCCGTCGGCGACGCTGCAGGTCAGCGGTTTCGTCTACGAGCATGGCAGCGGCCAGCTGCACTTCAGCGGTCCGAGCAAGACCGTGCTGCAGCCCGGACTGCGCAAGCCATGAACGACAAACCCCTGGTCTTCATCACTGGCGCCAGTTCCGGCATTGGCCAGGCCCTGGCCCTGCACTACTGGCAGGCCGGCTGGCGCCTGGCGTTGCAGGCGCGGCGTGTCGACGCGGTGCAGGCCTGGGCCGCGCAGCAGGGCATTCCGGCGACCGAATTCGCCGTCTACGCGGCCGATGTCGTCGACTTCGAGGCCATGGCGGCTCAGGCGGCGCGCTGCATCGCCGAGCAGGGCTTGCCGGACACGGTGATCGCCAGCGCCGGCATCAGCATCGGCGTGGACACCGCCCTGCCTGAGGACATCCCGGTCTTCAAGCAGGTGCTGGACACCAATCTCTACGGCACGGCGACGGCCTTCCACCCCTTCATCGCCTTGATGAACGCGCGTGGCAGCGGCCGCTTGGTCGGTGTGGCCAGCGTCGCGGCGATCCGCGGCCTCGCCGGCCATGGCGCCTATTGCGCGAGCAAGGCCGGGGTCGTCAGCTATTGCGAAGCGCTGCGTCTGGAGTGCAAGCCGCAGGGCGTGAAGGTGCTGACCCTGGTGCCCGGCTATGTGGCCACGCCGCTGACCGCGGTGAACAGCTACTCGATGCCTTTCCTGATGCAGGCCGAGGACTTCGCGGCCCAGGCCTTCCGCTTCATCGAGCAATCGGGCAGCAGCTACCGCGTGATCCCCTGGCAGATGGGCGTGGCCGCCAAGCTGATGCGGATGCTGCCCAACGCGCTCTACGACAAGCTGTTCAGCGGCCGCGGTCGCAAGCCGCGGGCGGGCGAGCGCTGATTCAGCGCGGCGGATCCGCCACGCGCCGCTGGCGCCGTGCGACGCCTCTGCCTAAACTGCGCGCCGAATTCACCGGGCTGGCGATGGCCGCCCAAGGAGGGTGAGATGTTGAAGGTCCTGCATCCCTGCTAGTGCTTGATCGCGGCCGCGCTGCCGCGATCGCTGCTGCGCGCTGTTCTGGCGCGCCGACCTGAACACCCTTCACGACGCGCTGCCGCGTCGCCTTCACCATGTTCAACCCGCTTGCCTGCGCGCTGCTCTGCGCCGCGCTGGGGCCGGCCTGCGCGCAGACCCTGCCGGTCCGTGCGCTGCCGACCGACATTCCGCCGCCGCGCATCGACGGCCGCCTCGACGATGCGGCCTGGACCGCCGCACCTGCCTTCAACGCATTCCGCCGCTACCGGCCGGACACCCAGACCGAGGTCACCGACTACCGCAGCGAGGTCCGCGTGCTGATCGAGCCTGGCGCGCTGGTCTTCGCGATCCGCGCCTGGGATCCGAAGCCGGACGAGATCCGCGCGCCGCTGTCGCGCCGCGACCAGGTCTGGCCCGACCAGGACAGCGTCACCGTCTGGATCGACGCCGCTGGCCGCGGCGAGCATGCGCAATTCCTGCGCGTCAATGCCGCGGGCTCGGTGACCGACGGCCTGTACAGCGCCGCCCATGACGAGGAGGACAGCGCGCCGGACTTCCTCGACGTGGAGCTGGCCGCGCAGCGCCTGCCCGACGGCTACAGCGTCGAGATCCGGTGGCCGCTGGCCAATCTGCGCTACCCGTTGGACGGCGAGCGGCCCTGGGGCCTGATGGTCACGCGGCGCGTGCCCCGCGATCTGCCCTATAGCTACAGCAGCGCGCCGCTGCACCGCGAGCAGGCGCATCTGCTCACGCAGCTGCAGCGCCTGGCCGACGAGGCGCCGCTGCGCGAGCAGTTGCACCAGGCCCGCCATCTGGCGCTGCGTGCCGAAGGCACGCTGCGCCGGCAGGAACCGGGTGGCGGCAGCAAGGCGAATCTGGGCCTGGAGCTGCAGTGGCGGCCGCGTGCCGACTGGCTGATCGACGCGATCTGGCGGCCGGACTTTTCGCAGGTCGAGCTGGACGAGCCGCAGCTCGCCGGCAACACCCGCTTCGCGCTCTTCGTGCCCGAGAAGCGCGCCTTCTTCCTGGAAAGCAGCGATGTCGTCGGCCAGATTCCCCCCGACGGCTGGGGTGTGTCGCGCGGTCTGCTGGCCTTTTACTCGCGCTCGGTGACCGCGCCGCGCTGGGGCCTGCGCGCCACGCAGCGCGGCAGCGAAAGCGAAGGCACGCTGCTGGCGCTGCGCGACGCCGGCGGCGGTCTGCTGCTGCGTGCCGATGCCTTCGGTACGCGCAGCAGCCCCGCCGATCGCCCTTCCGAACTGCTGTTCGCGCGCCAGCGCCAGCGCATCGGCGACACCCTGGCCCTGGCCGGCCTGCTCAGCCTGCGCGACTGGGGCGCGGGCGCGAGCACCCGCGTGGCCGGACTGGATGCAATCTGGCAGCCCAGCGAGGCCTGGCAGTGGCGCGGCCATGGGCTCGTCAGCGAGGACCGCACGGCCGTCGATGGCGAGGGCGGGCTGCAGGCGGCGCCGGCGCGGCGTGCGTCGGCGCTCTGGGCCTCGGCGCGCTGGCGCGACGGCGACTGGCGGGTGCTCATGGATGCCGAGCGCATCGCGCCGGGCTTCGTCAACGACAACGGCTTCGTGCCGCAGGCCGGCATCCGGCGCCTGAGCCTGGACCTGCTGCACGCCTTCCATCCGGAGGAATCGACCATCGCCGCCTGGGAAGCCTTGCTGCGCGCCGTGGACACGCGGGCGCTGCGCGACCCGGCCGGCGGCGTGGCGCAAGGGCAGGCGGTGTCGCAGGCCCTGCAACCGGGCTTCTGGTTGCTCGGCCCTTGGGTCAGCGAGCTGTTCGGGCACTGGAATCTGGAGCGCCAGCGCACGCGGCCCGGTGGGCCCTTGCACCGCCCGCGCTCGTTCACGCTGGGCCTGGACAGCCACCCGGGCGCCCGGCTCAGCTATCTGCATCTGGAGGCGACGCTGGGCGATCGCGTCGACCAGGAGCTGGACCGCGTCGGCCACGGCCTGGAGTTGAGCTCGCAGATCAGCTGGCGCCAGCCGCTGCCGGGCGGACGCAATCTGGAGATCGAGCAGCGCTTTGGCGGCGGCCGGGTGCGTGCGCCGGGCGGCGCGGCGGCGCTGGACGAGCGCAACGCGCAGACCAAGCTGATTCTGCACCTGAGCCGCGAGCAGGCCATCCGCCTGCTCTGGCAATGGCAGCGCCTGCGCCGGGTTGCCAAGCCCGGGGCCATCGCGGCGGCGCGCGAACACAGCCGCACCGGCACGCTGACCTGGCTGGCCCGCGACGGCGCACTGAAGGGCTGGAGCCTGGGCGCCAGTTGGAGCCGCGACGAGGGTGAAGCGCCGCGCCGCGAGCTGTTCCTCAAGTACCAGACGGGCTGGGCCTGGCACTGATCAGCAGACGAACCGGCTGCCGCCACAGCAGCTGGCGGGCGGCGATCAGCTCACGGGCCACGGCCTGCTCGTTGCCGGCGACGATCAAGGTCGGCCGTCGCGGTTCGAACTGCAGCAGCGCGTCGGGGTCGCGCAGCCAGCCGGCGTCCCAGGGGTCGCCGGTGCGGCGCAGGCCGAGCCCTTCGCGCAGCTTCAGGCCCAGGCGCAGGCGCCAGCGTGCGGCGCTTGAGTCCAGCGGCTGCAGTGCACGGTCGCCGTCAAGCTCACGCATCAGCGCGTCGAGTTCATCGTCTTCGGCGGCCGTCTCGCGCCAGGCCAGGCCCTCCGCACGGGCCTGCAGACACCAGGCGAGCAGCTCGGCGGGCGGCGTCGAGCCGTTGACGCGGGGCGGCCGCAGGGCCGCGAGGTCGTAGCGGGCGAAGAGGCTCATGCCCTCAATCGTCGCAGGCGTTCGAACATCGGGCGCAGGCGGCCGTAGAGCGGCGCGTAAACCTGCTGGTAGAGCTCGGCGTAGCGCGCCACCGCGGCGGGTTGCGGCTCGAAGTGGCGGGCGACACGGGTCATCTCGCGCACGGCGGTGGGCATGTCGGTGTGAAGGCTTAAGGCCACGGCGATGTTCATCGCCGCGCCCAGGCCCGAGGTTTCGTGGGTGTGCGGGCGCGCCACCGGCAGCGCGAACACGTTGCTGCTGAGCTGCAGCGCGGCATCGCTTTGCGCGCCACCGCCGCTGGCATGAAGCGCGCTGAAGGCGATGCCGCTGCGCTTCTGCAGGCGCTCGCCGCCCCCGCGCAGCGCATAGGCCAGGCCTTCGAGGATGGCGCGGTACAGATGGGCGCGGGTGTGGCGCTCGTTGAAGCCGATGATCGCGCCGCGCGCCTCCGGTCCTGGCGTGCGGATGCCCGGCCCCCAGGTGGGCAGCAGGGTCAGGCCCTCGCTGCCCGGCGGGATGCCGGCGATCAGTTCGTCGAACAAGGCCTCGGGGGCGATGCCGAGCTGCGCGGCGGCGGCGCGCTCCGGGTGCCCGAATTGCTCGCGGAACCAGCTGACCAGCCAGAAGCCGCGGGTGATCTGCACCTCGGCGCTGTAGTGGCCGGCGATGGCGGCTGGGTAGGGCGGCACGAAGGGCTCGGGCTCGACGTAGCGGGCCAGGGTCTGATTGATGGTCGCCGTGGTGCCATAGCTGAGCGCGCCCAACTCGGGCGCGAGCGCGCCGGCGCCCAACACCTCGCAGGCCTTGTCGGCGGCGGCGGCGATCAGCGGCGTGCCGAGGGGCAGGCCGGTGGCCGCAGCGGCGGCGGGCGTCAGTTCGCCGAGCTGGCTGCCAACCGGCTGCAGCGCGCACAGCCAGCCCGGATTCACGGCCAGGGCCTGCCATTTCCAGGCCTCCAGGCCGCGGTGCGCGGCCCAGGTCTGGCGGCGGTAGTCGAAGGGCAGGTAGGCGACCTGGTTGCCGACCGAGTCGACGAAGCGCCCGCACAGGCGCTGGTGCAGCAGGCCGGAGAGCAGCAACAGCTTGTGGGTACGCGGCAGCCAGTCCGGTCGCTGCTCGGCCCACCAATTGACCTCGGCGTCGCGCTGCAGGCGGTCGATGGTGCCTCGCACGCCGGCGGCGGCGAAGGCGGCGCGCCAGTGCAGCGGCAGCGGTGGCGGGTTTGTCGCGCGACGCTGGTCGGGCCAGCAGATCGCCGGGGCCAGGCACTGGCCGTTCGCGTCGACGGGGACGACGGAGCCGCGCTGGGTGGTGACCGCGATGCCGGCGACGCGGCTGGGGTCCTGGGTCTGCCAGAGGCGGCGGCAGCAGCCGGCCGCGGCTTGCCAGAAGGCTTCCCCGTCGTGCTCCATCCAGCCGGGCTGGGGTTCGCGGTAGTCGGTGAACGGGTGCTGGACGCGTTCGACCAGATCGCCCTGCAGGGTGAAGAGCAGGGCGCGGACGGATTGCGTGCCGAGGTCCAGGGCAAGGAGCAGGTCTTTCATGGCGACTGCCTTGCGGGAGAGCCCGCCGGGATTCCGCCCCGGCAGGCGGGCTCCTTTCTTTGCTGCGCCAAAGAAAGGAACCAAAGAAAGGCGCTGAATGCCTCCGGCGGCCTAGGGCCGGCCGGAGAGGCGATGCACTGTTCAGATTGCGACCAGCCCGTATGGATCGGCGCGAAGACCGGGAGAGCTAAGCGGGCCGGGATACCGGCCCGACATACCAGCGAGCCAGCACACGGCCTTGCTGCGATGGACAGGCTGTTGAGGACTGTTTTCGCAGCTAGGCCACTCGGGTTCTCAGTGCCGAGTCCGGCCGGTATTCCCGGCCGGCGATTAGCTCCCGAGACTCGGCATTCAACGGTACGGGCTTTCGTTACCCCGTGAGCGACCGTGGCCTGTCCCGAAGGCCTTAGGCCAAGGGACGCATTGAGCGCCTTTCTTTGCCTCCTTTCTTTGGCGTAGCAAAGAAAGGAGGTCCCCCGCCGGGGGGAATTCCCGGCGGGCTGCACCGAGTCACCAAGGCCATCGATCAAGCCACCACCCCATGCTCCGACCGCATCACCGCCAGATAGCGCTCGCATTCAAAGGCATAGCGCGCGCCATCCCACCCCAGCCACTCCTGGCAAGGCCGCTGCAGCAAGGGCAGAAAGGCCGCCCCGAAGCCGGGCATCAACAGCCCCAGCCGGGTTCGTCGCAGCAGCAGATCATCCAGATGCATCACCTGCTCATGCTGCAGGCTGTGACGGATCTCGCCGCTCAGGGTTTGCGTGCCTGGCAGCAACTCGCCCACGCGAACCTCGGCCGACAGCCGGCCCCACACGCCATCCAACGCTGGCGGCAGCAGCGGCCCGATCAGCGGCGGCAACGCCGGCAGCCAGGGCCCTGCCGCCTGCAGCGCTGCTTCGGCCATGGTGGCGAAGGTGGTCAGCTTGCCGCCGGCCACCGCCACCAGGCCGTCCCGCGCCAGCACCAGGTGCTCGCGGCTTTCCTGCGAGGGCAGGCGGCCGTCGCCGCTGGCGAGCACCGGCCGCAGCCCGGCCCAGCTGCATTGCAGATCGGCGGCCGTGATGCCGGCCAGCGGAAACGCGTGTGCGAGGCCGGCAAGCAGATAGGCCTGCTCCTCGGCACTGATGCGCGCTGCGGCCAGCGCGTCGGCCTGGTCGACATCGGTGGTGCCGACGATCAGCCGGCCCAGCCAAGGGTAGGCGAACACCGGCCGGCCGTCGGCGGGGTGGCTCCAGGCGATCGCGCAGCGCAGCGGCAGGCACTCCAGCGGCAGCAGCAGATGACTGCCGCGCAAGGGCCGCAGCGGCGGCAGCGTCAGACCGGCCTGCGCGGCGAGCAGGCCCAACTGCGCGCCGGCGGTGGCGACGGCGCAGCCCATGGCGATCTCGCGCTCGAAGCCATCGGCCGCGCGCAGGCGCGCGCCGCGGACTCGGCCCTGCGCGTCGCGTTGCAGCGCCAGCAGCTCGGTGTGGTTGCACAGCTCGGCGCCGGCGGCGCGGGCTTCCTGCAGCAGGCGCAGCGTGAGCCGCGCGTCATCGGTCGTGGCGTCCTCGTAGCCGCTGGCGCCCCGCTCCGCGGCCAGGCCGGGCACGGCGGCCTGCGCCTCGGTGGCATTCAGAAAGCGTCGCGTGCGCCGGCCGGCCAGCCCGTCGTAGACGGCCAGGCCCAGGCGCATCGCCAGCCGGCCGGGTGATTGCCCGGGGCGGTGCGGCATCAGGAAGGGCAGCGGCCGCACCAGGCCGGGGGCATCGCGCAGCAGCTGTTCGCGCGCCTGCAGCGATCCGCGGGTCAGCCGCCAGTCGCCCTGCTTCAGGTAGCGCAGCCCGCCGTGCACCAGCTTGCTGCTGCGGCTGGAGGCGCCGCTGGCGAAGTCGTTGCGCTCGACCAGCAGCACCTTGAGCCCGCGGCGTGCGCCGGCCAGCGCGACGGCCGCGCCGCTGATGCCGCCGCCGATGACCAGCAGATCAAAGCTCATCGAAGGTTGCCGCTGTTGAACAGACCCTGCGGGTCGAAGTGACGGATCACCGCGTCGATCGCGGCCAGCCCGGCCTCGCCCTTCTCGGCGCCCAGATAGGGCGCGTGGTCCTTGCCCACGCCATGCTGGTGGCTGATCGTGCCGCCCGTGCGCACGATGGCTTCGCTGACCGCCTGCTTGAGCGCCTGCCAGCGCGCGCGGCTGTCGGCGGCGCTGGCGCCGACGCGCATCACGAAGGTCGAGTAGACGCTGCTGCCGCTGGCATACACATGCGACAGATGCGTGTAGGCATGGCAGCGCTCGCCGAAGGAGGCCAGTGCCGCGCGGCCGGTGCTCTCGATGGCCTCGACCATCGCCGTGGTCTGCCCCCAGGGCACGGCGGTCTCCATGGTGTCGACCATATAGCCGGCCTCCCACAGCGCGTTGCGCAGGTAGACGCCGGCAAAGCGCTTCTTCGCCCAGGCCTTGCCGAGCAGTTGCCCGGTGCCGACGCCGCCTTGCGCTGCGCACCGTTGCAAGGCCTCGCGGCGCGCGGCGCGCAGCTGCGCCCTGCTGCCGCTGATGCCGATGAAGAGCAGCGACTTGCCTGCGCCGCAGCCGCGTAGGCGCAAGTAGCGCTCCAGCCAGGCGATCTGTGCGGCATGCCCGGCGAGGCGCAGCGTGGTCTCGGTCTCCACCGCCGTGGCCAGGCGCAGCATGGACAGTTGCGTGCGGCGCTGTGCGAGCTCGCGCACGGCGGCCAGGCCCTGCGCCCAGCTGGGGAAGAACACGCCGACGAACTGCTCGGCCTCGGGCTTGCGCGATACCCGCACCGTGGCCTCGGCGAGCACGCCGAAGCGGCCCTCGCTGCCCAGCACCCATTCGCGCAGATCCGGGCCGGCCGCCGAGGCCGGGAGCGGCGGGATGTGGAGCTCTCCGCCCTCGGCGAGCAGCAGCCGGCCACCGGCGAACCACTGCTCGGCGCGACCGTAGCGCAAGCTCTGCTGGCCGCTGGAGCGCGTCACCACCCAGCCGCCCAGACTCGCGTACTCGAAGCTCTGCGGGTAATGGCCGAGCGTGAAGCCGCGCGCCTGCAGCTGCGCCTCCAGATCGGGGCCGAGCACGCCGGCCTCGAAACGCGCCAGCTGCGCCGTTTCGTCGAGCGCCAGCAGGCGATTCATGCGACCCAGATTCAGGCTGAGCACGGGCCGCGGGTCGTCCGCCGGCGGACTCAGATGTCCGACCACCGAGGTGCCGCCGCCCTGCGGGATGATCAGCGCGCGCTGGGACTGCGCCCAGGCGATCAGCTGGCGCAGCTGCGTCTCATCCTCTGGGTGCGCGACACCGTCAACGACCCGCCCGATTTCGCCGAAGCGCAGCGCGATCCAATCGCCCAGGCTCTGGCCATGGCTGGCACGCAGCCGGCTCTCGGCATCGCGGGCGATCCCCGGGTGATCCGGCAGCCGGCTCGCCGGCACGACGGCGCAGGCCTGGACCAGCGTCGCGTCGGGTCGTGGCGACGGCTCGCCGACCTGCTCGCGCAAGAATGCCAGCGCGTCTGCCCCCAGGCTGCTGCCCACCGCCTCGTCGCCCCAACCGTTCCAACGCCGCATGTCGACCTCCTGAAGGCCGCGATGCTAGGCAGACTTCCTCCCGCCGGCTTGGCCGGCCCCGCCAGGTCGCTTGTGAAATCGCGCCATCCTGTCCCGCCGCCGCCGCCGCCGCCGCCGCTGCAGCGCGCCCGTGTTGCGTTGGCCTATGCGCGGCCGGCACTGCTGCTCGGCGCCGAGTTGGGTCTGGTCTTGCCGGAGGCGCCGGGCGAGGAGTTGCCGGTGCGCGACTACATCGCCTTGCTGCAGGCCGGCGGTGCGCGGCGTGCCGACTTCGGCCTGCAGGTCGGCCAGCGCATGCAGGCCGCCGGCTTCGTGGCCTACGGCCAGGTCGTGCTCGCCAGCCGCAGCTTTGCCGAAGCGCTGCGCCACACCCAGCGCTTCGAGGGTCTGGCCCACGACCTCGGGCGCAGCGAGCTGCGGCTCGATGGCGACTGCGCGCGCTACCGCTGGCATTGCCCCTGGCCGGCGGATCTGCAACTGCCGGTCTCGGTGCTGGCCGGCATCCTGGTCTTCGCGCGCTGGCTGGCTCAAGGGCAGGCGCTGCCGATCAGCCGCCTGGTCTTTGCGCAGCCGGCGCCCGAGCAGCCGCTGCGCGCCGCGCTGCAGGATTTCTTCGGCCTGCCGCCCGAGTTCGGCGGCGATTGCACCGAGGTCAGCTTCCCGGCGGCCTTGCTGCAACAGCCCATCGCCAGCCACGACCCGGCGCTGCTGCCCTTGCTCGAACAGCATGCGAGCGCCCTGCTGGCGGCCCGCGAGGCGACGCTGGCCGCCGCCGATGACAGGGCGTTGCCGGTCGCGGTGCGCCGCCTGCTGCAGACCCGGTTGGCCGACGGCGGCGCCCGGCTGGCCGCGATCGCCGCCGAACTCGGCGTCTCGCCGCGCACCCTGCAGCGTCGCCTGGCCGCCGTCGGCCAGCCGTTTCAGCAACTGCTTGACACCCTGCGCCGCGACGAGGCCGACCGCCTGCTGCGCGACGCGCGGCTCAGCCTGACCGAGATCGCCTTCCTGCTCGGCTACAGCGAGCAGAGCAATTTCAGCCATGCCTGCCGCAGTTGGCACGGGGTGTCGCCGCAGGCGCGGCGGTCGAGCTTGTTGGCTCAGCCGTGACCGAGGATGCCCAGCCGCCTGGCCTGCTTCTCGGCGCGGGCGAACAGCAGCAGGCCCAGGCCGAGATAGACGGCGCTGTTGACGGCGATCCAGCCCAGCGCCTCGCCGCTCACCGTGGCACCGCCGGCGGCGGCCTTGGCCGAGGCGGCGCCCAGCGCATAGGGCAGTAGCGACCAGGCATTGCCCGGCGCCGCGGGCAGCGCGACCAGGCCCATCAACGCGAGCATGAAGAAGGCCGGCAGGGTCTCGGCGCGCTTGAAGAGCAGCAGCACGCCGGCGCTGGCAAAGCCCAGGCCGATCAGCGAGGGCGCGGCGAGCAGCAGCGGCAGCAGCGCGGCCGGGCTTTGCAGCTGCAGGCGGCCGTTGGTGAGCCAGGTCAGCAGCAGGACCAGCAGGCCGAGCATGAGCAGGCCGCTGGCCAGGCGCAGCAGGGTGCGCAGCAGCAGCAGCGCGCCGAGCGGGATCGGTGCGACGCAGAGCGGCTCCAGCGTGCGCTGGCGCATCTCTTCGGCGATCTCGCCGCCCGCGCAGCTGTAGGCGCTGGTCGCGAAGTTCCACAGCAGGAAGCCGATCAGCAGGCCGTCGAGCGCGCCGCTGGCCAGGTCCCTGCCGCTGATGCTGGACACCGCCCAGAGCAGGCCGCCGAACAGCAGGCCCATCAGCGCAAAGCCGAGCAGGGTCTCGCCGAGGTAGCGGCGGGCGCGATAGAGATTCAGGTGCAGCTCGTTGGCGGCGTGTTTCAGCCAGCGCGTCATGCGGGCTCCGTTTCAATCAGCTCGCGGTAGCGCTCGGCAAGGGTCAGCGGTTGCACCTGCAGGGCTTCGAGCTGGGGCAGCAGCGGTTGCAGGCGGGCCAGCAGCGCGGCCAGTTCCGTGGCGTCGGCCGGCTGCCATTGCGGCTGCTCGCCTTCGCCAAGCCGTTGCTGCGAATCGCGCAGCGTGACGCGGTAGCCGCTGCCGGCCGGAACGAAATCGGCACGCGGGCCGTCGAAGCGCTTGCGGCCACCGGCCAGGCAGACGATGCGCTCGCTGCCGGCCTCGATGAAGCCGAGGTCGTGCGAGCTCAGCAGCACCGCGGCGCCTTCATCCTGGGCGGTCTGCACCAGGGCCTGCAGGCGCAGGGCGCCGAACAGATCCAGACCCAGGGTCGGTTCGTCGAGCAGCAGCAGCGCCGGGCGGTGCACCAGGGTCAGCAGCAGCGCGGCGCGCAGCTTGTTGCCGGTGCTGAACTGGCGCACCGGCGCGTGCAGATCGGGCAGTTGCAGCAGCTCGGCCAGGCGGCGGCAGAAGCCGGCGTCGAAGCGCTGCTCGCGCAGGCCGCAGAAGTAGCGCGCGTTCTCCCAGCTCGTCAGGCGCTCGTTGATGGCGCCGCGGCCTTCGAGCAGCAGACCGATGCGGCCGAGTTCCCCACGGCCCATCGGCCGGCCCTGCCAGCGGATCGCGCCGGCATCGGGCGCGCAGAGCCGCGCGATCAGCTTCAGCAAGGTGGTCTTGCCGGCGCCATTGGGGCCGAGCAGGCCGACGCGCTCGCCGGCGTGCAGTTCCAGGTCCAGCGCCTGCAGCGCCTGGATGGGCTGGCCGGCGCGGCGGTACTGCTTGGCCAGGCCTTCGATCTGCAGCAGCGGCACACCCATTCACTGTCCCTTGAACAGACCCTGGAACTGCCGACTGACCGGCAGCTTCTCGCTGCGGCCCTTGAGCGTCAGCTGCATGCTGTTTTCGTCGATGCGCAGCGCGCTGGCGATGTGCCGGCTGTTCACCAGCACCGAGCGGTGAACCTGCCAGAACAGCTCGGTGTCGAGCTGGGCGACGAGTTCCTTCAGCGGCGTACGGATCAGCGCTTCCTCGCCGGCAGTGACGACGCGGGTGTAGCGCGCGTCCGACTCGAAATAGACGACGTCCTCGGGCTGGATCAGCCTCACCTCCTTGCCCAGGCTGGCCTGGATCGGACGCATCGCGCGGCGTTGCGGCAGCAGCTGCTGCAGCAGGGCTTGCAGATCGGGGGCTGGCGCCGTCGCTGCCGGAGTCGGCTGCAGGCGCTGCTGCACGCGTTCCAGCGTGCGGCGCAGGCGCTCGTCGTCCAGCGGCTTGACCAGGTAGTCGATCGCGCCGGCCTCGAAGGCCGCCAGCGCATGGTCGTTGTAGGCGGTGACGAAGACCAGTTGCGGCGCCGATTGCAGCTGGGCGATGCGCTGGCCGACCTCCAGGCCGGTCAGGCCGGGCATGCGGATGTCCAGGAAGCAGACCTCGGGCTCCTGCGCCAGGGTTTCGTCCCAGGCGTCGACGCCGTTGCTGCAGGCGGCCACCAGCTGGGCTTCGGGCCAGAGCCGGGCCAGCGCGGCGCGCAGTTGCTCGCGCGGGCCTTCTTCGTCGTCGGCGATGAGGATCTTGGGTTTCAAGCGGGAATCTCCAGGGTGGCCAGGCAGCCGCCGGTGGCGGCCGCTTCGAGGCGCAGACTGGCCTCGGGATGCAGCGCGAGCAGGCGCTCGCGGGTGTTGCTCAGGCCCAGGCCTTCGGTCACCGGGGTGACCAGGCCCTGGCCGCTGTCTTCGACCTCGATGCGCACCCGCGCGCCGTCGCGCCGGCAGCGCAGCTGGATGCGGCCGCCGCGCAGCGCGGGCTCGATGCCATGGGTGATGGCGTTCTCCACCAGGGTCAGCAGGCTGCCCGGGGGCAGCTGCAGCTCCAGATCCGGCGAGCTCTCCACCGCCCAGCTCAGGCGCTCGCCCAAGCGGGCCTGCATGATGGCGAGGTAGTGCCGCACCAGGTCCAGCTCCTCGCGCAGCGAGTGGTTCTCGCGCTCGAACATCGGCAGCGTGGCGCGCAGATACGCATTGAACTCGCGCAAAAGCGGCGCAGCGCGGGCGTCACCGGTCTCCACCCAGTGCGTCAGCGAGGCCAGGGTGTTGAAGACGAAGTGCGGATGGATCTGCGCGGTGGCCAGGCGGCGCTGCAACGCCAGCTTGGCCTCCTGCTCGTCGAGCTCGCGCAGGCGCGCCTCGATCTGCTGCACGCGGTACAGGGTGAGGAACCACCAGGCGGTCATGGCCATCATGAAGATGATGGACAGGGCCAGGGTCGAGGCCAGGCGCTGGGTCTTGCTCAGGCCGCCGTGGTCGACCAGGAAGAACAGCAGGGCGACGAAAAGCAGGCTGCCGAACTGGGTGCTGAGGTTCAGGCGCAGGCGTGTGGGGCTGTACCAGAGCTGCCGGCTGGCCCAGAGCGCGAGCACGCTGAGGGCGACCATGGCGGCCACCAGCGGCAGCAGGTCCTGCGGGCTGCGCATCACCAGGACCTGGGTGGCGCCGACGATGCACATGCTGATTGCGACGTACTGGTCGATGCCCCGGGGCCAGGGCTGGTTGCCGCCGCGGGCCATCTCGGCCGGGCTGAACTTGCGGCGCGGGCCCGGGCACAGGTATTGCGACCAGTCGAAGGACCAGGGTCGTTGCTTGGAGGCGGTGGATTCCATGGACAACAGTCTAGGAAGCCCTGCCGCCGGGCGGCCGGACGCGGCGGCGAATGGCGGATTCCGCGACACCGGCTGCTGCCGGGGCCGGCGGTCTGGACTACTGGCCCTTGAACAGTCCCTGGAACGGCCGCGACACGGTCAGCAGATCCGGGCAGGCGCGCAGGCGCAGCGTCATGCCGCCCTCGTCGTCGCGGATCGCGCTGGCCACCTGGCTGCCGGCGACGATGGTCGAGCGGTGCACCTGCTGGAACTGCGCCGGGTCCAGTTGCGCCAGTAGATCTTTCAGCGGCGTGCGTAGCAGCGCATCGCGCTGCTCGCCGTCCTCGCGGTAGACGACCCGGGTGTAGCGGGCGTCGGACTCGAAATAGATCACATCGGCCAGACGGATCAGGCGCACCTCCTTGCCGATGCTGGCCTGCAGGGTCTCGGGCTGCGCCGGCCGCCGCTGCACCAGCCGTGCGAGCAATTGCTGCAGCGCCTGCGTGTCGCCGGCGACCGGTGCTTGCAGCAGGCGCTGCTTGAGGCGTTCGACCGCCTGCGCCAGGCGCGCCGGCTCGATCGGCTTGACCAGGTAGTCGACGGCGCCGGCCTCGAAGGCCTGCAGCGCATGGTCGCCGTAGGCAGTGACGAAGACCACGGGGCAGCGCCCGGCGATCTTCTGCGCCACCTCGATGCCGGACAGGCCGGGCATGCGGATGTCCAGGAAGCAGATCTCGGGCTGGTGTTCCAGCCATTGGTCCCAGGCGTCAGCGCCATGCTCGGCCTGGGCGACGATCTGTGCCTCCGGCCAGGCCTGGGCCAGCGCCTCGGCGAGTTGCTCGCGCGGCGCGGCCTCGTCGTCGGCGATCAGGATGCGGGGCATGGGGTCTCCTCGAAGCGGATCTCGGCGCGCGTGCCACCTTCGGGCCGCGGGCTCAGTTGGAAATGGGCGCGCCCGGCGTAGTGCTGCTGCAGGCGCAGGCGCAGATTGGACAGGCCGACGTTGTCGCTGGCGTCGGGCGCCAGGCCCAGGCCGTCGTCGTCGACGCGCAGCCACCAGCCTTGCTCGGTGCGGGTGCTGCGGATGCACAGCGTGCCGCCGCCGATCTTCGGCTCCAGACCGTGCTCGATGGCGTTTTCCACCAGGGTCAACAGCAGGCCGGGTGGCAGGGGCTGCTGCGCGCAGCGCGGGTCGATCTCGATCTGGGTCTGCAGGCGATCGCCCATTCGGGTCTGCATGATGGCCAGGTAGTGCCCGGCCGACTGGGCTTCCTCGACCAGGGGCACTTCCGGGCGGCCGAGCATGGAGGTGGCGCGGCGCAGAAAGCCAGTGAGCTCGCGCAGCAGCGGGCCGGCACGCGGGTCGGCCTTGTCGACCCAGTGCTGCAGCGTGGCCAGGGTGTTGAACACGAAATGCGGGTGAATCTGCACCCGCAGCAGGCGCAGCTCGGTCTCGGCGGCCTGGCGGGCGGCGGCATCGCGCTCGGCCACCAGGGCGGCGCGAGCCAGGCGCTCGTTCTGCAGCTTCGCGGTCAGGGTGGCCACGGCCCACAGCAGCAGCGCCAGTCCGACGCCGACGCCGGCCACGGCGGGCAGCAGCACGTCCAGCGCACCGGTCAGCTTGCTCCAGTAGAGCGCCGCATCGAAGCGGCCGCGCTTGAGCACATGGCCGACCGTGAAGCCGACCCAGCCGCCGACCACCGCCCAGCCCAACACCAGGCCGAGGAAGCGTGGCCAGCGGCGCGTGGCCAGCTTCTCCGGTTGCAGCCAGGCCCCGAGCAGCGCGAAGGTGATGGTCACCCAGCCCAGGGCCGCCAACCCGGCGGCCAGCCAGAGGGGCATGCCGCTTCGGTGCAAGCCCGCGGCCGTTGCGGCCGTCGCGGCCAGCCAGCCGACCCAGGCGCCAAGGCCCTGCTGGGAATAGAGAAAGCGATCGGCCATCTCGACGCGTTCCCGCAGAACCGGGTTGTCGCGACCGAGGCGTTCGTAGTGCGGCAGCGCCCAGCGGTAGTAGGCACGCTGGAAGCGGTTGCCTTGGGCGAGGGGGTGGGGGGTGTTCATGGCGCCACTCTAGGCAGGCCAGGATGGCGCAGGCGCGCTGATCGGATGAAACGCGGCGCCAGACGCTTGAAGCGCCGGCTCTCGCACACGAATCAGGCGATCCGCTCGCCGCCTTGAAGCACGAGCAACTCCCCGGCGGAAAGGGCTTCCCAGGGCTCATCCGCGGTCAAGGGCTCGGTGGCGACCAGGGCCACGCGGTCGCCCGGGCTGGCGTCGGGACGGAAGTCCAGCGACAGGTCGGCGTCGCGCAGCCGCACCGGCTGGAACGGGTAGGCGCGCTGCAGCAGGTGCAGTCGGGTCGAGGCATGCGCCCACAGCGCCTCGCCGTTGGACAGCAGCAGATTGAAGCTGCCATGGCGATGGATCTGCGGCAGCAGCTCCTTCAGGGTCAGCGTCAGCTCGGCGACCGAAGGCACCGTGTGGTGGGCCTTGGCCAGTTCCTGCATCAGCCAGCAGAAGGCGCGCTCGCTGTCGGTGTCTCCGACCGGGCGGAAGGCGCCGTGCAGCCGCGGGCCGTAATCGATCAGATTGCCGTTGTGGGCCGCCACCCAGTAGCGCCCCCAGAGCTCGCGGCTGAAGGGGTGGGTGTTCTCCAGCGCCACGCGGCCCTGGGTGGCCTTGCGGATATGGGCGATCACCACCTCGGACCGGATCGGGTAGCGCTGGATCGCCTCGGCCAGCAGCGAGTCGCGCGCGCTGGCCGGGTCGACGAAGAGCCGCAGGCCGCGGCTCTCGAAGAAAGCGATGCCGAAGCCATCCTTGTGCTCGTCGGCGCGGGTCGCCAAGCCGGCGAAGCTGAACATGATGTCGGTGGGGGCGTTGGCATTCATGCCGAGCAGCTGGCACATCGCGGCTTACTCCGTGAACAGGCGGTAAAGGCCCTTCAGCGTGATCAGGTCGCCCGGTGTGCTGGTCTCCTCCAGCACGCCGGCCATACGGCGGCGCAGGCGCTCGCTCTTGCCGGCTCGCCAGATCAGCAGATCGATCAGGCCGGGGACGCGGTAGATCTGGTTGGCGCGCTGGTACATCCGGTACTTGGGCGCGAGTTGCGCGAGGCCGGCCTCGTACTGAGCGCGTGCCGCGGCCTCGTCATCTCCGTGTGCGAGCAGCGCGTCCGCGGCGAGCAGCGCGGTCTCCATGGCCTTGCCGATGCCTTCGCCCGTGAAGTCATAGGTCGAGCCCATTGCCTCGCCGACCACCATCAGACCGGGCCGGCCGGCCTGTGCGCCGTCCAGCGTGCAGCGCAGCGGCGCCCCTTTCAGCTCACCGACCAGTCGACCTTCACGCATCAGTGCGGCCGCAGGCTCGTAGCCGGCCACGAAATCGTCGAACAGGCGGCGCAGATTGACATCCTTCTTCTTGCGCCCGCCCCCGTGCGATTCCGACACCCCGACGCCGATATTGAAATGACCCTCGGTGGCCGGGAAGATCCAACCATAGCCGGGGCGCACGGCGCGGCTCATGACGATTTCCAGCGCCTGGATGCGACCGACCAGCGACGGGGCGTGCACATAGGCGCGCAGTGCCACGCTGCTCGGGCCCTGGCGCAGGCAGAGTCCACTGGCCTGCAACGCCTTGGGCTGGGCGCCGGTAGCCAGCAAGGTCCAGCGGGCGCGGATTTCGATCGGCTCGCCTGCCGCCTGCAGCTGCGCGCCGACCACGCGACCGTTTTCGAGAAGCGGCGCCTCGTAGCGCGCCTGCAGGAACTCGGCGCCGGCCTCGATCGCCGCGCGGGCCAGGATCTCGTCGAACTGCTGCCGCGGCAGCACGGCAAGCTGCCCGGGGACGTCGACCCGCCCGCCTCGCGGCCCGACGAAACCCACATGGGAGATGCGTTGCGCACGGGCCATCACCGACTGCAGCAGCCCGAGCCGGGCGAGCGCACGATGGGCGTCGGGGATCAGGCCGTCGCCGCAGACCTTGTCGCGCCCTAGTGACTGCTGATCGACCAGGGTCACGCGCAGCCCCTGCTGGCTCAGATGCCGGGCCGCGGAACTGCCGGCCGGGCCGGCGCCGACGATCAGTACATCCACGGAGAGGGTTTCTGTGGGGTGTTGGTTGAAGGGCATCGAGGACGAACGGGCTGCGAAGCAGGGATTGTCTCCAGCGCTGGATAGGGGTTTGGCGGGTCTTTTTGTTGCTCCATGGCAACAAATTGGGGTGCTTGCTGAACCTTGCGGTGGCGGGAAAATCCATTAGGAACAAGTACTTAGTTGGGCCGCCATAGGTAACCCCCTACGTCCGGCCACCCCCCTGAATTCAACAATTCGCAGCCTTTTCCCCCGGGCGATCCCCGGACCAGGGCTTTGCCTTATCCATACCGGAGTAGCTACATGTTGATGAAAAAGACCCATCTGTCGGTCTGCCTGAGCGCGGCGTTGGCCGCGATGGTGACCGGCAGCCCTGCGCTGGCGCAAGAAACCGCCAGCCAAGAGCCCCAGAAGCTCGAGCGCATCGAGATCACCGGTTCGCGCATTCGCCAGATCGAGTCGGAAACCGCGCAGCCGATCCTGAAGATCACCGCAGCGGACATCCAGAAGACCGGCCTGGTGACCGTTGGTGACATCGTCAACCAGCTGACCTCGGCAGGCACTCCGGCCTTCTCGAAGGGCAGCACGCTGGCCTCGAACCGCGAAGCCGGCGGCCAGTACCTGAACCTGCGCCACCTCGGCGCGCAGCGCCTGCTGGTGCTGGTCAACGGCAAGCGCTGGACGCAGTCGGTGGCGGGTTTCACCGATCTGTCGACCATCCCCAGCTCGATGATCGAGCGCATGGAACTGCTGAAGGACGGCGCCTCGTCGATCTACGGCTCCGACGCCATTGCCGGGGTCGTGAACTTCATCCTGAAGAAGTCGATGGATGGCGGCGAGATCGTTGCTTACGCCAGCCAGTACGAGGCGGGCGACGGCAAGTCGAACGACTTCTCGCTGAGCTACGGCGCGAACGGCGAGAAGAGCTCGCTGATGTTCGCCTTCACGTACAACAAGGTCGACCCGATGTGGGCGCGCGACCGCGAAATCACCAAGTACCAGTTCGGCCCGGATCAGAAGACCGGCGCGCTGGGTGGTGGTCCCTGGGGCCGTATCCGCCCGGCAACCGCTGCCGGTACCGCTGCGGCCACCACGTCCCCGGGTTACTTCGATCTGATCCTGAACCACACCGGCAGCTATGACGGCGTGGGCGTGGGCCAGGATTCGCGCAACAGCGCGAACTACCACAACTACACCGGTGCTGCCGCCGACCTCTACAACTCCACGCAGGACATGCAGCTTGCGATGGGTTCCGAGCTGCGCACCTTGTTTGTCAAGGGCTCGGTCGATCTGAGCGACGACATCCGCTTCGTCAGCACCGCGATGTACTCGGATCGTGAGTCCAATCGCGTGGTCGCCGGCTACCCGCTGCAAAGTGGCGCGCAAGCCAGCTATCCGGTGGTGATCAGCAAGGACAGCTACTACAACCCCTTCGGCAACCAGGGTGTGGGCATCACCCCGGGCACCGGCATCGACCTGTTCTTCAACCGTCGCACCATCGAAGTGCCGCGGATGACGATCAACAACGCCCGCAGCCTGCACCTGGATGCCGCGCTGGAAGGCGATCTGGACATCATGGGCCGCGCCTGGAACTGGAGCGCGAGCATCAACTACAACCAGGTCAACGGCACCGTGGTGCAGACCGGTAACACCAATTTGGTGAACCTGCGCAACGCTCTGGGTCCGAGCTTCAAGAACGAAGCCGGCGATGTGCTTTGCGGCGCGCCGGGTGCGGTGATCGGCGGCTGCGTGCCCTTCGACATCCTCGGCGGTCCGTCGGCTTCGACCAAGGCGGCGCTGGACTACATCATGCACGTCGGCGGCGCCACCTATGGCTCCACCGTGCGCAACATGAACATCGACGTCGCGGGCGAACTCGTCCAGCTGCCCGGTGGCATGATGGGCATGGCGGCCGGCCTCGAGAAGCGCGAGGTCAAGGGCTTTGACCGTCCGGGCCCGATGGAACAGCAGAACCTGACGTCCGATCTGGCTGCCAAGGCCACCCTCGGCCAGTACGAGGTGGAAGAGGCTTATCTTGAGCTGAACATTCCGCTGCTGAAGAACCTGCCCGGCGTCGAATCCCTGGTGCTGAACCTGGCCTCGCGCTACTCGGACTACAGCAACTTCGGCGACACCACCAACAGCAAGGCCAGCCTGACCTACCGTCCGATCAAGGACCTGATGGTTCGCGGCACCTGGGCCGAAGGTTTCCGCTCGCCGTCCCTGGCCGATATCGCCGGCGGTGGTTCGCAGGCCTTCGACACCTATCTGGACCCCTGCGATTCGTTGCACGGCCGCGCGGCCACTGACGCCGCCACCAAGGCCCGTTGCACGGCCGCCGGTGTGCCGGTGAACTTCCGCCAGAAGAACCAGGCTGGCAACGAAGTGCCGGGTGGCGGCGGTCAAACGCCGTTCCCCTTCCAGTCGGGCGCCGGCAACGAGTACCTGCAGCCTGAGACGGCCGTCACCAAGACCGTCGGTCTGGTGTTCAGCCCCTCGTTCCTGGAAGGCTTCAACGCCACGCTGGACTGGTACCGCATTGAGGTGACGAACCGCATCACCGCGGTCAGCGCCGCCTACATCCTGGGCCAGTGCTACAACGAAGGGAATGCAGCGTTCTGCGGCCTGCTCACCCGCGATGCCTCCGGTCAGGTCAACAACCTGCGCCGCGGCAACGCGAACCTGGGCGAGGTGATGACCGAGGGCTGGGACCTGGGTGTGAACTATCGCTTCCCGGCGACCGAGTTCGGTCGCTTCACGGTCCGCAGCGAGAGCACCTACCTCAGCAAGTACCGCACCAAGAGCAATGCCACGGCAAACTGGGTGGACGGTTCGGGCGAGTGGGGCTACCCGCGCCTGAAGTCCAACCTCAGCGTTGACTGGGTCAAGGGCGACTTCGGCGTCAACTTCGGTACCCGCTATGTGCGTGCCGAGAAGACCGCGTGCTTCAGCGTGTCGCAAGGCGTGTACTGCAGCAACCCGACCAGCCCCTGGACCTCGGGTGGCGTCGGCTACAACAAGCTGGGCGACAAGATCTATAACGATCTGAGCTTCAGCTACAAGACCCCGTGGAAGGGTGAGCTGCGTATCGGTGCGAACAACGTCTTCGACGTGAAGCCCGAGATCAACTACAGCGCGACCACGGCGTCGGCCGCCTACATCGATCCGGACCTGCCGATCGATCGCTCGTTCTACGTGCGTTACAACCAGAAGTTCTGATCCTGGTGCGGGCCTTGCGCCCGCGCTGGCATCGAACACCCCAGGCCCGGCTTTGCCGGGCCTTTTTCGTTTCTTGAGCACTTATCGGCGGCTTGTGTGCACTCAGCACCTGGGGCGTTCCATCTGGTGGGAAGCACAGTGCCGTGCTGTCTCCCCGAGGCAACAAAGCGGGCTTGGAAATTCGGGGGGGCACGCTGTGCTCAGCAATAAAAACAAAGGCTTAGCAAGGATCTACGGCTAACCCTTAGCCGTTCGTCATGGGTGACGAACAAACAATCCCGGGCCGGTATTACTTTTTGGCGATGGCTGGGGCTTCCCGGCCGTGCACTCAACCTGAATCAGGAGTTCCTACATGTTCAAGCTGAACAAGCTGTCCATGGCCGCGATGGCCGCATTGGGCGGTGCGATGCTGATGCCCGGGGCGGCATTTGCCCAGCAACAGGCTGCGCAAGCCGCCCCCCAGCAACTGGAAACGGTGACCGTGACCGGTTCGCGCATCAAGCGCACCGAGACCTCGTCGGCCCCGATCGCCGCAGTGGCCGCCGATGAGATCAAGTTCGCTGGCGCGACGCGCGTCGAGGATCTGCTGAACACCCTGCCGCAGCTGTCGCCGGGCTTTGACTCGTTTACGGTCAACCCGACCACCGGTTTTGCGACCGCCGATCTGCGCGGCCTGGGCTCGCAGCGCACCCTGGTGCTGGTCAATGGCCACCGTCTCCAGCCGGGCGGCATCCGCAGCGAAGCACGCGACCTGAACCAGATCCCCGCCGCGCTGATCAAGCGCGTCGACATCCTGACCGGTGGCGCTTCGGCCGTGTACGGCGCCGACGCCATGGCCGGCGTGGTGAACTTCATCCTGGATACCGAGTTCGAGGGCTTCTCGGCCACCGCAGGCTGGTCCGGCTACCACCACAAGAACCGCAACAACTACCTCCGCGGCCTGATGGACGCGCGGAACTTCAGCTACCCCACCGGCACCTCGGGTCCGGACGGCCAAGCCTATAGCGTCGACATGGCCTGGGGCAGCCCCTTTGCCGACGGCAAGGGCCATGCGATGGTCTACGCGACCTACCGCCAGAACGACGAACTGCGCCAGGGTGCGCGCGACTACTCGTCCTGTGCGCTGAGCGCCGCTGGCACCGCCTGCGGCGGTTCGGGTACCTCGGTCGAGCCCAACTTCCTGATCTACGGCCGCTACCTGGACGGCACCTTCAAGAACTACTCGGGCGCCCGCATCCTGTCCAACGGCCGCTGGGCCGAGGGCTCGCCGGCCCCCTACAACTACGCGCCGATCAACCACTACCAACGCCCCGACGAGCGCTGGACCTTCGGCAGCAGCCTGAAGTACGAGGTGAACCCGCACTTCCGCCCCTTCGTCGAGACGATGTTCGCGAACACCAACACCTCGGTGCAGATCGCGGAGTCGGGCACCTTCTTCGTCAACAACCCGATCTTCGACGGCAACTGCGCCAGCCCGCTGCTGGGTTCGCTGTGCGCCGACCTGGGCCTGGATCCCACCGGTCCGCTTGAGGTCTACATCGGCAAGCGCAACGTCGAAGGCGGCCCGCGTATTTCGCAGATCGAGAGCAGTTCGTTCCGTGTCGTTACCGGCGCCGAGGGCGATCTGGTCGGTGACTGGTCCTACAAGTTCTCCTTCCTGTACGGTCGCAACAGCTCGGTCGAAGCCAGCATCAACGACTTCATCACCAGCCGCCTGGACGAGGCGCTGCGCGACGGCTCCTACAACCCCTTCGTGCCGGGCGCAATTACCCCTGAGGCGGCCGCCGGCCTGAGCGGCACCGGCATGCAGCAGGGCGCGACCTCGCTGCGTGCGATCAACGCCTACGTGACCGGCGAACTGCCTTTCAGTCTGCCGACGGCGAGTGCCCCGGTTTCCGCGGTGATCGGCACCGAGTACCGCAAGGAAACCTATCGTGTGGATGCTGACGCCAATATGGCCACCGGCAACTTCACCGGTCTGGGCGGTCCCCGCTCGTCGATCAACGGCATCATCTCGGTGACGGAGCTGTTCGCCGAACTTCAGGTGCCGGTGCTGAGCAACCTTGGCATCCTGAAGAGCCTGGACGCCGACCTCGGCTACCGTGCGTCGGACTACAGCAACTCCGGTCGCATCAACACCTACAAGATCGGTGGCAACGCGAGCTTCGGCGACTACCGCGTGCGTGCCGGCTACAACCGGGCGATCCGTGCGCCGCAGACGGGCGAACTGTTTGCGAACCAGGAAATCAGCCTGTGGGGCGGCAACGACCCCTGCGCCGGCGCCACCCCGACCTTCACGCGTGAGCAATGCGCACGCACCGGTGTGACCAGCGCGCAGTACGGCAACATCTCCCCGAGTCCCGCCAACCAGTACAACCAGTTCGCTGGCGGTAACCCGAACCTGAATCCGGAAAAGGGCGACACCTGGACGATCGGTCTGGTGGCCACGCCACTGCGAGGCCTGAGCCTGACCCTGGACTACTTCGACATCAAGATCAGTGATCGTATCGGCGCCTTTGGCGCCAACACGATTCTGAATTCTTGTGCGACGACTGGCGACGCCCTGTATTGCAGCCTGATCAAGCGCAACGCGAACAGCGGCGATCTCTGGCTGGGCTCCAACCCCGCCACCTCCGGGCATGTCGTCAACCTGGGCGCCAACGTGGGCGAACTGCGCAGCCGCGGTCTGGACCTGGGTGTGTCCTACAACTTCGCGGCGCTGGGTGGCCGCATCAGCACCAACTTCTACGGCACCCTGGTGCTCGAAGACGCGCTGTCGCCGCTCAAGGGCATCAACGATGCCGCAGCCTACGACTGCAAGGGCACGATCAGCCCGCAGTGCCAGCGTCCGGAGTGGAAGCACTCGCTGTCGGCCCGCTACAGCAAGGACTGGTGGACGGTGAACCTGCGTTGGCGCCATGTCGGCGCGATGAAGTACCGCGGTGTCGACGGCGCGGTGCTGACCGATGACGCGCTGTTGGTCGCCAACGGCCACAAGCTGTCGGCCTGGAACTACCTCGACCTCTCGGGTTCGGTGGATCTGAGCGAGAACATCAGCATGACCTTCGGCGTCAACAACATCGCCGACAAGGAACCCCCGATGGTGGGCGGCACGCTGGTGCTGAACGCGAACTCGATCGGTGGTTACGACCAGATCGGTCGCTACCTGTTCGCCAACATCAACTTCCGCTACTGATCTTCGGATCGCGCCGGGCGCTTGTCGCCCGGCTGCGCGAAGCGAGGGCCCGACTTCGGTCGGGCCCTTTTTCTTGGGCGCTCGTCCGTGTTGCCTTACTGCAGGCGTCGCACGCGGATGCCGACCCGGGCCGGCGTGACCAGCATGAAGCTGCCGAAGCTGCCGCGCTTGATCTCGATACGGTCGCCGGCCTCGATGACTCCGCGGCGCTGGGTGTCGGTCTCCAGCCAGCGCTGGTCGTTGTCCAGCACGAAGAGGCGGGAGCCGTCTGGTCGGTACTCGACGGCGCGCAGCGCGGCGCGCAGCGTGCTCGTCTCGGCCGTTTCCGGCGGCCGCTCCGGGGGGAGGCCGAAGCGCTGCATCGGCTCCGGCTTGGCGGCGGCGGGTGTTGCGGCTCGTGGCGGGAACGCCTTGTCGTAGCAGGCCAGCCGGGCCTCGGACGGCCCGATGTCGGCACAGGGATGGGCCTGGACGCTCACGCTGGCCAGGGCAAGGCAAATGGGGATCAGACGGTGTTTCATCTCAGCTGGGGCTATGGAACCAGCCGGTGATCGCAAAGCGGCTGGCGGGGGCATCGAAGGCCACGGGCAGCACATGGTGCGCCTGCGGCACGGCAAAGAGCGAGAGCGCGTTCAGCGTTGGCGACCAGTTGCAGACTGGTTCGCCGGTGGCATCGAGAAACTGCAGCTGTCCGCCTTGTTCCGGCTGCCAGCCGGCCGACAGGCTCAGCGAATAGGCCACGCGCCGGCTGGGCGCCGAGTCGTCGTGCGCGCTCAGGAAATGGCCGGGTCGGTAGCGGGTCAGCTGTCCATCCACTCGATCGAGCGCGGCATCGCCGCTGATCTGGCGCACCAGCTCCAGCAGGGACTCGCTGCGCAGCGCTTGATAGGCCTGAAGCAGGACTGGGTCGGCGAGTTGACCGGCGTCGCCTCGGTCGATCAGCGCGTAGCGGTCGAACAGGTACTGGAAGCCACGGCGGGCCTCGGCGGCCACATGGGCGTCGAAAGCAGCGCGGGTCGCCGCGTCCATCTGGTCCATGGCGGCGGCGTCGAAGGTCCGATGTTCGCCGGCCAGGCGCGTCACCCGGGCCCATTCCGGCCAGCTGAGCACGCGCTCCCGCAGCCGTTGCAGCAGCGGCTCGGCGAGCAGTTGCGGCACCCGCACACGGCCTTGCTGCCGGTACTCGGCTTGCAGCTCGGCAAGATCAGCGCGCGGGGCAAGCAATGGCATGGGCCGCGATGGTATGCCCTGCACCTTGGCATGCGCGCTCCGTCTGACAATCGGCGCATGCCTCTCCCTCCCCGTACGCTCTGGCTGACCGGCCTGTCCGGCGCCGGCAAGAGCACGCTGGCACGACAGTGCGTGAACGCCTTGCAGGCTCGCGGCCAGCCGGTGCTGCTGCTGGACGGCGACCAGCTGCGTGCCGGTCTTTGCGCCGATCTCGGCTTCTCGCCGGCGTCGCGGCGCGAGAACATCCGCCGTGCGGCGGCGCTGGCGGCGCTGGTCAACGACCAGGGCTTCATCGTCGTCGCGGCGCTGATCTCGCCGCTGCGCGCCGACCGGGTGCTGGCCCGCGAGCTGATCGGCGACCAGCGTTTCATCGAGGTCCATGTTGCGACCCCGCTGGCGGTTTGCGAGCAGCGCGACCCCAAGGGCCTGTACCAGAGGGCTCGCCGCGGCGAACTGGCCGAATTCACCGGCATCTCCGCGCCCTACGAGGCGCCGCTCGCGCCACGCCTGCGCCTGGACACCGCGGTGACGGATCTGCAGGCCGGGACCGCGGCCCTGCTGGCCTTGCTGGGCGCCGAATGAGCGTGCCGAGTCCGCAGGAGCTGCTGCAGCGTGCCGTCGCGCTGCAGCGCCAAGGCCGCGGCGCCGAGGCGATCGCCGCCTGGCGGGCCTTGCTGGCCGTGCAACCCGCGCATGCCGACGCCTGGTACGAGCTGGCCTATCTGCTGCGCCGCAGCGGTGAGTTCGAGGCGGCGCTGCAGGCCTATGCGCAGTCGCTGGCCTGCGGCGTGCGGGATCCGCACGAGGTGCACTTGAACCGCGCGGTGCTGTATGCCGACCACTTGCGGCGCGATGCCGAGGCCGAAGCCGAACTGCAGGCGGCGCTGCGGCTGAAGCCGGACTACCGCCCCGCTTGGCTGAATCTGGGCAACCTGCACGAGGAGCGCGGGCGCCGCGACGCCGCGCTGGACTGCTACGCACGTCTGCTGGCCCTGCCTGCCGGCTCGCCAGCCGAGGCCGATCTGGCCGCCGAGGCGCTGGCACGCAGCAGTCAACTGCGCCCGCCGACTGGACCGGACGATCCGGTGCTTGCGCAGCTCGAACAGGCCGCTGCTCGCCGCGACGCCGCCCCCGAGGTGCGTGCCAACCTGCTGTTCGCGCTGGGCCGGGCCTGCGACCGCCTGGGCCTGGGCGCACGGGCCTTCGCGGCCTTCACCGACGCGCAGCGCTGGGCCCGGCACGGCTTGCCGCCACACGACAGGGCGCGTTGCGAACGCGAGTTCTCCGCGCTGCGCGACGTCTTCGCGGAACGAGGTGCGGTGGCCCAGGTGCAGCCGAGCCAGGGCGCGAGCCCGCTGTTCATCTGCGGCATGTTCCGCTCCGGCTCCACCTTGGTGGAACAGGTGCTGGCGGCGCACCCGCAGCTGCAGCCGGGAGGCGAGCTGGAGCTGCTGCCTCGACTGGTGGCGGGGCCGCTCGCACCGTTCCCGGCCAAGGCCGCGGCGCTGGATGCCGAGGCGCTCGATGAGCTCGCAGCGGACTATCGGGCGCAGCTGCGCCGGCTGTTCCCTCAGCGCATCGACGAAGTGCGTTACCTCAGCGACAAGCGACCCGACAACTTCCGTTTCATCGGCCTGATCAAGCGTCTGTTCCCGCAGGCGAAGATCATCAACACGGTGCGCAACCCGCTGGACAACGGCTTGTCGATCTTCATGCAACACCTCAGCGCGCGCACGCTCGGCTACGCCGGCAGCCTGCCGGACATCGGCCACTACATCGGTCAGTACCAAGGCCTGATGGCGCATTGGCGACAGCTCTACGCGCAGGACATCCTGGACTTCGACTACGACCTCTTCGTCCGCGAGCCGCGCGCCCAGCTCGAGCGCCTGCTCGGTTTTCTGGGCCTGCCCTGGCACGAGGACTGCCTTGCGTTCCACCGCCTGGACAACACCGTCAAGACGGCCAGCTACTGGCAAGTGCGGCGACCCCTGTATGGCGAGGCGTCCGGCCGCTGGCGACGTTACGAGGCGCAGCTGCAGCCGCTGCGCGACGCACTGCAATCGGCCGGCGTGGCCCTGCCGGCATGACGCGCCCGCTTGCCCTGAATGCCGCACAGGCGGCGCGTGCCCAGCAGGCTTTTGCGCTGATCGGGGCGGGCCGGGCGGCCGAGGCCTTGTCGATCGCGCAGCAACTCTGCGCGGCTTGTCCTGCCTCACCCGATGCCCAGCAGCTGCGTGGCATCTGTCTGGCCGAAACCGGACAGCTGGACGCGGCCGAGTCGGCCTTGCGCGCTGCGCTGGCCCTGATGCCCGGACAACCGGCCTTGCTGGCCAATCTGGCCACCTTGCTGGGCCGGCTCGGCAAGCCGGAGGCTGCGCTGGGCTGCTGGGAGCAGGTGGTGCAGGCCTTGCCGGATCGGACGCCGGCTTGGCTGGAGCTGGGGCTGACTGCTCTGCAGATTGGCCGCGCGGCGCGGGCCCGCGAGGCGCTCGCGCGGGTGCTGCGTCAGCAGCCGCGCCATCTCGCAGCCTGGCAGGGGCTGGCGGCCGCCTGCCGGGCCGAGGACGATCTGCCCGCTGCCGAATCCGCGCTGCGCCAAGGCCTGGAACAACTGCCCGACGCGCAGCCGCTCTGGGCGGCCCTGGGCCTGACGCTGCGCCTGGCCGGCCGGCCCGACGAGGCCGTCGCCGCGTTCGCCCGCGCCGAGGCGTTGGGCGAGCTATCGCCCGAACTGCAGGACGCGCACGCCGGGGTGCTGCTCGATGCGGGGCAGGTCGACTCGGCGCGTCGGCGCATCCAGGCGCTCACCGAACGGCTGCCGGCGTTTGCGCCGGCCCAGCAGACGCGGGTGCGCATTCTCTGGGAGCACCCAGAGGGCGAGCAGGATCCGCTGGCACAGCTGGAGCAGGCCTGCCGCCAACGGCCGGAGGACGCCGGGCTGCAACAAGCGCTGCTCGGCCTGCTGATCGATGCCAAGCGCCACGAGGCGGCCTTGCAGCAGATTGGGCGGATGCGTGCGCGGACCGATTCGCCGGTGCTGCTCGCGGCCGAAGCCGATGTGCTGCAGCGCCTGGGCCGCGCTGTCGAGGCGGCGCCTTTGTTCGAGCGTGCGCAGCGCGAGCTGGCGCATGACCCTGCGTTCCTGAACGCCTATGCGCGGCATCTGCTTGGCCGGGGCGCGCCCGAGGCTGCGGCAGGCTGCGCTGAACAAGCTATTGCGATTGATGCGGACAACCAGGAAGCTTGGGCGCATCTCGGCACCGCCTGGCGTTTGCTTGGCGATGAGCGTGAGGATTGGCTCTGCGGCTATGAGCGCTTGATCGCCTTCATCGAGATCGAGCCGCCCGCGGGCTGGCCGTCGCAGACTGGGTTTCTGCAGGCGCTGGCCGGCCACCTGGAGCGGCTGCATCAGGCGCGTGTCGAGCCGATGCAGCAAAGCCTGCGTGGCGGCTCCCAGACCGCCGGGCGACTGTTCGGCCGAGCCGACCCCTTGATCGAGGCGACGCGCCGCCAGCTTCAGGCGGCCGCTGAGCGCTGGCTGGCCGGCTTGACGCCGGATGAGCGCCACCCCTTTCTTCGCCGCCTTCGGCGCGGAGTCCGCATCAGCGGGTCCTGGTCGGTGCGACTGCGCAGCGCGGGTCGGCATGTCAACCACATCCACTCCGAGGGCTGGATGAGCTCGGCCTACTACGTCCAGCTGCCACCTTCGATCCTGGCGGCCGATCAAGCCGATCAAGCCGATCAAGCCGATCAAGCCGATCAAGCCGATCAAGCCGATCAAGCCGGCTGCATTGGCTTCGGTCAGCCGCCGATCGAGCTCGGACTGGCGCTGCCGCCCCGGCGGATCGTCCGACCCAGACCGGGCCATCTGGTGCTGTTCCCGTCCTATCTATGGCATGGCACGATGCCATTCCAAGATGAGGCCGTGCGCATGACCATCGCGTTCGACATGCTGCCCACGGGCGCTGGCCGATCGAATCCTCCCCCAGGTCCACTGAACCCGGCCCCGAATTGGGTACCGCAATAACCCTAGGGAGTGCCGATGAGGAGCCGTGGCCTGGGCATACTTGACCATTCTGCAATCTGCGGCTTGGCCGCGCTGGAAAAGGAATCGAAATGGATTGGAAAACCGTTGGCGCCCTGCTGCTGACCTTGTCTTGTGCTGCGGCACAGGCCTCCAGCCCGGCGAAGACCGAGGAACCGGCAACCAAGACGGACGCACCGGCACAAGCCGAGGCGCAGGACAGCAAGCGCCCGGTGACCGCTTCCGAACGCCGCGCGAATGCGAAGAAGGTGCGCTGCGTGACCGAGCAGGTCACGGGCAGCCGCTTTGCCAAGCGCGTCTGCCACACCGAGGAGGAGTGGGAGCGCACCAAGGAGGCCGGCGTTGAGGCGGTCAAGCACATCCAGAAGTCGCCGATCCCCCTGCAGTCGAATTGAGTATCAGGCCCCAGACCCTGGGGCTTTGACGCTCAGACGCCTACCTTTACCCGCAGGCGCCACGCATGCAGCAGCGGCTCGGTGTAGCCGCTGGGCTGCGCGAGGCCCTTGAACACCAGATCCAGCGCCGCCTGGTAGGCGGGGCTGCGATCGCCGCGCGGGGCCATCGGCCGGTAGGCCGGATCTCCGGCGTTCTGGGCGTCGACCACCGCTGCCATGCGCGCGAAGGTTTCGCGGACCTGGGCTTCGGTCACCACGCCGTGCAGCAGCCAGTTGGCGATGTGCTGGCTGGAGATGCGCAGCGTCGCGCGGTCCTCCATCAGGCCGATGTTGTGGATGTCGGGTACCTTGGAGCAGCCGACACCCTGCTCGACCCAGCGCACCACATAGCCGAGGATGCCCTGGATGTTGTTGTCCAGCTCCTGCTGGCGCTCCGCTGCGCTCCAGTCGGGCGATGACGCCACCGGGATCGTCAGCAACTGCTCGCGCAACTGCGCCTGCTCGCCGTCGCCGAAGCCAGCGGCTTCCATCTCGCGCTGCAACGCCGGCACGTCGACGCGGTGGTAGTGCAGCGCGTGCAGGGTCGCGGCGGTCGGGCTCGGCACCCAGGCCGTGTTCGCGCCGCTCTTCGGGTGGGCGATCTTCTGCTCCAGCATCGCCGCCATCAGGTCCGGCATCGCCCACATGCCCTTGCCGATCTGTGCGCGGCCGCGCAGGCCGCCGGCCAGACCGACCTTCACATTGAGCTTCTCGTAGGCCTGGATCCAGCTGGAGCCCTTCATATCGGCCTTGCGCAGCATCGGCCCGGCGTGCATCGCGGTGTGCATCTCGTCGCCGGTGCGGTCCAGGAAGCCGGTGTTGATGAAGGCGACGCGGCTGCGCGCTGCGGCGATGCAGGCAGCCAGATTGACCGAGGTGCGACGCTCCTCGTCCATGATGCCCAGCTTGACGGTGTCGGCGGGCAGGCCCAGCAGTTGCTCAACGCGGCCGAACAGCTCGCAGGCGAAGGCGACCTCGGCCGGCCCGTGCATCTTCGGCTTGACGATGTAGATGCTGCCCTTGCAGCTGTTCCTCAGCCCGTCCTTGCCGTCGTGCAGCGCGATCGCCACGGTGACCAGCGCGTCGAGGAGGCCCTCGGGGATCTCGCTGCCGTCCTGCAGGCGCACCGCGGGGTTCGTCATCAGGTGGCCGACATTGCGCACGAAGAGCAGCGAGCGGCCATGCAGGCGCAGCTCGCCATTGCCCTGCGGTGCGGTGTAGATCCGGTCCGGGTTCAGCGTGCGGGTGATGGTTTTGCCGCCCTTGCTCAGAGTCTCGGCGAGCGTGCCCTTCAGGATGCCCAGGTAGTTGCGGTAGGCCAGCACCTTGTCCTCGGCATCCACCGCAGCAATCGAGTCCTCGAGATCGAGGATGGTCGACAGCGCGGCTTCCAGCACCACGTCGGCCACGCCGGCGGCGGCACTGCGGCCGATCGGGTGCTCGCGGTCGATGAGGATCTCCAGGTGCAGGCCATGATGGCGCAGCAGCACCGCGGTCGGCGCCTCGGCCGCGCCGCGGTAGCCCACGAATTGCGCCGGGTCGCGCAGCGCTCCCACGCCGTCGACGAGGAGCTGGCCGCCGCTCACGCGGTAGGCCTGGGCATCGGCGTGGCTGCCACCGGCCAGCGGCACCGCCTCATCGAGGAACTGGCGGGCGAAGGCGATCACCGCGGCACCGCGCATCGGGTTGTAGGCCGCCGATTTCTCGCGACCCTCGGTCTCGGGAATCGCGTCGGTGCCATAGAGCGCGTCGTACAGGCTGCCCCAGCGTGCGTTGGCCGCATTCAGCGCGTAGCGCGCGTTCATCACCGGCACCACCAGCTGCGGGCCGGCCTGCAATGCCAGCTCGTCGTCAACATTCGCGGTGCTGGCCGCCATCGGCTCCGGCGCCTCGACCAGGTAGCCGATCTGCTGCAGGAAGGCCTGGTAGGCGGCCATGTCGGCGATCGGCCCCGGGTTCGCGCGGTGCCAGCCGTCCAGCTCGGTCTGCAGGCGGTCGCGCTCGGCGAGCAGGGCCGCGTTCTTGGGGGCCAGCTCATGGGCGATCGCATCGAAGCCGGTCCAGTAGTCGGCCGCCGCGATGCCGGTGCCGGGCAGCACCTCGACTTCGATGAAGCGCTGCAGCAGCGGGTCGACCTGCAGGCGGTGGATGGCGACGTGGGGCATGGGGACTCCTGAAGGGGTGAACGGATTTGCTGCGCAATTTAGGTGGGTTCGAGCAGGGTATTGATCGCAGGTTCCGCAGGTCATTCATGACAAAAAAGTACAGAATCGGGCCGCCATGGACCGCTTCAAGCAGATCGAGACCTTTGTGGCCGTGGCCGGCAAGGGCAGCCTGACGGCCGCCGCGGCGCTGGAGGGTGTGGCGCCGGCGGTGATCGGGCGGCGCATCGATGCGCTGGAGGCCCGGCTCGGCGTGCGCCTGATGCATCGCAGCACCCGCCGCCTGACGCTGACGCCGGAAGGCCAGGCCTTTCTGGAGGATGGCCAACGCGTGCTGGCCGAACTGCAGGCGGCCGAGGCCGCGGTCAGCCAGGGCGGTGCCCGGGCGACCGGGCATCTGCGCGTCACCGCGCCGGCCGGTTTCGGCCGCCGCCATGTCGCGCCGCTGGTGCCGGGTTTCCTGGCCCAGCATCCGGAGCTGCGCATCAGCCTGAACCTGGCCGACCGGGTCATCGATCTGGTCAACGAGGGCCATGACTGCGCGGTGCGCGTCGGCGACCTGCCGGATTCCAGCCTGGTCAGCCAGCGCCTGGCCGACAACCGCCGCCTCGTCGTCGCCCATCCCGACTATCTGCGCCGCGCCGGCACGCCCCAGCACCCGCGCGAGCTGGCCCGGCACGAATGCCTGATGTTGAGCAGCGAGTCCAGCCAGACCCGCGGCTGGGCCTTCCGCGTCGACGGCCAGGCGCATTACCACCGCGGTGGGCCGCACGGCGGCCGGCTCGACTGCAGCGACGGCCAGGTGCTGCACGAGTGGTGCCTGAGCGGTCTGGGCCTGGCCTGGCGCAGCCTCTGGGAGGTGGCCGCCGATCTGCAGGCCGGCCGCTTGATCAGCGTGCTCGACGCGTTTGCCGCAGCACCCAATGGCATCTATGCGGTGACGCCCGAGCGCTCGCTGCAGCCGCTGCGTGTGCGCCTGTGGATCGAGTACCTGCGCACGCAGTACGCGCGCAGCGAGTACTGGATGCGGGTCGGCGGCTGATGCGCGCACCGTTGGGTACGCATCATCCCTTGCGATGAGCACTCAGGCGCTCGCGCTGGTAGTGGCCGCGGCGCTGCTGCATGCGCTGTGGAACATCGCCGCCAAGCGCGCCCGCCATGGCGCGGACGGCGGCCAGGGCGAGCAGTTCGCCTTCCAGATGCTGTGCGCGCTGGCCGTGATGCTGCTCTGGGCGCCGGCCGGTCTGGCCGCCAGCGTGGCCGAGCTGCCGCGCTGGGGCTGGCGGGCCTGGGGCGCCACCGCCTTGTCGGCGCTGGTGCATCTGGCCTATTTCAGCGCGCTGCTCAACGGCTATGCGCGCGCCGATCTGACCGTCGTCTACCCGGTCGCGCGCGGCAGCGCGCCGCTGGTCTCGGCGCTGGCCGCCGTGCTGCTGCTCGGCGAGCGGCCGGGCTGGCCGAGGCTGCTCGGTATCGCCGCGATTGTGCTCGGCGTGCTGCTGATCTCCGGCCTGCTGCGCCGCCGCAGCCGCAGTCCAGCTTTGGTCGCCGGCCTGCGCTGGGGCCTGCTGACAGGCTTGCTGATCGCCAGCTACACCGTCATCGACGCCTGGGCGATCAAGCGCCTGGGCCTGAACCCGCTGGTCTTCGACTACTGGTGCAATGTGCTGCGCGGCCTGCTGCTGGTTCCGCTGGTGCTGCGCTTTGTGCCGGCTGGTGGCCTGCGGCGCAGCTGGGCGATGGAGCGGCGGGCGGTGCTGATCGTCGGCGCGGCCAGCCCGGCGGCCTACATCCTGGTGCTTTGGGCGCTGCAGACGGCACCGCTGTCGGCGGTGGCACCGATCCGCGAGTGCTCGATGCTGTTCGCGGCGCTGATCGGCGGCCAGTTGTTGCGCGAAGGCGATCGCGCGGTGCGTCTGATGGGCGCGGCCTGCATCGCGCTCGGCGTCGGCGTCCTGGCCCTGGCCTGAGCCGGGCAAACGAAAGCGGCCCCGGATGGGGCCGCAGCGTGCCGGGTGCGGGCTCAGCCCTTCAGGCATTCGGCCATGAAGGCCTTGCGCTCATCGCCCTTGAGCTCCTTCGCCTTGGGGTCGGCGTTGCAGGCCTTCATCTTCTCCTGCTGGGCTGCGCGGCCGTCGGCCGGCTTCTTCTTCAGGCATTCGGACATGAAGGCCTTGCGCTCGTCGCCCTTGAGCGCCTTGGTCTTCGCCTCGGCGTTGCAGGTCTTCATCTTCTCCTGCTGCGGCGTGACGGGCTTGGTCTCGGCCTGCGCCAGGCCGGCGCAGAGGAACAGGGAAAGCAGCAGACTCAGGTTCTTGCGCATCTTCAAGCTCCCTTTCAGTAAGACGGACGGGCCCCCGTGGTCCGCCCGTCTCAGAGGATACGCCTGGGATGAGCAATCTGCTCGTGCGCCGCGTGCAGGCGCCGCACCAGCACCTTGATGAAGGCGCGATCGAAGCGGTGCTGGCATTCGCCGCTCAAGGAGCCAATCAGCTGCGGCGTGAAGCTGACAGTGGTGCAGACCTCGGTCACGCGCACGTCGGTGGTGTGCTTGCGCAGCTCGGGGTTGGGTGCCAGATAGGCCATCTCGCCGACCGAGGTGCCGGCGCCGAGTTCGGCGACGACGCGGCCCTCGCGCACCACCTCGACGCTGCCCAGTGCCAGGATGTGCACGGTATTGCCCTCATGCCCCCGCTTGAACAGGTGATGTCCGATCGGGTAGCGCCGCCAGCGCGCGCGGCGCACCACCTCCCACAGCTCGACGTCGCCGAAGTCGGCAAAGAACTCCTGCGCGCGCAGCAGGCTGAAGCGCTCCGAGTCCTTCACCTCGGTGAAGCGGGCCAGTGGGATCAACTGCCGGGCAACCAGCTCGGACAGCGCCTTGGCGAAGCTGTCCCAGTCCGGGAAGCGGTCCTCGGGCCGCTTGGCGAGCGCGCGCAGGATCACCGCGTCCAGCTCGTCGCCGACGCCCTCGCGCAGTTCGCTGGGCGGCTTGGGCGCCTGCGTGTAGATCTGGTGCATCAGCGCCATCTGGCTGGGCGCCTCGAAAGGCGCACGGCCGGCGATCAGGTGGTAGAGCACCGCCCCGAGCGCGTACTGGTCGGAGCGTGCGTCGACGTCATGCCCCTCGACCTGCTCCGGTGGCATATAGGCCAGCGAGCCGACGCGGTGCACCTGCGTGCGGTCGGCGTTCAGGTGCAGGGCCGAGCCGAAGTCGCTGAGCTTGATGTCGATGGCCTGACCTTGCTCGTCGATCACCGCCAGGATGTTGGCCGGCTTCACGTCGCGATGGATCAGGCCCTGGCGGAAGCAGTAGGACAGCGCCATCGCGCACTTGAAGCCGATTTCGACGATCTGGTCCAGCGGCAGCAGGCGGTCGGCGCGGCAGAAGTCCTTCAGCGTCACGCCGGGAATGAACTCCATGACCAGGAAGGGCGCTTCGTCGTCGAACACCGCGTCGAGGATGTGCACCACGTTCGGGTGCTGCAGGCGACCGGCCAGCGAGGCCTCGGCGGCGAAGAAGTGATCGCGCATGTTCAGCTGCGCGCCGCCGCTGCGGCTGGCATCGCGCCAGGCGCGCACGCGCTTGACGGCCACGTCCTGGCCGCTGAAGGCGTCGTGGCAGAGGAAGACGTCCGAGGTCGCCCCCTCGCCCAGCCGGCGCAGCACGCGGTAGCGGCCGATATGCGCCGGCAGCTCCGGCGGCAGGCCGCTGAGGGCAAAGCCGCTGCTCTCCTGTGGTGTGGGTCGGGTGGGGTCGCTGCTCACGGCGCGCATCCTGGCACAGAAGGCCGTCCGGCGGGCTCTTCAAGCGCGTTCCGCAGCGCTTGTCAACGCCCCGCGAACTGGTGTGTTTCCCAGGCCATGGCGTTCAGAACCCGCTGCATAGAATGAATTTCAAAGCCCGCAAAGGGCGTCAGGGTGCCCCGCCATGTCCTCGATGAAGCTGATCGGTTCCACCACCAGCCCCTATGTGCGCAAGGTGCGCATCGTGCTGGCGGAGAAGAAGCTCGACTACCAGCTTCTGCTCGAGGATGTCTGGGCCAGCGACGCGATCCTGAAGATGAACCCGCTGGGCAAGGTGCCCTGCCTGGTCATGGAAGGGCAGGACTCGATCACCGGCGCGATGTTCGACTCGCGCGTGATCGCCGAGTACCTCGACACCCTGAGTCCGGTCGGCAAGCTGATCCCCGAGAAGGGGCGCGAGCGCGCCGAGGTGCGCACCTGGGAGGCGCTGGCCGACGGCGTGCTCGACGCCGCCATCCTGGTGCGGCTGGAGAACAGCTGGGCGGGGCGCACGGCCGAGCAGCGCAGCGCCGCCTGGGTCGAGCGGCAGATGAGCAAGGTGGACAGCGGCTTGGCGGCGATGGCCTCCGGCCTGGGCGAGCGCCCCTGGTGCGCCGGCAACCACTTCACGCTGGCCGATATCGCGCTGGGCTGCTGCCTGTCCTGGCTGGACTTCCGCTTCCCGGCGCTGGACTGGCGCAGCCGCCACGCGAACCTGCTGCGCCATCACGACAAGCTGCTGCAGCGCCCCAGCTTCGCCGAGACGCTGCCGGCCTGAGGCCGGCAGCGAACTGTCGACGGGATCAGACCGGCCGCGGCAGCAGCCGGGGCAGCAGGCGCAGCAACTGACCCAGGCGGCGCTCGACCTCCGGCACGTCCATGGCCCAGGCGCTGGCGATCTCGCGCGGCAGCCAGCCATGGGCCAGCAGCGAGAGCAGCGCCTGCTGGGCCACGCTGAGCAGGCGCAGCAGGCCGGTGGCGCTGACATCGCGGCCCATGTCGCGCAGGCTGGCCGCCTGCGGGCTCAGCCGCGGCGTGTGCAGGCGGCGAAGCAGTTCGCGTGCCAGGCCAGGATTGAGCTGGGTGCGTTCCTCCAGAGCCGCCTGCAGCAGCGGCCGCAAGGGCTGGCGCTCGCCAGGTTCTGGCAGGAAGCCGCGCACGCCGAGCAGCAGTTCGTCGATGCGTCGCGGGTCATCCGGCAGGGTGGACCACATCAACACCGGCAGGCGCTGGCCCTGGGCATCGAGCGCCCGCAGCAGGCGGCGCAGCGGGCCGTCGAGCAGTTGCTGGTCGGCCAGCAGCAGTTCGGGCTGCAGCAGCGGCAGGCGCTCCAGCGCCTCGCGGCCCTGGCGGGCGCAACCGGCCAGTTCCCAGCCCTCGCAAGCCAGCAGCGCGGCCTTGCTGCGTTGCAGGGCGGGTTCGCTGGCGCGCAGCAGGAAGGCGGAAGGCATCGGACGCAGGGACGGGGCTGGGGGGCGGCCGGCATTGTCCGGGCGCCGGCGCGGCGGGCCGCCCCCGTGGATCGGGGGCTCAGCGCTGGAGCGACAGATCCTCGGGGCGCCGCCCCCCTTGGAAGATCGAGGGCAGCGGCCCCTGCGGCGCGAAGCTGCCGCTGCTCGCCAGATGCCAGTAGGCCAGGTAGACCGGATGCGGCAGTTCGCCGGCGGCCAGCACGCCCGGCGCCATGAAGGGCAGGATGTTGGCCAGCAGGCGCACTTCCTGGTGGTTGATGCGGCGCACGATGTGCGAGGCGCTGATCTGGTTCGGGTGCTGCAGGCCGGCGGCCTGGACAAGCTCCTTGAGTGCCAGCAGGGTGTTCTCGTGGAAGCGCCAGATCCGTTCGGCCTTGTCGCCGACGACCAGCGCGCGCTGGCGCAGCGGGTCCTGGGTGGCCACGCCGGTCGGGCAGTGGCCGCTGTGGCAGGTCTGCGCCTGGATGCAGCCGAGCGCGAACATGAAGGCACGCCCGGCGTTGCACCAGTCGGCCCCCAGAGCCATCAGGCGGGCGATGTCGAAGGCCGAGGTGACCTTGCCGGCGCAGCCGATCTTCACCCGGCTGCGCAGGTTCAGGCCGACCAGGGTGTTGTGGACCAGCAGCAGGCCTTCCTGAAGCGGTGTGCCGACATGGTTGGTGAACTCCAGCGGCGCTGCACCGGTGCCACCCTCGGCGCCGTCGACGACGATGAAGTCCGGCACGATGCCGGTGTCCAGCATGGCCTTGCAGATTGCGAACCACTCCCAGGGGTGGCCGATGCACAGCTTGAAGCCGACCGGCTTGTCGCCGCTGAGCTCGCGCAGCCGGGCGATGAACAGCATCAGCTCGACCGGCGTGCTGAAGGCCGAATGGGCGGCCGGCGAGTTGCAGTCCTCGCCGACCGGCACGCCGCGGGCGCGGGCAATCTCCGCCGTCACCTTGGCGCCCGGCAGCACGCCGCCATGGCCGGGCTTGGCGCCTTGGCTGAGCTTGATCTCGATGAGCTTGACCTGCGGGTCGCGGGCGTTGTCGGCGAAGCGTTCGGCATTGAAGCTGCCGTCGGCGTTGCGGCAGCCGAAGTAGCCGGAGCCGATCTCCCAGATCAGGTCGCCGCCATGCACACGGTGGTGCTCGGAGATCGAGCCCTCGCCGGTGTCGTGCGCAAAACCGCCCTTGCGCGCACCGGCGTTCAGCGCCTTGATGGCATTGGCGCTCAGGGAGCCGAAGCTCATCGCCGAGATGTTGAACACCGAGGCCGAGTAAGGCTGTGTGCGTTCCGCGCCGATGGTGATGCGGAAGTCGTGCGAGTCGATCTGCGACGGTTGCAGCGAGTGATTGATCCACTCGTAGCCTTGGGCGCCGACATCGAGCTGCGTGCCGAAGGGGCGCTTGTCCGGATCGCCCTTGGCGCGCTGGTAGACCAGCGAGCGCTGCTGACGCGAGAAGGGAATCGCTTCGTTGTCCGGCTCGATGAAGTACTGGCGGATCTCCGGGCGGATGAACTCGAAGAAGAAACGCAGATGGCCGATCACCGGGTAGTTGCGCAGCACCGCGCGCTTGTTCTGCAGCACGTCGCGCAGTCCGACGCCGCTGAGCAGCGCGCCGGTCAGGCTCAAGGCCCAGCCGCCGTCACGGTCCTGCAGCAACAGCCACAGGCCGCCCAGCAGCAGCAGGCCGGAGCACATCCAGGCGAAATAGCGAACGGGGAATTGCTGGTTGAGAAACTCGATCCAGCGCCGCATGGGCTGCCTTTCATTCTGCGTACCCGCGCCAGCTTACGTGGCGGCAACCGCTGCAGGCCCTGGGGTCAGCCCAGGGCCTGTGCGAGCGCCACGTACTCGGCCACGGGCACCTCCTCGGCTCGGCGCTGGCAGTCGAAGCTGCCGGCGTAGCCGCGCGCTTCCAGCCAGCGGCCCAAGGTGTGGCGCAGCAGCTTGCGACGTTGGCTGAACGCGGTCTGCACCAACTGGCCGAAGCACTCGAAGTCCAGCGGCTCGGGGTGCGGCCAGGGCGTCATGCGCACGATCGCCGATATCACCTTGGGCGGCGGATCGAAGCTCTCCGGCTGCACATCGAACAGGGCCTCGATGTCGTAGCGCCATTGCAGCATCACGCTGAGCCGGCCGTAGTCACCGCGTTCCGGCGTGGCCGCCATGCGGTCCACGACTTCCTTCTGCAGCATGAAATGCTGGTCGGCGATGCGCTCGGCGAACGGCAGCAGATGGAAGAGGATGGGCGAGCTGATGTTGTAGGGCAGGTTGCCGACCACGCGCACGCCGGTCGGGAACTGGCTGAAGTCGACCTTCAGCACATCGCTCTCGACGACATCCAGCTGCGGGTGCTTGCGCAGCCGCGCCGCCAGGTCGCGGTCCAGCTCGATGACGCTCAGCCGACCCAGCCGTTCGACCAGGGGCTGGGTCATGGCCATCAGGCCGGGACCGATCTCGACCATGGCCTGCCCGGGGCGCGGGTCGATGGCGCGCACGATGGCGGCGATGACGCCGTCATCGGTCAGGAAGTTCTGGCCGAAACGCTTGCGGGCCTGATGGGCTGCGGCCAATGGCTTACTGCAAGGGCGCTTCGCGCTGTTCGATGAAGGCGCGGGCGCGCAGGTCGGCGACCCACTCCTTGTAGGCCTCGTCGAACTTGCGCTCGCGCACGATGCCGCGCGCCTGCTCCCGCAGCTGCCGCGGCTCGATCTTGGTCTCGCGGCGCTCCAGGACCTGCACGATATGGATGCCGAAGCGCGACTGGAACGGGTCGCTGATGCCGTTGATGGGCAGCGCCTTCATTGTGTCCTCGAACTCGGGCACGAACTGGCCGGGCGCGGCCCAGCCCAAGTCGCCGCCCTGCTCGCGGGTGCCGTCCTCGGAAATCTCCCGTGCCACGTCCTCGAAGCGCAGGCCACCGGCCTCGATGCGGCGCTTGACCTCGGCCAGATGCTGGCCGATGGCCTGCGCCGGCAGGCGCTCGTTCGGGCGCACGAGGATGTGGCGGGCGCGCGTCTCGACGGCGACGTCGTCCGGCGGCGGCGCTTGGCGCACCAGCAGTTTGAGCACATGGAAGCCGACACCGGAGCTGATCACCGCATTGCGCACCTGGCCGGCGCTCAGACCGTTGACGGCCTGCACGAACAGTTCGGGCAGCTTGTCGGCCGGCCGCAGGCCGATCTCGCCGCCGTTGGCACGGTTGCTGTCCTGGCTGACTTCGCGCGCCACTGCGGCGAAATCCTCGCCGGCCAGCACGCGCGCCAGCGCAGCCTCGGCCTCTTTGCGGCGGTTCTCGCGTTGCTCGGCGCTGGCGTTCTCCGGCACCGGGATGAGGATCTGCGCGATGTTCAGCGGTGCCGCGGCGGCCGCCTCGGCACGGCGCTCCTCCAGGTATTTGTCGATCTCGCCGTCGCTGACGCGGATGCGCCGCGTCACTTCTTGGTCGCGCACCCGCTCGATCAGCATCTGGTCGCGCAGGTTCTCGCGGAAGCGTTTGACGTCGGTGCCCTCCTGCTGAAGCCGTTCCAGCAACTGCGGCACCGTGAGCCGGTTTTGCGCGGCGATATTGGCGACCACGCGGTCCAGCTCGTTCTCGTCGACCCGCGCGCCCGAGTCGCGCGCATGGGTGACCAGTACGCGCTCCTCGACCAGCGATTCCTCGGCCGATTTGTGGATCTCTTCGGCATCGAGCTGCTCGCCGCGGCGCGAAGCCTCCAGCCGGGCGCGTTCGACGCGGCCGGCGATCTCGCCTGCGGTCACCACCTCGGCATTGACGACGACGGCGATGTGGTCGCCGGGCAGGCGGCGGGCGCGGTTCGCCGCGTCCTCGGCGGCGGCCGCGGTCGGCGTGGGCCCGCTGCGCGAATCCAGCGGCGGTTTCGCATTCGCCGGTTGGGCGTGGGCGTTCGTGGCGAGCAGGCCGAGCGCCAGGAACAGCGCGCGCACAGTGGAGACGGTCATGGGAGCGTGGAGAGGCCGCTGTCGCTGGCCACGGGGCGATAACCGGGCACATTGTCCCTCAGGACCTTCAGCGCGTTCGAGCCCAGGCGCGACAGCCCGACCAGCTCCAGCTGCAACAGGAAGCGGGTGTTCGCCTCGGCCAGGCCGGTGGACAGGCGCTCGACGCCCATGCGCAGCACCCAGCAGCCGGCGTCGTACTCGACGCCGAGCAGGGAATCGGTGATGCGGCTGTCGCGCATGCTGTACTGGACGCGGCCGGCCCCGACCCAGCGGCCGGCGCATTTCCCGGCGCTGCGGCTGGTGGTCAGCGGCCATTGCCAGGCCAGATCCAGTTGCTCGCTCTGACCGCGCGTGAGCCGGTAGGCGAGGCTGAGGGTGCGGTGATCGGGCGCGGTGTAGCGGGCGCGCAGCACCGAGCGCTCGGTGCGCGTGCTGTCCGGGTTGAACTGCAGCGCGGCGTCCAGCCACCAGCGCGGGCTCAGGTGCGCGGCGCCGGCCAGCAGCAGGTCGGAGAAGCGGCGGTTCACCGTGCCCGGGTCGGGCGTGATGCGCTGGGGCCGGAACTGGTAGCGCTGCACCAAGCCCAGGCGGAGCAGTTCCTCGCCGTCGTCGGGGTTCAGCCAGCGGCTGGTCGCGCCGAAGCTCAGCTGCTGCGCGTCGCTGACCCGGTCGATGCCGCTGAAGGCATTGCTGGCGTACAGGGACTCGACGTTGAAGTCCAGCGGCGCGCTGTCGTAGAGCGGCAACTGGTCCTGCGCACGGAACGGCGTGTGCACATAGAGCAGGCGGGGCTCCAGCGACTGCAGCAGCGGGCGCCCGAAGAGCCGCGTGTCGCGCTCCAGCACCAAGCCGGCGTCGACGCTGGCCGTGGGGATGTGCCGGCGGGCGCGCAGTCCATTGCCCTTGTACTGCGCGCTGTTCAGTGCCAGCCGGGGCACCACCCACCAAGCGGTGTCGACGATGGGCAGCGCCAGACTGCCCAGCAGATGCAGGCGCTCGCCGCCCAGGGTCTGGCCCGGCAGCGCCGCCCGCGGCAGCGTGAAGCGGTTGTACTCCAGCTCCAGCGAGGTCTCGAAGCGCGGCTTGCCCAGGCTGGGCAGGAAGCCGGCGAGCAGTTCGGTGTCACTGCTCGAACCCAGGCGCAGGCCGATCTGCGGCGCGCGCTGGTAGGGCGCGACGATCTGCGTCTCGGTTTCCACCGTCTGGGCGACTTGCCAGGTCTGCGCCCGCGCATAGGCCTCGCCCTGCACACCCCAGAGCGCGAACTGCTGGCTGGCGCGGGCATCCCGTTCCAGCAGGCGCGGCGTCGGGCTATCGATGCGGCGCCGCAGATCCTTCCAGTAGTCGGCATCGCTGACGCTCTCGCCGCGGGCTTCGATGCGCGCGCCGGCCCAGGGCAGCAGCTCGGTCTCGCCGCGCGCCAGCCAGCGCTTGCGGCCAGCCACTCGGTCGTGCGGCAGCAGGCTGAGATCCAGTTCGGCCTGGCCCCAGGGCTGCAGGCCGCGCAGCTCCAGGTCGCTGCCGATGCCGCGTCGCGTCATCGTGAACGGCGTGAGCGTCAGGTCGTAGTTCGGCGCGAGATTGAAGTAGTAGGGGACGGCCAGCTCCAGGCCGCTGCGGTTGTCGACGCCGAAATGCGGCGGCAGCCAGCCGCTCTTGCGTTCGTCGGTGAGCGGGAACGAGAAGCTCGGCGCAGCGAGGATGGGCACGCCCTGGAAGCGCAGCACGGCACCGCGCGCCCGCCCTTCGTTGGCGGGGAGGTCGAGCTCCAGTCGTTCGGTGCGCAGCTCCCAGGCCGGCACCTCGCCCTCTTCACGCGGGCAGCTGGAATAGCTGGCGTCGTCGGCACGCAGGCGCTCGTCGCCGAGGAAGTCCATGCGCGCCGCGCGGCCGCTGCCGCCGGTCAGCGAGATCCGGTAGGTGGGCTCCAGCAACTCGCCGACGAAGCGGTCCAGCTGCAAGCGCAGCTGCCGGCCTTCGAGCTGGTTGCCCAGGTGCTCGATCTGCACCGTCTGGGGCCCGAAGACCTCGTCGCTGCGGGTGTCGTACTGCAGCTCCGGTGCGCGCAGCAGGGTGTCGCCATGGCGCAGTTCGGCCTGGCCCTGCAGCTTCAGCAGACCCTGCGGCTGGCCCTCAATACGCTCGGCACGGAGCACGACGGCACCATTGCCGCTCATGCGCGCCGGCAGTTGGCGCACGCTGCGCAACGGCGGCGTCGGCACAGCCTCGGCTGGCGGCGCTGCGGCAGTTTGCATCAGGGCGGCGAGCAGCGAGGCGGAGAGAGACAAGGGCAGGCTGGAGGCTGATTTCTAGAATTCATTATCCCCAGGGGCTTCCATGCACGACTTTCCCAGCGCCGATCTTTTCTCCATCTTGCAGGCCGCCGATGCCCAGCAGGCCGATCACCTGATGCGCCAGGCCCTGGCCGAGCTGCTGCAGGCTCAACAAGAAGAGGCCGCCGGCGCATGGGATCGCCTCGCCTGGCGGCGGCAGGCCGGACACCTGGTGGCGCCGGAGGGGAATCAGGTGCTGGACGCACTGCAGCGCGGACTGGACATGCAGCCGCAGGTGGCGGCCGCACAGCCCTCGCTCGGGCGTCTTCCGGCCGGCTGGGAATTGGGGGCCCTGCTGCGTCCGGCCGCGCTGGCCTGGGAGGAGGAGCAGGAGCTCGACTGGGCGATCCGCTATTGGGAGCTCGCCCGCCGTGCCGGCATGGCCTGGGACGCGGATTTCGGCCAGGCATGGCAGCAGATCGAATGGGCGGCGCTGGCCGGGCATCTGTCCCGGCTTGGCGAGTCCGACGCCCGGGGGCGGGCGCTGGAGCCGCGGCTATTGGCGCATGCTGTGAAGACGGCGACCCGCTACCGCGAGCTGGCGCCTTTGCTGCCGCTGATCGAGCGCCGTTGGCCCGGCGCGACGCAACGGGCCTTCGGCTGACGCTGGGCTCAGGCTGCGGTGCTGCTGCGACGACGGCGCAGCACCATGCCGATGCCGGCCAGACCGCCGAGCATCAGCGCGTAGCTGCCAGGCTCGGGCACGACCGACACGTTCAGGCTGCCGCCGTATTGGGAGCCAGCGGAGGCCGTGCCCCAGATCTTCAGCTGGTAGGCCGGGCTGTTGGACAGCCAGCCGTCAACCGGGCCAGCGAAGAACACCGAGATGGTGTTGCCCGCGCCGCTGTTGTCCACGGTGCCGGCGATGCCGTTCAGCGTCACCTGGCTGAAATCGACGTTCGGCGTGCCCGGGGTGAACTGGAAGTGCAGGCCGTTGGCCGCGCCTGCATTCAGCCCGGCCAGCGCGCTGAAGCTGAAGTTGAAGGTATCCAGGAAGCTGCCGGCGACTTCCTTGGTGGTGCCGAAGTTGACCGTCTGGTTGGCCAGCGCCGGGTTCAGCGAGCCGAGGTAGTTGACGACATCGTCCTCAGCGAGTGCCTGGCCACTGACGAACAGCAGGGAGGCGGAAACGGCGAGGGCGGTTTTGCGCAGTGCGAGGTTCATGAATGCACCTGATGGAAATACTTGATGGTTTGTAACTCATCCCCGAAGGGGCCAGCCCCCTCAGCTGCAGGGTGGGTTTACCTGGGCTTGCCCGATCTCAGGGGCAGGCGGCGATCACCTGCGCCACCGTGGCGGTCAGGCGTTTCGCGTAGTCGATGTGCAGGAATTCGTTCGGCCCATGCGCGTTGCTCTTCGGGCCGAGCACGCCACAGACCATCATCTGCGCCGCCGGGAAGCCCTGCTGCAGCAGTCTCATCAGCGGGATCGTGCCTCCTTGCCCGACGAAGCCGACCGGCGCGCCGAACTGCGTGCGCGAGGCACTGTCCAGCGCCTGGCGCAGCCAGGGCTGCAGGTCCGGCGTGTTCCAGCCGCTGGCGCCATAGGCACCCATGCGGCCGTCCGGCTCGAACGTGACCCTGGCGTTGTAGGGCGCGTTGTCCTCCAGCAGTGCCTTGAGCTTCAGCGCCGCGGCATTGCCGTCGACCAGCGGTGGCAGGCGCAGGCTGAGTTTGAACGAGGTGTAGGGGCGCAGCACGTTGCCGGCATTGGCCAGCGGCGGCATGCCGTCGACCCCGGTGATCGACAGGGTCGGCTTCCAGGTGCCGTTGATCAGCACCTGGGCCGGGTCCTCGCTCATCGGCAGCACGGCGGCGCCGTCGGCTCCGCAGGCCCAGGGCAGGCGCTTCCAGACTTGGTCGCCGAGCAGGCGCGCGGTCTCCCGGGCTTCGAACACGCGCACTTCGGGGATCGGGCAATGGAAGTCCTCGGGCAGCAGCGCGCCGGTCCGCGCGTCCTCCAGGCGATCCAGCAACTGGCGCATGATGCGGAAGCTGCTGGGCACGATGCCCGAGGCGTCGCCGCTGTGCACGCCCTCGGCCAGCACCTCGACCTTCAGCGTGCCGGTGACGTTGCCGCGCAGCGAGGTGGTCAGCCAGAGCTGCTCGTAATTGCCGGCGCCGCTGTCCAGGCAGACCACCAGGCTGACGTTGCCGAAGCGCGGCCTGAGTTGGTCGATATAGGCCGGCAGGTCGAAGCTGCCGGATTCCTCGCAGGTCTCGATCAGGCCGACGCAGCGGGGTCGCGGCACGCCCTGCTTGTCCAGCGCGAGCAGGGCGGCCAGGCTGGCGTAGATCGCATAGCCGTCGTCGGCGCCGCCGCGGCCGTAGAGCTTGCCGTCGACGATCTTCGGCGTCCAAGGTCCCAGGTCGTTGCGCCAGCCGCTGAACTCCGGCTGCTTGTCCAGATGGCCGTAGAGCAGCACGGTGTCTGTCGAGCCGGGCTTGGTGGCCGGCAGCTCGAAGAGGATGACCGGCGTGCGCTCCGGCATGCGCACCACCTCCAGCTTCAGGCCATGCAAACCACCGCCCTGGCGCTCGACCCAGGCGGCCGCGTCGCGCACCACGCGCTCGATATGGCCGTTGGCCGCCCAGTCCTTGTCGAACATCGGGCTCTTGGCCGGGATGGCGATGTAGTCCTGCAGGGCCGGCAGGATCTGCGCATCCCAGAGCGCGTTCGTGAAATCGGCGAGGGCTTGGGGATTCATCGGGGGAACTCCTTGTGGAAGTCGGCACGACCCCGGGGTTGGCGGGTCGTTGCATCTGCCTACACTTTGCCGTACAGGGCAAAGGGGACGGCATGCGTTGGGGCTGGATTGTCGCGGTGCTGGCGCTGCTGGGCGGGTGTGCAAGCCCCGGTCCGGTGGTCGACGACGGCCGTCCGCTGGACCCCGATCTGCTGGCCAGCTTCGAGCTCTATGGCCAGGGCGAGCGCGCACTGCGACCGGCATTGGCCCGGGCTGCGCAGATCGCGCAGAACCCCAAGGTCGAATGCGACAAGCAGTGGGAGCTGCCCTTCTCCGTGGCCACCGCCGAGGGCAGCGAGGGCGATCACCGCTTGGCTTGGCTGCGCTCGCTGAAGGTCGGCGACACGCTGACCGTGATCGCCAGCTCGCCGGGCGCCCAGGTCTATGAGGGCGACCGCATCCGTCGCATCGCCGGTCGAAGCGACGACAAGGCGATGCGTCTGCTCGAGGTCCTGGGCGAGGCTCGCGAGGAAGGCATGCCCTTCGAAATCCAGCTCGATACCGGCAAGCGCGTGACGGTGCGGCCTTTCCAGGTGTGCCGCGGCTACACGCGCCTGGCGCCGCCGACCACGCCCAAGATGCAGGACTACCACTGGCTGATGAGCATGCATCCGCTGGAGCTGCCGCAGGCCGCGCCGAGCAGCGACGAGATGCTCTGGGCCGTGCTCTGGACCCAGGGCCTGAGCGAGGAGGGCGGTGCACGCATGAAGACCGTGCACTACACGATCAAGATCGGCGGCACCCTGCTTCAGCTGGCCTCGCTGGCCTCCGGCCTGGGTGCCGCCGCGCAGCTCGCCGAGACTGCGCTGGCCGAGGCCAAGAAGCAGGCCGCCGCCGCGGTGCTGGACTACGCGAAGCAGCAGATCATTGAGCAGGGCAAGCAACTGGCCCTGCAGCGCCTCCGCGAGGGCCTGCAGGACGCCGCCGAGAAGCTCACCCGCAGCCAGGTGATGAGCGTGCTGCAGCGCTCGGCGGCCAACCGGGGCTCGCTGGGCGGCATCGGCTATGTCGCCTCCTTCGTCTGGGACAAGGCCGACGCCTGGGCCTTTGCGCGCATGCAGGAACTGGGCGCCGACCCACTGGCCGGCATGCGCCTGCACCAGAAGATGGTCGAGCGCGACCTCGCCGGCAGTGCTTTTGCGCTGGATGCCGAGCGCCTGACGGCGCTCAGCAAGCTGGCCGACTCGCGCGGCCTGCGCGCGCAGGTGCAGGCCCTGCTCGGCGGCGTCGGCCTGGATGAGCTGGATGTGCTGCTCGCCGCGATGCCGATGGCCTCGGATCGCCAGGCCTTCAGCTACGACAGCCCGGACGACCCGGCCGTCGGCCGCTTCTCGCGTGGCCTGCTGGACAGCATGCTGCACATGCCGGCCAGCGGTGGAGCACGGCGATGAAAGCCCTGCTCATTCCCCTGTTGGCTTGCCTGGTTTTGCTGCCGGCGCTGGCGCAGGAGCCTCCCCCGACACCACTGCCCGCGGCGTCGCCGGCCTCGGTTCCGCTGCCGCCGCCAGCGCCGGCCAGTGCGGCTTCGGCGCCGGAGCCGGGCGCATCGGCACCCGAGACGCCTCCATCGCCCCCGCCTCCGCCGCCACTGAGCTGTGCCGCCGCCACCCAGCGCGCAATGAGCACCGACCTGAAGCTGGCGCGGTCCGCGCAGGCGCCGCTGGCCGAGCTGGTGCAGATGCAGGATGAGGCGCTGGGCCAATGGCGTGTTGCCGTCGAGCGCTGCGATGGCCGGGCCCGCGAGCGTGCCGGGCTGCTGCTGGCCGACGCCGAGCGCGCCCGTGCCCGCCTGGCCGAGCGCGAGCAGGCCGGCGCGCAATGCGAACTCAGCGTCAACGATGCGCGCTCCATGCATGCGCTGTCCCGTGCCGCACTGGACGAGCGCCGCTGGACCGATGCCGGCGCGCTCTACCGCCGCACCGAGACGCTCTGGGATCTGGCGGCGGAGCATTGCACCGGCGAGCAGCAGCAGCTCGCCGCGCGCCGACGTGAGGAGGCCGAGGTCGACGCCCACAACGCCGAACAATGCGCACCCCTGTTCGAGCGGGCGCGCGAGCACAGCCAGCGGTTGCGCACGCTGTCCAAGAGCGCACAGCCGGCCGAGCGCGAGCGCGCGTCGCAGATCGCCGAGACCGGCTGGCGCGAGGCGCTGGCCCTGTGCCGTGGGCCGGCCATGGAGTCCGCGCGGGCCAATGCTGAGATGGTGGCCCGCGAGCGCGGCACGCCCTGGGTGGCCACGCTGGCACCGGCGGCGGTCACCGCCGCCGGCCGGCCGGCGCGGGGCAGCGGCTTTGCGACCAGTACCGCCGAGCCTGGCGGCGAATCTCCAGGGCTGCTGGCGCGTGCCGGTGCCGTGGTCGGACGCGCGGTGCAGGCTGTGCAGGAGGCGGTGGGCACGGCCCCGGTGGCGTCCGCCGCGCTCGTCCCCGCATCCGCCGCCGCGGTGGCGGCAACACCCGTGACGCTCGTTCCTGCCGATTCCCGCACACCCGCTGCGGCCTCGCCTTCGGCGCCACCGTCCGCGGCGGCCTTCACCGCGGTCGATCGCCGCGAAACGCCGCCCTCGGCAACGGATGCTGCACCTGTCGCCTCGCCGGCTGCGCTGCCGGCCGGCGAGGTCGAACTGCGTGCCGCTACCGCGCGCTATCTCGGCCGCTTCGCGCTGGACGATGCGCAACGGGTCAGCGGCGAAGGGCGTGTCGAGTGGCACAACGGCGACCGCTTTGAAGGCCGGCTGCAGGCCGGACAGCGCGAGGGCCATGGTCGCTTCGTCTGGGCCAACGGCCAGCAGTTCGAGGGCGACTGGGCGGCCGACCAGCCGCAGGGTCGGGGCGAGCTGCGCTATGCCAGCGGCGACGTCTACATCGGTCAGGTCGAGGCTGGCCGGCCGCAGGGCGAGGGCGAGATGCGCTACCGCAGCGGCGATGTCTTCAAGGGCCTGTTCCGTGCCGGCTCGCCGCACGGGCGCGGCCTGTACCGCTGGGTCAGCGGGCAGAGCTTCGAGGGCGAGTGGAACGGCCTGGTGCCGCAGGGCCGCGGCGTGCTGCGCTTTGCCAACGGCAATGTCTATGAGGGCCAGGTGCGTGACGGCGTGCCGGAGGGCCAGGGTCGGATGCGCTATCAGAACGGCGGACTCTACGAGGGCGACTTCAAGGCGGGCATCCCGCATGGTCAGGGCCGCTATGTCTGGCCCGGCGGCGACCGCTACGAGGGCGCCTGGGAAGCCGGCAAGAAGCATGGCCAGGGCACCTTCTTCTTTGCCAGCGGCGAGCGCTGGATCGGCCGTTTCGAACAGGACGAGCGCAGCGACGACGGCGTGTTCCACGGCAAGTAGACGCGCTGCGTCACAGGCCATGTCATATGGCTGCGGCTAGCATCGGCGCCCCATAGAGCTGCCGATCGATGCGTTTTCTCCTGCTTGTGCTGATATTGCTGGGCCTGCCGGTCGAGGTGCCGGCGGGCCGCGCGCAGGCCCTGCAGGAACCCCGCTTTGAGAGCCTGGGAGAGGCCGGCGCGGTCGCCGACAGCGTCATCACCTCGCTGGCCCAGGATGCGCGCGGTTTTCTTTGGCTGGGCGGCCCCGGGGGGCTGCTGCGCTACGACGGCTACCAGATGCGCGAGTTCCGCATCAGCGATGGCCAGCAGCGAGGCGCCTCCATCGTGCGCAGCATCCTTGCCGCGCGCGACGGCAGCATCTGGGTAGCCCGCGACGGCGCCGGCTTGGCGAGGCTGGACCCCGACAGTGGCCGCTTCACGCTGTTCAGGCCCGACGCGGCGCAGCCCGACAGCCTGAGCCCGGGCTCGGTGCGCGCGCTCGCCGAGGACGGTGCCGGTCGCCTCTGGATCGGCACCCTGGGCGGCGGACTGGACCGCTACGACCCGGCGACGCAGCGCTTCCGTCATTTCCGCAGCGCGGCCGGCCTGCTGCCCGACGATCGTGTGCAGTCATTGCTGCTGGACAGCCGCGGCGAACTTTGGGTCGGCACCTGGAGCGGGCTGGCGCGCTGCAGCCCGCAGGCCGAGCGCTGCACGCCGGTGTTCAGCGCGGCCGGGCAGGCGCTGGCCGGACAGATCGTCTCCATGCTCGGCGATGCCGGCGACGGGCGCATCTGGGCCGGCACCCGCGATGGCAGCCTGTTCGTGATCGATACCGCCAGCGGCAGCGGCCGTTGGCTGGACCGCAAGGGCGACGGTGCGCTGCATGCGATGCAGCGCCTGGACGGTGACCAGGTCTGGGTCGCCCGCTCCACCGGCATCGAGCAGCGCGATGCCGACGACGGCCGCCTGCTGCGCCGTCTGCGCCACGATGTGCGCAAGCCCTGGAGCCTGCGCCACAACGATGTCAGCAGCCTGCTGCGCGATCGCAGCGGCTGGCTGTGGATCGGCAGCTATGGTGGCGGCCTGCAGCGCCATCGCCCCGACGACGCCGGCCTCTGGGTGCGCCGTGCCGAGCCGGAGGGCGTGCTGGCCGAGGCCGATGTGCGCAGCCTGCTCACCGTCGACCGGGAGATCTGGCTGGGCACCGCTCAAGCCGGCGTGGCCGTGCTGGATGCCGACCTGCTGGTCCGTGGCGAGATCCGTGCCGGCGCGCACGGCCTTGCCGATGGCGCCGTCGGCGCGATGACGCGCGATGCCCGTGGCGGCATCTGGCTGGCCGTCGACGGCCAACTGAACCTGTTCGACGCCGCGCGCCGCCGGCTTGCGCATTGGCAGGTCAGCCAGGGCCGCATCCGGCGCCTGCTGGCGACCAGCGACGGCCGCCTGTGGATCGCCACCCAGGACGGCCTGTACCGGCTGGACGCCCGCGACGCCCAGCCGCTGCGCGTGCTGCGCAGCGACGGCGAAACCCTGTATGGCAACGTCAACGCGCTGACCGAGGCCGGCGGCCGGATCTGGGTCGGCGGCGATGCCGGCCTGTTCCATGTCGAGCCCGGCGGCACCGCGCTGCAGGCCCTGCCGCGAGCGTTGCAGGAGGCGATGTCCGAGCTGCCGGTGCTCGGCCTGCTGGAGGCCGGTGCGCAGCAGCTCTGGGTGGACAGCAATGCCGGCCTGTTCCGCCTGCAGACCGATGCCGACGGCCGGCCGCTGCAACTGCAGGCGATCGGCCGCGAGCATGGCCTTGGCGAGCGGGAGTTTGGCGCCAATCTGCTGCAGGACGCCGAGGGCCGGCTGTGGACGCAGCGCGGCTTTTTCGATCCGCGCGACGGCAGCCACTACCGCCTCACCGCGGCCGACGGCGCCGACATCGGCACCGGTTGGTTCCGCAGCTACACGGCGCTGCCCGATGGCCGTCTGCTGTTCGGCGGCAGCACCGGCCTGCTGGTGCTCGAACCGGCGCGTTTCCGACCCTGGCGCGCGCAACCACCGCTGGTCGCCACCGAGCTGCGCATCGACGGCCGCCCGGTGCCGCTGCCCGGCGAGCGCCTGCTGCTGCAGCCCGGCCAGCGCAGCTTCGCGCTGGAGTTCGCCGCGCTGGACTTCAGCAGTCCGATGCGCAACCGCTACCGCTACCGGCTCGAAGGCCTGGACGCGGACTGGACCGAGGTCGGCGCCAGCGCCCGCGTGCTCGGCTACGGCAATCTGGCGCCGGGCGACTACCGGCTGCGCGTACAGGGCAGCAACCGCGTCGGCGACTGGAGCCCGCACGAGCTGCAGTTGGCGCTGCGCGTGCTGCCGGCCTGGTGGCAGACCTGGTGGGCGCGCAGCGGCGGCCTGCTGCTGCTCGCCGCCGCCATGTTCACGCTGGTGCAGGCACGCACTCTGCAGCTGCGTCGCCGCCAGGTGGAGTTGGAGGCCAAGGTGCGCGAGCGCACCGTCGAGCTGGAGGACGCCAGCCTGACCGACCCGCTGACCGGCCTGCGCAACCGGCGTTTCCTGCACCAGCACATTGGCGCCGACACCGGCCTGGCGATCCGCCGCCACGAAGACCGCGCCAGCGGCCATGAGGCGCAGGCGTCCGACCTGATCTTCTTCCTCATCGACATCGACCACTTCAAGCGCATCAACGATCAGCACGGCCATGCGGCTGGCGACGCGGTGATCCAGCAGATGCGCGAGCGCCTGCAGCCGGTGTTCCGCGACAGCGACCACCTGGTCCGCTGGGGCGGCGAGGAGTTCCTCATCGTGGCCCGTGACACCGATCGCGGGCATGCGCCCGAACTGGCCGAACGGGTCCGCCAGGCCGTGGCCGGGCGCTCCTTCGATCTGGGCGACGGCCGGCTCCTGGACTGCAGCTGCTCGCTGGGCTTTGCCTGCTTCCCCCCGGCGCCGTCGGCGCCGCGGGCGCTGGACTGGGACCAGTGCCTGCGCCTGGCCGATGCCGCGCTCTACGACGCCAAGCAGCGCGGCCGCAACGCCTGGACCGGCCTGATGGAAGCGGCCCAGCCGCTGGCGCTGCCGCCGGCCGAGTGGCTGGGCGCGCCTGGCGTGCGCACCTTGCGCTCCTAAGCGCGGCGGCGCAGGCCGAACAGCAGCCCCAGCATCAGGCCGGTGCCGGCGCCGGCCGCATGGGCCAGCGGCAGGGTTGCGCCGCCCCACCAGTCGTCCGCGCGCAGCAGCGGCCCCCAGGGCTGCTCCAGCAGCAGCTTGAGCAGCAGGCCGAGCAGGATGGCGGCGCCGATGCGGCGTTCGCGACCTGGGCGCCGGAGCAAGGCCAGCGCGGCGACGGCGACGCCGGCGTGCAGCCAGGCGCTCAGGCCGGTATAGGGCGGCAGCTGCGGGTGCAGCAGCAGCAGCGCATGGGCCAGCGGGCCGGAGATCAGCCAGGCCTGCGCTTCGGCACGGCCCAGTCCGGCGCGCTGGCCGAGCAGGCCGAGCACCGCCAGTCCGGCCAGATTGCCGAGCGCGTGCCAGGCGTTCCAGTGCGAGAGCCCAGCGAGCAGCAGATGCTGCGGGTGCGCGTGGTCCAGTGCCCAGCGTCCGGCCGGACCGAGCAGGAACAGCAGGCCGCTGCCGGCGGCCAGCAGCAGCGCGACCAGGCGCCAGGGCTGGCCGGCGCTCAAGCCGTAGTCGGTGGAAACACCGCCTGCCAGAGCCGCTGCACGGCGTCGCGATGCATGGCCAGCGCTCCCAACTGCTCCAGCGGCAGTTGCGTGGGCTGCTCGTCCAGGCGCAGGCGGTGCTGCTCGCGGCGCAGCGCGCGGTAGGCGTCGGCGGCGGCGCTGCCGATGCCCGGGCCGAGCAGGCCGGCGTTCTCCGCGCGCTGCAGCAGCGCGATCACGCCGAGATTGGCGATCAGGCCGGGGTGCGCGCCGCTCTGCGTCAGCTGCAGGGCCTGCAGCGCGAACTCGCAATCGAGCATGCCACCGGGGCTGTGCTTGAGGTCGAAGCGGCCGCCGTCGCCGGCTTTCACCGGGTGCGCGGCGCGCAGCTTGTCGCGCATCGCCAGCACCTCGGCGCGCAGGCCGGCGCCGTCGCGCGGCGCCGTCATCACCGCCTCGCGCACCGCGTCGAAGGCTGGCCGCAGCGCGGCGTCGCCGGCGCACCAGCGGGCCCGCGTGATGGCCTGATGCTCCCAGGTCCAGGCGGTGTTGCTGCCGCGGCCCTCCTGGTACGCGGCGAAGCGCTGCAGGCTGCTGACCAGCAGCCCGGAGTTGCCATTCGGGCGCAGTGCGGTGTCGATGTCGAACAGGCCGCCGGCGCGGGTCTGCAGGGTCAGCCAGGACACCAGCTTGCGCACGAAGGCCGCGTAGCTTTCGGGGGCCGCCTCGTCCTCGTCGTCGTAGAGGAAGACGAGATCGAGGTCGGAGCCGTAGCCCAGCTCCTTGCCGCCCAGCTTGCCGTAGGCGATGACGGCGAAGCGCGGCTGCTCGCGGTGTGTCTTGCCGGCCGCCAGTTGGCGCGCCCAGCACCAGTCGATCGCTGTCTGCAGGATGCAATCGGCCAGCCCGCTGAGGTCGTCGGCGACCTGCTCGACGGTGATGCAGCCCTCGACATCGCGCACCAGGGTGCGGAACAGCTCGGCATGGTGGGCACGGCGCAACGCGTCGAGCAGGGCTTCCTCGTCCTGGTCCTCGCCGGCGCGCTGCCAGGCGGCGCGGCGTTCGGCCAGCTCGGCGCGGAAGGCGGCGGCATCGAAGCGCTCGTGCAGCAGGCGCTCGTCGGCCAGCTCGTCGATCACCCCCGGGTGCTGCATCAGGTAGCGCATCGGCCAGCGTGCGAGCCCCAACAGGCGCAGCAACCGCTTGAGCACCGCCGGCCGTTCGACCAGCAGGGCCAGATAGGCGTCGCGGCGCAGCAGCGGTTCCAGCCAGTCGACGAAGCGGCTGCCAGCCTCCGGCGTGCAGTCGCCGGCGGCAATCACCTGGCCAGCGCGCTGGAACAGCTTGGCCAGGCGCAGCTTGGCTTCCTCGCGCAGGCCCTGCACCCGCGGTCGCTGCACGAAGCTGGCGACGGCGTCGCGCAGGCCCTCGGGAAGGCCGGCGGCGAAATCGGCCTGCTCCAGGCCCGGCGTGCTGCCGCAGCCTTTGCAGCCGCCGGGCGCCGGACTGCGGCCATCGTGCAGCAGCGCGTCGAACTCGGCGGCGACCAGTTCGCGGGCCTCGCCGAGCTTTTCAAACAGCTCGCAGGCCTCGACCTTGCAGGTCAGGCCCATGGACTCGGCGATCCAGCGCAGATCCCGATCGCAGCCGGGCAGGCAGTGCGTCTGCTGGTCGTCGAGGTACTGGATGCGGTGCTCGATGCGGCGCAGCAGGGTGTAGGCGTCGCGCAGGCGCTCGGCGACCTCGGGCTTCATCAGGCCGGCTGCGGCCAGCTTGCCCAGCGCCTTGAGCGTGCTGCGCGTGCGGATCTCCGGGAACTGGCCGCCGCGCACCACCTGCAGCAACTGCACGATGAATTCGATCTCGCGGATGCCGCCGCGGCTCAGTTTCACGTCGTTCGCGCGCTCGGGACGGCCGGCGGCACGCCGCTGGGCTTCCTCGCGGATCTTGCGATGGATCACGCGCAAGCCCTCGAACACCGAGTAGTCCAGGTAGCGGCGGTAGACGAAAGGGGTGACGAGATCGCGCAGCTGCAGCGCGCGGCGCAGACTTTCGGCGTCGCGCGGCGCGACCACGCGGCTCTTCAGCCAGGCCAGGCGCTCCCACTCGCGGCCCTGGCTGACGAAATAGGCTTCCAGCGCCCCCAGACTGACGCAGGGCGCGCCGGAGTTGCCGTTCGGACGCAGCATCAGGTCGACACGGAACACCTGGCCGCCCTCGGTGACCTCGCCGATCAGCGCGTAGAGCTGCTTGGCCAGCAGGCCGTAGTACTCGGCGGTGCTGATGGGCTTGCCGCCGTCGCCGCCATCGGTCTCGCCTTCCTCTTCGTAGACGTAAACGAGGTCGATGTCCGAGGAGACGTTGAGTTCGCGGGCGCCCAGCTTGCCCATGCCCAGCACCCAGAAGCAGATGGCCTGCCCCTGCGCGTTGCGCGGCACGCCGTGGCGGGCCTGCAGCTGGGCCTCGGCCGCGGCCAGCGCCTGCTGCAGCGTGAACTCGGCCAGCAGGGTCATGCCTTGGGTGACCAGGGCCAGCGGTGCGGCGGCGTCGACGTCCAGTCTGGCCAGGCGCTCCAGCACCAGCTGGCGCAGCACGCGCAGGCTGCTGGCCAGGCTACGGCCCTGCGCAAGCAACGCATCGAGCAGCAACTCCAGGTTGGCCGCGCTGGGCGGCCCGGGCGGTAGCAAGGGCAGCTCGGCCGCGTACCGGCGGCGGATGCGCTGCACGAAGCGGCTGTGCGCGGCCAGATCGGTGCCTGGGCCCGGAGCGTGTAGGGCGTTCATTGCGTGCTGGCTGCTACGCTGCGGCCGGTGGCGTCGGCGCCGGGACGGACGCCGCGTTGCTTCACCATGTCATCCATTGTTCTGAGGGTTCTCGCTGCGCTGCACCGGCCGGCGGGCTGGCTATACCGCGTACTGCGCTGGGCCGGCCTGCTGCTCGCGCTGCTCTGGTTGCTGCTGCTCGCGCTGTGGCTACTGCTGCACTGGGTGATTCTGCCGAACCTGGACCGCTGGCGCCCCGAGCTGGAGGCCCAGGCCACGAAGGCTTTGGGGCTTTCGGTGCAAATTGGCAACGTCCGGGTGCAGACCGGCGGCTGGATGCCGGTGGTCGAGCTGGGCGAGGTCCGCCTGACCGATGCCGAGGGCCGCGAGGGCCTGCGCCTGCCCAAGGTGGTCGCCGCGGTCTCTGCGCGCTCGCTGCTGGCCTGGCCACCCAAGCTGGAGCAGCTCTACATCCACGAGCCCGACCTGGAGCTGCGCCGCGACCCGCAGGGCGGTCTGTGGATCGCCGGCCTGAAGCTGCGCGCCAGCCAGGGCGGTGAGCCGGATGCCTTTGGCGACTGGCTGCTGCGTCAGCACGAGCTGGCGGTGCGCGGTGGGCGCATCCGCTGGGTCGACGAGCAGCGCCCCGGCAGCGCGCCGCTGGCGTTGCAGGGTGTCGATCTGCTGATGCGCAACGGCCTGCGCCGCCACGAACTGCGCGTCGATGCCACGCCGCCGGCCGAGCTCGGCCAGCGCTTCAGCCTGCGCGCCCGCGTCACCCAGCCGCTGCTCGGGCGGCCGTCCGACTGGCGCCGCTGGAACGGCCTGTTCTACGCCGAGCTGCCGCAGACGGTGATCCAGCCCTTGAGCGAGCGCCTGCAACTGCCCGTCGCGCTGGCCCGCGGCCAGGGCAGCCTGCGCCTGTGGACCGAGCTGCGCCGCGGCGCGGTGCGCGAGGTGACGATGGACCTCGGCCTGCAGGATGTGCGCCTGCGCGTCACGCCCGAAGTCGACCCGCTGGAACTGGCTTCCTTGAGCGCCCGCCTGAGCTGGCAGCGCCTGGCCGAGGGCTCGCGCTGGAGCTTGCGCGGCCTGCAGTTCCAGCTGCCGCTGGATGCCGGCGGCGAGCGCTGGCCGGCCAGCAATGCCACGCTCAGCCTGCAGCATGAGCAGGCGCTGGCGCCCTGGCAGCCGCCGGGCGCGGCACAGCTGCGCGGTGGCCAACTGCAGGCGGACCGGCTCGATCTTGGCCTGCTCGCCCGCGTGGCCAGCAGCCTGCCGCTCGGCGAGCTGGTGCATCGCCAGCTCGCCGAGCGCGCGCCGCAGGGCTTGCTGCTGGGCCTGGAAGCGCGCTGGCAGGGGCGTTTCGATGGGCCGCTGGACGGCCTGCAGAGCTGGGCACTCAGCGGCCAGGCCGAGCGCCTGCGCCTGCAGCCGCTGCCGGCCGCCGAGCCGACGGCCGCGCATCCGCATCCGCATCCGCATCCGCATCCGCATCCGATGGGCGATCCGGGCTTTTCGAGCGCGGCGCTGCGCTTTGCCGCCAGCGAGCGCGGTGGCGAGGCCCGCTTGACGCTGCGCGACGGTCAGCTCCAATGGCCGGGTCTGCTGGAGTCCGAGGGCCTGCAGCTGCGCCGTGCCGAGGCCGAGCTGCGCTGGCAGCGCAGCGAGTCCGGTTGGCAGCTGCGCCTGCCGCAGCTGCTGCTGGAGACACCCGATGTGGCGCTGCGTGGCGATGGCGAATGGCAGGCCAGCGGCCGCCCCGGCGGACGCATCGAGCTGCGCCTGCGCGCGCCGCAGGTGCAGGTGGGCGCCGTGCCGCGGCATCTGCCGCTGTGGCTGCCCGACACCCGGCAATACCTGGCCGACGCGCTGCAGGGCGGCCAGTTGCGCGATTTGCGTCTGGAGCTGCGAGGAGAACTGGCCGACTTCCCGTTCCGCGAGCCGAGCCAGGGCTTGTTCCGCATCAGCGCGCAGATGCTCGGCGGGCGCTATGCCTATGTGCCCAGCCATGCGGCTGACGCGCAGCGCCCGGCCTACCAGAGTCCCTGGCCGGCGCTGGAGGAGTTGCGCGGCGAGCTGCGTTTCGACGGTCCGCAGCTGCGCATCCTGGCGCGCAGCGGCCGCAGCGCGGGGCTGGAGCTGGAGGCGGTGGAGGCACGCATCGACGACCTCGATCGCGTCGCGCGCCTGCAGGTGCAGGGGCGCTGGCGCGGCGACGCCGAGCAGGCGCTGGCCTTTGTGCGCCAGACGCCGATCAACCGCTGGACCGACGAGGCGCTGGCGCGCGCGCAGGGTAGCGGCCCGGTGTCCGGCAGCCTGCAACTGTCCATGCCGCTGCTGGCACCGGAGCAGGCGACGGTGAACGGGCAGGTCCAGCTTGGCGCGGCGGGTGGCGCGGTGCAGCTGCGTCTGCGCCCCGACCTGCCGCCGCTGGCCCAGGTCCGCGGGCCGCTCAGTTACACCGAGAAAGCCGTGCAGCTGCAGGGCCTGCAGGCGCGCTTCCTCGGCGGCGAGCTGCGCCTCACGGGCGGCAGCCGTCCGGCGCATGGCGACGGCAGCCTGCTCTTCGAGGCCGAAGGCCAGGCGAGTGCCGAAGGCCTGCGCACTGCGGTGCGCGAATGGCCGGCGCTGCAAGGGCTGGTGCCGCGGCTGGCCGGCCAGGCCGACTACCGGCTGCGCATGGCCTTCAAGGGCGAACAGCCCGAGCTGGAGTTGCGCAGCAGCCTGCAGGGCCTGGCGCTGAACCTGCCCGAACCCCTGGGCAAGCCGGCCGAGGGCAGCCTGCCCCTGCTGCTGCGCGTGCAACCGCAGGCCGGTGCCCGCGAGGCCTGGGGCCTGAGCCTGGGCAGCGGCCTGACGGCCTTGCTGGAGCGCGAGCGCGGCCAACTGCTGCGCGGCCTGATTCGCGTCGGCAGCGAGGGGCCGCTGAACCTGCCGGCGCAGGGCTTGCAGCTGCTCTGGGTGGCGCCGCGCATCGATCTCGATCCCTGGCGGCGCTTTGCCGCCGGCCTGCCGGCTGGCGAAGGCGCCGGTCTGCTGCCCGAGCAGATCCGCCTGCAGACGCCGCAGCTGCGCCTGGCCGGGCGCTGGCTGCAGCAGGTTGACCTGCAGGCGCAGCGCGCCGCCAACCGGCAGGACTGGACTCTGCGCCTGCAGGCCCAGCAGGCCAGCGGCGAGGCCGAGTGGCGCGAGCCGCCGGGCCAGCCGCCACAGCTGCGCCTGCGCCTGGCCCGGCTGCAGCTGCCCGAGCGCGAGGTCGAGCAGGTCGAGGCCTGGCTGGACGAGACCGCCACGCAGACGGCGCATACCGCGCTGCCCATGCTTGATCTCCAGGTCGAGGCCTTCGAGCTGCGCGGCCGAGCCTTGGGTCGCTTGCGCGTCCTCGCCGACGGCGCGACGGCCGGTCGCGACTGGACCTTGCAGCGCTTCAGCCTGGAGCACCCGGATGCCCAGCTCGAGGCCAAGGGCGTGTGGCGGGCCGCCGAGGGGCGCACGCAGCTGGACTGGCAGCTGGACATCGAGGACAGCGGGCAGTGGCTGGATGCGCTGGGATTCCGCAACACGGTGCGCGGCGGCAAGGGCCGGCTTCAGGGCCTGCTGGGCTGGCGCGGTTCGCCGCTGTCGCCCTCGACCCGCGGCCTGGAGGGGCGCTTCAGCGTGGCGCTGGAGCGCGGTCAGTTCCTGAAGGCCGACCCCGGTGTTGCGCGCCTGCTGGGCATCCTCAGCCTGCAGTCGCTGCCGCGGCGCCTGCTGTTCGACTGGCGCGATGTGTTCAGCGGCGGCTTCGCCTTTGACGAGTTCGCCGGCGATGTGCGCATTGCCCAGGGCGTGGCCAGCACGCGCAATCTGCGCATGCGCGGCCTGCAGGCCAATGTGCTGATGGAAGGCGAGGCCGACCTCAGCGCCGAGACCACCGAGCTGAAGGTGCTGGTGGTGCCCAATCTCGACGCCGGCGGCGCCACCCTGGCGTATACCGCCGTCAACCCCGCCGTCGGCCTGACCACCTTCCTGGCGCAGCTGCTGCTGAGGAAGCCGATCGAAGCCGCCAACACCACGCAGCTGCGCATCTCCGGACCCTGGGCCGATCCCAAGGTCGAGAAGGTCGAGCGCAGCGCCAGCACCGCCTCCGCCCCCAGCTCCGCCACCACGCCATGAAGCCCAAGATCGCCGCCGTGCAGCTCGTCTCCAGCGACCAGCTGGACCACAACCTCGAACGCGCCGCCCATTGGGTCGGCGAGGCCGCTCGCCAGGGCGCCGGCTTCGTTGCGCTGCCCGAGTACTTCTGCCTGATGGACCAGCAGGAGGAGGGCAAGCTGGCGATCGCTGAAGCTTTCGGCGTGGGGCCGCTGCAGGACTTTCTCGCCGCGCTGGCACGCCAGCACCGCGTCACCCTGCTCGGCGGCACCATCCCTCTGCTGAGCCCGGTGGCCGGCAAGGTGCACAACAGCAGCCTGGTCTATGGTCCCGAGGGTCAGCTGCTGGCGCGCTACGACAAGATCCATCTGTTCGGCTACGACAACGGCCGCGAGCGCTACGACGAGGGCCGCTTGCAGCAGGCCGGCGACCAGCCGGTGGTCTTCGACTGGCAGGATCAGCAGAACAGCTGGCGGGTGGCGCTCTCGGTCTGCTACGACCTGCGCTTTCCCGAGCTCTACCGCCAACTGGCGCCCAGCCTGATCTGCGTGCCGGCCGCCTTCACCCACACCACCGGCCAGGCGCACTGGGAGCTGCTGCTGCGCGCCCGCGCGGTGGAGAACCTGGCCTATCTGATCGCACCGGCGCAGGGTGGCCTCCACGCCAACGGCCGCCGCACCTGGGGACACAGCATGGTCATCGACCCCTGGGGCCAGGTGCTGGCCTGTCTGCCCGAGGGCGAGGGCCTGGCGATCGCCGAGATCGATGCGGCGCGCGTCGCCCAGCTCCGCGGGCAACTGCCCGCGCTGCAGCACCGGCGCTTCTGATCAGGGACGACGGCCGGCGTGAACTTTTGAGCTTGCGCAGCCCGGGCGCGATGCGGACCCGGAGCGAGCGTGCATTAGTGCCGCCCACACCCCTCGACTGCGGGGTCAGGGCTAACCAGAATGCGGACCGTTCCGCGGCACGACCGCACCACCCAAACCCACCCATCAGGTTGAGATCCATGTTCCTCCGCACCGCCGTCATCGTTTCGCTGCTCGCCGCCGCCTCGCTGGTCCAGGCTTCGCCCAAGGTCATCAAGAAGGTGCCGCCCGAGTACCCGACGGAAGCCGTGCGCAAGAACGTCAACGCCGGCACCGTGCGCGCCAAGCTGTCGATCGCCGGCGACGGCAAGGTCTCGGACGTTGAGGTCGTGGAAGCCGAGCCGAAGCGCGTGTTCGACCGCGCCGCCATCGACGCGCTGCGCGAGTGGCGCTTCGAGGGCACGGGCGCTGCCCAGACCCACGAAGTCAAGCTGGTCTTCCGCAACGACGAATAAACCAGCGCGCGGCGCCAGCCGCGCCCGCTGCCGAACGAGCCCGCGATTGCCCTTGGCATCGCGGGCTTTTGTTTTCTCCGGCAGGCCCTAGGCTCTGGGGATGGAAATCAGCCCTTCCCACGACGAGCGTGCCAGCGCGCAGTCCCGCGCCGGGCGCCGGGCGATTGCGCTCAATCTGGCCCTGACCCTGCTGCAGCTGGCGGTTGGCTGGTGGAGTGCGTCACAGGCGCTGATTGCCGATGCGCTGCACACCTTGTCCGACCTCGTTGGCGACGGCCTGCTGCTTTGGGCCAACCGCCACAGCCGCCGACCGGCGGATGCAGGCCACCCTTATGGCCACCAGCGTCTGGAGACGGCGGCCAGCCTGCTGCTGGGCCTGATCCTGATCGGCGTTGCGCTCAGTCTGATCGCCGCCGCCGTGCAGCGCCTGGGCAGCATGGACGCGGCGCCGCTGCTGCACCCGGCGGCGCTCTTCATGGCCCTGACCGCGTTGATTGCCAAGGAGGGCCTGTACCGCTACCTGATGGCGACTGCGCGCCGCGTGCGCTCCAGCCTGCTGGAGGCCAGCGCCTGGCATGCGCGCTCCGACGCCGCTTCCTCGCTGGTGGTGGCCGCCGGCCTGGCCGGCAGCCTGGCCGGCTGGCCCTTGCTGGACCCGCTGGCCGCCGCGGCCGTGGGCCTGTTGATCCTGCGCATGGGCGCCCGCTTTGCGTGGAATGCGCTGCACGATCTGGTCGACCGCGCCGCCGACGAAGCCGCCGTCGAGGCGATTGCCGCGACCCTTCGCGAGACGCCCGGCGTGAAAGACCTGCACGATCTGCGCACGCGCCGCAACGGCGACCTGATCGCGGTCGATGTGCACCTGGATGTGGACGCGCGGCTCACGGTTCTGGAGGGGCACGAGATTGCGAAAACGGCGCGCGAGCGCGTGCTGGCAGCGCACCCGGTGCTGCACCTGATGGTGCATGTGGACCCCTGGTGGCCGCCGCCGGCTTCAGGCTCCTAGTGCGCGGGCCTTGTGCCGTGCCGAATCCCGGTCGCTGAGTTCCAGCTTGGCGTAGATGCGGTTGATGTGTGTCTTCACCGTGGCCTCCGAGACGAAGAGCTTGGCGGCGATCTGCGCATTGCTCCAGTCCTGGCCGATCAGCTGCAGCACCTGCCATTCGCGCGGCGTCAGGTCGGCCGGCGGTGCGGTGTTGCTGCTTGCATCCGCTGCGGCTTCCAGGCTGGGGCCGCGCAGGCGCTCGCCCAGCAGGCGCAAGGCCTGTTGATCGGCCGCGCTGCGCCGCGCATCGGGCAGGGCCAGCAGGGCCGGCCACAGCGGCAGCAGCAGGGGGGCGAGCCAGAGGGCATCCACGGCATCGCGGCCGGGCAGCTTCCACCAGGCGGCGAGTGCGTCGGCGTCCTGGGTCAACACCAGGGCCAGCCGGCTGCTTAGACGGTGCAGGCCGCGACGGGCCAGGTCGTCGGCAAGTGCCACTGCGTTCAGCCCACGACCTGCGAGTCGCGCATGGCCGGCATCCAGCACCGCTGCCTGCAGCCAGCTCAGGCTCGGCGCGGCGTCGGTGCTGAGCACTGAGTGGTGGATGCCTTGGCCGTCGCGGGCCGCCAGCGCGCCCTCGATCTGACCGAGATCGACCTGCCACTTCAGCGGCCAGTACTGCTGGCGCTGCAAGGCGCGCAAGGATTGAACTTCGGCGGCAACGCCGGACTCGCCGCGCAGCCAGTCCTGCCAGACGCAGGCCAGTCGTTGGCTCAATCGTTCGTCGGGCTGCAGCGTGGGCCAGGGCCCACCGAGCAAGGCCTCGCGGGCGGCGATCTGCGCCTTCAGGCGTTGCATGGAGTCGCTGGCCGGCAGCGTCGCGTATTCGCTGAGCAAGGGCTGAGCGCTGGCCAGCACCGCGTCGCGTGCGGCTGCATCGCCGGCCTCGTCGTGCACGCGGGCCAGCAGGCGCAGCGCGTCGAGTTGCAGCAAGGGCAGGCCGTCACGATGCGCGACGCGCAGCGCGGTCTGCAGCGGCGCCAAGGCCCGCGCGGGCCAACCCAGTTCCAGCTGCGCCTGGCCCTGCAGCAGCGCGGCCCAGCCGTGCAAGGTTTGCAGCGGGTCGGGATGGTGGCGCAGGGCGGTTTCGGCATGGCGCAGCGCGGCGGGCGCGTCGTCGTACATCTGCGCCGCGGCCGAGGCGAGCAGTGCGCGCAGGCCCAGGTCCTCCAGCGGCTCGCGCTGCAGCAGGCGGTCGGCCTCGTGCGGCAGGCGCTCGGCTTCGATCAGCCAGGCGGCGCGCAGCGCCAGCGGCGCGGTGTCGCCGGCGGCGCGCAATTGCTCGCCCAGGTGTTCGCGGCCGGCGCCGAAAAGCAGGGGCCAGGCGGCGTCAAGGGATAGGTCCATCGTCTCCATCGTGATTTCCACCCCCGGGGTGGATGCGCCGCGGCGGGCGCTTTCCCAGAATTCTCGGACCGTCCCTCGCCGTAACTTGCCTTCAAGCTCACCATGACCGCTGCGGAAAACCCCAGCCTCGACGCTGTGCGCCAAGCCGCCCAGCTGGATTTCATCGCCAGCGGCGCGCCCTTGATCGTCGGCGACTTGAGCGCCACACCCTTCGAGCGCGAGCAATTGCTGGCGCTGCGCGCGGCCGACGCGGAGCTGCACATCGACAGCGGCCTGAGTGCCGAGGTGATGCGCCTGAACGCTGGCGGCCAGCGCTGGACCCTGAAGCGCGCGCGCTTTGAGAGCCGGGTGCGCAATGTCGACGGCCAGACCGCGTTCCTGAACGAGATCCAGCGCCGCATCGACCATGCGCGGCTGAAGAAGCAAGACCCCGAGCGCTGGAGCGGCCTCGTGGACACCGCCTGGGGCAGCTTTGGCGACGGCCTGCTGCTCTCGCCCTGGATCGAGGGCGATCACATTCAGAACTGGGACGAACGCCAACTCGCGCAGCTGCTGGAGCTGGCCTGTGCGCTCTGGCTCGAAGGCCTGTTCGAGTGGGATCTGTGCGGCGGCAATCTGCTGGACGACGGCAGGCAGATCCGCCTCTTCGATTTCGGCTACCAATACCGCTTCGAGCCGCGCTCGCAGTTCTCCAACGCCGGCCAGGGTGGCGAGCCCTTGTTCCACCCGGCCGAGCGCTTCGAGTCGCGCTGCTTCTGCGCGCATCTGCTGGAGCTGGAACAGACGGCCGGCCGCGACGCGGCGCTGGCCGCGTTCCGGCTGGAGAAGGGCGTGGCGCTGGAGGCCTACCGACGCCTGCGTGCCGACGCAGTTGCGCGCGGCTGCCAGGCCCATGTGCTGGCTTGGCTGGACGGCTTCATCGAGCGCTGGAGCGAGGCGCTGCGCGGCGATGCGGCCGCGCTGTATCTGGCCGAGAACTGGCGCTCCCATGTGCTGGACCTGGACGACGACCTGCGGGGGCAGAGCTGCACGCCCATGACCCTGCGCCGCGCCGACTGGTTGCTGGACGCGCTGCGCCGCGATGGCGACGCGCTGCAGGCGCAACAGGCTTTTTTCTGGCACGACCGCGGGCTGGATTTGCCCGCGCTGCGTGCGCGTTACGCCGCCCTTCGCCACCAGGCCGAGGGCTTTCAACTGAACTTGAAGGAGAGCGCGACATGAAGCGCTGGTGGATGACGATGGCAGTGATCTTGGGCATGCAGGCCGCACCGGCCGCAATCGCAGCGATTGATCGGGTGGAGCCGCCGCATTGGTGGGTGGGCATGAAGGAGCCTGCGCTGCAACTGGTGGTCGAAGGGCCGGGCGTGGCAGCCCTGCAGCCCAAGCTGGACCACCCCGGCGTGAGCCTGCAGTCCACGCAGCGCGGCGACAGCGCGAACTATCTGTTCCTGCAGCTGCGCATCGCCCCGAATGCGAAGCCGGGCCGTGTGGCCATCGAGCTCTTGAAGGACGGCAAGCCGCGCGAGCGCCTGAGCTACGAGCTGCGCGAGCGCGCGCCCGGCTCGGCGCAGCGCCAGGGATTTGGCCCGCAGGACGCCGTCTACCTGCTGATGCCGGACCGCTTCGCGCAGGGCGGCAGCGCGGTGAAGCAACCCGATGCGCGTCTGGACCTGAGCGACCGCGTGGACCGCGCCGACCCCGACGCGCGCCACGGCGGCGATCTGGAAGGCATTCGCCAGCGCCTGGACTACATCGCCGGCATGGGCTTCACGCAGATCTGGCCGACACCGTTGACCGAAAACGCGCAGCCGCGTTACTCGTACCACGGCTATGCGATCACGGACCAGTACCGCGTCGACCCGCGCTTCGGCAGCCATGACGATTACCGCCGCCTGGCTGCGGAAGCGCGCGCCAAGGGCATGGGCTTCATCCACGACATCGTGCTCAACCACATCGGGCACCAGCACCGCTGGGTGGCCGACCCACCGACGCAGGACTGGCTCAACCAGCCCAAGCAACGTGCGCGCAGCAACCACGCCCACATCAGCGTGCAGGACCCGCATGGCGCGGCCGGTGACCGCGAGGGCTTCATCGAGGGTTGGTTCGACAGCAATATGCCGGACCTGAACACGCGCCAGCCGCTGCTGGCCGACTACCTGATCCAGAACACCTTGTGGTGGATCGAGGAGATCGGTTTGAGCGGCGTGCGTCAGGACACCTACTCGTATGCCGACAAGGACTTCCTCGCGCGCTGGTCAGCCCGCGTGATGGCCGAGTACCCGCGCTTGGGTCTGGTCGGTGAGGAGATGAGCGATCACGTGCCCATGGTGGCCTACTGGCAGCGCGGGCAGCTGAACCACGATGGCTACCGCTCGTCCATGCCTTCGATGATGGACTTCCCGCTGCTGGCGGCGCTGCGCAAGGCCTTGGTCACGCCCGAGGGGCATCAGCAGGGCTGGTTCAGCCTGTACGAGGCCCTGGGCCTGGACTTTGTGTACCCGGATGCGACGCAGCTGATGCTGTTCGCCGACAACCACGACACGACGCGCCTGATGGCCGCGGTGAAGGGCGACGAGGCGCTCTTGCGCATGGGCCTGGCCTTCGTGGCCACGGCACCGCGCGTGCCGCAGTTCTTCTACGGCACCGAGCTGGGCTGGCACGGCCCCGACCCGCGCCGCGACGGTGTGCTGCGCGCCGACTTCCCCGGGGGCTGGGCGGGCGACGCAAAGGATGCCGTCAGCGGGCGCGGCTTGAGCGAGCTGGAGCGCCGCACGCAGGACTGGGTGCGCAAGCTGCTCGTCTGGCGCAAGGGCCAGGCCCTGATGCACAGCGGGCGCACGCTGCAGTTCATGCCGCAGGATGGTGCCTATGTGTTCTTCCGCTACGACCCCTTGCGCAGTGCGCGGGTGATGGTGGTGATGCACAAGGGGGAGGGGGCCTTGCAGCTGGATCTCGCGAGGTTTGCGGAGATGGTGCGGCCGGGACAGCAGGCACTTGATGTGCTCAGCGGAAAGCGCTTTGTGCTGGGCGCTGCGGTGGAGATTGCGCCGCGTAGCGTTTCGATTCTGGAAATTGAATAGTTGCTCGGTGCAGCCCGCCGGGTATTCGCCCCGGCGGGCGACTCCCTTTCTTTGCTGCGCCAAAGAAAGGAAGCAAAGAAAGGCGCTCAATACGACCCGGCCCTAGGGGCCTGGGTCAGGTGCGGCATCGCTCACAGGGCACACGAGCCCCCGGCTGACTCCATTGGTCTGGCATAGAACCGCCGGCCCGGGGTACAGGCCGGACTCTGCGCTGCACACCATGACCTGCGGTTCACCATCGAACCGACCGCCAACCAGCATCACGCAGGCCCCGGTGCCTGTCCTCGCGCTCGTTGGGGCTCTGTTCTTCAACGCTCGGCGACCATGGTCCCGGCTGTCGAGTCCGGCCTGTACTCGGGCCGGCGGTTCTATGCCAGACCAATGGAGTCAGCCGTGCGGTCGTGTCACTGTGAGCGATGCCGCACCTGACCCAGGCCTCGTGGGCCGGGTCGTATTGAGCGCCTTTCTTTGGTTCCTTTCTTTGGCGCAGCAAAGAAAGGGACTCGCCTGCCGGGGCGAAATCCCGGCGGGGTCTCACGAACCACGCCAGCCGATCAAGAAAGCTCACCAGCTCCCGGTATTCGGCATCGAAACCCAAGGCTCCGCAGGCGCCAAGGCCGCGCCGTTTTGCAGCAGCTCAATGCTGATCCCATCCGGCGAACGCACAAAAGCCATGCGACCGTCGCGCGGCGGGCGCAGCACGGTCACGCCGTGTTGCTGCAGGCGTTCGCAGGCGGCGTAGATGTCGTCCACGCCATAGGCGATGTGGCCGAAGTTGCGGCCGCCGTCGTACTGCTCGACCTCGCCGTTCGCATCCGGCCAGTTGTAGGTCAGCTCGACCTGGGCGTCTTCGTCGCCGGGGGCGGCCAGGTAGACCAGGGTGAAGCGGCCGGCCTCGTGTTCGCTGCGCCGCACCTCGTTCAGACCGAGGGCGTCGCGGAAGAAGCGGATGGAGGCATCGAGGTCGCGCACGCGGACCATGGTGTGGAGGTACTTCATGTCGTTTGTCGTTTGTGGGCTGGGAGAAACTGGGCCGCATTGTTCCTTCTGAGGGAAAGCCCATGCGTGTTGCGGTGCTCGGAGTGGGGGCCATTGGCGGCTGGCTGGCGGCGCGCCTGGCGCAGGCCGGTGTGTCCGTCAGCCTGCTGGCGCGCGGTGCCACGCTGGAAGTCTTGTGCCGTGATGGCTTGAGCCTGCATGAGGCCGATCGGCACTGGCAGGGGCATCTGCCCGCCAGCAGCGACCCGGCCGAGCTGGGTGAACACGATGTCGTCGTCATCGCCGTCAAGGGCCATCACCTGCCTTCGGCCGCCGCGCAGGCCGCGGCCTTGCTGGCGCCGGGCGGCAAGGTTCTCAGTGCGATGAACGGCCTGCCCTGGTGGCTGTTCCCCGAACGTGCGCTGCAAGCCGTGGACCCCGGCGGCGCGGTGCGGGCGCTGCTGCCGGCCGCGCGTGTGATCGGCTCCGTCGTGCACGCCAGCTGCCAGACGACGTCGCCGGGCGTGGTGCGCCATGTGATGGGCCAGGGCTGGTTGATCGGCGATGCGGCCGAGCCGGGTTCGAGCTTCGAACAGCAGCTCGTGGCGCTGCTGAATAGCGCCGGTTTCGAGGCCCAGGCCGTGCCCGACATCCGCGCCGCGCTTTGGTACAAGCTTTGGGGCAATGCGACGACGAACCCGATCTCGGCGCTGACCGGCGCGACCACCGACCGCCTGCTGGACGACCCGCTGGTGCTGCAGACCAGCAATGCCGCCATGCACGAGCTGGCTGCCATTGCCAACGCGCTCGGCCATCCGATTCCTCATCGCCCGGAAGACCGCCACGCGATCACACGCAAGCTCGGCGCCTTCAAGACCTCGATGCTGCAGGACCGCGAGGCCGGCCGCCCGCTCGAACTCGACGCGCTGCTCGGCGCGCCGCGCGAGATCGCGCGGCAGCTCGGCATCGCCACGCCCATGCTGGACGCGCTGCACGGCCTGGCGAGGCTGTCAGAGCAAGCGCAGCGCCAGCGCGTGTAGCCACACGCCCATCGCGAACAGCAGGGTCAGCAGCACGGCGGCGCTGCCCAGGTCCTTGGCGCGGCCGAGCAGCGGCATTTGCTCCAGCGATAGCGCGTCGGCCAGGGCCTCGATCGCCGAGTTGATCAGCTCGACCACGATGACCGCGACCCAGACGCCGATCAGCGCCAGCGCATGCAGGCCGCTTTGCGCGACCCAGGGCGCGAGCAGCATCAGCGGTAGCGCAATGGCCAGCTCCTGCCGGAACGCCGCCTCGTGGCGCAGCGCGGCGCGCAGGCCCTGGGCCGAGTAGCGCAGGGCCTTGAACAGGCGACCGAGGCCGCCTTTGCTCTTCATCGGGTGCTCGGGGCTCATGCGAGATGCAGTTCGACGGCGAAGCCGCTGCTCACGGCCGGCAGCTCCAGGCGGCCACCATGGGCCTGGGCGACCAGCCAGGCCAGGCGCAGGCCCAGGCCACCCGCCGGAGCCTCCAGCTCGCCGCGCAGGCGGCGCAGCAGGGTCTCGCGCTCGCCGGCGGGCAGGCCGCAGCCGTCGTCGCGCAGCAGCAGGTGCTGCGCGCCGTTCGAGGCCAGCCAGAGCTGGGTGGCGCCATGGCGCTGCGCGTTGTCGACGAGGTTCAGCAGCGCCGCCGCCAGCAGCTCGCCATCGGCCTCGAGCGGGCAGGGGGGACCCTCGGCCAGCGCCAGGCCGCCCAGCGGCAGGCTGCTCAGCAGCGCCCGGGCGTCCAGCGGTGCGCGGCGCAGCTGGGGCTGGTCGCGGAACAGGCGCAGCAGGCCCACGACCAGATGCTGCAGGCGCTGGCCGGCCTCGCGCACGCGCTGCAGGCGCTGGTGGGTGCCCGGGCCCGGCGCTTCCTTCAGCGCGACCGCGAGCTGGGCGTCCATGCCGGCCAGCGGCGTGCGCAGCAGGTGCGCAGCCTGGGCGCTGAACTCGCGCTCGAAGGCCAGGCGCTCGCCCAGGCGCTGGCTGTAGCGCAGCAGCGCCGCGTGCATGGGTTGCAGCTCCTTGCGCTGCGGCGGGCCGAGCTGCTCGGGCAGGCGGCGCGGGTCGTCGTGCAGTGCGTCGAAGCCGGCCAGGCGCTGGCTCAGCTGGTCCAGCGGCGCCAGCTCGCGCCGGGCCCGCCAGGCGATCAGCGGCAGACCCAGCAGCGCCAGGCCGAGCGCCGCGAACAGCGCGAACTGAACCACCTCCAGCCGGGCCTCGCGGCGTTCGTCGCGGGTCTGGGCAACCAGCAGCAGGCCGCGCTCGGCCAGCGGGTGCGCATAGACCCGCCAGTCGCCACGGTCGGCAAAGCCCTCGTCGGGCAAGCCCTGCAGCCAGCCGGGGTCGACCGCCGCGCTGGCCTGCACCAGGCGGCCGGCGCTGTCGAACCAGGCCCAGGCAAAGCGCACCGCGCCGCGCCGCGGCGGCGTCATGGCCGGGCCGTCGCCGCCCTCGCGCAATTGCGGAGCCAGCAGGTCGGCGCTGGCTTGCAGGGTGTCGTCGAGCAATTCGTCGACCTCCTCGTCCACCGCCAGCACCGCGGCCAGCGCCACGGCCAGCGCCATCAGCAGGCTGCCGATGGCGGTGACGCCCAGCAGACGCCAGGCCATCGAGGGCAGGCGTGGCTCAGCCATGGGCGTCGGCGCCCTGCGCGAGCACGCGGTAGCCCATGCCGCGCAGGGTCTCGATGCTGTCGCGACCGAGTTTGCGGCGCAGCTTGGCGATGTGCACCTCGAGCGCATTGCTGGCCGCCGGCTCGCCGTCGAAGCCATGCACCAGGCGGTCGAGATCGTCCTTGCTGACCCAGCGACCGACACGCAGGCAGAGGGCTTCCAGCAGCGCCCACTCGCGGGCGGTCAGCGCGGCCAGCTCGCCCTCCGCCCAGACGCGACGGCCGGCCAGGTCCACCTCCAGGCCGTGCAGCAGGCGCAGGCCCTGGCTGCCGCCCTGCTGGCGGCGCAGCACCACCCGCAGGCGCGCGGCCAGCTCTTCGGGCGCGAAGGGTTTGACCAGGTAGTCGTCGGCGCCGCCGTCCAGGCCCTCGATGCGGTCGGCGAGCTGGTCGCGCGCCGTCAGCATCAGCGCCGGGGTCTGCTGGCCGCTGCGCCGCAGCTCGGACAGCCAGAGCCGGCCCGAACCATCGGGCAACTGCCAGTCCAGCAGCCAGGCGTCGAAAGGCTCGCCGCGCAGCGCCGCGCGCCCGGCGGCCACCGTGCGGCACCAGTCCACCACATGGCCTTCGGCGGCGAGGAAATCGCGCAGGCCTTCGCCCAGGATGGGGTCGTCTTCGAGCAACAGCAGTCGCATGCCTGCAGGCTAGCACCCGGCCGCTTCAGCCTGGCTTCAGGCTCGGCGTCTGCAATGCCTTCCCATGTTGACCCTGGCTCCCCCCTGGCGCTGGCGGGCGCTGCCGCGCCTGCCGATGTGCCCCGACACCCTGCTGGCCCTGCTCTGCGTCTACTGGGCGCTGGTGGCCAACCGCCGTTTCCTGGGCGTGGCGCGCGCGGCGCTGGAGGCGGGGCCGCTGCAGCTGTTCGCGCTGGTCGCCTTGATCGCGCTGCTGCATTTCGTGCTGCTCTGGCCTTTCACGCCGCGGCCGCTGGCCAAGCCGGTGCTGGCGCTGCTGGCGCTGGTCGCGGCCGTGTCCAGCCATTTCGTGCAGTCCCTGGGCACGGTGATGGACCCGACGATGCTGCGCAACGCGCTGCAGACCGACTGGCCCGAGGCGCGCGAGCTGCTCGGTGCGTCGATGCTGCTGCACGTCGGCGTGCAGCTGCTGCCGGCCTGGCTGCTGATCGCCCAGGTCGAACTGCCGCCCTACCGGCCGCGTGCCTGGCGCTGGGCCTTCGGTCGCTTGCTGATCGCGCTGGGCCTGCTGATCGGTTTGATGGCCGTGATGGCCCAGCCCCTGTCGTCGCTGATGCGCAATCACAAGACCCTGCGCTACCAGTTGCTGCCGGCCGCGCCGCTGTGGTCCCTGCCGCGCAGCCTGGTCGCCAAGACCGAGGATGCCGTGCAAGTGCGGGAGCCCATCGGCGTGGATGCCCGACCCGGTGCGAGCTGGGCGAGGGCGGAGCGACCGCGCCTGCTGGTGCTGGTGGTCGGCGAGACCGCGCGCGCCGCCAACTGGGGCCGCCGCCAACTGCCCGACGGCAGCTGGCGCGACACCACGCCCGAGCTTCGCGAGCTGAGCGAGCTGCTGCAATGGGAGCGCGTGCAGACTTGCGGCACCGACACCGAGACCTCGGTGCCCTGCCTGTTCGCGCCGGTCGGTCGTCGCGACTACGACGAGTCACGCATCCGCCGCCAGGAGTCGCTGCTGCATGTGCTGAACCGCGCCGGTGTGCAACTGCACTGGGTCGACAACCAGAGCGGCTGCAAAGGCGTCTGCGACCACCTGCCGACCACCCAACTGCAATGCGCCGAGGGCCGCTGCCTGGACGATGCGCTGGTCGCCGCGCTGCCTGAGGCGTTGCAGGAGGCTCGACAGAAGGGCGGCATGCATCTGCTGGTGCTGCACATGCTGGGCAACCACGGCCCGGCCTACCACCGCCGCGTGCCCGAGGGCTTCGCGCCCTACTCGCCGGCCTGCGCCAGCGACGACCTGGGGCGCTGCGAGCGCGCCGCCATCGTCAACGCCTACGACAACGCGATCCGCCACAGCGACGCGCTGCTGGCCCGGCTCTGGCGCGGCCTGCGCGAGGCCCAGGGCAGCGTGGACACGGCGCTGATCTATGTCTCCGACCACGGCGAGTCGCTGGGCGAGAAGGGCCTCTACCTGCACGGCATGCCCTATGCGATCGCGCCGCGTGAGCAGACCGAGGTGCCGATGCTGATGGGCATCGCGCCGGCCTGGGCGCTGGCGCGCGGCTGGCGGGCCGAGTGCCTGAACCGGCTGCCGCAGCGGCCAGCCTCGCACGAGCATCTGTTCCACACCGTGCTGGACCTGCTGGACGTCCGAACCGGCCTTTATGCCCGCGACTGGGATCTGCTGGCCGGCTGCGCGCCCTCATGAATCGCTGCCGCCGCGCCTGGCCCCATCTGCTGGCCGGCCTGATGCTGGTGCTGGCCTGGGACGCCAGCGGCCTGGACCTGCCTTTGGCGCATGCGTTCGGCGATGCCGGCGGCTTTGCGGCGCGCGACGCCTTCTGGGCGCGTGGCCTGCTGCACGAAGGCCTGCGCGGGCTGTGGGTCCTGGTCTGGCTGCTGCTGGCCGTCGATGCGCTGCGCGCGAAACCCGCGGCCGCCGGACCGGCGCGCGGCGAGCGCCGGCTGGCGCTGGCCCTCGGTGTGTTCCTGCTGCTGCTGGGCCCGCTGCTGAAGAGCCTGAGCCAGAGCAGCTGCCCCTGGAGCCTGCGCGACTTCGGGGGCGACGCGCTCTGGGTCTCGCACTGGAATTGGCGCCTGCGCGATGGCGGCCCTGGCCATTGCTTTCCCTCGGGCCACACCTTGGGGGCCTTCGCCTTCGCGCCCTTTGCCTGGATCTGGCAGCGCCGCGGGGTCTGGGCCCTGCTGTTCCTGAGTGGCGCGCTGGCCAGCCTGGGGCAGCTGGCGCGCGGCGCGCATTTCCTCAGCCACAGCCTGTGGGCGGCCTGGATCGCGCTGAGCGCCGCCTGCTTGATGCTTCAGATCTTGAACGGCTTCTCGGCCAGGAAGGCCTTCACGCCCTTGCCCAAGGTGAACAGATTGGGCGACTGATAGGGCGGCAGGCGGGCCCGCGTCTTGGCGTGCAGCTGCGTGTAATTGCCCTTGAACTTGCCGGCGCTCCATACCGCGAGCAAGGCTTCGGTGAATGCGCCGTTGTGCTCGCCGTCGTAGCTGCTCTGGTTGTCCTGGCAGCCGGAGATCAGCAGCACCGCAGCTTTCATCTTCTTGTTGACGCTGCTGACGCGGCCGCTGACGGCGACGTTGGCCAGCGCCTCGTCGGGGTCGATGGACTTGCCGCCGCTGGCCTTGCTGGCGGCACGCTGCAGCTGGTCGTAGAAGGCCTGGTTCTGCGCGTAGACGCGGTCGGCGATCGGCCGCGGCATCAGCTTGGGTCGCGGTCCGCTGCGCTCGGCGAAGGCGGACGGCGGGCCAGCCTTGGCCACGGTGCCCGAGTGGCAGGAGTCGCTCAGCATCAGGATGCGCACGCCTTCGGCGAAGTGGCTGAACTCCAGGTAGAGCTCGTCGTCGAGCAACTGGCCGTCGTACAGGCACCAGGTCTCGTCGCGACCGTCGATCTCGTCCTGCTCGCCGTCGATGTCGGGCACCTGGCCGCCATGGCCGGAGAAGCTGATGAAGAACAGATCGCCCTTCTTCAGCGCCTTGGCCGCGGCGCGCAGCGCGGCCAGCAGCTTGGCGCGCGTGGCCTGCTTGGTGAGCAGCAGGCTGGGCTTCATGCCCTGGCTCTTGGCCAGCTGCGCCATGTCCTTGGCGTCGAACTCGCAGGCCTTCAGCGGACCGTCCCAGCCGGCGTAATGGGCCGGATTGACGACGTTGACGCCGACATGCAGGGATAGTGCCTTGGGCTTGGCTGCGGGCTTGACGGGCGGCTTCTTGACAGGGGTGGTGACCATGCGGGAGCTCCGGCAACGAGGGAGCCGGGATTCTTCCGCGCCGCCCCGCCGGCGGCTAGCGTGATTCTGGGGAGAGTGGCCAGCGCAAGGTGGCGCGCAGCCCGCCTTGACGGCGTCGGCGCAGTTCCAGCCGGCCGCCATGGGCTTCGGCGATCTCGCGCGCCAGCGCCAGCCCGAGGCCGGTGCCACCGCGCTTGGTCGAGTAGAAAGGCAGCAGGGCCTGGGCCAGCACCGCGTCGCTGACGCCGGGGCCGCGGTCGGCCACCGAGAGCGTCCAGTCCTCGCCGTCGCGGCGCAGTCGCAGGCTCACGGCCTCTGGCGCGCTGCCCGATTCATGCGCGTTCTTCAGCAGGTTCAGCACCGCCTGCTCGAGCTGGCCCGGGTCGGCCCAGCCGGTGTCCACCGGCAACGCGTCGTCCAGCTCGAAGGGCAGGTCGGCGATGCGCAGGTGCTCGACCCAATCCGTCCAAAGAATGGGCTGGCGCCGGGGTGCCGGCAGCTTGGCGAAGGCGGCATAGCCGGACAGGAAGCCGTGCAGATGGCGGGCGCGCTGCTCGATGCGCTCGAACACCTGCACCAGTTGCGCCTGCCCGGCGCGGCGGCTCAGCTCGGCACCGGAATGCGCCATCGACTGCATCGGCGCCAGCGAGTTGTTCAGCTCGTGGCTGAGCACGCGCAGCACGCGCTTCCAGGCGGCGACTTCCTGGCGCGCCAGCTCGCGCGTCAGCGGCCGCAGCAGCAGCAGGCGCAGCTGCTGGCCCTGCAGGGTCAGCAGCTTCTGGCTGACCAGCCATTGCGCGTCGCCGTCCTCCTGGTCGTCGTTGAGCGAGATCACGCCCTCCCGACGCTGCGCCAGCACCGTGGCCAGTTGAGCCGGCGCCTCGCGCAGCAGCTCCGCCAGCTCCAGGCCCTGCAGCTTGCGGCCTTCGCCCAGCAGGCTGCGCGCGGCCAGATTGGCGACCAGCACCCGGTCTTGCGCATCCAGCAGCAACAGCGCGATCGGTGTGTGCTGCACCACGGTGTCCAGCAGCCACTCGCGCTGCGCGAGCTGCTGGCGCTCGGCGCGGATCGCCTGGGCAAGCTGGCTGTGCGCCTGCGCGAGCGCCTGCAGCTCCTTCACATCGGCCTGGCTGCTCAGATGGGTCGCGTAGTCGCCGTCCAGCCAGCACAGCAACAGGGTGTCCAGCGCCAGGGTCAGGCGCTTGATCGGCCGCACCAGGCCGCCGGCCAGCCAGACGCAGAGCGGCGCCAGCGCTGTCAGCGTGGCCGCCGCGGCCCAGGGCTTGACCAGCCCCAGATCGTGCAGCGCCTCGTACAGCGCCAGCGCAGCGGCCGCGCTGGCCAACAGGGCCAGGCTGCTGCGCGCCTTGAGCGAGCTCATGCGAGCCGGTGCTCAGAGCCCATGGTGCTGCAAGCGCCGGTACACCGCCTGCCGCGACAGGCCGAAGCTGGCGGCAACCCGGCTGACATTGCCCTGGTGCTGGCTCATGGCCTCGACCAGTTGCTCGCGCGACGGCTCGTCGAGGTTGCGCGACTCGATGGCTGCGGCAGTCGCCGCCGGCAGGCCCAGATGCGCGACCTCAAGGCGCTCGGCCCCCTGGGCCAGCACCACCGCCCGCTCGATGCAATGGCGCAGCTCGCGCACCTCGCCGGGCCAGGCATGGGCCTGCAGGCGGGTGGCGGCGGCGTCGGACAGCTGTGCGCGGCCGGCCAGAAAGCGCTCGGCCAGCGGCAGCAGGTCCTCGGGACGCTCGCGCAAGGAGGGCAGGCGCAGCTCGATGCCGTTGAGCCGGTAGTACAGGTCCTCGCGGAAGGCACCGCCCTTCATCATGGCGGGCAGGTCGGCATTGGTGGCCGAGACGATGCGCACATCGGCGTCGATCTCGCGCGGGCTGCCCAGGCGTTGGTAGCGCCCGCTTTCCAGCACACGCAGCAGCTTGGCCTGGCCGGCCGGCGGCAGGTTGCCGATCTCGTCGAGAAAGAGCGTGCCGCCGCGCGCTGCCTCGACATGGCCGACCCGCGCGCGCTGCGCACCGGTGTAGGCGCCCGCCTCGGCGCCGAAGAGCTCGGCCTCGATCAGCTCGGCCGGCAAGGCGCCGCAGTTCAGCGCGATGAAGGGACCGGCGGCGCGCGGCGAATTGGCGTGCAGCAACTCGGCGATGCGCTCCTTGCCGCTGCCGGCCGGTCCGCTGACCAGCACCGGCAGCTGCGAACGGGCGACCGGCGCAGCGAGTTCCAGCAGGCTGAGCATGGCCGCCGATTCGGCGACCAGATCGCCGAGCTCGATCCGGCCACGCAGCTGCGCCCAGCGGGTGCGCAGCTGGCGGCGCTGCGTCTGCAATTGCTGCTGGGTGTCCGACAGCTCCAGCAGGTTGTGCACCGTGGCCAGCAGCTTGGCGTCGTCCCAGGGCTTGGCCAGGTAGTCGGCGGCGCCCGCCTTGACCAGCTGCACGGCGCGTTCCAGCCGCGTCCAGGCGGTCAGCAGGATGACGGGCAGATCGGGGCGCTGCGCGCGGATCTGCCCGAACAAGGCCACACCCTCGTCGCCGCTGGTGGTGTCGGCGCTGAAGTTCATGTCCTGGATCACCAGGTCGGCCTGCGCCAGCAGGCGCAGGCCTTCTTCCGGACTGCCGGCGACCAGGGTGTCGATCTCGCTCAGCGAGAACAGCAGCTGCAGCGCGATGCCGACATCGGGGTTGTCGTCGATGACGAGGATGGTGGGCATGCGCGCATTCTCAATGCCGTCATCAAGCGCGCATGGCGGTGGCAGCGGGAAGCTGCGAGGCCTTGCGGGCCGGGGCCAGTACCGCCAGTTGGCCGAGCAGCAGCATCAGCAGCGCGCCCAGCGGCAGGTAGTGCCAGGGCAGGGCGGGCGCGCCTTCCGCCTGCAGCACGCCCTGCGACAGAGCGACCGCACCGAGCACGCCCAGCAGCACACCGGCACCGCAGAGCAGCAGGTTCTCCAGCTGGAAGTACTGGCGGATCTGCGACTGCGTGGCGCCGAGCGCGCGGCGCACGCCGATCATGCGGGTGCGCTGCGCGACCCAGAAGCTGACCAGGCCGACGATGCCGAAGGCGGTCACCGCCAGCAGCGCGACGCAGACGCCGGCCAGCAGCCAGGTCATCGCGCGGTCCTCGGCGTAGTAGCGGTCGCGCATCTCGGTCAGGGTCAGCCCGCGGCCCACCATGCGGCGCGGGTCGACCGCGCGAATGATCTGCGCCGCTTCCTTCAGCACCGCCTGCTGGCGCCCGGGCTCGACGCGCAGCACGTAGGTGCCGCTGCGGAAGTTGTCCAGGATGGGCGCAATCATGGCGGCGCGGGCGCCGGCCTCATCGCCGCCCTTGGGGTTGGTGCTGGCCAGGGTCTCGACGATGCCGACGATGACGGTCTGTCGGTTGCCGAAAGCCCAGACCGGTTTGCCGACCGCGTTCTGGCCCGGGAACAAGGCCTCAGCCAGCGCACGGTTGACGATCACCGACGGCACCGTGGCGGTGTCCGAGTTGGCTTCGAGGGCGGTGCGTTTCTGCACCTCCTCGGGCAGGAAGTTGCGGCCGGCAACCAGCTTGAGTCCGTGCACGGGCAGGAAGTTCTCGTCCCCCGCGTAGTTGGCGGCGGAGACCGTCGCCCCCTGGTTGTCGGCTTCGGCGTTGACGTTGGTGGTGTTGTTGTTGTTGCCGTAGATGATCTGGTTGGTGATCGCGATGCCCTGTACGCCGGGCAAGGCGCGCAGGCGGCGCAGGTCTTCGGCGGTCAGCGCATCGGCCTCCTGGATGGGGGCGACGGAGCGCAGATCGATGTTCACCAACGCGCTCTCGGCCAGGCCGGAGTCGGCGTTCAGGGTGTCGACGCGAAGCGCGATCATGTGCAGCGCGTTGCAGACGATGGCGAACGACAGCGCCACCTCGACGACGATGAGTCCGGCCGCAATGCGGTGGCGGGCCAGCGTGGAAAGAATCGGTCGAATGGCCATGGCTCTCATTGCACCTTGAGTTGGAGGGCGGGGCTGACGAGGGTGGCGCGCCAGGCGGGCAACAGGCCGGCCAGCAGTGCGGCGGTGATGCCGAGCGCCAACGTGAGGCCGAGCTGGCTCCAGTCCATGTGCGCGAGCTGCGCATAGCTGCTCGGGCCCTGGCGCACCAGCCACAGGCCGAGCAGCGAGAGCAGCAGGCCCAGGCCGGCACCCATCAGACCGACCATGCCGGACTCGACGAGGAACTGCGCGAACACGGTGCGACGGCTCGCACCCAGCGCGCGGCGGATGCCGATCTCGCCAGCACGTCGCAGGGTCTTGGCCAGCAACAGGCCCGCCATGTTGACGAGGCAGACCGCCAGGAAGCCGAAGGCAAGCCCGGTCTGCAGGCGCACGTCGTCGGGCAGCACGCGGTAGAAATCCAGCACTTCGGGCACATTGCGCAAGCGCACATTGACGGGCCGCTGGAAGCGGCCGCTGGTGCGCTGGGCCTCGCTGTAGCGTTCCAGGTAGCGCTTGTATTCAGCAGCGGCCTCGGGTGTGGGCAGCTCCACCCAGTACTGCACCCAGGCGCATTGGGCGTTGAGCGAGAGCGGGCCTTCGGCGCCGGTGTTGCCCCAGCAGCTCATGTTGCCGCTGCGGCCGAAGCGCAGCGCCATCGCCGTCGAGAAGGGCAGCCAGAACTGCTCATGGCGGCCGTAGGCGCCCATGCTGAGGTCGAAGAAATGCGGGTTCAGGCGCCAGGGTTTCATCACGCCGATGACGCGCAAGCGATGGCCGCGCACCTGCACTTCCTTGCCGATGGCGGCCTCGGCGCTGCCGAACAGTTGCTGCGCCAGCTCGTTGCCGATGACGGCCACGCGGGCGGCGTCCGCATCGTCCTTGGCGCTCCAGCCCTGGCCGGCGGCCAGCGGGGCGTTGAACATGGCGAAGAAATCGCTGCTCGCGTAACGACCCGGAACGAAGACGGGCTCGGCACCGGGCTGGTCGCTGAGCACGCCGACATGGATGCCGCTCATCAGGGTCTGGCGCGCTGCCTTGCCTTCGCGGTGCAGGGCCTCGGCGTCAAAACGGGTGAGCTGGAACTGTGGCTCCTGCCCGGGCTGGTAGCGGGTCATCGTGCCGGCATCGATCTGCACCTCGTAGAGCTTGCTGCTCTTGCCGGGAATCGGATCGGTGGCCAGCACGCGGTAGACGGTCAGCGTGGTCATGCAGGCGCCGATGCCCAGGCCCAGGGCCAGCACCATCAGGGCCGTCAGCACCGGGCTGTTGCGCAGCGCGCGCAGCGCGTTCTGCAGATGATCGAGAAACATCGAACTCACTCCAGATGGGTGTTCAGGGCCTGCAGCGCGGCGTCGTCGAAACGCCCCTGCGCCACCAGGCCATCGATCCAGGCCAGCCAGGCCTCCAGCTGCGCCAGCACGGCCAACTGGCGCAGCTGGCCCTGGGTTTGCAGCGACAGCAGCACATCGGTGGTGCTGCGCGTGCCCTGCTCCTGGCCGATGCGCATGGCCTCCACGGTCTGCGCGACGGCGCTCAGACCGCCGATGGCGGTGGCATGCTGCTCGCGCGCCGAGGCCAGGCGTTCGGCCTGCGTGGCCTGCTCGCGGTTCAGCTCGCGTTCCAGCTGCTGCAGTTCCGCCTCGGCGGCAATGACGCGCTGCTGCGCGGCATCGCGGGCGGCCGAGCGGCTGCCGCTGTCCCAGAGCGGGATGCGCAGCTGCACGGTCCAGTCGCTGCCGTTGTGCGGACGGCCTTGCAGATCGCGCTGGGCTTGCGCCTGCAGCGAGAGCTGCGGCCAGTTGGCCTGGCGGGCGCCGTCGAGCTCGTCGCGGCGCGCGCCGAGCTCGGCCTGCAGCGCGTCGCGTCGCGGCGATTGCTGCGGCACGCCATCCTGGAAGGCCGGGGGCAGCGCATCGGCACGCAGCGCGCGCAGCGGGGCATCGGCCAGATCGGCGCCGCCGGCATGCGCCACCAGGGCCTGGCGCAGCGCGCGCAGCTGTTGCACGCCGCCCCGGGCATTGGCCTCGGCCAGCAGCTGGAAGCTCTGGCTTTGCCGCCAGTCCACCGCGGCGGCTAGACCCTCGCGGTGGCGCACGCCCATGCGCTGCGCTTCTTCGCCATACGCCTGGCTGAGCTCGCGCTGCACCTGCTGCAGCTGGGCCTGGGCATGCAGTTGCACGAAGAGCCGCGCGCTGGTCTGGCGCAGCTGCTGCTGGCTGGCAGCGAGATCGGATTCGCTGGCGTTCAGGCGCTGCTGGGCGGCGTCGCGCGCCTGCCAGCGCGGGGCGTCGAACAGCGGCTGGTTGAGTTGCAGATTGCCGCGGTTCCAGCTGCCGGCGCTGGCATCACGACCGCCGCCGCGCTGCCAGACGGCGTCGAGCTGCGGGCCGAGTTGCGCGGTGGCCGACTTCAGCCGCGCCTGCTGCTCGCCGCGAGCGGCCTCGGCAGCACGCAGCGGCGGCGCCGACTGCAGCGCGCGCTCGTGCAGGGCCAGCACATCCAGGGCCTGCGCCTGGGCGCTGGTGCACAGCGTGATGCCCAGGAGCGCGGCGCCCACAAAGAGCGCCACGCCGAGGCGGGACTGCTGGTTCACGCCAGCACCTCGCGTTGCAGGGTGGCGCCGTCGATGACCTGGCCGTCGATGACCTGCACATGGCGTTGCGCGCGCGCCGCCTGCTGCGGGTCGTGGGTCACCATGACCAGGGTCGTGCCCTCGCGGTGCAGCTCTTCGAGCAGCTCCATCACGGCGCGGGCCATGTGGGTGTCGAGGTTGCCGGTCGGTTCGTCGGCGAGCAGGAAGCGCGGCGAGCCGGCCAGCGCGCGGGCGATGGCCACGCGCTGCTGCTGACCACCGCTGAGCTGGTTGGGCAGGTGCTTGGCGCGCGCGGCCAGGCCGACGCGCTCCAGCGCCGCCATCGCGCGCTGCTTGCGCTCGGCCGCCTTCATGCCGCGGTAGCGCAGCGGCACCTCGATGTTGTCCAGCACCGTCAGGTCGGGGATCAGGTTGAAGGCCTGGAAGATGAAGCCGATCTTCTCGTTGCGCAGGCGGCTGCGCGCGTCGTCGCTGAGCCGGCTGACATCCTGGCCGTCGAGCTCGTAGATCCCGCTGCTCGGCGATTCGAGCAGGCCGGCGATGGTGAGGAAGGTCGTCTTGCCCGAGCCCGAGGGGCCGGTGACGGCGACGAACTCGCCGGCCTTGACCTCCAGATTGAAGTCGCGCAGCGCGTGCGTCTCGATCAGCTCGGTGCGGTAGACCTTGCTCAGGTTCTGCATCTTCAGCATGGGGATTCCTTCAGCGGTTCACTAGAACTTGCGTGACTTCGGCCGGCTGCGACTCCAGGCCGCCGACCACGACTTCCTCGCCGGCCTGCAGGCCGGACTTGATCTCGATGCGGTCGATCGAGCGCGCACCCAGCTCGACCTCGCGCTTGACGGCGACGCCGTTCGTGCCCAGCACCCAGGCCTGGCGGCCGCCGTACTGCTCGACGAAGGGGCCGCGCTGCACGCCGAGCACCGCATCGCGGCGCTCCAGCAACACGCGGGCCGACAGGCGCTGGTTCTGCCGCAGTTCGGCCGGTTGCTCGCCGTCGAAGCGCAGGCGGGCCGCGACCTCGTTGTTCACCACCTCGGGCGAGATGGCGACCAGCTTCACGGGCACCGGCTTGCCGCCGACCATCACCTCGCCGCTCTGGCCGATGCTGAGCTCGCGCACCAGGCTTTCGGGCACCTGCAGCTGCACATCGAGCTGGCGCAGGTCGACCAGGGTGAGCAGGGCGGCGTCGCGGGCCACGGCGGCGCCGTCGCCGACCAGGCGCTGTCCGATCGCGCCGGGTTGCTGTGCCTTCAGCAGCAGCAGCGCCTGCTGGCGCGCCAGCTCCTCGGCCTGCGAGTCCGCACGCTCGAAGGCGGCGCGCTTGGCCTCGACCTCGTAGCGCAGCGCGTCGAGCTTGAGCGTGAGTGCGCTCTCGGCCTGTTCGAGCTGGATGCGGGCACGCGACAGCTGGTCGCGCGCGCCCTCCCATTGCAGTGCGCTGCTGGCGCCGGCGTCAAAGGCAGTGCGCTGGCGCTTCTCCAGCAGCTGCGCCGCCTGCAGCTCCAGCTTGGCGGTGGCCACGGCAGCCTGGGCGGCGCCGCGCTGCGTGGCGGCATCGGCCTGGGCGCGCAGCCAGTCGGCCTTGCTGCTTGCCGCGGCCGAGCGCTCCTGCGCCAGTCGGGCTTCGAGTTCGGGGCTGCTGACGCGGCCCAGCACCTGGCCAGCCGCGACGGTGTCGCCGGCCTGCACCTGCCAGACCACGGTGCCGGTGGCCGGGGCCACCAGCGTGAAGCTGGCGCCGGCGACCACGCGACCCTCGGCGCTGATGTCGCGCACCAGCGGCGCGACGCCGACCTTGGCCATCGTCAGGCGCTCGGCCGAGACCCGTGGCGTGCTCCAGTGGCCGGCGCTGCGCGCCAGCCAGAGGGCGGCGCCGGCGGCAGCGGCGACGCCCAGGACCATCATGATGCGGCGCCGGCGGCGCCCGCTGCCGTCGTCCTGCACGAGGCGGTCCTGGCCGGCGGTGGTGGGGAAAGGCTTGCTCATGCCCTTGACAGCGCAAGCTGCGTGCCAGGCGCCCTTCCCAGGGCGCGGTGGCTGCAAACACTGTCCGCGGACAGTGTCCGGACAGCTTCAATGCGTCAGAACATGCTCCTGATCTCTTCGGCAGCAAGGATCTGACGCTGTGCGAGAGAGCCCGCCGGGAGTTCGCCCCGGCGAGCGAGTTCCTTTCTTTGCTGCGCCAAAGAAAGGAACCAAAGAAAGGCGCTGAATGCCTCCCCGGCCCTAAGGGCCAGGGGAGAAGCGATGCACTGTTCAGACTGCGACCAGCCCGTATGAATCTGTGCAAAGACCGGGAGCGCTAAGCGGGCCGGGGTACCGGCCCGACATACCAGCGAGCCAGCACACGGCCTTTCTGCGATGAACAGGCTGTAGCCTTGTTTCGCAGCTTGTCTCTTCGGGTTCTCAGTGCCGAGTCCGGCCGGTATTCCCGGCCGGCGATTAGCTCCCGAGACTCGGCAGGCAACGGTACGGGCTCGTGTTGCCCTATGAGCACTGGTGGCCTGTCCCGACGCCCCTAGGGCGAGGGACGCATTGAGCGCCTTTCTTTGCCTCCTTTCTTTGGCGCAGCAAAGAAAGGAGGTCCCCTGCCGGGGGGAATTCCCGGCGGGCTCTCGCTCACCGCCGCAGACTGGACGCAACGAGGGAGCGTGAACACGCTCTCAGAACAGGGCTTGCGGCAGCCCCCAGGTGGCGGCCCACATCGCCGCCCAGCCGCCGACCGGCACCTCGCGCAAACGCTGGAAGCGATAGGCCTGATCCGTCTGCAGCCGGCCGTCCTGCAGCGGCACGGCCAGGCCCCAGAAGCCGCCGAGCGTCGAGCCTGGAATGCCGAAGCGCGCGTCGGCGATGCGCAGTTCCTCCCGACCCGCTTCGTCGCGGTGGATGTAGGGATAGCGCGCGCCATTGGCGAAGCGCGTGAAGACCTGGCCCGGTGCGCTGGCCTCGGCTTCGCGGGCCAGCTGTGCGGCACGCGGATCGATCGGCATGCGCTGCCAGCGGATTGGCTGCGGCTTCCAGGTGCTGACGAAGCCGACCTGTAGCTGCTCGCCGTCCCAGGCCATCACGCGGCGCAGCCAGGGGCTGAACAGGGTGGTGGTGGCGCGGACTTCGGGCAGGGCGGTCTGCGCGCGCGCCAGTTGCAGCGCCTTGTCGTTCTGCAGCGTGCACAGGCCCAGATAGGCGCTGCTGAGCACGAAGGCGGCCCACAGCGCCTTGGTGCGCCCGGCCAGCGCCAGGCCCAGGCCGGCGGCCAGCGTGAGCGTGTAGACCGGGTCGATGATGGAGATCGCCGGGATCGCGAAGGGCTCGCGGCTGAGCGGCGCCAGCAGCTGCGTGCCGTAGTTCGTGAACAGATCGAGCAGCGGGTGGGTCAGCAGCACCAGCATCCAGGCCCACCACCAGCGGGCATAGCCGGGTTCGGGGCGCCAGCGCTGCCCGGCCCAGGCCAGCGGCAGCGCGAGCAGCGGGCCGAAGAAGACCGAGTGCGAGATACCGCGGTGGCTGACGAAATAGTCCAGGCTGGCGGCATCGACAAAGAGCAGGTCGAGATCGGGCAGGGTGCCGCCCAGCGCGCCGAGCAGCGCCGCCTTCGGCCCGAGCTGGCGGCCGAGTACGGCCTGCCCCACCGCGGCGCCGAGCACCGCCTGCGTCACCGAGTCCATCAGCGCTCCGGTTCCAGCGCCTGCAGGTCGCGTTGCCAACCGTCCCAGCGCTTGCGGGCGCGCTGCCATTGCGCCGGGCTGGCTTCGGCCAGCAGGCTCTGCAGCGCCTCCAGCGTGCGCGTGCGCTGGTGCAGCGTGGCTGGGCCGAGCGCGGCCAGGTCGCGGGCGCCGGCCTGCATCAGCAGTTGCCGGCCATGCAGCAGATCGCCCTGGGCCCAGGCGCGCAGGCCCTGCTCGGCCAGTTGCTGCCGCTGCGCGCGCTCGGCCCACAGCGCCGCCTCGTCCGAGCCCCAGCCGGCGGCGATGCGCTGCAGGCGCTGCCGCAGCGGCCGCTCCAGCGTGCCCAACCAGCGCTCCAGGCCGCGCTGGAACTGCCGCGCGAAGGCGCTGCCATCGGCGTCGTCGGCGCGCTCCTCTTGCCACTCGGCCAGGCGTTCGGCGCGGCGCTCGCGCAGGCGCTGCCATTGCTCGGGACGGAGGCTGGCCAGCCAGGGCGCGGCCAGCGGCGCGGCCCGATCGAGCAGGCGTTCGATCGACGCGTTGGTGGCCTGCTCCAGCGCCAGGATTTCGGCAGTGTCCAGCCGGCCGTCGGCGCTGGCTGCGCTGGCCTGGCGCAGCAGCGCGCGCCACTGCGGCAGCTCCTCGCGGCGGTGCCAGTCCTGCAGCTCGCGCAGCGCCGCGTCCAACTGACGGCTTTGTGCGCGGTCGAGGTCGAAATAGCCGTCGACCCACCAGCCGATCAGGCGCGGCGCCTGGCCGTAGCCCAGGCCGATGCTGGAGCAGGCGCCGAGCAGCACCAGCGGCAGCAGGAGCAGGAGGAGACGGAGGGGCTTCACGGAGCGCATGCTGCCGCAAAGCCGTGTCGCCTTGGTGATGGCGAAAAAAAGCCCGGATCGGCGAACCGGATCCGGGCCAGTAAACGGGCGCCAGGGGGCAGCGCCCGTGAGGACGACAGGTTCAGAGCGAGGCGGCGGCCGCGCTGCGCTTGGCGGTGACGACCACCGTCGGCAGGCGATAGGCCGTGCTGCTGACGCTGGGCGCGGTGGTCGGTGCCTTGCCGGTGACGATGACCAGCGGCAGCTGCGGCAGGCTGGGGGCCGGGGCGCTGCCCGCCCAGGCGGCGGCACCGGCGACCGTCAGGCCGGCCATCGCGAACAAGGTCAGGCCCTCGGCGAGGCTGTTCAGACCGTTGCGGGTGGCGAAGGCGATGCGGTTCATGTCGGGCTCCAGGTGCTTGAGGCGTTGTCGATGCCTTGCACTGTGCCGAGCCGCAGCCTGCGCTGCGAGCGCCTTGCGACGACCCGCAGCCGGGCGCGATGAACTGCAGGAAAACCCGGGTCGATGGCTGGCGAGCCTTGGCGCTCTCAGCTGGCGCAGCGCGCCCGCAGATGCGCCAGCGCCTCCTCGACCTGGTCGACCAGCACCAGGCAGAGATCGCCCTCGGCGAGCTGGGCCAGCGCGTGATCGATGGCCTTGAACTCGCCGCGGATCTCGTCGACCTGGCTGGTGCGGCTGGCATCTTGCAGACCCTGACGGAGCAGCGCGACGACCTCGCCGTCCTCGCGGCCGCGCTGGCAGGCGTCCTGGTAGAGCACGACCCGGTCGAAGGCGGCACCGAGGATCTGCGTCTGCTCGACGATGTCCTGGTCGCGGCGGTCGCCGGCGCCGCTGATGACGACGATGCGGCGCTGGGCCGGGATCGCGTCGACCGCGGCGACCAGCGCGCGCATCGCGTCCGGGTTGTGGCCGTAGTCGGCGATCACGGTCGCGCCACGGTAGTCCATGACGTTGAAGCGGCCCGGCGCGTTGTCGGCATCGGCGCTGAAGCTGGCCAGGCCGCGGCGGATCACGTCGACGGCCAAGCCCACGCCCCAGGCGGCACCGACCGCGGCCATCACGTTCTCGACCTGGAAGCCGAGCTGGCCGTTGCGGGTGATCGGCACGTCGCGCAGGGGGATGGTCTCGCGCGCGCTGCCTTCGGTGGCGACGATGTGCCCGTCGTCGACGAACACGCAGCGCCGGCCTTGCGCGCGGTGCGTGGCCATCAGCGGCAGATTGCGGTCGCTGCAGAAATAGATGACGCCGCCCGGGCATTGCTCGGCCATGCTGGCGACCAGCGGATCGGCGGCATTGAGCACCGCGTAGCCGTCGGCGGCGACGTTCTGCACGATCACCGACTTGACGCGCTTGATGTCCTCGACGGTTTCCAGATAGTTCAGGCCGAGGTGATCGCCGCTGCCGATGTTGGTGACGACCGCGACCTGGCAGCGGTCGAAGCCCAGGCCCTCGCGCAGGATGCCGCCGCGCGCGCATTCCAGCACCGCGGCCTGCACGTCGGGGTGCATCAGCACATTGCGGGCGCTCTTCGGGCCGCTGCAGTCGCCGCTGTCGATCTGCCGGCCGTCCACGTAGACGCCGTCGGTGTTCGTCATGCCGGTGCTCAGGCCGGCGGTGGCGAACAGATGCGTGATCAGCCGCGCCGTGGTCGTCTTGCCGTTCACCCCGGTGACGGCCACCAGCGGGATGCGCCCGTCCTCGTGGCGGTCCGGCCCGTAGATGCTCTGGATCACCGCCTTGCCGACGTTGCGGCCCTTGCCATAGCTGGGCGACAGGTGCATGCGCAGGCCGGGCGCCGCATTGACCTCGACGATGCCGCCGCTCTGCTCCTCCAGCGGCCGCAGCACGCTCTCCGCGACCACGTCGACACCACAGACATGCAGACCGACGATTTGCGCCGCGGCGATCGCGCGCGCCGCGACCTCGGGGTGCACGTCGTCGGTGACGTCTGTGGCCGAGCCGCCGGTGCTGAGGTTGGCGTTATTGCGCAGGATCACGCGCTGGCCCTTGGCCGGCACCGCGTCGGGCGTCAGCCCCTGCTGCTTCAGGCGCTCGATGGCGATGTCGTCCAGGCGCATCTTGGTCAGCGAGGTCGCGTGCCCGTCGCCGCGGCGCGGGTCCTTGTTGACCTCGTCGACCAGCTCGCGCACCGTGCGCTCGCCGTCGCCGCTGACCTGTGGCGGGTCACGCCGCGCGGCGGCCACCAGTTGGTTGCCGACGACGAGCAGGCGGTAGTCGGCGCCGGGCAGGTATTTCTCCACCATCGGCGTGCCGATCTCCTCGGCGGCCTTGTAGGCGGCCTCGAAGTGCTCGCGGCTGATCACGTTGACCGTGACGCCCTTGCCCTGGTTGCCGTCCAGGGGCTTGACGACCACCGGCAGGCCGATCTCCTCGGTGGCCGCGCGCCAGCCGTCCTCCAGATCGTCGACCGGGCGGCCGATCGGCACCGGCACGCCGGCCGATTGCAGCAACCGCTTGCTGAGGTCCTTGTCCTGTGCGATCGATTCGCTGACGGCGCTGGTCGCGTCGACCTCGGCGGCCCAGATGCGGCGCTGCTTGACGCCCCAGCCGAACTGCACCAGTGAGCCCTGCGTGAGCCGGCGGAACGGCACGCCGCGGGCTACCGCGGCGTTGACGATGCTGCCGGTCGACGGGCCCAGGCGCACGTCTTCGTCGAGATCGCGCAGCTCCTTGAGCGTGGCGGCGTGGTCGAAGTCCTTGCGCCCTTCGAGTGCGGCGCGCACCAGCTCGATCGCGCGCTCGAAGGCGAGGCGGCCGACGTCCTCCTCGCTGTACTCGACGACAACCTGGTAATGGCCGGGCGTGCCGGTCTTGTGCGTGTGGCTGTAGGTCACCGGGCAGCCGGCCTGGGCCTGCAGCGCCAGCGCCGCGAGCTCCAGCACATGGGCCAGGCTGATCGGCGTCTTCGCGCCGCTGGCCGGGCGCAGCGCGCCGACCTCGGGGAACAGCGCGCGCAGCCGGTCCTCGAAGCCGGGCAGCTCGCTGATGTCGTGTTCGGCCGGCTGTTCGCAGACGACGACGGTCTCGATGGCGGTGTGACGGCTCCAGATATTGGGGCCACGCAGGGCGCGCAGGCGTTGGACGTCCATGGCAACTTAGCTTTCAGCTGGAAAGGCGCAATAAACGCGGCATGAATCGGCCGATCAAGGGGCCGCCGTGGAACCGGCTTTGCCGGGCCACTGGCGGCGCCCCCTTGTCGGGGGCCGAGTCTGGGCACAAAGAGTCCTGAGGACTCTTTGTGCCTGACGAGGGCCAAAGCCGCTGGCTTTGGCACGGCGAAGCCGCTAGGGGGTGGGTCACAAGCTCGGAGCAAAGGTGTCGAGGCCGGCCGCGATCAGCTCGGGCGAGATGCCCATCGCCCAGGCGCTGCCGACCGCCGCCAGCACGGCCTGCGGACCGCAGTCCAGGCCGGCGTCGGCGCAGCGCTGCAGCAGCGAGTCGACGTTGGCGGCCGCGGCCTCGCCCTGGTCGGAGACCAGCAGCGCGCGGCCCTGGCGCAGCACGACCGCGCGGCCGCCACCATGGCGGTGCGCGACCAGCGCCGGCGCCTGTTCGTCGACGGCGTAGAAGATCACCTCGCCGTCGCAGAGCTCGGCCATCTCCGCGACCTGGGCGTCGTCGGCGTTGAGCACCGCCGCGCCCTCGGGCAGCACCACGTCGACCTGCGTACGCAGCACCTTGAACAGCTGGGCCACCTCGCGCACATCGTGGTCGAGCAGGCTGTCGTCGAGCGTCAGGTCGGTGACCACGCCGACCTGACAGCGGTCGTAGGCCAGGCCGTCATTGAGGATGGCGCGGGCATCGTTCTCGGCGACCACGGCGTCGACGCGACGGTTCATCAGCAGGCGGTGCGCGGCGTCGAAGGGCTTCTTCACGCGGCTTTCGACCCGACGCGGGCCGAGGAACAGGCCGGCGCTGCAGGCCAGGCCGACCTGGCGGCCATGCAAGTGCAGCAGCCAGGCCACGAGGCGGGCGATCGCCGCGGTGTGCCGGCTGCCGGTCACGCCGATGATGGGCACGCGGCCGCTCTCTTCCGCGTCGAACAGGTGGTCGACGATGGCCTGGCCGACCGGCTGCGGCGTGCCTTCGGCCGGCTTCAGGTGCATCAGCAGGCCGGGGCCGGCATTGACCTCGACGATCGCGCCGCCCTGCTCCTGCAGCGGCCGGGCGATGTCCTCGGCGACGAGGTCGATGCCGGCGATGTCCAGGCCCACGGTGCGCGCCGCCAGACCGACGGCGAAGGCGACCTCGGGGTGGACCTGGTCGGTGCAGTCGATCGCCACATTGCCGTTGCGCTGGATCAGCACGCGGCGGCCATGCTCGGGCACCGAGTCCACGGCCAGGCCCTGGCGCTGCAGCTCGCGCAGCACCACCGCGTCCTCGCCGGGGATCACGCGGTTCAGCGGGAAGTCCTCGGTGAGGCCGCGGCGCGGGTCGGTGTTGATCTGGCTGTCGATCAGCTGCTGCACCGAGTGGCGGCCGTCGCCGACGATCCAGGCGGCCTCGCCGCGGGCTGCGGCGACGACCTGGCCGCCAACGACCAGCAGGCGGTGCTCGTTGCCGGGGATGCAGCGCTCGACCAGCACCTCCGACCCCTCGGGCTCGGCCAGCTCGAAGGCGGCGCGCACATCGTGCTCGGTGCTCAGGTCCAGGGACACGCCGCGGCCGTGGTTGCCGTCGCTGGGCTTGATGACGACGGGCAGGCCGAGATCCTGGGCGACCTCCCAGGCCTGGTCGGCATCCTTCACCGGCCGGCCGTGCGGCACCGGCACGCCGACGGCCGACAGCAGTTCCTTGGTCAGGTCCTTGTCGCCGGCGATGCCTTCGGCGATCGCGCTGGTGCGGTCGGTCTCCGCGGTCCAGATGCGGCGCTGCTTGGCACCATGGCCGAGCTGGACCAGATTGCCGTCGTTCAGCCGGATGTGCGGGATGCGCCGGTCGGTCGCCGCGGCGACGATGGCCGCGGTGCTGGGGCCGAGGTAGTTGTCGTCGATGGTGTCGCGCAGCCGGGCGACGGCGGCGGGCACATCGAACTTGCCATCGTTGATCGCCGCCATCAGCAGCGCATGGCCTTCCTGGAGCGCGGCGCGGGCCACCGCCTCGTCGCGGGCGCGGAACACCATGCGGTAGACGCCGCGCTGGCTGGTGCTGCGCGTCTGGCCGAAGCCGGTCGGCATGCCCGCCAGGTTCAGCAGCTCGATCACCACATGCTCCAGCACATGGCCGCACCAAGTGCCCTCAAGCAGGCGCTGCAGGAAGCCGCCCCGCTCGCCGACGCCGCAATGGTGCTCGATCAGGTTCGGCAGCCAGGCGGTGAGGCGCTCGTTCAGGCCCGGCAACTGGCTGGACGGGTAGTCCTCCAGCTCGCCGAGGTCCAGCCAGACTTCGAGGCAGGGGCGGTAGGTCCAGATGTTCGGACCGCGCAGATAGCTGATGCGTAGCAGTTGGATGTCGTTCTTCTGGCTCATGGTCGGGGGCGGGGCATCCGGGTGCGTTGGATTCTGCGCCGGCTGGCAGGCCCGTGTTCTGCGGGTCCTCAATGTGTTGCGCCCGGTTCTCGTTGACGAACAAAGGCGCCAGTGACAATGCGCCGCCAAGAAAAGCACGCCGCCTATGCCCATCGCCTGGATTCCCGACGCCGCCCGCCAGCACCCGCAGTGGCCTTCGCTGCAGGCCGGGCTGGGGGAGGGCGAGGAGATCCTGGCGGCCGCCACCGTGGACCTCAGCGGCCAGCGGCGCTTTGCCGGCGGTCTGCTGGCCCTGAGCCGGCAGCAGCTGTTCGTCTGGGATGCCGGCATCGGTCAGTGGCAGCAATGGCCGCTGCGTCCCGGGCTGCGGCTAAAGGGTGGCGACAGCGGCGGCCTGGCCCAGCTGGAGTTGCTGGACGAGCGCCAGCGCCTGGCGGTGTTCCCGCACACCCTGGCCGAGCAGGCCGGCGTGCTGCGCCTGGCCGAGGCCTTCGAACTGCTGCAGGCCGGGCGCGGCCTCGACGAGGTCGAAGAGGACGAGTCCGAGCAGTTCGACCGCGAGCTGCTGACCCCGCCCTCGACCTGGGTGCTGCTGCGCCTGGGCCGCTTCGCCAAGCCCTACCAGGGCCAGCTGATCCTCGGCTTCCTGCTGATGATGGGCGCGACCGGCGCGACCCTGGTGCCGCCCTACCTGACCATGCCGCTGATGGACAAGGTGCTGATCCCGTTCCAGAACGGCCAGCCGATCGACACCGGCCTGGTCGGCCTGCTGCTGGCGGGCCTGTTCGGCGCGGCGATGGTCAGCTGGCTGCTGGGCTGGGCCAAGACCTACATCCTGGCCCTGGTCTCCGAGCGCATCGCCGCCGATCTGCGCACGGCCACCTTCGAGCACCTGCTCGGCCTGTCGCTGGAGTACTTCGGCAACAAGCGCACCGGCGACCTGATGGCACGCATCGGCTCGGAGACGGATCGCATCTCGGTCTTCCTGAGCCTGCACGCGCTGGACTTCATCACCGATGTGCTGATGCTGGCGATGACGGCGCTGATCCTGTTCAGCATCCACCCCGGCCTGGCCCTGGCCACCCTGGTGCCGCTGCCCTTCATCGCCTGGCTGATCCACCTGGTGCGCGACCGGCTGCGCACCGGTTTCGAGAAGATCGACCGCGTCTGGGGCGAGGTCACCTCGGTGCTCGCCGACACCATTCCCGGCATCCGCGTCGTCAAGGCCTTCGCGCAGGAGAAGCGAGAGGCAACACGTTTCCGCGAGGCCAATGCGAACAATCTGGCGGTCAACGACAAGCTGAACCGCACCTGGAGCCTGTTCGGCCCGACCGTCGCGCTGCTCACCGAGTTCGGCCTGCTCGTGGTCTGGGCGACCGGCATCTGGCTGGTCAGCCGCGGCAGCGTCACGGTCGGCGTGCTGACGGCGTTCCTGGCCTATATCGGCCGCTTCTACGGCCGGCTGGATTCGATGAGCCGCATCGTTTCGGTGACGCAGAAGGCGGCGGCCGGCGCCAAGCGCATCTTCGACATCCTCGACCATGTCTCCAATGTGCCGGATCCGATCGAGCCGGTGCGTTTCGAGAAGGCCAGCGGCGCGATCAGCCTGTCCGGCGTGAACTTCCGCTACGGCAGCCGCGCGGTGATCAAGCGCCTGGACCTCGACATCCGTCCCGGCGAAATGGTCGGCCTGGTCGGCCACAGCGGTTCGGGCAAGAGCACCCTGGTCAATCTGATCTGCCGCTTCTACGACGTGTCGGAAGGCAGCATCAAGGTCGACGGCGTGGACCTGCGGCGCATCGCGGTGGCCGACTACCGCCGCCACATCGGCCTGGTGCTGCAGGAGCCGTTCCTGTTCTTCGGCACCATCGCCGAGAACATCGCCTACGGCAAGCCGGGCGCGACGCGCGAGGAGATCGTCGCTGCGGCGCGCGCCGCGCATGCGCACGAGTTCATCCTGCGCCTGCCGCAGGGCTACGACTCGCTGGTCGGTGAACGGGGTCAAGGCCTTTCCGGTGGGGAGCGCCAGCGCATCAGCATCGCTCGCGCGCTGCTCATCGACCCGGCCATCCTGATCCTCGACGAGGCGACCTCGGCGGTCGACACCGAGACCGAGAAGGAGATCCAGAAGGCGCTGGACAACCTCGTGAAGGGGCGCACCACGATCGCCATCGCGCACCGGCTCTCCACCCTGCGCAAGGCCGACCGCCTGGTGGTGATGGACCGCGGCGAGATCGTCGAACTGGGCCCGCACGACGAGCTGATCGACAAGCAGGGCCACTACTGGCGGCTCTGGGAGGCGCAAGTCAAGCGCGTCGACGACGAGGCCGATGACAACGGCCTGATGGTCGTCGCCCCCAATCCCAACCAGCATGTGCAGGTGGCGCCATGAATCTGCATCGCGACGATTTCGGCCGCCTGCTGCTCGATGGCGAGGCGGTGACCCCAGTGCGCGCGCACCCGATCAGCGCGCCCGACGAAGGCATCAGCCTGGTCGGCGCCGACGGCCACGAGCGCCTGTGGATTCCGCGTCTTGATGGACTGCCGGCGGCGGGGCGCGAGCTCGTCGAGGGCGTGCTGCAGGCCCGCGAGTTCCACCCGGTGTTGCAGCGCCTCGTCGCCGTCAGCACCTTCAGCACGCCCAGCCAGTGGACGGTGGAGACCGATCATGGCCAGCTGCAGTTTTTCCTGAAGAGCGAGGAAGACATCCGCCGCATCGGCAACGAGGGCCGGCTGCTGATCACCAGCAGCCATGGCCTGCAACTGCAGGTGCCGGACCGCTGGGCGCTGGACCGCGCCTCGCGCAAGCTGCTCGAACGATTCCTTTGACGACAGAGGCCAGGGAGGCCCAATGAAGCTGTTCCCCACCGGCTGCGCAGCAGCCATGTTTTCCGCGCTCGTCCTGTCGGGCTGTGCCAGCCAAGCGGGGCAGATTGCCGGCGATTGGGCGCCGACGATTGCCGCCTGTGAGCGCATGGGCAGGCTCCAGCCGATGGCGGCCTTGCCGAGCAGCGCCCATGTGCTGATGCAGGTCGAGTTCGAGCAAGGGCGCGCGGTGCGCAAGACGCTGCGCGTGCTCAAGGGCATCGAGGACCGGCGCCTGCAACGCCAGGCCTTTGCGGAGATCGACAGGGTGTTTGGCGGCACGTCCTGCCCCGGCATTCAGCGCCTGGAGGCCGAGGTGGTCCTCGGGCCGCAGCAGGCCGGCTTCCGGCGGGTGAAGATCAAGCCCTGACGATCTGGGGGGGACGGGGCTCGCTTGCCAGGCAGTCCAGTCCGACGCTGACGCTCGCCGCTTGCGCGAAGGCGCTCTTCGAGAGCCGGACGCAGTAGGGGGTTTTACGATGCGCGCTCTCAAAGATAAAAGGGAGCGTGGATGTTGTTTCGTCTCGGTATGGTGATGGCCGCCATCGGTTTGCTGCAGGCTTGTGCCACCGCACCGTCTGAGCCCTTGATGCAGATTCCCGAGGGTTGCCGTTCCGAGGGCGTGCTGGCGCCGGTGCCAGCGTTGCGCTCGGCCGGCTTGTACGCGCTGCGCGCCGACTTGCGCGATGGCCGGGTGATCGCCCGCCAGGTGGTCTTGCTCGAAGCGCCGCGCACCAATGACCCACCGACTGTGCGGCCGACCGCCGACAACCCGTTCCCGGATCGGACGCCGCGGGCGAGTTCGCTGCCCTTCCGGTCGATCGAGCGCCATATGGCGACTTTCCATTGCCCGGGGATTGCCAATATCGAGGCGCAGCTCGTGATCGGACCGGATGTCGCCGGATACCGGAAGGTCCGGACCACTCCAGTGGTCGAGGGCGAGAAACCCAAGCGCCTGGTGTTGCCGCGTTGACGGCCCCGCCAGGGATCGCGGCCGAGGCCCTGACCCCTGCCATCGGTCAGGACTGACGAGCCGGGAAGGCCGTGACCTTAGTGAAAACCCGTTGACCGCTCCGAGCATGAAGCCAAACCGACCGCTGGGGTCGGTTTGGCAAACGCAAAGGAGTTGGTCATGGCATTCACCCCCCGCAAGCTGGCGCAGGCCTTCGGTCTGCTGCTGATCTCGGCGCTCGGCGCGACGGCCTCGGCCCGCGACACCGGTTACCTGGATCGCGTCGAGGTGCGCACCGGCGCGACGCTGCGCCACGATGTGCAGCGCAGTTGTCCCGCGGTGCAGGCCGAACTGCAGCAGGCCCTGAACCGCCGCGTCACCAAGCATCAGATCGAGGGCAGCTTCCCGGTGCTGTTCGAGATCAAGGACAGCCAGGTCGTTGCGGTGCGTACGCCGCGCGTGCCGCTGGAGTACGGCTTCGCGCTGCGCCGTGCGGTCAAGGGCCTGGATTGCCAGGACAGTGCCTCGCACCAGCAGCCGCAGCGCTTCGGCTTCATGCTCGACATCAAGATGGACGATGCCGACGCGCCGTTGCGCAGTGCCGGTGAGGGCGGTCAGCGCCTTGCGATGGCATTGCGGCCCTTGTAAGCGCCGCGCGCCATGGCTCATAGACTGGCGGCCCGCAACCCGGGTCGCCGGATCCGCAAGCCATGCGCCGTCTCGTTCCCGCTCCTGTCCTCGGTCTCATCAGCTCCTTGCTGCTGGCGCTGAACACCCTGTTCTGGTCCACGCCACTGCTGGCGCTGTCGCTGCTGAAGCTGCTGCTGCCTTTCAGCGGCGTGCGCCGCGTCGTCGACCGCGGCCTGAATGCACTGGCGACCAGTTGGATCGCCTGCAACAGCCGCTGGATCGATTGGATCTCGCCGGCACGCTGGGAGGTCACGGGTCTTGACGGCCTCCAAGCCGATGGTTGGTACCTGGTCAACTGCAATCACCAGAGCTGGGTCGACATCTTCGTGCTGCAGAAGGTTTTCAACCGCCGCATCCCGTTCCTGAAGTTCTTCCTCAAGCAGCAGCTGATCTGGGTGCCGGTAATCGGCCTGGCCTGGTGGGCGCTGGACTTCCCCTTCATGAAGCGGCACAGCGAGGCGGAGGTCCGCAAGAACCCGGCGCTGCGCCTACAGGACCTGGAAACCACGCGGCGCAGCTGCGCGCGCTTCTCGCTGCTGCCGACCAGCGTGATGAACTTCGCCGAGGGCACGCGTTTCACGCCGGCCAAGCAGGCGGCCCAGCAGTCGCCCTATCGGCATCTGCTCAAGCCCAAGGCCGGCGCGCTGGCGCTGGCGCTCAATGTGATGGGCGATCGCTTTCGCGCGCTGCTCGACGTCACCCTGGTCTACCCCGACGGCACGCCCAGCTACTGGGACCTGGCCTGCGGTCGCGTCGGCCGGGTGCAGGTGCGCGTGCGGCGTCTGGAGATCCCGGCCGAGTTCGCCGGTGGCGACTACAGCGGCGATGCCGAGTACCGCCAGCGTTTCCAGCAATGGCTGAGTGGGCTGTGGGCCGAGAAGGATGCGTTGATCGGCGAGCTCCGGCAGCAGGCCGGCAAGCCCTGACGATCCATCGGGCAAGAAAAAGCCGGCGCTGCGGCCGGCTGGGTTCGGGGCTGGATGCGCTTATTGGGCGACCAGCTTGCCCTTCTTGTAGCTGAAGTTGTGCTCCTCGACGCCCGGCTTGCCAGCGGCGGTGGGGTTCAGCGCCATCACGCGGGCCGGATCCAGGCTGGCCACGTAGGCCGTGTACTGGCCGTCGGTGCAGGCCAGGGCCTTGCCGGGCTGCACTTCGCCGCGCAGCTTGCCCTGGTGGTAGGAGAAGGTGTGCTCGCCGGCATTGGCGGCAACCTGGTGCTTGGTGGCGCACTCGGCGCGCAGGGTGGCTTCACCCGTGCCGGCCAGGGCCAGGGCGGGGGCGGCGATCAGGGCGATGAGCAGGGATTTCATGGCGAACCTCGGAGCAGACGAGCAAAGAATGGCGGCAAGCTTACGCCTTTGGCCGAGCGCCGCCACCCGGAGCGCCCCGGGGCTCCCCCCGAAACGCGCGGCCCGCCCGGCGTGAACTATTAACGCTGCACTGCTTCCGGCTGCACCCAGCACCAGGCGCCGGGGGGCAGGTCCGCCGGCAATTGCAGCGCGCCGAACTGGCTGCGGTGCAGGCCTTCGACGCGGTTGCCAACCGCGGCCACCATGCGCTTGACCTGGTGGTAGCGGCCGCTGGTCAGTGTCAGCAGCAGGTGCTGCGGCTCCGGCAGCTCGGCGGCGGTGGCGGCGACCGGCGCCGGATCGTCGTCCAGCACCACGCCGGCCAGCAGCTTCTGGCGTGCGACCTCGTCCATCGGGTGCTTGAGCCTGGCCTCGTAGAGCTTGGGCAGCTTGCGCTTGGGATGGGTCCAGCGGTGGATCAACGCGCCGTCGTCGGTCAGCAGCAGCAGGCCGGTGGTGTCCTCGTCGAGCCGGCCGACCGGCTGCACCCCGCGCACGCGCAAGGGCCCGGGCAGCAGGCTGAGCACGCTGGGGTGGTGCTTGGGTTTCATGCTGCATTCGTAGCCGGCCGGCTTGTGCAGCATCAGCAAGGCCTTCTCGGCATAGGGCCAGTCGACGCCGTCGACCTGGAACACCAGGCTCTCGGGGTCGATCTCGGCAAAGGGGTCGGTCGGGGTCTCAGCGCCGATGCGCAGACGGCCGCCCACGATCAGGCCCGCGCACTCATGGCGCGTGCCGAAGCCCTGGCTGAACAGGAGTTGCTGCAATTGCATGCGTGCAGTGTCGGCGCTTCCGGTGCGACGGACTGGTCGTAGAGTGCAGCGGACAACAGGGAGATCGAGATGAAACTGCAGATACAGCGCCGGGCTTTGGGCGCAATGGCCCTGGGCTGGATGGCGGGACCGGCGCGCGCGAAGCAGCTGCGCCTTGACGAGCGCCCGCCCGCCGAACTCGGCCACGATCTGGACGGACAGGCCCAAAAGGTGGAGGACGGCCTGGGCAAGCTGCAGCTGATTTGCTTCTGGGCGAGCTGGTGTGGCTACTGCAAGCAGCTGACGCCGGTGCTGGAAAACCTGCAGCGCAGGATCGGCCCCGAGCGCATGCGCACCCTGCTGATCACCGGCGAATCGCGCGACCAGTTCCGCGCGCTGGCTCGTCACGCGCGGCGCGAGCTGAAGCTGCAGTTCCTGCATGACCGGAGCGGCGAGCTGTCCAAGCAATGGGGCGGCGATGGCTTTCCCTACCTGGTCGTGGTCGGCCCCGAGGGTTTGGTTCGCGAGAGCTTCAGCGGCTACAGCGAGCGCATGCTCCAACCCTTGCTGAACGAGGTGAACGGGGTGCTGCGTGAGCTGGCGGCGGTTCAGCAGCAGGCTGTAGAGACCGCTCCCTAGAATCTCCGCACGCCCTTCACGAGAGGGCCTCCCGTTCCACAGGACTCAAACCATGAACCTCCCCGGCCTGAACTTCCAACTCGGCGACGACATCGATGCGCTGCGCGACGCGGTGCATGCGTTCGCACAAGCCGAGATCGCGCCGCGTGCCGCGCAGATCGACCACAGCGACCAGTTCCCGATGGACCTGTGGCGCAAGATGGGCGAGCTCGGCGTGCTGGGCATCACCGTGCCCGAGGCCTACGGCGGTGCCGACATGGGCTATCTCGCGCACATGGTGGCGATGGAGGAGATCAGCCGGGCCTCGGCCTCGGTGGGCCTGAGCTATGGCGCGCACAGCAATCTCTGCGTGAACCAGATCAAGCGCAATGGCAGCGAGGCGCAGAAGAGCCGTTACCTGCCCAAGCTGATCAGCGGCGAGCATGTCGGCGCGCTGGCGATGAGCGAACCGGGTGCCGGTTCCGACGTCATCTCGATGAAGCTGAAGGCCGAGGACAAGGGCGGGGTCTACCTGCTCAACGGCAGCAAGATGTGGATCACCAACGGTCCCGATGCCGATACCATGGTGGTCTACGCGAAGACCGAGCCGGAGCTGGGTGCGCGAGGCGTGACCGCCTTCATCGTCGAGAAAGGCATGAAAGGCTTCAGCACGGCGCAGAAGCTCGACAAGCTGGGCATGCGCGGCAGCCACACCGGCGAGATGGTGTTCGACAACGTCGAGGTGCCGGCCGAGAACATCCTGGGCACGCTCAACGGCGGCGCCAAGGTGCTGATGAGCGGCCTGGACTACGAGCGCGCGGTGCTGGCCGGCGGGCCGGTCGGCATCATGCAATCGGTGATGGACAACATCGTCCCCTACATCCACGACCGCAAGCAGTTCGGCCAGAGCATCGGCGAGTTCCAGCTGATCCAGGGCAAGGTCGCCGACATGTACACGGTGCTGCAGGCGGCGCGCGCCTTCCTCTACACCGTGGGCAAGAACCTCGACCTGCTCGGCGCCGGCCATGTGCGCCAGGTGCGCAAGGACTGCGCCTCGGTGATCCTGTGGGCCGCCGAGAAGGCGACCTGGATGGCCGGCGAGGGCATCCAGATCTTCGGCGGCAACGGCTACATCAACGAGTACCCGCTGGGCCGGCTGTGGCGCGATGCCAAGCTGTATGAGATCGGCGCCGGCACCAGCGAGATCCGTCGCATGCTGATCGGCCGCGAGCTGTTCGCGGAGACGATGTGATGCTTGCCGCCTTCGGCGGGCTGCTGATGCTGCTGGGCCTGCTCAGCGGCGCGGTGCTGTCGGGCTCGGCGCTGGGTCTGCTGCCGCAGCAACCAGGCTGGAGCGCTTGGCTGGCCTATCCGGCGCTGACCCTGCTGGGCTATGCCTTCTTCGTCGTGCCGGCGCGGGACAAGCCCATCCAGTGGGTCACGCAGGCCGCGGGCGCGCTGTGCACCCTGCTCGGCATGGCCGCCGTCGCCGCGCTGGTGCTGCGCAGCCTGGGCCTGCTCGGCTTCGAGAGCGGCACGCTGGCCTTGTGCTGGGTGTTCGGCTGCAGCCTGTTGCTCGGCCCCTTGGGCTGGCTGGGCGGCAAGCTGCCGAAGGCCTGATCGCCCGGCGTCCATGAGGGGCGAGCTGCCGCAGCCGGGCTGGTCGCTGCGGCGCTGGGCCGCGCCCGATACCCAAGCGCTGCAGCGCATCGCCAACGACGAGGCGATCGCGCGCTGGATGCACGACGGCTGGCCCTGGCCCTATACCGCCGAAGCAGCGCAATGGTGGATCGACGTCGGCTCGCGGCAGGGCAGTTGCTGGGCGATCTGCCTGGACGATGTCCCGCAGGGCGGCTGCGGGCTGCACCCGCAGCAGGGTTTCCAGCGCTGCAATGCCGAGGTCGGCTGGTGGCTGTCGCCCCGCTACTGGGGCCATGGCGTGGCGACCTGGGCGGCGAAAGCAGTGGTCGCCGAAGCGCTGGCGCTGGACGGCATCAGCCGCGTGTTCGCCGCCGTGCACGCCGGCAATCTGCGCTCGATGCGTGTGGCCGAGAAGACCGGGTTGCGGCTGGAATCGATCCAGCCGCGCAGCGCCATCAAATGGGGTCAAGTCATCGACCGCCACCTCTACGCCGCCTACTGCTGAATCGCCCCGGCGACCGCCCCGGTGCGGGGCAGTCGCCGTAGAGCGGGATCAGCTGCAGCTGCTGCCGGCCGGCAGGCGCTGGGTCACGAAGGCCAGATCGCGGACATTGACCACGCCGTCGCCGTTCACGTCGGCGCGGGCGTCGAAGCCGGGCTGGCCGACGGAGCGGCCCATCGCGGCGCGCACGATGGCGACGTCGGTGCAGTCGACCGTGCCGTTGCCATCGACGTCACCCGCCAGGTGGATCGCGAAATTGCCCTTGGACACGTCGAAGAACACATTGCCGACTGCCTCGACCTTCACGCGGGCCTGTGTGCTCACCACATTGGGCAGGGTCACGCTGCGGCTGCCGGTGTTCGGCACGCTGGCGGCCAGCACATGCGGCCAGCTGGCGCCGCCGTCGGTCGACAGCAGGATGCGCACATTGGCGGCATTGACCGGTGCTGCGCTGGTGTTGGCGACGTCCCAGCTGACCGTCAGGCTGCCGCCGCCGCTCGCGCTGACGGCGCCGGTCGGCGCGGTGACCAGGAAGGGACCGGCGCCGGCGGCCAGGGTCAGCACGGTGTTCGCCGAGTTCACGCCGCCGCGACCATCGCGTGCGGTGACGCGCATGTTCAGCCGCGCCGGGCTGGCGTTGACGCCGCTGGTGCCCACATAGGCCGCGGTCGGCAGCGACTCCGACAGACACTCGATGTTGTCGGCGCTCAGCGGCGACACGATGTTCGGGCAGCTGCCGCTGGCGGCATTGGTGTTGCCCGCGAGCACCTGGTCCATGTCGGGGAAGACACGGGTCGGGTCGGTCGTCGTCGCGTTCTGGCCCGGCGGGTTGTAGATGCTGGAGTTGAAGACCGCGCGCTTGCTGAACTGGCGGAACAGCGGGCCGTTGGTCTTCGTCGCATTGGTCAGCGCAGTGCCGCTGCTGCCACCGCGGTCGTTCTGCTCCCACATGTAGGTGACCGTGTCGCCGTTCGGGTCGGTGGCGCTGGCGGTCAGCGCGAAGGGCGTGCGCACCGGGATGGTGTAGCCGGCCGGCGCGCTGACCACGGGGGCGCTGTTGCCGGTCGCGGTGACGGCGCCGCCGCGCGTCGTCGCGCCGCCGCGGGCGATGTCGTTGACATAGCCGCTGCAGCCACCGCTGCAATTGGTCAGCACCAGATTCGCGACATTGGTGCCCGCCAGCGTGCCGCCGAAGGTGATCGTGAAACCGGCATCGGTCAGCGCCGAGACCGACACCGTCCCCCCGCTGGGCCAGCCGGCGATGCCTTCGATGGCCGCCTTGATGCCCGTCGTGGTGAAGTTGCTGCCGCGCACGATGGCCGCCGAGGTCTGGCCGCCGAACTGCAGCTGGAACTGCTGGCCGTTCGTGCTGAAGCCGGTCAGCGCCGCCTGCTGGATTTCGCTGAGCGTCTGCTCGGCGGCCAGCACATGGGTGGTCACCTCGTCGAAGCTGCGCTGTGACCAGTAGGGGTCGGAGTTGCTCTGCGTGTTGTCGGTGCCGCAGATGCCGGCATAGGCCATCACCGAGGAGCCGCTGCCCGGCTCCACCGAGGTGCCGGTGTTGCGGTTGCCGCCCGAGCAACTGCCGTTCACGCCGTTGAAGGTGTGGTTGCCGCCGAACTGGTGGCCGATCTCGTGGGCCACATAGTCGATCGCGAACACGTCGCCGACCGGCGGGTTGATGCCGGTGCAGCCCTGCGCCTTGGCGTTCAGGCCGACCACGCCCAGGCTGGCCAGGCCACCGCCGCTGCCGCCCAGCGCCAGATGGCCGACGTCGTAGTTCTGCGCACCGATCAGCAGGCCGACGACCTGGCGGGTGCGCGACAGGCCACCGCTGCTGCAGCTGTTCAGCTGCGCCGTCGTGTAGCAGGCGGTGGCGCCGCAGGGGCCGTTGGCGCCGGTGGCCAGCGCCGCGGTGTTCAGGTTCAAGCGGTCGTTGTCGGCCACCAGCACCAGGCGGATCGAGGTCTCGTCCTCGTAGACCTGGGTCACGCGGTTGATCAGCGCGACCTTGGCCGAGGTCACGTTGTCGGCGCCGAAGTAGTTCGCGTAGGCCGGGTCGGTGACCAGGGCCAGGCGGTAGCTGCGCAGCGACTGGCCGACCGCGGTGTTCAGCGGCTCGGCCTGGCCGACCACCTGGTAGACCGCGGTCGCGCTGCTGCGGCCGTCGGCGAGCAGCACCTCGTAGCTGCCGGTGCCCTTGTAGGGATCGGCCGGGAAGCTGGTGCTCAGCGTACCGTCTTCGCCGGCCGTGGCGTGCAGGGTGCGGGTCAGCGCCGAGCCGGCCTGGCCGACGGTCAGCGTGACGCGCGCATTGGGCACGAAGCCGATGCCTTGCACCAGCACGTTGTCGCCGGCGTGGTAGCGGCCGCGCTCCAGCGAGATCTGCGGCACCAGCAGCAGACCTTCGGACAGCGGCGCCCGCGTGCTCTGCACATCGCGGCGCCAGTAGCTCATGTACAGGCTCTCGTCGAGGTGGTAGCGGGTGTCGATGTACCAGGCGCCGCCCTGGGCGCGCACGGCGACCTGCAGGCCCAGCGAGGTCATGCTCATGCGCAGGCTGGCGCTGGGGTCGTCGATGCCGCGGCCGGCGTAGGTGCGGATGCCCGGATGCTTGGCGGCCAGGCCCGGCTCCATGATCGGCGAGGCGACGATGCTGAAGCGCTGGAAGCCGCCGGCCGGATCGGGCAGCGCGATGACCAGCGGGGTCTGCCGCGCTGCCACCGAGAACTCCAGCGGCGCGCCGGACAGCGCGCCTTCCAGTGCCGCGCGGTTCAGCGCCAGTGCGCGGAAGTTCTGCGCCTGGATCGCCGGCGTCGCGCCGCTTGCCGAACGCGTGGCCACCGTGCCGCGGACCTCCTGCCAGAAGGCGCTGCTCGGATGGGCGGGGTTGGCGGCTTGCGCGATGCCGGTGCCGCGCGTCTGCGCCAGCGCGGACTGGCCGATGGCCGCGGCGCTCAATGCCAGGCAGAGCAGACCAAGGCGCGGGAAACGTAGCGCGGACGACGGCGGACGGCGATTCATCGGGAATCCTTTGATAGGCGCTGGCCCTTGTGGGGCGCTGCGAGGTCGAGGCCGTGAGTGCGGCACGACGGCGTTATGGGGAAGCGGAGCCCCGACGAACTGACTCGATCGGGAGCGGCGGGGCGATTGGCGGGCATGCCGGCGTGGGCGTCAACTCGGGGGATTGCTGGTTTTGCGCTGCACATGTCCTTGCGCACCCCCTGGAACGCGGGGGAGGCTCGGCGCTCGCAGGGTAATCACCGGCGCCAGAGGCTCCGACCCCGGCGGCTGCGGCGCTACGCTGCGCGCTTTCGCATCCTTGCTTCCTCGGCTTGGCTGCGCCAGTCAGACAAGAAAGAAGGAGTGGTGTCATGACCCTGTGGCAAACGATCCAGCGCGGCCTGTTCTCGGTCGCCGCTGCAGCGCTGGTCTCGACCAGCGCGCTGGCTGCCGATCCGGTGCTGCGCGCCGCGCCCAGCGGCGGCAATTCAAGTGTCGGCGGCCAGATCGAGGTGACGATCAGCATCAATGACATCGAGGATCTGTTCGCCTACCAGTTCTCGCTGAACTTCGACACCAGCAAGCTGCTGCTGAACAACGTCAGCGCCGGCAGCTTCCTGGCCGGCGCGGGCAGCACGGTGTTCGATGGCGGCACGATCGACAACAGCAACGGCAGCCTGAGCTTCCTGTTCGAGTCGCTGCTCGGCCCGGTCGCGGGCGTGAGCGGCTCCGGCTTGCTGGCGACTCTGACCTTCGACGTCGTCGGTGCCGGCACCAGCGGGCTGTTCTTCAGCGATGTGCTGTTCCTCAATTCGGCGATAGGCGACATCAGCATCGAGGCCGTGCCCGGCTTCATCACCACCGTGGCGGTGATCCCCGAGCCGACTACCGCGCTGCTCTTCGGTTTCGGCATTGCCGGCCTGATGCTTGCGCGCCGCCGCGCGGCAGCCTGAGGACGGCGGCGTGGGGCGGCCTACACTGGCCGTCCGATACGTTCATTAGCGTCCCGCTGCGGGGCCTCGCCGCGGATCGCAAGGCACAGGCGGGGCTTCGCCCGACGCCCTGCCATGTCCGAACCGCTCAACGATCTCTTTGACAAGAACCGCCGCTGGGCGGCCTCGATGGAAGCCCGCGAGCCGGGCTTCTTCACCAAGCTGCTGGCCCAGCAGGCGCCGCAGTACCTGTGGATCGGCTGCTCCGACAGCCGCGTGCCGGCCAATGAGCTGGTCGGCCTGCTGCCCGGCGAGCTCTTCGTGCACCGCAATGTCGCGAACATCGTCGTGCACACCGATCTCAATGCGCTGTCGGTGATCCAGTTTGCCGTCGACGTGCTGGGCGTGCTGCATGTCATCGTCGTCGGCCATTCGAACTGCGGCGGCGTGCGCGCCGCGCTGACCGACCGCCGTGCCGGCCTCGTCGACAACTGGCTGCGCCATGTCGTCGACGTGCGCGACGCGCATGCCGGCCTGCTCGCCTGCATCCCCGACGAGGACCGCCGCGTCAACGCGCTGGTCGAGCTGAATGTGCTGGAGCAGGCGCGCAACGTCTGCCTGACCACGGTCGTCAAGGACGCCTGGGCGCGCGGCCAGACAGTGACCGTGCACGGCTGGGTCTATGGCCTGCACAACGGCCTGCTGGAAGACTTGTGCATCACCGCCGCCCAACCGGGCGACGTGCCCCTGGCCTACGCGAAGGGCCTGGCCGGCGTCAGCCGGCGCTATCTGGACCAGCCTCCGGGTTCCATGTCGCAGGAGCGGCTCGAGGGCCGCTGAGCGTGTTCCCGCACCAGCTCAACGACCCGCGCGCGCACGAGATCGCGCAGGCCCTGCTGGGCGGTTTCAACCGGCACTACCGGCTGTTCCGCGAGACCACGGCCAAGGCCAAGGCCCGCTTCGAGGCCGCCGACTGGGCCGGCCAGCAGCGCGCGCAGGCCGAGCGCATCGAGTTCTACGACCAGCGGGTGAGCGAGAACGTCGAGCTGCTGGAACTGGGCTACGAGGCCTCCAAGCTGCCGATGGAGGTCTGGCAGCAGATCAAGCTGCACTACATCGGCCTGCTGACCAATCATTTGCAGCCCGAGCTGGCCGAGACCTTCTTCAACTCGGTCTGCACGCGCATCCTGCACCACAGCTACTTCCACAACGCGTTCCTGTTCGTGCGGCCGGCGGTCAGCACCGAGTACATCGAGAACGAGGAGCCGGCCGCCAAGCCGACCTTCCGCGCCTACTACCCGGAGCCAGGCAAGCTGGACCAGACCTTTCGGCGCATCGTCACCAACTTCCAGCTGAAGACGCCGTTCGAGAACCCGGAGCGCGACAGCCGCTCGGTGATGGCGGCGGTGGACGCCCAGATGGCCGGCGTGAAGTGGCGTGCGAACTTCCAGGTGCAGGTGCTGAGTTCGCTCTTCTTCCGCAACAAGGGCGCCTACATCGTCGGCAAGATCATCAACGGCTTCCACGAAACGCCGTTTGCCTTGCCCATCCTGCATGGACAACGGGGCTTGGTCATCGACGCCGCCTTGTTCGGCGAAGACGATCTGCTGATGCTGTTCAGCTTCGCTCGCGCCTACTTCATGGCCGATTTCGAAGTGCCCTCGGCGACCGTGCAGTTCCTGCGCAGCCTGATGCCGCGCAAGCCGCGCGCTGAGCTCTACAGCGCCATCGGTTTGCAGAAGCATGGCAAAAACCTGTTCTACCGCGATCTGCTCTACCACCTGCGCCATAGCAGCGACAAGTTCCGCATCGCACCCGGCATCAAGGGCATGGTGATGCTGGTCTTCGATCTGCCCAGTTTTCCCTTCGTCTTCAAGCTCATCAAGGACTTCTACCCGCCGCAGAAGGACACGACGCGCGAGCAGATCCAGGGCAAGTATTTGCTCGTCAAGCAGCACGACCGCGTGGGCCGCATGGCCGACACCCTGGAGTACAGCAATGTGGCCTTGCCTCGCCGCCGCTTCGAGGAGGACTTGATCAAGGAACTGCGCCACTTCTGCCCCAGTCTGCTGGAGGAGCGCGGCGACGACATCGTGCTCAAGCATGTCTACATCGAGCGCCGCATGCTGCCGCTCAACCTCTACCTGCAGGACGCCACGCCCGCGCAGGCCGAGGCGGCGGTGATCGAGTACGGCAACGCCATCAAGGATCTGGTCGCCGCCAACATCTTCCCCGGCGACATGCTGTGGAAGAACTTCGGCGTGACGCGCCAGGGCAAGGTGGTCTTCTACGACTACGACGAGATCGAGTACCTGACGGACTGCAACTTCCGCAAGGTGCCCGCCCCGCGCAACGAGGAAGAGGAGATGAGCGGCGAGATCTGGTACGCGGTCAACAAGGGCGATGTGTTTCCCGAGACCTTCGGCCCCTTCCTGCTCGGCCACGCCAGCGTCCGAGAACCCTTCCTGAAGCACCACGCCGACCTGCTCGACCCGGCGTTCTGGCAGGGCTGCAAGACCGCCATCCAGGGTGGGCATGTGCACGATGTGTTTCCGTACGACGCGTCGCGGCGGTTTGCTCGATGAAGTTAGCCGACACCGTCGCTGAGGTACAGGCCGCACCAGCGAAGCCTTCTTGGCGCCAACGCTTGGAACACTTGGAGAAACAGCCCTGGCCCCAATTTCTGGGCATCCTCTACCTGGTGCGGTGGCTGTTCTTGGGGGTCATCCTGTTGCCGGTGTGGTGCTTCGCTCCAGATTGGCTAACCATGCCATCGACCGAGGAGTTCCCACCAACTGGCGCGACCTTGGTACTTACCTTGCTGGTGCTAGCGCCGGTGGTCGAGACCCTGCTCGAGTGCACTGGGCTGTGGTGGCTGCTGAGGGCTGTGGTCCGCCATCCGCCCCATCGCGTCCCCTTCATGCTGCTATCGGCGGCTGTCATGGTGGTCTTGCATCCGCCGTTCGGGCTTCACTGGGTGCCAACCTTCATCACCGGATTGTTCCTGGCGTTCACGTACAGCCATTTCGTCCGCCGCTCGCATGGCGCAGCGATAGCCGCCACCATTGCATTCCACGCGGCCATCAACGTCGTTGGCGTCGTCGTCCTGATGCCGCAACTGATGGGGAACTAGGCTACCCCGTTGGACCACTCGCGCGGCATACTTGCGTTGCATTTGCAACGCACGAGGAGCCGCCCATGAAAGACGCCACCCTGCCATCGCTGCGCGTGGAGCCGGCGCTGCGTGAAGCGGCCGAAGCGGTGCTGAAGGAAAACGAAACCCTCTCGTCGCTGATGGAGACCGCGGTGCGCGATCTTGTGCAGCGTCGCCAGGTGCGTGCCGAGTTCCTGAAGCGCGGCATCGAGTCGCTGGAGGAGTACCGGCGCACCGGCATCGCCTACAGCGCTGAGGAGGTGTTCGGAGAACTGCGCGGACGGGTGGAAGCGAAGCGGCAGGAACTGCTGCGCCGGCAAGCCGGTTCGTGAAGGGCGGCGGCTTCACCGTTCGCTTCACGCCGCCGGCGAGGGCCGACTTGCGACGGCTGCTGGACTTCCTGATTGATCGCGCGACCGACGTCCACCAGCTTGTGCTTGCATTGAGCACCGTTGATGCACTGGAAGTCGAAGTCCAGCAGCGACTCACCGCCACGCCGTATCTCTACCGTCACGCCGATGGCGATCCCCTATTGCGCGAGCTGGTCATCACGACACCGACGCGAGGCTATCTGGCACTCTACGAAATCACAGACGCCGCCCACGTCACAGTCCTCGCCATCCGCCACCAACTCGAAGACGACTACCTATGAGCTTCATGGAACTGATGGAGCTGGCCAGCTACACGGTCACCGTGTTCGGTCTGCCCTTCGCGGTCTGGGTGTTCATGAAGCAGGAGCGTGCCGAACGCGAGAACGAGGAGGAAGAGGCCTATCTGCTGCTGGCCAATGCCTACAACGACTTCCTCAAGGTGGTGCTGGCGCATAGCGACCTGCAGCTGCGCAGCACCAGCCCCTTGCCCAACCCGACGCCCGAGCAGTTGGAGCGCAAGCTGGTCATCTTCGACATGCTGGTCAGCCTCTTCGAGCGCGCCTACCTCGTCGCCTACAAGGACGAGATGACGGCCCAGGAGCGCCGACGCTGGAACAGCTGGGACGACTACATGCGCGAATGGTGCGCGCGCGACGATTTCTTCTTCAGCCTGCCGCAGCTGCTCCGCGGCGAGGACGACGGCTTCCAGGCCTATATCCAGCAGGTCGCCAACGAGGTGCGCAACCAGCCGCTGCTCGGGGCATGAGCCTGCTCCAGGACCCGAGCCCCGACGACTTCCACGCCTGGCGCGAGCAGCCGCAGGCCTGGCAGGCCGCGATGGAGGCCCTGCTGCGTGCCCAGGGATGGAGCGGCCCTTGGCAGGCGGCCGGGGAGGGCACGGTGCTGGTGGCCTTGCTCGGGCAGGCGCAGGTGCTGAAGTGCTTCCCGCCTTTTCTCCGCGACCACTGCCTGTTCGAGCGCGGCATGCTCGAAAGCCTGCAGGGGCGGCTCAACATGCCCACGCCCCTGCTGCTGGCCCAAGGGGAACACCAGGGCTGGCCCTGGACGCGCATGAGCCAGTTGCCGGGTCGTTTGCTGCTGGAACGCTGGCCGCAGATGGCGGAGCCGGCACGCCTGGCTCTGCTGCAGCGCCTGGGCGCCCTGGTGGCCGAGCTGCAGGCCCTGCCGGTTGGCACGCAGGCCGCACTGGCTCCGCGCTGGGCTGACTTTCTCGCCGGCCAGCGTGCCGGCTGCCTGACCCGCCAGCAGCGCACCGGCCTGCCGGCGCATCTGCTGGCCCAGCTTCCCGCGTTCCTGGACGGGCCTGTTCCCGAGGGTGAGGACCGCCTGCTCACGGGAGAGTTCACGCCCATGAATCTGCTCGTCAACGAAGCCGACGAGCTGCGCGGCCTGTTCGACTTCGGCGACGGCCTGGTCGGTCCGGGCGCTTACGACTGGCTGGGGCCGCTGAGCTTTCTCTGCTGTGGCGATGCGGCGCGTGTCCGAGCCTTCTTCGCCGGCCTGGGCCAGGCCTTGCCGCAGCCCGAGCCTTTGCTGCGGCTCTTGCTGCTGCATCGCTACAGTCATCTGCCCATCCAACTGGCCGGCGTACCGGGCTGGGAGGCGACGCCGGATCTGCCCGCGCTGGCGCGGCGCCTGTTCGCATCCAGCGACTGATCCTGTCGATTCATCGCGCCGGCTGTCGATGCGGCGTCAGGCGCTGGCCCGCTTTCGTGCTGCTGCGCACAGTGCAGTCCATCGCAACCCACCGCACTGTTTGCAAGGACGCACCATGAAGCGCATCACCTCACTCTTTGTCGCCGTTGTCACCAGCCTCGGCCTGTCCAGCGCCCATGCCGCGGCGACTCTGCCGACGGTGCGCGTTGTCGGTGAAGGCCGCCCCGTGCTGATGATCCACGGCCTGGCCAGCGGCAGTGCCGTCTGGGACGCCACCTGCACCGCGCTGCAACCCCAGGTGCAATGCCATCTGGTGCAGCTGCCGGGCATGGCGGGTGCACCCGCCCAGGCGGCCGACAACTACCTGGAGCATCAGCGCGATCAGCTGCAGGCCTACCTGAAGGCCAAGGACTTGAAGCAGGTGGATGTCGTCGGCCACAGCCTGGGCGGCAATCTCGCCCTGATGCTGGCCGCCTCCGAGCCGCAGCGCGTGGGCCGCGTGGTGGCGGTGGATAGCCTGCCCTTCATCGCAGCCTTGCGCAACCCGAACGCGACGCCCGAGCAGGCCCGCCAGATGGGGCAGGGCATGCGCGCCAGCATGGGCTCCGGAGCGATGCCAGAGACCCAGCACCGCGCCATGGCCCAGGGCATGACGCGCAGCCCCGAGGGCGTTGAGCAGATCGTGCGCTGGGGCCTGACCAGCGACGGCGCCACCGTGGTGCAGGCGATGAGCGAACTCTGGGGCGGTGACTTCCGGCCGCTGCTGTCGCAGATCCAGCAGCCGCTGCTGGTGCTGGGCTCCTGGGCCGCCTACGAGCGCATGGGCGCCACGCTGGAAAGCACCAAGGCCATCTTCGAGCGCCAGTACGCCGGTGCGCCCAATCTCCGTGTGAGCATGAGCGCCAAGGGCTTCCATTTCCTGATGTGGGACGACGCGGCCTGGGTGGCGAGCGAGCTCAAGGGCTTCCTGCTGCGCTGATATTGCGGCGCAGCAAACACCCCGCGGCTGGCGTCAGAATCACGGGTTCCACACAGTTACACCCCCCGGAGCCCCGCCATGTCTGATCCCATCGTCATCGTCTCCGCCGCCCGCACGCCCATCGGCGGCCTGCTCGGCGATTTCGCCAACCTCGCCGGCTGGGAGCTGGGCGCCGTTGCCATCAAGGCGGCCGTCGAGCGCGCCGGTGTGCCCGGCGACGCCATCGACGAGGTGCTGATGGGCAACTGCCTGATGGCCGGCCAGGGCCAGGCGCCCGCCCGCCAGGCGCTGCGCAAGGCGGGTCTGCCGGACAGCGCCGGCGCCGTGACCCTGAGCAAGATGTGCGGCTCCGGCATGCGCGCCATGATGTTCGCGCACGACATGCTGGCCGCCGGCAGCGCCAGCGTGATGGTCGCCGGTGGCATGGAGAGCATGACGAATGCGCCGCATCTGATGTTCGCGCGCAAGGGCATCAAGTACGGCGCCTCGGCGGTCTACGACCACATGGCCATCGACGGTCTGGAAGACGCTTACGAGCGCGGCAAAGCCATGGGCGTGTTCGCCGAGCAGTGCGTTGGCAAGTACGCGTTCACGCGCGAGGCGATGGACCAGTTCGCGATCTCGTCGACACAGCGCGCCAAGGCCGCCAACGAGGACGGCAGCTTCGACTGGGAGATTGCGCCAGTGACGCTCAGCAGCCCGAAGGGCGAGACCGCGATCCAGCGCGACGAGCAGCCCTTCAAGGCCAAGCTGGACAAGATCCCTTTGCTGAAGCCCGCCTTCAAGAAGGACGGCGCGATCACCGCAGCCACCAGCTCCAGCATCTCCGATGGCGCCGCCGCGCTGGTGCTGATGCGCGAGAGCGAGGCCGTGCGCCGCGGTCTCACGCCGATCGCCCGCATCGTCAGCCATGCCGTGCACGCGCGCCAGCCCGAGTGGTTCACCACCGCCCCGGTCGGCGCGATCGAACTGGCGCTCAAGAAGGCCGGCTGGGACGCCAAGAGCGTGAACCTCTGGGAGGTCAACGAGGCCTTTGCCGCGGTGACCATGGCGGCGATGGCCGAGTTCAAGCTGCCGCACGAGATCGTCAACGTGCATGGCGGCGCGGTGGCGCTGGGCCACCCGATCGGCGCCAGCGGCGCGCGCATCGTCGTCACCCTGCTCGGGGCGCTGAAGAAGCGCGGCCTCAAGCGCGGCATGGCGGCGCTGTGCATCGGCGGTGGCGAGGCCACGGCGATGGCCATCGAGATGATCTGAGCGGCATTCGCGTCGCGCGCGTGCTGCAATGCGGGGCGCCGGGCTCACCGCCTTGATGGCGGCGCGCCCGGCGCTGAGCGAATCCCCGCCCGTCCTGAACCGATAGAAGAAGACCCATGCATGTGTTGGTGATTGGTGCCTCGCGCGGCATCGGCCTGGAGTTCGTCCGCCAGTACCGCGAGCAAGGCCATGAAGTGACCGCGACCGCCCGTGACGAGAAGGGCCTGAGCGCGCTGCGCGAGCTCGGTGCCAAGGCCCTGCAGCTGGAGCTGCTGGACCCGGCAGCCTGCGCCGGTCTGGCCTGGAAGCTGGACGGCGAGCGTTTCGATGTGCTGATTCTGAACGCCGGCGTCTACGGCGCCGACAAGGCGGCGCCCAGCCCGCCGACGCAGTCCGAGTTCGACCTCGTGATGCACACCAATGTGCTGGGGCCGATGCGCGTGCTGCCGGCGCTGACCGACTGCCTGGCGCAAGGCGCGAAGCTGGCCCTGCTGTCCAGCCGCATGGGCTCGATCGGCCTGCGTTCCAGCCCCAATGGCTGGCTGTACCGGGCCAGCAAGGCGGCCGCCAACTCGGTGCTCAAGGACGCCAGCATCGCCTTCGGCGGCCGCGCCACCTGCGTGGCCTTCCATCCGGGCTGGGTGAAGACCGACATGGGCGGCGGCCAGGCCGAACTCAGTCCGGCCGAGGCGGTGCGCGCGATGCGCGAGACCCTGGGCCGGCTGCGCATCACCGACAACGGCGGCTTCCTCAGCCATGGCGGCGAGCCGATTCCCTGGTGAGCGGGACCGAGCGATGAAAACCTGGCTGCGGCGCGGGCTCTGGGCCCTGGGCCTGCTGATTGGCCTGCCCTTGCTGCTGGGCCTGGCCTGGTGGCTGCTGAATCTCGGCGATGCCGAGCCGTGGCCTTGGCCGCAGGCGCTGGAGCTGCCGCGCAACAACGTGCCGGCCGATGACAACCTGCTGACGCTGTTGAACGCCGCGCCCGCCATCCAGGGCGGCAGCTTCTCGCTGGGCGACTGCGAGGGCGAGGACTGCATGAAGCTCTGGCGCGAACGTCTGCCCAAGCTGGCTGAATTGCGTGCCGCCAGTCCGGGCTTTGGCGCGGTCTGCGAGGGCCTGGCCACACGGGCGGAGCTGCGTCTCGAGGACGAGATGCCGAAGCGGATGAGCGTCGACTGGCCTATGCCGAGCTTCTATCGGCTGACGAGCTGTCACAGCTGGCTGCTCAGCCGTGCGCTGGAAGCCGGCGAGGCGGGCGATGCCCAGACCCAGCTGCACTGGCTGCGCCAGGCCGACCGCCTGGACCATGCGGCCCTTGCCGGCTCGCGCAGCCTGATCGCGCAGATGGTCAGCGGCAGCCTCTGGGGGCGCAAGCTGCAGGTCCTGGTGGCCATAGGCACGGCGCACCCGGCACTGAGCCGAGAGCTGGCACCGCTGGCCCGCCTGGACGAGCAGACCCTGCTGGCGCGCCAGCTCGACTGGGTGCGGGTGGAGGCCAGCTACCAGCGGGGGGCCGTTGATGGCACGCGCAAGGAGGCTTGCGCTGGGCCGCAGATCGTCGGCTCTGCCTTCGAGCGCTGGCTTTGCCCGCTGCTGGCGCGGGTCGGGCAGCCCGAGTACATGACGCAGCGGTTCGGCGACCGTTGGCTGCGCGTGCAACTGCATCTGCAGCAGACGCGCAGCCTGTCGGCCTCGCTGACGACCCTGCGCCAGCTGCTGGAGCCCGAACCCGTGAGCACCTGGCAGCGCATCCGCCATACCGTTCCGCATGCGCTCGACGATGTCGGCCATCCGGCCTACATCGGCTATTTCGAGCGCAATGTCGACCTGCAGCTGGCCGCCGAGGCGACGCGGCTTTGGCTGCTGGCGCCGGGCCAGGATCTGCAGACCCGCGCCTCTCCTGGGTTGCGCCCGCGCCTGAGCGCCGCAACCGACGGCGCCGCTGGCTGGCAGCTGACGCCCCATCACCGCGACAGCGCGCGCAAGCTGCCGCTGCGCTGGCCCACCCTCCACTGAACAAGGCGCTGCCCATGCTGCTCTCCGAAGACCACCTCGCCGTGCAGGATGCGATCCGCACCTATGTGCAGGCCGAGATCGCGCCGCAGGCCGCCGCCTGGGACAAGGCCCACCAGTTCCCCGCCGAGCAGCTCAAGGGCCTCGCGCAGCTGGGTTGCTATGGCGTGGCCGTGCCGGCCGAGTACGACGGTGCCGGTCTCGACTACCTGGCGCTGGCGGTGATCCTCGAGGAGATTGCCGCCGGCGACGGCGGCACCTCCACCGTGGTCAGCGTCAACAACTGCCCGGTCTGCTCGATCCTGATGGCTTTCGGCAACGAGGCGCAGAAGCAGCAGTTCCTGAAGCCGCTGGCGCGCGGCGACCTGCTCGGCGCTTTCTGCCTGACCGAGCCGCATGTGGGCTCCGAGGCCGGCGGATTGAAGACCACCGCGGTGCGCGATGGCGACGATTACCTGATCAATGGCGTCAAGCAGTTCATCACCAGCGGCCAGAACGGCGATGTCGCGATCGTCATGGCGGTGACCGACAAGGCGGCAGGCAAGAAAGGCATCTCGGCGTTTCTGGTGCCGACCAAGACGCCGGGCTATACGGTGGCGCGCATCGAAGAAAAGATGGGCCAGCACAGCAGTGACACCGCGCAGATCCTGTTTGAGAACTGCCGCGTGCCCGCCGCCTACCGGCTTGGCGAGGAGGGCGAGGGCCTGAAGATTGCGCTCTCCGGTCTGGAAGGCGGGCGCATCGGCATTGCCAGCCAGAGCGTGGGTATGGCGCGCGCGGCGCTGGAATGCGCGCTGGCCTACAGCAAGGAGCGCCAAAGCTTCGGCCAGCCGATCTTTCAGCACCAGGCGGTGCAGTTCAAGCTCGCCGACATGGCCACGCAGATCGAGGCCGCCCGCCAGTTGATCTGGCATGCGGCGGCGCTCAAGGATGCCGGCAAGCCCTGTCTGAAGGAAGCGGCGATGGCCAAGCTGTTCGCGTCCGAGATGGCCGAGCGCGTCGCCTCCGGCGCGATCCAGGTGCTCGGCGGCTACGGCTATGTGAGCGACTTCCCGCTCGAGCGCATCTACCGCGACGTGCGCGTGACGCAGATCTACGAGGGCACCTCCGAGGTGCAGAAGATCCTCATCGGCCGCGCACTGGCGTAGGCTCGGCCCCTCGTTGACGAGGGGACCGGCCATGCAACTGAGCATCTACTTCGCGACCAATCGCGCCCACGAGGGGCCGGAGCGCTTCCGGCCGCGGCGCTACGGCAAGCGTTTCTCCAGCGACGGCATGGAGAACCTGCGCTTCGGCCGCGTCGACTTCGACGTCGACGAGCGCGAGGTGGCGCGGCTGCTGAACCGTGACCGCCCGCACTCTGGCGCCGGCGACGGCGAGGCCTTGCAGGACTACTTCGCGAAGCGCGTGAAGGCCAGCCAGCGCATCGAGTGCTACGTCGAGTCGATCCCCAACACCGGCGTCAACGAGCAGGCGCAGGCCAAGGTCAAGCTGGGCTCGGCGGCGCTGTTCGCCGACCTGCAGGCCGACATGCAGCAGGGCCGCGACCTGCTGCTGCTGATCCATGGCTTCAACGTCAGCTGGGAGGAGGCGGTGGCCACCGCGGCGGCCTTCGAGGCGGTGGTCAATCGCAGCGATGCGCAACTCGACGCCGGCAAGCCCTTCCAGCCCTTGCGCGTGCTGCTCTTCACCTGGCCCAGCGACGGCGCGGCGCTGCCCTGGGCCAGCTACAAGAGCGACCGCTCCGACGCCCGCGGTACCGCGGGCGCGCTGGGCCGGGCGCTGCTCAAGCTGCGCGACCAGCTGCACCAGCTGGGTCGTGAGGTGCGCCAGAGCAGCGTCGCCGTGCGGCATCTGCGCGAGCGTCTGGCCGGGCGGCCGGCGGCCGAGATCGACCGTGCCGTGGCGCAGCTGGAGGCGACCCAGCTCTGCGGCCAGAAGCTGCACCTGCTCGCGCACAGCATGGGCAATTTCGTGCTGCAGAACGCGCTCGAGCGCGTCTACGACTTCAGCCCCGGCAGCCAGCTGCCGCGGCTGTTCGACCATGTGTTCCTGTGCGCGCCCGATGTCGACGACGATGTGTTCGAGCGCCCCTACGGCCTGGGCCGGGTGCACCAGGTCGCACAGGCGGTGGCGGTCTATCACAACGTCAACGACACCGCGCTGAAGATCAGCGACTACACCAAGGGCAATCCGGATCGCCTGGGCCAGCGCGGCGCGGCGCGGCCGCAGGCCCTGCACCAGAAGGTCTACCAGGTCGATTGCGCGCCGCTGGTCAGCGGCCTGACCCAGCACAGCTATTACACGAACGGGCGCATCGCCCGCGACATCCGCCTGGCGCTGCAGGGCCAGACCCCAGCCGAGCGCGGCCTGCGGCACAGCGGCCTGGCCGCCAACACCTGGAGTTTTGTGCGTTGACCCCCCCGATGCGAGCGCCGATCGAGTTCTGGTTCGACTTTTCCAGCCCCTATTCCTACATCGCCAGCGAATGGATCGACGCGGTGGCCGCGCGCCATGGTCGCACCGTGAACTGGCGCGCGATGTTGCTGGGCGCGAGCTTCCAGGTCAGCGGCCTGCAGCCACCGATCAATTTCCCGATGAAGCGCGAGTACCTGGTGCGCGACGTGCTGCGCTCGGCCGCCTTTGCCGGCGTGCCGGCGCGCATGCCCTCGCCGTTCCCGGTGGCCACGCAGTTCGTCGCGCGGGTCTTCTACTGGCTGCAGGCCGAGGATCCGGCACGCGCCGTGGCCTGGGCCCATGCCGCGCTGCGCGCCTACTTCACGCGCAATGTCGACCTGTCGGATGCGCCGCAGCTCAAGGCCTTGTGTCATGAAGCTGGGCTGGACGCGGATGCGGCCGAGGCGGCCTGGAGCGATCCGGCCTGGAAGCTGGCGTTGAAGACCGCCAACGAACAGGCGATCGCCGCTGGGGTGTTCGGGGCTCCTTTCTTCTTTGTCGACGGTGAGCCCTTCTGGGGCAATGACCGCCAGGCCCAGCTTGAGGCTTGGCTGGCAGCTGGCCCGCCGCGCGGTCTGGCCTGAGCTAGAGCCCGCTGCCTCTGATCTTTTTGGCATCAGGGATTTGAAGCGGTGTGAGAGAGCCCGCCGGGAATTCGCCCCGGCGGGCGAGTTCCTTTCTTTGCTGCGCCATCGAGCGGAACCAAAGAAAGGCGCTCAATGCCTCCGGCGGCCGAGGGCCGGCCGGAGAAGCAATGCATTGCTGATACGGCCACCAGCCCGTATGGATCTTTGCGGAGACCGGGAGCGCTAAGCGGGCCGGGGTACCGACCCGACTGACCAGCGAGAACTGATCCGGCCTTTCTGCGACGAACAGGCTGCAGCCTTGTCTCGCAGCTTGGCCCTTCGGGTCCTCGGTGCCGAGTCCGGCCGGTATTCCCGGCCGGCGGTTAGCTACCGAGACTCGGCGTTCAACGATACGGGCTCTCCGTCCCCCGTGAGCAACCTCGGCCTGTCCTGACGCCCCTAGGGCGAGGGACGCATTGAGCGCCTTTCTTTGCCTCCGCTCGATGGCGCAGCAAAGAAAGGAGGTCCCCTGCCGCGGGCTGAGCCCGGAGCGAGAAGGGCCCACTGCGGGCCCTTCGACCCCGGGCGAAGGACATGGGGCTTGCAAGCCCCATGGCGACATCCCGGCGGGCTCTCACCTAACGCTCCGTACCAGGTTCAGCGAAGAAGCCTGAACTCGCTCCTAGCGCAGGCGGAACACCGAAACCGCCTCGGCCAGGCGGCCGGATTGCTCGCGCAGGCTCTCGGCCGCCGCCGCGGCTTCCTCGACCAGCGCGGCGTTCTGCTGCGTCATCTGGTCCAGCTGGCCGACGGCCGCGTTGACCTGGTGGATGCCGTCGCTCTGCTCGCGGGCGGCGGCACTGATCTCGCCAATGATGTCGGCGACGCGCTGCACGCTGGCAACGATCTCGCCCATTGCGCCGCCGGCGTCCTGCACCAGGCGCGAGCCGGACTCGACCCGGTCGACGCTGACGCCGATCAGGCTCTTGATCTCGCGCGCCGCCTCGGCCGAGCGGCTGGCCAGGGTGCGCACCTCGCCGGCCACCACCGCGAAGCCGCGGCCCTGCTCGCCGGCCCGCGCGGCTTCCACCGCGGCGTTCAGCGCCAGGATATTGGTCTGGAAGGCGATGCCGTCGATGGTGCCGATGATGTCGGCGATGCGGCGCGAGCTGTCGCTGATCTCGCTCATGGTGCTGACCACCTGGCCCATCACCTGACCGCCGCGCTGCGCCGAGGCGGTGGCCGAGGCGGAGAGCTGGTTCGCGGTCTGCGCGGCGTCGGCGGTCTGGCGCACGGTGCCGGTCAGCTGGGTCATCGAGGCGGCGACCTCCTGCAGGTTCGAGGCGGTCTGCTCGGTGCGCGCCGACAGGTCCTGGTTGCCGGTGGCGATCTCCGCGCTGGCGGTGCCGATGCTCTCGGCCGAGCCGCGAACGTCGCCGATCAGCTTCAGCAGCTCCTCGCGCATGCGGCCCAGCGAGTCCAGCAGCTGGCCGGTCTCGTCGCGGGCTCCCGCCGGGACTGGCTGGCTGAGGTCGAAGTGAGCGATCGCATCGGCCACTTCGCCGGCGCGGCGCAGCGGCACGGTGATCGAGCGGGCCAACGCGAACACCAGCCAGGCGCCCAGCGCGAGCGCGGCCAGCGAGAACAGCATCAGGCCGAGGCGCGCGTTCGCATTGGCCTCGGCCGCGCGGGTGGCGGCATCGTCGAGCAGCTTGCGCTTGTGCTGCACGATGGTCTGGATGGCGTCCTGGAATGCGGCGGCGGCGGGCTGGAACTCGCGATCGAAGACCTCGCGGGCCTTGTCGGCGTCGCCGGCTTTCTTGGCGGCGCTGACCGCGTCGCGGGTGCGCAGGTAGCCGCCGCGCGCCGTGCTCAGGGTTTCGAAGAGCCTGCGCTCCTCGGGCGTGGTCATGAAGCCGTCCAGGGTCTTCTGCAGCTCGCTGGACTGTCGGGTCGATTCGGCGGCGGTCTTCGCGAAGAAGTCGGCCAGGCTGGCGTCGGCGCTGACGGCGATCGCGCTGGTGCGGTTCACGCCATTGGTGATGTTGCGGTACCAGTCGGTGGCGGTGCGCTCGGCCGCCAGGTCGCGCTGCAGCATCAGTTCGTTGTTCGCGGCCATGCTGACCAGGGCCGCATAGCCCAGGCCGGAGCCGATGAAGGAAATCAGCAGAACCGCACCGAGCACCAGGCCCAGGCGTTGGGCGATCGAGCGCCCCAATCGCGTCATCATGCTTCGCACTCCCGGTGCAGTTTGGTTGGGCGCGCTCCTGCGCCGACCCTGCACTCTAGAGGGCTTTATGGGGGCCGCCCGGGTGCGGGCCGTGGCGTGTTCACGAATCCGGCTCGGCTCAGTGAACCTGGGCCGGTTCCGGGGCGGCGGCAGGGCTTCTGTAGCGCGCCACCATCTCCGCCCACTGCTGGCGCACCGCGGCGACATGGCCCAGCTTGACATGGCCGTAGCCGCGGATGCGCTCGGGCAGGCGGGCCAGTTGCAGCGCCAGCTCCAGCTTGTCGGCGGATAGATCGCGCAGCAACTCGGCCACCAGGGCTTCGTAGTCGGCGATCAGCTGGCGTTCGATGCGGCGCTCCTCGTTGTAGCCAAAGACGTCCAACGCACCGCCGCGCAGGCCCTTGAACTTGGCCAGCACTTTCAGCGACTTCCACATCCAGCCGCCGAACACCAGTTTCTTCGCACGGCCGTCGGGGCCGGGCTTGCTCATCAAAGGCGGCGCCATGTGGAAGCGCAGGCCATCCCAGTGCTCGAACTGGTTCTTCAGCGCGGCCTCGAAGCTGCCATTCGTGTACAGGCGGGCGACCTCGTACTCGTCCTTGTAGGCGAGCAGCTTGGCGTAGTAGCGGGCGACGGCCTTGCTCAGGCGCTCGCCCTGGCCGAGCTTCGCTTCGGCATCGCGCACTTTCTGCACGAGCAGGCGGTAGCGCTCGGCGTAGGCGGCGTCCTGGTAGTCGGTGAGAAAGCGCATGCGCCGCGCGATCAGGCCGTCGTCGCCATCGAGCTTGTCGTTCGACAGGAAGAGCTGCACCTTGGCTTCACCGCCCAGCCGAGCGATGGCCTGCGGCGCCGCATAAGCAAGCCGGCCCAACGCGAAGGCGGTCTTGTTGGCCTCGACCGCCACGTTGTTCAGCTCGATCGCGCGCATCAGCGCCGCGAAGGACACCGGCACCAGGCCGGCCTGCCAGCAGGCGCCGAGCATGATGATGTTGCTGGGCATGGTGTCGCCGAGCAGGCGCTGGGCGATGCCTTGGGCATCCAGGGTGCTGAGCTTCCCCTCGCTGCCGACGGCGAACTTCATCTTCTCCAGCAGTTCGCCGGCATGCAGCGACGCGTCTGGGTTGCGCACGAAGGCGGCGGTCGGCAGCTCATGGGTGTTGGCGAGGATCACCGTGCGGCCGGGCTTCACGGTTTGCAGCGCGTCGTTGCTCGCGCCGACGACGAGGTCGCAGGCGAGCAGCACATCGGCCTGCTGGGTGTCGATGCGCACCTGGTTCAGCAGATCCGGCGTCGGCGCCACGCGCACGAAGGAGAGCACCGCGCCGCCCTTTTGCGCGAAGCCCATGAAGTCCAGCACCGAGGCCTGCTTGTGCTCCAGGTGGGCCGCCATGGTGATCAACGCGCCGACGGTGACCACGCCGGTGCCGCCAACGCCGGTGACCAGCATGTCGAAGGGGCCGGTCCAGTTCCAGGCCGCCGGCGCTTGAATAGCAGCGATCTCGCGTTCGACATCGGCCGCGCTGAAGGCGGCGCCGGCCTTCTTCTTCAGCACCGCGCCGTCGACCGACACGAAGCTCGGGCAGAAGCCGTTCACGCAGCTGAAGTCCTTGTTGCAGGAGCTTTGCTCGATCGCGCGCTTGCGGCCGAAGTCGGTCTCGACCGGGATCACCGACAGGCAGTTGCTGGCCTGGCCGCAATCGCCGCAGCCCTCGCAGACGGCCTCGTTGATGAAGATGCGCCGCGGCGGGTCGACGAATTCCTTCTTCTTGCGGCGGCGGCGTTTCTCGGCCGCGCAGGTCTGGTCGTAGATCAGCGCCGTCACGCCCTTGATGTCGCGCAGTTCGCGCTGCACGGCGTCGAGTTCGCTGCGGTCGTGGAAGCTGGTGCCTGGCGGAAACAGCGCGCGGTGCTGGTCGTACTTCTCGATCTCGTCTGACAGGATCGCCAGGCGCTTCACACCTTCGGCCTCGATCTGCCGCGCGATCTGCGGCACCGAGGTCTGGCCGTCGACCGGCTGGCCGCCGGTCATCGCCACCGCGTCGTTGTAGAGGATCTTGTAGGTGATGTTCGTGCGCGCGGCGATCGCCTGGCGGATCGCCAGATAACCGGAGTGGTAGTAGGTGCCGTCGCCGAGGTTCTGGAACACATGGGGCGCATCGGTGAAGCGGCTCATCGCCGCCCAGTCCACGCCCTCGGCACCCATCTGGACGAGGCCCGAGGTCGAGCGCTCCATCCAGTTCGCCATGAAGTGACAGCCGATGCCGGCCAGCGCGCGCGAGCCTTCGGGCAGCTTGGTGCTGGTGTTGTGTGGGCAGCCCGAGCAGAAATAGGGCAGGCGTCGCGTCGCGTCGGCGGCGTTGCTCAGCACGCAGGGCGCGGTGAAGTCGACGACCAGGTGGCGGCGGTCCAGCGCCGGGTTCAGGCGCGCGAGCCATTCGGCGACCACGGCCATGATGCGACTGGGTCGTAGCTCGCCGAGTTCGGACAGCAGCGGCTTTTCGTGTTCGTCGCGCTTGCCGACCACGCGCGGGCGCTGGAAGTCGGGGCGGTGGAAGATCAGGTCCTTGATCTGGCGCTCGACGACCGGGGCCTTCTCCTCGATCACCAGCACATCGGTCAGGCCCTGCGTGAACTCCAGCATCCGCGTCGGTTCCAGTGGGTAGACCAGGCCAACCTTGTAGACGCGCACGCCGGCGGCTGCCAGCGCGTTGGGGTCCAGGTCCAGCCGACGCAGCACTTCCATGAAGTCGTAATGCGCCTTGCCCACCGTCACGATGCCGAGCGTGGCCGCCGGCGACGACACGATGTGCTTGTCGACCGAGTTCAGCTTCGCGAACGCGCGCACCGCGTCCAGCTTGTGGGCGAGCCGGCTCTCCAGGTCCAGCGAGGGTAGATCGACGCTGCGGATGTGCAGATTCGTCGCCGGCACGAAATCCACCGGGTGCTCGAAGTCCAGCGGCACGCGGTCCAGATCGACCGTCATGCCCGATTCGACGACCTCGGAGATTGCCTTGAAGCCGACCCAGTTGCCGCTGAAGCGCGACAGCGCCCAGCCGTAGAGGCCGAACTCCAGGTACTCGGCCACATTGCCCGGATGCAGCACGGGCATGAACCAGGCCTGGCAGGCGAGATCGCTTTGGTGCGGCATCGAGGAACTGACGCAGCCATGGTCGTCGCCGCAGACCACCAGCACGCCGCCCTGCGGCGAACTGCCGTACACATTGCCATGCTTGAGCGCGTCGCCGCTGCGGTCCACGCCCGGGCCCTTGCCGTACCACATGCCGAACACGCCCTCGACGCGGCGCTGCGGGTCCAGGGCCAGGCGCTGCGTGCCCAGCACCGCGGTGGCGGCGAGGTCCTCGTTGATGGCGGGCAGGAACTCGATCTGCGCCTTCTCCAGGAACTTCTTCGCCTTCCACAACTGCTGGTCGACCATGCCCAGCGGCGAACCGCGGTAGCCGGACACGAAGCCGGCGGTCTTCAGGCCGGCGCGCTCGTCGACGCGCTTTTGCATCAGCAGCAGGCGCACCAGGGCTTGGGTGCCGGTCAGGAAGACGGCGCCGCTGTCGGCGGCGAGGTTGTCGGACAGCTGGTAGGGACGCAGGGTGCTCATGGCCGGGCAGGGTGGCGGCGGATGCGCGATTCTTGGGGAGAGCTTCCGCGGTTTCTTTGCAAATCCCAGCGCGTTTTGCGCTGTCATGAGTGGATTCAACTCAGAATCTCAGTTTATGGAGTTGAATTCACTCGACCGGGTGTCGCGCGCCCTTCTCGAAGCCTTGCAGGAGGACAGCCGCCAGTCCACCCAGGCGCTGGCCGAGCGTCTCGGCCTGTCGGCCACGCCGGTGTGGCGGCGCATCAAGGAGATGGAGGAGCGCGGCCTGATCCGCCGCCATGTCGCGCTGGTCGACCGCGAGAAGCTGGGCCTGTCGATCTGCGTGCTCGCCAACGTCAGCCTGGTGCGGCATAGCGAGGGCGCGGTCGAGCAGTTCGAGGCCCTGGTGCGCGCCAGCCGCGAGATCATCGAATGCCATGGCATCACCGGCGAGGCCGATTACGTGATCAAGGTCGTGGTGCCGGACATGAAGGCCTACGACCAGTTCCTGCAGAGCAAGGTCTTCCGGCTGCCCGGGGTGTCCAGCGTGCGCAGCAATGTGGTGCTGCGCGAGGTCAAGTACGAGACGGCGCTGCCGGTGCCCTGAGGCCCGGCCCGAAGCGGGCTTTCTCCGCAGCGGGTAGGACTCTCGCTGGTCGGGGTCTTGCCACGGCCGCTAGCATCGCCCGCCTGAACCGGCCTGGAGGAGGCGATGGCTGAGCCTGCGCAGACCCCTTGGCGTGCCGAGACCCTGGCGGCCGTCGAGCATGCCCTGCACGAACTGCCCGATGTCTGCGAGCGCCTGCGCTATGTCAAGCAGATGACCGAGCGCGCGGCGAACAAGGTCTTCGAACTCGTCGACGGCGTGCAGGCGCGGGCCGAGGCCCTGAGCTCTCAGGCCGAGGCGCTCGCCGCCGCCAGCCCGGAGATGGCCGAACTGTTGCGTACGCAGGCCGAGGCTCAGCGCAACTGGGCCACCGAACTGCTGATGTCGCAGGACTTCCAGGACCTCAGCGGCCAGGTGATCAACCGTGTGATCGGCCTGCTGCAGGGCCTGGAGCCGCCGCTGACCCAGTTGCTGGAAGGTGCCGGCAGCCAGGCCCAGGACCACACCCAGGCGGGCGATCTGGCCGGCGTGCAGACGCCGGACAAGGCGCTGAAACAGGACGACGTCGACGACCTGCTGGCTTCGCTGGGGTTCTGATCCGGGTTCTCCCGGAATGGCTTTGGTTGCACTGCAGCATTGACGCCACAGACTGTTGCGAAAAGGTCGCGAATTTGACCACCTAGTAGGTTTCGCCCGGTCGCCGTCACCCAGACGTCACGGAGCCGCGCTCACAATGGCCCGCACTTTCCCCCGCGCCAGCCGTCCCCAACGGCTGGGCTCCGGCCCGATGCTCTGTCCGGGCCGGTTTTATTTGGTCTCTTCGCTTGGAGCCCTCTCGATGAAGTCCTACGGATCCTTGTTCCCGCGCACCGCGCTGGCCATTGCTACCGCCCTGGTTGCCGCTGCCCCGGCCCTGGCCCAGAACACCACTGCCGCCATCAGCGGCCGCATCGTCGCTCCGGACGGCCGTCCGGTGGCCGGTGCCACCGTCGTGGTGCTGCACCGCGAGTCGGGTTCCAGCAACACGCTGACCACCGACGCCGAAGGCCGCTACAACGCCCGCGGTCTGCGCGCCGGCGGTCCCTACACCGTCACCGTGAGCAAGGACGGCGAGCGCGTCGTCAACGACGACGTTTACCTGCTGCTGGCCGAAACCACCGCCGTCGACCTGCGCCTGGGCGCCGCAGCCCAGCAGTTGGAACAGATCGTGGTGACCGGCACGGCCTCGGCCAAGGTCTACAACTCTTCGAACATGGGTGCCGGCACCCAGCTAGGCCGCCAGGAGCTGGACGCCTACGCGTCGATCCAGCGCAGCCTCCAGGACTATGCCCGCCTGGACCCGCGCCTGAGCCAGACCGACAAGGAGCGCGGCGAGATCTCGGCCGCCGGCCAAAACTCGCGCTTCAACTCGGTGACCATCGACGGCGTGTCCATCAGCGACACCTTCGGTCTGGAAGCCAACAACCTGCCGATGCTGAAGCAGCCGATCTCGATCGACGCGATCCAGGCGGTGCAGGTCAATCTGTCGAACTACGACGCCACCCAGAAGGGCTACACCGGCGCGAACATCAACGCGGTCACCAAGTCGGGCACCAACGAGCTCAAGGGCAGCGTGTACTACGTGTACCGCGACGACAAGACGGCGGGTGATCGGTACAACCGCAGCAACAACAGCTACCCGCGCCCTTCGCCGTTCAAGGAAGACACCAAGGGCATCACCCTGGGCGGTCCGATCATCAAGGACAAGCTGTTCTTCTTCGCCAGCTACGAAGAGCTGAAGAGCAGCCGCAACGCGCCCAGCTTCGGCCCGGTCGGCAGCAATCTGACCAATGTCGGTATCACCCAGGCACAGATCCAGGCTGCCCAGGCGGCTGCCAGTACCTATGGCATCGACATCGGCAGTACCGATGTGCCTTCCGGCGTCCAACTGTCGGCTAAGGACTCGCTGCTGAAGCTGGACTGGAACATCAGCGACGCGCACCGCTTCAACATCCGCTACACGAAGTCGGAGGAGTCGGAGCCGCAGTTCACGACCTTCACGAACACCACGCTGTCGATGTCCTCGCGCTTCTACAGCCAGGAAAAGACCCTGGAAACCGTGGTCGCGCAGCTGTTCTCCGACTGGACCGAGAACTTCAGCACCGAGTTGAAGGTCTCCAATCGTGACTACAAGTCGGCCCCCAAGAACAACAGCGACATGCCGCAGGTCAGCCTCGTCTGGACGACGGCGGCTCCGGCGGGCACGCAGTCGGGCAACCGCACGCTGATCTTCGGCACCGAAGTCAGCCGCCACTTCAACAATCTCGCGACCAAGACCCTGAACACCTATTTCGCAGGCACCTATTTCGCCGGTGACCACGAGATCAAGTTCGGCTTCGACCACGAGAAGAACGACATCTACAACGCCTTCCTGCAGAACACCAAGGGCGTCTACGTGTTCCAGGGTGCCGATCCGGTGGCGATGTGGCTGGCCGGTACGCCGACCACCTACACGCTGCAGATGCCGCTGGCCGGCAAGACCCTGGCTGATGGTGCCGCCGACTGGACTCTGAATACCCTGGGCATCTTCCTACAGGACACCTGGACGGTCAGTGACAAGCTGACGCTGACCGGCGGCATCCGCATCGATCGCATCGACACGCCGGACACGCCGATTGCCAATCCGACCGCCAGCGCCTTCTTCGGCGTCGACAACACCAATGTGCTGGACGGCGTCAAACTGGTGCAGCCGCGCGTCGGCTTCAATTACAAACTGAACCTCTTCGAGAAGAAGAAGGCCCAACTGCGCGGTGGCGTGGGTCTGTTCCAGGGCGCGGCCATGAATGTGTGGCTGACCAACCCGTTCCAGGGCACCGGCATGGCCACGGTGAACCTCTCGTGCTCCGGTACTGGCGGTTCTGCTTGCCCGGCCACCTTGAAGTACTCGTCGAATCCGAGTGCGCAGCCCACCGTTACCGGCGCGCCGCCGGCAACCAAGGTCGACTTCATCGACCCCGATGTGAAGCAGCCCTCGGTCTGGAAGGCCAATCTGGCCTTCGACACGGAACTGCCCTGGGCCGGCCTGAACTTCGGTGTGGAATGGCTGCACACCAATGTCAAGGACGGTATCTACTACAAGTCCTTGAACCTTGGCGCGCCGACTGGCAAGGCCTTCGACGGCCGCGATGTGTTCTGGAACGCCGCGGGTCTGAACCCGAATTGCTGGGTTGCTGGCAGCACCAGCGTTGCCTCGGGTTGCGGTTCGCTGCACCAGGCCAACGCTAACCGTGACTACGTTGTCGAGACCACGAGCCACATCACCTCGGTCGCGCGCACCACCAAGGGCGGCGGCAACACGGTCACGCTGATGCTGTCGCAGACGCCGGTCCGTGGCTTCAACTGGAACCTGGGCTACACCCGCACCTCGGCCACCGAAGTCAGCCCGCTGACCTCGTCGACTGCGCACTCGAACTACCGTTCGCGTGCGGTCTTCAATCCGAACGAAGATGTGGCGGCGAAGTCGGCTTATCTGATTCAAGACCGCTTCAGCGCTGGCATGAACTTCAGCCGCGCCTTCTTCGGCAAGTACAAGACGACGATGGGCGTGTTCTACGAAGGCCGTAGCGGCAAGCCGTATAGCTGGACCTTCGGCAACGACATGAACGGCGACGGCATTGCCGGCAACGACCTGATGTACGTGCCGAAAGCGCAAGGCTCCGGCGAGGTGCTGTTCCGCCTGCAGGGCAATGGCAACACGGTGGCCAACTCGGCCGCTGCTGCCGAGGCCCAGTTCTGGGCCATCGTTGACGCCAACCCGGGCCTGCGCAATTACAAGGGCCGCGTGGTCGACCGCAACTCGGACCAGTCGAAGTTCACCAACAGCTTCGATCTGCGCTTCAGCCAGGAAGTGCCCGGCTTCTTCAGTGGTCACAAGGGTGTGCTGAGCCTGGACGTGCTGAACTTCGGCAATATGCTGAACAAGCGCTGGGGCCGTGTCGACGAGATCACCTTCACGAGCAACGGTGGCAACCGCCGCGCCTTCGTGAACACCGCCGGCATCGACCAGGCCACGGGCAAGATGATCTACGCGGTCGGCAACCCGTTCGACTTCGTGACCCGCAACAACCGCGGCGAATCGGCCTGGGCTCTGCAAGTCACCGCTCGCTACGAGTTCTGAGGCGGCTTTCGCATCAGCTCCAAGGCCCGCCTCTGGCGGGCCTTTTTCATTGCGGCTCAGGCCATCAAGTCCGCGCGCCGAAGATGGCCGTACCCACGCGCACCCAGGTCGCACCCGCGGCCACCGCGGCCTCCAGGTCCTCGCTCATGCCCATGCTGAGCTGGTCCATGCCCGGCTGCAGCAGATCGGCCAGACGACGATGCACGGCAGCATCGCTGCCCGGCGCCGGGATGTGCATCAGCCCGCGCAGCCGCAGCCCTGGCAGCTCAGCGATCGCCGCGGCCAGCTCGGGCAAGGCCTCCGGCGGCACGCCGCTCTTGCTCGCCTCGCCGCTGGTGTTGACCTGCAGGCAGATCTGCAGCGGTGCGAGCTGCGCAGGGCGCTGCTCGGACAGCCGGCGCGCCAGCTTCAGGCTGTCCACGCTGTGCACCCAGTCGAAGTGCTCGGCGACTGCCCGCGTCTTGTTGCTCTGCAGCGGGCCGATGCAATGCCAGACCAGGCCGGGCAGATCGCGCAAGGCCTCGATCTTGGCCACGCCCTCCTGCACATAGTTCTCGCCGAAGTGGCGCTCGCCCCACTGCCAGGCGGCGCGCACGGCTGCGGCCGGCTGGGTCTTGCTGACGCAGAGCAGCTGCACGCTGCTGCGCGATCTGGAGGCGGCGGCGCAGGCGGCGTCAATGCGGCCATGTACGGCGCGCAGGCGGTCCTCGAGGGCTTGGAGCGTGGACATAATGGCCTGAGCCTACCTCCCCGCCTGACCATGGACATCACCCAACTGCTGGCCTTCTCGGTCAAGAACAAGGCCTCCGACCTGCACCTCTCGGCCGGCCTGCCGCCGATGATCCGTGTGCATGGCGATGTGCGCCGCATCAATGTCGAGCCGCTGGACCACCGTGGTGTGCACGACATGGTCTACGACATCATGAACGACAGCCAGCGCAAGGTCTACGAGGACACGCTGGAGGTCGATTTCTCGTTCGAGATCCAGGGCCTGGCGCGCTTTCGCGTCAATGCCTTCAACCAGAACCGCGGCGCCGGCGCGGTGTTCCGCACCATCCCGAGCAAGATCCTCACGCTGGAGCAGCTCAATGCGCCGAAGATCTTCGGTGAACTCGCGCTCAAGCCCCGCGGCATGGTGCTGGTCACCGGCCCGACCGGCTCCGGCAAGAGCACCACGCTGGCCGGCATGGTCAACCATCTGAACGAGACCGAGTACGGCCATGTGCTGACGGTCGAGGATCCGATCGAGTTTGTGCACGAGAGCAAGAAGTGCCTGATCAACCAGCGCGAGGTCGGCCCGCACACGCTGAGCTTCGCGAACGCGCTGCGCTCGGCGCTGCGCGAGGACCCGGACGCGGTGCTGGTCGGCGAAATGCGCGATCTGGAAACCATCCGCCTGGCGCTGACCGCGGCCGAGACCGGCCACCTGGTCTTTGGCACCCTGCACACCAGCAGCGCGGCCAAGACCATCGACCGCGTCGTCGACGTGTTCCCTGCGGCCGAGAAGGAGATGGTGCGAGCGATGCTGTCGGAGTCCCTCGTCGCGGTGATCTCGCAGACCCTGTGCAAGCTCAAGGACGGCAGCGGCCGGGTGGCGGCGCACGAGATCATGATCGGCACCTCGGCGATCAAGAACCTGATCCGCGAGAACAAGATCGCGCAGATGTACTCGGCCATCCAGACCGGCCAGGGCCAGGGCATGCAGACCCTGGACCAGAACCTCACGGACCTGGTGCGCCGCAACATCATCAGTCCGGCCGAGGCGCGGGCGAGGGCGAAGTTCCCTGAGAACTTCCCCGGCTGAATGGGCCCACCCCCTACGCGCTTCGCGCGCCCCCTCAAGGGGGCGACCCCGATGGCCCGGCAAAGCCGGTTCCATGGGGACCCCATATCGGACCGAGCGCTGCGAAAACGAGACTGAAAGGCAAGAATGGAACGCGACCAGGCCTCGAAATTCATCAACGACCTGCTTCGGCTGATGGTCAGCCGCAAGGGCTCGGATCTGTTCCTGACCGCCGACTTCCCGCCTGCCATCAAGGTCGACGGCAAGATCACCAAGGTCAGCCCGCAGCCGCTGACCGCCCAGCACACGGTGCAGCTGGCGCGGGCCATCATGAACGACAAGCAGGCCGCGGAGTTCGAGCGCACCAAGGAGTGCAATTTCGCGATCTCGCCGCAAGGCATCGGTCGCTTTCGCGCCAATGCCTTCATCCAGCAGGGCGCGGTCGGCCTGGTGCTGCGCACCATCCCGGCCACCCTGCCCACGGTGGCCAGCATGGACCTGCCGCCCATCCTCAGCGACCTGGTGCAGACCAAGCGCGGGCTGATCATCCTGGTCGGCGGTACCGGTTCGGGCAAGAGCACCACGCTGGCGGCGATGATCGACCACCGCAACGAGAGCACCTACGGGCACATCATCACCATCGAGGATCCGGTGGAGTTCGTGCACCCGCACAAGAACTGCATCGTCACGCAGCGCGAGGTCGGCATCGACACCGAGGGCTGGGACATGGCGCTGAAGAACACCCTGCGCCAGGCGCCCGACGTGATCCTGATGGGCGAGATCCGCGACCGCGAGACCATGGACCACGCCGTGGCCTTCGCCGAGACCGGCCACCTCTGCATGGCCACCCTGCATGCGAACAGCGCGAACCAGGCGCTGGACCGCATCATCAACTTCTTCCCCGAGGAGCGGCGCCAGCAGCTGCTGATGGACCTGTCGCTGAACCTCAAGGCGCTGATCTCGCAGCGCCTGCTGCCGCGCCGCGAGGGCAAGGGCCGCGTCGCCGCGGTGGAGATCCTGATCAACACGCCGCTGATCTCCGAACTGGTCTTCAAGGGCGAGGTCGGCGAGATCAAGGAAGTGATGAAGCGCTCGCGCGAGCTCGGCATGCAGACCTTCGACCAGGCCTTGTTCGATCTCTTCGAGGCCGGCAAGGTGAGCTACGAGGACGCGCTGCGCAATGCCGACTCGGTCAACGACCTGCGCCTGAACATCAAGCTCAATAGCGAGCGTGCGCGCAGCAACCCGGGCGACGGCACCGAGCACCTGACGATTGTTTGAGCCCCTGCCTTCGGCAACGGCCTGCGCCCCTCCGCGAGGGGCATCGCAAGTGACTGAGGACTGACATGAAGACTGCATTCATCGGACTGGGCGCCATGGGCGCACCCATGGCCGGGCATCTGCTGGCCAAGGGCCATGCGGTGACCGTGTTCAACCGCACGGCGGCCAAGGCTTCGGGCTGGGCCGCCGCGCAGGCCGGCGGTGCCTGGGCGCCGACGGTGGCCGAAGCGGTGGCCGGCGCCGAGCTCGTCGCGCTCTGCGTCGGCAACGACGACGATGTGCGCGCCACCGTGCAGGCGGCGCTGCCGGCTCTGGCGGCCGGCAGCGTGATCGCCGACCACACGACCACCTCGGCCACCGTGGCCCGCGAGATGCACGCGCTGTGCGCCGCGCAGGGCGTGGCCTTCATTGACGCGCCGGTCAGCGGCGGCGAGGTCGGCGCGCAGAAAGGGCAGCTCACGGTGATGTGCGGTGGCGATGCCGCCGCCTTCGAGCGCGTGCAACCGGTACTGATGAGCTATGCCAAGGCGGTCACCCTGCTCGGCCCGAGCGGCTCGGGCCAACTGGCCAAGATGGTCAACCAGATCTGCATCGCCGGCTTGGTGCAAGGCCTCAGCGAGGCCCTGGCCTTTGGCGAGCGTGCCGGCCTGGACATGCCCAAGGTGCTGGAGGTGATCAGCAAGGGTGCCGCGCAGAGCTGGCAGATGGAGCAGCGCGGTCCGACCATGCTGGAAGACAAATTCGACTTCGGCTTCGCCGTCGACTGGATGCGCAAGGACCTGGGTCTGGTGCTGGACGAGGCGCGCCGCAACGGTTCGCGGGTGCCGGTGACCGCCCTTGTCGACCAGTTCTACGCCGATGTGCAGGCCCTGGGCGGGCGGCGCTGGGACACATCCAGCCTCATCAAGCGCCTGAAGTGAACCCACCCCCTACCGGCTTCGCCGGCCCCCTCAAGTGGGCGCCGCCAGTGGCCCGGCAAAGCCGGTTCCACGGCGGCCGCTTGATCCGCCTCCTGCCATCTGGGGTCCGAGCGTGAGTCCGCTAGAGGTTCTGCGCTTCTGGTTCGAGGAGATCGAGCCCGCTGCCTGGTGGCGCAAGGATGCCGGCTTTGACGCGCAGGTCGGCGCGCGCTTTGGCGCCTTGCTGGCAAGCGCCGCGCGTTGCGAGCTCTGGGCCTGGCGCGCGACGCCCGAGGGGCGGCTGGCCGAGATCCTGGTGCTCGACCAGTTCTCGCGCAACATCCATCGCGACACGCCGCTGGCCTTCGCGCAGGATTCGCTGGCGCTCGCCCTGGCTCAGGAGGCGATGGCGGGCGGCCATGAACTGCAACTGCCGCCGGCGCGCCGCGCCTTCGTCTACATGCCGTACATGCACAGCGAATCGGCTGCCGTGCATGAGGAGGCCTTGCGCCTGTTCGGCCACCCGGAGCTGGCCTTCAACCTCGACTTCGAGCGCCGGCACAAGGCCATCGTCGACCGCTTCGGCCGCTACCCGCATCGCAACGCCGTCCTTGGCCGCGCGTCGACGGCCGAGGAGCTGGACTTTCTGCAGCAGCCGGGTTCGAGTTTCTAGCGGGCTTGCTCGGCGCTCGGCCGGGCCGGCACGCGCTTGCTCAGCTCTTCCTCGCTGACGATCTCGAACAGGCGCACGACCTTCTCGACCTTGGGGATGCCGCGGATCAGCTCGCTGGCCAGATTGGCCTCGCGCTCGGTGACGATGCCCATCAGGTAGACCTCGCCGCGCTCGACGATGGCGATGATGGCGCTGCTCTGCAGGGTCTTGGCGTCGATCAGCGTGGCCTTGATCTTGCCGGCCAGCACCAGGTCGTTGCTGCGCGAGGTCAGCGACGACAGGAAGCCGACCTGCAGCTCGTTGTGCACGCGCAGCACGTTCTCCACGCCGCGCGCGATGCGCTCGGCCTCCGCCTTGTCGGCCTCGTTGCGCACCTCGCCGCTGAGCAGCAGGCTGCGGTTGTAGGCCTGCACATTGATGTTCGTGCGGCTGCCCATGGCTTCGCGGATGCGGCTGGCCGCCTTCAGCTCGATGCCCTTGTCCTCGACCTGGGTGCCGGTGGTGCGGCGGTCGGTCGCGACCATGGCGGTGCCGACTACGGCGCCGCCGACGACCAGGGGCGCGCAGGCGGACAGGGAGGCCAGGGCGAACAGCGCAGCAGCAAGTTGCTTCTTCATCTCAGGTTTCCAGTGAGTCATCGGGTTGCAGTGCGCGGAGCGCTCAAGCGGCCGCCGCGGAACCGGCTTTGCCGGGCCGCTGGCGGTGCCAACGGCTTGCGCCCTTGGCCCTCGAAAGGCTTGGAAAGTCCCCCGGACTTTCCAAGTCCGAGCTCGGCCCCCTTGAGGGGGCTGAGGCAGCCGGTAGGGGGTGGGTCATGGTTCCAGTCCGAGTAGTTGGGCGTCGATGGCGTCGGCCAGCGCATGCAGGGCGACGCGTTGCAATTCGAGGCGGCGTGCCGGGCGTATTGCGCCCAGTTGCACCAGCACATCGGTGTCCGAGAGCGCGGCGCGCAGCGCGGCGGCTTCGGGGCCGGCGATGGCCACCACCGCCATGTCCTGGGCCCGTGCCGCAGCGACCAGGGCCGGAGCTTCGGGCTCGCCCTCAGGGTCCAGCCAGAGCAGCAGGTCGCCGGGATGCCCCAGGGTCTGCACTTGGCGGCTCAGTGCCGCCGGGCCACTGAGCTCGCCCAGCTGCGGCGTCAGCGCCAGCGCGGCGAGCCCGGGGCGGTCCTGTTCGAATTGGCTGAGCAGCAGCGCGGCGAACTGGGCCGCGTCGGCCTGCGCGAGGCCGCTGCCGGCGCAGAGCAGGCGCGAGCCCGCGGTCAGGCTGGCCACCATCATCTGCGCGGCGGTGCTCAGCGGCTTGGTCAGCTGCTCGGCGGCCTGGTAGAGCAGGTCGGCAGATTCGAAGAACTGCTGCTGCAGTCGGGTCTCAAGCATGGTCAGGGATTATCCGGTGTCATCCAGCGTCGAACGCGGCCTGCAGCCATTGCAGGTCGTTACCGTCGATGGCAATCACGTCGAAGCGACAGGGCGGTGGACTGGCGTGGCGCAGCAGATAGGTCTGCGCGGCGCGGACCAGCCGGCGCTGCTTCTGCGTGCCGACGGTCGCTGCGGCGCCGCCGTGCGCTCCGCCTTGCCGCACACGCACCTCGACGAAGACCAGACAGCCGGCGCGCGGGTCGCGCATCACCAGATCGATCTCGCCGGCCGGCCGGCGCGGACCGCCCCCCACTCGATAATTCCGCTCGACCAGCTTCAGGCCCTGCGCTTCCAGAAAACGCAGCGCCCGCTCCTCACCTTCCTGACCCTTTGCGCGGGTCGTCAGCCAAGCCCACATGCAAGCCGCTCCCGACCTTTGTCTTGCCGCCGCCGCGCAGGCCGCCGGCGGCCAGCAGTATCCGGCCGGCTGCCTGTACGTGATCGCATCGCCGATCGGCAATCTCGCCGACATCAGCCTGCGCGCGCTGCATGTGCTCGGGCTGGTCGACGCGCTGGCCTGCGAGGACACCCGCATCAGCGCCCAACTACTGCGCCACTACGGGCTGCACAAGCCCTTGCTGGCGGTGCACGAGCACAACGAGCGCGAGGCCGTCGAGCAGCTCGCCACCCGCCTGCGGCGCGGCGAGCGCATCGGCCTGGTCAGTGATGCCGGCACGCCCGCCGTCAGCGACCCCGGCGCCCGCCTGGTGCAGGGTCTGCGCGAGCAGGGCCTGCGCTGCATCCCGATTCCCGGCGCCAGCAGCGCGCTGGCCGCGCTCTCGGTGGCCGGCGACGCCGAGGCCGCCGGCTTCGACTTCATCGGCTTCCTGCCGCCCAAGGGCGAGGCGCGCAAGGCGGGGCTGCAGCGCCTGGCGGGCCAGGCGCGCACCCAGGTGCTGTTCGAGGCGCCGCACCGCGTGCAGCAGTTCGTCGCCGAGTTGGCCGCCGCGGCCCCCGGGCAGACCTTGAGCATGGCGCGCGAGCTGACCAAGCAGTTCGAGCAGATCGAGAGCCTGCCGACGGCCGACTGGCCGGCCCGCCTGCAGCAGCTGGAAGCCGAGGGCGCGGCGCGCGGCGAGTTCGTCTGGCTGCTGCATGCGGCGCCGCCGCAGATCGAGGCCGAGGGCATCGGCGCCGCCGCCGAGCGCCTGCTGGCCGCCTTGCTGCCGCTGCTGCCCACCAAGCAGGCGGTCGCGCTGGTGGCCGAGCATTGCGGGGCGGCGCGCAATGCCGTCTACGCCAGAGCCCTGGCGCTGAAAAAGGACGGGGCCGACGGATGACAATCGGCGCATGAACGCACCCGACGCCATGTTGGCCGCCCTGGCCGCGGCCCAGGAGCAGCTGCTCCTGCCCTTCGGCCTGGACGATGCCGCCCTGGACCGCACGCTGAAGCTGATCACCGCGCACCGCGTGGACGACGCCGACCTCTACTTCCAAACCACGCGCGCCGAGGGCTGGAGCCTGGAGGAGGGCATCGTGAAGAGCGGCAGCTTCAGCATCGACCAGGGCGTGGGCGTGCGCGCGGTGGTCGGCGAGAAGACCGCCTTCGCCTACTCCGACAGCCTGAGCGAGGCGGCACTGGCCGACTGCGCGACCACCGTGCGTTCGATCGCCGCGGCCGGCCAGTCGCGCCGCGTGAAGCTCGATCCGCGCCGGGCCCGGGGCCTGCAGCTCTACGGCCGCGACGACCCGATCGCCAGCCTGGATTCGACCGCCAAGGTGGCGCTGCTGGAGAAGGTCGAGCGCCTAGCCCGTGCCAAGGATCCGGCGATCGTGCAGGTGATGGCCGGCCTGGCCGCCGAGCACGAGCTGGTGCTGATCGCCCGTGCCGACGGCCTGCGCGCTGCCGATGTGCGGCCGCTGGTGCGCCTGTCGCTGACGGTGATCGCCGAGCGCAACGGGCGCCGCGAGCTTGGCAGCAGCGGCGGCGGCGGGCGCTTCGGTCTGGCTTATTTCAGCGATGCGGTGATCCAGGGCTATGTGGACCAGGCGGTCGGCGCGGCGCTGACCAATCTGGAAAGCCGCCCGGCGCCTGCGGGCGAGATGACCGTGGTGCTGGGCCCGGGCTGGCCCGGCGTGCTGCTGCACGAGGCCGTTGGCCATGGCCTGGAGGGCGACTTCAACCGCAAGGGCAGCTCGACCTTCGCCGGCCGTCTGGGTGAGCGCGTGGCGGCCAAGGGCGTCACCGTGCTCGACGACGGCACCATCCCCGACCGCCGCGGCAGCCTGAACATCGACGACGAGGGCCATGCGACGCAGAAGAATGTGCTGATCGAGGACGGCATCCTGGTCAACTACATCCAGGACGCGATGAACGCGCGCCTGATGAAGCGCGCCGCCACCGGCAACGGCCGCCGCGAGAGCTATGCGCACCTGCCCATGCCGCGCATGACCAACACCTACATGCTGGGCGGCGACCAGGACCCGGCGGAGATCATCGCCAGCATCGACCGCGGGCTTTACGCGACGAACTTTGGCGGCGGCCAGGTCGACATCACCAGCGGCAAGTTCGTGTTCTCGGCGAGCGAGGCCTTCTGGGTCGAGAAGGGCAAGATCCTCTACCCGGTGAAGGGTGCGACCATCATCGGCAATGGGCCCGAGAGCCTGACCCGCGTCAGCATGATCGGCAACGATATGCAGCTGGATTCCGGCGTCGGCGTCTGCGGCAAGGAAGGGCAGTCGGTGCCAGTCGGTGTCGGGCAGCCGACGCTGCGCATCGACGGACTCACGGTGGGCGGCACGGCTTGAAGCTTGCTCCGGCAGGGCTGTGAGCGTGCAGGCCCTGGTGATGGACCATTGGCGCTGGCGGGCCGAACAATCGACCCCGGCCTGGATTGCACCGGACGGCTGCCGCGATCTGCTCTGGCGACAGCGACCCGGTGAGGCGCCGGTGTTGCTGAGCGCGCCACGGGTTGCCAGAGCCTATGCGGTGAGTCCTAGGGTCGGCGAGGCCTTTGAGGGCCTGCGCTTTGAGCCGGGCGCGCAGTTCGATGCCAGCCGCTTTGCCGACTATGTGGCGCAGACCGGCTGCGATTCACTTCAGGGTGTACGGGACTGGGTCGCGCACGAGGTGCGCTGTGCGCCCGGTGTCCGCGAGGCCTTGCAGGCCTTGGCGCTTGCACCCGGCGTGTCGCAGGCCGCCCGTGCGCTGGGCGTGGCACCGCGCAGCCTGAGCCGGCTGTTGCGACAGGCGGGCTTGCCCGCACCCATGGCATGGCGACGCCTTGCGCGCCTGCGCCGCACGACGCGCGCCTGGCTAAGCCCCGGAATCGGCGCTCGCCCTGCCCTCGCCGACTTGGCCCTCGAGCAGGGCTATGCCGACCAAGCGCATCTGAACCGGGAGTTCCAGGCCTGGTTGGGCCTGAGTCCGACGCAGTTGCTGCGCAATGCGTCGGCTTGGTCCGGGCTGCTGGCGCCGGGCTATGGCGATGCCATGGGGGAGCAAATCTCCACCCAGAAGCCGTTGCAGTCGGCCACATAGGCCACCGTCTGGCCCCATTCCATGCGTTGCGGCGCCTGCAGGGGCAAGGCGCCTGCCGCGACGGCGCGTTCGAAGGCCGCCGCAACCTCGAGCGTGGTGAAGGCGACCTCGGAGCAGGGTGCCTTCACATCGGGCGCTGCCGGGGACTTGCCCAGCTCTCGCAGCAGGGATTTGGCACAGAAAGCCAAAGCGGTGCTGCCGGTGGCGAGTTGGCCGAACTGGCCACTCTCGTCCACAAAGCTCGCGGTCTGACCGAAGGCTTTCTCGTAGAACGCCAAGGTGGCGCGAACATCGTCCACGTAAAGGATGACGTAACCCAGTTGCATGCATGCTCCAGAGGGAAGGGGGAGGGCATCCAGCTTAGTGAGGCGGCCAACAGCAGTCTTGGACAAATCGGCCAGACGACGGTTCCAGGCTCAACAAGGTCTGTCCCCTCGCAAGCCTCGCTCCGTCCCTTGCGAAAAGGCGAGCGCGCTCAGGCTGGTACATTGATCGTCATGTCCCGCGCCTGCTTCTTTTATTTTTGGTTCTTTCCCCGCCCCGGCGGTGGAGAGGTCTGAAGGCGCGCGCCGCAGAACCCCAAATCCACGAAACCGCCGGGCCCGAAAGCCCGGCGGTTTTTTTCCGCCCCAAGAAAGACCGCGATGAGCCCGCTCTACACCCCCGACGACCGCACCAGCCGTACCGACGACCAGCGCATCGTCGATGTCACGCCCCTGCCGCCGCCCGAGCACCTGATCCGCTTCTTCCCGATCAAGGGCACGCCGATGGAGAAGCTGGTGCTGGAGACGCGCCAGAGCATCCGCGACATCCTGGCCGGCAAGGACGAGCGCCTGCTGGTCGTCGTCGGCCCCTGCTCGATCCACGACCCGAACGCGGCGATCGAGTACGCGCGCCGGCTTAAGCCCTTGCGCGACAAGTACCGCGACCGCCTGGAGATCGTCATGCGCGTCTATTTCGAGAAGCCGCGCACCACGGTGGGTTGGAAGGGCCTGATCAACGATCCGTATCTGGACGAGAGCTACCGCATCGACGAGGGCCTGCGCATCGCCCGCCAGCTGCTGCTGGAGATCAATCGCCTGGGCGTGCCGGCCGGCTCGGAGTTCCTCGACGTGATCTCGCCGCAGTACATCGGCGACCTGATCGCCTGGGGCGCGATCGGCGCGCGCACGACCGAGAGCCAGGTGCACCGCGAGCTGTCCTCCGGCCTGTCGGCGCCGATCGGCTTCAAGAACGGCACCGACGGCAATATCAAGATCGCGGCCGACGCGATCCAGGCCGCGGCGCGCCCGCACCATTTCCTGTCGGTGCACAAGAACGGCCAGGTGGCCATCGTGCAGACCAAGGGCAACAAGGACTGCCACACCATCCTGCGCGGCGGCAAGGCGCCGAACTACGACGAGGCCAGCATCGACGCGGTCTGCACCGAACTGGTCGCCGCCAAGCTGCCGCAGCGACTGATGGTCGACTGCAGCCATGCGAACAGCAGCAAGCAGCACGAGCGCCAGCTCGTCGTCGCCGAGGAACTGGCGCGGCAATGGCGGGCCGGCCGTCGCCAGGTCTTCGGCGTGATGGTCGAGAGCCATCTGACCGGCGGCGCGCAGAAATTCAGTCCGGGCAAGGACGACCCGGCGCAGCTCGAATACGGCAAGAGCATCACCGACGCCTGCATCGATTGGCCGCAGACCGAAGGCCTGCTGGCCAATCTGGCGGCGGCGGTGAAGCCTTGACCCTTACTGCGAGGCGAGCAGGGCTTCCATCTCGTCGATGATGGCGTCCATGCGCTGGATCACCGCCTGGTAGGGCGCGGCCGAGTTCATGTCCAGCCCGGCCGCCTTCAGCGACTCGACCGGCGCCTTGCTGCCCCCCGCGCGCAGCACGTCGAGATAGGTCTCGCGGACCTTGGTGTCGCTGCCCGCCGCCACGATGCGGTCGGCGAAGAACTGCGCCGCCGCCATCGAGGTTGCGTACTGGTAGACGTAGAAGCCGCGGTAGAAGTGCGGGATGAAGGCCCATTCCTGGCAGTACTGCGGGTCGATCTTCATCACGCCCTGCGCGTCGCCGTGGTAGTCCTTCAGCAGACCGCAGTAGATCTCGGTCATGCGCTTGCCGCTGAGCGACTCACCCGCCTGCACCGCGTCATGCGTGCGCAGCTCGAACTCGGCGAACATGGTCTGGCGGAAGTAGGTGCCGCGCAGGCGCTCCAGTTCGTGGCCGAGCAGGTAGAGCTTCTCTTCCTTGCTCTTCGCCTGGGTCAGCATGTGCTTGGACAGCAGCACCTCATTGGTGATCGCGGCGATCTCGGCGAGGAACAGCGGGTAGCTGGCGGTCTCGAAGGGCTGGTTCTGGTTGGCCAGCACGGTGTGCATGCCATGGCCCCACTCGTGGACCAGGGTGGACACGCTGTCGTAGTCGTCGTGGTGGTTCAGGAAGACCAGCGGCGTGAGCCCGTAGACGCCCATCTGGTAGGCGCCGCCGCTCTTGCCTTCGGCCGGCAGCACATGCATCGCGCGCTCGCCGAGCACGCGCTTGAGCTCGGTCTGGTAATGGCTGCCCAGCGGCGCCGTGGCGGCCAGCGCCAGGCGCTTGGCCTCGTCGATCGGGTAGCTCGTGTCTCGCTTCACCAGCGCCGGATAGATGTCGTAGTAGTGCAGGTCCGGCAGCGCCAGCATCTTCTGGCGCAGCTTGAAGTAGCGGTGCAGGGTCGGCAGGCCTTTGCGGGTCTCGGCGACCAGGCTGCGGTAGACCGACTCCGGCACCTCGTCGGCAGCCAGGCTGGCGGCGACGGCGCTGGGATGCTTGCGCAACTTGGCCATCACCACGTTGTCCTGCACCGCGGTGCCTAGGGTCACGCCGAAGGTGTTCTCGAACTGGCCCAGCGAGGAGAAGAAGCTGTCGAAGACCTGCTTGCGCACCGCGCGGTCCGGGTGCTGGCGCCAGCGGCCGTAGCTGGTGTCGTCGATCTTCACGTCCTTGCCGTCGATCTGCACCGAGGGCCAGCGCATGTCGACGTCGACCAGCAGGGTGCGCGCCTGGCCGGTGGCCGAACGCACCGGCGACAACGCGGCGATCGCGGCCTCGGCCTCGGCGCCCAGGGTGTGCGGCTGCAGGCGCAGGATGTGGCGCAGGCGCACCGCATGCTTGGCCAGGCCAGCGTCCGCCTTCTGGAAGGCGGCGACCTTCTTCGCGCCCAGGGCCTGGATCTCGGGGTCGACCCAGGCGGTGGCGGCGCCGAACTCGCCGGCCAGTTGGCCCATCAGGCCGGTGCGCTCCTGGTTGCGCTGCAGGCGGTTGTCCGTGCTCTGCAGGCCATAGGCGTAGACCCAGAGCTTCTCCAGGCGCTGGTAGGCGGTGCTCAGGCGGTCCAGGCCCTTGCGCAGGCTGGCGGCGTCGCGGCCCAGCGTGCCCTTGAGCTTGGCGAGCTCGGGCAGCTCGGCGATCGCGGCCTTGCGGGCCGTGTCCCAGGCCTCGTCGCTGGCGTAGACGGGCGTCAGGTCCCAGACCAGGGGGTCCGGGGTGCTCTGGGCCTGGGCGTGCAGGCCGCAGGCCAGCAGGGCGGCGGCCAACAGGGGGCGGAGGGTGTGCTTCATGGAATGGGGGGAGCTGCAGCAAAGCTGCGCATGCTGCCAGCCTCCGTCACCCATCCGTAAAGTCAGGCCGTGAAACCCCGCAGAATCCCGCCCCTTGAAGCCGGGGGTGTCGTCCCCAGATCCGCGGCACGGCCATCGATTACGACAAGAAAACCATGAGCAAGCACACCCATGCCTTCCAAGCCGAGGTCAAGCAGATCCTGCACCTCGTCACGCACAGCCTGTACTCGAACAAGGAAATCTTCCTGCGCGAGCTGATCTCCAATGCCTCCGACGCCTGCGACAAGCTGCGTTTCGAGGCCCTGGACAAGGCCGAGCTCTTCGAGGACCAGCCGAATCTGGAGATCCGCCTGCTGGTCGACAAGGAGAAGCGCACGCTGACCCTCCGCGACAACGGCATCGGCATGAGCGCCGAGGAGGCGGTCGCCCACCTGGGCACGATCGCCAAGAGCGGCACGCGCGACTTCATGGCCCAGCTCGGCGACGACAAGAAGGGCGACGCGAACCTGATCGGCCAGTTCGGCGTCGGTTTCTACTCGGGTTTCATCGTTGCCGACCGCATTACGGTGGAAAGCCGGCGCGCCGGCGTCGACAAGGCTCAGGGCGTGCGCTGGTCCAGCGAAGGCACCGGCGAGTTCGAGGTCGAGACCATCGAGCGTGCCGAGCGCGGCACCGATGTGATCCTGCATCTGCGTGAGGGCGAGGACGAGTTCCTGCAGCCCTGGAAGCTGCGCTCCGTCGTCGGCAAGTACAGCGACCACATCAGCCTGCCGGTGCTGCTCCGCAAGGAGAGCTGGGATGCCGAGAAGAACGAGTATGTCGTCACCGACGAATGGGAGACCGCGAACAAGGCCTCGGCGCTGTGGACGCGCAGCAAGAGCGAGATCAGCGAGGAGCAGTACCAGGAGTTCTACAAGACCCTGAGCCATGACAGCGCCGCGCCGCTGGCTTACACGCACAACCGCGTCGAGGGCCGCAGCGAGTACACGCAGCTGCTCTACATCCCGGCCAAGGCGCCCTTCGACCTCTGGAACCGCGACAAGAAGCCGGGCGTCAAGCTGTACGTGAAGCGCGTCTTCATCATGGACGATGCCCAGGAGTTGATGCCGACCTATCTGCGTTTCGTGCGCGGCGTCATCGACTCGGCCGACCTGCCGCTGAACGTGTCGCGCGAGCTGCTGCAGGAAAGCCGCGACGTGAAGGCGATCCGCGAGGGCAGCACGAAGAAGGTGCTGTCCATGCTGGAGCAACTGGCGCACAGTGAGGTTCCCGAGGACAAGGCCAAGTACCAGGGCTTCTGGAGCGAGTTCGGCGCCGTGCTCAAGGAAGGCATGGGCGAGGACTTCCCCAATCAGGAGCGCATTGCCAAGCTGCTGCGCTTCGCGTCCACCCATGCGACGGAAGGTGTCTGCCTGGCCGACTATGTGTCGCGCATGAAGGATGGCCAGGAGCACATCTACTTCATCACCGCCGACAACCTGGCCGCTGCGCAGAGCAGCCCGCAGCTGGAGATCTTCCGCAAGAAGGGCCTGGAAGTGCTGCTGCTGGTCGACCGCGTCGACGAATGGATGCTGAGCTACCTCAACGAGTTCGACGGCAAGCCGCTGCAGTCGGTCGCCAAGGGTTCGGCAGACCTGGGCAAGCTGCAGGACGAGGACGAGAAGAAGGCCGCCGAGCAAGCGGCCGAGGCCTTCAAGCCGGTGCTGGACAAGTTGAAGGACGCACTCAAAGACCGCGCCAAGGACGTGCGCGTGAGCACCCGCTTGGTCGACTCGCCCGCCTGCATCGTCGTCGAGGAAGGCGATATGTCGGCCCATCTGGCGCGCCTGCTCAAGCAGGCCGGCCAGGAGGCGCCGGACACCAAGCCGACGCTCGAGGTCAACCCCGAGCACGCGCTGGTCAAGGCCCTGGATGGTCACCCGCGCTTCGACGATCTGGCCCAGGTGCTGTTCGACCAGGCCTTGCTCGCCGAAGGCGGCAATCTTGCCGACCCGGCCGCCTATGTGAAACGGGTCAACGCCTTGCTGCTGGGCTGATCGCTTGACGCCCGAGGCGGTCCTCGCCCTCGCGCCCGACGAGTCCTCCGCCAAGGCGGCGCGAGGCCTGCTGGGCGCTGGGCAGTGGCCGCTGCTGGGCGCGAGCGAGCAGGCGATCTGGGGCGAATGCCAGGGCAGCGGCAGCAAGCCCTACCAGGCGCAGATCGACCGCGCCGGCCCGGCCTTCCGCTGCAGCTGCCCGAGCCGCAAATTCCCTTGCAAACATGGGCTGGCCCTGCTACTGCTGCAGGTCCAGCAGCCGGAGCGCTTCCAGGTCGGCGAGCCGCCCGCCTGGGTTGCCGATTGGCTGCAATCGCGCCAGCAGCGCGCCAGCAAGCAGATCGAGAAAGTCGAGCAGGCGCAGGCCGCCGCGCCGGCTGACCCACAGGCCGCCGAACGCCGCGAGGCCAGGCGCTGGCAGCGCCTGCGCGACGGCGCCGACGAGCTGCAACGCTGGCTGGCCGACCAGCTAGCCCAGGGCCTGGCTGCCAGCGCCGGCCAGCCCGAGGCATTGCGTGCCTGGCGCAGCCAGGCGGCCCGTCTTGTCGACGCACAGGCCCCCGGCCTGGCGGCGCGCCTGCTGGCGGCCGCCGATCGCCTGCAGGCCGGGCCGGCCGAGGTCGAGGCCGTGCTCTTGCAGCTCGGCCTGCTGCAGCTCTTGCTCGACGCTCTTCGTGAGCATGAGCGCCTGCCGCCTGCGCAGCAGGCCCTGCTGCACACGGTGATCGGCTGGCCGCTGGAGCGCAGCGACTGGCTGGCGGCGACGCCGGCCGAACCCGAGTCCTGGTATGTGCTCGGCGTCGCGCTGCAGGATCGCGAGGCCGGTCTGCAGGAGCGCCGTTGCTGGCTGCAAAGCCTGCGCGACGGCCGCCGCGCGCTGCTGCTCGAGCACCGCCACGGCAGCGCCGGCGGCTTCGAGCAGGCCTGGCTGCCGGGCAGCCGCGTGCAGGCCCTGCTGCATGCGCACCCGGCCGCCGGTAGTGCGCGTTATCTGTGCAGCCAGCAGCTCGCGCCGCCCGAACCGGCGGTGCCGCCGGCAGCGCTGCTGGACGACGAATGGCAACGCGTTGCCGAGGGCCTCGCGCTAAATCCCTGGCAAAGCCAGCACCCGCTGCTGCTGCCCGCTGCTGTGCCGCTGGCCGATGACCATCTATGGACAGGCGCCCAGCGCCTGCCCTTGCGGCTCGCCGAGGCCGAGCGCTGGAACTTGCTGGCGCTCAGCGGCGGCCATCCGCTGTGCTTGAGCGCCGAATGGGACGGCGAGGCACTGCGCCCGCTCGCCGCCTGGCAGCAAGGGGAGCTGCGATGGCAAGCCTGAGCCAGCTGCGACCCCTGGCCCTGCTGGGCACTCAGCGCGCCGCCTGGCCGAGCTGGGCTGGACCGGCACCCTTGCGCGAGCTGCTCGAGCAGCTGACCCAGGCCCGCGACGCCGAGGCCTTGTTGCGCGTCGCCGCCGTGCTCGGCAGCTGCGCGCGCGCCGGCGGGCCGGCCGCCGCGGCCTTCGCGCTGCCACCGCCGGCGCCCGAGGACCAGCAGCCCGCGTTGCCGGACGGCCGGCTGCACCAGGCCATCGCCGCGCTCTGGTTGCTGAATCCACCGCCGCGGTTCTGGCTGACCCTGTTCGACGGCCTCGCCGCGCAGGGCCTGCGCCTGCCCGAGCGCTGGCTGCCCCTGGCCCTGCAGCTGGCCGAGCGCCAGACCGCGCTGCGCACCGCAGTGCAAGCGGTGCTGGGCGAACGCGGCCGCTGGCTGCAGGCGCTGCGCCAGGGCAGGGATGTCGCGACGGCTCCTGAGGGCGACGCGCCATGGCAGACCGGCAGCTTCGTCGAGCGCCAGGCCTGGCTGCGTGCCGAGCGCGCCCGCGATCCGGCCGCGGCCCGCGAGCGCCTGGCGGCCAGCCTGCGCGAGCTGCCGGCCAAGGAGCGCGCCGAGTTCGCCGCGCTGCTTGCGCCGCAGCTGCAAGCGGGCGACGAAGCCTTGCTCGACAGCCTGCGCGCCGACCGTGCGCAGGCGGTGCGCCAGCAAGGTCTGGCCCTGTTGCTGCGCCTGCCGCAAGCGGCCTACACGCAGCGCGCTTGCGCGCGCCTGGCGGCCTGCCTGCGCAGCGATCGCGGCTGGCTAGGCGGCACGCGCTGGCACATCGAACCGCCTGCCGAGCCGGGCGCCGACTGGGCGGCCGAACAGATCGAGTCCGCGCTGCCCAAGGGCGAGAGCCTGGGCCAGCGCGCCTGGTGGCTGTTGCAGCTGGTGCGCCAGGTGCCGCTGGCCTGGTGGACGCAGCACACCGGCATGGACGCCGCCGCGCTGCGCAGCTGGGCCGAACGCTGCGACTGGGCCGAGGCCTTGCTGCGCGGCTGGCGCGAGGTCCTGATCGCTGCGCCCGAGGCCGACTGGGTAAGTGCCTGGCTGACCGACTGGCCGCGCCATGCCGGCACCGACGGTCTGCCCGCGCTGCTGCTGCAGCTGCCGGTCGCACAGCGCGAGCTGCACTGGCGGCGCATCGCCGGCGCGCCGGGCAGCCAGCAGCAGGCCCTGCTGGAGCAGCTGCAGCCCGGCGAGACCCTGTCCGCCGCCTTCTCGATGGAGCAGCTGCCGCTGCTCATGCAATGCCTGCGCGAGCCCAGTCACAGCCAGACCTATCTGCTGCGCAGCCTGGGCCCTGCCTGGTTGGCGGTGCTGCATGTGGACGCGCTGCGCGCACTGCAGCAAGGCCTGCCCGGCTGGCAGGCCTTGCCCGAGGCGCAGACCCTGCCCTTGCTGGCTGCCATTGTTGAGTCGCGACTGGCGTTGGAAGAATTCAAGGAGCATCGGAAATGAGCGACACCGTCTTGCAAGGACTGGTTCCAGGTCTGTTTGCTTTACTTGGGGCCTTCATCGGGGCGATGTTGCTTCGCCGAACTGAGTACGAGAAATGGTTGCGTCAGGAACGGACTCAGGCCTTTGCGGCCTTTCTTCGCGAATTGCATGACACGCGTCTAGCGGCAACTCATCTTTTCTACGATTTGCCCGGCGACAAGCAGGAAAGAAGCATGAGGGTCACTGAGGCATTTGCTCGACTGCAGAAACCGCTTGCCATCGCACGTCTGTTCGCCAGCAGTTCAGCGCGTGTGGAACTGTCTTCTTTAGTCAATGACATCTGGCTTTACTGCTCGTCTACCGAGGGGCCCGCAGACCATGCGATGCAGATAAAGGGATGCATGGAGAGGGCTCAAACGCTCGTTGAGCGCGAGTTGGAGCGGATGCCAAGAACTGTTCGTTGGCCTTTCTGACACTGCAGCCTGCATGTGCAGCCTGCGCTACTAACCGGAACTACCTAAATGAGCACCACCGTGCTGCGCCAGCATGCCGAACAGCAGTTCGCCGAGGAGCTGGCCGAGCTGGCCCGGCTCGACGGCCAGTCCAGGCCGCCAAACTGGCGGCTCAGCCCGCAGGCCGTGCTGCGCTACCTGATGGGCGGCCGCCTGAGCAGCGGTCTGGAGATCCAGCCCAAGTACATCGGCTCGTCTCGGCTGATGGAGGTGGCGATCGCCACCCTGGCCACCGACCGCGCCTTGCTGCTTTATGGCCTGCCGGGTACCGCGAAGAGCTGGGTCGCCGAGCACCTGGCGGCGGCGATCAGCGGCGACTCCACCTTGCTGGTGCAGGGCACCGCCGGCACCGCCGAGGAGCAGCTGCGTTACGGCTGGAATTACGCGCAGCTGCTCGCCAACGGACCGTCGGAGGCGGCGCTGGTGCCCAGCCCGCTGATGCGCGCGATGCGCCAGGGCCAGATCGCCCGCGTCGAGGAGCTCACGCGCATTCCCGCCGAGGTGCAGGACAGCCTGATCACCGTGCTGTCGGAAAAGACCCTGCCGGTGCCCGAGCTGGGCATGGAGGTGCAGGCGCGGCCTGGCTTCTCGCTGATCGCCACCGCCAACAACCGCGACAAGGGCGTCAACGAGTTGTCGGCGGCGCTGAAGCGGCGCTTCAACACCGTGGTGCTGCCGCCGCCGGCCAGCGAGGACGAGGAGGTCGCCATCGTCAGCCGCCGCGTCGCCGAGATGGGCCGCGCGCTGCAGCTGCCGGCGCAGGCGCCGGCGCTGCAGGAGGTGCGCCGCGTGGTGCAGATCTTCCGCGAGCTGCGCAGCGGCCAGACGGCCGATGGCAAGTCGCAGCTGAAGTCGCCAAGCAGCACGCTGTCGACCGCCGAGGCGATCTCGGTGATCAACCAGGGCCTGGCGCTGGCCGGGCATTTCGGCGACGGCCAGCTGCGCGCCGCCGACCTCGCCGCCGGCCTGGTCGGCGCGGTGATCAAGGACCCGGTGCAGGACGCGCTGGTCTGGCGCGAGTACCGCGAGGCGGTGCTCAAGGAACGCAGCGACTGGAAGGATCTGTACCGCGCCTGCCGGGACTTCGACTGAGCCATGAAGCTGCTCGGCGTCCGCCACCATGGTCCGGGCTGCGCGCGCAGCCTGCTGCGCCTGTTCGACGACTGGCGGCCGGACTGCGTGCTGGTCGAGGGCCCGCCCGAGGCCGAGGCGCTGCTCGGCCACCTCGCTGCTGACGGCCTGCAGCCGCCGGTGGCCCTGCTCAGCCATGCGCTCGACCAACCGTCGCGCGCCTGCTACCACCCGTTCGCCTTGTTCTCGCCGGAATGGCAGGCGCTGCGCTGGGCGGTGCGCGCCGGCGTGGTGGCTCGCTTCATCGACCTGCCGCGGGCGATCGACCTGGCGCTGCCGGCCGACGAGCTGCACGAACCCGGTCCCGACCCGCTGCAGCAGCTGGCCGAGGCGGCCGGCCAGCCGGATGCCGAGCTGTGGTGGAACCAGCTGGTCGAGGAGCGCGGCGATGGCGACGTGCCGTTCGCGGCGATCGAGGAGGCGATGGCCGCGCTGCGCGGCGAGCTGGCGTTGCCCCTGCCGCGCCGCGAGGCGCTGCGCGAGGCCTGGATGCGGCAATGCCTGCGCGCCGCGCAGAAGGAGGGCTTCGAGCGCATCGCGGTGGTCGTCGGCGCCTGGCATCTGCCGGCACTGCGCTGTGATGCGAGCAGCGCGAAGGCCGACGCGGCCTTGCTCAAGGGCCTGGAGAAGATCAAGATCGCCTGCACCTGGGTGCCCTGGACGCATCGCCATCTGCTGCGTGCCAGCGGCTATGGCGCCGGCATCGAGGCACCGGGCTGGTGGGCGCATCTATGGCAGCACCCGCAGCCGGCCGATCGTGCGCCGCGCTGGCTGGCCCGCGTCGCGGCGCTGCTGCGCGAACGCGATCTGGACTGCGCCTCGGCCCAGCTGATCGACGCCGCCCGCCTGGCCGACAGCCTGGCGGCGCTGCGCGGCCTGCCGCAGCCCGGGCTGGCCGAACTGAATCAGGCCTGCAGCGCGGTGCTGGCCATGGGCGACGACGCGCTGCTGCGCTTTCTGCACGAGGCCCTGGTGGTCGGCGAGCAGCTCGGCCAGGTGCCGCCCGAGGTGCCGGCCGTGCCGCTGCAGCGCGATCTGGAGGCGGCGCAGCGCCGCCTGCGCCTGAAGCCGGAGGCGACGCGCAAAAGCCTGGACCTGGACCTGCGCGAGCCCGCTGGCCTGGAGCGCAGCCTGCTGCTGCACCGTCTGCTGCTGCTCGAACTGCCCTGGGGCGAACCGGCGCAGGCCGGGCGCACGGCGCGCGGCAGCTTCCACGAGGTCTGGAGCCTGCAATGGCAGCCCGAGTTCGCGCTGCGCTTGATCGAGCTCAGCCGCTACGGCGCGACGCTGGAGCAGGCGGCCTGCGCCCGCGTCGCCGAGCGCGCCGCCGCGCTGCAGGGCCTGGGCGAGCTGGCGAGCCTGCTGGAGCGCTGCCTGCTGGCCCAGCTGGACGGCGCGGTGCGCTGCGCGACCAGCGCGCTGCAGGAACGGGCGGCGCGCCAGGGCGATGTGCCGCAGCTGCTCGCGGCGCTGCCGCCGCTGGCCCAGGCGCAGCGCTATGGCAGCGTGCGCCAGACCGACAAAAGCCTGGTCGCCGAGGTCTTCGACGGCCTGCTGCTGCGCGCGGCGCTGGGCCTGCCGCTGGCCGTGCAGCAGCTCGGCGACGAGGCCGCCGCCGAGCTGCTGCCCCGGCTGCGCGCCGCTCATGCGGCGCAGGCCCTGCGCGGCCGCGATGAGGGTTCGGCCTGGGCGGCGGCGCTGCGCGCGGTGGCGGCCAGCGACGGCGGCGCGCACCCGCTGCTGCAGGGCCTGGCGCTGCGCCTCTTGCTCGACGACGGCGAGCTGGACGCCGCCGCTGCCGCCTTGGCCATGGCGCTGCGCCTGTCCCCCGGTGGCGACCCTGGCGCGGCGGCCGCCTGGCTGGAGGGCTTTCTGAACGGCAACGCCGCCGTGCTGCTGCACGACGCCCGGGTCTGGCAGTTGCTCGACGACTGGCTGGCTGGCCTGGCCGACGAGCATTTCCTGCGCGCGCTGCCGCTGGTGCGCCGCGCCTTCAGCAGCTTTGCGGCCAGCGAGCGCCGCGATCTTGGCCAGCGCGCCGCCCAGGGTCTGCAGGCGGCGGCGCCGGCCAGCGCCGAAACCGGCTGGGGCAACGAGGCGCGCGCGCTGCTGCCCTTGCCGCTGCTGCGCCAGCTACTTGGGGTGAGTGCATGAGCACGCCGGGCCGTTCCCAAGTGCGAATCCCGGAGCGCTCTGCGCGGAGGGTTGTCCAGTGAACGACGACGAGCGCCTGCGCCGCTGGCGCCTGGCCCTGGGCAGCGAGGCCGAGTCCAGCTGCGGCCCCGCCGGCGACGGCGCCTGGACCGAGATGGACCGGGCGCTGTGCGCGCTTTACGAGCCCGAGGGGCCGAACGGCTTGCGCGCCAAGGGCGGTCGTGGCGGCTCGGCGCCCTCGGTGGCGCGCTGGCTGGGCGATATCCGCCAGTACTTCCCGAGCAGCGTGGTGCAGCTGATGCAGCGCGACGCGCTGGAACGCCTGAACCTGCAGCAGATGCTGCTCGAACCCGAGCTGCTCAAGCAGGTGCAGCCCGATGTCAATCTGGTCGCGCAACTGATCGCGTTGCGCCAGCTGATCCCGTCCAAGACCCGTGCCACCGCGCGCCTGGTCGTGCAGCAGGTCGTCGACGAGCTGATGCGCCGGCTCGACGAGCCGCTGAGGAGCGCGGTGCGCGGCGCGCTGGACCGCGCGCAGCGCAATCGCCGTCCGCGACTGGCCGAGGTCGACTGGCCGCGGACCATCCGCGCCAATCTGCGCCATTACCAGCCGGCCTTGCGCACCGTGCTGCCGGAGACCCTGCATGGCTTCGGCCGCAAGGCGCGCCGGCCGCAGCGCGAGCTGGTGCTGTGCATCGACCAGAGCGGTTCGATGGCGAATTCCGTCGTCTACGCGAGCATCTTCGGCGCCGTGCTGACCAGCCTGCCGGCGCTGCGCACCCGCCTGGTGGTGTTCGACACCGCGGTGGTCGATCTCAGCGATCAGCTCGACGACCCGGTCGAGCTGCTGTTCGGCGTGCAGCTGGGCGGCGGCACCGACATCAATGGCGCGGTGGCCTATTGCCAGGGCCTGATCCAGGAGCCGCGCAACACCATCTTCGTGCTGATCTCCGATCTGATCGAGGGCGGTGTCGAGGGCCAGCTGCTGCGTCGTGCCGCCGAGCTGGTCGCCAGCGGCGTGCAGTGCGTGGCTTTGCTCGCCCTCAGCGACGAGGGCGCGCCGGTCTATGACGCCCAGCTCGCCCATGCGCTGGCCGGCCTCGGTGTGCCGTCCTTCGCCTGCACGCCGGATCGATTCCCGGCGCTGATGGCGGCGGCGATCCGCCGCGAGGACATCGGCGTCTGGGCGGCGGGCGAGGGCCTGGTGGCGAGGCGTTAAGCGAAGCCGTCGCCGTCGAAGTCGACCAAGTCGTCGTCGGCCTTGGGCGGGGCCGGCGGCGGCGCGTGCTGCATCGCCTCCAACTGCTCGGCGAGCAAGGCGGTCTGGTCCATCCAGTAATTCGGCGTGCCGAACCAGGGGAAGGCGATCGGGAACGCGGGATCGTTCCAGCGTCGCGCGATCCAGCCGCTGTGGTGAATCATGCGCAAGGTGCGCAGCGGCTCGATCAGGCGCAGCTCGCGGCGGTCGAAGTCGAGAACTTGCTCATAGCCATCGAGCAGGCTGGCGATCTGCCAGCGGGCCTGCGCGACGTCGCCGCTGAGCAGCATCCACAGGTCCTGCACCGCCGGGCCGGTGACGGCGTCGTCGAGATCGACGAAATGCGTGGCGCCGCCGGGTACGCAGAGCAGATTGCCCGGGTGGCAGTCGCCGTGCAGGCGCTGCAGGCGCAGCGCGGGCAGGCTGTCGAAGGCGGCCTGGATCGCGTTCAGGCAGCGGTCGACGACGGCCAACCATTTCGGTGCCAGGTCGGGCGGCAGTTCGCCGCTGTCGAGCACGAACTGCCGTGCGGCGTCACCGGGCGCGCGGCCGGCCCAGCGTGGCCGGTGCAGGAACTCGCGCTCGCGACCGACGCGATGGATCTGCGCCAGGAAGCGCCCCAGGCTTTCGAGCACCTCCGGGTCTTCGAGCTCCGGCGCGCGGCCGCCGCGCTTGGGCGAGACCGAGAAGCGCAGGCCTTGCCATTCGCCCAGGGTCGGCGGATCGCTCAGGCCGGGCCTCAGCCGCAGCGGCGGCACCGCCGGCACCTCGGCGGCGGCGAGGTCGAGCGCGAAGCGGTGCTCCTCCAGCAACTGCGCATTGCTCCAGCGCCCCGGCCGGTAGAACTTGGCGACGACCGGCTCCCCTTCCTCCAGGTGCACCAGGAAGACGCGGTTCTCGTACGAGTTCAGCTGCAGCAGGCGGCCATCGCCGCGCAGGCCCACGCTGTCCAGCGCGTCGAGCACGGCGCCGGGATCGAGTTCGGCGTAATCGAGGTTCAAGTCTTGTCGTCGTTGGCAGAGGAGGGCGGCGCATCATCCCCCAGCCATTCCTTGACTTCGGCCTGCACGCTGTCGACGAAGTCCTTGACCTGTCGCGCTTGATGCTTGATCCGGAAATCCCATTCGCCGAGGCGCGTCTCCACCGCCTCCTCGGCCTGGCTCAGCCAGTTCGGGTCGGGCAGGTGCAGGCGCGAGGTCACCGAGCCGGACTCCACGGTCTCGCGCCAGGCGCCGGCGCGCTCGGCGATGCGCAGCATGGCGGCGTTCTCCGAGAGTGCGTGGATCAGCAGGTAGCGCATCTGGCGGTTGCGCGCGTGCAGGCAGCACAGCTCGAACAGCCGGCTGCCCAGACCGCGACCGCGGTAGCGGCTGAGCACCGAGACGCCGAACTCCGCGGTGTCGACCCATTCCTCCAGCCGGCCGCCGCCGCGCGGGTAGGCCAGGTGGGCGACGGCGACCAGCTCCAGGCGGCGGTTGAACACGCCGAACAGTTCGTCGCGCTGGAAATCCAGTCCGAGCGCGTATTTCAGCAACTGGCTGTCGGCGATCGCGTGGCCGAAACGCAGGTAGCGGTCCTCGGGCGTCAGACCCTGCAGGTGCGCGGCGATGCGCTTGCGATGGCGGCGTGCCAGCGAGCGGATCGGCACCCGCCAGGGCGCGGACAGGCCCTCCAGCCAGCGGGAGCCGGGTGCGGCAGGCGAGGGCTGGGGGGAGGGCGCCAAGAAGCTTGTCCTGATCCGTAACTTGCTGGATCCGGTCGAACCCTGTTAGACTCGCCGGCTTTTCCGCGTCCAGCTGGGCTTTGGGCGCGGGATCTGTCCCGAGAGCCTGCACTCTACAAGCAGGACCGAAGGCAGCCTGAATCAAGCCCGCTACAGAGAATCTCATGAAGACCTTCAGCGCCAAGCCGGCCGAAGTGACGCACGAGTGGTTTGTGATTGACGCCACCGACAAGGTGCTCGGACGTGTTGCCAGCGAAGTGGCACTCCGACTGCGCGGCAAGCACAAGGCCATTTACACGCCTCACGTGGACACCGGCGACTTCATCATCATCGTGAACGCCGACAAGATCCGTGTTACCGGCACCAAGGCCGACGACAAGATCTACTACCGCCACAGCGGTTTCCCCGGCGGCATCTACGCGACCAAGTTCAAGGACATGCAGGCCAAGCACCCCGGCCGCGCCATTGAAAAGGCCGTCAAGGGCATGCTGCCCAAGGGCCCGCTGGGTTACGCGATGGTCAAGAAGCTGAAGGTCTACGCCGGTCCTTCGCATCCGCATACCGCCCAGCAGCCCAAGGCGCTGGAAATCTAAGGACGCACGATGATCGGAAATTGGAACTACGGTACCGGCCGTCGCAAGTCGTCGGTGGCGCGTGTCTTCATCAAGAAGGGCACCGGCCAGATCACCGTCAACGGTCGTCCCATCGCCGAGTACTTCGGCCGCCAGACCTCGATCATGGTCGCGCGCCAGGCGCTGGTGCTGACCAACTTCGCTGAGGCCTTCGACGTCAAGGTCAATGTCCACGGTGGTGGCGAGTCCGGCCAGGCCGGCGCCGTCCGTCTGGGCGTGACCCGCGCGCTGATCGACTACGACGCGACCCTGAAGCCCCAACTGAGCGCAGCCGGCTTCGTGACCCGCGACGCCCGTGAAGTCGAGCGTAAGAAGGTCGGTCTGCACGGCGCCCGTCGCCGGAAGCAGTTCTCGAAGCGTTAATTCGCTGTCAGGAACACCGAGAAGGCCGCAGCTTGCTGCGGCCTTTTTCTTGGGCGCGGATAATCCGCCCATTCCCCGGAGGAACTCCATGAACGCCGTTGCCGCTGCCATCCCCACCGACCTGCCCGCCCCCATCCTGTTCACCGACGCCGCCGCCGACAAGGTGGCCGAATTGGTGGCCGAGGAAGGCAACCCGGACCTGAAGTTGCGCGTCTTCGTGCAGGGCGGCGGTTGCTCGGGTTTCCAGTACGGCTTTACCTTCGACGAGGTGGCCAATGACGACGACACGCAGATGAACAAGAACGGCGTGACGCTCTTGATCGACGCGATGAGCCTGCAGTACCTGACCGGCGCCGAGATCGACTACAAGGACGATCTGCAGGGCGCGCAATTCGTCATCAAGAACCCGAACGCCCAGACCACCTGCGGCTGCGGGTCGAGCTTCTCGGTCTGAGGTCTCGGGGTCCCGGCCAGCAAAGCCGCCTGCGGGCGGCTTTTTGCATGGAGGGTCGGAGGCTCAGGCTGGGTACAGGGCGCCGAGCACGCGCGGACCGCGCGCGCCGGTGACCGCCGGCAGATTGCCGGGGTGGCCGTCCAGGAAGCGCGCCGCCAGCCAGGCGAAGGCGGTGGCCTCGACCTGCAGCGGCGGCAAGCCGTGTTCGGCACTGGACTGCAGTTGCAGGCCCGGCCGGCGGACCGCGATGCGGCGCAGCAGGTCGGCGTTGTAGGCGCCGCCACCGCAGACGATCAGTTCACGGGCCTGCGGCATCGCCTGCTGCAAGGCGTCGGCGACGCTGGCGGCCGTGTACTCGCAAAGCGTGGCCTGCACGTCGACCGGCGCCCAGGCGGGGTGCAGGCGTGGCGCCAGCCAGTCCGGGTTGAACAGATCGCGCCCCGTGGACTTCGGCGGGGCTTGCCGCAAAAAGGGTTCGGCGAGCAGGTCCCGCAACAGGCTTTCGATGACGCGACCTTGCGCACCCCAGGCGCCCGCATCGTCGAAGGGGCGGCCGGTGTGGCGCTCGCACCAGTGGTCGAGTAGTGCGTTGCCGGGGCCGGTGTCGAAGCCGGTCGTGTGGCCCTCCGCGGCGAGCAGGCTGAGATTGCCAATGCCGCCGAGATTGAGCACGGCGACATCCGCGCCATCGCGCCCAAAGACCGCACGGTGAAAGGCGGGCACCAGCGGCGCGCCCTGACCGCCCGCGGCGACATCGCGGCTGCGCAGGTCGGCGATCACCGGCAGGCCGCAGGCCTCGGCCAGACGGCTGGGATTGAGCAATTGCAGCGTGTAGCCGAGCTCGGGCCGGTGGCGCACGGTCTGCCCGTGGGCGCCGATGGCCTGGGCGCCGGCGGGCAGCGCATGGACCAGCTCGGCGTATACATCGCTGACGCCGTTGGCGGCCAGGGCGGCCCGGTGCAGTTCGTCGACGCCACCGGGGCGGTTCAGTGCCAGCAGTTCCTCGCGCAGCGCGGACGGGAAGGGCTGGTGCGCATGAGCGACAACCCGGAGGTGGTCACCATCGAACTCCGCTAGCACCCCGTCGACGCCGTCCAGCGAGGTGCCGGACATCAGGCCGATCAGGCGATGCATGGATCAGTTCAGGCCAGTGACGCCGACCTCCAGCGAGGCCGCGACCTGCAGCTTGGTCTTGGCCTCGTCGACCCGGGCCAGGAAGGGCTTGAAGGCGCCGCTGGGTAGCTTCACCGCCTCGCTGGCCCGCGCCAGCTGTCGCGGATCGCGGTGCACGCCGTTGACGCGGAATTCGAAGTGCAGGTGCGGGCCGGTGGCCCAGCCGGTGGCGCCGACCGCGCCGAGGCGTTGCGCCTGATCGACCCGCTGGCCCTGGCGCACATCGATACGGCTCAGGTGGGCATACAGGGTCTCGCGGCCGCCGTTGTGCCGCACGATGACCACATTGCCGTAGCCGTTCTGGCGCCCGGCGAAGCTGACCACGCCGTCGCCGACATTGCGCACCGGCGTGCCGGTGGGCGCCGAGTAGTCGATGCCCTTGTGCGCCCGCATGCGCTGCAGGATCGGGTGGAAGCGCATCGCGAAGCCGCTGGAGACGCGCGAGAACTCCATCGGGCTGGCCAGGAAGGCGCGGCGCTTGCTCTGGCCGTCGAAGCCGTAATAGCCGCCCTTGCGCACGTCGTCGTTCTGGAACCAGATCGCCTGATGCGTGCGACCGTTGTTGACGAACTCCGCGGCGAGCAGCCGGCCCTCACCCCAGGGCACCGGATCGCCATCCGCACTCAGGGTCTCGAAGACCAGCGAGAAGCGGTCGCCCTTGCGCAGCTCGCGGTGGAAGTCGATGTCGCCGCTGAACATCTCGGCCAACTGCACGGCGATCGCGTCGGGCACATTGGCTTCGTCGGTGGCAGCGAACAGGCTGGAGCGGATCTCGCCGCTGGCCAGACGCATCTCGGTCTCGTAGCGGCCGAGCTCGACATGGCTTTCCGGCTTGCCTTCGGCATCGCGCTCGATCACCAGGCGGTTGAAGTGGGTCGAGGCCAGCTCGGCGACGCCGGCCGGATAGCGGGCGATCAGGCGCTGCACGCGGCCTTCGGGGCTGGCTTCGATGGCCACGCGCTTGCCGGCCCGGCCCTGCAGCAGCTGGCGCGCCGTGGGGTCGCTGCGCAGGAAGGCGGCGAAGGTCGGGTCGAAGGCGCCCAGGCGGCTGAGCAGGCTGTCGGCGCTGTCGCCGGGGCGCGTGGTTTCGTGGCGCAGCAGGCCCAGCGAATGCTCGGCCAGCGCGGCCAGCTGCGCGTCCAGCTGCGGCTCGATCAGGGGCTGCACCAGCTGCTGCTGGGGCAGGGACTCGTTGCCGGGCACCAGCGGCGCAATGCCGAAGGCGGTCACGCCGAAGCCGCCCAGCAGGGCCAGCAGACTGCCCATCAGCGCCCGCGGGTGGCGGGCGACAAAACTTTCCAAAGGTTGCAGACCGCGCAGCAACCGGGTTCGAACATCCATGCCGAATCTCGATCCGTCGGGCAGCGCCGTGGCGCTGCCCGCATCCATCTGTGGCGTCGGCCGGGGCCGAGCCGCGAAGGGGGTGAGAAAGCAGCGGAACCTGGACGCCAGCTCGACCGGGATGCCGGGAGCGCGGACAGGCCTCTCACCTAAAATACCCGTTTCACGGGCATGAAGCTGTCAATTCTACCGACAGTGCCGAACGCCGCTCCTGGGGATCCCCCGGAGTTCTCTCCCGCACCAAGCTCCCGCCTGCTCCGATGACCGCCAGCCCCGCCCAGTTCCCCGTGACCGATGCCGTTCGCGAAGCCATGGCGATCAGCCTGCGTGGCGCCGAGGAACTGCTGCCCCAGCCGGAATGGGAGCGCAAGCTGGCGCGCTCGGCGGCGACCGGCCAGCCGCTGCGCATCAAGTTCGGCATGGACCCGACGGCGCCCGATCTGCACTTCGGCCATACCGTGGTGCTGAACAAGCTGCGCCAGCTGCAGGACCTGGGCCACCGCGTGATCCCGCTGATCGGCGACTTCACGACCATGATCGGCGACCCCAGCGGCCGCAACAGCACGCGGCCGGCGCTCACGCGCGAGCAGATCGAGGACTACGCCAAGACCTATTTCGAGCAGATCGGCCTGGTCATCGACCTGTCGCATGCCGAGGTGCGCTGGAACAGCGAGTGGTGCGACCCGCTGGGCACGCGCGGCCTGATCCAGCTGGCCGCCAAGTACACGATGGCGCGCATGCTGGAGCGCGAGGACTTCACCAAGCGCTTCCGCGAGCAGACGCCGATCTCGCTGCACGAGTTCCTCTACCCGCTGATGCAGGGCTACGACTCGGTGGCGCTGAAGAGCGATCTGGAACTCGGCGGCACCGACCAGAAGTTCAATCTGCTGATGGGCCGCCATCTGCAGCAGGAATACGGCCAGGAGCCGCAGTGCATCCTGACCATGCCCTTGCTCGAAGGCCTCGACGGTGTCGAGAAGATGAGCAAGAGCAAGAACAACTACATCGGCATCACCGAGCCGGCCAACACCATGTTCGCCAAGGTGCTGTCGATCAGCGACACGCTGATGTGGCGCTGGTACGAGCTGCTCAGCTTCGAGGCCATCGGCGAGATCGCGAGCCGCCGCGCCGCCGTCGAGGCGGGGGCCAATCCGAAGCAGGCCAAGGTGCAGCTCGCGCTGGAGCTGACCGCGCGCTTCCATGGCAAGGCGGCGGCTGAGGCCGCGCTGCAGGATTTCGAGCTGCGCGCCCGCGGCGGCATTCCGGACGACATCCCGGAGATCTCGCTGCAGGGCGCGATGGGCATCGGCGCATTGCTCAAGGCCGCCGGGCTGGTCGCCTCGGGCAGCGAGGGCCTGCGCATGGTCGAGCAGGGCGGCGTGCGCATCGACGGCGTCGTGATCAGCGACAAGGCGCTGCGCGTGGAGCCGGGCTGCTTCGTGCTGCAGGTCGGCAAGCGCAAGTTCGCGCGCGTGACCCTGGCCGCCTGAGCCGACCTGGCTCGCCAAACCAAAAGGGCCCCTCGCGGGGCCCTTTTGGCTGCCGGAACGCTGCCGATCAGGCCTTGCGGCGACGCGCCAGCGCGCCGACCACGCCCAGGCCGGCGAGCATCAGCGCGTAGCTCTGAGGCTCTGGCACGGCGCTGATCACCGAACCGCTGAGCGCGACCATGTCGTAGCGGATCGTGCCGCCGGTCGCGTAGGCGCTGCCGGTGCCGGCATAGCTGCTGGTGCCCGGTGCGAAGGTGGTCAGCAACTGGAGGCCGAAGTTGGCGTTGTCGGCGGCGCCGGCGATGCCCGAGAAATCAAAGCTCAGGCCGTTGACGAACGCGCCGCTCTCGGTCATCTGGAACAGGGTGGCGGTGGTCCAGCTGCTGCCGTCCAGCGTGTAGCGCAGCGCGGTCCAGGCCGAGGCGGTGCCGCTGTTGCGCTGGTCGAAGCTGAACACCAGGTTCTCGTAGCCGGTGGTGTTGATCAGGAACTGCACGCCTTCGGTCAGGTTGCCGGTGCCCTGGGTCGGGTAGCCGGTGGTGTTCAGCGCCTGGCCGGCGTTGAGGTCGGACGAGCCGACCTGCGACACGAAGGAGGTGCTCACGCCGAGCGCGGCGAAGCTGGCGGCGTTGACGCTGCTGGCGGGATCGGTGTTACCGGCATTGAAGTTCCACAGCGCGACGGTGTCGGCCTGGGCGCCCAGGCTGAGCAGGGCAGCGGCGGCGATGGCAATGGCTTTGAGTTGCATGAGGGTCTTTCGGTAGGGTGGGGTGCGGGCCGCCGGGCGGGATTGACCGGCGGCCCTTCGCTCAGGGATAGCTCAGCGTCAGCGTGTAGGGCTGGCTGTTGCTCGCGCCGGAATAGGCCTGCACCTTGATGTAGACCGTCCGCGCGGTACTGCCATTCGTGTAGGTGAAGGTCTCGCTGCTCGTCACGCCTTCGGAGCGTGCCAGGCCGGCGCCGGTGTTGCTGACCAGGTAGAGGTCGTAGTCGCTGCCGCTCGGGCCGACCATGCTGACGCGCAGGCGCTGGTTGGCGGCCAGATTGACGCTGAAGTGGTCCTTGTCGCTGGCGGTCGAGATGAAGCCGGTGATCAGCGTTGCCTGGCCGACCGGGTTGGCGGTGGCCACCGTGTTGTTCGGCTCGGTCTCGCTCATGCCGGTCTGCGCATTGCTCACCTCGAAGCTGACCGCGGCCGAGGTCGCGTTGTTGCCGGCGGCGTCGAAGGCCTTGGCGCTCAGGCTGTGCGTGCCGTTGGCCAGGTTGCGCGAGTCGTAGCTGACGCTGAAGGGACTGGCCGTGCGGGTGGCGACCAGCGAACCGTCGATCCAGAACTCGACCTTGGTCACGGCGACGTTGTCGCTGGCGTTGGCGGCCAGGGTGATCGTGCCGCTGCTGCCCGAGACGCTGGCGCTGACCGTCGGCGGCGTGGTGTCGCCACCGCCACCGCCATCGCCGCCGTCGGTCTGGTTCACCCAGATCGGTGCCGACCAGATGATCTTGCCGTCGTCCTGGGTCAGCTTGGCGTAGAACACATGCTGGCCGGCGGTCGGCGTGAAGCTGTGGGTCGGGTTGGTGGTCAGCACCGTCATCGTGCCGTTGCGGCCGGGCACGCCGCGCCAGATCTCGACCCGGCTGACGCTGCGGCCGGCGCTGTTGCTGAAGCCGATGTCCAGATTCAGCGCGCCGCTGTTGCTGATGCGCGAGCCCATGATCTGGCCGTTGGCGCTGAAGATCATCTGCGAGTTCTTGTCCATGCTGGCGAACACGCGGCGCGCGCGCAGCGCCTCGACGAAGTTCTCGCGGGTCAGCTCGGTGCCGGTCGGGATCAGCACCCCGGTGCGGTTGGTGTACGAGGCCCCCCAGTTCGCGCAGTGGTTGTCCTGGTTGGTGGCCGGGGCGACGTGGAAGCCGCGCTCCAGCGCGAGCTTGAAGGCGCCCTCGTAGGTGCTGCGGCTGGTCTCGGTTTCCGTGGTGTTGGACGAGAAGGCCGAGGTGTTCATGACCTCCATCAGCACCATCACCTCGTCGCCATCGGCCGAGTAGGCCAGGGGCACGCCGTTGATGCGGAACTGGTCCGAGGTGCTCGGGTGGTTGAACTGGCCGACCAGGCCCTTGGCCTTCATCACCGCGTACAGGCCGGCGTAGTCGCCCTTGGCCACGTAGACGTCGCCGAACAGCTCGCCGTTGTTGTTGTATTCCCAGGAGAACAGCTCGTCGCTGTTGAAAATGTTCAGGTGGCCGTTGCCTTCGATCGTGCCCCACTCCATGCCGTAGAGGCCGAGGAAGCCGGGGTTGGCGGCGTTGAAGCTCTTCGCCACGTTGACCCCGGCCGCATAGCGGGCCCGCGCGACCTGCGCGCTGCCGCTGCCGTTGGTGCCGGTCGAACCGTCGTAGTAGTGGTTGTGGTCGGTGTTGGCGAGGAAGTCCAGCCCGCGGTTCTTCGCGTAGGGGTAAGAGTCCTCGGGGCCGTGCTGGCCCGACTGCGCCGGCTGCGACGAGGAGCAGCTGCCGATCGCGCCGCCGCCGTCGGAATCATTGGTCTGCCCGTGCAGGGTGCCGTAGTAGATCGTGTAGGGCCAGCTGCCGATATTGACGCCGGCGGCCAGCGCCTGGCGGCGCTGCTCGCCGCCCTCGGGCAGGGCCTTGAAGCTGGGCATTGCCAGCGTGGGCGGCGTGCCGATGGCGAACTGCCAGCTCTGCTCGACCGGGCCGTGGCCGTGGTTGTGCGACGCCACCAGGCGGTCGAACTGCGCCTCGAGTTCGCCGTCTGCGGGCATCTCTTGCGGCAGCAGGTCCATGGCCGTCATGCGCGCTTCGTAGATGCCGGCCGGCAGCTTGGCGTCGCCGGCCCAGGCCAGCGCCACGCTGGCCGGGCTGCCGTCGTGCAGATGGGTGCCGACCCAGCGCTGCAGCAGCTTGCCGTCCGGCGCGATCAGCTCGACACGGTAGACCATCGGCAGCGCCAGCGGCGCGCCGGGGTAGGCCATCTGCACGGTGAAGCTGCGTGCACCGGTCTGCGGCGTGCCCGTGTAGGGCACGTCGAGCGCCGCATGGAATTCCTGGTGGTCGGCGTACTTGGAGGCGGCGCGGACCTTGGCCATCAAGGCCTCGGACAGCGTCGGCTGGGCGGTCGGCGCCGGTGCCTCCAGCTCCTTGTTGCCGCCACCGCAGGCGGCGATCAGACTCAGTGCGGCCAGGGCCGTCCAGCGCAGCCCGCGGGCCGCCAGTGCATGCATGTGCATTGGAATTCCTTGCGGCGCGCGACCGCGCGCCGGTGGTCAAACAGGGGTGTGGAGCGAGGGCTTAGGCGCGACGGCGGCGCAGGCTGGCACCGACGATGCCCAGGCCGGCCAGCATCAGCGCGTAGGTCTGCGGCTCCGGCACGGCCGAGATCACGTCGCCCGTCAGGGTGACCATGTCGTAGCGGATCGTGCCGCTGGCGCCGTAGTTGCCCGAGGTGCCGGCATAGCTGCTGGTGCCCGGGGCGAAGGTGGCGAGCAGTTGCAGGCCGAAGTTGGCGTTGTCGTTGACGCCGGCGATGCCCGAGAAGTCGTAGCTGATGTTGTTGACGAAGCTGCCGCCGGTCGTCATCTGGAAAGTGGTGGCGGTGATCCAGTTCTCGCCGTCGACGGTATAGAGCAGCGCGGTCCAGGCCGACGCGGTGTTGCTGTTGCGCTGGTCGAAGCTGAACACCAGGTTCTCGAAACCGGTGGTGTTGACGAAGAGCTCGACGCCGCGGGTCAGGTTGCCGGTGCTTTGCGCGGCGTAGCTGGTGGTGTTCAGCGCATCGTTGTCGGCCTCCAGGTCGGTCGAGCCGACGCCGGACACGGTGGCCAGGGTCACGCCGACGCCGGCGAAGCTGGGCGATTGCTCGCCGTTGTAGGTGTAGGAAGCCTTCAGCTGCGGCGCGGTGCCGGCGGTGTTGAAGTTCCACTGCACGATCATTTCCGAGGCTTGCGCGCAGAGGCCGAAGCTCGCCAGGGTGATGGCGCTGAGGAGGGTCTTGGTGTTCATATTACGTACAAGAAAGTAAAAAAACAGCGCCCGGCGACCCCGGCGGGGAGCGCTTGGCAGGAGGGGGGAGACGCAGGCCTTTCCCGGCGTGAGGCCGGGTCCAGGCAGACGAGACGAGAGCCTAGGTCCGCGATATGACAGTTCGTAGGGGGAAAGCCCAGGTTCAGGCCCCGGCTGTCGTTCGCCGGTCCCACTCATTCAGGGGGGAATGTCCTGTGACCGACGCCTGGCGTACTTTGGGCGGCCGGCAACGGCCGGCGGCGGTTCAGGCGTTGCTGATGCCGCTGGCGACATGGCCGGCCGGCACATGGCGGCTGGCGTTGTCGATATGGCCGAGCTGGTCGTCGAAGAAGAAGTCCGGCTCGAACTCGCGCAGGAACTCGCCCTTGGCCAGGCCGCCGAGGAACATCGCCTCGTCGACCTCGATCTGCCAGCTCATCAGCGTGCGGATGGCGCGTTCGTGGGCCGGCGCGTTGCGCGCGGTGACCAAGGCGGTGCGCACGCTCATGCCGCTGTCCCTGGCCTGCTGCAGCAGGTGCAGGGCCTTGAGCAGGGGCAGGAAGGGGCCGGGCGGCAGCGGGTCCAGCGCGTGCTCGACCTCGTGGCGCTGGAAGGCGGCCAGGCCGTCCTTCTGGTAGACCTGCTCGGCCTGGTCGCTGAACAGCACCGCATCGCCGTCGAAGGCGATGCGCAGCTCCTGCGGATGGCGATCGCCGGCCTTGGCGGTGGACGGGAAAACCCTTGCTGCCGGCACGCCGGCCTGCAGGGCCTCGCGCACATCGGCGTCGTTGGCGCTGAGGAACAGCTGGGCATTCAGCGGTTTCAGGTAGCGCCAGGGACTGCGCCCGCGGGTGAACACGCCGCGCCGGACCGGCAGGTCCAGTGCGTTGGCCGTGCGGTAGACGCGCATGCCGCTGATCGGGTCGTTGCGGCTGAGCACGACGACCTCGACGCGCGGTGCGCCGCCGGCCGGGTTGAAGGCCAGCAGCTTGCGCACCAGCGAGAAGGCGACGCCGGGCTTGGCCGGTTGGTCCAGGCGCTGCTGCTGCAGCTGCATGTAGGCGCCATCGTCGCTGGCCTCGAAGACCTGGTTCTCCTCCTCGAAATCGAACAGCGCGCGCGAGGAGATGGCGACGACCAGGCAGTTGTCCAGCGTGACGGCCATGGCGGACTCAGGCTTTCAGGCCCAGCGCCAGCCAGCCGCCGATGCCAAGCTTCTTCAGCGTCGCGACATTGGCTTCGAAGATCGTCTCCGCTTCCGGAAAGGCTTCCACCGCCCGGTCGATCGAGTCCTCGCGCAGCAGGTGCAGGGTCGGGTAGGGCGAGCGGTTCGTGTAGTTCGTGATGTCGTCGGGCTCCGTGCCCTCGAACTGGTACTGCGGGTGGAAGCTCGCCACCTGCAGCTCGCCGGCCAGGCCGATGTCCTCGACCAGCGCGTCAGCGGCTTCCAGGAAGTCGTTGTAGTCGAGGAAGTCGGTGAGCACCCGCGGGTGGATCAGCAAGGTGGTGTCGGTCTGCTCCGGTGGCGTGTCCTGCAGATGGTTGAGCTCGGCGGCCAGTTCGTAGAGCAGCTCCTCGACCGTTGCCGCCCCGCTGACCGCATACCGCACGCGACCCTGGACCTGAACCGCCTTGGCGAAGGGGCAGAGGTTCAGGCCGATGACGGCCTGGTCGACCCAGGCGCGGGTGTCGGCCTCGATCTGCGCCTTGTCGAGCTCACTCAAGATGCTCTCCTCGCAGGAAGGCCTCGGCCAGGCGGACCCACATCGTGCCGCCGACCGGGATCAGCGCGTCGTTGAAGTCGTAGCTGGGGTTGTGCAGCATGCAGGGCCCCAGGCCATGGCCGCCGCTGCGGTGGCCGCCCTCGCCGTTGCCGATCAGGAAGTAGCAGCCCGGCTTGTCCAGCAGGTAGTAGCTGAAGTCCTCGGCGCCCATGGTCGGCTCGAAGTCCTGCACCGTGGCACCCATGTCGACGAGCGCGCGGCGCACGAACTCGGTTTCGCGCGCATGGTTGACGGTCGGCGGGTAGTTGCGGTGGAAGGCGAACTCGCATTCCAGCTCGAAGCCGGCGGCCAGGTTCTCGCTGAGCTCGCGCATGCGCCGCTCGATCAGGTCCAGCACCGGCAGCGTGAAGGTGCGCACCGTGCCCTGCAGCTCGACCGCCTCGGGGATCACGTTCGTGGCCTCGCCGGCGTGGATCATGGTCACCGAAATGACCCCGGTGTCGATCGGCCGCTTGTTGCGGTTGATGATGGTCTGGAAGGCCTGCACCAGCTGGCAGGCGGCCGGCACCGGGTCCAGGCCCAGATGCGGCATCGCGCCATGCGCCCCCTTGCCTCTCAACGTGATCTTGAACTCGTTGCTGCTCGCGAACACCGGTCCCGGCGCCAGCGCGAAGGTCCCTGCCGCCATGCCCGGCCAGTTGTGCGCGCCGAACACCGCATCCATCGGACATTGCTCGAACAGGCCGTCTTTGATCATCTCGCGGGCACCGCCGCCGCCTTCCTCGGCGGGCTGGAAGATCAGATAGACCGTACCGTCGAAATTGCGATAGCGGCTCAGGTGCTGGGCGGCGGCCAGCAGCATCGCGGTGTGGCCGTCGTGCCCGCAGGCATGCATGCGGCCGGGGTAGCTGCTGGCATGCGCGAAGCGGTTCGCCTCGCTCATCGGCAGCGCGTCGATGTCGGCGCGCAGACCCACGGCGCGCTTGGACTCGCCGTTCTGCACGATGCCGACCACGCCAGTCTTGCCCAGGCCGCGGATCACCGGGATGCCCCATTCGCTGAGCTTGGCGGCGATCAGGTCCGAGGTGCGCTGCTCCTCGAAGCAGAGCTCGGGGTGGCGGTGGATGTCGCGGCGGATGGCGGCGATCGCCTCGCCGTTCTTCAGAACGTCGTCAAACAGCTTCATTCAGAGGTCTCCAGGGTCCAGCGCAGGCCGGCATCTTCCAATAGCGGCAGCGCGGCGCTGCCGAAGGCGGCGCCCGGGCTGAGCAGGCCGGCGCGCTGCGCGCCGATGCGGCCCTCGGCCAGGGCCAGGCCGAGGGCGGCCATCATCTCCGGCGTGGACCGGTAGCCCGGGTGCCCGCTGGCGCGCAGCAGGCCGCGCTGGAGCGTGCCGCCCTCGCCCTCGGCGCGCACCTGCAGCTCGTAGCCCATCTGGTCCAGGGCCTCGGGCCGCGGTCCTTCGCCGGGCTTGGGGCCGACCAGTTCGATCAGGCGCTGCAGCGCCTGGTGTCCGAGGCTGCGCTGCTTGCCGGCTGCCGCCGCCAGCGCGGCCAGCGGCGCGGCCAGGGTGGCGGCGCCCGACCATTGCGCGGCGCGGCTGGTGCCGCCCAGGCTGGCCTGCACCCAGGGTGTGGCCGGCAGCGCGCGGGCCAGCGGCCCCAGCAACTGCTCGACGCTGTCGCGCATCTGCAGGCCCTCGCGGTAGCGGAAGCCCGGTGCAAAGGCCTCTGCATTCAGCGCCACCGAGCGCAGCACCAGCGGCGGGTTGATGAAGGGGGCCGGCAGCAGCGGCGCCATCACCGAGCCCCAGTCGGCGTCCCACCAGGGCGAGAGCGGCGCGGCATTGGCGAGCGCGACAGCGTTCGCATTCCAGCCCGGCGGCAGCGCCTCGGGCGGCTCCGGCAGCAGGCAGTCCATGCGCTGCAGGCAGTGGGTCTGGTCGTGCTCCAGGATCGCGCGCATCGAGGCCAGGGTGCCGCCGCTGACCGCGTCGGACAGTCGGTGGATCGCCGGCCCGGTCAGGCGCAGGCCGATGTCGACGCGCACGCAGCGCTCGCCCTGGCGCAGCAGCAGTTGTCGGGCCACGGCCTGGGTGACGAGGTCGAAGGGCAGGGCCTCGAAACCGCAGGCCGGCACCACCAGCACGCCGCGCTGCCGCGCGGTCTCGTGGTGGCGCAGCAGCATCTGGCGCATCCAGAAGGTCTCGCCGCTGAGGTCCAGGTAGTGGCAGGCGCCGGCCACGCAGGCGGCCACCACGCCGTCCCCGCGCTCGGCATAGGGGCCGGCGAGGTTCAGCAGCACGCGGCCGCTGCGCGCCAGCCGGGCCATCGCACGCTCGTCGGCGGCGTCGGCGGTGATGATGTCCAGGCCGGACTGCAGCGCCGCCAGCGCCTCGGGCCGCCGCCCGGCCAGCGCGATGCGCAGACCGCGGCCTTCGGACTGGCGCAGCAAGGCGTGCACCAGCTGGCGCCCGGTGAATCCGCTGGCGCCCAGCACCAGGATGTCGAAGGCTTTGCTCACCATGACATCATCGCTGTATCAAGGCCCCCAGTCTCCCGTGGGTCGCCACCCCCCGTGGGCGCGCGGCGGGCTCGGGAGCGGCCCTGCGCCCGCCATCACGCCATGTCCGACATCAGCTCTCTGCCCATCCGCCTCGTCAACGGCGCCTGCCCGCACGACTGCCCCGATACCTGCGCGCTGCACATCCATGTGCAGGGCGACAGGGTGATCAAGGTGCAGGGCCGCGCCGACCACCCGAACACCCATGGCGCGTTGTGCACCAAGGTCAGCCGCTACGCCGAGCGCACGCACCACGAGGAGCGCGTGCTCCACCCGCTGCGCCGGGTTTCGAAGAAGAGCGAGGCGCCGCGCTTCGAGCGCATCGGCTGGGATGAAGCGCTGCGCACGATCGCCGCACGCTTTGACGCCATTGAGGACAAGCAGCGCATCCAGCCCTATAGCTATGCCGGCACCATGGGCCTGCTGCAGGGCGGCTCGATGGCCGATCGGCTGTGGAACCGCATCGGCGCGGCGCGCCTGGACCGCACGATCTGCGCCAGTGCCGGCGCGGCCGGCCTGACGGCCGCCTACGGCCACCGCATCGGCATGCATGTGCGGCATTTCGCCGACGCGCGGCTGATCCTCATCTGGGGCAGCAACAGCATCGCCTCGAACCTGCATTTCTGGACCTATGCGAACCAGGCCAAGCGCCAGGGCGCGAAGCTGGTCTGCATCGATCCGCGCCGCACCGAGACCGCCGACAAATGCCACCAGCACCTGGCCCTGCGCCCGGGCAGCGACGGCGCGCTGGCGCTGGCGCTGATGCACGAGCTGATCCGCAACGCGTGGCTGGACCTCGATTACATCGAGCGCGCGGTCGAGGGCTTCGACGGCCTGCGCGAGCGCGCGCTGCAGTGGCCGCCGTCGCGCGCTGCCGCCGTCACCGGGCTGAGCGTTGAAGAAATCGAGGGCCTGGCGCGCGATTACGCGACGATGGCGCCCGCCGCGATCCGCCTGAACTACGGCATGCAGCGCGTGGCCGGCGGCGGCAACGCGGTGCGCCTGATCGCGCTGCTGCCCTGCCTGACCGGGGCCTGGAAGCGCCAGGGCGGGGGGCTGCTGCTCTCGGCCTCGGGCTGGGCCGCGCCTTTCAAGAACAACGAGGCGCTGGAGCGCCCGGAGCTGCTGGCCGGCCGCAGGCCGCGCATGGTCAATATGAGCGCGATCGGCGACGCGCTGTGCGACCTGCAGCCCTCCATCCAGGCCCTGGTGGTCTACAACAGCAACCCGGCGGCGGTGGCGCCGGATTCCGCCAAGGTGATCCGCGGCCTGCAGCGCGAGGATCTGTTCACCGTCGTGCTCGAACACTTCATGACCGACACCGCGGACCTCGCCGACATCGTGCTGCCGGCGACCACGCAGCTGGAGCATCTGGACATCCATTTCAGCTACGGCCACACCGACGTGCTGATCAACGAGCCCGCGATCGCGCCGCTGGGCGAGGCCAAGCCGAACACACAGATCTTCCGCGAGCTGGCTGCCGCGCTGGGTCTCACCGATGCCTGCTTTGCCGATGACGACGAAGCCCTGGCGCGGCAGTCGATGAACGGGATCGATTTCGAGCTGCTTCGCGCGCAGGGCTTCCTGCCGCTGCCGGTGCCCGAGCTGCCGCTGGCCGACGGCGACTTCCCGACGCCCAGCGGCAAGGCCTGGGCCACCCATCCCGAGCTCGGCGTGCCCGACTTCGTGCCCAATCACGAATCGGCCGAGACCACGCCCGAACTGGCCGCGCGCTACCCGTTGGCGATGATCTCGCCGCCGGCGCGCAACTTCCTGAACAGCAGCTTCGTCAATGTGAAGAGCCTGCGCGACATCGAGCGCGAGCCGGTGCTGGAAATGCATGCGCAGGATGCCGAGGCGCGCGGCCTCGCCGATGGCCAGATGGCGCGGGTGTTCAACGCCCGCGGCAGCCAGCTGCTGCGCGTGCAGCTCAATGGCCGTGCGCGGCCCGGCGTCGTCAACGGCCTGGGCGTGTGGTGGCGCAAGTTCGGCGTCGACGGCAAGAACGTCAACGAGCTGAGCAGCCAGCGCCTCACCGACCTGGGCGCTGCCGCCACCTTCTACGACTGCCTGGTCGAGGTCGAGCCGGCTTGAGGCGGCGCGCGCTGCTGGCCGCGCTGCCGCTGCTCGGTGGCTGTTCGCTGCTGGGCGAGTGGGCCTACCGCGCCCGCGCCGTCGGCGGGCATCTGGACCTGCTGGCCCGTGCGCAGCCGATCGAGCGCTGGCTGCAGGATCCGGCCACGCCGGAGCCGGTGAAGGCGCAGCTGCGCCTGGCCCAACGCCTGCGCCGCTTTGCCGTCGAGCGCCTGGACCTGCCCGACAACCCGAGCTACAGCCGCTACGTCGAGCTGCAGGCCGAGGCCGTGGTCTGGAATGTGGTGGCGGCGCCGGCCCATGGCCTGCAGCTGCAGCGCTGGTGCTTCCCGCTGATGGGCTGCGTCGGCTACCGCGGCTACTGGCAACGGGCCGAGGCGCAGCAGCTGGCGGCGCAGCTCGGCCAGCAGGGCCTGGACGTCCATGTGTACGGTGTGCCCGCCTACTCGACGCTGGGCTACAGCAACTGGCTGGGCGGTGATCCGCTGTTGTCCAGCTTTCTGCGCTGGGGGCCGGCCGAGCTGGCCCGCCTGCTGTTCCACGAGCTGGCCCACCAGCGCGTCTATGCGAGCGACGACACGGCCTTCAACGAAAGCTATGCGACGGCGGTCGAACGCCTGGGTCTGGCCGCCTGGTGGGCCGAGCATCCGGACCCGCGCGCGCAGGCCGAGGACGCCGCCCGCGAGCAGCGCCGCGTGCGCTGGCGCGAACTGGCACTGGCGGCCAAGGCCGACCTGCAGCAGCTCTATGCGAGCGACACGGTCGACAAGCCGGGCGCCAAGCGCGCGCGCTTCGCGCGCCTGCAGTCCGAGATTGCCGAGCTGGCCGCCGCAGATGCGGGTTACTCGGGCTATCTGGCCTGGGCGCGTCGCGCCAACAATGCCCATCTGGCCTTGCTGTCGGCCTACCAGGGCGAGGTGCCGGCCTTCGAGGCCTTGTTCCATCGCCTGGGCAGCAGCTGGCCGGCCTTTCACCAAGAGGTGGCGCGCTTGGCCGCGCTGCCGAGATTCCAACGAAGACTGAGCTGATATGTCCACCCTGCACATCCACCGCGACCACCAACTCGGCTTGGCCAAGGCGCGCAAGATCGCCTGGGCCTGGGCCGAGGACGCCGAGTCCCGGCTCGGCATGGAATGCACCGTCTACGAAGGCGAGGACAGCGACACCATCGAGTTCCAGCGCAGCGGCGTGAAGGGCGAGCTGATCGTCAACGCCGAGAGCTTTGAGCTGCAGGCCAAGCTGGGTCTGCTGCTCGGCGCGCTCAAGGGCACGATCGAGAAGGAGATCCAGCAGGAGCTGGACAAGCTGCTGGCTGGGGCCGCGAAGAAGGCGGCGCCGAAGAAGAAGTAAGGCCAGCGGGTACAAGTTCATCAAAGCCGCCGTGCAGGCGGCATTCAGGGGGAAACATGAAGCGAATCATCTTGGGCCTGCTGCTCGCAGGCGGTGCTTGTCTGGCTGCCGCGCAGCCCGGCGATGAGGCTGTGCAAAAGCAGCTCGCCGAGTTGCAATGGCTGGAGGCAGGCGCCAGCGGCTCGATCGCCGGCAAGGCGGTGTTCAAAGCGAGTGGTGAATTCACCTATCTGAACGCGGCCGACACCGACAAATTTCTGCAGATCAACGGCAATCCGCCGCAGGGCAGCTCGTACACGATCGCGCCGGTCAAGGGCAGCTGGTTTGGCATCCTGCATTTCGCGCCCGAGGGCTATGTCAAGGACGACGAAACCATCGATGCCGAGGCCTTGCTAAAGCAACTCAAGGAGCAGAACGTCGCCGGCAACGAAGCCAAGCGCAAGGAAGGCTATGGCACGCTGACGCTCGAAGGCTGGGCGATTCCGCCGCGCTATGACGCAGAGAACAAACGCCTGGAGTGGGGCACGCGGCTGCGCAACGACGCCGACAACACGCCGCTGGTCAACGTCTCCACGCGCATCCTGGGCCGTAGCGGCTACACCTCGGCGATTCTGGTGACCTCTCCGGAAACGATGAACGCCGATCTTGTCGAATTCAAGCGGGCGCTGCAGGGCTTCGAGTACCAGAGCGGAGAGAAGTACAGCGAGTGGCGGGAGGGGGACAAGGTCGCCGCCTACGGGCTGGGTGCGCTGGTGCTCGGTGGCGCGGCTGCGGTGGCCACCAGCAAGGGCGGGCTGAAGGCGATCGGCCTGGCCATCGTGGCCGCCGCTGCGGCAGGCTGGGCCGGGATCAAGAAGCTGCTGGCGCGCAAGAAAACCTGAGGCGATGAACCAGGTAGCGCTGTTCTGGGCGCTGCTGCTCGGCTTTCTCGTGGTTGACAACCTGGTGCTGGTGCGTGGGGGCAGCGATGTGCTGCGTTTCGGCCGCGCCGGCAGGCTGCGCTTCCACGCCAGGGCGCGCATGCATCTGCTGGGCGCCGAGCTGATCGTGCTGAACCCCTTGAATCCCTTTGATCGCCTGCTGCGCAGCAGCCTGGCGGCCGGCCCGCTGTTGCCGCAGCAGCTACGCCCGGCGCGGCGTGGCCTGCGCGCGGAGCTGCCGGCACTGAATGCCCTGGCCTGGCTGGGCAGCGCCTACCTGCTCGGGCTGGCTGCGCTGCTGCTACTGTCGCTACGGCTGCCCTTCGTGCTGGTGCTGGGCATGATGCTGGCACTGCACGGCACGGCCTGGCTGCTTGCCAGCCTGCTGCTGCTGCGCCACCGCGAGCGCCTGGGCCTGGAGCCCTGGTCTTGCGCCGCGCTGCTGGCCGAAGCTCTTTTCGTGCCCGGCTACACGATCAATCTGGGCAAGCGGATCGGCTACCGGCGGGTGCTGGCGCTGCCGGCATTCGCCTATGGATTGCACGAACTCAAACGCATGCCGGCAGGTGACGGCCGGGAGCTTCAGGCGCTGCGGATGCTGGAGCGGCTGGATGAAATGAGCTTTGTGCTCGACCTGGACAACCCGCGCGCCGGCAGCCAAGGCGCGTCGGCCTTGCAGCAATGGCGCCGGGAGGCAAAAGCATGTTTGACGACCTTGGCATCCTCGTCTGGGTGCTGATGCTTTGCGCTGCGGGCGTCGGCTTTGCCGCTGTGCGCCTGTTGTTGGCACGGCGTCTCAAGTCCAGGCGCGAACCGCCGCCTTGAGGCCAGCGGGAAAAGACGAAGGGCGCCCAGGGGCGCCCTTCTGCTCGTCGAAACGCAAATCAGGACAGCGATTCGATCAGGTCGATGTACTCCTGCATTGCATCGTCGGGGCTCATGCCCTTGATCTCGTCCCAGGCCTGCCACTTGGCGCGGCCGACCATGTCCATCATGCCCGGCTTCTTGGTCTCGTTGTCGCCCTCGGTGCCCTGCTTGTAGAGCGCGTACAGCTTCAGCAGGGTGGCGTTGTCGGGGCGTTCGCTCAGCTTCTTCGAGTTGGCGACGGCGGTCTCGAACTTCTTCTTCAGGCTCATCAGTGTCTCCTTCGGCGCACAGGCCGAGCATGGGGCAGGGCTGCGAGTCATGTTAGCGACAGAATCGGGCCCGATCTCCCAAGGTAAAGCCCCATGAGCCTCCCGATGGAACGCATGTCGCGCGTCGACACCGCCTGGCTGCGGATGGATACGCCCGAGAACCTGATGATGATCGTCGGCATCTGGGTGCTCGATCCGAAGATCAGCGTGGCCCAGCTGCGCGAACGCTGCACCGAGAAGCTGCTGCCCTACCGGCGTTTCCGCCAGTACGTGGCCGAGGACGTGATGGGCGCGCACTGGGTCGAGGATCCGGACTTCGACATCGCCAACCATGTCGTCGAGGGCGAGATCCGGCTGCGCAAAGGCCAGACCCATGAGCAGGCGCTGCGCGAGCATGTCGGCGCGCTGACCGGCGAGCCCCTGGACCCCAAGCGGCCGCTCTGGCACATCGAGCTGGTCGAGGACTTCGCCGGCCGCTCGGTGATGATCAGCCGCATCCACCACTGCATCGCCGACGGCATTGCGCTGATCGCGGTGATGCTGTCGATCACCGACGGCGGACCGCCGCCGCCGCCGCGCCGCCGCAAGGAGCGCAACGAAGAGGAGTCCGACTGGTGGGTGGACGCGCTGATCAAGCCGATCGCCGACCTCAGCGCGCAGGCCATCAAGCTGACCAGCAAGGGCGTGGGCAAGGGCATGGAGGCCCTGATCACGCCGGACAACCCGATGGACGGCCCGATGCAGATGGCCAAGCTCGGCATGCAGGCGATGGGCGACCTCGCGGCCTTCGCGCTGATGCCCGATGACTCGCCGACGCGGCTCAAGGGCAAGCCCTGCGTGCGCAAGACCGTGGCCTGGGACGACAGCCTGCCGCTCGATGAGGTGAAGGCGATCGGCAAGGCCTTGGGCGGATCGGTCAACGACGTGCTGCTGTCCTGCGTGGCCGGCGCGATCGGCAGCTACCTGGCCGAGAAGGGCGAGCGGGTCGACGGCAAGGAGATCCGCGCGATGGTGCCGGTGAACCTGCGGCCGATGGACAAGGCCTACCAGCTCGGCAACCGCTTCGGCCTCGTGCCTCTTGTGCTGCCGATCGGCATCGCCAACCCGGTCGATCGCCTGTACGCGGTGCGTGCGCGCATGCAGGAGCTCAAGGGCAGCTTCCAGCCCGTGATGGCTTTCGGCTTGCTCAGCGTGGCCGGCCTGCTGATCAAGCCGGTGCAGCACCAATTGCTGAACCTGTTCGCGAAGAAGGCCACCGCGGTGATGACCAATGTGCCGGGCCCTGCGCAGCCGCTGCGCTTCCTGGGTTCGACGGTCGAGCAGGTGATGTTCTGGGTACCGCAGAGCGGCGACATCGGCATGGGCGTATCCATCCTGACCTATGCGGGCCGCGTGCAGTTCGGCCTGATCACCGACGCCAAGCTCTGCCCGGACCCGGAGGCCGTGGTCGCGCGCCTGGCGCCGGAATTCGAAAAGCTGGCGACGCTGACGATGATGCTGCCTTGGGGTGAAGCCGGCTGAGCCCGGCTCAGCTGCCGCTGCCCCAGCGCTGGCAGCCGTCGATCATGCGCTGGCCGCCGAGTTGCTCCCAGATGTCGGCGCGCAGTTCCTGCTGCCGCTGCGCCAGCAGGGCCAGCGCCTCCTCGAAGGCGGCGCGGTCCTTGGCCAGGCAGGCATACATCGCATAGCGGTTGAGCGGACGATCGCCGACATGGCGGGCAATCATCTGCTGGTAGCCCTGCTTCATCCGCGGCCATTTCGCGCGGCTGGCCTCGAACAGGGTCTGCTTGTAATGGTTCTGCGCGGCAGCGCTGTAGAGGCGTGCGTAGTACTCCAGGCCGAACTCGGCCTCGGTGTGCTGGACGGCGAGGCTGACCAGTTCGTCGACGCTGCGGGCATCGCCGCCCCAGCGCGGCGTCAGCGCCGGCAGGGCCTTGAAGAACAGCTCGTAGTCCCTGGGGTTGCGCTTCAGGCCCTCGCGCACCAGGGTCATCATCAGTTTGGACGACCAACTGCTGGCCATGCCGATGGTCAGCAGCGGGTGGTAGGGCTGGCTCGAATGCTCCAGCGCGGCCGGGTGGTGCAGCAGATAGGCGCGCGCCGCCTCGACATGGCTTCTGAACGCCTTCCACCCTTGCTCGCTGACGGTGTTGGCGTAGCCGCCGCCGCGCTCGTACCAGGCGAGGTCGATATGGGCCTCGGCGACCAGGCGGTGCGCGAGCGCACTGTCCGGGCGGCTGGCCGCCCAATCCTGCGTCAGGCGCAGCACTTCGTTCAGATAGGCCGGATGCTCGTGGGCGCGCGATCCCAGATAGCCCATGCCACGGTTGAACTTCATCAGCTCGGTGTCGCCGTTGTCGTCGATGCCGGTATCGGCCTCGGCCAAACGCAGCAGACGTTCCAGCTCGGCGAAGTCGCCCCACCACAAAGCGCGCTCGACGCGCTGGATCATGGTCGGGGGCTGCACCGCGGTTTCGGCCAGCGCGGCGTGCAGCAGACCCAGACCCAGGATCAGGCCGGCGAACAGGCGTTTCATCATTGAAAGCTCCACCGATAGGGCTGGCGGACCAGCCAGCGTTCGCCCTGCTTCTTGCCGACACCGGCGGGAAAGCTGCTGTTCTTGGCCAGTTGCTGGCTGGCGTACTCGAGCAGGATCTCGAAGGCCGCGGGCCGCTCGTCGGGCGGCAGGCCAATCACCTCGATGCGGCGCTCCACTGCATGGCTGTCGAGCAGGCGGCCCTGGGCATCCAGCTCCAGTTCCAGTTCGACCTCGCCGCTGGCCTGGAAATGCCGGGCCAGCCGCGGATAGGGGCTGTCCGCCGAAACCGGTTTGACGGCCTCATCGGCCGACAACCAAACCAGCGCGGCGGCATCCATCTTCAGCGCCTCGCGCCAGCGGGCCAGCGCGGCGCGGCGCTCGGCATCGCCATCGGCCTTGCGCAGCGCGCCCCAGAGCGCCCATTGCTGCAGCGCGCAGCGCAGCGCCGGGCCGGCGGCCTCGGGTTCTCGCCTGACCTTCTTGTCGGTGGCCAGGAAGCTCATTGCGAGCAGCGGACTGAGCGGCGGCTCGGCCTGACCGATGCCGGCGCGCAGGCGCCGGATCTCCTCCACCACCGGGAAGGGCTGGCGCGGTGCGTCCCAGCGGCGCGGGGTGCCCCAGCGGGCCAGCAGTTCGCGTTCGTCGCGCAGCGCCAGTTCCAGTTCGTCGGCAGGCAGGCTGCGCAGCCGGAACAGCCGCGCCTCCAGTTCGCTGGCGCGGTCGTCGCCGCCGCGAAAGCAGGCGCCGCGGCTTTCCAGCGCCTTGAGCAGCCTGACGTCGTGCTCGGTGCCGAGGCTGTCCAGGCCCCATAGCGCGAAGGCGTTGGCCAGCCGGGCATGGGCCACCGCCAGCGCATGGGACTGCAACGCCGGGTCGGCGAGCGCGGCCTTGGTCCAGTCCTGCATGAGGCGGTGCACGCGCGGCAGATGCTCGGCCGCCATCGCCTTGCCGGCTTCCAGCAAGCGCCCTTCCAGGCCGCTGTCGAGTGTGAAGCGCGGGGCGATCTGGCGCTCGATGAGGAGGTCGATTTCCTCCAGCATCCAGTCCGGCAGCACGTCGGCCGGCGTGGGGCTGGCCGCAGCGGGGACGACGGCCGGCTTGGGCGCCATCACCGCGGGTCTGGGTGCCGCGGCAACTGGCTTGCGTGCCGGCGGGCTGCTCTTGGGCGCAGCGGCCTGAGCGCCGGCGCCGGCGCTCAGGCCCAGCGCCAGCAGCATGCTGATCACAGCTCTCGTCATGGGTCTCCCTGAAACCGAGCCAGGCGGCACGGCCGCGCATTCTGGAATGGCGGTGAAAACGGTACGGCTCGGTGCTAACCCGGGATTCGCCGAAGCGGAACGACCCGAGTCGCGGCCGGGGATTTAGCCGCGCATCGATCAGTCCACGGACCCGATTGCCCGCCGGGCCGGGCCGCTTTGCGGCAGGCCGTCCAGCGGCGCTTGCGCATCCGCGCTCAGGCTGCAGAGCAGCCGGTCGGCGAGGCGGGCGCGCTGCTCCGGCGCGAGTTGCAATGCGCGGGCTTCCAGTTCAGCGATTTCCGACGGCATGAGTGGCGCCTGCGCCGATCCGATGCGGGGATGGTCGTCCCGCGCCTCAGCCGAAGTCGAACTGGCCGAGGCGGCGATCCGGGTCGAACAGCGATTGCAGCGCGCCGGAAAGCCGGCGCACGCCGTCGCCGGCGTGCTGCTCATAGCAGCGCTGCAGCAGCGGCCCGAGCCCATGCTCGGCGCTGAAGGACCCGCCCTGCGCGGCGACCAGCGCATACACGCCGTCGCGCAGGCGCTGGCTGTCGGCAGGCGACAGCGCCGCCTCGGTCTTCGGCCAGACCAGATTGAAATGCTGGCCGCCATCGCCGAGATGGCCGAAGTCGCAGACCTTGGCCGGCGCGAACTCGGCGACTAGCCAGCTCGTGGCCTGTTCGCGGAAGGCCCAGACTGCGCGGCGCGGCAGGGAGATGTCGAAGCCGATCACCGCGCCTTGCTCGCGCAGGCCCTCGCTGACCGCGTGGCGCAGGGCCCAGAGCTCGTCGTCGCGGTCCAGCGCGGCGTCCACGACATCCCCGCGTTCGAACGCGGCCTCGAGCTCGGCGTGCAAGAGCGCGCGCAGGTCCACGCCCTCGAAGTCGCTGGAGAGTTCGACCAGCAGCGCATAGGGCGGCAGGCCATCCGCAAACGGCGATGCGCCGCCGCGCACATGGATGGCGGCCTCCAGCGCGTTGGCGCTGATGCCCTCGAAGGCCGAGACCAGGCCGCCGAAGGTGTGCATCCAGCGCTGGTACAGCGGCCAGACCGCCTCCAGCGAGGCCGGTGCGACCAGGGCCACCGCGCTGGCCTTGGGCAGCGGGTGCAGCTTGAGGGTCGCCTCGGTGATCACACCGAAGCCGCCGCTGCTGCCGATGAACAGGTGCTGCAGCCCGAGCTGCGCGTTGTCCTTGGCCAGGCCGCGGCCCAAGCGCAAGACCTCGCCGCTGGCCAGCACCACCTCCAGCGCCAGCGTGTTAGCGCGCACATCGCCATAACGCAGCATGCGCGTGCCGCCGGTGTTGTGCGCCAGCATGCCGCCGATGCTCGGATCGGCGCTGAGGTCGATCGGGAACTGCAAGCCGTGCTCGGCGAGGCGCTGGTTGACTTCGCTGAGCTTGAACCCGGTCGACACGCGCAGGGTCCGGTCCAGCGGGTCGAACTCGAAGACGCCGCGCAGGCGCTCGGTGCTCAAAAGCACCTGACCGGCCGGTGTGGCCCCGCGCACCAGACCGGTGTGCGCGCCCTGGGTGACCACGGCGACGCTGTGCTCGCCGGCCAGCTGCAGCAGGCGGGCCACCTCGTCCGGCGTGCCCGGCTTGAGCAGCGCTGCCGCCTCGCCGCTGCCGTAGCGGCTCCCGGCGAGGTAGCGGGGCTCGACCTCGGTGGTGGCCAGCGGACCGGCGGCGGCGAGGAAGGCTGCGAGCGCCATCGTCAATTCAGGATCTCGAGGGCCTCATGCGTCGTCATCTTGAAGATGGCGGTCGCGTTGCCGGCGTCGAAGGCGAGATCCAGGCGGCCGCATTGCAGACGTTCGCGCTGGATGAACTCGTAGAAGCTGCCCGGCACATGGCGGTCCACCCATTCGTCCTCGTCCAGGAACTCGCGCGCCACCTGGGCCGCCTTGAAGGCGGTCTGCTTGACGCGGCCGCTGCGGCTCACTTCCACGGCCGGTTTGATCGAGCGGCCTTTGCGCTTTTGCTCCTCGCTGAGCGCCTCGATGTCGGAGACGCGGTCGGTTGCGTGGTTGAAGGCATTGCCCTCGGTCGCGATCCAGGCCATCTCGGCACTCTCGGCCAGCAGCGTTTCGTAGTCAGCGAGCGCAAAACCACCGTGCTGGCGGCCGAAGCAGGCGACGATTTTGGGCATCAGCGACAGCGCGCAGCCCCAGGGCAGGCTGCCGTCGCGGCCTAGGCGCTCCAGGCGGGCGATGTCCAGCGGGCCCAGCGGGTCGACGGAGTCGGCCAGCACGCGGGTCACCGCGGCCTGGAACTTCTCGCTGAACTGCTCGGGGTGCAGCTCGGAGACGAAGAACTGCGCGATGGTCTCCGGGAAGTCGGCATGCGCCCAGGCGCGGCCGGTCATCTTCAGCCGGGGCAGCGGGTAGACGTCGGCGACCGCAAAGCCCAGCGGGCGCAGCACGCGGCTGATGGCGGCCTCGCCCGGCGGTAGCGCGCCACTGGGCCAGGCCACGGTGCGCAGTGCGCCGTGGTCGAAGGTGATCTTCTGGCCCGCGGCCATCACGTCCTGCACGTAGTCGTGCCCTTCCGGCACCCGCTCGTGCAGGTCGTAGAACAAGGCCATGTTCAGCGCCTGAGCCATCTCGGCGCGGCTGACCGTGTCGCCGACCTCCTTAAGGATGCGCGGGTCGATTTCCAGCTGGGTGAAGAGGGCATCGGCGGCCGAGCCGCCGAGCAGGCCTTTGACGAGGCGGAAGACTCCGTTCATGGCGGGGCTCCTTCAGACGTCGAACTTCACGCCCTGGGCCAGCGGCAGGCTGTTGCTGTAGTTCACCGTGTTGGTGACCCGGCGCATGTACTGGCGCCAGGCGTCGGAGCCCGACTCGCGGCCGCCGCCGGTTTCCTTCTCGCCACCGAAGGCGCCGCCGATCTCGGCACCCGAGGTGCCAATATTGACGTTGGCGATGCCGCAGTCGCTGCCCGAGGCGGCCATGAAGGCCTCGGCCTCGCGGATGTCGGTCGTGAAGATCGCCGAGGACAGGCCTTGCGGCACGCCGTTCTGCAGTGCGATGGCCTCATCGAGGGTCTCGTACTTCAGCACATAGAGGATGGGCGCGAAGGTCTCGTGGCAGACGACCTCGGTCTGCGCCGGCATGGTGACCAGGGCCGGCGCTGCGTAGAAGGCCTCCGGTAGTTCGGTGGTCAGCGCGCGCTCGCCACCGCGGACCACGCCGCCCTGGGCCTTGGCCTGCACCAGCGCCGCCTGCATCGCATCGAAGCTGGGCTTGTCGATCAGCGGGCCAACGAGCGTGCCATCGGCCAGCGGGTTGCCGATCTTCAGCTGCACGCGGATCTTCTCCAGGCGCTCGACCAGTTGGTCGTGGATCGATGCGTGGGCGATCACGCGGCGGGTGGTCGTGCAGCGCTGGCCGGCGGTGCCCCAGGCACCGAAGGCGATCGCGCGCACCGCCAGTTCCAGATCGGCCTTGTCGGAGACGATGAGCGCGTTGTTGCCGCCCAGCTCCAGCAGGCAGCGGCCGAAGCGCGCCGCGACCTTGGGGCCGACGGTGCGGCCCATGCGCGTCGAGCCGGTGGCCGAGATCAGCGGCACGCGCGGGTCGTTGACCATCGCCTCGCCGACGGCGGCACCGCCGTTCAGCACCTGCGACAGGCCGGCCGGCGCGGCATGGCCATCGGCCACATAGGAGGCGACCGCCTTCTCGAACAGGGCTTGCGTGGCCAGGGCCGTCAGCGGCGTCTTCTCGCTGGGCTTCCAGATGCAGGTGTCGCCGGCGACCAGGGCCAGCGCGCTGTTCCAGGCCCAGACGGCGACCGGGAAGTTGAAGGCCGAGATGATGCCGACCACGCCCAGCGGCAGCCACTGCTCCATCATGCGGTGGCCGGGGCGCTCGGAGGCGATGGTCAGGCCGTGCAGCTGGCGCGACAGACCGACCGCGAAGTCGCAGATGTCGATCATTTCCTGCACTTCGCCGGCGCCTTCGGAGGCGATCTTGCCGGCCTCCAGCGAAACCAGCGCGGCCAGATCGTTCTTGTGCGTGCGCAGCACCTCGCCGAAGCGGCGCACCAGCTCGCCGCGCTTGGGCGCGGGGATCACGCGCCATTCGAGGAAGGCGGCCTGCGCCTTGGCAATCGCGGCCTGCATGTCGGCGGGGCTGCCCTCGACGACCTGGCCGGTCACGGCGCCGTCGATCGGCGAGCGCGCGATCAGCGTGCCGGTGGTGTAGAGGTTCTTGGCCACGCCCAGACGGGCCAGCAGTTCATGGGCTTGGGTGGAGGAGGTGGTGGTCATGGCGGTGTCCTGGAAGCGGCAACGCCGCCGCACTGAATCGTTCAGGGCGGCGGCGCGAAAGGGTCAGAGCGGAGCGTAGCGCTTAGGCAATCGACTGGACCTGGCGCAGCTGCTCGTAGGCCTTGCCGAAGCGGTTGGCGAGGAAGTCGGGCAGCGCCACTTCTTCCTGGCGGATGAAGCCCGAGGCCGGCAGCTTGCCGGCGCGGAACAGATCGACGGCGGCGCAGATGCCGGCGGCGGTGGTGATCTGGATCGCCGACAGCGGGTTCTTCGGGTCGCGCTCGGCAAAGATCTTGCGGGCGAAGACTTCCTGCAGCAGCACGCCGTTCTTCATGCCCGAGACGGTCACGAAGACCAGCACCACGTCCTGCATGGTCGCCGGCATGCTCTTGCGCATGATGTCCTTGAGCTGTTCCTGGTCGCCGGCCAGCGCCAGGTCTTCGAGCAGGAACTTCATCAGATCGCGGTGGCCGGGGTAGCGCACCGTCTTGTAGTCGAGGTTCTTGACCTTGCCGGCCCAGGTCTCGCACAGGGTGCCCAGGCCGCCGCTGGTGTTGAAGGCCTCGTACTCGGTGCCGTCCAGGCTGAAGTGCTCCAGGCCTTCCAGCGGCAGGGCTGAGATGAACTCGCCGCCATGGATGGCTTCGCAGGGGTGGCAGTACTCGTTGATCAGGCCGTCGACCGACCAGGTCAGGTTGTACTTGAGCTTGTTGGTCGGGAAGGCGGGCAGCGCGCCGACGCGCATCTGCACATCGCGCACCTCGTCGAACTGCTTGGCCAGGTGGTGGGCCACGATGCCGATGAAGCCCGGCGCCAGACCGCATTGCGGCATGAAGGCGGTCTTCGCGCCCTTGGCCATCTGCTTGATGGCCTTGGTGGCGGCCACGTCCTCGGTCAGGTCGAAGTAATGGCAGCCGCATTCCAGCGCCGCTTCGGCGGCGGTGATCGCCAGGTGGTAGGGCAGCGCGTTGACCACGGCTTCCTTGCCGCGCAGCGCGGCCATCAGGCTGGCCTTGTTCTCGCTGTCGACCTTGGCGATGGCGATGCCCTCGTCGGCCAGCACTTTCAGATAGGCCTCGCTCTTGTCCATCACGGTGACTTGGTAGTCACCGGTGTTGTGCAGCAAACGGGCGATGGTCTGGCCGATGTGGCCGGCGCCGAGCAGGGCGATCTTCATGGGGGACTCCGACAAGGGGCGGTTTTCGAATGCGGCCGACTCTAGGCAGGGTCGCGGACGAAAGAAAGGCAGTGTTCGTCGGAAAATCTTGTTCTTGCGTCGAATCGACGAAACAATTCGCCGATTCGTATTGATGGAGGGTTATCCATGAGCCTGCCCCTGGACGAGCTGGACCGCGCGCTGATCGCCCAGTTGCAGGCCAACGCCCGCCTGCCCACGGCCGACCTGGCGCGCCGCCTCGGCGTGGCCCGCACCACCGTGGTGGCACGTCTGCAGCGCCTGGAGCGCGGCGGGGTCATCACCGGCTACACGGTGCGCCTGGAGGCCACCGAGGGCGAGCAGGGCGTGCAGGCCTTCGTCAACCTGGCGGTGAGCCCGAAGGCTGCGAAGGCGGTGATCGAGCGCCTCTCCCTGCTGCCCGAGCTGCGCCAGCTCGCCGCGGTGAGCGGCGAATTCGACTACCTGGCCGTGCTGCGCGCCCCCAGCACGCAGCGCCTGGATGCGCTGCTGGACGAGATCGGCGAGATCGACGGCGTGCTGCGCACCACCACCTCGGTGCTGCTGGCGATGCGCATCGACCGCGTGGCCTGAGCGCCCCCGCCTACCTGCCTACCTGTCGACCCGCCTAATCGGCGACGACGACGCGGTCGCGGCCTTCGCGCTTGGCCTGGTACAGCGCCGCGTCGGCGCGGGAGACCAGGGCCTCCAGGCTTTCCTGGCCATGGGTGTCGACCACCAGGCCCAGGCTGCAGCTCAGCCGGCTGTCGTCGGGCAGCAGGCCACGCAGCTCGCGTACCGCACAGCGCAGGCGCTCGGCAAAGGCCTGGGCCGGTTCCAGCGCGGTGCGCGGCAGCAGCAGCGCGAATTCCTCGCCACCGATGCGCGCCGCGCTGTCCTCCTGGCGCAGCTGGGCGCGCAGCAGCTCGGCCAGGCGGCACAGCACGGCGTCGCCGCAAGGGTGGCCGAAGCAGTCGTTGATGCGCTTGAAATGGTCGAGATCCAGCAGCAGCAGCGCGGTGTGCAGTTGATCGCGCCGTGCCCGCGCCAGTTCCTTGCGGGCGATGTCCTCGAAGTGGCGGCGGTTGGCCAGGCCGGTCAGGCCGTCGGTGCTGGCCTGCAGGCGCAGTTGCTCGCGCAGGCGCACGAGCTCGCTGATGTCGGTGGACATGCCGATCAGCGTCGGCACGCCCTCGTAGCGCACCGGCACCTTGATCGACCAGTGGTGGCGCAGGCTGCCGTCCGGGCCCAGATGCACCTCCTCGGCCGCCTGCGCCTGGCCGCTGCTGAACACCGAGGCGTCCATCGCCCAGAAGCGGTCCGCCAGTTCGGCGGGCAAGACCTCGCGGTCCAGCTTGCCGACGACCTCGTGCGGACGCTTGCCCCAGTCGCGGGCCACCTTGTCGTTGATGTAGCGGTAGCGCCGGTGCTCGTCCTTCATGTAGACGTAGGCATCGAGGCTGTTCAGCACCACGTCGAGCAACTGCCGCTGCTCCTGCAACTGGGCCTCGATGGCCTTGCGCTCGGTGATGTCGGTGGCCACGCAGCACAGGCCGCAGACCCGGCGCTGCGCATCCCACAAGGGTTCGCGCACCACCCAGTAGATGCGCGCCCGGGTCTCGCCGGGCCGCATCCAGCGCTCCTCGCTGTTCACCGCCACGCCCTGCTGCAGCACGCGTTGCTCCTGTTCGACCACGGTCTGTGCCTGCTCGGAATCCAGGTGGTCGGCGGCGGTGGTGCCCAGCAGTTGCTCGGCGCTCAGGCCCAGGGCCTGCAGCAGCGGCGCGTTGGCGTAATGGAAACGGCCCTGGAGATCCTTCGCAAACACCAGTGCACCCACTGCATCGAGCAGTTGCGGGAGTGCCGGCGGGGTGCTGGCGACGGGGTGCGGGTTGTCGGCCATGGGCGCCTGACCATGCTAGCCCCGACCCGCCCTCCGGCGATGTGGGGGATCAGCCACGCCACTCCGGGGCCGCGATGCGCGCGGTCTCGCCGGGGATGGCCGGAAAGCCGCCCTCGGCCCAGCGCGCCGCGGCGGCGGCCAGCTGCTCGCGCTCGTAGGCGACGAAGTTCCACCACATGCGCGGCAACTGCGGCAGCGGGGCGCCGCCGACGAAGATCGCGCGAGCACCCTGCGCGCCGGCGGCCAGCTCCACGGTCGCGTTACCGAGCAGGCGCATGCGGTGCTCGGGCAGCTCGCTGCCATCGACGGTCAAGCCGGTTTGCGGCGCGTAGACCGCCCATTGCGCGGCCGCCTGCGGCAGGCGCAGGCGGCCGCCAGGGGAAAGCTGCACGTCCAGGTAGAGCGTCGGCCAGCCGGTCTGCACTAGGCTCTCGCGGTCGGCGAAGCGGCCGACCATCAGGCGCAGCTGCGCGTCGCCCTCCTGCCATTGCGGCAGCGCGGCGGCGGGCACATGCTGAAAGCTGGGCGGCGTGTCGGTCTGCTCCGGCGGCAGCGCCACCCAGAGCTGCAGGCCGTGCAGCGGCCGGGCCTGGCCGCGCAGCTCGGCCGGGGTGCGCTCGCTGTGCACGATGCCATGGCCGGCATGCATCCAGTTGATCGCGCCGGGTTCGATGCGCTGCACGGTGCCCAGCGAGTCGCGGTGCTCAAGCACGCCCTCGAACAGATAGGTGACCGTCGCCAGGCCGATGTGCGGATGCCCGCCGATGTCGCTGTCGAGCGCGGGCGGCAGCTCGACCGGACCGAAGTGGTCGAAGAACACGAAGGGCCCGACGGCGCGCGCTGCGGCAGCCGGCAGCGTGCGGCGCACCAGCAGGCCGCCGGGCAGCAGGGTCTCGTGGGGCTTGAGTTCGATCCCGCTCATGCCGCGTACTCCGTGTGGATCTTCACTTCGCCTTCGAGCAGGCGGTGGATGGGGCAGCGGCCGGCGATCTCCAGCAGGCGCTGGCGCTCGGGCTCGGCCAGCTCGCCGTCGATGTGCAGGCGGCGCTGCAGCTGGTACAGCGGGCGGCCGTCCTCGCCCTTGCCCTCGACATGCTCGACCTCGACGCGCAGGCTGCGCACTGCCAGCTGCTTGCGGCGGATGTAGAGCTCCAGGGTCAGCAGGGTGCAGGCGGCCAGCGCGCTGTCCAGCAGCTCGTGCGGATCGGGGGCGAGGTCGGCGCCGCCGAGGGGCTTGTCGATGTCGGCGCTCCAGCTGTGCCGGCCGTTGCTCAAGGTGGTCAGGGAGCCGGCATCGCGGTGCAGGCGGGCTTCGATCTTCATGGGCGCATCTCCTGTGTCGGGCTGCAGTGTGCGCGGGTCAGAATGCCCGCGCCCTCAAATGCTTTGGATGTCGGATTCATGAATACTGGATCGAACCTCGGACTCGTGGCCCTGATCCTTGGCCTGCTCGGCTTCCTGGGCCTGCACTCGCTGCGCATCGTCGCCGATGACTGGCGCAGCGCGCAGATCGCCCGCCTGGGCGCGAATGCCTGGAAGGGCCTGTACAGCCTGGTTTCGATCGCCTGCTTCCTGTTGCTGCTCTGGGGCTTTTCGCAGGCTCGGCTGGGCGCGGCGCCGCTCTTCGTGCTGCCCGATGGCGCGGCCCGTGGTCTGCGCCATGCGGTGGCGCTGCTGGTGCTGGTGGCGTTCTGGCTGATGGCCGCCACCTATGTGCCGCGCAACCACCTGAAGGCGGCGCTCAAGCACCCGATGACCCTGTCGGTCAAGCTCTGGGCCTTCGCGCATCTGCTGGTCAACCACAGCCTGCCGGATCTGCTGCTGTTCGGCGCCTTCCTGCTCTGGGCCGTGCTGCTGTTCCGCAGTGCGCGCCGGCGCAAGGGCGCGGCGCTGCCCGAGGGTACGGTGGCTGGCACCGCGGCCACGCTGCTGCTGGGAACGGCGGCCTATGCGGGCTTCGCGTTCTGGCTGCATGCGGCCTGGCTGGGTATCCGGCCTTTCTGAGTTCACTTCGACCGCAGGGGATGTGAAGTGGTTCGATAGACCCCGCCGGGATTCCGCCCCGGCAGGCGAGTTCCTTTCTTTGCTGCGCCAAAGAAAGGAACCAAAGAAAGGCGCTGAATGCCTCCGGCGGCCTAGGGCCGGCCGGAGAGGCGGTGTATCGCTCATACGGCCACCAGCCCGTATGGATCGGTGCGAAGACCGGGAGAGCTAAGCGGGCCGGGGTACCGGCCCGACTGACCAGCGAGCCAGCCCACGGGCTTTCTGCGACGAACAGGCTGCAGCCTTGTCTCGCAGCTCGGCTCTTTGGGTCCTCAGTGCCGAGTCCGGTCGGTATTCCCGGCCGGCGCTTAGCGCCTGAGACTGGGCAGGCAACGGTACGGGCTCGTGTTGCCATGTGAGCAACCGTGGCCTGTCCCGAAGCCCCTAGGGCGAGGGACGCATTGAGCGCCTTTCTTTGCCTCCTTTCTTTGGCGCAGCAAAGAAAGGAGGTCCCCTGCCGGGGGGACATCCCGACGGGCTCCCACCCATCGCTCCGGACTCAATGAAGGAGCGTGAACACCCTCTAGGGGGAAACGCTGCGTCGAGCTGCCGCGAAGGCGCTCCTAGACTGGGGGTGTCTATCACGCTGCGAGGAGACGCGCAGGTGCTGCCGACCGATGTACGTGACCCGGACTACTTCCACCGGGTCGTCGATTGCCAATGGGCCTGTCCGGCCCACACCCCAGTGCCGGAGTACATCCGGCTGATCGCCCAGGGCCGCTTCGACGAGGCCTATATGGTGAACTGGGTCAGCAATGTGTTTCCCGGCATCCTGGGGCGCACCTGCGACCGGCCTTGCGAGCCCGCCTGCCGGCGTGGCCGCGTCGAGGAGAAGAACCTCGCCAAGCCGGAGCCGGTGGCGATCTGCCGGCTCAAGCGCGTCGCGGCCGACTTCAAGAGCGAGGACGTGCGCGCGCTGATGCCGTTGCGGCCGCGGCAGCTCAAGGGCCGCAAGGTGGCCTGCGTAGGCGCCGGCCCGGCCTCGCTGACGGTGGCCCGCGACCTGGCCGCCGAGGGCTATTCGGTGACGGTCTTCGACGCCGAGCCCAAGGGCGGCGGCTTCATGCGCAGTCAGGTGCCGCGCTTCCGCCTGCCCGAGGAGGTCATCGACGAGGAGGTCGGCCACATCCTGCAGCTGGGCGTGGAATTGCGCTGCGGTCAGCGCATCGAGTCGATGAAAGCCTTGCTGGAGCAGGACTGGGATGCGGTCTTTGTCGGCTGCGGCGCGCCGCGCGGTCGGGATCTGGACCTGCCCGGGCGCTGGGACGCGAAAGCCCAGGTGCACATTGGCATCGACTGGCTGGCCTCGGTGTCCTTCGGGCATGTCGAGAAGGTGGGGCGCCGCGTGCTGGTGCTGGGCGGCGGCAACACGGCGATGGACTGCTGCCGCTCGGCGCGGCGCCTGGGCGCCGAGTCGGTGAAAGTGCTGGTGCGCTCGACCTACGAGGACATGAAGGCCTCGCCCTGGGAGAAGGAGGATGCCGAACACGAGGGCATTCCGATCCTGGCGCAGCACGCGCCGCTGGCCTTCCTTGTCGAGGGCGGGCGCCTGATCGGCATGCGCTTCGAGATCGTCGAGTCGGTCTACGAGGGCGGCCGACGCAGCCTGGTCTCGACAGGACGCACGGTGGACGAGCCTTGCGACGAGGTGCTGATCGCTGTCGGCCAGGAGAACGCGTTTCCATGGATCGAGGCGGATGCCGGCATCGAGTTCGACCGCTGGGGCCTGCCGGTGCTGGGCGAGGGCACGCACCAGAGTTCGGCGCCGCGCGTGTTCTTCGGCGGCGATGCGGCCTTCGGGCCGAAGAACATCATCACCGCGGTGGCCCATGGGCACGAGGCGGCGGTCAGCATCGATCGCTTCCTGCAGGGCGAGGACGTGGCGCAGCGCCCGCCGCCGCATGTGAACCTGATGTCGCAGAAGATGGGCATCCACCAGTGGAGCTATGACAACGCGCCGACCCGCGACGCGCGGCACAAGGTGCCCTGGGCGGCGGCCGAGGCGGCGCTGAAATCGATCAAGGTCGAGGTCGAGCTGGGTTTCGATGCAAAGCAGGCCTTTGCCGAAGCGCAGCGTTGCCTGAACTGCGATGTGCAGACAGTGTTCAGCGACAAGCTCTGCATCGAGTGCGATGCCTGCGTGGACATCTGCCCGACCGATAGCCTGACGATGGTCGCCAACGGCGACGAGGCCGAGTTGCGTTCGCGCCTGAGTGCACCGGCCTTGAACACCGAGCAGGCCTTGTTCGTGAGCGGCGATCTGAAGACCGGGCGGGTGATGGTCAAGGACGAAGATGTCTGTCTGCATTGCGGACTTTGCGCGGAGCGATGTCCGACCGGGGCCTGGGACATGCAGAAGTTCTTGCTCACGACGACGAAAGCCGGTGCCGCATGTCGGGGTTCGTTCTGAACTCGGTGCAGCCCGCCGGGATGTCCCCCCGGCGGGGGACCTCCTTTTCTTTGCTGCGCCAAAGAAAAGGAGGCAAAAGAAAGGCGCTGAATGCGTCCCTTGGCCTAAGGCCTTCGGGACAGGTAGTGATCGCTCACAGGGCAACCAGAGCCCATACCGTTGACTGCCAAGTCTTAGGCGCTAACCGCCGGCCGGGAATACCGGCCGGACTCGGCACCGAGAACCCGAGCGGCCAAGCTGCGAGACAAGGCTGCAGCCTGTTCGTCGCAGAAAGGCCGGATCCGTCCTCGCTGGTCAGTCGGGCCGGTACCCCGGCCCGCTTAGCGCTCCCGGTCTTCGCACCGACCCATACGGGCTGGCCGAAGGATGAGCAATGCATCGCTTCTCCCCTGGCCCCTAGGGCCGGGGAGGCATTGAGCGCCTTTCTTTGGTTCCTTTCTTTGGCGCAGCAAAGAAAGGAACCCGCCTGCCGGGGCGGAATCCCGGCGGGCTCCCCCGAAGGGAAACCCAACCTATGAGCCGCATCGAAGCCACCAACGACTTCGTCATCAAGTTCGCCAACGTCAACGGCTCCGGATCGGCCAGCGCGAACGAACTGTTCGCCAGAGCCATCCTGCGCATGGGCGTCCCCGTCAGCCCGCGCAACATCTTCCCCAGCAACATCCAGGGCCTGCCGACCTGGTACGAACTGCGGGTCAGCGAACAAGGCTGGCTCGGCCGCCGCGGCGGCGTGGACCTGATGGTTGCGATGAACCCGCAGACCTGGGCCCAGGACCTGAAGGAGATCGAGGCCGGCGGCTACCTGTTCTACGACAGCACCAAACCGCCGGCGTCCCTGCGCGACGACGTGCACGCCATCGGCATGCCGCTGACGGCGATCTGCAACGGCACCTACGAGGACCCGCGCCAGCGCACCCTGTTCAAGAACATCATGGCCATCGGCGCGCTGGCCGAGTTGATGAGCGTCGAGCTCGGGGTGCTGGAGAAACTGCTGGCCGAGCAGTACAAGGGCAAGGAAAAGCTGCTCGACGGCAATGTGCGTGCGCTCAAAGCCGGCGCCAGCTTCGCCCGCGAGCATCTTGCCGATGAGCACCCGGTCGGCCTCAAGGTGCGGCGTGCCGATGCAGTCGGCCAGCGCATCTTCATGGAGGGCAATGCGGCCACCGCGCTCGGCATGGTCTATGGCGGCGCGACGGTCTGTGCCTGGTACCCGATCACGCCCTCCACCTCGGTCGCCGAGGCCTTCCAGAGCTATTGCAAGAAGTACCGCACCGAGGCCGAGACCGGCGACGCCCGCCATGCCATCGTGCAGGCCGAGGACGAGATTGCCGCGATCGGCATGATCCTGGGCGCCGGCTGGAACGGTGCACGTGCCTTCACCGCCACCAGCGGACCGGGCATCAGCCTGATGACCGAGTTCCTTGGCTTCGCCTACTTCGCCGAGGTGCCGCTGACCATCGTCAATGTGCAGCGCGGCGGCCCCAGCACCGGCATGCCCACGCGCACGCAGCAGGCCGATCTGCTGGCCTGCGCGCAGGCGGGGCATGGCGACACGCAGCATCTGCTGCTGTTCCCCGAAGACCCGAAGGAGTGCTTCGAGATGGCGGCCGACGCGCTGGACCTCGCCGACCGTCTGCAGACCCCGGTGATCCTGATGAGCGAGCTGGACATTGGCATGAACCAGCGCCTGTGCGAACCGCTCGAATGGAGCGACGAGCGCCGCTACGACCGCGGCAAGGTCTTGAGCGCGGCCGACCTGGAAGCCGGCAAGGAGTTCGCCCGCTACAAGGACCTGGACGGCGACGCGCTGGCCTATCGAACCCTGCCGGGCACGCACGCCAAGCTCGGCAGCTACTTCACGCGCGGCAGCACGCACAACGCGCAGGCCGTCTACAGCGAGGCGGGCTCCGACTACATCTACATTGCCGACCGTCTGGTGCGCAAGATGAAGACCGCGGCACAGCTGGCGCCGCAGCCCGTCATCAAGGCGGCGGCCCAGCCCACACGCCTGGGCGTCGTCTACTTCGGCTCCACCAGTCCGTCCATGGACGAGGCGCTGTCCGTGCTGGCCGAGGCCGGCATCCACCTGGATGCGTTGCGCCTGCGCGCCTTTCCGGCGGCGGAATCGGTCAACGACTTCGTGCTCGCGCACGAGCAGGTCTTCGTCGTCGAGCAGAACCGCGACGCTCAGCTGCGTCAGCTGCTCATCAACCAGTTCGACCTGGACCCCAGGCGATTGAAGAAACTGTTGCACTTCGACGGCACGCCGATCACCGCGCGCTTCATCGTCAAGGCCATCACCGAGCAGGTGCATGCGATGGCGGTTCAGGGAGTCAAGGCATGACCTACATCGCCAAACCCACGCTGCACCACCCGTCGCTGCAGAAGAACGCCGTCGGCCATACGCGCCGCGACTACGAGGGCCGCATCTCCACGCTCTGCGCCGGCTGCGGGCACGACAGCATCAGCGCCGCCATCATCCAGGCCTGCTGGGAGCTGGACATCGAGCCGCACCGCGTGGCCAAGATGAGTGGCATCGGCTGCTCCAGCAAGACGCCGGACTACTTTCTGGCGGCCAGCCACGGCCTGAATGCGGTGCATGGGCGCATGCCCTCGGTGCTGACCGGCGCCTCGCTGGCGAACCGCGAGCTGCTCTATCTGGGGGTGAGCGGCGACGGCGACTCCGCCTCCATCGGTCTGGGCCAGTTTGCGCACGCCATGCGCCGCCGCGTGCCCATGGTCTACATCGTCGAGAACAACGGCGTCTACGGCCTGACCAAGGGCCAGTTCTCGCCCACGGCCGATCAAGGCAGCAAGAGCAAGAAAGGCGCAGAGAACCTCGACGAGGCGGTGGACCTCGTCAGCCTGGCCTTGCAGCTTGGCGCCAGCTATGTCGCCCGTGGCTTCAGCGGCGACAAGGCGCAGCTGGTGCCGCTGATCAAGGGCGCGATGCAGCATGGCGGCGCGGCGTTCCTCGACGTCATCAGCCCGTGCGTCGCCTTCAACAACCACCTGGGCAGCACGCGCTCCTACGACCATGTGCGCGAGCACAACGCGGCGCTGAACCGCATCGACTTCATCGACCTGGCCCAGGCACCGCAGGGCGATGCCGGCCAGATCGACCTGCCGCAGCCGGATGGCTCGCTGTTGCGTCTGCGCGCGCTGCACCCCGAGCACGATCCTGCCGATCGCCAGGCGGCGCTGGCCAGTGTGCAGCGCATGCAGGCCGAGGGTCTGCTGCCGACCGGTCTGATCCATGTCGACCCGAACGCGCGCAATCTTCACCGCCAGCTGCGCCTGGCGGCCGCGCCGCTCAATGGCCTGGATGAAGCCGCCCTCTGCCCCGGTGCCGAGGTGTTGGCCCGGATCAACGAGGGTCTGCGCTGATGCCATAACAATGAGCTGATGCGTCGCTGCTTGCCTTTTTTCCTGTTGCTTGTCCTGCTGATCTGCCGTCCGGCGGTGGCGCAGCTGCGCCCGGAGCTGGCCGATCCGCGTTTCGATGCGGTCGGCGACGCGGTGGCGATCAGCGACGGCGTGGTTTCCACGCTGGTCGTCGACCGCACCGGCTTCCTGTGGATCGGCACAGCGATCGGACTGGTGCGCTATGACGGCTACGAGTTCAACGCGTTCCGTCCCTCGGCAGGCGAGCGCGGCCCGCAGACCAGCTTCGTGCGCAGCCTGCTGGTCGCGCGCGACGGCCTGCTCTGGGTCGGCACCGACAGCGACGGCATGGCCCGCTTCGACCCCGAGGCCGAGGCCTGGACCGTGTTCCAGCCCGGCAGCGGCGACGGGGAGATGCGCAAGGGCACGGTGCGCGCGCTGGTCGAGGACCTCGATGGCGCGATCTGGGCCGGCACTGTCGGAGGCGGCCTGCAGCGCCTGGACCTGAAGACCCGGCGCTTCAGCCAGTTCGGCATTGAGCAGGGCCTGCCCGACGCGCGCGTGCAGTCGCTGCTGATCGGCCGGGATGGCACGATCTGGGCCGGCACCTGGGGCGGACTGGCGCGGCTCCGGCCGGGCGCGGCGAAGTTCGAGACCCTGCCCGAGCTGGCGGCGCTGAAGGGCAGCGTGATCAGCCTGCTGCACCAGGACTTGCTGGGCCGGCTGTGGATCGGCACGCAGAGCGGCGAGCTGCTGCGCCTGCCGGCCGAGGGCGGCGGCGTGCAGTGGATGGACCGCGGCGACGGTCGCGGCGGCATCGTGCAGTCCCTGGTCGAGATGGACGACGGCGAGATCTGGGTCGGTCGTGCGAACGGCATCGAGATCCGCAGCGCCAGCGATGGCCGCTTGCAGCGCCTGATGCGCTACAGCGTCACCCGGCCCTGGGGTCCGGCCGGCTCCGACATCCGCACCATGGTCAAGGACAAGGCCGGCGTGCTGTGGATCGGCAGCTATGGCGGTGGCCTGCAGCGCCATGTGCCCAATGGCGGCGCGATCTGGGTGCGACGCGGCGACGGCGACGAGCGCAGCGTGCTCGGCGTCGTCGACGTGCGCAGTCTGGCCGAACTGAGCAATGGCGAGATCTGGGCCGGCACGAACGACCGCGGCATCGCGGTGCTGGATCGCGAGTTGCGCCTGGTGCATGGCTTCCGCCCCGGCGATGGCGGTTATCCCGGCGGGCGCGCCGGCGGCATCGCGCAGGCCGCCGACGGCCGCGTCTGGGTCGCCAGCGATGAGGGCCTCTCGCTGTTCGACCCGCAGCAGCGCCGCTGGCTCGGCAAGATGGCGGTCGGCAAGGGCCGGGTCCGCGTGATCCGCGCGCTGCCCGATGGCCGCGTGCTGATCGGCACGCAGGACGGGCTCTACGCCTGGCAGCCGGGTGCGGCGGCCATTGCGCGCGTGCAGCGCGCCGACGGCACCGAACTGGTCGGCGACATCAATGCGATCGCGGCGCAGGGCGACGGCCGGCTCTGGGTCGGTGGCGAGGCCGGTCTGCTCACGATGGCGGCCGGCGGGCGCCAACTGCAGCCGGTGCCGGCGGCCGATGGCAGCCTGGGCGGCAGCCCGGTGCTCGGCCTGCTGGTCGACCGCCAGCAGCGGCTCTGGGTCGACACCGGCTCGGGCCTGCGCCGGATGAGCGATTGGGACGGTCGCCAGGCCCGCTTCGAGCGCATCAGCGAGCGCATCGGTCAGGCCGGCCAATCCTTCGGCGCCAATCTGCTCGAGGACAGCAATGGCCGGATCTGGACGCACCGCGGCGTCTACGATCCGTCGCGGACCCGTTTCGACGGTATCGCGCTCGCCGACGGCGTGGACATCGGCACCGGCTGGTTCCGCTCCTACCTGGGCCTGCGCGACGGCCGCCTGCTGTTCGGCGGTAGCCGCGGCCTGATGGTGCTGGAACCGCGGCGCTTCACGCGCTGGCAGTACGCACCGCCGGTGGTTGCCACCGACCTGCATGTGAACGGTCATCCGCGCCCGCTGGCCCAGCTCAACCCGGTGCTGCGCCTCGGGCCCGAGGAGCGCAGTTTCTCGATCGAGTTCGCCGCGCTGGACCTCAGCCAACCGTCGCGCAACCGCCACCGCTTCCGCCTCGAAGGCCTGAATGCCAACTGGACCGAGGTGCAGGGCGACCAGCGCATCGCCGCTTTCGCGGCACTGCCGCCCGGCCACTACACGCTGCAGGTGCAGGGCAGCAACCGCAACGGCGACTGGAGCCCGGAGGCGCTGCAGCTGCCGATCGAGGTGCGCCCGCTGTGGTGGCAGAGCTGGTGGGCGACCGGACTGCTGCTGCTTGCGCTGGCCGGCCTGATCTGGCTGGCCGTGCAATGGCGAACCCGGGTGCTGAGCCGGCGTCAGGTCGAGCTCGAACTCCATGTGCAGCAGCGCACCGAGGAGTTGCAGACCCTGTCGCAGCAGCTGGAGCAGAAGTCCAGGGCGCTGGAGGAGTCGGCGCTGACCGATCCCTTGACCGGCCTGCGCAACCGCCGCTTTGCGACCGAGCGCCTGGACGACGACATGCGCCTGCTGCTGCGCCGCCACGAGGAGGCGCAGCGCCATGGCCTGCCACCGCCCGAGGACGCCGGCCTCTGCCTGTTCCTCATCGACATCGACCACTTCAAGCAAGTCAACGACCTCTACGGCCATGCGGCCGGCGACGCGGTGCTGGTGCAGATGCGCGAACGCCTGCAAGAGGTGTTCCGCGAGTCCGATTACCTGGTGCGCTGGGGCGGCGAGGAGTTCCTCGTCGTGGCCCGGGGCACCGCACGCGCCGGCGCGGCGGAGCTGGCCGAGCGCGCCCGCCAGGCGGTGTCGCGCCGGCCCTTCATGCTCAGTGGCCAGGGCCAGACCGGCCGGGTGCTGCGCCGCAGCTGCTCGATCGGCTTCGCCTGCCTGCCGGTGCTGCCCGAGCAGCCTCGCGAGATCGGCTGGGCCAGCGCGCTGAACCTGGCCGATGCGGCGCTGTACGAGGCCAAGCGCGATGGCCGTGACCGCTGGGTCGGTGTGCTCGAGGGCAGCGGCCTGACGCCGCAGCAGCTGCGCCAGGGCCGCGACGAGGCCGGGGAGCTGCCGGCCGGACTCAAGCTGGTGCGTGGGCCGCAGTAGCCGGCGTCGGGCAGGGCCGACCGCTGGTCCGCCAGGCCGGTAGCGCCATACACCAGGTGGTCAGCTCCATCCACCGCGTCACCGACATCGTCGGCGAGATCAGCCCGGCGTCGAGCAGAAGCCATGGCGTGGTGCAGACGGTGGCGGCCTTCCGCCTGCGCAGCTGAGTCGGCGGCAGGTTCCGAGCGGCGCCTGGGGGCCGACCGGCGGTCCCGGGGGCGGCGCGGCGGCGATGGCAATATGCAGGCCTGCCAGGGCGGGCCTGGCCTCGACGTGAACAGGGGCATGGGAAGCTTCAAAGCCTACTTGTCGTTGTGCCTGGGCGGCCTCGCCCTGATGGTGCTGCTGGTGGTCGGCCTGTTTGGCGCCCGCTTGGCCACCCGCGCGGTGTCCGAGGCGGCCGGCGAGCGCCTGCATGCGACGGCGCAGGCCGCTGCCGATCTGCTCGGCGCGAACCTGCGCGAGCGCGAAACCGAGGTTCTCATCCTCAGCGAGGCGCCGCACTTGGTCGGCGGGCCGTTGGACGGTGCCGGCGTGCGCCGTTCGCTGAACCTGCGCAAGAAGCTGCGCGACGAGTACGCGTGGCTGGGCGTGACCGATGTCGACGGGCGTGTGCTGGCCGCCTCCGACGACCTGCTGCTCGGCGTCTCGGTGGCCCAGCGCGACTGGTTCCAGGCGGCCAAGGACAAGGCCTTCATCGGTGATGTGCACGAGGCCAAGCTATTGGCCAAGCTGCTGCCGCCGCTGGCCGATGGCGAGCCGTTGCGCTTCATCGATTTCGCCGTGCCCGTCGTCGATGCCGAGGGCCGGCTGCGCGGCGTGCTGGCCGCCCACGCCCATTGGCGCTGGGTCACGCAGACGGTGGTCGACGCGGTCGCGCGGCGCGAGCTGCCGGAGACCGCCTCGGTCTTCATCCTCGACCGCGACGGTCGCGTGCTCTACCCGCAGCCGGCCGCCGGCAGCCTGGCCTTCAACAAGCCGCTGGATACGCGCCGGCACGCGGCCGTGGCGGACTGGAACGACGGCCAGCGCTACCTGAGCAGCCAGGCCGAGGTGCGCAGCGGCGGTCCGGCCGAGCTGGGCTGGCGCATCGTGGTGCGCCAGCCGGTCGAGGCTGCGCTGGCGCCGGTGCATGCGCTGGCGCTGCGCCTGCTGGCGATCGGCCTGCTGGCGGCGCTGGTCTGCGTCGGCATCGCCTACTGGCTGGCGGCGCGCATCAGCCGGCCGGTGGTCGCGCTGGCCGAGACGGCCAGGCGCATCGAGCGCGGCGAGGTACAGGCCGAGTTCCCGCCGCTGGAGGGGCCTCGCGAGTTGCGTGAGCTGGAGCAGTCGGTGCGCAGCATGACCGAAAGCCTGCTGCGCAAGGAGCAGGAGCTGGAGGCGCTGAATGCATCGCTGGAAGGCACAGTGGCTGCGCGCACCGCGGCACTGGAGGCGGCCAACGAGGAACTGGCGCGGCTGGCCACGCACGACGCGCTGACCGGGGTCTACAACCGCCGCTGGCTCGACCAGAAGCTGCACGAATGCAGCCAGCTGCACCGGCGCACCGGCCAGGTCTTCGCGCTGCTGCTGCTCGATGCCGACCACTTCAAGCGCGTCAACGACGAGCATGGGCACGATGTCGGCGACGCGGTGCTGGTGGGCCTGGCAGCGCTGCTGCGCGAGCACACCCGCGGCACCGATTGCGTGGCGCGCTTCGGCGGCGAGGAATTCGCGGTGCTGATGCCGGATGTCGGCGCCGCCGTCGATGCGCTGGTGGTCGCCGAGAAGCTGCGTGCCGCCGTCGCCGCGGCGGCCTTTCCCGGCGTCGGCCGCATCACCATCAGCGGAGGCGTCAGCCTGTGGTCGTCACAGGACGAGGACGTGGCTGCGCTGGTCAAGCGTGCCGACCAGGCGCTCTACCGCGCCAAGCAGAGCGGCCGGGACCGCGTCGACATGGAGCTGTTGCCCACCGCAAGCCAGTACGCAGGAATTTGAACGCTGGCTTCAGCGCGCCAAGCCGTCGAAGCAACTGCTCAGCAGCCAGTCGATGATCTGCTCGTCCGTGTAGCTGCCGCCGGCCTTGAGCAGGCCGAGCACCGGGTCGCAGGCGCGCGCGAACAGGCTGTAGAGCACAAGCTCGGCGGGCAGGCTCGGGTTCAGCTCGCCGGCCTGCTGGGCTTCACCGATCCACTCGCCGAGCCGTTCGCTGAGTTCCAGCAGCCGGTCCATATAGGCGCGATCGCCGAGCAGCGCGCTGCGCAGCGCGGAGTTCTGCGCCGGCAGCGCCGGCATCTGACCGGCCAGCTGCCGCGCCATCGCCCAGCGCGCCACCGCCTTCAGGCGCTGCAGCGGGCTGGGCAAGGCCACCACCTCGGCACCACCGCACAGGCGCAGCGCGTCGTCCAGCACGCGCACCATGGCGGCCGCAGCGAGTTGCTCCTTGGACGCGAAATGCTTGTACAGGCTGGCCTTGGCAATGCCGACCTCAGCGGCCACGGCGTCCACGGTCATCGCGTCGAACCCCTTGTCGGCCAGCAGGCGGTTGACCGCATCGACGATGGCCTCCTCGCGGGCCTGCAGGACCTGAGCGCGGAACGACGGCTTGTTCATGCAGGCATTCTAGATCGCCGATACGTTGCAGTTGCCAATCGAACTCATTAGATCAAACAATGACCATTTGGTTCAATATATGAACTCATTGGTATAAATTTCGTCCGTTCAGTAGTGATGACAACGGTTGTCCATCCTGAGGAGCAAGTGATGCAAACTGCACTGACGATGAAGCGCCGCGCCGCCGTGCTGGCGCTGGGCAGCCTGGGCCTGAGTGCCTGTGGCGGCGGTGGTGACGAGGCCGAGCCGGATCTGATGGGCGTGCTGGCCGCCGATCCGGATTGGAGCCTGCTGGTCGTGGCGCTGGACGTCAGCGGACTGAGCGGCAACCTGAAGGCCGACGGCCCGTTGACCCTGTTCGCGCCGACCAATGCGGCTTTCGCCGCGCTGCTGGCCGAGCTGGGCCTGTCGCAGGCCCAGCTGTTCGGCGACACCACGCTGCTGCGCCAGGTGCTGGGCTACCACCTGTTGGGCAGCCGGGTCGCCGCTGCCCAGGTGCCACTGGGCCGTGCCATCAGCAGCAGCAGCGGTGGCGTGTTCAAGATCGAGCAGTTCAACGGCCTGCTGCAGTTCACCGACGGCCGCAACCGCAGCGGTCGCGTCAGCCGTACCGATATCGCCGCGCGGAACGGTTTGCTGCACAAGATCGACCGCGTGATGCTGCCTGCGAATCGCACTATCGTGCAGACGGCGCAGGCGCTGCCGGACTTCAGCACCCTGGTCGAGGCCGTGATCGCCGCCGAGCTCGCCGGCACCCTGTCCGGCACCGGTCCGTTCACGGTGTTCGCGCCGACCAATACCGCTTTCGCCGGCCTGCTGGCCGAGCTGGGCATGAGCCGCGAGCAGCTGCTGGCCAACCGCCCGCTGCTCAGCTCGGTGCTGAGCTACCACCTGCTCTCTGGCCGTGCGCTGAAGGCCGATGTGCCGGTAGGCAGCCCGATCTCCACCGTGCAGGGCGAGAGCTTCACGGTCGACAGCACCCTGGCGGTCACCGACCGCAACGGCCGCAAGGCGGCGATCAGCGGCACCGATGTGTTCGCCAGCAATGGCGTGATCCATGTCATCGACAAGGTCATCCTGCCGAAGATCCCGAACATCGTCGAGCTGGCGGTCGGCGCGCCGCAGTTCAGCATCCTGGTTGAGGCGGTGCAGGCCGCCGGTCTGGTCAATGCGCTGTCCGGCCCGACCGCGCTGACGGTGTTCGCGCCGACCAACGAGGCCTTCGGTCTGCTGCTCACCGAGCTGAGCCTGACGAAGGCCGAGCTGCTGGCCAATGTGCCGCTGCTGACCCAGGTGCTGCTCTACCACGTGGTCGCCGGCAGGGTGTACCGCGCCGGCGTGCCGGTCGGTCGGCCCATCACCACCTTGAGTGGCGGCACGTTCACGGTGGGCGCCGACCTGCGCATCACCGACGCCAACGGACGCACGGCCGGTATCACCGCCACCGACGCCTTGGCCATCAACGGCGTGGTCCACACCCTGGACCGCGTCGTCCTTCCCGCGCTCTCCTGAAGGGTCGTCAAGGACATCGTCGACACCGCCGTTGTCGTCGCCGATGTAAACCGGCTCAGGCGGTCGAGAGGACGCCGGGCACCAGCACGCTGCCGCGTTGCGCACGCTTGGCCAGCAAAAGCAGCTGGTCGGCGATGCGCAACAGCGCGGCGGGCGAGCCCGGGCTTTGCACCGAGTCGGTGACGCCGGCCGAAAAGCTCTGCGCCGAAATCTGCGCGCCGCCGTCCAGGCTGAACTGCTGCGATCGCCACAGGCCCAGCAGCTCCAGCACCTTGCTGCGGGCATCAAGTGCCGGGGTATGCGGCATCAGCAGGCAGAACTCCTCGCCCCCGTAACGGAAGGCCAGGTCACTCCGGCGCAGTTGCTCGCGCAGCAACAAGCCAAAGGCGGCGAGCAATTGGTCGCCCGCCGGGTGGCCGTGCTCGTCGTTGACGCGCTTGAAATGGTCCAGATCGATGACCACCACGGCCAGCGGCGTGGCCTCGCGCTGCGCCAGCGCCAGCACCGCCGGCAGGCTGTCGTTCAGATGGCGGCGGTTGGCCAGGCCGGTCAGCGCATCCTGCGTGGCCAGCTCCTGCAGACGGCTCTGCAGCGCCTCGACCTCGGCGATCTTGCGCGACAGCGCGGCATTCAGCTCGGTCTGCTCGGCCCGTGCGCGCTCGGCGGCCTCGCGCCGCGCCACGTTCTCCTCCAGGCGCTGGTTCAGCAGCAGCAGCTCGGTCTGCAGCATGGCCGCCTGCTGCCGGGCCTGCGAGGCCAGCCGCGCGCGTTCGGCGGCCAGGCCCTGCCACTGCCGCAGTGCGGCGAGCGCGGCGCTGCTGTCACCGGCGGCCTCCAGAAGATCGGCGCGCAGCCGCACCAGTTCGCAGCGCAGGCGCAGGCTGGGGCGCTGCTCGCCGCTGGCCCCGAGCAGCGGGTCGACCGCGGTCAGGCGCTGCAGGGCTTCGGCACCGCGGCCGAGCAGTTGCAGTCGCAGCGCCTCGGCCATCGCCAGCTCGACCTGCTCGTCGGGCAACTCGGGGCGGGCCGCGGCCAGGCAGCGCGCAAGCAGGCGTTCGGCCAGCGGCAGCTCGCCGGCGCGCAGCGCGCACAGGGCCTGGGCTTCGAAATGCAGCGGCAGCAGCGCGCGGCCGCTGGGGTCGTCCTGCGCGTCGGCGAGTCGGCGCACATCGTCCAGCGCCTCGGCGGCGCGCCCCAGCTCGCTCAGGCAGAGCATGCGATTGACCAGCAGCACCGTGAGCAAGCGGCCGTTGTGCAAATCGCGCATGCGCTCCAGGCCGCGCTCGACCTGGCGCAAGGCCTCGTCGCAGTCGCCCAGCTCGATCAGCTCGTGCGACAGATTGCAGTACAGCACGATGTCGAAGCCGTGGCCCTGGCGCGGGCCGGCATCGCGCAGCGCCTGGTACATATAGGCGAAGGCCTGCGCCGAGTCGCCGAGCGCCGACCAGCAGCCGGCGATCGCATTGAGCAGCACGCCGCGCTGCTCGGCGCGCAGGCATTGCAGGCCCTCGTCGCGCAGCGGCATCAGCAGGGCCTGGGCCTCGCGCACCCGGCCCAGGCGCCAGAGCGCGCGCGCATGGCCGGCCGCGGCGAGGATCTCGCCGTCGCGCGCGCCGAGCAGCGCAAAGCGTTCGCGGGTTGCCTGCAGCAGCTCGTGGGCCAGCGCCGGTGCGGCGAAGTAAAGACGGTGGAAGCCCAGCACCAGCTGGGCCCAGGCCGCGCCCAACGCATCGTTGTCGGCGCTGGCGCGGGCGGCGGCGCGCTCGGTCAGCTGCAGGGCTTCGCCGGCATCGCCATGCAGGCAGCGCCAGGCGCGCTGCGCAAGGCGGTGGGCAGGGCTGGCGGTGCTGGGCATAGCGGGCTGGATTCTGCACAGCCGGGCCGGCCAGGGCGTAAGCCTTCGTTGTGCGGCTAGGCGGTCACGGCCTGCTGGCGCAGGGTCTCGACCAGCGCGGCGTCCATCATCGTCGCATGCTGCGGAAACCATTCCGCCAGCGCCGGCACCAGGCGCTCGACCAACTCCGGCTCCGCCAACTGGCGGGTGGCGACCTCGCGCATCAGCTCCAGCACCATGCGATGCTGGCGGCTGTGGCAGTTCTCGGGCGCGAAGCCGAGCTGGGCCATCCACGCCTCCTCCATCGCGAAATGTGCCTCGGTGTGGGCGAGCAGGGTGTCGAAGGCGGCGGGCGCCTGCGCGCTGCCCAGCGCCGCCTGCAGCGCGTTGAGCAGGTCGACGAATTCCTCGTGCGTGCGGTCGAGTTCCTCGTGCTGCAACTGCAGCTCCGCGGTCCAGGGCAGGGCGATGGCTTGCATGGGCTCAATCATCGCGGCAGCGGCGTCGCGTCGTCTTGATCCAGATCGTCGTATCGCGTCCAGCGGCCGTCGCGTGCGAAACCGATCAGGCCCAGCCCGGCCTGGCGGGCGGCACGCCGCGCCAGTGCGGTGGGTGCGCTGACCGCCGCCAGCAGCGGCAGGCCGACGCGGGCGCATTTGGCCACCAGCTCGAAGCTGGCACGGCTGCTGACCAGCGCCCAGGCGGTGTCGAAGCCGCCGCCGGCCATGGCCTGCAGGCCGATCGCCTTGTCCAGCGCGCAATGCCGGCTGACGTCCTCGGCCAGGACGAGCAGCCGGCCTTCCGCATCGAGCAACGCGGCGGCGTGCGCACCGCCGCTGGCCGCGGCCAGGCCTTGACCGGCCTGCAGCGCCGCCAGGCCGCGCGCGATCGCGCCCGGCTGCAAGACCAGCGGCGCAGGCCGGCGCGAGGGCAGGGCCAGCAAGGTGTGCTGGTCCTCGATGCCGCAGAGTCCGCAGCCGCCAGGCGCGGCGCCGAAGCGCCGGCGTGCCCGCAGCGGTGCCAGGCGTTCGGCCGGCAGCTCGATCTGCACGCCCAGGCCGGCGCCCACCGGCAGCGCTTCCAGGCCGAGCAACTCATCCGCCCTGGCGATCAGGCCTTCGCTGAGGCAAAAGCCCAGCGCCAGCGCCTCGGCCTGCAGCGGCGTGGCCATCAGCGTGATCGCCGCCTCGCCGTTGAAGACCAGGCTCACCGGCGTTTCCTCGATCAGCTGCTCCTGCGGCACGCGGCCGTCGTGCGTGCGCGCGCTCACCATCGCCAGCCCGCTGGCATAGGCCTCGGGCGCGGGGCAGGCCCAGTCGATCAGCGACATGGATGCAGGCGCACCGGGATGGCCTTGGCCGCTGGCGTGCGTGCGCCCTCGGCGACCAGTCCCAGCGGCACCAGCGGCGTGGCCTCGGGGAAGTAGGCCGCGGCGCAGCCGGCGGCGATCGGCAGCTCGCGCAGCTCGAAGCCGCGCAGCCAGCGCGAGGGCGCGCCGGCCTCGATACCGGCAATGCCCTCGACGTCCACGCGCTGGCCGGCGCTCAGGCCCAGGCGCGCCAGCTCTTCGGGTGCGACGAAGATCACCTCGCGGGTGCCGAACACATTGCGGTAGCGGTCATCCTCGCCATAGACCGTGGTGTTGAACTGGTCGTGGCTGCGCACCGTCATCAGCGTCAGCACGCGATCCGGCTCGGGCACCGCACGCCGGGCCCGCGCGACCACGCCGTCTTGCGGTAGGGCCTGCGGCCGCAGCTGGGCCTTGCCGCTGGCGGTGCGCCATTCGCGCCGGCTGGCCGGGTTGGGCAGCCAGAAGCCGCCCGGGATCCGGAGCTTGGCGTTGAAGTCCTCGAAGCCATCGAACACGCCTTGCTGGCAGCGGGCGATGGCGTCGCGCAGGCGCTCGTGGTCGGCGGCGAGCTGCGTCCAGGGCACTGCCTGGTCGCCGACCAATGCCTGCGCCAGCGCGGCGACGATGCGCGTCTCCGCCCATTGCGTGGCGTGCTGCGGCGCCTGCATGCCGCGGCTGGCGTGCACCATGCTCATCGAGTCCTCGACCGTGACCGCCTGGCCGTCGTCGTCGGTGCGCGCCAGGCAGGGCAGCAGCAGGCCGTCGCGGCCCGGGTGCAGATGCGTGTGATTCGGCTTGGTGGCGATGTGCAGCGTGAACGCGAGCGTGGACAGCGCGTCGCGCACGCGCTCGGCATCCGGCCCGGCCATCGCAAGATTGCCGCCCAGGGAGAGCAGGCCCTGCAGCTCGCCGTCCACGGCTGCCTGCAGGGTCGCGTGGGCGTCCAGGCCGGTCTCGCGCGGCAGCTGCAGGCCGGGGAACTCGGCTTCGAGGTTTGCCAGCCAGCGCTCCGGCACGCTGTAGGTGCAGCCCATGGTGCGGTCGCCCTGCACATTGGAGTGCCCGCGCACCGGCACCACGCCGGACCCGGGCACGCCGATCTGGCCGCGCAGCAGCTGCAGATTGGTGAGCATCTGGATCGTCGCCACCGCATGCTCGTGGTGGGTCAGGCCCATGCACCAGGTGATCAGCAGGCGACGGCTGGCGGCGAGTTCGTCGGCCAGGGCCTCGATGGCGGCGCGGTCCAGGCCGCTGGCGGTCTCGATCGCCGGCCAGGCCTCCGTTTCGACATCGCGTTTGAGCTGCTCGAAGCCCTCGGTGTGCTCGCGGATGAAGCCGAGATCGAAGACGGTGTCGCCGGCCGCCTCGCGGGCGAACCAGCGCTTGGCGACGCCCTTGAGCGTTGCGAGATCGCCGCCGATGCCGACCTGCCAGACCCGCTTGGCGACGCGCAGGCCGCGGTTGGTCAGCATCTCCAGCGCATCCTTGGGGTCGGCGAAGTTGACGAAGCCACGCTCGACGATGGGGTTCAGTGCCAGCACCGCGGCGCCGCGCTTGGCGGCCGCGTGCAGCGTGCCCATCAGCCGCGGATGGTTGGTGGCCGGGTTCTGGCCGACGACGAGGATGCAGTCGGCGAGCTCGAAATCCGCGAGCTGCGCGGTGCCCTTGCCGCTGCCGATCTGCTGCTTGAGCGCCAGACCCGAGGGCTCGTGGCAGAGGTTGCTGCTGTCCGGCAGATTGCTGCTGCCCCAGGCGCGCACCAGCAGCTGCCACAGAAAAGCCGCCTCGTTGCTGCTACGGCCCGAGGTGTAGAAGCTGACGCGCCTGGGGTCGAGCGCGCGCAGGCGATCGGCGGCGAGTTGCAGCGCTTCGTCCCAGGCTATGGCCACATAGCGGTCGCTGCTCGGGTCGTAGCGCAATGGCTCGGTCAGCCGGCCGGCGGCTTCGAGCTCGCGCGGGCGCCAGCGGCGCAGCTCGGTCAGCGTGTGCTGGGCGAAGAAATCGGCATCGGCGGCCTTGGGCGTCATCTCCCAGGCGATCGCCTTCTGGCCTTGCTCGCAGCTGTCCGGTCCGAAGCTGCCGGGACGGTCCGGGAACGCGCAGCCCGGGCAGTCGAAGCCCTCGGGCTTGTTCGCCTTCAGGAAGCTGCGCACGATCTTCAGCGGGATGCCTTGCGCGGCAAAGGCGTCGAAGGCGGCCTTGACGGCGCCGCGGCCGCCGGCGGGCGGGCCTTGCAGTGCCGCTTCGGTGAGGGTGTCGGGAGACCGGCTCATGGCTTGGAGTGTGCTGCCAGCGACTTGCCGACGGCGGATTCGCGCGCTGCCGAGATCGCACGGCCGATCACCTCACCCTTCGCGCCCGCAGCCAGCAGTGGCGCGCTGATGGCCGCGCTGTCCACCGCCAGCGCGGCATCCAGCGCGGCGGCCAGCCGTGCTGCCTGCGGGTAGGGGCGCGCCTGCAATCCAGCCCGACCGCGGGCGTCGCATTCGCAGACCTGCAGCAGCTGGCGGAAGCGCTCGGGCCGGCGCAGCGCGTCGCAGCGCTGCAGCAGCCTCCACACGGCCGTGGCACCGAAGCCGCCGCTCTGATGCACATGGATGTGCTCGGCGCAGGCGAGCAGGGCCAGTTCCTTGCAATCGGCCGGCAGTTTCCAGCGCGCGGCGACATCGCCAACCCGCCGAACGCCCCGGGCGTCGTGGCCGATATGGCGCGGCCATTCGGCCTCGGGCGTCAGCGCCTTGCCCAGGTCGTGCAGCAGCGCCGCCAGGCGCACGGTCAGCGGCGCGTTGAAGCGCACCGTCTGTTCGAGCACCAGCAGGATGTGCGCACCGGTGTCGCCCTCGGGGTGATGCTCCAGCGGCTGTGGCACCCCCCAGAGCGCGTCCAGCTCCGGCGCGAGCCGGGCGAGCGCGCCGACTTCGCGCAGCAGTTCGATCATGCGGCCCGGCGCGGTTTCCATCAGCCCGCGCGCGAACTCCTGCCAGACCCGCTCGGCGACCAGCGCGTCGACCTCGCCGGCCGCGACCATCTGCCGGCACAGCGCGAGGGTCTCGTCGGCCACCGTGAAGGCCGGCCAGCGCGCCGCGAAGCGGGCCAGGCGCAGGATGCGCACCGGGTCCTCGGCAAAGGCCGGGCTGACATGGCGCAGCACGCGATCGGCGAGATCCTGCTGCCCGCCGTAGGGGTCGATCAGCGTGCCGTCCTGCGCGCGGGCGATCGCGTTGATGGTCAGGTCGCGGCGCGCCAGATCCTCGGCCAGGCTCACGTCGGGCGCCGCATGGAAGGCGAAGCCGTGGTAGCCGCGGGCGGTCTTGCGCTCGGTGCGCGCCAGCGCCACTTCCTCGTGGGTCTCGGGGTGCAGGAAGACCGGGAAATCCTTGCCGACCGGCTGGTAGCCGAGCGCGAGCAGCTCGGCGGGCGTAGCGCCGACCACCACCCAATCGCGGTCGCTGGGCGTGAGGCCCATCAAGGCGTCGCGCACGGCGCCGCCGACTTCGTAAATCTCCATGGGCGGGAGTGTCGGTGCTGGGGGGCCGAGCGCCTGCGCGGCCCCGAGGGGCCGCGGTCGAGCCGTATCGCGCTAGAACTTCACCCGCACCGACTTGGCGCGTCGCGGGTCGTCGTCGTTGTCGGCGTTCGGGTAGGCGATCTTGCCGCCGCCGTCCGTCAACGCCCCCTGGGCCAGGTCCATCGTGTAGCCGTAGGTGTCGACGTTGGTGAAGCCGGCCAGACGCATCGCGTCCTTGAGCTTCTTGGCCGTCGAGGCGGAACCCTGCGAGCCGCCCTGGCAGGCGTAGAGCTTGACCTTGCGGATGCGGCTCGTCAGGCCCTGGTCCTTCAGCTGCTGGGCCAGGGCATGCACGCTCAGCGCGGCGCCGCCGTCGTCGTAGACGTTGTCGGCGCCGGCCGAGCCATGGGCCACGATGTAGAGCTGCTGGAACATCGACAAGGAGCTCAGCACCTTGGCGCCGGGGGTCAACACCTTGCCCTTGAACTGGTCCAGCGTGTGCTTGGAGTTGTGTGCCTTGACGATGCGCTCACAGGCCTGGATCAGCGTGGCGTCGCCCGGGAAGGGGCAGTAGATCTGCTTCAGGTTCACAGCTGGACTCCGGGGAGGCGGCGCCAAGTTGGCAGCCGCAGGATGCTACAACCGCCTGCCGGCTGGCGCCGCTGGACCGGCCGTCCCCACCCTGGTGTTTTCCTTCACATGCCAGCCCAAGACCTTGCCATTCCCCTCCTGCCCAGCCGTTCGCTGCCCGACACCTTGGCCTTCTACGCGCGCTTGGGCTTCGGGGGCGAGATCCTCGGCGCGGCCGACGACTACGCCATCGTCACGCGCGGCAGTGTGGAACTGCACTTCTTCCACCACCCGGCGCTGATCCCGGTCGATTCCTTTGCCGGCTGCTATCTGCGCGTGGCCGAAGTCGAACCGCTCTACCTGGACTTCGCCGAGGCGCGTTTGCCCCGCCAGGGCATCCCGCGCATGGACCCGCTGGAGGACAAGCCCTGGGGCCTGCGCGAGTTCGCCGTGGTCGATGCCGACGGCAATCTGCTGCGCATCGGCCAGGTGCTGGACTGAGCCCGGCATGGACCTGCGGCTGCTGCGCTTTCCCGCCGCGGTGCAGCCGCCGGACCCGGCCATCGAGGCCTGGCTGCAGGCCCGAACCGGCCCGCTGGGCGAGATCGCGCGGCAGCAGTTCGAAGTGCTGCGCGGGCTTGGCACGGATGTCCGCGAATTGCTACACGACGGCCATCCGACCGCCTGCGTCGGAGATTGCGCCTTCGCCTACGTCAACGCGTTCCGTGCCCACGTCAATGTCGGATTTTTCCGCGGCGCCGCGCTGGCCGATCCCGATGGTCTGCTGCAGGGAACCGGTCGCCACATGCGCCATGTGAAGCTGGGGCCGGAGCACCCCGTCGACCCGGCGGCCTTGCAGTGGCTGATGCGGTGGGCTTACGAGGACATGTCTGCTCGCTGGGCGCGGATCCGGGGCGGGTCATGAGTTTCGTCAACGCATGGCGGCAGCGAGGCCGGATCTCGCTCTGGCGTTATCTCGATAACGAGCGCAACTACCCCGGCTGGCACTGCAGGTCGACCCCTCCGGATGCAAGGGGTAGCGCACTGGCCTGTACGCTCCTTGGCGGAAGACCAGGCGCTGCGCCTCGATGCGCAGCGACGCACCCTGGCCGCAAACGGCATCCGCCCGGCCCCAATTCCCGAGGAATGCCGTCGGAATGCCGGCGGCCAACGCCGCGCACGGGCACTCAAGTTGGCGATGGCGACCAGGCGCAGCAAGGCCGGCGCGATTCGGAGGAAGGTGGGCAGGGTCGCGGCGCCTGTTGACCTCGCTCAGAGCTTGGGCGCGCTGCCCGAGTTCAAGCGGGCCTTGCGCGCGTTCGCTTCCAGTTCCTCCAGCCAGCGCGCCGTGGCCTCCAGCGCCGGCAACTGGGCGCCGTAGTCCTGCATCACCACCTCCAGCCCGACGACGGAGGAGCCGCCCTGGTGGATGACCATGTTCGCCTGCAGCAGCGCGCTGCAGGTGGAAAGGTCCCGCGGCGCGGTGCCCTGCTGCTGGTACTGGCGGAACCGCTGCAGGTCGCGCGGCGACGGGCCGACACCGATCATGCCGATCTGCCTCCCCCGCTGATGGCCGCAGATCGGCTTGCCCGGCTCAACCCAAATGCCGTTGCGGTTGCGCGTGCCGATGCCGGTGGTGGTCAGGCTTGCAGGCTTGCCGTACTTCTGCGTCAGCGAGTCCAGCATGCGCTCGTCCGACGGCGGATTGCTCCAGGTCGCCACGGTGCGACGGATGCGCACCAGGCGCTGCGGCTGCGGCGGCGGCGTGAACTCGAAGCTCAGGGTCTCGCTGTCCATGGTGCCGGGCGGCGCGGGGATGTATATCTCCAGGCTGGCCACGAAGCTCTCCGTTTCCTGCTGCCGGGCGCCGTCGCTGTAGCTGAACTTCAGCAGGCTTTCCTTCATTTGGCCGCGGGCGTTGTAGGCCTTCATTGCCGCGCGCGCCTGGTCCAGGCTCATGCCGAGCTTGAAGCCGACCACGTCCCAGTCCGGCGCGGCCCAGCCGGCGCTGGTGCCGACGCAGAGCACGGCGGCCACTGCGCTTCTGCGCAGCAGGGCAAGGCCTCGGGTGAGCGGGAAGGCGAAAGCAGATCGGTGCATCAGAGGACTCCGGAAACGAGGCGGAAGGTGGGAGGTCGGTCGCTTGACCCTGTCGGCGCCAAGGCTACGAAGACCGGCGGCGGCCGGCTTCACGCCGCCTAACGAAGTCCTAACGCGGCCTGCCGAGCTGCCACCGAGCTGCCGGCTACAGTCGGCGCGACTCTGTCGCGGGCCAGCCGGCCCCGCCCCCCGCGCACCGCATCCGCCCATGTCCGCCGACGACCTCGCCGCCGAAGCCCCGCTTTACCGCTATCGCTTCGGCGCCCTGGAGTTCGACGAAGTTCGGCTGGCGTTGACCCGCGATGGCACCCCCTTGGAGCTGGAGCTCAAGCCACTGCAGTTGCTGGCCGAGTTGCTGCGCCATGTTGGCGAGGTGGTCACCAAGGAGGAGTTGTTCGAGCGCGTCTGGGCCGGTCGGCCGACCGTGGACAACGTGCTGCCCAATGCGATGGCCAAGCTGCGCAAGGCCTTGGGCGAAGCCGAGGCCGGACGCATCGTCACGCTGCCGCGGGTCGGCTATCGCTTCAACGGGCCGGTGGAGCGCGTGGCCGCCGGGCGGCGCCTGGCCAGCCGGCTGCAGCTGACTGGTGCTGAAGGCGTGCCGCACCGGCCCGACTGGCTGCTGGAGCGCCAGCTCAACCCCTCGCGCGGCAGCGAGGTCTGGCTGGCCCGGCATGCGCGCACCCGCGAACCGCGGGTCTTCAAGTTCGGCTCCGACGGCCAGCGCCTCGCATTGCTCAAGCGCGAGGTCACGCTCTACCGCGTGCTGAATGAGTCGCTGGGCCAGCGCAACGACATCGCCCGCGTGCTGGACTGGAACTTCGAGGCCCCGCCTTTCTTCCTGGAATGCGAGTACGGCGGCCTGAGCCTGAAGGACTGGGCCGACGCCGGGCATCTGGCGCCGCTGGACCGGCCGGCGCGGCTCACGCTCTTTCTGCAGATCGCCGGCGCGGTGGCGGCCGCGCATGGCGTGGGCGTGCTGCACAAGGACATCAAGCCGGCGAATGTGCTGGTCGCCCAGGCGGCCGACGGCAGCCTGCAGCTGCGCCTGACCGACTTCGGCAGCGGCCGCCTGCTCGACCCGCAGCGCCTCAGCGAACTGGGCATCACCCAGCTCGGCATGACGCTGACGCAATCGCCCGACAGCGACAGCGGCACGCCGCTCTACCTGGCGCCGGAGCTGATCGCCGGCCAGGCGCCCACCGTACGCAGCGATGTCTACGCGCTGGGCCTGCTGCTCTACCAGCTGCTGGTCGGCGAACTGCGCCGGCCGCTGGCGCCGGGATGGGAAGCGCCGCTGGACGACCCGCTGCTGGCGCAGACCATTGCCGCCGCCACCGCCGGCGACCCAGCGCTGCGCCTGCCAACGGTTACCGAGCTGAGCGAGCAGCTCGCCAGCCTGGAGGCCCGGCGCGACGCGGCGCAGGCCGAGCGCGCCCGCGAGCAGCGCCTGCAGCAGGCCGAGGCCCAGCTGGCGCGCAGCCGCGCGCAGCGGCCCTGGATCGCCGCCTCCGCCGCCGTGCTGCTGCTCGGTCTGGCGTCTACGCTCTGGCAAGGCCGCGAAGCCCGGCAGGCGCGCGACGAGGCCTTGGCGCAGGCGGCGCTGGCCACCGAGATGAACCGCTTCCTCAACGAGGATTTGCTCGGTGGCGGGCGCAGCCGCAGCTCGACGATTGCCTACGACCGCAACCCCACGCTGCGCGAGCTGATCGATGCCGCCCGCGGCCGGCTCGACGGGCGCTTTGCCGACAACCCGTTGATCGAGGCCGGCATCCGCAGCACCCTGGGTCGCGCCTACCGCACGCTGGGCGACTTCGCCGTCGCCGAGTCCGAACTGCGACGCGCCAGCGAATTGCAAAGCGGCCGCCTGCCCGCGGCTGATGCGACGCGCCTGCTCGTCGAGTACGAACTGGTCGGCGTGCTGGTGCGCCTGTCGAAATTCGACGAGGCCAGGCAGCGCCTGGAAGCGGCCGACGCGCTGGCCGGCCCACGCGCTCAAGGCCACGGCGAGCTGGGCCTGCGCGCCCAGCTGGCCCGCGGCAGCTACCACTTCCAGCGCCTGGAGCTGGCGCCGGCGCAGCAGGCTTATGCGGCGGCCGAGCCGCTGCAGCGGGCCCTGCGAGCCGACGACGCGCCGCTGGCTGCACACATCCAGCTCACCCTGGGCGATATCGCGCTGCGCCGCGGCGACGCCGGCAAGGCGGAGACCATCGCCCGCGCGGTGCTGGCCGGCGACCCGTTCACCGAGAACAACGTCGGCCTCTCGACGCTCGGCACCGCGCGCCGCCTGCTCGGCCATGCGCTGCGCAACCAGGGTCGGCCGGCCGAGGCCATTCCGCTGCTGGAGCGCGCCGTGGCCGACCAGACCCAGGCCCGCGGCCCCGACGACCAGTCAACCATCGCCGCGCTGTCATCGCTCGGGCATCTGCACGGCCTGGTGGGCGATGCCCGCAAACGCGCCGAGATCCAGCGCGAGGTGCATGCGCGCTCGGTGCGTCGCTGGGGTGCGGCGCACCAGTACACCTTGGTCGAGCGCCTGAACCTGGGCGATGCCGAGCACGAACTCGGCCGCCTGCAGGTCGCCGAGGCCCATCTGGCCGCCGCCGTGGAGGGCCTGGTCCGCACGGCAGGCGAAGGCTCCAGCCTGGTGAACGCGGCGCGTTACTCGCACGCCAACGCGCTGCTCAGCCTGGCGCGCCCCGCCGAGGCGCTGCGCATTGCCGAGCAGATCGGCGCTGCGGCCCTGGCCGATGCTTCGGCCGATGCGAAAGGCGACGGCAAGCTGCTGGTGCTGCGCGGGCGGGCCCTGCTGGACCTGGGGCGCCAGGACGAAGGACGCGAGGCGCTGTCGCAGGGGATCGCGCAGCAACTGGCCGAGGGGGTCGACGAGACTGAACTGGCGCCGCTGCAGGCCTTGCTTGCGGCTGCTGGAGGGCGCTGAAAAGGTGGTCCTGGTCGTGTCGGCCGCTGAGGGTGTGAAGCGGCTCGGGAGAGCCCGCCGGGATGTCCCCCCGGCAGGGGACCTCCTTTCTTTGCTGCGCCAAAGAAAGGAGGCAAAGAAAGGCGCTTAACGCCGGCCTCGCCCTAGGGGCGAAGGCCGAGGCCACCATCGCTCACAGAACAACGAGAGCCCGTATCGTGGTCGGGCACGACTCGGTAGCTAACCGCCGACCGGAAATACCGGTCGGACTTGGCACTGCGCGCCCGAAGAGCCAAGCTGCGAGAGCCATGCCCAGCAACTTTTCCATCGCAGAAAGGCCGGGTGCCGCCTCGCTGGTATGTCGGGCCGGTACCCCGGCCCGCTTAGCGCCTCAAGTCTTCGCACTGCGCCCCACGGGCTCGTGGCCGTATGAGCGGTGCACCGCCTCTCCGGTCGGCCCTAGGCCGCCGGAGGCATTGAGCGCCTTTCTTTGGTTCCTTTCTTTGGCGCAGCAAAGAAAGGGACTCCCCTGCCGGGGGGACATCCCGGCGGCTGCACCGCAGTCGCTCAAGCCTGCATTTCCGAACTTGAGACGTGACTCAGGCCGGCATGGCCAGCAGGGTCTCCGCCGCCTTGCGCCATCGCGCATGCAGTGCAGTCAGCGCCTCGCCACCAAGGGCAGTCGCCGCCTGCGTGGCCGGTGCACTCAGCCCCGGCTCGGTCCAGCGCGACAGCATCCAGGCGCCGCGCGCCGTGCCTTCCAGCGGATCGGTGCTGACCAGCAGCGCCTCGCGCGGCATCAGCGCCGCGAGCACGCCGGTGTAGACCGGGTTGTGCGCGAACGGGCCTTCGACGATGAGCGGGCCGGTGCCCCCCAGGCTGTCGACGATCCAGGCGGTGACCTGGGCTGTGTAGAGCGCGGCCAGCGTGGCGCGCTCGGCCGGCGTGAGCTCGGTCAGCGCGACCTCCTCGCCCTGCGCATCGACGATGCGCCCGATGCAGTCGCGGAAGGGGCCTCCCTGGGTCTCGAAGCCGGGCAGCACCATCAGACCGCGGGCCAGCAGGCGCTGCAGGTCGTCGGCGTTGGCGAGTTCGGGGTCGGCGCCGGCGCAGAGCTGCTGCAGCTCGCGGCCGCCCATGAAGCGGCCGGTCGGCACGCGCTCCTGGCGCACCGAGGCGCTGCAGAGCTGGTCCAGGTCGGCATGCAGGCGGCGCGCCGGCGCGCCGGGCGCCATCACCACGATCCAGGTGCCGGTGGTGACCAGGGTCATGCGCGGGTGGCTGCGCAGATAGCGGGCCAGGCAGGCATTGCTGTCGTGCGCGCCGGCGTGCACGCGCAGGCCGGTGGGCAGGCCCAGGCGGCGCGCCAGCTGCGGGCGCACGGGGCCGAGCACTTCCCAGGCGCGGCGCAGCGGCGCAAAGCGCGGCGACCAGGCGCGGCGAGTGGCCAGCTGGGAGTAGCAGCCGGCGTCGGGCGCCCACAGATGGGTGTGGCAGCCCAGGGAGCTGACCTCGCTGGCGGCCACGCCGCTGAGCCACCAGGCCCAGTACTGCGCCAGCGGCAGCAGCTGGCCGCGCGCGAAGGTCTCGGGCGCGTGGCGCTCCAGCCAGTCGAGCTGGGTGGCGCCGTTCAGGCCGCGCGGCAGGTCGGGGCTGTAGGTCTCGCTGAAGTCCCCGATCTGCGCACCCCAGTCGGGCGTGCGTTCGTCAAAGCCCTCGAACTCGTAGTCGGGCACCGGCCAGGCCAGGTCCTCGCCGTCCACGGCGGCAAAGGCGGCGCCATGCGCGCTGACCACCGCGCTGGTCAGTTGGCGGCGCAGGCCGCCCAGGCTGGCCAGGCCGTCTTCCAGCCAGGCGGCAATCTCGTCGGTGTCCAGCGCGCTGTAGCCCAGGCCGCTGTCGCGCACCTGGGAGCCGCGGTCGAGCTGGACCAGCACCTCGCCGGCGCGGTCCAGCACCAGCAGCTTGCTGCGCGTCTTGCCGATGTCGAGGACGAGGTCCAGCGGGCCACCGCCAGCGCGGAGTTCAGACAATGCCGCCGCCCCCGCCGGCGCGGGCCGGACGTTGCTCGGCCATGCGCGCGCGGTAGCCGCTGGCGCGGTAGGCCCCGATCAGGTCGATCGCACCGCCGCCCTGCAGGCGCACCTGCTGGAGGATGGGCTGCACATCGGTCTGGAAAGCGCGTTGCAGCAGGCGCGTGGCGGTGAGCGCGTCGTTGGCCTGCTGCGCAGCGTCAAGCGCCGCGCGGTCCACCAGCAGGGCCTGCGCATAGCTGCGCACCACTTGCTCGGCGCTGGCCATCAGGCTCTCGACGGGGTCGGTGACGTTGTGGCTCTGGTCCAGCATGTAGGCCGGGTCGAAGCCCTGCACCTGCTCGTGCGCAGCGGCCACCAGCTCGTTGAAGACCAGGAACAGGCGGTAGGGCGAGACGCTGCCGGAGTCGAGATCGTCGTCGCCGTACTTGCTGTCGTTGAAGTGGAAGCCGGCCAGCTTGCCGGCGGCAATCAGGCGCGCCACGATCAGCTCGATGTTGACGTTGGGCGCATGGTGGCCGAGGTCGACCAGGCATTGCGCCTTCGGGCCAAGCGCGCTCGCGGCGAGGTAGCTGCTGCCCCAATCCTGGATCACCGTCGCGTAGAAGGCCGGCTCGCAGATCTTGTGCTCCAGGAACATGCGCCAGTCGCCCGGCAGGGCGGCATAGATCTGGCGCGTCGATTCCAGATAACGGTCGAAGGCGCGGCGGAAGTGCTGCTGGCCGGGGAAGTTGCTGCCGTCGCCGATCCATACGGTCAGGGCCTTGGAGCCCAGCTTCTGGCCGATCTCGATGCACTCGATGTTGTGCTCCACGGCCTGCGCGCGCGTGGCGGCGTCGGCATGCGTGAGGCTGCCGAACTTGTAGCTGTGCGCCTGCGCGAGTTGGTCGCTGAAGGTGTTGGAGTTCATCGCATCAAAGCCCAGGCCGTAGGAGGCGGCCTGGTCCTTGAGTGCCCCCCAGTCCGAGCACTTGTCCCAGGGGATGTGCAGCGACACGGTGGGCGTGGCGCGGCTCAACTGATGGATGACGCCGCAGTCCTGCAGCTTGTCGTGCACGTCGCGCGGCTCGCCCTGGCCGGGGAAGCGTGCGAAGCGCGTGCCGCCGGTGCCCACGCCCCAGCTGGGGATGGCGACGCCGAAGGCGGCGACTTTCTTGGCAATGACGTCGATGTCGATGCTGCGGCGGGCCAGCTGCTCGCCCAGGTGCTCGTAGTCGTTCTTGACGTGGCGCAGCAGGGGTTCGTTGTGCGCGTCGACGACGCTGGAATCAATGATGGGCTTCATGGAGCCTCCGTTCACGGCCAGGGCCGTTGAAGTCGTGATCAAGGGGCCGCCGCGGAACCGGCTTTGCCGGGCCGCTGGCGGCGCCCCCTTGAGGGGGCCGGCGAAGCCGGTAGGGGGTGGGGCATTAGCGCGTGAAGGCGGCGAGATTGCCGGCGTCCACGTTCAGGATGTTGCCGGTGCACTTGCCCGACAGCGACTCGGCGGCGAAGAAGTAGGCCGCCTCGGCGATGTCTTCCGGGAACACCGAGCGCTTGAGCATGCTGCGCTCGCGGTAGAAGGCTTCCAGGTCACCCTCCTCGATCTTGTTCGCGGCAGCGCGCTCCTCGCTCCATTTGCCGGTCCAGATCTTGGAGCCGCGGATCACCGCGTCGGGGTTCACCACATTGCTGCGGATGCCCAGCGGCGCGCCTTCCAGCGCGAAGCTGCGGCTGAGCTGAATCTCGGCCGCCTTGGCGGCGCAGTAGGCGGTGGCCTGGTTGCTGGCCACCATGCCGTTCTTGCTGGCCACGATGATCATGTTGCCGCCGGTGCGCTGGCGCTTCATCACGCGGAAGGCCTCGCGGCCGACCAGGAAGTAGCCGGTGGCCAGGATGCTCTGGTTCTTGTTCCACAGCGCCAGGCTGGTGTCTTCCAGCGGCGCGGCCGAGGCGATGCCGGCATTGCTGACCAGGATGTCGATGCCGCCGAACTCGATGTTGCAGCGCTCGAAGGCGGCCTGCACGCTGGCCTCGTCGGTCACGTCGCAGCGCAGACCGCGCACCCCATCCTTGCCGTACTGCTTGGCCAGCTCGGCCACGCTGGCGTCCAGCGCATCCTGGTCGATGTCGGCCAGCACCACGCAGGCGCCTTCGCCCAGGTAGCGGCGCACGATGGCCTGGCCGATGCCGCCGGCCCCGCCGGTGACCAGCGCGATCTTGCCGGCCAGGGGTTTGGGCTTGGGCATGCGCTGCAGCTTGGCCTCTTCGAGCAGCCAGTACTCGATGTCGAAGGCTTCCTGCTCGGGCAGACCGATGTATTGGTCCACCGCGTTCGCCTCGCGCATCACATTGATGGCGTTGACGTAGAACTCGCCAGCGATGCGCGCGGTGGCCTTGTCGGCGGCGACGGTGACCATGCCGATGCGCGGCAGCAGTAGCACGACGGGGTTGGGGTCGCGCAGTGCGGGGCTGGTGGCGCGCTTGCAGCGCTCGTAATAGGCGCTGTAGTCGGCGCGGTAGGCGGCGATCAGCTCGTCCAGCTTGGCCTTGAGCGCGTCGCCGTCCAGGCGCCACACGTCCTCGTTGATGACCAGCGGACGGATCTTGGTACGCAGGAAGTGGTCAGGGCAGGAGGTGCCAAGCAGAGCCAGCGGCTCCAGGTCCTTGGAGTTCACGAACTCCAGCACCTCGGCCGAGGTGTTGACGTGCAGCAGCTTGGGCTTGCCGGCCGCAGCCACGCCGCGAATCACCGGCAGGATGCGACCCAGCACCGCGTCACGCTCGGCGACGCCGATGGATTCAAAGCGCGCGCCGCCGAAGACGACCGCGTTCTTGGCCTTGCGTTCAGCCGCCAGCCAGGCCTGCGCCTTCTCGATCAGGTCGACGGTGTTCTCGTAGCAGCTCTGCGAGCTCTCGCCCCAGCTGAACAGGCCGTGGCCGCCCAGCACGATGCCGCGCAGACCGGGGTTGGCGGCGTTGTAGGCCTTCAGGCGGCGGCCCAGCTCGTAGCCGGGGCGCATCCAGGGCATCCAGCCCACTTCGCCACCCCAGACCTTTTTCGTGATGGCCTCGGAATTGGCCATCGCGGCGATGGCGATCACCGCATCCGGGTGCATGTGGTCGACATGCGCGTAGGGCAGTTGCGAGTGCAGCGGCGTGTCGATGGAGGCGGCACGCGGGTTCAGGTTGAAGGTGCAGTGCGGCAGGTAGCCGACCATTTCGTCCTCATGCTCCAGGCCGCGGTACAGGCGCTCCAGCGCGTGCAGCTTGTCGAGATAGAGGGTGGAGAAGCCGTCCAGCTTCATCGAGCCGATGTCGCCGCCCGAGCCCTTGACCCAGAGCACGTCCACGGTCTCGCCCGACAGCGGATCCTGCTGGCGCACCTTGGCCGAGGTGTTGCCGCCGCCGTAGTTGGTGATGCGCAGGTCGGAGCCGAGCAGGTTGCTGCGGTACAGCAGTTGGCCGGGTTCGTCGAAGGCGGCGGCGCGGCTGGCATCCCAGCGCGGGAAGGGACGGAATTCGCTCATGGAGTCGTGGCGGCGGGTGGGGCCGCGGTCGAGGTGTGTTCGGGGCCCGGACCGCAGAGGGTCCTCGGGCCGCGGCACTGTACGAACCGGGTTGCATCACCACAATGCGCGCCGGCTTCTTCTCTTCATTAGCCTGGCTAATCATGAATTCATGCTGCGCCGCACAAACCTGGGGCGGCGCGCACCGTTTCGAGGCCAGAACATGGGGATCGCCCGGGCCGACCCTCGGGAAAACCTTTAGCGATGTCATGCTGGCGACGGTTTTTCGCCCCAAAACGGGCGCGCATCCGTTGCGGGCATGTCCGCTTCGAAACAACGTTCCGGCTGGCCGAACATGAAGCCGTGGCGGATCCCCTGCCGCGCCGCCGTCGTCACGCCGCGACGGCAAGCCCCGATCAGGCCCTCCTGCGAAGGGCCACACCTAGAACAGCCTTGCCGGCGGCCCGCCCGCCCGCACCCGAACCGGAGACCCCGTCCATGAGCAGCTCCCCGAACGCCACCCGCCTGCGGCCCCACGCCATCGCGCTGGCCGCCGCCGCCTTGCTGAGTGCAGCGCCCAGCTGGGCGCAGACCGCCCCCGCGCAGCCGGCACCCGCGGCTTCGCAGCCCGAGGCCAAGCCCGCCGCCGCACCGGCAGCTGCCGCACCGGCCGCCGCCAAGCCGGCTGCGCCGCAGTCGCTGGAAACCGTGGTCGTCTCCGGCACCCGGGGCTCCATCCAGAGCGCGATCTCGCGCAAGAAGAACGCGTCGACGGTCTCCGACAGCATCGTCGCCGAGGACGTCGACCAGTTCCCCGACAAGAACGTCGGCGAGGCCCTGTCCCGCGTGACCGGCGTGCAGCTGACCCGCGAATTCGGCGAAGGTTCGCAGGTCTCGATCCGCGGCGTCGAGCCCGACCTGAACCGCGTCGAGATCAACGGCGCCTCGGTGCTGGGCACGAACGGCGGCGCCGGCCGTGGCGCAGAACTGCGCGAACTGGCCTCGGAGCTGATCGCGTCGATCGATGTGGTCAAGGGCAGCACGGCCGACCTCACCGAAGGCGGTGTCGGCGGCACGGTGCGCATCAACACCCGCAAGCCGCTGGACTTCACGAAGCGCACGCTGGCCGCGACCCTGTCGGCCGAACAGTCGAGCTCGCGCGGCGGCACCCAGCCGCGCGGCAGCCTGCTCTACGCCGACAAATTCCTCGACGGCAAGCTGGGCGTGATGGCCAATCTGGTCTACGACAAGGTGCTGACGCGCAACGACTACTCGCGCAACACCTCCTGGTCCTTCTTCCGCGACTGGGACTTCTCGCCCGAGAAGACCCTGACCAGCGTCAACCCGACCGCGGCCGCCGTCGGCACCTATGCCGGCTGCACGGCACTGACCAATGCCACCGACCGCACCGACTGCCAGCGCCAGTGGTTCGACTACTCGCCGCGCATCTCGCGCTACGGCATCTGGGAGCGTGACCACGAGCGCAGCTCGGTCGAAGTGACCGCGCAGTACAAGTTCTCGTCGAACTTCGACGCCTACGTCAGCTACCAGGCGAACAAGCAGGCGCAGCGCCTGAACGACCTGAACTTCGGCACCGGCTTCGACAACCTGAACCGTCTGTCGACCGCCGGCAACACGCCGACCTACAACGCGAACGCCGTGCCCAGCGGCGGCAGCTGCACGGCCATCAACGCCAACACCACGCCGGCCGGCATGGTGGTCGAGAACCACCATGTGACCCGCTATGTGGTCGGCGATTGCCTGAACGTTGCCAACCAGGGTGGGCACAGCGCCTTCAGCACCTCGGCACGGGACTTCGCACTGGACATCGATTCCAAGTACACGACCGCCGGCTTCAACTTCAAGGACGGCGATTGGAAGGTCACCGGCCTGCTGGTCGACTCCAAGTCCGACTACATCGAGCAGAGCAACAACATCGTGCTGACCCAGCACGCGCCCGGCCTGATCGTCGAACTGGGTGACGACCGCCTGCCGCGCTTCACCTTCCCGACCGGCTGGAACCCCGAGGACAACAGCTCCTATGTGCAGGCGCAGCTGCAGTTCCGCCCGCGCGCCACCTTCAACACCGAGCGCCAGGCCAAGGTCGACGCCGAATACCAGATCAACCGCCCCTTCCTGAACAAGCTGATGTTCGGCGCCCAGGCCCGCGAGGCCAGCTCCAAGAGCTTCGCCGGCGGTGGCTACCTGGCCAGCGGCGGCGCCGACCTGGTGTCGACCGCCGACGACATCAACGTCACCGGCGCGAACATCAACCAGACCGTGGTCTGGGACGCGCTGTACACCGGCACCGCGCAGCGCCCGAACGACACGCAGAGCTTCATCAACCGCAACCATTCGACGCGCTACGTCAACTCGGCGCAGATGCAGCAGCTGATCGCGCAGGTGCGCAGCCGCTCGCCCGGCACCTTCTTCAAGGGCTACGGCGGCGTCAGCGGCGTCCCCAGCAGCTGGATGGCACCGAGCTACGCCGCCGCCGCGCCGCTGTTCGACACCAGCAATTTCAACTTCAACAACGTCTTCGAGGCCGAGGGCAGCGACGGCAAGATCTACCCGCAGATCCCCGCCTTCGACATCCAGGAAAAAATCCAGGCTGGCTATGTGCGCCTGGACTGGGACGCCGAGGAATGGGGCCTGCCGCTGTACGGCAACGTCGGCGTGCGCTATGCGCGCACCAATGTGCAGTCGGCCGGCTTGCTCAGCGACCGCATCCGCACCGAGAACTCGCCGGGCAGCACGAACTTCACCGATCGCGTGCGCCAGAACTCCGTGGTCGCGGTCGACAACACCTATGCCGACACCCTGCCCAGCTTCAACGCCACCTACGCGGCGATGAACGGCCGCCTGCTGGCCCGCGTCGGCTGGGCCAAGGTGATGTCGCGTCCGGCGCTGAACCTGCTCGCGCCCAATATCACCTGCATCGAGGGCAGCGGCAACCCGCAGTTCTCCGGCGGTGACGGCGTCGACGACTGCACCGGCGGCAACCCCGACCTCAAGCCCTACCGCGCGACCAAGGAAGACTTCAGCCTGGAGTACTACCCGAGCCGCGATACGCAGGTCAGCCTGGCGCTGTTCCGCACCAAGATCGACACCTATGTGCGCACCGGCATCCGCATGCCGAACGTGAACTTCTTCGGTGACGGTCGCCTGTTCGACGTGACCCAGCCGATCAACGGCCAGGGCGCGCAGACCGAGGGTCTGGAGCTGGCCGCGCGGACCGCGTTCACCTTCCTGCCCGGCTGGCTGGGCGGCTTCGGTGCCGACGTCAACTACACCCGCATGGACTACAGCTATGCGGCCGGCTACGAGCTGATCAGCCCGCTGGACGGTTCGACCCTGCCCTACCCAGGCCTGTCGAAGAACGCCTACAACGTCGGCCTCTGGTACGACCGCGGCTTGGTCAATGCGCGCATCGCCTACCACTGGCGCGACCGCTACTACAGCGGCGGCAACGACGTGTCGGGCAACCCGAACTTCCGCGACAAGACCGCCTACCTGGACGCCAAGGTGCAGTTCCGCATCAACAAGCAGTTCACGGTCTCGCTGGAAGGCAAGAACCTGACCGATCAGGCCGAGTACGTGTACTCGGGCGATCTGTCGCGGCCGAATGAACTGGCCTGGTCGGGTCGTCGCTACTACGCCAGCCTGTCCTACAAGCTCTGAGGCCGATGCACTGCCGTGACACCCCACGGCAGGGAGCCCGCGACTTCCGTCTGGCGGTCGCGGGCTTGCTGCTGGTCAGCAGCCTGCTGCCGGCTCAGGCCGCGCCGCTGGCTCGCGCGGCCGTGGCCGTGCCGGGCGCCGACGGCGCGCGGCTGATCAGCTGGCGGCAGCTGGCCAGCGATGCACCGGGCCTGCGCTTCCATGTCGAACGCGACGGCCGTCGCCTGACGCAAGAACCCGTCGCGGCGACGAACTGGCTGGACCGCGAACCCGGCTCCGGCCGCTACCGGCTGCTGCCCGTCGGCGGCGCCGCATCGGCGGTGCTGGACTTCGGACCGGACGGCCTGCTGCGCATCCCGCTGGACAAGCCCGAGGACTGGATCGCCGCCGACGGCAGCCGCGTGGCCTACGAAGCCAATGACGGCGCACCGGCCGACCTGGACGGCGACGGCCAGTTCGAGATCGTCCTCAAGTGGCAACCGGCGAACAGCAAGGACAACTCGCAGGCCGGCGTGACCGCGCCGACGCTGATCGACGCCTACCGGCTCGACGGCAGCAAGCTCTGGCGCATTGACCTCGGCCGCAACATCCGCTCGGGTGCCCACTACACGCCCTTCGTGGTCGAGGACTTCGACGGCGACGGCCGCGCCGAGCTGATGGTCCGCACGGCCGACGGCACGGTCGACGGCCGTGGTCAGGTCATCGGCGACGCCCAGGCCGACCACCGCAACGACCGCGGCTATGTGCTGACCGGTCCCGAGTTCCTCTCGGTCTTCGACGGCCGGACGGGTGCGCTGCTGGCCAGCCAAGCCTATGTGCCCGAGCGCGGCGGCCGGGGCGAGGCCTGGGGCGACAGCTATGGCAACCGCGTCGACCGCTTCCTGGCCGGCGCCGCCTTCCTCGACGGCCAGTTGCCCAGCGGCGTGTTCTCGCGCGGCTACTACACGCGGGCGGTGATCGCCGCCTGGGACTGGCGCGGCGGCAAGCTGAGCCAGCGCTGGGTCTTCGACAGCAACGACAAGGGCAGCGAGGCCGCCTTCGGCCAGGGCGCGCACTGGTTCTCCGTCGCCGATGTGGATGGCGACGGCCGGCAAGACATCGTGTATGGCGCCGCCACCATCGGCAGCACGGGCCAGCTGCTCTACAGCACCAGCCTGGGCCATGGCGACGCGCTGCATGTCGGCAAGCTCGACCCGACGCGCGAAGGCCTGCAGATCTTCATGGTGCACGAAAGCCCGCGCGCCTACGGCGAGCACGCGATCGAGATGCACGACGCAGCCACCGGCCAGATCCTCTGGAGCCATCCGGGCGACCGCAAGGACATCGGCCGCGGCGTCTGCATGGACATCGACCCGGCGCATGCCGGTGTTGAGTGCTGGGCCTCGGTCGGCCCGCTGTTCAACGCCCGCGGCGAAATCATCTCGGAGACGCGGCCGCGCGCCGTCAACTTCGCCGTCTGGTGGGACGGCGATCTGCTGCGCGAGTCGCTCGATCGCACGACGATCGCCAAATGGAACCCGGCCACCCGGCAGCTGGACACCCTGCTCGACGCCGCCCCGCTGGGCGCCGCCTCGAACAACGGTACCAAGGCCACGCCGGTCTTCAGCGCCGACATCCTGGGCGACTGGCGCGAAGAGGTCGTCTGGCGCTCCGCGGACAGCCGCGAGCTGCTGATCGCCAGCTCGCCTCACCCCACGCCGCACCGTTTCACCACGCTGATGCAGGACCGCCAATACCGCATGCAGGTGGCGGCGCAGAACGCCGGCTACAACCAGCCGCCGCATCCTTCCTTCTTTCTCGGCGCCCCGGCACCGGAAACCCAGACCCCGTCCCGATGAAGTCACTCCCGACGCTCCGTCTTCTCGCCCTGCTCTGCGTGGCCAGCCCCGCACTGCAGGCCCAGGACCTGCCCGGCCAGATCGTCCAGAGCGGCGCCGTGATCGCCGCGCCGCGCGAGGCCGGCCCGGCCCCCGGCCAGCGCTTCCTGATGTCGGCCTTCCCGGCCACCTCGCAGAACCAGCTCAGCCTGTTCTCGTCCAAGGACGGCGTGACCTACACCTCGCTGGCCTCGGAGACCTGGCAGCCGGCCAAGGGCCTGCTGCGCGATCCGTCCATCCTGAAGACGGCCGACGGCTGCTGGGCCATCGTCTACACGACCGGCTGGGCCGGCCAGACCTTCGGCGTGGCCCGCTCCTGCGATCTGCGCGCCTGGACCCATGTGGCCGATGTGCCCGTGGATCTGCCCAAGCTGACCAACGTCTGGGCCCCCGAGTGGTTCCGCGATGCCGATGGCACGGTGTCCGTCATCGTCTCGCTGTCGACCGGCGGCACCGAAGGCCCGTTCCGTGCCTACCGCCTGCAGCCCACGAAGGCCGACTTCTCTGCCTTCTCGGCCCCCAAGCAGCTGCAGGGTCTGGACCGCAACCCCATCGACACCTTCATCGTGCGCGAGGGTGGCCGGTATGTGGCCTTCGCCAAGCAGGAAACGACCAAGCGCATTGAACGCGCCTGGGCCACCTCGCTGGAAGGCCCCTGGACCTACGACCGCCTGGACGACTGGGCCGGCTGGGGCAGCTTTGTCGAGGGCCAGTCCCTGGTGCGCATCCAGGACGCGCAGGGCCGGCCCGGCTGGCGCATCCATTTCGACGACTACATCAACAAGCGCTACTACTACAGCGACAGCTTCGACGGGCTCAACACCTGGACCGCACGCAAGGAGCTGATCGGCGTGTCGGGCGCCGCGCGCCACTTCACGGTGATCGCCGAGGACGAGGCGCATCTGGCCAAGGCCACCGCGCCGACCGGCACGCCCAAAAAGATCAGCTGGGACCAGTACTCCTTGATGATCGACGGCCAGCGCCAAGTCATCTGGGCGGCCGAGTTCCAACCGTTCCGCCTGCCTTCGCCCAGCCTCTGGCGCGACGTGCTGCAGAAGTACAAGGCCATGGGCCTGAACGGCGTGTCGCTCTACTTCGCCTGGGGCTACCACTCGCCGCATCCCGGCCATTACGACTTCAGCGGCATCCGCAACCTCGAGAAGCTGCTGCAGATCGCCAAGGAGGAGGGCCTGTACGTGATGGTGCGGCCCGGCCCCTACGTGAACGCCGAGCTCAGCATGGGCGGCTTCCCCGGCTGGGTCACGCGCCAGCGTGCCGAGGCGCGCACCGATGCGCCCGAGTACCAGGCCGCCGCGGCCGAATGGCTGACGCAGATCAACGCCATCGTCTCGCGCTTCCAGATCACCAATGGCGGCGGCACCGTCATCGCCTACCAGCTGGAGAACGAGCAGTTCTCGGTGCAGCCGAAGAACGCGCGGCACATGCAGTTCCTGGCCGACAAGGCGCGCGCCGACGGCATCACCGTGCCGCTGTTCCACAACGCCGCCTCGCGCCTGCCGGACTGGACGCCGAAGAACAGCACCGCACCCTTCGCCAACCCCGGCCCGACCGATCTCTACGCCTTCGACGGCTATCCCGGTGGCGTCTGCGATGTGCATGGCCAACCCGGCACGCCCTCGGTGGCGCCCGACTGGGGCATCTACGGCAAGAACTTCCCGCGCGTCGGCTCGCTGGCCTCGCCCAACACGCCCGGATTCGGCGCCGAGATCGGCGCCGGCTGGTTCGACTACTGGGGCAGCAACGGCACCTACAACTGCACCGCGGTGCGCCAGGGCGTCGGCTACCAGAAGCTGTTCTACGGCAGCAACCTGATCAACCGCATCGTCATCCACTCGGTCTATATGGGCTTCGGGGGAACGAGCTGGGGCTGGCAGCCGGCACCGGTGGTCTTCACCAGCTACGACTACGGTGCGCCGATCCGCGAGGACCGTGGCCTGCGCGACAAGGCCCTGGGCATGAAGCTGCTCGGCAACTTCATCCAGTCGGCCAACGATCTGCTCGGCCAGATGGACATCGGCGAGCCGGTCACGCCCGACAACGCCAAGGTCAGGCTCTATCACAACGTCAATCAGGCGCTGGGCTCGCACCTGCTGTTCGCGGTGCAGAACCCTTCGTCGAACACCGGCAGCGAGGCCTTCAGCTTCGAGCTGCAAACGGCCGACGGCCGCTACCGCATCCCGCAGGCCGGCCAGCTGCAGATCACCGGCCAGGACGCACGCTTCATCCTCGCCGCCTACAAGCTGGGCCAGCACCGCCTCGTCTACTCGACCTCGGAGCTGTGGACGCAGATCCGCCAAGGCGCGAGCGACCTGACGCTGCTGCACGGCCGCACCGGCCACGACGGCGAGACCGTGCTGCGCTTCGCCAGCAAGCCCAGCGTTCGCGTGCTTGCCGGCTCGGTTCAGCAGAGCTGGGACGCGGCCCGAGGCGATCTGCGCCTGAACTACCGCCACCAGGGCCTGATCGAGCTGGAGATCAGCGGCGGCGGCCGCGCGCCGCTGCGCCTGCTGATCGCCGACGAAGCGACGGCCCAGGCCTTCTGGAAGCTGGACGCCGGCAGCGAAGCGGTGCTGGTGCTCAGCCCCGCGATGCCGCGCACGGCGCTGAAGCAGGGCGACAGCCTGCTGCTGAGCGGCGACACCCTGGAAGCGAGCCACCTGCGCGTCTGGGCCGGCACGGGCGTCAAGCGCCTGCGCTGGAACGGCGTGGACATCGCCACGCAGACGCAGGCTGCGACCCTGGTCGCCCGCCAGCCCCTGGCCGGCCCGGCGGCGATCTCGCTGCCAGACCTCAGCCAGCTCAGCTGGACCCGCCGCAGCGACATCGCCGAGACCCGCCCCGACTTCGACGACAGCGCCTGGCAGGCCGCCGACGCGCCGAGCTCGGCCGCCCATGTCTACACCGCGTCGGAGCGCGGCCAGCCGGTGCTGGCGATGAGCGACTACCGCTTCCACCGCGGCGACATCTGGTACCGCGGCCGCTTCCAGTCCACCGACAGCACGCCGCTGGACCTGAAGCTGTTCTACGGTGCCGGCGGCGCCGGCCTGATCCAGGTCTGGGTCGACGGGCGCTTCGTCGGTCAGCACGAACTGGACACCGGCCGTCCGTTCCCCGAGACCACCGACACCCTGCACCTGACGCTGCGCGATTTGCCGCCGGGCGAGCATGTGGTCGCGGTGATGGTGCGCAATATGGGCCACAACTGGGACCTGTTCGCCGACGACGCGCACAAGGAGGCGCGCGGCCTGATCGCCGCTTCGCTGGCGCCCCGCCACGGCCGCCGCTACAGCCTGCCGATCCGTTGGAAGCTGCAGGGCGCGCCGGAGGCGATCCGCGACCTGGCCCGCGGCCCCTACAACAACGGCGGCCTGGGCGGCGAGCACAAGGGCTGGTACCTGCCCGGCGCACCGGACAAGGACTTCAAGACCGGCTGGGAGCCGGCCAGCCCGAACGCCGCACCGCCGGCGCCCGGCACCTACTGGCTGCGCAGCACGTTCACGCTCGATCTTCCCAAGGACCACGACGTGCAGCTGGGCCTGGCCTTTGGCGACACCACGATCCCGCGCTCGCCCGACAGCGAGCACCGCGCGCTGATCTTCGTCAACGGTTGGAACCTCGGCCAGTTCGTCGCGCACATCGGCCCGCAGCGCGTGTTCGTGCTGCCGCCGGGCATCCTGAACCCGAACGGCGAGAACACGCTGGTGTTCGCGGTGACCAGCGACGGCCAGGCGAAGAACGCGCTGGAAAGCTTCAAGCTGCTGCCGCTGCGTGTCGCCCGTGGCGGCCTGCCGCTCGAAATCCTGCCCGCTTCGCGCTACCTTCAGCGCCCCTGAATCCCCCGCCCCCGCAGTACCTCATGAACAACCAAGTCCTCGTTCCCACGCACCCCGAGCGCATCCACCCGCTGCTCGGCCACCATGTCGCCGGCCTCGGGGCCGAGCGCAGCGACTGGCAGGACGCGATCCGCCGCGTGATCCACAACCTGATCAACATCCGCGACGTGGACGGCAGCTTCCTGCTGCGCCTGGAAGACGGCCGGGTCATCGACACCAAGAGCTGGCACGGCTTCGAGTGGACCCAGGGCATTGGCCTCTACGGCCTGTGGAAGGTCTGGGAAACCACCGGCGACGACGAAGCCTGGAAGCTGATGACGGACTGGTTCCGCGACCGCTTCGCCGAAGGCTCGCCCTCGCGCAACATCAACACGGTCGCGCCCTTCCTCACGCTGGCGCATCTGTACGAGCGCACCGGCAACCCAGCCTACAAGCCCTACCTCGACACCTGGGCCGAATGGGTGATGAAGGGCCTGCCGCGCACCGAAGAGCGTGGCTTCCAGCACATCGTCTACAACAGCGTGAACCACCAGCAGCTCTGGGACGACACGCTCATGATGTCGGTGATGCCGCTGGCCAAGATCGGCAAGGTGCTGAACCGCCCGCAGTACGTGGAAGAGGCCAAGCGCCAGTTCCTCGTCCACACCAAATACCTCAGCGACCCGCAGACCGGGCTCTGGTTCCACGGCTGGACCTTCGACGGCCGTCACCACTTCGCGAAGGCGCGCTGGGCGCGCGGCAACTCCTGGGTCACCATCGCGATCCCCGAGTTCATCGAGCTGCTCGACCTGCCCGAGGGCGACGCGGTGCGCATGTTCCTCGTCGAGACCCTGAAGGCGCAGGTCGAGGCGCTGGTGCCGCTGCAGACCGAGAACGGCCTGTGGCGCACCATCCTCGACGACGCCACGTCCTACGAAGAAGCCGCGGCCACCGCCGGCTTCGCCTACGGCATCCTGAAGGGCGTGCGTCTCGGCCTGCTGCCGGCCGAGTACGAGGCCGTCGGCCGCAAGGCGGCCCTGGCCGTGCGCCGGCTGATCAACGACGCGGGCGAGCTGACCCAGGTCAGCTTCGGCACGCCGGTGTTCAACACGATCCAGGAATACAAGGACATCCCGCTGACCTCGATGCCCTTCGGTCAGTCCATGGCCTTGCTGGCCCTCCTTGAATTCAACTACCGGTTCATCTGAATTGACGCCCACCCCCTACCGGCTTCGCCGGCCCCCTCAAGGGGGCGCCGCCAGTGGCCCGGCAAAGCCGGTTCCACGGCGGCCGCTTGATGCACCGCGTCATGCGTGGCTGAGCTCGCTACGAACTGCTGAGAACTGAGATGGCTGCTATCCAAAACATGCGTCAACCAAGCTGGCGCAATTACTGGGGCTGGGGTTCGGGTGACATGCTGGGCGCCGGCGCGCAGGCGGTCATCACCGGCTGGCTGTTCTATTTCTTCGTCACCTTCTGCGGCCTCAGCGCCGCCGAGGCCGGCCTGATCCTCGGCCTGCCGCGCCTGCTCGAAGCCATCAGCTGTCCGCTGATCGGCTATGTGTCGGACAACCTGCGCAACAGCCGCATCGGCCGGCGCATCGGGCGTCGGCGCCTGTTCCTGCTGATCGTGCTGCCGCTGCTGCCCTGCTTCGCGCTGCTCTTCGTGACCGGGAAGAGCTTCTGGTACTACCTGCTCGTCTTCATCTTCTTCGAGCTGCTGTACACGATGTTCCTCATCCCCTGGGAAACCATGGCCGCGGAGATGAGCAAGGACTACACGGAGAAGGCCAAGTTCGCCGGGGCGCGCATGCTGGTCGCGCAAGGCTCGGCCATCCTGGCCAGCTACCTGCCCACGCTGCTCATCAACCAGTTCGGCGGCAAGGACTCGGCCGAGCCCTTTCTGTGGATGGCGATCATCTTCGGCATCCTGTTCAGCCTGGTCGTGCTGATCGTGTTGCTCTCATCCTGGGAACGACCCTACACCGAGGAAGAACTCGCCAAACCGGTCGCCACCCTGCAGTGGAGCGAGGCGGTGCAGATCCCGGTGCGCATGTTCCGCGACCTGTTCTCGACCCTGCGCATCCGCGCCTTCCGCCAGCATCTGTCGCTTTACCTCGGCGGCTACCTGTCGCAGGACATCTTCAACACCGCGTTCCCGATCTTCGTGGCCACGGTGCTGATGGGCACGGCCGGCGCCACGCTGGCGATCTCGCAGCTGATGACGACGATGTACATCGCCCAGCTGATCAGCGTGATGATCGCCATCCGCGTGGTCATCAAGGTCGGTCCGCTGTACGCCTACCGCGTCGCCATCAGCCTGTTCATCGCCGCCACGCTGATCTACGGCGGGCTCTACCTGCAGCAGCGCGGCGGGGGTGCCGACGCGCCGTCGGCGCTCTGGCTGTTCCTGCCCATCATCCTGGCGGGCCTGGGCCGCGGCACGCTGAACTTCGTGCCCTGGTCGGTCTACAACTACCTGCCCGATGTCGACGAGGCCGTCACCGGCCAGCGCCGCGAAGGCATCTTTGCCGGCGTGATGACCATGGTGCGCAAGGTCGCGCAGTCGGCCGCCATCGTCGCCACCGGCTGGCTGATCGGCCTGGGCGGCTACATCTCCCCGGCCAGCCGCCCCGGCGAGGTGGTGGTGCAGACCGAGCTGGCGGTGCAGACCGTGACCCTGGTGATGGTCATCGGTCCGATCGTCGCGATGCTGCTGGGCCTGTGGGCCGCGCGCCGCTTCCGCCTGAATGCGCAGACGCATGCGGTGCTGTCGCACGAGGTCGAGCGCCTGCGCGCCGGCCACCTTGAGGCCGAATCGCCCGAGAACCGCAAGATCGTTGAAGACCTGACCGGTTGGTCCTACAGCCGGCTTTGGGGTCGCGGCTAAATCTTTCCCGAGCAGTCCTCCATGAACACGAACCGTTTCAGCCCGGCTCGCCGGAACTTCTTCGTCCAGAGCGCCGCCGCCGGTGCGGTAGCTGCCATGGTGCCGACCCTGGCCCAGGCGAGCAGCGCCGCCCCCTCGGCGCCGGTCATTCCCGCCAACCCCCGTGCGCTGCGCTGGCTGGAAGGCCAGACCCCGGCGCTGCACGCCGGCCTGGCCTGGGGTCTGCCCTGGGCACGCGGCGAGCTGGCCAAGGGCAAGGACCTGGTGCTGCGCGACGGCGCCGGCAAGGCCTGGCCGCTGCAGAGCTGGCCCCTGGCCTTCTGGCCCGACGGCTCGATCAAATGGAGCGGCCACGCGCTGCCGCCGGGCGTGACGCCCGAGGCCGGCTGGACCGTGGAGCCGGGCAAGGCGCCGGCCTTCGCGCACGGCGTCAAGGTCGAGGAATCGACCGACGCGGTTCACATCGACACCGGTGTGATCCGCGTGCAGCTGCCGCGCCGCGGTGCCACCCTGATCAAGACCGTCCAACGCGGCGGCGTGGAGATCCTGCGCGACGGCCTGCTGGTCGCCCAGGCCGATAGCCAGCCCGAACCGGGTGCAGCGACACGCGGCTACCAAAGCGAACTGGAGACGCTGACCGTCGAACAACGCGGCCCGTTGCGCGCGGTGATCCGCCTGCAAGGCAAGCACAAGGACGGCGGCCGCGCCTGGCTGCCCTTCGATCTGCGCGTCTATCTGCACGCCGGCAGCGACGCGATCCGCATCGTGCACAGCTTTGTGTTCGACGGCGATCCGCAACAGGACTTCATCCGCGGCCTCGGCCTGCGCTTTGCCGTGCCGCTGCGCGACGTACCGCACGACCGCCATGTGCGCTTCACCGGCGAGTTGCCAGGGCTCTGGGGCGAAGGCGTGCGCAACCTCAGCGGCCTGCGCCGCGACCCTGGCGCCGCCACCCGCGCTGCGCAGTTCGAGGGCAAGGCCTGCCCGCCGGTGGAGACCTTCCACCCGTCGATCCGCAAGTTCCTGGAGCGCATCCCGGCCTGGGGCGACTACAGCCTCAGCCAGCTCGGGCCCGACAACTTCCAGATCAAGAAGCGCACCAAGGCCGGCCAGAGCTGGGTGCACGCGGCCTGGGGCCGCCGCGCGTCGGGCCTGGGCTATATCGGCGGTGCGAGCGGCGGCGTCGCCTTCGGCGTGCGCGATTTCTGGCAGCGCCATCCGACGCAACTCGACATCCGCAACGCGCACACCGAGACCGCCGAAGTGACGACCTGGCTGTGGAGCCCCGAGGCCCCGGCCATGGACATCCGGCCTTACCACGATGGTCTGGGGCAGGACACGTTTGAAAAGCAGCTCGAAGGCCTGGAAGTCACCTACGAGGACTGGGAGCCCGGCTTCGACACGCCGGTGGGCGTGGGGCGCAGCAACGAGATCACGCTCTTTGCCGTAGGCGCCACACCGTCGCGCGAACAGCTCACGCAAATGGCCGCCGCGGTGCAGACCCCGCCGCTGCTGGTGGCCACGCCGCAGCGCTACCTGGCGACCCAGGTCTTCGGCGGCCTCTGGGGCCTGCCCGATCGCAGCACGCCGCAGAAGGCGGCGATCGAGGACCGGCTCGACTTCCTGTTCGATTTCTACAAGAACGAGATCGAGCAGCGCCGCTGGACCGGCTTCTGGGATCACGGCGACGTGATGCACACCTACGACGCCGACCGCCATGTCTGGCGCTACGACGTCGGCGGCTATGCCTGGGACAACAGCGAGCTGTCGCCCGATCTCTGGCTTTGGTATTCCTTCCTGCGCACGGGCCGCGCCGATGTGTTCCGCGTCGCCGAGAACATGGTGCGCCACACCACCGAGGTCGACACCTACCACCTGGGGCGCTTCAAGGGTCTGGGCACACGGCATGGCGTGCAGCACTGGAGCGATTCGGCCAAGCAGCTGCGCATCAGCACCGCGGCCTACCGCCGCCACTACCACTACCTGACGGCCGACGAGCGCGTCGGCGACGTGCTCTCCAGCCTGCGCGACGCCGACCGCCAGCTGATCGCGCTGAACCCGACGCGCAAGGTCAAGGACGCGCCCAAGCTGCCGCCGGGCCAGGCCCTGATGGGGGTGGGCACCGACTGGGGCTCGATGCTGGCCAACTGGCTGACCGAGTGGGAGCGCACTGGCGATGTGCGCTGGAAGAACAAGATCCGCCGCGGCATGGAGTCGGTGGCCGGCATGAAGTACGGCTTCTTCTCGGCCTCGGGTTCGGCCTACGACCCCGACACCGGCGAGCTGCGCAATGTGCTCGGCGAACGCGTTGGCGCCAGCCACTTGAGCGCCGTCTTCGGCCTCGTCGAGATGGTGGCCGATGTGAGCGCGCTCATCGAGGTGCCCGGCTTCGAGAAGGCCTGGCTGCAGTACTGCCGGCTCTACAACGCACCGGCGGAGCAGCAGCGCGCCGAGCTCGGCGGCCAGCTGCATGGCGGTGGCAATGCGCTGCTGGTCGGCCACTCGCGGCTCTCGGCCTACGCGGCGGCACGCAGCGGCGACAAGGAACTGGCCCGGCGCGCCTGGGCCGAGTTCTTCCGCGACAAACGCTACGGACCCGAGCAGGTGCGCACGCGCCGCGTGTCGCCGCCGAATGTGCTGTACGCGGTGGACGAGGCGCCCTGGATCAGCACCAACGACGCGGCGCAGTGGAGCCTGGCGGCCATCCAGAACCTGGCGCTGATCGGGGACCAGCTGCCATGAAACGCATCGCCGTCCTGCTGCTGAGCGCTGCGCTGGCGCTTTCCGCCAGCGCTCAGGAACGCCTGCGCTTCGTCTTCGGCGAGGGCGCCGTGAAGGCCGGCGAGAAGCTCGTCACGTCCACCACCCGTTACACGGCCGAACGCGGCTTCGGCTTCGAGGAAGAGGCCGCGCCGGCAACGGCCAAGGCCCTGGCCGGCCCACGCGCCGGCCACGCCGTGCTGGCGCCCCACCAGCCGCTGCACTTCTCGGTCGACCTGCCCGAGGGCAGCTACCGCGTGAAGGCCACGCTGGGCGGCAGCGCCCAGGCAAGCAACACCACCCTGCGCGCCGAGGTCCGCCGCCTGGTGCTGCAGGGCGCGCAGACCCGCGCGCGCGAATCGCGCACCGAGGTCTTTGCCGTGCATGTGCGCACCCCCAAACTGCCGGAGGGCCAGGTGCGCCTGCGCGCGCCTCGCGAGAGCACGCAGGAGGCCTGGAACTGGGACGGCCGGCTGACCCTGGAGATCAACGGCGCGCAGCCGGTGCTGCAGGCGCTGGAGATCGAGCGCGTCGAGATCCCGCTGATCTTCCTGCTCGGCGATTCGACCGTGGCCGACCAAAGCGGCGAGCCCTACGCCAGCTGGGGCCAGCAGCTGCCGCGCTTCGTCGACGCCGGTGCCGCGGTGGTCAGCCTCGCGCAGAGTGGCGAGACCTATCGCGATTCGCTGCAACGCCGCCGCCTGGACAAGATCATCAGCCTCGGCCGCCCCGGCGATCTGGTGCTGATGCAGTACGGGCACAACGACCAGAAGCAGCTGCGCGACGGCAGCGGCTCGGTCGCCAGCTACCAGAACGAGATCCGCCAGCATGTGCGCGCTTTGCAGGCGGCGCAGATGCGGCCGGTCATCGTCACCTCGGTCGAGCGCCGCTTCTTCGAGCCCGATGGCTCGCTGCGCTTCACGCTGAAGGATTACGTGGAGGCGGCCAAGGCCGTGGCGGCGGAGTTCAAGTTGCCCGTCATCGACCTCAACGAAGCCAGCCGCAAGCTCTATCTGCAGTTGGGCCCGCAGCAGGCCGAGAGGGCGTTTGCCCATCCGGAAGGCGGCAAGGTCGACCCGACGCACCACAACAACGTCGGCGCCTGGCGCCTGGCCGCGTTGGTGGCCGACAGCCTGCGCGCACAGAAGCTGACGCCGCATCTGCGCGCCGCGCCGCCCGTCCAAGAGGCGGAGCAAGTTCCGCGCAGCCCGGGCGGCGTGGCGCCTCGGCCACTGGGCGACGAGATCAACGCAGCACCCGGCTGGTCGCAGGAGCGCCTGGGCCGGCTCGACGCCGCCATCCAGGACGAGATCGCGCGCAAGCGCCTGGCCGGCGCGGTCACCGTGATCCTGCGCGACGGCAAGCTCGTCCACCAGGGCGTGCACGGCTTCGCCGACCTGGAGAACGGCACGCCGATGCGCGCCGACTCGCTGTTCCGCATCGCCTCCATGAGCAAGGCGGTCACCACGGTGGCCGCCATGATGCTGTACGAGGAAGGCCGCTTCCTGCTGCGCGATCCGGTCTCGAAATGGATCCCGGCCTTCGGCACGATGCAAGTGATGAACGCGGCCGGCCAGCTGGAAAAGCCGCGTCGCCCGGTCACCGTGCGCGACCTGCTGCTGCACACCGCCGGCCTGAGCTACGGCGCCGGTCCGGCCGCCGGGCCCTGGAAGGCCGCCGGCATCCAGGACTGGTATCTGCTGCACCGCGACGAAAGCCTGGCGCAGTGGACCGAGCGCCTGGCCCAGCTGCCGCTGCAGGGCCAGCCCGGCGAGGCCTTCCAGTACGGCTACGGCACCGACGTGCTGGGCCGTCTGATCGAGATCTGGTCCGGCATGCCGCTGGACCGCTTCGTGGCCGAACGCATTGCTGCGCCGCTGAAGCTGGCCGACACCTTCTTCTGGGTGCCGGCCGACAAGGTGCACCGCCTGGCCAACGTCTACGCGCTGGATGCCCAGGGCCAACTCAGCCTCAACGAAACCGCTGCCCGCTCCGACTTCGTCAACGGCCCGCGCAAGCTGGTCTCGGGCGGTGCCGGCCTGGTGTCCACCGCGGGCGATTACGCGCGCTTCCTGCAGATGCTGCTGAACGGCGGCCAGCTCGACGGCGTGCGCCTGCTCAGCCCGGCCACCGTGGCGCTGATGCACCGGCCCCACCTGGGCCCCGGTTATGGCGCCGACGGCGAGGGCGGCGGCTTTGGCTTCTGGGTGGCCAGCAGCCCGGGCACGAACAGCGAGTTGGCCAGCCCCGGCGCCTACGGCTGGGGCAGCGCCTATTCGCCGCAGTACGTCGTGGACCCGCAGCAGCGCACGGTCTTCGTCTACATGGCGCAGCTGCGCCCGGCCGGCGACAGCACCATCAACCAACGCGTCAAGGTGCTGGCGCGCCAGGCCTTGCTGGAGTAAGCGATGCGGCGCGCGCTCGCGAGCCTGGCCCTGATGCTCGCCGGCGCGGCCGGGGCGGGCGAGGTCCTGCCCACGGTGCACGACCCCAGCCTGCTGGCGCACGGCGGCCTGCGCTGGGTCTTCAGCACCGGCGAGGGCCTGCAGCGTTTGCACTCCGCCGACGGCGGCCAGAGCTGGACGCGCATCGCCCCCGTGTTCCGGCAGGCGCCCGCCTGGTGGGCCGAGGCGGTGCCGGCCCATGCGAAGCACGAGCGCGGCCTGGACGTCTGGGCGCCCAAGCTCTTTGTCTGGCGCGACCGCGTCCGGGTGCTGTACTCGATCTCGACCTTCGGCAAGAACCACTCGGCCATCGGCCTGGCCAGCGCACCGCTGACCGAAGGGCCGGGCGCCGCCGACTGGCGCGACGACGGCCTGGTCGTGAAAAGCCAGGCCGGTGACGACTTCAACGCCATCGACGCCGACTTCTTCGTCGACACCGAGGGCCGCCCCTGGATGAGCTGGGGCTCCTGGTGGCAGGGCCTGCGCATCACGGCGCTGGACCCGGACACGCTCAAGCCCGTGGGCGAAGCCCGCTTCATCGCCCGCCGCCGCGGCGGCATCGAGGCGCCGACCCTGGTCCAGCGCGGCGACTGGGTTTATCTCTTCATGTCCTGGAACCTCTGCTGCAAGGGCGTGGACAGCACGTACGAGGTGCGCGTCGGCCGCGCGCGCTCGCCGCTCGGCCCCTTCATCGACCGCGAGGGTCGCCCCCTGATGGAAGCCGGCGGCACGCTGCTGCTGGCGGGTGCCGGGCGCTGGGTCGGTCCCGGCCACCAGGACGTGGTCGGCGACGAGATGGTCTGGCATGCCTACGACCGCGAAGACGGCGGCAAACCCAAGCTGCGCCGCGCTCAACTCCGCTGGACGATCGACGGCTGGCCAGAACTATGAGCTCAATCCGCCTCGGGCTCCACCCGCACCACGCGCAGGCCCTGTTGCTCCAGCCACTGCACGGCGGCATCGGGCGCGCCGCTGTCGGTGATCAGGCAGTGCACGCGCTCCAGGCCGCAGAGCACGAGACCGCTCCTGCGCTCGAACTTCGTGTGGTCGGCCAGCACGACCAGTTTCTCGGCCTGCTGGATGAGCCGGCGCTCGGCCTGCACCAGCAGCGGGTCGGCCTCCATCAGGCCCAGGGCCGAGAGCCCGTGTGCGCTCATGAACATGGTGCTGGCGTAATGGTGCTGGGCGACGTCGTTCTCGAAGGGGCTGACGATGACGTTCTGCTCGCGGTACACGCTGCCGCCGGGCAGGATGACCTCGTGCTCGCTGCCGCTGAGCAGGCGCTCGGCGAGCAAGAAGGAGTTGGTCAGCACGCGCAGGCCCCGGGGCGGCAGGAACTCGGCCATCAGGAAGGTCGTCGTGCCGCCGTTGATGATGACCGTATCGCCCGGCGCGCACAGGCCGGCCGCGTGGCGGGCGATGGCGCGCTTCTCGGCCACCTGCCGGCCCGAGGCCTCGCGAAAGGCCTGGCTGCGCAGGCCGCCGCTGCCGGTCGCCTCGTGCGGCAGGCGGCGCGCGCCGCCGCGCACGCGGATCAGCTGCTGGTGCGCGGCCAGCCAGGCCAGGTCGCGGCGCACGGTGGCGGCCGAGGCCGGCAGCCAGGCCATCAACTCCTCGGCCGTGGCCTGGCCTTGCTCATCGAGCAGTTTGAGCAGGCGCTTGTGGCGCCGCAGATTCTTCATCGGGATCGGATCGCAACGGGGTCGCGCACCGTATGCGCAGATTTCGCTCAGGTCAATGGGTGGCTGCACGACAAACGCGCAACTGATGACCGTTTGTCGACAGGGCGACGCAGATGCACGCATTGAACCCCGAGGCCTTCGGCGCCGTCGGCGACGGCCAGAGCCTGGACACCGCCGCCCTACAGGCGGCCATCGATGCGGCCGCCGCGCAGGCCGTGCCGCTGCGCCTCACGCCCGGCCGGCGCTACCGCACGGGCTCGCTTTTTCTGAAGAGCGGCAGCCGCCTGCAAATCCCCACCGGCACCGAGCTGCTGGGCTCGCAGGACCTGGCCGACTACCCGCTGATTGACACCCGCATTGCCGGCATCGAGATGCGTTGGCCGGCCGCCCTGCTGAACGCCATCGAGGCGGAGAACCTGCGCATCGAGGGTGAGGGCGTGATCGACGGCGATGGCGCCTGCTTCTGGGCCAGCTACTGGGCGCTGCGTGAGGCCTACGAACCGCGCGGCCTGCGCTGGGCCTCCGACTACGACGCGCAGCGCCCGCGCCTCGTGCTGCTGCAGAAGGTGCGCAACGCCTTTGTGGGTGGCGGCCTGATGCTGCGGCGCTCGGGTTTCTGGACCCTGCAGATCCTGTACTCCGAGCAGGTGCGCGTGGACGGCCTGACGATCCGCAACAACATTGACGGCCGCGGTCCGTCGACCGATGGCGTGGATGTCGATTCCTCGCGCCGCGTGCTGGTTCGCCGCGTGGACATCGCCGTCAACGACGACGCCTTCGTCATCAAGGCGGGCCGCGATGCCGACGGCCTGCGCGTCGCCCAACCGACCCGCGATGTGCTGATTGCCGACTGCCGCGTGCGCGACGGCAGCACCGGCATCGCCTTCGGCAGCGAAAGCTCGGGCGGCTTCGAGCGTGTGCGTCTGCGCCGCCTCACCGTCGATGCGGCGGTGCCGGTCGGTGTGCTCGTCAAGTCAGCCCGCACACGCGGCGGTTTCGGCCGCGATCTGCGCCTCACCGATGTGCGCTGCGATGGCGTGGCGGTTCCCCTGCGCATCAGCCTGAACTGGAACCCGGCCTACAGCCTGGCGGTCTTGCCCGAGGCCGAACGCGCCGGTGCACCGGCGCATTGGCTGGCTTTAAGCGAACCGGTCGCGCCCGACCGCGGCTTGATGAAGCTGCATGACTTGACGCTGCGCCGCCTCGTCGCCCGCGGCGCGACCAGCGCCTTCGAAGTGGACGCCGACCCGGCCGCGCCCATCGCCCTGCTGCGCTTTGAAGACTGCGAGATCGAAGCCACCCACGGCGGCCATCTTCTGGACCTGCAGGCCGCGCAATTCGTGGACTGCGATCTGCGTCTGGGCAGCGCTGTGGTGCTGCACCGCGAGGGCGTGACGCAAGGCCTGGATGCCGTCCACGTGAACCCTGATCACCCCCGCCGCGACGTATCAATGCAGCCCATGCATCTGCAAGACCTTCTCTAGGAGAGCTTGACCATGATTCCCAACACCGACGCCAACGGCGTGCAGACCCTGGCCTTCAAGATGCAGCTCAAGCCCGGCGTGGTGCCCGAGTACAAGCGCCGCCACGACGAGCTCTGGCCCGAGCTGGAAACCGCGCTGCGCGAGGCCGGCATCGCCGACTACTGGATCTTCCTGGACGAGGCCACGCTGTCGCTGTTCGCGGTGCTGAAGCAAAAGCCCGGCTACCCCGCCGAGCAACTGCCCACGCTGCCGGTGATGCGCCGCTGGTGGGACTACATGGCGCCGTTGATGGAGGTGGAGCCGGACAACAAGCCCAAGCAGTGGTCCTTGCCGCCGCTGTTCCACCTCGCCTGAGCGCCCCATGAGCCTGCTGTTTGCTGCCGCCTTGACCGGCTCTGCCTGGTGCGCGCCGCCACGCCAGCTCCTGCCGCTGGCCGCGGACGACTTCCGCAGCGGTCTGGCGAACTGGCGGCTCGAAGCCGAGGACCCGCGCGCCATCGCGAAGGCGCAAGACGGCGTGCTCGACATCCAGACCCCGGCCGGACTCAGCCTGTGGTGGAAGGACACGCTCAGCGGCGACTACGCGATCCGCTTCACCGCCGAGGCCCTGCCGGCACCGGCCAGCGCCGGCCCACATGCCGGTCGGCTGTCGGACCTGAACATGTTCTGGAACGCCGCCGAGGCCGACGGCAGCCGACCCCGGATTCGCAGCGGCAAGTTCAGCGCCTACGACGATCTGCGCGCCTACTACGTGGGCTTCGGTGCGAACGCGAACACGACCACGCGGCTGCGCGTCTACGACGGCCAGCGCCGCTTGCTGGCCGGGTATGCCGACGCCGCCATCGCCGAGCCCGGTGAGCAGCCGATGACCGAGGGCACGCGCCTGCATCCCGGCCAACCCCTGGCCGTCGAGATCGTGTCCACAGCCGCCGCGCCGCAGCTGCGCTGGTCCCTCAACGGCCAGACGCTATTCAGCCACTCCGACCCAGAACCCCGTCTGCAAGGCCAGTTCGCGCTGCGCACCACCGCCAGCCGCTTGCAGATCCGCGATTTCCAGATCCTGCACTGCCAATGATGATCAAGCACCTGCTGTTCCTGCTGTTCGCGCTGATGTCCGGCGCTGCGCTTGCCGCCGAACCTCTGCGCCCGTCCTTGCTGCTGACCGGCCAGCGCGAGGCGACGAGCGATCTCTCCGGCCGCTGGACCTACTCCAAGGACCTCTACCGCACCGGCCTGACCGACATCAATGGCTGGGTCGCCAAGTCGCGCATGCAGCGGCATCGCGACCTCGACGTGGCCGCGCTGGAGAGCCAGGGCGGCACGGCATTCTTCGAGTTCGACCTGGATCGCGGCCCGGCGATGGAGATCCCCGGCGCCTGGAACGCCGCCACGCCGGAGCTTCGCTATTACGACGGCCTGATCTGGTTCCAGCGCCGTTTCGATGTGAAGCGCCAGGCCGGCCAGCGCAGCTTTCTGCGCTTCGAGGCGGTGAACTACCGCGCCTACGTCTATCTGAACGGCAAGGAGGTCGGCAGGCACGAAGGCGGCTTCACGCCCTTTGTGCTCGAAGTCACCGAGGCCTTGCGCGACAGCGACAACCGCCTCGTCGTCGGTGTTGATTCCAAACACGACGCGCAGTCGATCCCTGGCGAGATCACCGACTGGGACAACTACGGCGGCATCACGCGGCCGGTCAAGCTGATCCACGCGCCCGCCACCTTCATCGACGACGCGACCCTGCGCCTGACCGATGCCGGGCGATTGGTGGGCAGCCTGCAGCTGAACGGCGCGCAAGCGGCGAACCAGGCGGTCAGCCTGCGCATCGCGGGTCTGAATCTGCAGGTGCCAGCGAAGACCGACGCGCAAGGCTTGGCGCAATTCGATGTGCCCGCACCCGCGAGTCTGAAGCGCTGGTCGCCGGAGTTGCCGTCGCTGTACGAGGTGGAGTTCACGGCAGTCGCAGACCGAGTCCGAGATCGCATCGGCTTTCGCACCCTCGCGGTTGCCGGCAACCAGATCCTGCTCAATGGCAAACCCGTCTTCCTGCGCGGCGTGTCCATCCACGAGGAAGAGATCGGCGCGAACCCGGCGCGGCGCCTGAACGAGAGCAATGCCCGCGCGCTGCTGACCGAGGTGAAGCAAGGGCTGAACGGCAATTACGTTCGCCTCTCGCACTACCCGCACAGCGAGACGATGCTGAAGATGGCCGACGAACTGGGTCTGCTGGTGTGGAGCGAGATCCCCGTCTACTGGACCGTGGACTGGGACAACCCGGCCGCGCTCCTGAAGGCGCAGCGCCAGCAGGCCGAGACGATTTACCGCGACCGCAACCGCGCGGCCCTCATCCTGTGGAGCGTGGGCAACGAGACCCCGGTGGCCGAGAACCGCACGCGCTTCCACTCGGCCCTGGCCAAGACCGTGCGCGAGCTGGATCCGAGCCGCTTGATCAGCGCCGCGCTGCTGGTCGAGCGCAAGGGCGATGTGATCCGGATCGCGGACCCGCTGCTCGCCCACCTGGACGTGATGGCCGTCAACACCTATGCCGGCTGGTATGGCGACGACCAGTTGGCCGATCTGGTCAAGCTGCGCTGGGAGCTGCCCACCGACAAGCCGCTGATCGCCTCCGAGTTCGGTGCCGATGCGCTGGCCGGTTTTCACGACACAAAAGCCGACGCCCTGGCCCAGCCGCGCAAATGGTCGGAGGAGTTCCAGGCCGACTATTACCGCGAGACCCTGGCGATGCTGCACAAGATCCCGAACCTGCGCGGGCTCTCGCCCTGGGTGCTGAAGGACTTCCGCTCGCCGCGCCGCGAACACCCGGTGTTCCAGAACGGCTGGAACCGCAAGGGCCTGATCTCCGAGACGGGGCAGCGAAAGCAGGCCTTTGGGGTGATGGCCGAGCACTACCGGGGGCTGGTGAAGTGACACGCCTGCGCTTGGCCTCTGCGTTGCTCGCGCTGGTCTTGGGTGCTTGCGCCACGCAAGCGCCGCCGCCGGCCTTCGAGGTGGCGGTCACCGTCGACGACCTGCCGGTGCACGGGCGCCTGCCGTCGGGGGTCACGCGGCTCGCCGTCACCGAGGCGCATCTGCAAGCCTTCAGAACCTATGGCGTCGGCCAAGCCTGGGGCTTCGTCAACGCCCGCGGCGTGGAGACCGATGCCGAGGGTGCGGCGGTGCTGAGCGCCTGGCGCGCGGCCGGCCACCCGCTGGGCAACCATGCCTACAGCCATCTGAACCTGGGCCGCGCGCCCACGCTGCAGGACTGGCAGAACGATGTGATCGCTGGCGAGCCGGCCGTCGCCCAGGCCATGCAGGACCAGGACTGGCGCTGGTTCCGCTATCCGAATCTCTCGGCCGGCGAGGGCGAGCGAGCGATCGCGGCGCGCCAGTTCCTGGCGGAGCGCGGCTACCGCATCGCCGACGTCAGCCTGGGCTTCTCCGACTGGGCCTACACCGACCCCTATGTGCGCTGCAAGGCGGTGGGGGACGAAGCCGCCATCGCCGCGATGACGGCGCACTACCTGCGCGAGGTCGACGCCGGCATCGCCCGCACCCTGGCCGAGTCGCAAACCGTCTTCGGTCGCCCGATCCGCCATGTGCTGCTTACCCATCTGGGCGCCTTCAGCGCCGCCACCTTGCCCGAGGTCCTGAAGCGCTTGCAGGCCGCTGGCGCCCGCTTCGTTTCGCTCGAGCGCGCGCAGTCGGATCCTGCCTACGCCCGCCCGGGCGGCGGCAGCCTGATCGCCCGCGAGGCCCAGGCCCGCGGCATCGCCCTGACCCCGGACCCCACCCCTACGCTGAACCTCCAGACCCTGTGCCGATGACTGCTGTCGCCCCGCTGCCTTCCTCGCTGACCCCGCTCGCCGAGGGCGTGCCCAATCGCCTGGAGGGCGAGTGGCCCGACCGCATCGCCCGGCAGATCACCCGGCCCGAGTTGCACAGCTACCTGGCCCCGGCGCCCGCACGGGCCCGTGCCCTGGTCTACGCCGGCGGCGGCTACCTGCAGCTGATGCACGACAAGGAAGGCGTGGAGATCGCGCGCTGGCTGAACCAGTTGGGCGTCGATGCCCATGTGCTGCTGCACCGCCTGCCCGGCCAGGACGACGGTCAAGGTGGGGTCTGGCCGGCCGACATCGCGCGGCAGGACGGCCGGCTCGCGCTCGCCCACCTGCAGTCGCTGCCGCCGCTGCCGCTGCTGCATGTCGGCCTGTCCTCGGGCGGGCACCTGGCCGGCGTGATGGCCTGCCAAGGGCCCAGCGCCGGCGCGCTGATCGCCTATGCGCCGATCAATGCCAACCACCGCCTCTACAAGGCGCCGCCGGGCAAGCCCGACTTCCCGCCGCCCGAGAAGCAGGCCTTCTACGACCAATGGCCGATCGGCATCGCCGAGCAGGCGCACGGCCTGCCGGCCTGCCCGATCTTCCTGGCCTATGCGCTGCACGACGCCATCGTGCCCATCGACCACGCGCTGAACCTGATCAAGACGGCGCAACAGCTCGGCCTGGCCGTCGAAGCCCATGTGTTCCCCGAGGCGCCGCACGGCTTTGCGCTGCGCAGCCTGGAAGGCACGCACGCCGCCTGGCCGCAGCTGGCCGAGGCCTGGATCGCGCGCTGCCTGGCTCAGCGCTCGCCGTAGGGCTTGCGGTAGCGCTCCTGCGCGACCTCGCGCAGCAGGCGCAGCAAGGCGTCGGCGCCGGGCGAGAGCTGGTGGCGGCGCCGGGTCACGATGCCGTAGGCGTCCATGCGCAGGCCGAGGTCGAAGGACAGGGTGGCCAGCAGGCCGGCATCCAGATAGGGCTGCACCAGTTCGAAGGGCAGGGCCGCCACCATGTCGCTGCCGGCCAGCAGCGGCGTGACCACGGGCAGGGCCAGGGTCTCCACGGTCTCCGGCGGCGGGTCCAGGCCCTGGGCCAGAAAGAGCGCGGTGATGCGGTCGCGCAGGATGCTTCCGTAGGGCGGCAGGATCCAGCTCTGCTGCGCCAGATCGGCCAGGCGCAGGTCGCTGCGCGCCAGCAGCGGATGGCCCTGGCGCACCACCAGGCCATGCGGCTCGTCGGTCAGCGGCTCGAAGTCCAGCTCGGCGGCCGATTCCGCATCCAGGATGCGGCCGATCACCAGGTCCAGCTCGCCAGCCCGCAGGCTGCGGATCAAGGCCTTGCTGGTGTCGGTGCTGATGGCCACCTGCACCCGCGAATGCTCGCGCTTGAGCCGGTGAATCGCCTCGGGCACCAGGCTGGTGGACGGCGTGAGCACGGCGCCGATGGCGACCCGGCCGCTCAGGCCCGACTGCAGCTCCATCACCTCCTGGTAGGCGGCGTCCATCTCGGCCAGGGCGGCCCCGGCGCGGCGGATCAGCACCTCGCCATAGCGCGTGGGCGCCACACCGCGCGGCAGGCGCTCGAACAGGGTGACGCCCAGCGCATGCTCCAACTCCGCCAGCAGCTTGGAGGCCGCCGGCTGGGTGAGATGCGCCGCCTGCGCCGCATGCAGGATGGAGCCCTGGCGGCCCAGTTCGACCAGCAGCACCAGGTGCCGGGTCTTCAGGTGCGAGCGGACGAAGCGCTTGGCGTGCGGGTCGGACATGGCTGCATTGGAACCCGGCGCAGGCGTGAAGCGGGCGGTGGAAAGCGTCGCGAGGAAGGCCAGCTGCTAGGCGCGCGGCGCGCAGGAACCGGAACGTACTTCTTGTCCGTGAGGATTCCGAGCACCGCGCAACAACGCAGATGGCCTCCGCAGTCGCTTTAAGCCGCCTGCTAGGGGTGGTACTGCTGGCTCAGGCCGCCATCGATCAGGATGTCGGTGGCGTTGATGAAACGGGCCTCGTCGCTGGCCAGGAAAAGCGCCGTGTAGGCGACCTCCTCGGGCTCGCCGATGCGCTTGCAGGGCAGGTGCTCGGTCTGCTGCTGCCAGGCCGCGGCCGGGTCGGGCGCGCCGTCCAGCCAGTCGCGCACGCGCTCGGTGAGGATGAGGCCGGGCGAGATGGAGTTCACGCGGATGCCGCGTGCGGCGTACTCGATGCCCAGCGACTTGGTCAGCCCGATCAGCGCGTGCTTGGCCACCGGGTAGGGGAAGCAGCCGGGGATGATGCGGTGCCCGTGCACCGAGGCGATGTTGACGATGCTGCCGGCGCCCTGGGCCAGCATGCCGGGCAGCGCGGCGCGGATGCAGTGCCAGGCACCTTCCAGGTCGATGCCCATGCAGCGCCGCCACTGCTCGGGCGTGAGTTCGAGCGGATCGGCGAACACGTCAACGCCGGCGTTGTTGACGACGATGTCGAGGCGGCCGAAGCGGGCGATGCCTTGCGCCACCATCGCCTGCACCGCAGCGGCGTCGCTGACGTCGGCGGCGACGAAGAGCGCGTTCTCCTCGCCGAGCTCGGCGCGCAAGGACGCCGCATGCTCGTCGTCGCGGTGGCTGTTGACGATGAGCTGGGCGCCCTCGGCAGCAAAGCGCTTGGCAATCGCGCGGCCGATGCCTTGCGTGGAACCCGTGACCAGGGCGATCTTGTCTTTCAGTCGCATGTCAGTGCGTCCTTTATCGGATGGCGCTTGTTGCGGTGGAGTCGCTCGTTGGCGCCGATCAAGCGGCCGCCGCGGAACCGGCTGGGCCGAGCCGCCAGCGGCGCCCCCTTGAGGGGGCCGGCGAAGCCGGTACGGGGTGGGTTCATGCTCTTTCGTGGCGCGTCTTGAGCTGGTCCAGCAGCACGGCGGCGAGCAGGATCAGCCCGCGCACCAGGTACTGGTAGAACGCATCGACGTTCAGCAGGCTCATCACGTTCTCGACCGTGCCCATGATGAGCACGCCGATCAGCACGCCGAAGATGCGTGCCTTGCCGCCCTGCAGCGACACGCCGCCCAGCACGCAGGCCGAGATCACGTCGAGCTCGAAGCCCTGGGCCGCATTCGGCTGGCCGCTGGTGATGCGCGCCGCGAGCACCAGACCGGCCAGCGCCGCCACCAGGCCTTGCAGCGCAAAGATCCACACCCGCAGGCGCTCCACGCGCACGCCGGCCAGGCGCGCTGCTTCGGGGTTGCCGCCGATGGCCAGCGCGTTGCGACCGAAGACCGTGTGGTTGAGCAGCAGGCCGAAGGCGAAGAAGCAGAGCACGGTCAGCCAGACCGGCAGCGGCAGGCCCAGCCACTGCGTGTCGCCCAGGTTCATGAAACCCTCGTTGGCGATGCCGACCGCTTGGCCCTCGGACACGATGAAGGCCAGGCCGCGCACCATCAGCATGGTGGCCAGCGTGGCGATCAAGGCGTTGACGCGCAGGTAGGCAATCAGCACGCCGTTTCCGGCACCGATCAAGGCCCCGGCACCGAGGCCGCCGGCAAAGGCCAGCAGCAGGGAATCGGTCTTGGCCAGGATCATGGCGCCGAGCACGCCGGCAAAGGCCACGCAGGAGCCCACCGAGAGGTCGAAGTCGCGCGAGGCCAGGCAGAACATCATGGTGCAGGCCACCATGCCGATCTGCGCCACGGCCAGCAGCAGGCCGATCAAGTTGCCGGCCGAGAAGAAGTTGTCCACCGTCAGCGCGAGCACGACGAAGAGCAGCGCATACCCGAGGGTCATGCTGTGCTCCTGCAGCCAGGCGGGCACGCGGGGGCGGGAGGCGGTGGGCGAAGACACGGTGGAGTTCATGGTCGGGTTCAATGCAGGTCCTTGCCGTCCGGCAAGGCCAGGGCCAGGGCGGCCGCCTCGGTGGCGGCGTCGCGGCGCAGCTCGCCGCTGATGCGGCCGTCGCGCATCACCAGCAGGCGGTCGCTGATGCCCAGCACCTCGGGCAGCTCGCTGGAGACGACGATCACCGCACAGCCCTGCGCGGCAACCTCGTGAATGATTCGGTAGATCTCGTTCTTCGCGCCCACGTCGATGCCGCGCGTCGGCTCGTCGAGGATCAGGACCTTCAGCCCCGGCTCGGCCAGCCAGCGCGCCAGGATGACCTTCTGCTGGTTGCCGCCCGAGAGCAGGCGGATCTCCTGCTGCCGGTTCGGCGTCTTGATGCGCAGGCGGCCGATGAAGTCGTCGGCGCGCTCGGCCTCGCGGCGGTGGCGCAGCCAGACGCCGCCGCGCAGATCGTGGCGGCGACAGCTGATGTTGATGTTCTCGGCCACCGAGCTCTGCGCCAGGATGCCCTGCTCCTTGCGGTCCTCGGGGCAGAGCACGATGCCGGCGGCGATGGCGTCGGCCGGCGCGTTCAGGCGCAGCGCCTGGCCGTCGAGCAAGACCTCGCCGCTGCGCGCCGGGTCGGCGCCGTAGAGCAATCGCATCAGCTCGCTGCGGCCGGCGCCGACCAGGCCGAAGAAGCCCAGCACCTCGCCGGCATGCACTTCGAAGCTCTGCGGCTCGGCGATGCGGCGGCCGCTCAAGCCCCGCACCTGCAGGCGCGCGTCGCCGCGCGGTCGCGGGCGGTAGTCGTAGATGTCCTGCAGCTCGCGGCCGACCATGTCGGCGATCAGCTGCTGGCGCGGCACATCGACCATGCGCGGGTGCACCGCCACCTGGCGGCCGTCGCGGAAGATGGTGCAGGCGTCGCAGAGCGCGTACAGCTCTTCGAGCCGGTGCGAGATGTAGATCAGCGTGCGCCCTTCGGCGCGCAGACGCCGGACGAGGCGGAACAGGACCTCGGTCTCGCGGTGCGACAGGCTGCTGGTCGGTTCGTCAAAAGCGATGACCTGCGCGTCCTGCATCACCGCCTTGCAGATCTCGACCATCTGGCGCTGCGCGATGGACAGCGCCGAGAGCTTGGCGCCCGGGTCCAGGTCCACGCCGATGGCCTGCAGCTGCGCGGCCACGAGGCGGCGGGCCTGCGCGTGGTCGACGAAGCCGAAGCGGGTCGGCAGGCGGCCCAGCAGCATGTTCTCGGCCACCGTCAGCTCGGGCACGTACTGCAGCTCCTGGTGGATGACGGCCACGCCGGCAGCGATGGCGTCGCCCGCCGAGTGGAACTGCCGGGCCTGACCGTTGATCAGCAACTGCCCGCCATCGGGCCGGTACTGGCCGCCGAGGATCTTCAGAAGCGTGGACTTGCCGGCGCCGTTCTCGCCCAGCAGGCCCTGCACTCGGCCCGCATGCGCCTCGAAGCTGACCTCGCGCAGCGCCTTCACGCCGGGGAAGTTCTTGCTGACTGCGTCGAAACGCAGGAAGGCGGAGCTCACGTGCTCAGACCCATTTCTTTGCGCACTTCGGTCTGGTTCTTGCGAGTCATCAGCGTGCCGGTGGTCAGGGTCAGCGCCGGCGGCTCCTTGCCGTCGCGAATCCAGTGGAAGAGATTGACCGAGGTCTCATAACCGTGGCGCTTGGGGCTGATCAACACGGTGCCGAAGAAGGCGGTGGGCGAGGGCTTAGAAAACTCGTTGAGCGCCGTCTGGCTGCCGCCGATGCCGATGCCGATCATCGCGTCCTGCTTGATGCCGCGGTTCTCGGCGGCGCGCACGGCGCCCAGCACCGCCTCGTCGTTCATGCCGAAGGCAAACCAGCGCTTGAACTTCGCGTTCTTCGTGAACGCGATGTTGGCGGCGTTGAAACTGTTCTCGGTATCGGTCTTGGCCTGCGGTGCGTCGACCACGTTGGCGGCCGGCAAACCGGCCTCCTTCAGCGCCGCGAGCACGCCATGGGTGCGCTCGCGCGCAGTGGGCAGCTGGTCGTAGGCGATGCGCAGCGCGCCGATTTCATCGAGCTTCCAGCCGCGCGCCTTGGCCTCCTCGACCAGCCCCAGGCCAACCTGGCGGCCGATCTCGAAGGCCGAGATGCCCATGTGCGGGATGCCGGCGATGGGTTTGCCGGCGCCGTCGAGCAATTGGTCGTCGACCGAGATCACCTTCAGCTGGTGACGGCGCGCGGCGCGGGCCACCGCGGTGCCCAGCTTCACGTCGGGCGCGCAGATCACGAAACCCTGGGCCTTCTGCGCCGCCAGGTTGTCGATGGCGGCCAGCATGCGCTCGCCATTGGGGATGCCGATCTTCACCAGCTGGAAGCCCTTGTCCTTGGCGGCCTGTTCGGCAAAGCGCCATTCGTCCTGGAACCAGGGCTCCTCGGCCTGTTTGACCAGGAAGCCGATCTTCACCGGCGCCTGCGCCAGGCTGGTGAGCGGGCTGGCCAGCGCGGCCAGCGCAAATACGCGTCGTTGCATCATGGGTCGTCTCCGGGTCAGGTCGCGCGCGCTCAGGCGGCGTCGTCAAACAAGGGTTCAGGCAGGGCCAGCCGGCTCGGCAGCTGCAGGCCGAACAGGCTGCCCGCCAGGGGCTGGATCTGCAGCTCCGCACGGCTCAGGCCGGTGCGCGCGGTGCTCACGCAGAGCTGGTCGCCGTCGGGGCCGCCCAGGGCCGGGCAGCTGGGCTGGCTGACCGGCAGCGCATGGCGCTGCATCAACTGGCCCTCGGGGTCGTAGCGGACCACCTGGCTCGCGCCCCACTGGGCGTTCCACAGGCAGCCCTCGGCGTCGATGACGGAGCCATCGGGCGAGGCCTTGGGGTCGTCCACCCGCGCGAAGCGGCGGATGTTCGCGACCTGCGCGCTCTCGGCCTCGTAATCGCATTGCAGGATCTCGCCGGCCAGCGAATCGCAGAAGTACATCGTCCGGCCGTCGGGGCTGAAGCAGACGCTGTTGGCGATGGCCACGGCCGGCAGGGCCAGGCGGCGCAGGCCGTGGCGCAGCGAGTACTGGTAGAAGCTGCCGATGGGCCGGCGCTCGGACGCCTCGTTCAGGGTACCGAACACGAAGTTGCCCTGGCGGTCGCAGCGGCCGTCGTTGATGCGCGTGCGCGGCTCGCTGGCGTCCACCGCCACCAGCTGCTGCAGCGCCAGGCTCTGCGTGCCGCTGGCGCGGGCATCGGGCAGCGGGGCCAGGCAGAGCCGCTTGGCCAGGCCCAGCAGCAGTTGCCCCGAGCGGGTGTGCGCGAAACAGCCCAGGCGATCGGGCAGGCGCACCACCAGCAGGCCGCTGTCGGGCGACCAGGCCTGCAGGCTGGAGCCTTCGATGTCGGTCCACCACCAGCGCCGGCTCGCGGCGTGCCACTGAAGGCCCTCGCCCAGTTCGGCGGACTGGGCCAGCAGCAGGCCCAGGGCGGGGGAATCGGCGTCAAGCGTCATGGAAGCGACGGTAGCGGGTGCTGGCATGCCGGAGTCATTGGGAATTCAGTTCGATCTATCTCTTGATCGAATAGCTAAGGGCTGACCCTGAGGCGGTAGACCGGAAGCAGGCGCGCAGCGCGCAGATCGGCGATCTGCGCCTGGCCGGCGAAGTCGGGCCGGTGCTCGCGCGGCCAGTAGATCGGCGCATCGGCGCGCAGCGGCAGCAGGCTCAGGCGCAGCGGGCCGGCCTTCAGTTCCTGCCCCAGGCCTCGGAGGCCGATCTCCCAGCGCTGGCCGTTCACGTACCAGTCGTCCAGCAGGCGGGTGCCGGCGAACAGGCGGCCCATGTCGGCGACCGGGTCGAGCTGCAGCAGCCAGTCGTCGATGGCCGGGTCTTGCGGCAGCTGGGGGAGGCTCAGGGTCCAGGCCGCCGCCGTGCGCCAGGCTTCGGGAATGGGCTGCATGGCGGCGTTCGCATGGCCGCCCTTGGGAATGGGCGGCGCGTTGCCGGCAGCGCGCAGCAACTGGACACCCAGCTCGGCGCGATGCGCCGGCAGCTGCGCGCTGAAGCGCTGGAAGATGCCGTCGTGGCCGGCGGCGCGCAGCGCCGGCTGGGCACGGGGTGCCCGCTCCAGCGGCGGGTAGATCGCAAAGCCAAGCACCGGATCGCCGACCTGGCGCAGCGCCAGGCCGTCGGCATGGAACCAGGCCTGGCTCTCGCTGAGCAGCAGGCGCTCGCGACCGGCGAAGCGGCCGACCACGAGCGACTGCGCCTGTGCTTGCTTGAGCAGCAGCAGGCGCTGCACGGGCAGGCCGGGCTTGCGGATCGTCAGCTGCGGCGTGCTGCCGGGCTGGATGCCGCCGAAGACCACCTGACCCTCGACCTCGTGGCGCTCGGCGCCCGGCGCTTCCACGAAGGCGGCATCAGCGCTGGAAAACGCGAACTCAGCCGGTGCATCGCTCATGAAGACCTGCAGGCCCTCGATCTTCGTGACCGGCTGGGCCGTGGCGTAAACCAGCTCGGTACCGCCCACATCCAGGTTCAAGGGCCAGATGAAGGCGTCGCCGTTTTTCAGCGCCATGCCGACGCGCGGCAGCGTCAGGGTCTGCTGTGGCAGGCGGATCTCGAAGCGCAGACCGGTCGGCTCGGCCAACTGGTACTGGCGCACATGGTGGTTCACGAACAGAAAGCCGCGGCGCCCATTGGCGCGCAGTGCGGCGCGCGGCGTCGTCAGGTCGCGCGCATCGCTGGGCAGCTGCTCGGGCTTGCGCACCGTCATGGTCGCGAGTTGCTCGCCCCAGCTGCGCAGGAAGTAGTGCACCGGGCGCAGCTGCGTCAGCACCTCGCGCTGCTGGCCGTCCGGCCCCAGCGGCGCCTGGAAGTCGTAGTTGATGCGCGGCGTGTCGTTGTAGCCGCCGCTCAAGGTCGTCTCTTCCAGCGCCACGCCGCGCGGGTTGCGGCCGCCGTGGAACATGTAATAACCGAGCAGGTTGACGCCCGAGCCCAGCTGCACCGGCAGCATGGCGGCGATGTCCAGGCTGCTGACCAGCGTGCGGCGTCGGTACATGGCCGGCAGGCCGGCGCCGTATTCCGCGCCGAAGAAGGGCGTCAGGTGCGCGTCGGTCTCGGCCGTGCCGCGGCCATGGGCTTTGGTCTGTGCGCCGAGGTCGCCGCTGACCCGCGAATCGAAGCGGAACGCATAGGTTTCCTTGGGCGGCATCTCGTCGGTGCGGCGCGACCAGGGCTCGTCGGGGTAGCCGCCGAAGACCGGGATCACCTCGCCCACCGGGTAGACGGCGCCGTCCCAGCCGGTCACGGTGTAGAGCGGCACGTCCATGCCGGCATCGCGGGCCATGCGTTTCAGCGTGGCGATGTGCTGCGCGCCCGCACCCGGGCCGCCGAGGTTGTATTCGTTCTCCAGCTGGATGCCGATGACCGGTCCGCCCTCCTTCCACAGCAGGCCCTGCAGTTGCTGCGCGATCTGGCCGTAGAGCCGCTCGACCACGGCCAGGTATTGCGCGTCGTCGCGCCGCGTCGGCATCGCGTCGACCACCCAGTCGGGGATGCCGCCGTAGCGCACCTCGGCATGCACCCAGGGGCCGATGCGCACGAAGGCCTTCAGACCTGCGGCCTGCGCCTCCTGCAGGAAGCGGCGCAGGTCGCGCTCGCCCTGCGCGCCCTGCCAGTCGAAGACGCCGTCCTGCGCTTCGTGGTGGTTCCAGATCACGTAGCTGGCCACGATGTCGATGCCGGCCGACTTCATCTTCTGCAGCTCGCCCTGCCACTGCGCAGCCGGGGTGCGGCTGTAGTGGAACTCGCCCATCACTGGCAACCAGGGCTTGCCGGCCAGGCTCAGGAAGCGGCTGTTGGCCTCGATGCGGCGGCCATCGGGCGCGACGGCGCTGCCCAGCTTCAGGTGGCTGCTCAAGGGTGCCGGCACCGCCTGTGTGGCGTCGATGCGCAGCAGGGTCGGGGCCGGGGTCGAGTTCGGGGCCGGGGTCTGCGACTGCGCACCGAGCGCCGCCAGCCCGGCAGCCAGCAAGCCGAGCGCGCGCTTCATGCGCCGCGCCAGGCGCTCACGAAGGCGCGCGCGCGCCGGCCCACCTCGGCCGCATCGAAGCCGGGCGCGTACAGCGCGCCGCCCAGCCCAAAGCCGGCGGCGCCCGCCGCGCGGTACACGGCCATGCCCTCGGGCGTGATGCCACCCACCGGCAGCAGGGCCAGTTCCTTGGGCAGCACGGCGCGCATCGCCTTCACGACGGCCGGCGTGATCAGCTCGGCCGGGAACAGCTTGAGCGCATCGGCGCCGGCGGCCACGCAGGCGAAGGCCTCGGTCGGCGTGGCCGCACCGGGCACGCAAAAGAGGCCGCGCGACTTCGCGTGGCGGATCACCGCCGCATCGGCATGCGGCATCACGATCAGGCGGCCGCCGGCGGCTTCCACCTGGCTCGCCGCCTCGACGCTGAGCACCGTGCCCGCGCCGATCAGCGCGTCGGCCGGCAGGCGCCGGGCCAGGCGGGCGATCGAGTCCAGGGCCTGCGGCGAGTTCAGCGGCACCTCGATCAGGCGGAAGCCCTCGGCATAGGCCGCCATCGCAATGGCCTCGACCTCCTCGGGCTTCACGCCGCGCAGGATGGCGACCAGGGGCAGGGCCGCGAAGGCCTCGGTGAACAAGGCGCTCATGGGGTCTCCGCGCAAGCGGTCTGCGCCAGCGCCCAGAGTCCGGCGGCGGCGGTGTTGGGCAAGGGCGGCAGGCAGGTCTGGCCGCATTGCACGAGGGCGCGGGCGTAGCGCTCGCACAGCAGCGGCTCGCCCACCAGCTGCAGCGGCGCGCCGGCCAGGCCGGCCGCCTGGCGCCAGTACAGACCGGCGCGCAGCTCGTGGCCGATCAGCAGGCCGGACAGGTAATCGGGCAGGGCCTCGGGGGGCAGCTGGCCCGACAAACCCAGGGTGCGCACCGAGAACAGTTGGTGCAGCAGGCCGGTCTCGCCGGCGTCGCGGGCCGCGGCCACGCCGGCGGCAAAGCCTTCGGCGTGGTCCACGCTGGCCTCCGGCATCAAGCGGCCCAGCACCGAATGCTGGCGCAGCAGCGCATACATCTCGCCGCTGAGCTGGGTGGCAAAGGATTGCACCCGGCCCTCGCGCACCGCCGCCCATTTGGAATGCGTGCCCGGCAGCACGAAGAGGCTGCGCGCCGCCAGCTCGGGCCGCAGCTGCAGCGCGCCCACGACTTGGGTTTCCTCGCCGCGCATCAGGTCGGGCACGCCGCGCGCGTTGCGCCCGCGCAGGCCCGGCAGCAGCGCGATCGCGCGGCCGCGCCAATCCACCTCCAGCGCACCGGCGCGCAGCGCCGCGGCGTCGGCCGGCGCCTCGACGTAGGGCACCTCCCGCCAGCCGTGCTGGCTGCCGACCATGCCGCAGGCCAGGAGGGGCGCGTCCAGCGCGTGCCAGTCGCCGATCAGTTCATCGAGCGCCGCACCGAAGACCGCCGGGCCGCCGTGCAGGGTCGAGGCGCCCGCCGTCGAGTTGCGCTGCTCCAAGAGCTCGCCGCCGGCGCCCAGGCGCATGGCCCGCAGGCTGGAGCTGCCCCAGTCCAGCGCGATCAGCTGCGTGCTCACCATTCGGCGACGCTGCCATCCGCGTGGCGCCACAGCGGGTTGCGCCAGTCGGGCGCCGTCTTGCTGGCCTCGATGACGCGCTCCTCGTCGACCTCCACGCCCAGGCCCGGCTTGGGCAGCGGCGCGATGTAGCCGTCGACCACGCGGAAGTCGTCCTTGTTCTTCACGTAGTCGAGCAGCTCGGCACCCTGGTTGTAGTGGATGCCCATGCTCTGCTCCTGCAGCACCGCGTTGTGCGACACGAAGTCCACCGCCAGGCAGGCGGCCAGCGCCACCGGACCCAGCGGGCAGTGCGGCGCCAGGCCGATGTCGTAGGCCTCGGCCATGCCGGCGATCTTCAGGCACTCGGTGATGCCGCCGGCATGCGACAGATCCGGCTGCGCGATGGCCAGGCCGCCAGCGGCGAAGACGCGCTTGAACTCGAAGCGCGAGTACATGCGCTCGCCGGCCGCCAGCGGGATGCTGGTGTGCTGGGCCAGACGGGCGTAGCACTCGTCCTGCTCGGCCAGCACCGGTTCCTCGACGAAGAGCGGGCGGTAGGGCTCCAGCTCGCGCAGCATCACCTTGGCCATGGGCGCGCCGATGCGGCCGTGGAAGTCGATGCCGAACTCGATCTCGTGGCCGAAGGCGTCGCGGATCTCGGCGATGCGCGCCACCGCTGCATCGACCTTGGCGGCCGTGTCGATCAGGCCCATCTCCTCGCTGCCGTTCATCTTGAAGGTGTCGAAACCGCCTTCGCGCAGGCGCTGGATGTCGCGGATCACATCGGCCGGGCGGTCGCCGCCGACCCAGGAATAGAGCTTCATGCGATCGCGCACCAGGCCGCCCAGCAGCTCGTAGACCGGCGCGCCCAGCACCTTGCCCTTGATGTCCCACAGCGCCTGGTCGATGCCGGCGATCGCGCTCATCAAGATGGCGCCGCCGCGGTAGAAGCTGCCGCGGTACATGACTTGCCAGAGGTCGTTGATGCGCGACGGGTCCTGGCCGATCAGATAGGGCGCGAACTCCTGCACCGCCGTCTCGACCGTGCGCGCCCGGCCCTCGATCACCGGTTCGCCCCAGCCGCTGACGCCGGCATCGGTCTCGATCTTCAGGAACATCCAGCGCGGGGCCAGACGGTAGGTCTTGAGTTGGGTGATCTTCATGGAGGGGTCGACGATTGCGGCGCCAGCTTAGGCGGGGCAGTCATTCCCCAAATATGCTTTGTTCACAAGCAGCTATCCCGTTCTGAGATAGCTGGCTTCTGGCTTCTGGCTTCTGGCTCAGGGCGGGTGGGAAGTGCTGGCGCGTGCGGCTCAGCCGACGATCAACGCATTGGAAGACGCATCGCCGCCAGCGGACCCGCCCGTGATGCGGGCGGCATCGCAGGCCCTAGTTGACCAACACCAAGGCGCCGCGCACCGTGGTCTGGCCTTGGGCCGACAGCTCGGCCGAGGCGCCGCCCTTGGCGCTCACCCCCAGTTGCGCGTCGGCGGCGACGTTCAGGCCCCGCAGCTGCAGGTCCAACGCCGCCTTCAGATCCATCGCACCCACCGCGTCGAGCCGGATGCTGCCCACCGCGCGCAGCTGGATGTCGGCCACGCTGGCCAGCGCGATGCCGGCTCGGCTGAGTTCGATGCGGTTGCCGTTCTGATCCTCGATCCGCAGACCGCCGTCGGCATCGCTCAGGCGCAGGCGGTTGCCAGCCGGCGTGCTCAGGCTCAGCGAGCGCTCGGCGTCGTTGAACTCGATGCGATGCCGGCCGCGCGTCGTCAAGGTCTTGACCTCGTGGGCCGCGGTCAGCGCGTCCACCGGAGGGCTGAAGCGGCCGAACAGCGCGCCCAGCACCACGGGCTGCTCGGCGGATGGGTCCAGGTGGCCGATCAGCACCTCGTCGCCCGGCTCGGGCACGAAGAAGCTGCCAAAGCCCGAGGCCGCCTGCGGCTGCAGCAGGCGGGCCCAGATGCCTTCGCTTTCTTCGCCTTCACCCTCGGTCTGCGCGGCAGGGCCCGCCTGCATCTTCACCAGCACCCGGTGCTCGCCCTCGGGGTCACCGTCAATGCGCAGCACCACGCCGGTCTGCAGGCCCGGTGCTGCGTTCACCGGCTCCCGCGGCTGCGGCACACGCAGCCCCAGGTCCGGCCCGAAGCCCACCTGCGTGATCCAGTCGTCGTCCTCGAAGTGGTGATCCACCGCGCTCAGAAAAAGGTCGCCGCTGAAGTGGCGGCCCACGCCCAGGAGCTCCACAAGCGCACCCGGCCGGGCCGCAGCGCTGCCCTGAAAACTCACACGACCCCGCGCCCGCGACAGCCTGCGTGCTCCGGCAGGCGATCGCTCTCCACCCCAGCATCCAGCTCGCGCACATCGATGCCCCAGGTCAGCGCCAGCACCGCCGCGTCGTCCCAACGCGGCGCCTGCACGAAGAGCTGCGCGTCGTCCACGCGCACCAGCAGGCCGGCGGCGCGGGCGCGCGCCAGCAGGAAGTCCCAGTCGCTGCAGTCGGTCTGCACCCGCAGCGTGTGGCGCGCAGGAAGCTGCTCCGTCCTATCCACCGTCGCGTCCACCGTGGCCACCAAGCCGGCCTGCGCGGCCAGTTGGGCAATCAGCTCCGCGTCGCTGCGGCTCCGGTGCAAGGCGCTGCGGCGCGCGCCCTTCAAACGCTCAGCGCTCGCGTGGCAGTTCAGGGTCAACACGCTGCGGTGCTTGGCGTCGAGCCTCAGGCGCTGGCCGGTGATGAGGCCGCAAAAAACCAGGTCCTCGCCCTCGCCATAACCCGCGCTCAGCTGGATGGCCGTGCCGGGCGACAGCCGCTCGCTTTCGCTCAGCAGCGGGATGCCGTCGACGGGCTCCTCGTCACTCGCCAGCTCCAGCGTGGCCCAGGGGATCTCGTTCAGCGCGTGGTGGATGTGGGCGGACACGAGCTGCAGATCGTCCATCGGCGTGCCGCCGCAAACGATGCGGAGGCGGAGGGGGCCTTCGGCTTGGAGCGTTGGCGGTGGGGCCATGGTGCGGGCTGCCTTCGTGCCGGAGGGGAGCCGCAGGGTAATGCAGACGGGTTGCTCGGTTGGCTGGCTGTTCTGCAGCGTTTGCCGGCGCCTATCTCCGTCAGCCGTACTCACGTTGTCTGGCAGTTAGCCGTCACTGGCTTCGGACGCCAATGCAGTTCGAACGGCCAATCTATGCGGCGCTGCAGTGCTAGGCCTCTCGAGGCCGAGTCAGCACGGCCGCCTTTTCAGCAATTGCTAACCAATCGAGCACTTCATCGACGATATCCTGCCGACGCCGACGCTAAATAAACTGTCTCAGTCCTCTTATTCACCGACGGTGTCTTGGATTGCGCATCCGATTCCGGCTGGAACGATGCCCCTGGCCCCCCTGGCCCCCCTGGCTCGGTAGACGTTGCAGGACGGCCGACCTTGGTGTCCAGCATGATTTGCGGCAGCTTTGTGCAGTACAGAACGCGGATTGCGACAGGCCGGTCTGATTGGGGCTGCTCGGCAAGCACCCGGGCTTCTTCCAGTTTTCCAGATAGAAAGCGCCGTTGCAGGTTCACACGTTCCACTCGACCCGCATTCGCTATCGGATAGGCCAATGACGCAGGGGCCAGGTCTTCGGTCAATCCGTCTAGAAACTGGCCAATGCGTTCCACGAAATCTGGCGGGCACTGCTTGTGGCGCAAGGCTGCTTCAACCAGGTGCACCAGCAACTCACCGAAGGCGCCCAACTGAATTTGCAGCCGGGCAATTCTTTCGAGGAACTCCAGAGTCATCAGGACCGTGGACTCGAAGTCGGCATCGCCCGAAACCAAATTGCGCTTGAAGCGCTGCATGCCCCACTGCACGTATGGGTCGCCCTGAAGCAGGAGCCAAATGAAGTCCCCCGCCGTTAAAGCCACAAAGGTTCTGTTGCTCAAGAACATTTGCGTGGTGGCCTTGGCACTCTGAGTCGGACTGACAGCGCCCGCATGCAGCCCGTGCATAAGCAGCGCTTGCGGCCAGACGCTGGGAATTTGAGCCGTAAGCTTCAGTAGCGCACGCAGTCGGCCATCCAGCGTCAGCAAGGTGGCCTTGTTTGCCTGCGCCAGCAGTAGCAGTTCCAGCTCCTCGTGCTGAAGAACTTCCGCCAGCTCCTGGAAATCTTCGGCAGCCGTCAGCTCGCCATAGGCCGGCTGCACCGTGCAGTACTGGTCGACCACGGCCAGCATCGCCTTGGCGAATTCAATGCGCCCTTCTCGATGCTTCTCCTCCAGGGAAATGACAGCTATCCGGCCCTCGACCTCGGCCGCCGTACCAAGGCTACGTCGGTCGGACTCTTCAGTTAGCCGCACATCGAGGATTTCCTTGGTCACGGGGGCGATGAGCAACTTGGGCAGGAGCTTCAGCAGGTCCTGTAGGCCAAGGTTGACCAGCTCCGCAATGGTCACGGAGTCGATGACGTAGGTCGCATCCTGGCGGGCGAGCAGTTCAAGGGCTTCCTGTCGCTCTTCAGCCGTTCCTGTAGACGCGAAGATAGCGGGGCCCTCGGTAGGCCAACCCACAGCCACATCAACAGGGGAGCGCCCTTGATAGTGCGAGAACCCACCCAAAGTCATGGCGCCTCGGGCGTAGTGGTCAAACAGGTCCTTCGAGTGCTCGGAAGATCGTTTGAGTTCTGCCAGTAAGTAGGCAAAGTCCTTTTCGACGTCGCCCGAGGTTCCCACGGGCACCGACTTCATGTTCGGCAGGCCGCTCAGCGAGGCCGCGCGTTCTTGCGCCAGATGAATCATGCGTCGGTAGGCCGACTGAATCGCGGTCACGGTAAAGCGGCGCACGCTGCCGAGCGCTTGGGTAGGAACATCTACGGCTTGCCCCGGCTCAGCGCCGAGCAGCGCAACGGCTTCCTCGGAGCCTGGCGCATAAAAGCTCTCACGTTTCGGGGCATCCGCAACATGGTCTGGGTCAACGATGACTTGGAAGGTGTGACCCTGCTCATCCACCAGCGTCACGGCGCTACCTACCGCCACCGCCGGCAGCTCTTCATCCATCATGGGCAGGTCGGCGGGCCCCGTCACGATGGCGAGAAAATAGGCCGACAGGGCTTCTGCTTCGTCAAAGTTGATGCGGGCCGTGCGGTAAAGACGGCGCAAACCTCTCTGCTGTTCGCCATAGCGCAGTTCGAACGAGCTCAGCTGGGCCAGGGTGCGAATGGAGCCGTCGAGGATCTCGGGTACGGCCCGAAGGTCAGCTTGGAACTGCGCTGGCGTCGAAGCCCGCAAGGCAACCAAAAGCTTGAACAGCCAGGTCTTGGCGCGAAGCGGCGCTTTGCGAACCTGCGCTTCAGCCAGCGGCTGCAGGAACGTCCAGTCCCCTGCCTGCTGACCAAGGTCAATCGCCAGGCTGCGCGTGTCGTCGTTGTCAATCCAGTCCAGCGGTAGCCGGCTCAGGAGGTCCTTGGCTTTGCGCCGATTGTGTGAGCGCACATAGCAGGCCAGGAGCCGATTGTGCAGATCAGAAAGCTTTCCTGGAGCAGCCAGCCGCACGTACCAAGTCGCCGCCTCCGCCCATTGCTGCGCGCTGTAGAGCAACTCGGCCAACATTAGCTGGTCGGGCTCCGGGCTGTCTGGGGTCACGAGGGTTCTAGCCCGAGCAACCACAGCCTCGGCTTCCAAGGCTCGCCCCGCGCGCCTCAACACTCGGGCCGCCATGCATGCAGTGATGAAGCTGCCCTGCAGGGCAACGTCCGCTGCCAGGATTTCCTGAACGGCTGTGTCCACGGCCCCCGTGCGACTCAATGCCTCCCAACGCAGCGCTATCAGGATTTCCACCGTCTCCGCATGTGGCGGTGTCAATGACTTCGCAGCCTCCGCTGCGCTGGCGAGCAGATCTACAGCCCCCTTGCTCGCGGCGAGTTCGCCCAAGGCAACAAGTGCTTCGGCGTTGAACTCGGCAAGTCGCTCTTGTCCCAGGGCCAGCACTTCATCGAATCGGTGTAATTCCGACAGCGCACCAACCCGCGTGCGCAGCAGTTCAGGTGTCTTTACGCCATGGGTGTCGGCTTCGATGGCTAGGTCGAGTGCTTCCTGAAAACGCCGCTGCAGCAGGAGTGCATATCCCAGATGGCTGGCAGTCTCTGGCACAGCCTCCGACTGGATAGGCCATAGGCAGTCATGCCTAGGTTCAAAGAGCTTGACCGCATCTTCCAGCGCCTTGAGCGCCGCGGCGGGCAACACACCGTACATCGCATTGAGGGGCTGCTTGGCCCCCCACTCAACCGCGAGCCGAAGAGTCGTGGCCCGGGTGAAGAACCCGGCGTCGGCGTGTTCCACCGCGAGAAAGCTGTACCGGCTCGCCTCTTCAAACTTGCCGGCGGCTTGGGCGGACATCGCCACAAGCTGCAGCACATCGGGTTCGGCCTGCAAATGGTTTGGCACTTCATCGAACACAAGGGTGTTGCCCTTGACCATGCGGACGTTGGCCACGATGAGCCAGACCTGCTGCGATAACGGGAACTGTTCTATCGCCTTTGCGCCTGCGGCCAGCGCCTCCTCAAGACGGCCTTGGAGCATCAAGCCGCGGACTTGTGCCGCAGCGAGGCGCTCATCGTCTGGGTACAGCGCGAACGCCTTTATGAAATGCTCGGCGGCCTCCTTGCTGTCATCCCGGCTGAGCCACAAGGCAAGACCTCGCTGCAAATACCAGCGAGCTTTCTGATGGGCATCGAACGGCGCGAAATCCGTACCGATGGCGGCGAGGTGCGCCAACGCGTCTCGGTACTTGCAGGCCTTCAGCAGGTCATTGGTGCGGTCTAGCTGCGTACTAATCAGCTTGTCGACGGAATCTGGCCTTGCAGGCGGTAAGGCGTTGCCATGCAGAACCGCATCTTTGGTCTCCACAAGCATCGCAGCAATCGTGTTGAGCTGCTGTTCCTGGCGGTGATACGCAGCACCGGGGGTGTGCGGCGCATAGTGGTCCTGCAGCACCACATAGGTGTCGATGTGGTTGCAGATGTCTTCCCAGAATTCGATTTCGACCGTGAACAGGCCCGATGCCTCCCGTTCGTCTGATAGCAGGTGAACTTTGTGCAGCAAGGCCGCATCGGAAACTGCCGTCGTGGCCAGCAAGAGTTGCTTGATGGGCGTCTTGAATTCGTCGGCCTTAGCAACTTCCTCAAGGACGTCATCCCACTTCACCGGCTTAAGGGTGTACTTCTTGCACTGAATGCCGATGCGCCCGATGTCCGCTGATTTGACAAACACGTCCACGCCGCCTTGCTTCTGGCCGCGGCGCCCGTTCATCTTGGGATTGGGGTCCTTGAAGACGACCCCGTAGACCTGAGCACACATGCGCTCGAAGTCGGTTTCGTTCTTAGGTTGGGAAATTTCGAGGGGAATGCTGTGCACATTTGCATTTTTCCCCGAATCTTCATCTTGGCTGCCAGGTTGCACCGAAACCGAGGGCGACGTGGTAACGGCCACACGGGTAGACCCGTGCGCCAGAGAAGTAGGCCGAGTCCGTTCGCCGCATTGGGGCGTTCAGGAGGTCACGCTCAGCGCAATCGCCCCACATGCTGTTCTGACGGGACTGCAGCGGCGCCTCGCCGATTCGTCAAAAGCGAGAACGCGATCTGGCTGGCTAGCGTTCCGGTTTTCATTGGATGACCGCTTGCAGATAGGGCTGACTTCCAGAACGGTCTGGCGAACGACTCTGACCAGCCTTAAGCCGCCACCGCCCAGCGTGGACAGTCGCCCGTTTGGCACATTGCGCGCGCCGGCCTCCGAGAGCGGCCCGCCGGCTGATCACAATGCCGCCATGCCGACCTCAAGCTCCCTGTCCCGCAGTCTTGCCGCCATGGCCCTCGTCGCGCTGCTGAGCGCCTGCAGCAACACGCCGCGCGCCGTGCCCAAGCCCTTCGTGCCCGATGTGCTCAGCGCCGAGGACCGCAAGGCGGCCTACGACGAAGTGGTCGGCCTGATTCAGACCCGCTACATCGACGCCCAGCACAACGGCGTGGACTGGGCGGCGGTGGCCGAGCGCTACCGCGAGCGTGTGCTCAAGGCGGCCGACGACAAGCGTTTCTGGGACGAGCTGAACCGCATGGTCGGCGAGCTGAAGGACGCGCACAGCCGCGTGATGTCTCCGCTGGAGATCAAGGCCACGCGCGAGCAGCGCGGCACGCATGGGCTGGAGCTGCGCCCGCGCGAGGAGCGCTGGCTGCTCACCAGCGTGGCCGGCAACAGCCAGGCCGCGCTGCTGGGCCTGCGCCCGGGTATGCAGGTGCTGCAGGTCGACGGCCTGCCGGTGCAGCAATGGTGGTCGCAGCAGGCCGAACAGGTGCGCGGCAGCTCCACCGAGCGCTCGCAGCAACTGCTCGTCAACGGCAAGCTCAATGGCGGCGAGGTGGGCAGCGAACGCCAGCTGCAGTTGCGCCGTGGCGACGGCAGCGAGTTCGCCGTCACGCTGCGCCAGGACGCGCTGCAAAGCCCCGGCGTGCGCGCGCATCTGCTGAAGGACGGCACCGGCTATCTGCGCTTTGCCGGCTTCGCCACCGCGCTGCGCACCGAGCTGGACCACGCGCTGCGCCGCCTGGCCCCGGCTCAGGGCCTGGTGCTGGACCTGCGCGGCAACGGCGGCGGCGACCTCAAGCTGACCACCGAGCTGCTGGGCTGGTTCCTGCCGGCCGGCGAGATCGGCAAGGTCACCACCCGCGACAACAAGCGCCTGACCGCGCTGCTCGGCCTGATGGACGTGACGCCGGACCTGAACATCAAGCCGCAGGCGCAGCGGCTCCAGCAGCCGCTGGCCGTGCTGATCGACGAACGCAGCGCCAGCGCCGCCGAATTGATGAGCGCCGCGCTGCAGGCCAAGGGCCGCGCGCGGGTGTTTGGCGCCACCAGCTGCGGCTGCCTGCTGGGCACGCGCAGCAACGGCGAAGGCCTGCGCGGCGGCGGTCGCCTGATGTTCAGCGAGATCGAACTGCTGGTCCACGGCCAGCCGCGCATCGAGGGCGTGGGCGTGATCCCGAACGAGGCCGTGTGGGCGGACCCGGGCGCACTGCTGCTGGGCCGGGATGCGGTGCTGGAGGCGGCGCGGGCTTGGCTGGAGGCGCAGAGGGACGCGACGAAGGAAGCTGCCAAGGAAGCGAAGCCAAGCTGAGCTCAGGCTGGGTCTGGCGGTATTGCCGACCGCTGAGGGAGGTGTCTGCTTTGCAGCGAGGCTGTGTGAGAACTCATCTGGCGATGACCGTGGCAGCGGGCTGCTGAGCTTCAAGCGATAGCAAGCGCATTGAGCGCCCGGCAGCGGTTCGCGGACCGCTTGGCACCTTTTGGTTGCGCCTGGCGCCGATTGCGCAAGCTGTTTGGGGCCGCAAAAAGGCCCTATGCCCCCAGCAGCCGCATCGCGCTCCTGGTTCGCTCGAACCCAAGGATGCAGAGCAAGCGCTTGAAGTTGTAGGCCAACACGTTCAGGCTCATCTCGGTCGCCACGTTCTGCATCCCGCGGGTCAGGAAGTGCGTCCAACCCATCCAGTGTTTGAGGGTGCCGAAGACATGCTCGACGGTGCGCTTGCGGATCGTCATGGCATTGGGCATGCGGTCCAGCCGCTGTTGAGCCGCGTCCATGACGTCCTCGTGCTCCCATCGCCTGATGCGCCGGTAGTTGCTGGTCGTGCACTGCGCCCTCATCGGACACGCTGGACAAGCGGAGGACCAGTAGATGTGGATCTGCAGGCCCGCCTCTTCGCGGCTGAAGCGGTGAACTGCGCGCTGCCCTGTCGGGCATTGGTACTCGTCGGCGTCCGCGATGTAGATGAAGTCCGTCTTGTCGAAGCGCCCCTCAGCCCTGGCGTTCGAAGTCATGGGCTTGGGGACGATCGCCGCAACGCCAGCATCCTCGCAGGCCATGAGACCAGGACCGCTGTAGTAGCCGCGATCTGCAATGGCCTGCAGTTCGCGTTTGCCCATCGCGTCGCGCGCGGCCAGAGCCATGGGACTGAGCTGCGCTCGGTCGCTGCCGTTGTTGGTCACCTCATGGGCAACGATCAGATGGTGCTTGGTGTCGACGGCGGTCTGCACGTTGTAGCCCACCAAGGCCGTGCCCTTTGCGCTGTAGGTGGTCATGGCGCGTGCATCGGGGTCCGTCTGCGACAACTGCCGATCAGGCAACGACTCCAGTTGCGCCTTCACGGTCTGCAGCTCTTGCAGACGCTGCCGCATCTTCTGTACCTTGCCCTGCAGCCGTTCGGTCTTGGCCTGCATCTCGACGGGCTGAGTTCGATCTGCGGTCTCAAGCGCATCGAGGTAGCGCTGGATGCTCTCTTCCAGCTCGCGCTCGCGGCGCTCGATCTTGCCGGGCGTGTAGTTGCGCTCGCGGTTGTTCACAGCCTTGAACTTGCTGCCGTCGATGGCCACGACAGCGTCGGTGAACAGTTTCAGTTCGCGGCACAGCATGACAAAGCGCCGGCAGACGTTGCGAATGCCTTTGCCGTTTTCTCGGCGGAAGTCCGCAATGGTCTTGAAGTCGGGGGCCAGCCTGCCGGTCAGCCACATCAGCTCCACATTGCGCTGGCACTCGCGCTCAAGGCGGCGGCTTGACTGGATGCGGTTGAGGTAGCCGTAAAGGTACAGCTTCAACAGCACGGCTGGGTGGTACGAGGGGCGGCCCGTCTTGGCTGGATTTGCGCCCTCAAAGCCCAACGCGACCAGGTCCAACTCGTCGATGAAGACATCCACGATCCTGACCGTGTTGTCCTCAGCAATGAAGTCATCCAAGCACTCGGGCAACAGCGTGACCTGCTGTCTATCCTGTCCTTTGACGAAGCGCGGCATGCGAACTCCCAGGCTTGGCCTGGGCTGCCACTCTAGGCAGTGGCCGTCAGATGCGCGACGGGGTTTTCACACAGCCTCCAGCGGTTGCTGCCGCTCGCCATGCCTCGCTTGGTCGGCAGGTGTCCGCCAGTTCCTGTCGTTGGGCACAGCGGTACGAGCGACAGCAAGGTGCATAAAGCCGAAGTTCATCGAACTTCAGACCCAGGCGCACTTACGTCGATCAGATTTCGATGTCCAGCGTCGGCGCGTGCCGAGGCCTGCCGCTCATGGTTTGACACTTCGGCCGGCTGGATCAACCAGCGCGTCATTCGTCCGAAACTTTGTGGATCAGCGGCGAGTCCCCGAGGGCGGCGACAACCACCGATAGCTTCCACCAGCCGCAAACTGGTACTCCGCGACCCCGAGCGGACTTACGCGCCGCTTGATCGAACGCTGGGAAGCGGATCACTGACTTCGGAGCAGCGAGGGCGCCGCGTGAATAGTGCCTGCTGCGGATATCGCCACCGCGCTTCAATCCGTCGCCTGTACCTTCGTGGAGACTCTGACATTTGTAGGTTAGCGTCGCGTTGAAGCGGGCGTTGGCTACTGCCCGCGCGCCTTAAGAGATTCAATAGTCCAGGCAGGGGAGGCCAGAAGCGATGAATCTGCGGCTGAAGGTGACGGACTGGGTCGACGCGACGCGCTGGCGCTGGTTGCTGGAGGATCACGACGGGCGCTTCGTAGCCGACCACACGGTGCGCCTGGACCCGGCCAGCCGCGAGTACCAAGGTTTTTGCGACCTGGCTCACTACATAGACCACAACGCGCCGCTCGGCGATCCTGGTCAGCTGCTATTCCAGCTTGGTGCGTGGGTCGGCGAGCAGGTGTTTGGCGGCTTGCGCACGTCGCTGCGCGATCGGTCCCGGCTACCGGCCGAGGCCGTGCAAGTGCTCGTGCCCGACGTGGCACAGGTGCTGCTTGTGCGGCCCTTCGAGATCGCCTGCTTTGCCGACGGCAAGCGCTTCGATGCGGCGGGGGTGCGCCTGGCCTACCAGTCGGAAGCTGCTGTCAGCACAGCTAAGGCGGGCGGGGCCGCCCTGCGGCTGCTGGCGGTGTTCAGCCTGCCGGGGCGTGCCAACCCGCTGAACCTGCGGCGCGAGCGCTACCAACTGGAGCAACTCGTGCGTCGCCTCCAGCAGACCCAGGGCGTGGCAGTTGAGCTGCGTGTGCTGCAGTACGGCGCCACACGCCAGACGCTGTGCGAAGCGCTGGAAGATGCGGATGGCTGGGACGTTGTGCACCTCTCAGGCCATGGCCTGCGCGGCGAACTCCTGCTCGAGACCGACGACGGTGGCGAAGACCGGATCGACACGCCCGCGCTGGCAGACCTGCTTCAGCCGACGCGCGAGCGGCTCAAGCTTCTGCTGCTCGATGCCTGCTACAGCGGGGCGGCCAGCCAGGCTGGGGCACGCGTGCAAGTGGGCCTGGATGCGGTGCGCGACGTCGGCACGCCAGCGGCGGATACACCAGCCGTCGAGACCCGTGCCACGCCACTGCCCAGCCTGGGTCATGCGCTGGCGACGCAGCTCGACTCGGCGGTGCTGGCCATGCGCTATCCGGTAGGCGACAGTTTTGCCACCGATCTCATGTTGGCGCTGTACAAGGAACTGCTGGACAAGCATCAGCGGCTTCCCGCGGCGCTGCATCGGGCGCTGCAGGCCGCGCTCAAGGAAGAGGCGGCCCCTTCGGTGCTGGCCGGGCTCACCCCGGTGCTGCTGGGCGCGCGGGCAGGCGCACTGCAACTGGCCACACCCAAGCGCAGCGGACCCTTCACGCTGCCTGCCACTGGCCTGAGCATCGGGTTCGAGCCGCAGCCGCCGCGCTTTGTTGGACGTGTGCAGGCCATGCAGCGCGCCAGCCAGACGCTGGCACCACATAGCCCCCGGTGCGCGGTGCTCTTCCAGGGCATGCCCGGGGCGGGCAAGAGCGCGTGTGCACTGGAGCTGGCCTACCGCCATGAGCAAGGGCGTTTTGTCGGTCACGTGTGGTTCCAGGCACCGCAGGTCGGTAGCGACATCGCTTCGGCGCTGTACAACCTGATGCATGAGATCCAGCGCCAGTTGAACTCCCCTGAGTTGGGTCTGACCACGGCGCTGGACAACCCGCAGCACTTCAGCCAGTACACCCTCCCGCGGCTGCGCGCGCTGCTCGAGCAAAGCGCGCTGTTGCTGGTGCTGGACAACCTGGAGACGCTGCTCACCGACAGCGACCAGTGGCGCATCCCGCTGTGGGGCGAGGTGCTGCAAACGCTGCTGGCACAGCGCGGCTTGTCGCGCGTGGTGCTCACCAGCCGGCGCGTCCCGGCCGCATTGGTGAACGACGAACGCATCCAGGTCGAACCGATCCATGCGCTGACTTTTCCCGAGAGCGTGCTGCTGGCGCGCGAGTTGCCCCGACTGCGCAAGCTGTTCACCGACAAGGCCGACCACGCGCTGCTGCGCCAGACGCTGCGCGTGGTGCAGGGCCACCCCAAGCTGATGGAGCTGGCCGACGGGCTGGCGGCCGATCGAGCCGCGTTGCAGCAGCGCGTGAACGCGGCCGAGCAACAGCTGGCCGCCAGTGGCGAATTGCTCGACGCCTTCTTCGCCAAGGGCGGCACACAAGAGGGCCGCAGCCAGCAGACGCCCGAGCAGTTCGTGCAGGCGCTGCAGAACTGGACTGGCGACGTGCTGGCTCGGTTCACGCCCACCGCGCAGCGGCTGTTTGTCTTCCTGTGCCGGATCGAGCCGGAGGACCGCAATGAATCCATGGTGCAAGCCACCTGGCACAACACCCTGGAGCAGCTGGGAGAACCTGACGCTGCCAAGCTGGCCACGCGCGCCGAAACCGAGCAGGGGCTGCAGCCGGCACTGCATTCGCTGCAGGAGGTCGGGCTGTTGGAGGTCGTGCGCCCGGCGCCGCAAGCCGGGCAGGCCAGTCGGGCAAGCTACGGCATCCACCCCGGCGTGGCCGAAGCGGCACTGGCCAAGGGCGACGCCGCACTGCTGCACGCCACCGACATCGAGCTCGGCAGTTTCTTCACCGCGCTCGTCGCCCACGGCCTCCAGAAGGAAAGTGAAGGCGGCGGCGTGGTTATCGCGCACGCCGCGCGGCGGGGCGTGCCGTACCTGATGCGCACCGGTCAGTGGGATCTGGCAGCGATTCTTCTCGAGCGGTTGCTGCTGCGGAACCAGAGCCCCGAGACGATCGATTTTGCGCTGCCGCTGATGGAGCGCATCGTGCAGGCCACTGCGGGCAGCGAGCGGGCGCTCAGCCATCAGGGGCACTTGGCAAGAATCCTGCAGATGGCAGGCCGGAGCGACGAAGCCGAGCATCGCATCCGCGAGGTGATCGAACTCGCCCGAGCGTTAGGCCAGCACTGGCTGGCTTCGACGGCAAGTGGCGACCTGATGAACCTGCTGTGGGCTGCCGGCAAGACGGGCGAGGCTTTGCAGGTTGCTCAGGCCACAGCCGAGGACACGCGTAACGCTGGTCTCGGGCCATGGACCCAACTCTCCGACGAAGTCCTGCGCCTGCAACTGCTCAACGCGCTGGGCCGCTACGGCGAGGTTCGCGAGGCAGTCCAAGAGCTGCGCCCGCAGATGGCTGCGCTGCCACAGGTTGGCGAGGCAGACGAAGCCGTGATGCCCTGGAACGTGCGTGAAACGCTGCTCGACACAGGCCATACGGCCGCGCTAGGTTTAGAGGACTTCGAGGGTGCACTGGACCTGAATGAGGAGATCGAACTCAGTAAGCGGGCCCGCGGCGCTGGTGCGTTGGAACAGGCAAGCACCCGCTTTAACGACTACGGGCCGCTGCTAAGTCTCGGCCGCCTTGGCGAAGCACGCGAGCTGTTACTCGACTGCCGCAGGGTCTTCGAGGCAGAGCGCCATCCGGCTTGCCTCGGCAAGGTCTTCTCGGCGTTGGCCAACCTGGAGGACAAAACCGGTGCGCCGGATAAGGCGGCAGGGTTCGAACGCGTGGCGCTTGGCTACAAGTACCAGGTCGGTGATCCCGCGTGTTGTTCAATCAGCCATCACAACCTGGCGAACTATCTGGTGAGGTCGGCGGGAGCCAATGCACTGGCTCTGGCTCACCGGCTGGCGGCGGCCGTGCTACGCGTGCAGATCCGGGCGGGGAAGTTGTCGGTCATGTTGCAGGCCCTCGCGGCGGACGACCTCGCACCCTCGCCGCCAGCGTTTGCTGATGTGGTCCGGCAAGTCGAGGCCCTGCCCGGCGTACGCCTGGCCGCGCTGTTCGAGCGGCTGCCACGCACGTTTGCCGACGGGGACGCTGCGTTGGCGGCGATCTGGCAGATGGCCCTCTCGGAGCAAGCGCAACGAGTTGGGAAGAGGGCGGCAAAACAAGCGGTGCTGGCTGCCATGCCTCCGGACATTCAGGAGGCCTTCAAGCTCGATGGCGAGGCCTTCTCACAGGCACTGCGTACGGCCCTTCAAGCGCTGCCCGAGGACGAAGCCACGGCGACGCAGCAACGGCTGCGCGAGGCAGGATTGACCGGTGGTGGTGCTGGTTGCAACACCGAGGACGACCGCACTGCCACGCTGCTCGAACAGTTCGAGCCCGTGCTGCAAGGCTTTGCCGCCGTGGCACGCGGCAACAACGAGCCTCGGGCGGCCCTTGAGTCCCTGCTGAGCGACCTGCTGGGCAAGGGGTTCGAGCTGGCAGAGCCGGTGCGGAAAATTTGGGCCGGCGAGCGCGGTGAATCCGAACTCGTCACGGGGTTGGATCCGGTTGACACAAGGCTTGTCGCGCGGCTGCTCGAAATCCTGTCTCAACCAGCAGACGAGTGAACTTCATTAGCTGAATTGACCAGGGAGCAGCCTGACCATGGAAAAGGAAACCTATCTCGTTCTGAGAGTCACCGCCAGCGATGCCGACTTCGACCCATTGAAACCGGCCGTTCGATCCCACCAGGGGGCTGAAACTGCCACAGCACCGGTCGAGTACCGAGTTGACAGCCCGACGCTGGACGAGAAAGAGTACCGGGAACTGCGTCATGACCCTGGAGTCGCCGCCGTTGCCAAGCCGATGCTGATGCGGCGAATGATGCCCATCCCCAGCGCCGTCTCGGCACAGGACCCCGCCCCCATAGACGGCGCTACCTGGGGGGTTCATGTGACCGGCGCCCTGCAAAGCTCCTACCTTGGCTACGGCGTCAGCGTTGCGGTCCTCGATACCGGCATCGATGCGAAACACGAAGCCTTTCGGGGTGTGGAGCTTCTGGAGCGAGACTTCACGGGCGAGGGCAACGGCGACGCGGATGGCCATGGGACACATGTCGCCGGGACGATCTTCGGGCAATCGGGCAACGGGCCGCGTTACGCCGTCGCGCCGGGTGTGCGCCGAGCGCTGATCGGCAAAGTGATCGGAAATCAGCAATCGGCCACCACCAAGGAGATCATTCATGCAATCCAGTGGGCGGCGGACGAGGGGGCTCACGTCGTCAACATGTCGCTGGGATTCGACTTCCCGGGCTTGGTGAAGCATTGGGCCGATCGTGGATTGCCTGTGGACCTTGCCACCTCGCGAGCGCTGGCGCAGTACCGGGATAACGTTCGCTTCTTCGATGCAACGATGAACCTGCTGCGTGCCCGGGCTGCGCAGTTCAGCAGCGTCTTGGTTGTCGCTGCGTCCGGAAACGAGAGTCGGCGCGACGTGCGGCGCGACCATGCCATTGAGGCATCTCCGCCGGCCGCTGCGGACGGCATAGTGGCAGTGGCAGCCTTGCAGTCATTCGGCGCACCGCATGCGTCATTGGGCGTGGCGCCCTTTTCGAACATCCGAGTCGCCCTTGCCGCGCCAGGAGTCGGTATCTACTCTGCCAAGCGAGGCGGGGGATACACCTTCATGAATGGCACAAGCATGGCAAGTCCGCACGTTGCCGGCATCGCAGCACTTTGGGCGGAACGGCAGTTGAAACTGACAGGCCGGGTCAACGTAGCCGCGTTGGATGCGCAACTCCGCGGCAATGCTCGGCGTGACCGCCTAAAGGATGCTGAGTACCTGGACATAGGCGAGGGCCTGGTAACGGCCCCGCACGACTGAAGAGGCACAAGAATCCAGGCTGGGGAGCGATGCGTGGGGGCTCGTCGACGCGAGCCACGTCAGCAGTATGTTGATCCCGCTCATCGGCGCCGCCGCCAGTTGGGGACTCAGTGACCGCAATGGACTCGAGACCTTTAGCTCGGCAGCCGCCAGCCACTGACAGCCCACGCTGCGATGCCGACCTACACTGTGCGCCTCAAACGTCAGTTTTTCTGCGCTTTGCGGTCATTGAGGAGAATGGGGCATACGACAGGAACGGGGCGTTGGCTGACGACGGCCAAGACTGACTCGACGGACCGCTCCCAGCCTGAAGCAGCCATCAACCACCCCAAGGCCATCCCCGCTGACCCACTGACTCGACGACCCGCGCCCTCAGCGTCTCGCACCAAACACGTCCCGCAAATCCGGCGGCTCCGCCTCCCGGTCCGCCATCAGCCAGCCATCCGCCCCGAGCTTCAGCTCGGCCACCTGGATCACGCTGCGTTGGTGGTAGCGATCATCGGTCTTCGCTGCGTCTTCGCCACCCTGGTGCACAAAGTAGAAGAGGAAGGCGCGGCCGCCCTGCACGACCACGCCCGGGTGCTGGCCCTTGCCGCGGTCGGTCGCCTGCGTGCCCGGCTGTTCGAGCAGGTTCTGCGGCTGTTCGGCCCAGCTCGACAGATCGTCGGAGCGCAGCACCTGCAAGCCCTTCCAGCGGTCGGCGATGAGCCACCAGCGCTCCGCGAAACGGAACACGGTCGGGCCTTCGGCGGCGTTGGCAGTGACGGGATCGGCGCGGCGGGTCCAGGTCTTCAGGTCGGGGCTGTCGGCGGCGAACAGGCGGCTGTCCGCAGCCTCGTCCTTGAACCACATGCGCCAGCCGCCCCCTTGATCGGATGGAAGACGCAGCACGGCGGCGTCGATGACTTTCTCGGAGCCGAGATCCACCCGACCCTCGCAACGCCATTCGCGCAGGTCGCGGCTGGTCAGGTGCTCGATATGGCGCGGCCCGCTCCAGTCCGGGCGGATGCCGGGCACGATGGTCAGCCACAGGTGGTATTCGCCCTCATGCTCCAGCAGCTCGGGCGCCCAATGCGTGGTGGTGTCCGGCGGGCCGCCGCATTCGGCGGGGATCTGCAGCTCGTCCACGCGCTGCCAGCGGTTGCCGTCCTGCGTGCTGGCGATGCCGATGCGCGTGCCATGCACCCAGCTCACATCCTTGGGCCTGGGCAGGCGCAGCGTCGCGCGGCGGTTCGTATAGAACAGCTCCCAACGGCCCAGGCCGCGGTTGTAGACGAGCGAGGCGTCGGCGGCGCCGTCGTGCACCGGGTCACGCAGCAGCGGGCGCGGGGCCGGCTCGGCCAGCGCGTTCAGCGCCAGGGCCGCCAGCAGCAGCAGCGCGGCCCTCATGCGGGCAGCGGCCCGAGAGCCGCCTGCTCGATGGCGGCGAGTTCCTCGATCGACAGCGGCGGCGCCTGCACGGCAGCAATCGCCTCGTCCACCTGCGAGGGCCGGCTGGCGCCGATCAGCACCGAACAGACCGCCGGCCGCTGCAGCAGCCAGCGCAGCGCCAGGCCGGCCAGGGGCTGGCCGCGCGCGGCGGCAATGCGCTGCAGCGCGCGGGCACGCTGCAGGCGCTCGTCGGTGAGCATGTCGGGGCGCAGGAAGGTGCCGGGCCGTGCGGCGCGCGAGTCGGCGGGAATCTGCCCGTCCAGGTAGCGGTCGGTCAGCAGGCCCTGGGCCAGCGGCGAGAAGGGAATGCAGCCGATGCCCTCGTCCACCAGCGCGTCCAGCAGCCCGTCCTCGGGCCCGCGGTCCAGCAGGTGGTAGCGCGGCTGGTGGATCACGCAAGGCGTGCCCAGCTGGCGCAGCAGCGCGGCCGCCTGGCGCAGCAGCGGCGCCGGGTAGTTGGACAGGCCGACGTAGAGCGCGCGGCCGCTGCGCACGATGTGGTCCAGCGCCGCCATGGTCTCTTCCAGCGGCGTGCGCGGGTCGGGGCGGTGGTGATAGAAGAGATCGACATGGTCGAGTTGCAGGCGGCGCAGGCTCTGGTCCAGGCTGGTCAGCAGGTATTTGCGGCTGCCGCCGTCGCCATGCGGGTCCGGCCCCATCACATAGCCGGCCTTGGTGCTGATGATGAACTCGTCGCGCAGGCCGGCCAGGTCGTCGCGCAGCACGCGGCCCAGCAGGCTCTCGGCGGCGCCGGGCGGCGGGCCGTAGTTATTGGCCAGGTCGAGATGGATCACGCCCTGGTCGATGGCGCGGCGCAGCACCGCGCGGGCTTGTGCCTCGTCGTCGGCCGCGCCGAAGTTGTGCCAGAGCCCGAGCGAGATGGCGCCCAGCTTCAGACCGCTGCGCCCCACCTGCGGGTAGGGCTGGCGGCTGAAGCGGTCGGCCGCCGGGCTCCAGGTTGCGCTCACTGGACAGGCCTCTGCGCGAAGCGCTCCGGCGCTCGCGCTGGGGAGCGGCCCGGCAGGCTCACGGCGCTTCCGCTTGCCAGGCCTCGGGCACCGCGATGACGACGATGTTCATCGCACGCTTGTCGGGCGAGAGCATCGCGCTCTGGATCTGGATCTTCTTGCCATCGGCGCTGAAGCTGGGGTGCGGGTGGTCGCGCGCGGTGTCCAGGTGGCCGGCCGAGAGCAGGCGCATGCGGCCGTTGCGGCGGTCCACCAGATAGAGGCTGCGCGAGAAGTCGTCGCCCACGGCCCAGCGGCCATCGGGCGAACCGTGCACATGCCAGAGGCCGGAGCCGCTGTGCGTCTGCGCCTCGATGCGCATCTCGCCGGTGCGCAGATTGACGATGCCCAGGCCCGTGGGCCGCTCGCGCGTGCCGCTCGGGCCCCAGGCCGCTTCCTGGCCGGGGTTGCGGCCTTCCCAGGAGGTGGCGCCCTGCGCAGCACCCTGCACCGGGCGGTGGCCCATGATGGCCAGCGCCACCTCGTCCTTTGTGATGATGGCCTCGTGCGTGACCCAGTCGAAGGGCGCCTCGGGGAACACCGGCTTGAGGCCGCTACCGTCACCCTTCACGGTCCAGGTGCGCTGCGGCGACTTGCCGCCGGTTTCCCAGCTGAAGACCAGCTCGCCCGGCACCCAGGGGTTGGCGTGGATGTGGCCGATTTGGAAACCGACACTGATGACATGACGGATCTCGCCGGTCTGGCGGTGCACCTTGGCGATGCCGGTGGGGCCGGCGCCCATATTGCGCGGGCCGAAGTTGGGCTCGATCTTGCTGCCCTTCTTCAGGTAGCGCGCGGCCGCCGTCTTGCCGATGCGGAAGTACAGCCACTGGCCGTCGGCGTCGAGCGCCGAGTCGCCATCGGCCTGCCATTCCTCGGGAATGGTGGCGATGACGCGCTGGTACTCGCCTTCAGCTTTGAGCGTGCCGGCCTGGCTGTGAACGAACAGGCGGTCGAGGTTCACCTCGACCGCCTGCCGAGCGCCCCCCGCGGTGCCCCCCGGCACCAGGCGCATAAACACCAGGCGGTTCGCCTGCTGATCGAGATTGAGCATGCCGATGTAGCCGCCCTCCGTGACCTGCACCATGTCCCCCGTGGCCTCGTGCACGGCGATCGCCTCGCGACCCGCACGGTCGGAGCGGAACACCAGCCACTGGCCGTCGGCCGTCCATTGCGGATGGGTCTGGTAGATCTTGGAATCACCGCGCGGCGTGCTGGTCAGGAAGACCAGGGGCACGCCGGTGACCGGATCGGGCACGACTTTGCGTTCGGACGGGAAACGCTGGCCGATCTGCGCGCTGGCCGCGGTGGCCAGGAACAGCAGGCCGATCAGCAGCGGTTTCATCATCAACGGGGTTTTATGGAGCTGCATGGGGGCGGACCGTAGTCGGCCTGGGCGCCCAGGGGAAGTGGGTCAGCCCGCAGCAGCGTGCTTCGATCAAGAGCTTGAGCGATTCGTGGCCGACGATGCAGGGCGGCCGATGCGGCTTAGCCTTCACCGCGATCCTGTCCGCACAAATCCCCGGAGACGCCCCCCGTGACCCAACGCCGTTACGCCCTGGCCGCGCTGTCCGCGCTCGCCGCGCTGCCCCTGTTCACCGCCTGCGCCAGCCAGAGCCCCGCGCCCGCCGCCCCGGCCCCGGTGCTGACCGACCCGCGCACACCGCCGCTGGTGTTGCCGGAGCCGGCCAACCCCGCACTGCCCTCGCTGGTGCTGATCGGTGACTCGACGGTGCGCAACGGCTGGGACGACGGCCAGAAGCTCGGCCCGGTCGGCCAATGGGGCTGGGGCCATGTGCTGGCCCGTTTGCTGGACCCGGCTCAGGTGAACGTGGTGAACCGCGCGATCGGCGGCCTGAGCAGCCGCACCTACCGGACCGGCGGGCACTGGGAGCGCACGCGCGCTTTCATCAAGAAGGGCGATGTGGTGCTGATCCAGTTCGGCCACAACGACAGCAGCGCCATCAACGACACCAGCCGCGCGCGCGGCACGATCCGCGGCATTGGCAATGAGCAGCAGGAGATCGACAACCTGCTGACGAAACAGCGCGAGACGGTCTACAGCTACGGCGCCTACCTGCGTCAGTATGTGGCGGAGATCCGCGCACTCGGCGCCACGCCGGTGATCTGCAGTCCGATCCCGCGCAAGCGCTTCGACGCGAACGGCAAGACCGTGCGCAGCACCGAAAGCTATGCCGGCTGGGCGGCGGCGGTGGCGCAGAGCGAGGGCACGGGTTTCATCGACCTGGACCGCCTGATTGCCGACCGCTACGACGCCATCGGCGCCGAGGTGGTGGGCCAGCTGTTCCCGCGCACGCAGCCCGAGGAGCGCGTGCACCCGAACTGGGCCGGCTCGACGCTGAACGCCCACATCGTGCGCGAGCAGCTGCGCGGGCTGAAGCTGATTCCCGAGGCGGCTTTCGAGCTGAAGACGCCGCCGCTGACGGCGAGCATTCCGCCGGTTCCGCCCTCGACCCAGGTGCTGGACGCGCGCAAGCCCACGCTCTTCCTGGTCGGCGATTCGACCGTGCGCAGCGCCGGCCAGAACGGCAACTGGGGCTGGGGCGAGTTCCTGGCGCCGCTGCTGGAAGGGGAGCGCATCCAGCTCGCCAACCACGCGATGGGCGGGCGCAGCACACGCACCTTCCTGCGCGAGGGCCGCTGGGCCGTGGTGCGCGAACGCATCAAGCCGGGCGACACGGTGCTGATCCAGTTCGGCCACAACGACGGCGGCCGCGTGGGCGACCCGGGCGCCAAACAGCGAGGCGTGCTGCCGGGCATGGGCACCGAGACGGCGGCTGAGCAGCTCCCGGACGGTCAGATGGAGGCGGTGCACACATTCGGCACCTACCTGCGCCGCTACCTGCGCGAGATCCTGAACGCGGGCGCGGTGCCGGTGGTTCTCTCCCCCGTGCCGCACAAAGACCGCTGGGAGAAAGAGCGCGACTTCGAGAACTTCGCCGCCTGGGGCCAGGAGCTCGCCAAGCAGGAGGGCGCGCTCTTCATCGACCTGACGATGCTGGTCACCGAGCGCTACAAGGCCCTCGGCGCCGAGCAGGTGGCCACCTTGTTTGCCGACGCCCGCACACACACCAACGAGGCGGGCGCGAAGCTCAATGCAGCCTGCGTGGCAAAAGGCCTGCGGCAATTGCCGCAGGCCTGGTTATCGCCTTACCTGAAGGCCGAGGCCTGATCGCCTCGCTGACCGCGGATCAGCCGCGGCGGCGCTTGGCAACGATGGCCGCGCAAGCAATTGCTGCCACCACCAGGCCCACCGCCGCCGGCAGGCTGACGAAATCGCCCAGGGACTGCGCGAAGAAGCCGGCGACATCGGTGGGCTTCACGCCGTCGCTGCGGCCCATCTGCACCACTTCGCCCGAGCGCTGTGCCAGCACGCCGGCCAGGCCTTCGAACAGATGGCCGATGCACGACACATAGTCCTGCACGAAGGCGCGCACCGTCCCACGGGTGCTCGGGAAGTTGGCGAGAAAGACCGCGATCACCGTCAGGATGGGCAGGGCCAGGCGCTTGAGCCAGACCGAGGCGGCCATCACCGTCAGCACGATGGGCGCCATCCACAGTGCGCCGAAGAACAGCGCCGGCACCGTCAGCAGCATGGGCACGGACAGCACCGAGAAGACCATGTCCCAGGGCAGCTCGCCGAAGCCCAGGCCGAACTTGGCCATCGCGACCGGCAGCAGCAGCAGGCCGAAGCCCAGCCCCGCCACCAGGGCCAACAGCGGGAACACGAAGGCGTGCATCAGGTACTGCGCGCCGAGGTGCTCGGCATGCGTGCTGGGCAGCGACAGCCAGAACTCGATCGAGCGGTCCTGCCAGTCGCGGCGCGCCAGACCGCTGGCCATGAACAGGGTCGTCAGCCAGGCAATCGTCACGCAGGTCAGCGGCGTCAGCGCCAGCGGAATCAGCAGCACCGCGGCATGCAGCTTCTGCAGCTCCTGCAGCCTCTGCTCCTGGTGAATCTGGATGTCGCCGAAGGGCAGCGTGACCAGGGTCAGCACCGGCAGCGCGGCGATCGCGATCAGCCAGGTCCAGCGGTTCTGCAGCCACTCGCGCAGCATCAAGGTCTTGAAACGCGTTGCGTCGAACATGATGGGTTCTCCTCGGATCAGGTGCGCGGGGCGAGTTCGGGCTTGCGCGTCAGCGCCACGAACAGGTCGACCAGGCTGGGGCGGAAGCGCTGGCCGGCTTCGGCGATGTGCCGCGGCGGCTCGCCGTCGAACAAGGCCGCCGGAATGCCGCCACCGGCGCGGTAGCGCAGCAGCGGGTGGGCGGCGGCCACAGCCTCGGCTGCCTCCGGGTGGTGGCTGAGCGCCACGAAGCGGCTTTCGATCGCCTCCAGGCTCAGGTTCAGCACCAGCTTGCCCTCGTCCAGCATCAGCACATCGGTGAGCAAGGCCTCGATTTCTTCCACCTGGTGGGTGGAGATCAGCACCGAGCGCTCGCCGTCGCACCACTCATCGATCAGCATCTCGTAGAAGCTCTTGCGGCTGATCACGTCCAGGCCCAGCGTGGGCTCGTCGAGGATCATCAGCTTGGCGTCGATGGCGGCGATCAGCGCCAGATGCACCTGCACCACCATGCCCTTGCTGAGCGACTTCACCTTGTCGTTCAGGCCCACCGAGGTGCGGCGGATCAGCTGGCGGGCGCGCTCGGCGCTGAACTTGGGCTGCAGGCCGCTCATCAGCGTGATCAGCTCGTGGACCCGGGCCCAGCGCGGCAGCACCGCGACATCGGGGATGTAGCTCAGCTCGGTGAGCAACTCGGCGCGGTCCTTGATCGGATCGCGGCTCAGCACCTTGAGCGAGCCTTCAGCCGGCTTCAGGCCAACCAGGGCCTTCATCAGCGAGGTCTTGCCGGCGCCGTTGTGGCCCAGCAGGCCCACCACCCGGCCCTTGGGCAGCTCGAAGCTGATGTCGTCGATGGCGGTCTTGCTGCGGCCGTAGCGCAGCGTCAGGTTCTTGGCTTCGACAAGGGTGCTCATTGCACGTTCTCCCAGTTCAGATCGGCGGCCGACAGACCCATGCGGCGCAGGCGCTCGCGCAGCACCGGCCACTCGTCGCGCAGAAAGGTGTCGCGCTCGCTGGTCAGCAAGCGCTTGCGCGCCCCTTCGGTGACATACATCCCCAAGCCGCGGCGCGGCTCCAGGAAACCCTCGTCCACCAGCGACTGCAGCGCGCGGCTGACGGTCAGCGGGTTGATCAGGTATTGCTGGGCCAGCACGCGCACCGAGGGCATGGGCTGCCCCTCGGGCGGATCGCCGTCCAGCAACTGGCCGGCCAGTTGCTGGGCCAGCTGTCGATAGATCGGCGCGGTGTCGTTCCAGGTCGAGTGCATGGGATCGCTCCTCGGTGCTTTGGTGTGTTGGTGAGGTAACACACTATGCCGGCAGCTCCTGGAAGCGCCCAGCGCCGGGCGATACGCCGGAGCGGTAGCGCGACGAACTGCAGCGGCGGGCGATGAACTGCAAATCACTGCGAAGCCCTCTGGTGTCTATAGAAGCCGGGGCGATTCACGATGGCCGCCATCACCAGCCTCCATCAACGCGACGACTGACTGGCGGGCTCAGAAAGCTGCGGCAAGCCGGCCTCGACCGTGACCGTGAAGCCGGCTCGGCTTGGTGGGATGGGCGGCAGCGGGGCCAGCTCAAAGGGCTCCGCTGGGTACGGTGTTCGGTCGCTCGCCGAAAACCGCTCAGCGCGCATCGCAAGTCGCTGCCGTTCCCAGGCGCTGCTGCATCTCCTGGCACAAGCGCTCGGCGGCGGCGCGGTCGCCACCCTGCGCCAGCAGCGTGACCAGTCCGCGCGTGGCCTGCGGGTGCAGCGGGGCGATCACCAGCACGCGGCGGTACCAGGCCTCGGCCTGGGCCTGGGCGCCGCGCGAGCTGTGGCGCTCGGCCACGAGCACGCCCAAAGCTTGTTGCCAGCGCTGAACATGGACCGGCGTGCGTGCGTACTCGGCGTCCATCGCGGCATAGGCGCGCTCGAGCCAGGGCAGCGCCTCCTCGGGGCGGCCCAGCAGTTCGAGCACGTCGGCAAGGTTGATCATTGCGCCCCAGGCTTGGGCATCCAGTTCGACGGCTTGCCGGTGCGCGGCCAGCCCACGCACGAGGTCGCCCTGCGCGCTGGCGACGAGGCCGAGCGCCTTGTGCGCCGCCGCCAAGCGCGGCGCCCTGGCGACGGAGGATTCGGCCAGTTGGCGCGCCCGCTTCAGCAAGCTCACGGCGGGCTCGAGCTCCAGGTGACCGGCGCGCCTCGCCTCGCCCAGGTTCCGGTGCTCGACCGCGCCGGCGCCGGGCGGCGAGGGCCATCGGATGGCGCGCTGTGCCAGCGCATTGGCCAAGCCGGCCTGTGCGGAGGGCTGGTCGGGGTCCATGCCCAGCACTCGCTGGTACAACTCCAAGGCCGCCTCGTTGTCGCCGCGCGAGAACTGGAAGTAGAAATCGTCGGCACGCGCCAATAGGCGGGCCGTCTCGGACGACTCGTTCGCCGAGGCGGGCGCGGGCGCCTGACGCCCCTGCAGGAACGCCAGGGCACCGGCCAGGGCGGCCGTGAGCAGCAGTCCGCCAGCCAGCCAGCGACTCGCCTGGCGCGCTGAAAGTCGCGTCAGGCCCGCAGGCTGGCCCGGGGTGTCGGCGCGCAGGTCCCGAGGCGGATCGGGGACCAAAGGCTCTGGTGCTGGCCCAGCCACATCGCCGGCTGAGCCGCCGGGTGCCGCCACCGCAGCAGCGACTGGCTCGGGCAGCCAGCGGTAGCCGCGCTTGGCGATCGTCTCGACCCAGCGCGGGGCGCGTGCGTCGTCGCCCAAAGCCTGTCGCAGTTTGGAAACCGTGCGCGCCAAGCTGTCCTCGCCCAGTACCAGGCCGGGCCACAAGGCCTCGCTCAATTGGTCCTTTGACCAAACGCGCCCCGGCTCGGCGGCCAGCAGGCACAGTAGATCCATGACCTTGGGTTCCAGCCGCTGTGTGCCACCGGGCCCGCTGAGTTCGCCGCTGCTGCGCCGCGCGCGCCATGGGCCTGCGAGGACGGTGTCGGGCAAGGAGGCGGCATTTAGGAGCATCGGGCGATCGGAGAGGAGTTCGTCAGGAAACCAGGAGGATTCGATCATGGCCAGGGCGACCGGACTGAACTGCAATGGCGGCCGGCCGGGAAGTCCCCGGCGCCACCTGGACTCGACCACCATGCTGCTTCGCTGGCTGACCCGGACCTCGACGCCCCTGTTCCTCCTGTTGCTGTCGGCCTGCCTGACGATGTGGCCCCGCGTTGCGGCGTGCGCCGCCGAACTGTCCCCCGCGCACCTGCAAGCCGACCTGGCGTGGCTGCGGACCGAGTTGGCGGCCGCGCATTTCGATCTCCACGCGCGCCGGCCCAGGGCCGAGATGGATGCCGCCTTCGCCCGCGCGCAGCGCGCGCTGGACCGCCCGATGAGCGCCCAGCAGGCGTTGCTGCATTTCCAGCGTTTCGTGGCGGCGGGGCGTGTGGCGCATGCCCGCATCGACCTGCCCTTCGAGCGCTGGGCCGCTTACCGCGATGCCGGTGGACGGGCGTTGCCGCTGTCGTTTCGCGTGCACGAGGGGCGCGTATTCGTCTGGGATGCGCCGGTACCGGTGGCTGGCCTGGCCGCCGGCGACGAAGTGCTGGCCATCGACGGGCAGCCGGCGCTCAAATGGCTAGCCACCCTGGGTGAGCTGGTGTCGGCCGATAGCGACTACCTGCTGCACGCCCAGATGGAAGGCATGGTGCCGGTGTTGACCTGGCTCGTGCACGGCGACCTGAAGGGCGTGCGCCTGACTCTGGGTCCGCGTGGACGAGTGGGCAGCAAGCGCAGTGTCTTCGTGCCGAGCCGTACCCGGGCCGAGCTGGAAGCGGCGCTGGCCCAGACGGCTCCAACGGCTGCACCTCCGCCTTCCCGAGAATTGCGACTGCTCGATGGCGGCGTGGCCTATCTGCGCCCCGGCCCCTTCTACGACGACCGGCCCGAAGCGCAAACACCTTGGGATCTGAGCGCCTACCGCGCCTTCATCGACCAGTCCTTCGCCAGCATCCTGGCCGCCGGCAGCACCGACCTGCTCATCGATCTGCGCAACAACCCCGGCGGCGACAACTCCTTCAGCGACCTCATGGTGGCCTGGGTGGCGAAGCAGCCCTTCCGCTTCAGCCCAGGCTTCGAAATCAAAGTCAGCGCGGCCACGGTCGCTTCGAACCAAGCGCGCCTGAACCAGTTGCCGGCCGATGCCGGCGGGGCTTCGGCCGACATGGCGGCCTTGTTCAAAGGAAAGCGCATGGGCGAGGTGGTGGTTTACGCCATTCCCGAGGTGCCGCCCCGCCCAGGCCCTCGGTTCACAGGGCGCGTGCATGTGCTGGTGAACCGGCACAGCTACTCGAACGCCGCCAGCGTCGCCGCGGTGATCCAGGACTACGGCTTTGGCCGCGTGGTGGGCGAGGAAACTGCAGACCTCGCGAGCACCCTGGGCGCGATGGAGCACTTCACCCTGCCGCACAGCGGTCTCGTGGTGGGCTATCCGAAGGCACGCATCCTGCGTCCGAGCGGCGACCCGACACCCCGCGGCGTGCAGCCCGATGTCACGCTGCCGACGCCACGGTCCAAGGAGGCGGGCGATCCCGTGCTCGACGCTGCCCTCGCCCTCTTGCGGGCGGAGGCACGGCAGCGTCGCTAGCAAGCTGGCGGCGGCAGATGCCGTGGCAGTAGAGCGCATCTGACTGCCTTGGGCCCAAATTTCCGATTCGCCGAATCCAAACCGCATCTGGACTGTCTCTAAGCCTCCGTAACGCCGCGCTCTTGCGGTGAAAGAAGGAGCAGAAGATGGTCATCACGGGTCCCGGAGTCTTGCCCCGGCGCAAGGTTTTTTTGCGCTGCCCTGCTGCCGATCTGCATGGCGATTGCGCCCAGCGCCGGCATGGCGGCCGATGGGTCGGCAGCCAATGCCGAAGGGGCTGTCGTCGCCTCGGCTCGACCCGAGATGGAGCGCCTGGCCCGCCACTTCTGGCAGACCGTGGTGGCCAAGCCCGAGGATCGCGCCGCGCTGCTGAAAGCGCACTTCAGCGCCGGCATCGTGCAGCGCAACGGCGGCGCCGGGCTGATCGAGACCTTCTCCATGCTGGCCGAGATGCTGGGCCCGGGCATGCTGGAGCTGGTGCCCACGGTGGTGCAGGGCACGGGCACAGCGCCCCCCAACAAGGCCGAGTTGCACTACACCCTGAAAGACGGCCGCCGGGTGGCGCTGATGCTGACCCTGCTGCAGGCCGAGGGCCAGGCTGCGGTGATCGACCGCTTTGGCGTCCGACCCCTGCCGCCCATCGTCCCGAGCTTGAAGCCGGAGCAGCTGCCGGCGGCCATCGCGGCGCGCATTCGCGCCGAGCACGCAGCACAGCGCTTCTCGGGCGCCGTGTTGGTGGCACGGGGCGACACGGTGATCCACGCGCAGGCCATCGGCTTGGCCGACCGCCGCACGGGCCGCGCCAACACCCTGGACACGCCGATCAATCTCGGTTCGATGAACAAGATGTTCACCGCCATCGCCATCGCCCAGCTGCAGGCGGCTGGCAAGCTGGACTGGCAGGATACCGTGGGCAAGCACCTGCCGAACTTCCCGAACGCGGCCATCCGCGATCAGGTGACGATTCACCAACTGCTCACGCACACCTCGGGCGTGGGCTCCTACTGGAACGAGGCCTATGCGAAGAACAAGCATCGCATCAGCAGCCAGGCGCAGTTTCTGGAAACCTTTGTGGACCAGCCTTTGAAGTTCAAGCCGGGTGAGGGCCAGGAGTACAGCAATGGCGGGCCGGTGATCCTGGGCCTGGTCATCGAGGCCTTGAGCGGCCTCAGCTACGAGGACTATGTGCGCCAGCACGTCTACCAGCCGGCGGGCATGACCCACAGCGACCACTACCGCCGCAACGACCGTAAGGCGGGCTTTGCGGTGGGCTATCTGCCGGCGAAGGGCGGGGGCTGGCAGGACAACCACGAGGACCTCGGCTTGCAGGGTTCGGCCGCCGGCGGCGGCTATGCGTCGGCACGCGACCTGCTCCGCTTTGCGCGTGCGCTGCACCAAGAGCGCCTGCTCAGCCGCAGCCAGCTCGAGCTGCTGTGGAAGCCCTACACGCGGCAGGGGCCAATGGGCTACGGCTATCTGTTTGGCATCGTTCAGACGGCGGGCCAGCGCTGGGTCGGCCACAACGGCGGTGCGCCCGGCATTTCGGCCGAGTTTTTGCATCACCCAGAGGACGGCTTGCTGATCATCGTGCTGGCCAACCAGGACCAGGCGGCGATGCCGATGCGGGAGTGGCTGCATGCGCTGCTGGAGGCGTCGCTGTTCCCTGCGGCGGCGCGGCCTTCGCAGCCGGGCTGAGCTTGTCGCTGTAACGCAAAAGAAATACATTCAGCCGATGAAGTCCGCCGTCATTCCCCAGATCCGTGTCGAACCGGAGTTGCGCGCTGAGCTGGAATCGGTTCTCAGGCAGGGCGAGACCCTGAGCGAGTTCGTTGAAACGACGGTGCGCAACGCGATTGCGTTCCGGCGGGTGCAGACCGAATTCCATGCGCGTGCGCAGGCGGCATCCGAGGCCTACCACCGGACGGGGGTCTCGGTGCCGGTGGAGACGGTGCTGGGCAAGCTGCAATCCAAGCTGGATGCCAAGCGCAAGAAGCTGGGTCGATGAGCTTTGTCGTCGAGCTGTCGCCGACGGCCGAGACGGATCTGGAGCGCCTCTTTGATTTGTTGCTCGACCGGGCCGAGAGCGACGAGGACCTGCGGCGCGCCCAGGCCGCCATCGATGCGATACGGGCTGCCGCGCAGCATCGACTGGCGGTCACGCCTTTCAGCTTCCGCAAGGCAGCCCAGAACCCTGCCCAGCGGGAACTGATCATTCCCTTCGGCGGGACGGGTTATGTCGCGCTGTACGAGGTGGTCAGCGCATCAAAGGTGGTGGTGCTGGCGCTGCGCCACCAACGTGAAGAGGATTACCACTGAGCTGACCGCAATCTGCACGAGCGCACGACGTCGGCGATCCGGAGATCTCCGGCCTGGTCTCGAAGATCGGGTTAGCGTGCCTCTGCGCCGAGCAACTCAGCCATGCGCCGCAGCACGCGAACGTCGATGCCATGCCCCAGCCCGGGGACGCGATCCAGCGTGACCTGGCCGCCCAGCTGCTGCCATTGCGCGGCGGCCTCGGTGGCGAGCCCGACCGGCATCACCGTGTCCTGATCGCCATGCAGCAGATGCAATTGCAGAGCCGGCGGCGCGCGCCGCGGGGCTTCGGCGAAGCGGCCGGCGACAGCGAGCACGCGCGCGGCGAGCGGCTCGTCCAGCTGCGTGGAGGCCAGGGACATGATGGCGCCCTGCGAGAAGCCGAGCAGGGTCGTGGCCGCGGCGCCGAGTCCCGTCTCGCGCTGCCAGTGCTGTACCGCCTGCACGAAGCCGGGCAGCGCCGCGGCCACGCGCTGCGGCCGATTGGTTTCGCTCACGCCTTGCACGGAGAACCATTGCCAGCCCGGACCGACATCGCAGGCGGTGGGGGCCTGCACGCTGACGATGCAGGTGCCGGGCAGCAGCGGGGCCAGGGCCTGGCCGATGGGCGCCAAGTCCTGCGCGCTGGTGCCCAGGCCGTGGGCGAGTAGCAGCAGTTGCGTTGGTGCGGCGGGGCGTTGAAGGATCAGGTCGTGTTGCATCGTGTTCTCAAAGATGCGGTGCCGACCGAGGTCAGCACCGCCCCGCGGGCTCAGGCCGCGATCTGTCCGAAGCGCCCGGCTTCGAAGTCCTCGAAGGCCTGCAGGATCTCGGCCTTCGTGTTCATCACGAAGGGACCGTGGCCGACGATGGGCTCGTGGATAGGCTCGCCGCCGAGGAAGAGCAGCTTGGCCTCGTTATTGGCCTCGATCGAAAGCAGCCCGCCGTCGCGCGCCAGCTGCGCCCACTGCCCATCGCGCAGCACCGTGCTGCCGTTGAGCATCACGGTGCCGGCCAGCACGACGAGCGCGCCGGTGTGGCCGGGTGTGAGCGGCAGGGTGGCACTGGCGCCGGCCTTCAGACGAACATCCCACACGTCCATGGGCGTGTGCGTGCGCGCCGGGCCCTTGTGGCCGTCGAAGGCACCGGCGATCACGCGCAGCTGGCCCGCCTCGTCGGGCAGCGCGATGCGCGGGATGTCGGCGTCCACGATGCCTTGATAACCCGGCCGGCCCATCTTGTCGCGCGCCGGCAGATTGACCCAGAGCTGGACCATTTCCAGATTGCCGCCGCGCTGCGTGAACGCGGGCGTGTGGAACTCCTCATGCACCAGGCCGGCGGCCGCGGTCATCCACTGCACATCGCCGGGGCCGATGACGCCACCGGCACCGGTGGAGTCGCGGTGCTCGACCTCGCCCTCGTAGACGATGGTCACCGTCTCGAAACCGCGATGCGGGTGCGTGCCGACGCCGCGCCGTTCGGTGCGGCTGGGCTCGAAGCGAGCCGGCCCGGCGTGGTCCAGCAACAGGAAGGGCGTGATCTGCGCGCCATGCTGCATGTAGTTGAAGAGCGAGCGCACCGGGAAGCCATTGCCCACCCAGTGCGGACGCGGGGCGCTGTGCACGGCTTGGACTTGCTTGAACGACGACATGGTGGCCCTCCTTGGAGTGATCGAGGGGGTCACGATAGGGCCGCTGCGGGTCGCCAGGGCTGAAGCGGGTTGACGACAGCGTTCAAAAACAGCCGGAGCACCTGTTTGCAATAAGAGATTTGAAGCGCTGCGGGAGAGCCCGCCGGGAATTCCCCCCGGCAGGGGACCTTCTTTTCTTTGCTGCGCCAAAGAAAAGAAGGCAAAAGAAAGGCGCTGAATGCGTCCCTCGCCCTAGGGGCGTCGGGACAGGCCGCCAGTGTTCACAGGGAACGGAGAGCCCGTACCGTTACCTGCCAAGTCTCGGGAGCTAAGCGCCGGCCGGGAATACCGGCCGGACTCGGCACTGAGAAACCGAGAGGTCAAGCTGCGAGAACAGACCCCAGCAGCCGGTTCTTCGCAGCAAGGCCGGATCGGTCCTCGCTGGTCAGTCGGGCCGGTACCCCGGCCCGCTTAGCGCTCCCGGTCTTCGCACAGATCCCTACGGGCTGGGTGTAGTCTGAACAGCGCACCGCCTCTCCGGTCGGCCCTAGGCCGCCGGAGGCATTGAGCGCCTTTCTTTGGTTCCGCTCGATGGCGCAGCAAAGAAAGGAACCCGCCCGCCGCGGAATCCCGGCGGGGACTCACGAAACACCCTTTCAAGCCCCTCGTTGCCCAAAGGAGCAGGAAGGAGCAGGAAGGAGCACGAACACCGCACTCAGGCAATGGCCGTCGCCGCCGCCCCCGGCAGGCGCACCTGCACCGTGAGCCCGCGGCCCCCGGGGCCGTCGAGCAGCTCCACGCTGGCGCCATGCTGGGCGGCGGCGCGCTCGACGATGGTCAGGCCCAGGCCGCTGCCGTGGCAGGGGGGGCCAGCCTGCAAGGCATTGGGTAGGCGGACGAAGCGCTCGAATACGCGGCTGCGCAGCTCGGGGGCGATGCCCGGGCCCTGGTCGCTGACGCGCAGCAGCACGGACTCGCCCTCGATCTGCAGCTGCACCATCACATGGCCGCTCTCTGGCGAGTACTTGATGGCGTTGTCGACCAGGTTGTCGACCAGGCTGCAGATGGATTCGCGGTTCAGCCAGAGCGGCAGCTGCTCGGGCGCGTCCAGCTCCAGCTCGATGCGGCGTTGAATGGCCAGGCCGGAGGCCAGCGCGATGCGCTCGCGCACCAGGTCCACGAGGTCGTGGTGGCCCTTGCTGATGTCCAGGCTGTCGGCGCCGGAGCGGGCCAGCGCGAGCAGCTGGTGCACCGTGTGCGTCGCACGCTGCACGCCGAGGCGCAGGCGTTCCTGGGCTTCCTTGCGGCCGCGGGCACTGTGTGGTCCTTCGGGTTGCTCTAGGGCCTCGGCGCTGAGCTGGATCACGGCCAGCGGCGTTTTGAGCTCATGCGCCGCGTCGGCCAGGAACTCGTGCTCGCGGTCCAGGCGTTGCTGCAGGCGGGCCATCAGCGAGTTCACGGCATTGACCAGCGGCGCCAGCTCCACGTAGCGGTTGGGTGGCAGCGGCGTGAGGTCCTGCGCCGAGCGCGCCGAGATCTGCGCGCCGATGCGCCGCAGCGGCGCGAAGCCGAGGCGGAACAGCAGCCACAGCGGCAGCGCGATCAGCGGCAGGCCGTAGAGCAGGGGCCGCGCGTAGTAGCTGAGACCGGCGAGGCTGAAGTGCCAGTCGCCGGGGCGCTCCTGCCAGCGCCGCACGACGAGCTCGCGGGCGGCGTCGCTTTGCTCGGTGTAGAGCCAGCGCTCGTCCTGGCCGGGGCTGCTCTCTTGCGGCAGGTCGCGGTCGCGGCCGGTGAGGTCGGGCTTGAGCTCGGCCAGCAGGGTGTCGCGGTGCAGCACCTGCAGCAGGCGGAACGGCGTGCGATGCCCCTTGAGCCGCCACTCGCGCTCGCGCATGCCCTCCAGGCTCTCCAGCGCTTGGGTGAGCTGGGCGGCATCGCCATGCGTGTCACGGGCGCGCTCCAGCGCCAGCTCGGCCCAGAGCACGTTCTCGGCCTGGCCGTTCTTGACCTGCAGCACGCGGATGTCGATCAGCTCGCGGGCGACCAGGAAGGCCCAGGTCATGAAGAGCACCGCGAACACGGCGCCCAGACTGCGGCGGAACAGCGAGCGCTGCGGCGTCGCCAAAGCGCTCATCCAGCCTCGCCTCGTTCCACCAAGTACCCCACGCCACGCACGGTGCGGATGTAGCCCTCGCCGATCTTGCGGCGCAGATTGGAGATGTGCACGTCCAGGCTGCGGCCGTCCATCTGGCAGGGCGCGCGGCTCTCCAACTGGCGGCGGGTGACGACGCGGTCGGGCAGCTTGATCAGCGTGAGCAGCAGGCTGAACTCGGTGCGCGACAGCGGCACGCGCTCGGGGCCGCGGCGCACTTCCATGCGCGGCTCGTCCAGCACCAGGTCGCGCAGCTGCCACTCGGCCTGGCCGGGTTCGGCCTCGCCGCCATGGGCGCGGCGGGTGACGGCGCGCAGGCGGGCCAGCAACTCGGAGCCGGCAAAAGGCTTGACCAGGTAGTCGTCGGCCCCGCCGTCCAGGCCGCTGAGGCGGTCTTCGATGGCGTCGCGCGCGGTGATGACGATCAGCGGCAGCTTGCGCTGCTGACGGCGGAGCAGGCGCAGCAACTCCATGCCGTCGCCATCGGGCAGGCCGAGGTCCATGACCACGGCGTCGAACTGGCCCTCCTGCACCCATTGCTTCGCATCGGCGATGCGCCGCAGCCACATCACCTCGTGGTCGGCGTTTTGCAGCAGGGCCTGCAGGCTGCGGCCCAGTTCCAGATCGTCTTCAAGCAAACAGATGCGCACGCAGCAACTCTAGCGGCGAGCGCGTTAAGACAGGCTTAACAAGTCCTTGAAGTGCCGTGTAGGCGGGCCGTCGGACAGTGGCGCCGTTCTGAAATGCGAATGAGCTCATGTCCGCTGTCCGCCCCTGGCTTCTTGCCCTGCTGCTGAGCGCCACCACGGTGGCGACCGCCTCGAACGATTCCTTCCTGCCCTCGCGCGAGCAGTTCGACACCCTGTTTCCCGAGCGCATTGACTTCTACAGCTACGAGGGTTTTGTCGCAGCGGTGCGCCAGACCCCGGGTTTTGCCGATTGGGGCAGCCCCGAGGATCGCGCCCAGGAGATGGCCGCCTTCCTCGGTCAGATCGCGCACGAATCGGACCAGCTGCGCGCCCGGCGCGAGTACCGCCGCGAGAACTGGGACCACTACTGCCGCCCCGAAGGCGAGCCCGGCTGCGCGACCGGCCAGCAGTACTACGGCCGCGGCCCCATTCAGCTGAGCTGGAACTACCAGTACAAACGCGCCGGGGACTTCCTCGGCCTGGACCTCTGGTCCGACCCGGATCTCGTCGCCCGCGACTCCACCGTGGCCTGGCGCACCGCGCTCTGGTACTGGATGACGCAGCCCGGCGAGTCCTCGCGTTCGTCGCACCAGGCGATCCGCGAGCGGGCCGGCTTTGGCGCGACCACGCGGGCCATCAACGGCCCGCTGGAATGCGACAAGACCGGCAATGCCGACGTGAAGCGCAAGCTGGACCGCCGCATCGATTTCTACAAACACGCCAGTGAGCTGTTTGGCGTCCCCCTACTGCACCCGCTGGGGTGCTGATCACCCGGAGCCCTTGACCATGCGAGAGAAGAAGACGATGCAGCACCGCCCCTCCACCGTCGCGGCGGCCGTGCTGCTGGCCCTGAGTCTGCCGGCCTATGCCCAGGAGGCTCCGAAGCCGGCCGACCCGGCAAAGCTGGACACGGTGGTCGTCACCGGCATCCGCGCCAGCCTGAAGAAGGCGTTGGATACCAAGCGAGACGCCAACAACATCGTCGACGTCATCACCGCCGAGGACGTGGGCAAGTTCCCCGCCACCAATGTGGCCGAAGCCATCGCGCTGATTCCTGGCGTGACCATCGACAAGGCCTTCGGCCAGGGCGAGAAGGTCTCCATCCTGGGCACCGACCCGGCGCTGAATCGCACCCTGCTCAATGGCCAGACCGTGGCCTCGGCCGACTGGTTCATCGCCGATCAGCCGGGCCGCACCTTCAACTACTCGCTGCTGGCTCCGCAGCTGGTCAACAAGGTCGAGGTCTACAAATCGCCCGAGGCCTGGATGGACGAAGGCTCCATCGGCGGCACGGTCAACATCGCCACGCGCAAGCCCCTGGATCAGCAAGGCACGACCCTGAATCTGTCGGGCGGCTACCTGCACAACGACCGCATCGGCGAGGGCAAGCCCTCGATCTCGGGCGTGTTCGGCTGGAAGAACGATGCCGGCACCTTCGGCATCCTGATCTCGGCCCAGCGCTCGGAAGAGCAGATTCGCCGCGACGGTGTGGAGTCCTACGGCACGGTGACCGGCCGCAGCTACATCAATGGCGTTGACGGCTCACCCAACTCCATCAGCACCACGGGCACCGACTGGTCCACCGATCCTCCGGGCATCCTGCCGCCGAGCTGCGTCGGCGCCTGCGCGACCACCTTGCTGGCCAACCCGAACGCGGTGGCGCCGAACTCCATCAGCGCGCACTACTTCGAACAGCAACGCAAGCGCGACACCCTGTCGCTGGGCGTGCAGTTCAAGCCGCACAAGAAGATGGACGTCGAGTTCAACATGCTCGATGTGAAGGCCAAGTTCGACAACATCAGCCATTCGATGTTTGCCTTCAACGGCAATGCCTGGAACGCGCTGGGCCTGATGACCGACCTGACGGTGGATGGCGGCGTCATCACCAAGGCTTCGTTCCGCAACGCGCTGACGGTCTATGACCTGATCAACCGTCAGGCCACGGTGGACACCGACTCCAAGGACATCAAGCTGAGCTGGAAGGACGACGGCTGGTTCGCCTCGGCGCACATCGGCCAGTCCAAGGCCACCGGCGGCACGGGCCGCCAGGTCTTCGGCGAATTCCTGAACAAGGCCAGCTACAGCTATGACCTGACGGGCAATGTGCCCCGCTTGAGCTTCACCGGCTACCAGACCGACGCCATCGGCGACGTGGCCGCGCACTTCCCGCCGGCGCAGCAGGGCAGCCCCTTCAGCAGCCCGAATGCGTTCCGCATTCACGGCGGCGACCCGAGCCCCTGGCACACCAACCCGCCGAACGCAACCAACTGGTCGCCGGGCTGGGGCGGCAATATCGTCACCAAGCCGACCAGCGACGAAGAGAAGTACGCGCAGGTCGACGCCGGCATCAAGCTGGATGGCAGCATCCATCAGATCCGCTTCGGCCTGAAGCGCCGCGAGCACGAAACCGGTCAGATGATGGCCGGCGTCTCCCTGGCCGCCATCAAGGGCTATGGCGATCTGCCCGCCACGCAGTTCAGCCCCAAGAGCCTGCCGAGCAACTACCTGTCGGGTTTTGGTGATGTGGGCGCGCTGAGCAACCGTTTCATGATCGACGGCTGGGCCTTGGCCGACTACATCACCAGCAACAAGTGGCTGGCTCCGTGGCAGACCGCACCGGTGCCCAGCACCTTCGCCGACCCCTCGTTCGCGGCCAACACCTGGACGGTCAAGGAAGACGTCAATGCCGCCTATGTGCAGGCTGACTACGCCACCGATCGCCTGCGCGGCAACTTCGGCCTGCGCGTGGTGGAGACCACCTCCGACAGCATGGGCTGGGCCTGCAAGGTCAACGTCACGCCCTGCCCGTCCACGCAGTACGGCCCGAGCAGCGTGAAGAAGAAGTACCGCGACGTGCTGCCCAACCTGAACGTGGTCTACGACGTGAGCGACGACATCGTGCTGCGCGGTTCGGCGGCCAAGGTGATCTCGCGTCCGAACTACGGCGACATGTCCAGCTATCTGTGGATTGGCGACCAGACCCTGACCGGTGGCGGTGGCAACCCGAATCTGGACCCCTACGAGTCGACCAACTTCGACGTCTCGGCCGAGTGGTACTTCAGCAGCAACGCCATCCTGGCCGCCACGATCTTCCACAAGAAGGTCGGCAACTACATCCTGGTCACGACCCAGAAGGAAACCCACTTCAACCAGAACCAGCAGCGTCCGATGGTCTACGACATCGCACGTCCGAACAACGCCGGCAAGGCCACCATCGAAGGCTTCTCGCTGGCCTTCCAGGCCAACATCGGCTACGGCTTCGGCGTGTTGACGAACTACACCTATGCCGACGCCCAGGCCCAGACCGGTGGCCGCCTGCCCTTCAACTCGAAGCAACAGCTGAGCCTGAGCCCCTTCTTCGAAAACGACATGTTCAGCGCCCGCCTGAACTACTCGTGGCGTTCGAAGTACTACACCCAGGCCGACCGCGGCAACTTCCTGGTCACCGACGACCACGACACCCTGGATGCCAGCGTCAACGTCAAGATCGGCAGCAAGCTGACGCTGGGTCTGGACGCCTTGAATCTGCTGGACAGCGAGTACCGCTCCTACGCCGAGGTGCCGGGCATCGCCAACACCGAGAAGCTGACGCGCGGCATCTACCGCACCGGCCGCCGCTACCAGGCGACCCTGCGCTTCGCGCTGTAAGCGGCCATTGGGGGTGACCGGGCGCTGGGGGCCCGGTCGGTGTGCGGGCGGTCCTTCGCGGACCGCCCTTTTTGTTTTCGGCTCCGGCTCTAATGGACGACATGATGAACTGGAAACGTCGGGAGATTCTTCGCATGGGGGCATCGGGACTGGGCTTGGCCGCGAGTGCGGGTCTGGCCGCCGCGCCGCGCCGGCTGTACGTGGGCAGCTACGCGCCGGCCGGCGAAGGCATCTACGGCTTTGCGCTGGACGCCGCGAGCGGTGCCCTGCGGCCGCTGGGCCTCACCGCCAACCCGCACAGCCCGAGCTGGCTGCTGGCCGACGCGGCGACGCGCCGTCTGTACGCGGCCGAGGAGGGCGGCGACCACCTTAGCGTCTACCAGCAGCAGGCCGATGGCAGTCTGCGTGCGCTGCAACGTCTGCCCAGCGGCGGCCGCGGGCCCGTGCACCTGAGCCGCAGCGGCGGCCGGCTCTGGGTTTCGCATTACGGCGATGCGCGCGTCGCCGCGCTGGCGCTGCAGGCCGATGGGCAACTGGGTCCGGCCACGTCCTGGCCCAGTTGCAGCGGCACCGGCTGTGCGCCCGGCGCGGCCCGGCCCGCGCGCGCGCCGGCCGGCAGCCAGGCGCAGCGCGGCCAGGCGGTGCCGCATGCTCATATGGCGCAGACCAGCCCCGACGGCCGCTGGCTGCTCGCCACCGATCTCGGCCTGGACCTGCTGCAGGCCTGGCCGCTGCCGGCCGCCGGCTGGCCGCTGGGCGCTGCGCAGCCCTTGCGGCTCAGCGCCGGCTCCGGGCCGCGGCATTTCGTGTTCCACCCAGAGCAGGTCGACCTGGTCTACGTGCTGCAGGAGCTGTCCAGCACGCTGAGCACGGTGCGCCTGCGCGCCGCCGGCGGGCCGGAACTGCTGGACGAGATCTCGGTGCTGCCGGCCGGTTACGTCGGCACCAGCTACGCATCGGATCTGTTGCTTGCGCCAGGCGGCCGGCACCTGTACGCGCTGAACCGCCTGCACAACAGCATTGCGGTGCTGGACCTCGCTGCGTCGGAGCGCCCGCGCCTGATCGACCACCACTGGACGCGGGGCGACTACCCGCGCAGCGCCTGCCGGGTGGGCCACCATCTCTACGTGTGCAACCAGCGCAGCGATCAGCTCAGCCACTTTGAGGTGAGCGAGCCGGCGCGGCCGCGCTTCAGCGGCCTGCAGATCGCGGTGCCCAGTCCGGCGGTGGCCTGCGTGCTTTAGGCCGCAGCTGGCCAGAGCGCCAGCCCGCCGGCCAGGCTCCAGGCGCGCGCATGGCCGAGCCGGCGCAGCGCGCGCGCTGCCTGGCTGCTGCGGTTGCCGCTGCGGCAGACGAAGACCAGGGGGCGGCCGCTGGCCAGCCAGGCCGGCAGGCTGCTCAGCAGTGTGGACAGCGGGGCCGCCTGCGCCTCCAGGCCGAGCGCGGGCAGTCTGCCCAGTCGCTGCTCGTAAGGCTCGCGCACGTCGACCAGCAGCGGCTTGCCGCCGAGGCGCTGCAGGCCGGGTGCCGACAGCTCCACGGATTCCAGCGCCGCGGCGTCGCCGCCGCCAGCGCGAGCCCCGCAGGCCATGGTCTGCCACGCGGTGGGGGCGATGTCCTGCTCCAGCGCCGTCTTGTGGCGCGCGAAGTCGGCATCGCTGAGGCCGCCTTGCAACGCAGCGGCCAGCAGCGGCTGGGTAGCGCTTTCGACGCTGAGGCTGGTGGCGAAGCGGTTGTCGTAGTCGTGGGCCGGCAGCAGCAGTGCGTGCAAGCCGACCGTCTGGGCCAACCGGCGCAGCGAGGCCGCGAACTGAGCCGGCGCGCTCTGCGCGAAGTCGCTGCGGCCCAGCGCGCCCGGCATCACGGTGTCGCCGACGAAGGCCAGGCGCAGGCCGTGGGCGTCGTGCAGCAGATAGGCCTGCGAGTCGGCAGTGTGGCCGGGCAGGGCCAGGCGTGTGAGTCGCAGCGAGCCCAGCGTCAGTTGATCCGCGCCCTGCGGCCAGCCCAGCGCGTCGTGCGGCGCAGGTGCTAGGCCCACGGCAGCGCGCAGCGCCTCGGCCGACGAGGCGTGATCGCCATGGCTGTGCGTGTCGAGCACCGCCAGTAGCTCGCAGCCGCGGCAGCGCAGCCATTGCGCGAGGCGTTCGGTCAGTTCGGGCAGCGGGTCGACGACCACAGACTGCCGCGTCTCGGGATCGCACAGCACATAACAACAGGCGCCGTCGACCACGAAGCGGGTCAGCAGCTCGGGCCGGGTGGCGGCGTCGGCCACCGGGCCAGGAAGCTGGCAGCTGGCGCGCAAGGATTCGGCGCAGTCACGGATGCGCGTGCAGGCCTCGGCAATGTGCTCGGGCGTGTCGGCGGCGCCGAAGGACAGGCGTACCGCGGCGGCCGCGGCCCAGGCCGGCAGGCCCATGGCCTCCAGCACATAGCTGGGCGCCGCGTTGGCCGCTGAACAAGCCGAACCGCCGCTGACCCGCAGGCCGGCGGCATCGAACAGATCGAGCAGCAGGCGCGAGCTGAAGCCGGCGACCGAGAAGTTCAGCGTGGTCGGCAGGCTGTGCGCGAAGGGGGCGTTGAAGACCAGGCCAGGGAAGGCGTCGCGCAGCGCCGCGGCCAGTTGCTCGCGCTGCACCTCCATCTGCCCGTGCTGGGCGAAGCCCAGGCCGGATTCGAGCGCCGCCAGCACAGCGCCCAGCGCGGCAATGCCGGCCATGTTCTCGGTGCCGGCGCGCGCGCCGCCCTCTTGGCCGCCGCCGGCCTGCAGCGGCGTGAACGGTGCGCCGTCGCGCACGTAGAGCATGCCCACGCCCTTGGGCGCGTAGAGCTTGTGGCCGGAGAAGGGCGCGTAGTCGATGCCGCGCTCGATGGGTTTCAGTGCCAGCTTGCCCAGGGCCTGCACGCCGTCCACCAGCCAGAGCGCACCGCTGCCTCGCAAGGCGGCGGCGATGCCGTCGAGATCGCTGATCACGCCGGTCTCGTTGTTGGCTGCCATGGTGCACACCAGGCCGGCCTGCGGCGCGTGTTCGCGCAACCAAGCCAGGTCGTGCCGGCCGTCGCGGCCCACGGGAATGGCGTGCATCGTCAGCCCGAGGCCGAGCAGCGCGTTCCAGTGCTTGAGTGCCTCGGGGACCGCCTTGTGCTCGGTGGCGCCGTAGAGCAGCAGCGGCGGGATGGCCTCGCCGCCTTCGCGGCGGGCGCGCAGGGCGGTCAGCGCCGACAGCACCGCGGTCTGGATGCCCTCGGTGGCGCCGCTGTTGAAGAGCAGGCGGCCGCTGGGCGCCTGCAGCACGCGGCGCGCGCAGGCGCGGGCTTCGTCGAGCAGCGCGCGTGCCCGCAGCCCGGCGCCATGGATGCTGCTGGGGTTGCCATAGGACTCGGCCATGACGGCCAGTGCGGCGTCGCGGGCGGCCGGCAGCACCGGGGTCGTGGCATTCGCGTCGAGGTAGATCTCCATGCGCGGCATTCTGTGAACGCCGCCGTAGCAGGCGCATGCAATCTCTGGCCGGGATTGCCGTTCATGTGGAAAATGAATCCTGAAATCATGACCAAAGCAAAAATAGATTCCATAGACCGCAAGATTCTGGAAATCCTTCAGCAGGATGCCGGCATCCAGGTGGCCGAGCTGGCGGCACGCGTCGGCCTGTCGGCCACGCCCTGCTGGCGTCGCGTGCAGCGCTTGAAGGAGACCGGCGTCATCACCCGCCAGGTGGTGTTGCTGGACCGCGATCAGGTCAATGTCGGCGTGACCGTGTTCGTGACGGTGCGCACCAGCAACCATTCCGAGGCCTGGTTCCAGAAGTTCAGGGCCAGCGTCGAGCTGATCCCCGAGGTCGTCGAGTTCTACCGCATGAGCGGCGAGGTCGACTACCTGCTGCGCGTGGTGGTGCCCGACATCGCCGCCTACGACAAGGTCTACAAGCGATTGATCGCCGGCACGCCGCAGCTGTCCGACGTGAGCTCCAGCTTTGCGATGGAGGAGATCAAGTTCAGCACCGCCTTGCCCCTGTCCTACGCCGGCTGAGGTGGCTCGCCTACAGTGGCGCGCATTCACACCGCCGAGCCAGGGAGTGCGCGATGCCTGCCGTTCAACACCATTTCCGCCGCAGTGCCGGCCTGCTGCTGGGCTTGGCGCTGGCCCTGCTGCTGTTTGCCAAGGTCAGCATGGCCCAGCCGGGTGCCGGGCTCGATCGGCCGACGGTCGAGGCGCTGATGCGCAGCTCCGGCTTCTGGGGGCAGCTGGGGCAGATGGCCCCGCAGGCGCGCAGCGGCATCCAGGAGATGCTCGACAAGCTGGAGCCGCCGCCCAGCGCCACCGAGCGCGAACGCGTCGTGCGCCTGGCCGACGAGGCCTATTCGGCCGATCGCATGCGCGCCAGTGCGCTCGCGCTGATGCGCGCCCGCCTGCAGGCCGCGCATTTGCCGGCCCTGCGTTCCTGGTACGACTCGGCGACCGGCCAGCAGATCAGCCGGATCGAGGAGGCCGCGAGCAGCGACGCCACCGATCCGCAGCTGCAGATGCAGCGCGGCCAGGCCTTGCTGGAGCAGTTGCCGCCGGCCCGCCGCGCGCTGCTGGAGGAACTGGCCCAGGTGATCCGCATTGGCGAGGTACTGGCGCAGCTGATGATCGAGACCAGCCTGGCCGGCCAGGGGGCGGCGCTCAGCCTGATGCCGAATGCGCCCAGCGATGCCGGCGAGCAATTGCGCGCGCTGCTGGAGGCACAGCGGCCGCAACTGGTGACGGCGCTCGGGCAAGCGGCGCTGGCCAGCTTTGCGCTCCGCTACACGGAGGTTGCCGACGCGCAGATGGCGCAGTACATCGCCTTCCTGGCTTCGCCGGCCGGACAGCATTACACCGAGGTCGGCGTGCAGGCCTTGCAGGCCGCTTTCGTCGACGCGGCGCGCGCCATCGGCCTGGGCATGGCGGGCACCAGTGACAAGCTGAACACCTGAGCGCTGGGCGGCATCCGCGCATGAAATACCTGCCGCTTCTTCTGCTGCTCGTGGGCCTGCCGGCGGCGCGCGCTGCCGAGCCCGCATTGCCGATCTGCGACGCGCCGCCGGCCGTGCAGGAAGGCGCGCCGAGGCTCTTCGAGGCGCAGCCGTTGATGCTTGTCGCGCATCTGCTGGAGTCGCAGGGCGAGGCGGACTTCCGCCTGAAGTACGCGGCGCCGCAAGCCGAATGCGCACTCGATGCCTTTGTGGTCGGCGACGCCGAGGTCGCGGTCTCCTACAACCCCTGGGTCAAAGGACCGTCCACCCTGGTCTACCGCTGGCGGGTCCTGCGCGCCGGCCAGCGCAGCGAGCTGCTATTGCTTTACCACGGGCTGGCCGGCGCGCTCGGCGGCACTGGCCCGCTGTTCCTGTTGTCGGAGACGCGGGCCGACGGCGTGATTGCCTGGTACGCGATGTACGGGCACGAGCCCGGTCCGGCCGAGCTGCGCGCGCAGGTGCAATCCATCGTGGCCGGCCGTGCCGAGCCGCTGCTGGCGGTGCGTTGGCCGGCGGGTGCGAAGGAGGGGGAAATCCTGGCTTACGACGCGGTGCGGCTGAAGCCGTAGAGCATGTTCACGCGCCCTCGTTGAGTCCGGAGCGATAGAAGAGAGCCCGCCGGGATGTCCCCCCGGCAGGGGACCTCCTTTCTTTGCTGCGCCAAAGAAAGGAGGCAAAGAAAGGCGCTGAATGCGTCCCTCGCCCTAGGGGCGTCGGGACAGGCCACCAGTGCTCACAGGGGACGGAGAGCCCATGCCGTTGACTGCCAAGTCTCAGGCGCTAACCGCCGGCCGGGAATACCGGCCGGACTCGGCATTGAGGACCCGAAGAGGCAAGCCAAGAAAACAGACCGCAGCAACCTGTTCGTCGCAGAAAGCCCGTGGGCTGGCTCGCTGGTCAGTCGGGCCGGTACCCCGGCCCGCTTAGCTCTCCCGGTCTTCGCACCGATCCATACGGGCTGGTCGAAGGATGAGCGCTGCATCGCCTCTCCGGCCGGCCCTAGGCCGCCGGAGGCATTGAGCGCCTTTCTTTGGTTCCTTTCTTTGGCGCAGCAAAGAAAGAAACCCGCCTGCCGGGGCGGAATCCCGGCGGGCTCTCACGAACCGCGCTTCACATCCCTGATGCCAAAACAGATCAGGAACACGCCCCTAGCGCCAACCGAACACCAGCCCGCGCGCAAACGCATGGCGCAGCGGCGGTAGCGCCTGCAGCAGTTGCAGGCCAGCCTCGCGGGCCAGGGCCAGCGGGGCCGCGTCGACGGTGAACACGCGGGCCAGCAGGTCGGTGGTGGCGAGCAGCGCGAAGCGGTCGGGCGCGCGCCGCCGGCTGCAGCGGCTCAGTGCGGTGTCGAGATCCGGCGCATCGCGCAACTGCACGGTCAACTCGTGGGCGTCGCGCAGGCCGAGGTTCAGGCCCTGGCCGGCGACCGGGTGCAGGGTCTGCGCGGCGTTGCCGATGCGCAGCACGCGCCCGGCCAGTGGCCGGGGCTCGGCGTTCAGGCCCAGCGGGAACGCCTTCAACGGCGCCTCGAAATCGTCGATCGCATTGGCGCCCCGGGGCAGCAGGGCGCGCAGCCTGGCCAGGCTCAGGGACTCGACTTGCTCGTCCGGCGCCGTGCACCAGACCAGGGCCGCACGCCGGCCGGGCAGCGGCAGCACGGCCAGTGGGCCGTCGCGGGTGAAGCGCTCGACCGCTAGGCCCGCAGGCCAGGCTTCACCGAGCCGGACCTGGCCGACCCAGGCGGTCTGCGCGTAGTCGCGCCGCCAGGGCTTGGCGGCCTGCTCGCCGAACACGCCGCCCTCGGCCTGCACGACGAGGTCGAAGCGCTCGGCAATGCCGGCGTCCAGCTCCACGCCGCCATCGGGCAGTGGCTTGAGCGCCTGCACGGCCTGCGCGCCGCGCGTCAGCAGGCGCGCCGGTTCGGCGGCGGCCAGTGCCAGCCAGGCCTGCTGCAACGCAGCCTGCAGCGCGCTGTAGGACAGCACGGCGCCGAGCTGGGGCAGGCCCATGTCGGCAGCACGCAGGCGCAGCTCGGTGCGGCCGGGCGCCACCTGGCTGATGCTGACCTCGTGCATGGCCTCGGCCTGCTGCTGCGGCCAGGCGCCGAGGCGGCGCAGCCACTGGATCGAGCCCAGGCTGAGCGCCAGCGTGCGGCCATCCACACGAGGCTGGCCGCTGATGGGCTGGGCGTCGAACAGCTGCAGGCGTGCCCGCGGCAGCGCGCGCGCTGCGGCGCAGGCGAAGGCCAGGCCCACCGGTCCGGCGCCCATGATGGCGATCTGCAAGCCTTTTTCCATGGGCCGGCATTGTTGTGCAGGGCGGGCTAAGCTGCCGGTTTGCATTCGCTGAAACCGCTCCCATGCACTACAACCGCCTTGGCCGTTCCGGCCTGCAAGTCTCCGCGCTCTCCCTGGGTTCCTGGGTCACCTACGCGAACCAGGTGGACATCAAGTCCGCCGTCGAGCTGATGGCGGCGGCCTTCGATGCCGGCGTGAACTTCTTCGACAACGCCGAGATCTACGCCAACGGCGAGAGCGAGCGCGTGATGGGCGAGGCGCTCAAGACCCTGGGCTGGCCGCGCCTGAACTACATCGTCAGCTCGAAGTTCTTCTGGGGTCTGGACCGCAAGGAAGGCGACCCCGGCATCAACCGCCGCGACACGCTGAACCGCAAGTACCTGATGCAGGCGGTCGACGGTTCGCTGAAGCGCTTCGGCCTGGACTTCCTGGACCTCATCTACTGCCATCGCCCGGATCCGAACACGCCGATCGAGGAGACGGTCTGGGCGATGCACTCGATCATCGAACAGGGCAAGGCGCTGTACTGGGGCACCAGCGAGTGGGCGGCCGCCGACATCCGCGCGGCCTGGGAGATCGCCGAGCGCCACCACCTGCACAAGCCCATCGTCGAGCAGCCGCAGTACCACTTGCTGCACCGTTCGCGCGTCGAGCAGGAGTACGCCCGGCTCTACGAGGAGATCGGTCTCGGGCTGACGACCTGGAGCCCGCTGGCCTCGGGCCTGCTGACCGGCAAGTACCGCGATGGCATTCCGGCGGACAGCCGCGGCGCGCTGCCCAGCATGGCCTGGCTGCAGGACAAGCTGCTGGCGCCGCAGGCGAACGCCGCGGTGGCGAAGCTGGAGCCGATCGCGCAGGCCGCCGGCGGCTCGCTGGCCCAGCTGGCGATCGCCTGGCTGACCAAGAACCCGCGCGTGTCCACCGTCATCCTGGGCGCCAGCCGCCCCTCGCAGCTGCAGGAGAACCTGGGCGCGTTGCAGGTCGCCGAGCGCCTGAGCCCCGAGCTGATGGCGCAGATCGACGCGATCTGCGCCCCGCTCGCGGTTTGATCAGTCCTCGGCCAGCGCCACCGCGTTGCGGCCCTCGGCCTTGGCGCGGTAGAGCGCCGTGTCGGCGGCACTGAGCAGTTCCTCGGGCCGGCCGTCGCGTGCCGGCACGCGGCTGACCACGCCGATCGACAGGCTGAGCCGGCCCAGCGGCGCGTCGCCATGCGGCAGGGCCAGGTTCTGCAAGGCCTCCTGCAACTCGGCCGCGCGCTGCCGGGCGCCGGCCAGGTCGCAGTGGTCGAGCAGCAGCACGAACTCCTCGCCGCCGTAGCGTGCGGCCAGATCGGTGCCGCGCCGGGCCGCTGCGTTCAGCAGCCCGGCCAGGCGCTGCAGCGCGGCGTCGCCGGCCTGGTGACCATGGTGGTCGTTGTAGCGCTTGAAGTGGTCGACATCGAGCAACAGCACGGCGATCGGCGAGCGCTCGCGCAGCCCGTGCAGCCAGAGCTGCTGCAGATGCTCCATCAGCCGACGGCGGTTCGCCAGCCCGGTCAGCGGATCGGTCGCCGACAGATGCTCCAGCCGCGCATTGGCCTCGCGCAGCGCGGCCTCGGCGGCGCGCTGCTCGGTGATGTCGGTGACCACGCCGACGAACAGGCGCTCCTGGGCATCGCGCACCTCGGAGATCGCGGCCTGCACGATGCGTTCGCGACCGTCGCGACGCAGCGCGACGAACTCGCGACGCTGGCCGAGCAGGCCGCTGCGCGTATCGCGCAGATGCTGTTCGAACTCGCGGACCAGGGCCTGCTGCTGGTCGGCGCGCAGCAGCAGGCGGGCCGGTTTGCCGATCAGCTCGCCGGGCTCCAGGCCCCAGAGTTGCTGGGCGGCCTGGTTGATCGAACGCAGCCGACCGTCGCTGCCGATCGTCAAGATGCCGGCGCCTGCCGACTCGACCACCGCGCTGAGCTGAGCGTGCAGCGCGGCCAGGTCCTGCTCCTTCTGCACCAGCGGCGTCAGGTCCTGGCGACTGACCACCACATGGCCCTCGGGCGTGCGCGTTTCCTGGGTCAGCACATGGCGGCCGCCGGGCAGGGTGTGCAGCTGCGCCTCGCGCTGCTGGCCATGGCGGGCGACGCGGGCCTGCACCCAGGCCTCGGGATCGGCGCCGGCCTCCAGCGGCAGCATGCCGCGCTGCTGGCTGATGCGCACCAGCTGTTCGAAGCGCAGCCCGATCAGCGCGTCGTAATCGACCTCGGGGTGCCAGGCGCGGAACTGGCGGTTGGCGAGTTGCAGCCGGCCCTGCTCGTCGTAAATCTCGATGCCCATCGGCAACGCGTTGACCGCATGCTCCAGCAGCCGGTGCTGGCGTTCGGCGCGGGCCTGGGTGGCGCTGAGCGCACGCCGCGCTTCGACCAGCTCGCTGACGTCCTGGCGCACGCAGACCAGATGGCCGCTGCGCGTGCGCCGTTCGTCAATCTGCAACCAGCGCCCGCCGTAATCGATGATGAAGGGACGGCCCAGGCGGCCGCGCGTTTCCAGGCGCTCGGCCAGCCAGTCGCTTTCGCGGCCGCGGGCGGCGGGGATCAGCTGCTGGTCCAGGGTGTGGCGCACGACCTGCTCGAAGCGCACGCCGGGCTGCAGCAGTTCGGCGCTGCCGGGGTAGAGGGTCAGCAGGCGGTGGTTGCAGCGCAGCAGGCGGTCGTCGCGGTCCCAGATCTCGAAACCCGCCGGCATCGCATCCAGTGCTTCTTCGAGCTGCGCGTTGGCCGATTGCGCGGTATCGACGGCCTCGCGCAAGGCGGTCTGCGTGCTCAGCAGCTCGCTGACGTCGAAGGCCACGCTGGTCCAGCCGCCGAGCCGCGTGCGGCGCTCGACGACCTGCAGCGTGCGGCCGTCGCGCATCGTCTGTAGGCGTACATGGCCGGGGCCGGCGTGGTCGCGCAGGCGCTGGGCGAGACGCGCCTCGATCTGCTCGGGCGGCGCGTCGATGGCGCCGGTGGCATAGACGCGGCGGGCCAGTTCCGCATAGGGCAGGCCGACCGGCACCTGGCCCAGGCCGGGGTAGAGCCTGACGTAGGCGGCGCTGGCCCAGCGCACGCGGTCCTGGGCGTCGAGGATGAGCAGCGGGATATCCAGCGCGGCCAGCGCCTCGGTGCCCGAGGCCATGCGCAGCAGCAGGCGCCTTTCGCGAAACCAGAGCAGCGCGAAGCCCAGCGCGGCCAGCACCGCGAACAGCTGCAGCGCACCCTGCTCGCCTTGCCAGGGCAGGGCGGCCAGCGTCAGACCCATGGCGGCGAACAGCAGCCAGGGGCTCCAGGCGCGCTCGCTCTGCGGGCGGGTGGAGGCGCGGGCCGGCGGGGTGTTGGGCGCTTGTTCTTGCATGCGGCAGCGATTCTGCGTTGCCTCGACCTCGGGTTTGACCCCACCCCCAGCTGCGGGGGGACAGGGACATCCCGGCAAGAAATCACAAGAAACGGGTGCACGATGGCACTGCGCTGGTGAGACTGGACCAGCGGAACATTTGTAAAACCATCATCAGAGGTAGCAGATCCATGTCCCTGAATCTGAAATCGATCGCAGTTGCCGTCGCGCTGGCGGCAGGTCTGGGCGTCGCCCACGCCAAGTCGAGCGCTTCCGCGCCCACCCTGACCGGTACCGGTCCCATCGTCGCCCTGCCGGCTCCGGCGTCCACGGTGAGCACCATGGTCATCGACATCAGCGGCATCAGCACCTACGAGGCCTTTGGCTCGTCGCTGAACACCGTGCTCAACACCTACCTCGGTGCTGACTCCTACGTGACCGGCATCGGCTGGGACGTCACGCTGTCGACCTTCGGCGGCTCCTGGCTGAGCGAGGCCGGCATCAACTTCAGCGACACCGACAACTCCGTCGGCGTGGCGCTGCGCGTTGGCGCGGGCAGCAACACCACGGGCACCGGCGTGAGCTTCAGCAGCGGTGGCGTTGTCGACCTGGTTGATCTGGACTTGGCCTTCAACGTGGGCTCCGACGGCCAACTGCGCATGGAGTTCTACGAGACCTACAACGATGTCGTCGGCGGCATTGACGCCACCTTCGGCGCCGGTTCCTTCGTGACCATTCAGTTCTCGTCGCCGATCCCCGAGCCGGGCACCTACGGCATGATGGCCCTGGGCCTGGCGGGTCTGGCCGCCTTCGCGCGCCGCCGTCAGCGCAAGGACTGAGTCTTTCTCCGTCCCGATCCGAAAGCCGCCGTGCCCGCCGGGCCGGCGGCTTTTCCGTTCCTAGAATGCCGGGTTTTCACCGAAGCCCGTCGCCACCATGTCGAACACCCATTCCCTGATGGCCAACGCCATCCGCGCCCTGGCCATGGACGCCGTCCAGGCCGCGAACTCCGGCCACCCGGGCGCACCGATGGGCATGGCAGACATCGCCGTGGCGCTCTGGGGCGGTGCGCTCAAGCACAACCCGGCCGATCCGCGTTGGCCCAACCGCGACCGCTTCGTGCTGTCCAACGGCCATGGCTCCATGTTGCTGTACGCGCTGCTGCACCTGACGGGGTACGAGCTCTCCATCGACGACCTGAAGGGCTTCCGCACCCTGCACAGCAAGACCCCGGGCCACCCCGAGGTCGATGTGACGCCGGGCGTGGAGACCACCACCGGCCCGCTGGGGCAGGGCGTGGCCAATGCCGTGGGCATGGCCCTGGCCGAGAAGCTGCTGGCGCGTGAGTTCAACCGCCCCGGCCATGCAGTGGTCGACCACCACACCTATGTCTTCCTGGGTGACGGCTGCCTGATGGAAGGCGTGAGCCACGAGGCCTGCGCGCTGGCCGGCGCCTGGAACCTGAACAAGCTGATCTGCGTCTACGACGACAACGGCATCAGCATCGACGGCCAGGTCGCCCCCTGGTTCATCGACGACACCAGCAAGCGCTTCGAGGCCTACGGCTGGAACGTGATCGGCCCCATCGACGGCCATGACGTGGCCGCCGTGGCCGCCGCGCTGGAGCAGGCCAAGGCCAGCCCCAGCAAGCCGACCCTGATCCGCGCCAAGACCGTCATCGGCAAAGGCTCGCCCAACCGCGCCGGCACCGCCAAGGCGCATGGCGAGGCGCTCGGCCCCGACGAGATCAAGCTGACCCGCGAGGCCCTGGGCTGGAAGCACGAGCCCTTCGTCGTGCCGGCCAATGCCTACAAGGCCTGGGATGCCAAGGCGCAAGGCAAGAAGGCCCAGTCCGCCTGGGACAAGCGCCTGGCTGCCTACGCCAAGGCGCACCCGGCCCTGGCCGCCGAGCTGCAGCGCCGTCTGAGTGGCGAGCTGCCGGAGAGCTTCTCGCAACTGGTGGCTGACACCCTGGCCGCCGCGCAAGCCAAGGCCGAGACCGTGGCCAGCCGCAAGGCCAGCCAGATCGCGCTGGAGGCCTTCACCGCCGCGCTGCCCGAGCTGCTGGGCGGCAGCGCCGATCTGACCGGCTCCAACCTGACCAACACCAAGAGCACCCCGGCGCTGCGCTTCGACAACGGCCAGGCCAACGACGGTCGCCACATCAACTACGGCGTGCGCGAGTTCGGCATGGCTGCCATCATGAACGGCGTCGCGCTGCACGGCGGCTACATCCCCTACGGTGGCACCTTCCTGACCTTCAGCGACTACAGCCGCAACGCCATTCGCATGGCCGCGCTGATGAAGCGCCGCGTCGTGCATGTGTTCACGCACGACTCCATCGGCCTGGGCGAGGACGGCCCCACGCACCAGTCCATCGAGCATGCGGCCAGCCTGCGCCTGATCCCGGGCCTGGACGTCTGGCGCCCGGCCGACACCGCCGAGACCGCGATGGCCTGGGCGGCGGCGATCGCCCGCCAGGACGGCCCGAGCGCGCTGCTGCTCAGCCGCCAGAACCTGCCGTACGCCCCCAAGGTGGCGCTGGCCAACATCGCCCGCGGCGCCTATGTGCTGGCCGAGCCCAGCGAGGTCGGCATCAAGAAGAAGGCGCAGGCCGTCATCATCGCCACCGGTTCCGAAGTGCAATGGGCCCTGCACGCGCAGCAGCAACTGGCCGAGCAAGGCGTGGCGGTGCGTGTCGTCTCCATGCCCAGCACCTCGGTGTTCGACCGCCAGGACAAGGACTACCAGAAGGCCGTGCTGCCCAAGAAGCTGCCCCGCGTGGTCATCGAGGCCGGCGTCACCGAAGGCTGGTGGAAGTACGGCGCCGATGCGGTGATCGGCATCGACCGCTACGGCGAGTCGGCACCGGGCGGCGTGTTGTTCAAGCATTTCGGCTTCACGGCAGAGAACCTTGTCGCCACCGTCAAGGCGGTGCTGAAAAAGAAGAAAGACTGAGTTCCAGGGACGCCGCGTGCGTCCCTTATCGTTTCGTTTCCCCTGGAGATCCACATGACCATCAAAGTCGGCATCAATGGCTTCGGCCGCATCGGGCGCATGGTGTTCCGTGCCGCCGTGCAGAACTTCGGCAGCGACATCGAGATCGTCGCCATCAACGACCTGCTGGAGCCGGACTATCTGGCCTACATGCTGAAGTACGACAGCGTGCACGGCCGCTTCCAGGGCGAGGTCGCGGTTGACGGCAACACCCTGGTCGTCAACGGCAAGAAGATCCGTCTGACCGCGGTCAAGGACCCGGCCGAGCTGAAGTGGAATGAAGTCGGCGCCGATGTGGTGCTGGAGTGCACGGGCCTGTTCCTGACCAAGGACGCGGGCGAGAAGCACCTGGCCGCCGGCGCCAAGAAGGTCATCTTCAGCGCGCCGTCCAAGGACGACACGCCGATGTTCGTCTACGGCGTCAACGACAAGAGCTACGCCGGCCAGGCCATCATCAGCAACGCCAGCTGCACGACGAACTGCTTGGCTCCGGTGGCCAAGGTGCTGAACGACAAGTGGGGCATCAAGCGCGGCCTGATGACTACCGTGCACGCCACCACCGCGACGCAAAAGACCGTGGACGGGCCGAGCAACAAGGACTGGCGCGGCGGCCGCGGGATCCTGGAAAACATCATCCCCAGCAGCACCGGCGCCGCCAAGGCCGTGGGCGTGGTCATCCCCGAGCTGAACAAGAAGCTGACCGGCATGAGCTTCCGCGTGCCGACCAGCGATGTCTCGGTGGTCGACCTGACCGTCGAGCTGAACAGCCCGGCCAGCTACGCCGAGATCTGCGCCGAGATGAAGGCGCAGAGCCAGGGCGCGCTGAAGGGCGTGCTCGGCTACACCGAGGACAAGGTCGTCGCCACCGACTTCCGCGGCGAGGTCTGCACCTCGGTGTTCGACGCCGAGGCCGGCATCGCGCTGGACTCCACCTTCGTCAAGGTCGTCAGCTGGTACGACAACGAGTGGGGCTACTCGAACAAATGCCTGGAGATGGTGCGCGTGGTCGCTGGCTAGGGCGTCGCCGCTGTCTTTACCAACCCCGCCGCTGGCGGGGTTTTTGTTTGCCTAAACTGGCCCGCGATGCCTCCGGAGTCCTCCATGCCTGCCGTTCCCGTCCTGCGCCCCCTGGTTCTGCTGATGCTCGCCAGCGCCTGCCTTTGCGCGCAGGCGCAGAGCAGCCTGGAGGGGCGCGTCATCGTGCGCTGGAAGGCGGATGCGCCCACGGTCAAGGCGCGCCAGCTGCGCGAACGGGCCAGCAGCGACGAGGTCACGTCGGTGGTGCGCGAGCGTGCCGGCCGGCTGGCCCGGCGCAGCGCGACCGCGCTGGAGAGTGGCCGCGCGCTGGACGGGCGCACCCAGGTGCTGTTCGCTGCGGGCATCGATTCGGCGACCCTGGCCAGGCGCCTGGCCATGGATCCGGAGGTCGAGTTCGTTGCGGTGGACCAGCGCCGCCACATCAGCCGCGTGCCCAACGATCCGATCTACGCCAATGGCGCTGGCATCGGTCCGGCCGTCGGCCAGTGGTATCTGAAGCCGCCCGGCAACGGCGTTGCCTCGGCCATCAATGCCGAGGCGGCCTGGGAGCGCACGGTCGGCTCGCCGAACGTCGCGGTGGCGGTGCTGGACACCGGCGTGCGCCTGGACCACCCGGACCTGGCCGGCAATCTGCTGCCCGGTTACGACATGATCGGCGCGGGTGGTGGCGGCAGCACGCGACTGCTGGTCGCCAACGACGGCGATCTGCACGACCCGGACCCCAGCGACCCCGGCGACTGGGTCACGCAGGGCGATCTGGCGACCCTGGGCAATGACTGCGAGACCGGCAGCAGCACCTGGCATGGCACGCGCGTGGCGGGCCTGATCGGCGCGGTGGGCAACAACGGCACCGGCATGGCCGGCGTCAGCTGGGTCGGCAAGATCGTGCCGATCCGCGTGCTGGGCAAATGCGGCGGCTACGACAGCGACATCCTGGCCGGCGTGCGCTGGGCGGTCGGCATCAACCCACCGGGCATCAGCGTGACGAATGCGAACCCGGTCAAGGTCATCAACATGAGCCTGGGCTCGACCGGCGCCTGCACCGGCAGCACCGGCACCCTGTACCGCGAGGCTTTCGCCGAGGTCAATGCGCGCGGCGCCGTCGTCGTCGTGGCGGCCGGCAACTCGGCCGGCGAGCCGGTCGACATGCCGGCCAATTGCAGTGGCGCACTGGCCGTCACCGGCCTGCGCCACGCGGGCACCAAGGTCGGCTTCTCCAGCATGGGGCCGGAGGTGGCGATTGCCGCGCCGGGCGGCAACTGCGTGAACCTGACGGGTGCCTGCCTGTACCCGATGGTCAGCACCACGAATGCCGGAACCCAGGCGCCGACGACCAACACCTATACCTACAACGGCGTCTCGGTCGGCACCAGCTTTGCGACGCCGCTGGTCGCTGGCACGGTGGCGCTGATGTTCAGCCTGGACGCCTCGCTGACGCCGGAGCGTGTCCGCAATCTGCTGCAACAGACGGCGCGCCCGTTCCCGACGAGCGGCGGCGGTGCGCCCGGCGAGGCCGCACCGCCCGTCTGTCCGCCGCCGGTGCGGGGCAGCGAGATCCTCGAGTGCTACTGCACGACCAGCACCTGTGGTGCCGGCATGCTGGATGCCGATGCGGCGCTGCAGGCTTTGGGGGGCGCGATTGCCCCGCCCACGGTCGGCATCACGGTCTCGAACAGCAATCCCACCGTTGGCGCGACGGTCAATCTGAGTGCCAGCGCGACCGCCAATGGCGGGCGCAGCATTGCCAGCTACCAATGGAGCCTCAGCACCGGCGGCACGCTGGCCAGTCTGAGCGGCACCAGCGCGGCGACGACGACCTTGAGCGCGAACGCGGCGGGCAGCGTCACCGTGCAGCTCACCGTCACCGACAGCGCCGGCGTCAGCAGCAGCTCGACGACGACGATCAGCATCGCCGCCGCTGCCCCGGCGCCTGCCCCCGCCCCAGCCGGTGGCGGCGGCGGGGGCTCCAGCAGTCCGGTCTGGCTGGCCTTGCTGGCCGCCGCGGCGCTCAGCCTGCGGCCGCGACGCTGAAGGCGTGCCGGGTCGCGAAGCAGGCCGCCGAGAGCTGCTGACCGCGATGCCGGATGCACCGCTTCAGCGCCAGGTCGAAGAGCAGCGGGTTGTGCTGGCGCAGGGTCTTGAGCCCTTCGGCGTCCGCCGCATCCAGCAAATCAGCGCGCACCAGTCTGGCTAGAGAGGTCAGCGCGGCCAGGCCCGGCAGCGGGTGATCGGAACCCTGCAGCAGGCGCGCCGCCCAGTCCTCGCGCTGGATCAGCGTGCGCGCCACCTCGGGGTCGCGGTTGCGTTGCAGGATCGCCGACAGATCGCCCATCAGGCCCGGCTGCTCGTCCATCAGGCGAGCGAACAGCGCGAAGGCCGGTTGGCGGCGACGGCTGCGCGCATCCAGATCCTCGGCTTCGCCGAGCGAGGCGCAGTGCGCAACGATGACGCGCACGCCCTGCTCCAGCGCGGGGCGCAGGCGCAGCGGATTGCCCAGTGGCTGCAGGCCCAGGCCGGGGACCGCATGCTCGTCGCCGCAATGCACGATCAGCGGCCTGCCGCGCCGCGCCAGTTCGGCGTAAAAGGGCCGGCAACGCGGATCCGCCGGGTCCATGCCCATGCTGGCCGGCAGCCATTTGACGGCCAGCGCACCGGCGTCCAGGCAATGGCGCAGCGCCTCCACGGCATCCTGCCGATAGGGATGCACGCTGGCCACCCAGCCGAAGCGCTGCGGGTGTGCGCCGGCCACCGCGGCTGCATAGGCATTGGGCACATGGAAGGTGGTTGCGTCGGGGCGCAGGCGGCCGCTGGCGTCGTAGGCCTGTTCGAAGGCGAACAGCAGCCAGCGCGCGCCGGCCGGAAAGGCGGCGGCCAGCTGCAGCAGGCGCTCGACATAGGCGCGGTCCACGCTCGGCGCGTCGCCGGCGATGCCGGCGCCATGCAGGATGGCCCGCTTGCGTGCGAACTCCACCGGCCGCCACCATTGATCCAGCGACGGGTGCAGGCTGCAGCCGGAACCCGAGTCGCCGTTGCCGAGCAGATGGCAGTGCACGTCCCAGAGCTGCTCCGGGTCCAGGCCCTGCAGGGCCTCGTGCAGCAGCGCATGGGCGGTGGGCGGCAGCGCGGCGCGGGTGGGGTGGGCCAGTGCGGTGAACAGGCCGGCACTGGCGGCGGCGGCGCAGCAGCGCAGCAGGAGTTGGCGTCGATTCAGCATGGGCGCGGATGCTGGCGAGGCACCGCTGTGGCGACCAGCGAATCCGGCCGGGTCGCATCTGGCGATACGCTGCGGCCCATGTCGAGCACCCGAGACCTGATTGCCGCACTGAAGGCCGAGCTGAAGCTGGCCGGCATCACCTATGCGGAACTGGCCGAGCACCTTCTGCTTGCCGAGTCCAGCGTCAAGCGCATGTTTGCCAGCGAGGGCGATCTGCCGCTGTCGCGCATCGACGAGGTGCTGCGTCTCTTGAAGATGGACTTCGCCGACCTGGCGCGCCGCGTCGCCGACGCGCAGCCGCTGCGCCGCGAGCTCAGCGAGGCGCAGGAGCAGGCGGTCGTCGCCGACCCCAAGCTGCTGCTGCTGGCCACCTGCTGCCTGTCGCAATGGAGCTTCGAGCAGGTTGTCGCCACCTACCGCTACGAGGAGGCCGAGGCGATCGGCTATCTCGCGCAGCTGGACCGCCTCGGCTTCATCGAGCTGCGGCCGCTGAACCGCTACCGCCTGCTGGTCGCCAAGACCTTCCGCTGGCGGCCCGGCGGCCCGGTGATGCGCTTCTTCCGCGAGCACGCGGCCAGCGACTTCTTCGACGCCGACTTCGCCGGCGACGGCGAGAAGCTGATGCTGGTGCACGGTCAGATCAGCCCCAGCCTGATCGCGGCCTTCAACGAGCGCCTGGAGCGCGTCGCGCAGGACTTCGCGCAGCAGCACCTGGCCGACCAGCGCTTGCCGGCCGAGCAGCGCCGGCCCTACACGCTGCTGGTGGCGGTGCGTTCCTGGCTGTTCGGGCCTTTTGCCGAACTGCGCCGCGATCCGCTGCCGGCCGACGACAGCCGGCGCCTCGTCCATCGCCTGGGTTCCTGACGGAAACCAGACGCCTCAGGCCCTCAGGCTAGCGCCATAGCCGTCCCGGGTTGAACACCCCGGCCGGATCGAACTGCAGCTTGAGCCGCTGCTGCAGTCGCGCCAGCACCGGCGATGGCGGCTCGAACACTGGCAGGCTCTTGTGCAGGCCGGCATAGAGCGTGGCCTGGCCGCCGGCCCGGGTGGCGAGCTCCCGCACCTTGTGGCCGTCCAGCGGCGTGACCAGCCAGCGCTGCGCGCCTCCCCATTCGACCAGTTGCTCGCCGGGACAGCGCAGCGCTGCCGCGGTGGGCGGCAGCGACAGGCGCCACAGCGCGATGCTGCTGCCCGATTGCATCGCGCGAACGGCTCCGACGAAGAACTCGTCGCTCTGGTGGCGCAGGCCGGCCCAGAAGGCGTCGGCCAGTTCGGCCGGCAGGCGCTCGCCACCGAGCTGCCGCGCGGCGGCACCGACGGCTTCAGCCGAGCCGGCCAGGCGCAGCAGCAGGCTGCCGTCCCACCAGGCGCTGGCGGAGAGCGGGAAGCCCTGCGCCGCCGCCTGGTTCATCGCGTGCAGCGCGTCGTCCTGCGGCGCCTCGAAGCGCAGGCTCAGGCTGGCCTGCGGCAGCGGGGCGAGCTTGAAGCTGGCCTCGGCGATCAGGCCCAGCGTGCCCAGCGCGCCGACCTGCAGTCGCGCGGCGTCGAAGCCGGCGACGTTCTTCATCACCGTGCCGCCAAAGCGCAGCAACTGGCCCTGGCCGTCGATCAGGCTGAGGCCGAGCAGCAGGTCGCGCACGCTGCCTGCATAGGGCCGTGCCGGCCCTGAGAGCCCGCTGGCCACCATGCCACCCACCGTGCCGCCGTCGGCAAAGCGCGGCGGCTCGCAGGCCAGCATCTGACCCTGCCGGGCGAGGTGCTGCTCCAGCTCGCGCAGCGGCGTCGCGGCCCCCACCGTCACGTAGAGCTCCGAAGGCTCATGGACGCGGATGCCCTGCAGCTCCGCCTGCTGGCCCAGCAGCCAGGGCTCACCCTGAGGCGCCTCGCCGTAGAAGCGCTTGCTGCCGCTGCCGATCAGCTCCAGCGCCTGGCCAGTCGCGGCCGCGGCCCTGACCTTGTCGATCAGCGCATCCAGGACCATCAGAAACGCTCCAGTTCGGGGTGGGGCAGCTGGCCGTCGCGCACCCAGAGCTTGCCGCCCTCGGCACAGCGGTTGAGCAGCGGAATCGCCTTGCCGGGGTTGAGTCGCGCCTCCGGATCCCAGGCGCGCTTGATGCCGTGGAAGGCCTTCAGCTCGGCGGCCGAGAACTGCACGCACATCGCGGCGAGCTTCTCGACGCCGACGCCATGCTCGCCGGTGATCGTGCCGCCCATCGCCACCGCGGCTTCGAGGATGGCCTGGCCGAAGCCCTCGGCGCGGCGGATCTGCTCCGGGTCCTTGGCGTCGAACAGGATCAGCGGGTGCAGATTGCCGTCACCGGCATGGAACACGTTCGCGCAGCGCAGGCCCCATTCGTCCTGCATGCGTTCGATCCGCTGCAGCATCTCGGCCAGGCGCCGTCGCGGGATCGAGGCGTCCATGCACAGGTAGTCGGGGCTGATGCGGCCGCTGGCCGGGAACGCGTTCTTGCGCCCGCTCCAGAAGCGCAGGCGCTCGGCCTCGTCGCGGCTGACCTCGATGCGCGTCGCGCCGCAGCGCGTGAGCACATCGCGCATCTGCGTGAGCTCGGCCTCCACCGCCTCGGGCGCGCCATCGCTCTCGCAGAGCAGGATGGCGGCGGCCGACAGGTCGTAGCCGGCATGCACGAAGGCCTCGACGGCGGCCGTCATCGGCTTGTCCATCATCTCCAGCCCGGCCGGCGTGATGCCGGCGGCGATCAGGCTGGCTACCGCGTCGCCGGCCTTCGTCACCTCGTCGAAGCTGGCCAGCAGGCAGCGCGCCAGCTGGGGCTTGGGGGTCAGCTTGACCAGCACCTCGGTGACCACCATCAGCAAGCCCTCGGAGCCGATCGCCAGCGCCAGCAGGTCGGGGCCGGCGCTGTCCAGCGCGCCTTGCATCGAGCCCAGCTCGATGGCCTCGCCGTCCACCGTGTAGCCCTTGAGGCCCAGCACGTTGTGCAGGGTCAGGCCGTACTTCAGGCAGTGCACGCCGCCGGCGTTCTCGGCCACATTGCCGCCGATCGTGCAGGCGATCTGGCTGCTTGGGTCCGGCGCGTAATAGAGGCCGTGCGGTGCGGCGGCCTCGCTGATCGCCAGATTGCGCACGCCGGCCTGCACGCGCGCGGTGCGCGCCAACGGGTCGATGTGCAGCACCTTGTTGAACTTCGACAGGCCGAGGCTCAGGCCGTCGGCCACCGGCATCGCGCCGCCGGACAGGCCGGTGCCGGCGCCGCGCGGCACCAGCGGCACGCCCAGGGCCTTGCAGGCTTTCAGCACGCCGACCAGCTGCGTCTCGTCGGCCGGCAGGGCGACGGCCAGCGGGCGTTGGCGCATTGCGGTGAAACCGTCGCATTCGAAGGCGCCCAGGCGCGCCTCGTGCCAGATCAGGCTCTCGGGCGGCAGATGCGGCTGCAGCGCGGCGACGAGTCGGGCTTGGGCTTGCGGGCGGGCGGCCATGTCCATGGCGCGCGACTGTAGCCCCGCGCTTCAGGCTGGCGCGGTGAACGCCGCCAGCACGCCCGAGTAGCCGTAGAGCGTGCCGTCCAGCACCTCGCCGCCGGCAAAGAAGCCGATGGTTGGCACCTCGCCCAGCGCGTGGCGCAGCAATTGGGCCTCGGCATGCGGGGCACCGAAATGCGGGCCACCGCGGCCGGCGCAGCTGATGTAGACCGCCCCGGCGATGCGCCGGCCTTCGTCCTCGACCTCGGCGCGCAGCTGCGTGGCCATGCGGCGCAGATCGCGCAGCGCCGCCTCGGCGTGGCGCTGGCAGGGGATCAGGAACTCGCCTTCGCCGACCGGCTCGCCCATCGCCAGGGCCTGCTGCTGCAGGTCCAGGCCGAGCAGATGGCGCACGCGCACGCCTTCGTCGAGTGCATCCAGGCCCTGTGGACCCTGGCGGCCTGCGCCTCGACGCAAGCCGAGCAGGATGCCGCGCAGCGCCGGCAGCGCGGCCTGGGGGCGCTGCGGATCCAGGCCGAGATCGTCGAGCAGACGGGGCAGGGCGGCCTGTTCGTCGAGCGCCAGCACCAGATGGCCCCTGGCCTGGGTGATCTGGCGCGCCGCGGCCAGCGGTTGGCAGCCCTGGGTGAAGCCGAGGCGCAGGCCGCAGCCGGCGCGCAGATGCAGGCCCGACAGGCCGGCACCCAGCGCCGCGCCGCCGGCAAGCTGCAAGGCCCGGGTGCGCGAGGCGGCCAGGCCGCCGAACAGCCGCGCCGGCGCGGCGCGCGCCGCCAACTCGGCGATCAGCTCGGCAGGCTCGGGCAGCGACGGGTCGGCGTGCAGCAGCACCAGATCGCCGGCCGCGCCCTGCGGCAGCGGCGCGGCACCGTCGAAGGGCTGGAACTGGGTGGTCGGCGGGTCGGCGACGAACAGCGCCAGGCCGGGCTCGTCCAGGTACTCGGCGCCATCGGCCAGCACGCCGACGCTGGCGGCGCCGACCCAGCAGGTCTGCGGCCAGACCGCTTGCAGCTCGCGCTGCAACGCCTCGTGCTGCGGGGCCAGGCGATCGCAGACGTAGACCAGCCCCAGGCTGGGTGGCGGCCCCTGCCATTGCGCCTGAAGGCAGGCCAGGGCCAGGCGCGCGGCGATGCCCGCATCCGGGTGCGTCGCATGCGCGGCCAGGCAGCGCATGGGAGCTGCCCTAGCGACGGCTGGCGGCGCGCTTGCGCGGGGCCGGCTTGCCGGTCGGGGTCGGTGGGGCGGCCGGCGCGGTCTTCGCCTCGCGCTCGGCGCGCTGCGCCGACAAGCTCTTGGCCATGCTGCCGGCCACGCCGCCGACCACCGCCTGCGGCACGCTGGCCGCCTTGCGCAAGGTGTCGCCGGCGGCGTCGATGCTCTGCTTGACGAGGTTTTGCGCCAGGCCCTTGGCGGCCTCGGTGGCGCTGTCCTTCATCGCGTTCGCGGCGACCTGGCTGAACTGCTGGGTCAGCGCGCCCCACCATTGCATGGGGTCGACGCCAAGGCCGTTGGCCGCGGCCGCGGGCTTGGCCGCAGCCTTGGCGCCCTTGATCGCGGTCTTCGCGACCTTCTTCGTCGCCTTCACGGCACCGGCTGCCACCGGCGCGACGACCGGCACGGCGAGATCGGGCACCTTCAGCGCCTCCTTCAGCTCGCCCAGCGGCACGTTCATGGTCTTCAGCGTGGACAGGGTCATGCGCTGGACCTCCAGCGCCTGGATGGTCGCCGCGAGCATGCGCGCGTTCTGCTCCAGCCAGAACTGCACGGTGCGCAGCTCCTCGATGCGCTTGCCGAGCTCCTCGGGGTTGAGCGTGGGTGCCACCCACTGGCCGATGCCCGGCAGCGAGGTGCCGGCGTTCTTCACCAGGCCTTGCAGGAACTCGAAGCCGGGGACGAACTTGCTGAACTGGGGATCGCTCATGGGCTGTCCTTCACCGAGGGGGTGGACGGCATCCTACGCCGCGGCGGCGAGGATGCGCGGCAGCCAGCGCGGCGCATCGAGCAACGCCGGGTCCAGGTCCGGCGGCGCGGCGTAGCCCGGGACGCGCAGGATGTTGCGCTCCAGCAGCCGGTGGCGGCGCAGCGGGGTGGCGAAATGCGTGGCCAGCAGGCGCAGCCAGCTGCCCTTGCGCTGGGCCCGCAGCAGGCCCTGGCCGAGGCGCTGCTGCAGCCTGGCATGCGTCGGCGCCAGGTAGAAGCAGTCTTCCAGCGGATAGTGCAGCGCGACCTCGGGCAGCACCTCGAGCTCGCGGCCAGGCCGCGAGAAATGGGCCAGCTCGGCATCGACCTCGTTGAAGCCGCGGCTCAGGTAATCGCATTCGCCCTGCTGCAATTGCTCGAACAGCACCTCGGTGCCACGCCCCAGGCTCATGCGAAAGCCGAGCTCGCGCAGGCGCTGCGCGTCGCTCCAGTCCTGGCCATAGCCCAGGCGCAGCTGGCGCAGGCCGTCCAGTCCCTGGTCGCGCACGCGGCGCCCGATGTCGGCCGTGCGGTCGCGACGCACCAGCAGCAGGCGCAGGCCGAGCAGCCCGGGGCGCAGCGGGAAGTCGACGCGGCGCAGTCGGAAGCCCTGGTAGGCGGCATCGATTGCGGGCAGCGGGGCGAGGTCGGCGGCGCCGGCCTGCAACTCGCGCACCTGGCGCGCCCAGGTCAAGGGCTCGCTGCGCTGCAGGTTCAGGCGGTCGCCCAGGGTTTCGAGCGCCAGGCGCAGCAGCGCCAGGTTGTAGGGCTGCTCGATCGGCTCGTGGAACGGCGGGCTGGGCACGCGCAGCCGCCAGCTCTCGCGGGCCTGTGCGGGCAGAGCCGGCAGCAGACCGCAGGCGAGCAGGCTGCGACGCTTCATAACAAGGCGCTCAGGCCGGCGATGCCCAGGCCCAGCGCGGCCAGCGCGTCGCCGGCGATCAGGCCGCCGCCGATCAGGCTGGTGGTGTTCATGTCGCTGGGCAGGTCGGCGTCGCGAGGCCGGCGACCCAGCGTGTTGACGAGGCTGGAGATCACGCCGCCGGCGCCGAACCACAGCGAGGTCGGCAGGTTGACGAAGCCGCCGAAGCTGAAGGCATAGGGACTGGGCAGCACGAAGGCGTCGACGCAGAAGTCGGTCACGAAACCCTTGCGGCCGCTGGCCACGAAGCGCTGGTAGGCGGCGGCGCGCTTGAGCAGCTTGCGCGCGATCTCGACGACCAGGCCGAACAGCAGGCCGGCGACGATGGCGGTGGTCTGGTGCGGATTGGGCTCGGTCAGGCTGCGCAGCACGCCGACGAATTTGTAGGTCATCGCCGAAGCCCATTGCGCGGGCTGCTGCTCGGCCGACATCACCGTCTGGTCCAGGCGCAGCACCGGGTAGGCGGCCATGAACAGTTCGGCGATGCCGACGGCGAGCAAGGCGCCCACAAAAATGCCGCCGACCTGGAAGCGGAACTGCAGCGCGCGGTTGGATCCCAAGCGCCAGCCGGTCGAGCGGTCCTGCTGCATGTCGCAGCCGATGCTGGTGGCGATCAGCAGCACGGTGGCGGCCATCAGGCCGGGCATCGGGTCGGTCAGACCGGTCAGCGCGAACACGATGACGCCGAGCACGAAGGCCGAGGAGATCGGGTTGCTGTCGGTCAGGCCGACCGAGATGCCGTTGCCCAGCACAAAGACCACGGTGAGCGCCAGCGCGATGGCCATCAGCAGGCCGGAGACATCGAAGAACTGCGTGCCGAAGACGAAGGTCAGCAAGCCCCAGAAGCCGACCCAGGCGAGCAGGCGCGGCACGCTGTGGCGCGGGCCCTGCGTCTCGGTTTGCGCGGTGTCGGCCGGGGCCAGGCCGCGCAGGCGCTGCACCGCCTGCCAGATGATGAGCACGATGTCGACTGCGGTGGCGCCGAGGATCATGCCCAGCGCGATCAGGAAGGCGATCTTGCGGAACGGCTCGCCTTCCTGCAGCCAGCCCATCGCGACGAAGTCCGGCGTCAGCCACCAAAACAGCAGGCCCGAGGTGATCGCCGGGATGCCGATGCGCGCGCCGACGATGAGGCCGGCGCCGAAGGTCGCGCAGGACAGCTCGATGGTGCCGAGCACCGCGACCTTGGCCGACGCGAAGCCGCCCGCCAGGCCGGCGCCGATGCCGCCGAACAGGCGTGCCACCGCCTGCTTGAGCAGCGCCGGGTCGGTCAGCGCGCGCAGGATGTTGGCGACCGCCAGGCCCGAGGGGTAGGTGAGCTTCATGCGCTCGACCAGCACTGGCGTGTAGAGCATGCCGATGCCGGCGCCGAGCATGCCAATGGCCAGCATGTAGGCGACCAGCTGCCAGGTCGGAACCGGCGGCAGCCCCATCCACACACGAGCCTGCAGCAGGGTGCTCATGGCCATCATGCCGGCCACGCTGGCTGCCATGGTCTGCATGTAGTTGGCGCCATGGCGCCCGGCCGGCCCGTAGCCCAGCGTGATGACGGAGCCGAGGATGCCGGCCATCACCTGGGCGTTCACATAGAAGCCCAGCGAGAAATTCATGTAGCTGGCGGCGATGCCGCCCAGCGGGCCGAGCACCAGCATGCCGATGAGCACGAGGAGCAGGTAGTAGGCCGGGGTGTCGATGGCGGGCAGCCAGGCCCAGCGGCGAACGTCTTGTTGCATGGGCGACAGGCTAGCGGTCGCCAAGTCGGTCACAGGCCCTGTGTTTTCCCGGGGAAAACCCGCGTTCGATAATGGCCGGTTACGCCAAGAGAAGTCCCATGACCGAACGCATCGAGTCCGAAGTCCGCCGCCGCCGCACCTTCGCGATCATTTCCCACCCCGACGCCGGCAAGACCACGCTGACCGAGAAGCTGCTGCTGTTCTCGGGCGCGATCCAGATCGCCGGCTCGGTGAAGGCGCGCAAGGCGGCCCGGCACGCGACCTCGGACTGGATGGAGATCGAGAAGCAGCGCGGCATCTCGGTGGCGTCATCCGTCATGCAGATGGAGTACCGCGACTGCGTGATCAATCTGCTCGACACCCCGGGTCACCAGGATTTCTCGGAAGACACCTACCGCGTGCTGACCGCGGTCGATGCGGCGCTGATGGTGATCGACGCGGCCAACGGCGTGGAGCCGCAGACCCGGCGCCTGCTGCAGGTCTGCCGCGCGCGCAACACGCCGATCCTGACCTTCGTCAACAAGATGGACCGCGAGGTCAAGGATCCGCTGGCGCTGATGGACGAGCTCGAGCGCGAGCTCGGCATGACGGTCTGCCCCTTCACCTGGCCGGTCGGCATGGGCAAGGCCTTCGGCGGCGTGATGGACCTGCGCGCCAGCACCATGCGCGTGTTCGCGCCCGGCGAGGATCGCGCCGGTGGCGACGAGGAACTCATCACCGACCTCGGCAACCCGATGCACGAGAGCCGCTTCGGCATGGCCTGGGGCCAGGCCCAGGGCGAACTGGAACTGGTGCGCGAGGCGGCGCCGGCGTTCGAGAAGCAGGCCTTCCTGGACGGCCAGCAGACGCCGATGTTCTTCGGCTCGGCGATCAACAACTTCGGCGTGCGCGAGGTGCTGGACGCGCTCGTGGAACTGGCGCCGCCGCCGGCCGAGCGCCCGACCTTGCAGCGCGTGGTCGCGCCGACCGAGAAGAAGTTCAGCGGCGTGGTGTTCAAGATCCAGGCCAATATGGACCCGGCGCACCGCGACCGCATCGCCTTCGTGCGCTGTGCCAGCGGCCACTTCGAGCGCGGCATGAAGCTCAAGGTGACGCGCACCGGCAAGGACTTCCGGCCCAATACCGTGGTGTCCTTCCTCTCGCAGCGCCGCGAGCTGCTCGAAGAGGCCTTTGGCGGCGACATCATCGGCATTCCCAACCACGGCGTGCTGCAGCTGGGCGACACCCTGACCGAAGGCGAGGCCCTGCAGTTCACCGGCCTGCCCTTCTTCGCGCCGGAGATGTTCCGCAACGTCGAGGTGGCCGACCCGCTGAAGACCAAGCAGCTGCGTGCCGGCCTGACGCAGCTGGGCGAGGAGGGCGCGATCCAGGTCTTCCGCCCGATGGCCGGCTCGGTGCTGATGCTGGGCGCCGTGGGCCAGCTGCAGTTCGAGGTCGTCGCGCACCGGCTGGAGCACGAATACGGCGTGAAGGCGCGCATCCAGCCCTGCCGCTTCCAGGTCGCGCGCTGGGTCACGGCCGACGACGAGAACGAGCTCAAGCGCTTCATCGCCGCCAACGACCACCGCATGGCGCTCGATGCGGTCGACGCGCCGACCATCCTGGTTGAGTACGCTCCCGAGCTGCGTGCGATCCAGGACAACTGGCCGAAGATCCATTTCCACGCGCTGCGCGAGCACGCGGGGCTGGTGTTCCAGAAGCGGATGGACGGCTGAGCCTCTCGGCCGGGTTTCCGCCCCTTCAGCGACCGGCGCGCGGGCCGATAGGGCCCTCATGCCCATCGCCCTTGTCAGCCCGTTCTCCGCGAGCCCGGTGGAGATTCCTTCGCTCAGCGTGGGCCAGGCGCTGCGCGCCTCGGCCGGCTTCGCGCTGGACCTTCCCGGCTGGGGTGCGCCGGGTTCCAGCTTCAGCCTGCCTGCGTTCGAGGACTACCGGCAGTTCAGCTACGAGCACAGCGTTCGGCATCGCGTCAGTCCGGCAGAAACGGCCAAGCAGGCCTTGGTCGCCATCGACGAGGAGTTGACCCGCCTTGGCCGCCAGTTGCGTGGTGCATCGCTCGGGCTGGCCCCGAAGGACTGGGACATCGGCCTCGACGACAAAGGCAGGCTGCGCTTTGTCGCGGACCTGGACAAGCCCGAGCTCGATCGCCTGAGTGAGCGGCTGCAAGGCAATGAGCGCCTGGTGGGCGCTGTTGCACGTTTCATGGAGGCCAGCGTCGCCTACCTGGAGACCAGCGAGAGCAATCCGCCAACGCGGGGCCAGAACGGCAGCACCGGTGCGATCCAGTGGTACAGCTTCGACAAGGTGGGCGAGCAGTTGCAGCCCTTGCTGCGCTTCAAGGCCTTGTTCGCCGAGACCCGGGAACTGGACCTGAAGGTGCTCAACGGGGCCGACCCACCGCGGGAGCTCAACCCCTATTTCGGCTTCCGGGCGCTGGAGTTGCTGGCGTCCAAGCTGAAGCCCACGCTGCCGCCGGGCTGGCCGGGCGGCTGAGCCGGGGTCCGGCAAAACCCTTGCGTTTTCTTGGGATGGGAGCTTGCGCGCTCACTTGATAGGGTGTGCCAAGGCGGAGGGCAGGGGGCCTTCCGCCCGTCTCCAAACCTAGAAAGGCAAGCATGCAGTTCCGTTGGCAAACCCTGGCCGCCGCAGCGGCCATCGCGCTGGCTGGCGCCGTTCCGGCCCACGCGGTCACCTACGAGTACACCGGCGACACGACCGGCGCTCCAACCTGGCACCGTCCGCTCGCCAGCTTCTCCGGCCTGTCGGCCGTCGCCACCAATGTGCCCTTCCTGACGCTGACCTTCACGGTCAGCGAAAGCGGCAGCTACGACTTCCGCAGCACCGCCAGTGGCTGGGACAACTTCCTCCACCTCTATGCCGGCAGCTTCAACTCGGCCACGCCGCTGCTCAACGGTGTGGTGGGCAACGACGACCTGGGCGGCATCGGCAACTCCGGCTTCAACGCCGTGTCGCTGACCGCGGGCACGACCTACATCCTGGTCACCTCCGGCTTCGACAACGACGATTTCGGCGCCTTCAGCAACAGCATCAGCGGGATCGGTACGGTCAGCGTCGTGCCCGAACCCGGCAGCTACGCGCTGATGGCCCTGGGCCTGGCCGGCCTGGGCCTGCTGGGCCGCCGTCGCCGCAGCCAGGGCTGAAGCCAGCCCTCGCGCCTGCAAGCCCGGCCTTGGCCGGGCTTTTTGTTTCTACCCTGCATCCGGCCTGCAAGCAGCCTGTCCGGGTGGAGCATCAATCCGTCGCAGTGCGCTGGCATGGCGCGGTGCCGGAAGGCACTCTTCGGTCCGTGTTCAACACGCCCACCAAGGAGCGCACCATGTTCGCCGATGACCTCGACCATCTTGATCGTTTGGCCGCCCTGCACGCCAATGGCAAGCTGAGCGACGAGGAATTCGCCCACGCTAAGTCCCGCGTGCTGGGTGGCGAAAGGCCCGAACCGGTGGCCGCCGTCAACGGTCTGCGCCGCAGCCGCAGCGATCGCTGGATCGGCGGCGTCTGCGGCGGCCTGGCGCGCAGCACGGGCCTGGAGGCCTGGGGCTGGCGACTGCTCTTCGTGCTCGGCCTGTTCCTCAGCGGCTGCAGCCTGCTGGCCTATGCGCTGCTGTGGATCTTCGTGCCCAGCGAGTGAGCGCACGCCGGCTCAGCCCGGAGGATTTGGGGGCTGAGCCGGACTTCCCAGCGCGTGGCCTGCTTCTGCGCCTCGATGCGCAGCGGCAGGAAGCGTTGGATCAAGGCCGCGTTCGTGTACGCATGCGGCGTCCATTCGCTGCAGCTGAAGCCCGCGGGCCGACCGCTGCGATGCACGGCCAGGGCCAGGGGCAGCAACCACTGGTCGGCCAGATGCGGACCCAGGGCGGCGCCGCTGAGCTGATAGGCCTGCAGTTCGGCGATCAGGCGCGCGGCAATCGACTCGGCCGCCACGCCTTTCTCGCCGAGTTGGCAGAACAGCTCGCAGACGCCTTCCTGTTCCAGGCTCAGCATCAGCGCATTCCCCGGCCCTTCGTTCTGGCGGCCGGGCAGCAGCAGCAACTGACCGGCGTCCAGGCTCAGCTGCTCGGCCAGAACCCTGAGCTCGCGATCGGCAATGCTGCGCGCCAGGCCGGGCGCCAGGCAACTGGCCTCCAGAGACCGTGTCGCTCCTGACTCGAAAAGATCGAAGGGCTGCAGCTCGGTGGCTGGTTCGATGCGCACCTGCAACTCGCCTCCCCCGGCCGGGTAGAAGCCAGCGCGGCGCAGTTGCAGCGAGGCCGACGCGCCCAGGCGGGCGAGCAAGGGCGCATAGGCCTGGGCGATGAAGTCGAAGGGCGGCGCCATCGGGTTGTGCGTGCCGCCCTTGAGCTGCAGCTCGCTGGGCGCGTCCAGCAGCATCAGTGCCGGCCAAACGGTCTGCAGCAAGAGCATGCAGCTGCCGGCGGTGGCGATCTCAAAGCGGTAGCTGCCGGCGCGCACCGTGCCGGGCTCGAAGCGCAGTTGCTGCGAGCCGAGCTCGGCGCCGCCGACGCGCGCGCTGCTGATGGCCTGTGCCGCCTGCACGCAGGCCAGATGCTGGCGCATCAGGCCGGGCTTGGGCCGGCCACCGCGGATGCCGGTGAGCGTGACCGGCTGGCCGGTGATCATGGACAGGCTCAGGCTGCTGCGCAGCACCTGGCCGCCGCCTTCGCCTTGGGAAGCGTCGATTTCAATCAATGTCTAAGTCCTGTTTCGGAGCTTTCGCTTCCGCGTCTTCTGACTCGCCGCCTCATGCGGCGCGCTGCCCAGTCGCGTGCTGAGCGCCAAATAGCCCTCAAGCGGGAAGGGGGCCTCTACCCATTTGTCGTGATAGCCGTCGAGACCATGTTCCGCGAGAAGTCGATCGCAGCAGCGCTTCACCGCGGACGCCCAAGCGCTTAGCTCAACGAGTGCCGTCATTCGCACTACACCCTTATCGTCCGGCAGGCCGCCCCACAACTCGTCAAACCACAACAGCTGCAAATGCAGTTGCTGCTGATCCCGTGCAAGTACCCAGCGGTACTCGCCGGGTTCTTCATCAAAGCTCACGCGTTCACTCGCCGCACCCTGGAGCAGTTTCACCGTGGCACCGACCAAGCCTCCAAGCGCATTCGAGAGGTAGGAGGCGCTGAACTCCGCATTGACGTCGCCAACCTGAACATGGCCTGCCACCCAGCCCACGCCAGTTAGCGTGAACTGCAGCTCGACGAGCGTGGTCATGGAACGAAGTTGGTCAACCTTTGACACACACCACCTGCTTCAAGGTGTGCACCACCTCGACCAGATCGCTCTGCGCCGCCATCACCGCGTCGATGTTCTTGTAGGCCATCGGGATCTCGTCGATCACCGCGGCGTCCTTGCGGCATTCGACGCCGGCGGTGGCCGCGCGTTGGTCGGCCTCGGTGAAGCGTTTCTTCGCCTCGGTGCGGCTCATCACGCGGCCGGCGCCGTGCGAGCAGCTGTCGAAGCTGTCGGCGTCGCCCTTGCCACGCACGATGTAGGAACGCGCGCCCATGCTGCCGGGAATGATGCCCAGCATGCCCTTCTTCGCGCTCACCGCACCCTTGCGGGTGACGAACACGTCCTCGCCAAAGTGGCGCTCCTGCTGCACATAGTTGTGGTGGCAGTTGACCGCCTCGACATGCGACTCGAAGGGCTTGCTGATGAGCTGACGCACGGTGGCGATCAGGTTCGCCATCATGATTTCGCGGTTCTTCTGCGCGAACTTCTGCGCCCAGCCGACCGCGCGTACGTAGTCGCCGAAGTAGCGCGCGCCTTCCTCGAAGTACGCAAGGTTCTGGTCGGGCAGATTGCGCTGGTGCTGCTCGGCATCCTTCTTCGCCAGCTCGATGAACTGCGTGCCGATCGCGTTGCCGACGCCGCGCGAGCCGCTGTGCAACATGAACCAGACGAAGCCGGCCTCGTCGAGGCAGACCTCGACGAAATGGTTGCCGGTGCCCAGGGTGCCTAGGTGTTTGCGGTTGTTGGTGTTCCTCAGGCGCGGGTAGCTCTCGCAGATCGCATCGAACTCATCGACCAAGCCGGCCCAGGCGGCATCCACGCTCTCGGGCGGGTTCTCCCAACTGCCCTGGTCGCGGCCGCGGCGTTTCGGGCTCATGCCATGCGGCACCGCGCGCTCGATCGCCGAACGCAGTGGGCCGAGGTTGTCGGGCAGGTCTTCGGCGCGCAAGGTGGTCTTGCAGGCCATCATTCCGCAGCCGATATCGACGCCAACAGCGGCCGGGATGATGGCCTTCAGGGTCGGGGTCACGGAGCCCACGGTGGCACCGATGCCGACGTGCACATCGGGCATCACCGCGATGTGCTTGAAGACCACGGGCAGGCGGGCGGCGTTGCTCAATTGCTGGATCGCACCGGGCTCGACCGGAACGCCCTTCGTCCACATCTTGACGGGGACGCCGCCTTCGACAGTGAGTTCTTGGTAGCTCATTCTTCTTTCCTCCTCTTCAACGGATTTTGATCAGGCTGTTCAGCACACCATCCAGACCGCCGAACACGGAGATCTTGTCGATGCGCTCGGCCACGCGTTCCAGGGTTTCCAGTTCCTTCATGCGCAGCGCGGTCGGGTTGTCTTCCATCAGCTTGGCGGTGTTCAGCAGCGAACGCGTGGCCGCGGTCTCCTCGCGGCGACGGATCACATTGGCCTGCGCCGCCTTCTCCGCCTCGACCACCTGGGCCAGCAAGGTCTTCATCTCGCCGGGCAGGATGATGTCTTTGACGCCAATGGACTCCAGCTGCAGGCCACTGCCGGCCAGGCGCTGGCGGGCCAGCTCGGCCAGTTGCACGTCGATGCCGCCCTTGTCCTCCAGCAACTCGTCGAGCAGGCGCGTGCCGACCACGGTGCGCAGCGCGAATTGCAGCTCGCGGTACAGGGCCTCCACCGGCTTGGCCGTGCGAGCCAGGGCCTGCTGCAGATCGCCGTAGCGCCAGCTGGCGCCCAGGTTCAGGCGCAGCGCCACCTTGTCCTTGGTCAGGATCTCCTGGCCGCTGATCTCCAGTAGTTGGCTGCGCAGATCGTGGAGATCGAACTCGACCTGTTGCTGGCAACGCCAGAAACCATGCAGCCCCGGCTGCAACAGCTCGGCCTGCAACTGGCCATCCACGCGCAGCACGCCCACATGCTGCTGGGGCACGGTCGCCAGCAGCACCAGGTTCTGACCTGCCAGCAATTGGCCGCGCTGCTGGATCGCATGCACCAGTGCTAGCAACTCGGCGGGCAGACGCAGCGTCTGCGGCGCCAAGTCCAGCACCTCGATGCGCTGGCTGTGCACACCCTGCCAGTAGAGCTTGCGCGTGCCGGGCGCCAGCAGCTCGACCAGCAGACCGTTCTGGTAGCGCAGCGCCAGCTGCTGCAGGCCCAGCGTGACTGGCAGGAAGTCGGCGGCGACGGCCGCAGGCTCCAGGTTCAGCAGCGTGTCGCTGAGGCCGTGGTTGAGCGTAGGCTGCTCGGTGGCGAACAGCTCGATACGCAGCGTGTCGCCCCAGGCGAACAGCCAGTGGCGGCCGGGACGCAGCACGCGCTCGAAGTCGCCGTTGCGCAGCAGCAGGGCGCGCTCGGACTTCTTGATATCGACGCGGCGCAGGCGGGGAATCAGTTTCATGTCGTTCTCTTGTTGTTGTGGGTGCCGTTACAGCGGCAGCCCGGGCGGGCGGCAGTGACCGGCCTGCAATCCCGTTGCGGCGGGCGGCGTGGTGCAGGCACCTGCTGTTGGCCTTGACGGGATGCGCTGCCGGCCAGAGGCCGCTGCGCAGGAGCTGCCGCTGACGGACGCCTGTCGCTCCGACTCCCCGGCCGGCGCATCCGATCGCACGAAGTGCGTGATGCGCCGGCCCGACGAGCCGGGGCCACGGGCCCCCGCATCCGGCGGGTCTTGCAAATCGCCCTGGCGGGCGACACGAGGTTTCCGGCGGGAGTCGAACCCGCGACAGGCCATGCCTTGCGGCGCGGCTGCTCTACCCGACTGAGCTACAGAAGGCGACCTTGCGAGGGTCTTGCGCAAGCTCGCCACCTTGCGGCATGCGCTCCGTCCAAGCCGAGGCTGACGGAGCGCACCGGCGGTGCCGGACCTGGGGTCCAAGGCCCTGGCCTGTGAGCGAGAGGTGGAGAGGATATGCACGCCTTCTCTATTGCAGGCGGCGTGCCAGGCCTGCGGCTCTGCGCCGGATCGATCGCAAGTCCTTGATGTGCAATGGTTGTGTCCTGGTTTCGGGTCGGATCCTGCTTTTGAAGAATCAAAAAAAACTAGCTAAATAGCTAGTACATTGGCTCCAATGAGCATGTCCACGGTCGTTGTTGGCTTCATCGGCTCCCAGCTTGACGCCGGCCAGGGCGCCGGACGCTGGGAGAAATGGCGACCCACGGTGTCGATTGCGCAGCAGGAGGACATGGCCGTGCAGCGCCTGGAGTTGCTGCATGCGCCCGCGCACAAAGGCCTGGCCGAGCGGGTCGCCGACGACGTGCGCACGGTGTCTCCGGAGACCCAGGTCAACTTGATCTCGATGCCGCTGCGCGACGCCTGGGACTTCGGCGAGGTCTATGCGGCGCTCTACGACTGGGCGCGGCAATACCCCTTCGACACCGAGCGTGAGCGCTACTGGGCGCACATCACCACCGGCACCCATGTGGCGCAGATCTGCATGTACCTGCTGGCCGAGGCGCGCTACATCCCCGGCCTGCTGCTGCAGACCGCGCCGCCGCGCCGGCAGCGCGTCGGCAGCCCGGGCAGCTACGCGTTGATCGACCTGGACCTGGGCAAGTACGACCAGATCGCCAAGCGCTTCGAGCGCGCGCATGCCGATGCGGTCAGCTTCTTGAAGGCCGGCATCGCGACGCAGAGTCCACGCTTCAACGCGCTGATCGACGAGGTCGAACGCGTTGCGGTGCGATCGCGCGCGCCGGTGCTGCTGATCGGTCCGACCGGCGCCGGCAAATCGCATCTGGCGCGCCGCATGTACGAGCTGAAGAAGTCCCGGCATCAGCTCGCGGGCCTCTTCGTTGAGGTGAACTGCGCGACCCTGCGCGGCGACGGCGCCGCCTCGGCCTTGTTCGGCCACAAGAAGGGCGCCTATACCGGCGCGCTGGCGGAGCGCGCCGGCCATCTGCGCCAGGCCCATCAGGGCCTGCTTTTCCTCGACGAGATCGGCGAGCTCGGTGCCGACGAGCAGGCCATGCTGCTCAAGGCCATCGAGGAGAAGCGCTTCTACCCGCTGGGCAGCGATACCGAGGTGGAGAGCGATTTCCAACTCGTCGCCGGTACGCACCGCGATCTGCGCGCCGAGGTCGCCGCCGGCCGCTTCCGCGACGATTTGTTTGCGCGCATCAACCTCTGGACCTACGAGCTGCCCGGCCTGGCCGAGCGCGCCGAGGACATCGCCCCGAACATCGAGCACCTGCTGCAGCTGCATGCACAAGGCGGGGGCCAGGTGGCGCGCTTCAATGTCGAGGCGCGCCAGCGCTACCTGGACTTCGCGCGCAGCCGCGAGGGCCAGTGGCGCGGCAACTTCCGCGACCTCAGCGCCTCGATCACCCGGTTGGCGACGCTGGCCGAGGGCGGGCGTATCGGGCTCGACTTGGTCGAGGCAGAGATCGAGCGCCTGCGTTGGCTGTGGCGGCGTGATGGTGGCGACCCTGGCGATCCAAGTGCACCGCGCGCCGAGGCCCTGCTTGGCGCCGAGGCTTGGCGCGCGCTGGACCGCTTCGAGCAGCTACAGCTGGAGGCGGTGCTGACCGACTGCCGGGACTGCCGCACGCTCAGCGAGGCTGGCCGCCGCCTGTTCGACGTCAGCCGCACGCAGCGCAGCGTGGTGAACGACGCCGACCGCCTGCGCAAATACCTGGCGCGCTATGGCCTGAGCTGGGAACGTGTGAGCGGCAACTGATCCAACGCAAGTCCAAAACGCGAGCCTGGCAGGCATGATGGCGTCATGCGACGCCGCTGGCCTCTTCTACTCGCGCTGCTGCTGCTGGCCACGGCTGCAGCAGCCTTGCTGAGCTGGGCGCTGCGCCCCACGCCGGTGGCCGTCGCCACCCCCACGCGCGGCGACGCCATCGATGCCGTCTACGCCACCGGCAGCGTGGAGCCCGTGCTGCAGTTGCCGGTGGCGCCACGCATCAGCGCGCGCCTGGTCGGCCTGGAGGTCGACGAAGGTCAGCAAGTCCGGCGCGGGCAACTGATGGCCTTGCTGGAGGGCGAGGAGAACGAGGCCCAACTGGCCGAGCTGGCGGCGCGGCAGCAACAGGCCGAGCTGGCGCTCAAGCGCACCGAGATTCTGGTCTCGCAAGGATTTCTGGCGCCCAGCGAGCGCGACCGCGTGCGCGCCGATGTGGACGCGGTGAAGGCCCAGGTCGAGCGCATCCGTGCGCAGCGGGCCTACACCCGCGTGCTGGCCCCCGCCGAGGGCACGGTGCTGCGCCGCGATGGCGAGGTCGGCCAGTTCGTGACCGCCGGCCAGGCCCTGTTCCAGCTCGGCGACCCGCGCCAGCTGCGCATCAGCGCCGAGGTCGATGAGGAAGACGTACCGCGGGTGCGCGAAGGCCAGCGCGTGCTGCTGCGTGCCGCGGCGCTGGGCAACGCGGTGTTCGAGGGTCAGGTGGCCAGCATCACGCCCAAGGGCGATCCGGTGGCGCGCAGCTACCGCGTGCGCATCAGCCTGCCGCAGCCGCCCGAGGGCTTGCGTGTGGGCATGACGGTGGACGCGAACCTGATCGCCGCCACGCGTGCGAACGCGCTGCTGCTGCCGGCTGCCGCGGTTCAGGGTCAAACGGCTTGGCAGCTGAAGGACGGGCGAGCCCGCAAGCTGCAACTCAAGACCGGCGCGCGCGGCAACGGCCGCGTCGAGGTGCTTGACGGCCTGCCCGAGGGCGCGCAGCTGGTGCTGAACGCCCAGGGGCTGCGAGAAGGCCAGCGCCTCAGACCCAGCACACCGTGATCGTCAGCCTTCAAGTTGCGTGGGCCCACCTGATCGGCCGCAAGCGCCAGACCGGGGTCGCACTCGGCGGCGTGGTGCTGGGCGTGGCCTTCTTCCTGGCGGTCTCCAGCCTGATGCGCGGCTCGGAACAGGATTTTCTCGAGCGCCTGATCGACAACGCGCCCCACATCACGGTCTACGACGAGTTCCGCCAGGCGTCGCCGCAGCCGGCGCTGTTGGCCTGGCCCGAGGCGGCGGTGGACCTGCCGCGCGTGAAGCCGCAGCGCGAGAGCCGCGGCATCCGCGGTTGGCCGCGCATGCTGGAGCGCCTGCGCGAACAGCCCGGCGTCCGTGTGGCGCCGGTGCTGCAGGGCGCGGTGGTGCTGAGCTTCGCCGGCCGCGTGCAGGGCCTGCAGCTCAGCGGCATCGACCCCGAGGCCATGCGCGGCGTGTCCACCATCGAGCGCAAGATGATCGAGGGCAATCTGGACAGCCTGCTGGCCGATCCGAACGGCATCGTGCTCGGCGCCGGGCTGATGGAACAGTTTCAGCTGCGCGTGGGCAGCACGGTCAGCGTGGTGGCCGCCGGGGGCCTGAGCCGGCAGATGAAGGTGGTCGGCGTGTTCCGCACCGGCAATCAGGGCTACGACGAGGGCCAGAGCTTCGTGGCGCTGCAGCGCGCCCAGGCCCTTCTGGGGCGCGAGAACCGCGTGAACCGCTTGATCCTGCAACTGGACGACGCGCAGCAGGCCGCAGCGCTGGCCCGCGCCATCGAGGCTGAGCAGGGTTACAAGACTGTGGCCTGGACCGAGGCCAACCAGGACATCCTGGCCCTGCTGGTGGTGCGCAATCTGATCATGTACACCGTCGTCTCGGCCATCCTGGTGGTCGCCAGCCTGGGCATCTACAACACCCTGTCCACGGTGGCGCTGGAGAAGACCAAGGACATCGCCATTCTCAAGAGCATGGGCTTCCATGCGAACGAACTGCAGCGCATCTTTCTGCTGCAGGGCCTGGCGGTGGGGGTGATCGGCAGCGCCGTCGGTCTCTTGCTGGGTGCGGGGCTGATGCAGGCGCTGGCTCAGGTGCAGGTCAAGCCACCCGGCGCGGCCGATCCGACACCGTTGCCCTTGCACTGGGGTCTGGACCAGTTCGCGCTGGCGGCCGGTTTTGCGCTGCTGTCCAGCCTGGCCGCCGCCTGGTTGCCGGCGCGAAAGGCTGCGCGCCTGCAGCCGGTTGACATCCTGCGCGGTGCGGCATGAACGAGCGCGCCCTGCTGCTGGAAGCGATCGAGCTGACGCGCACCCTGGCGGGCGAAGTGCCGGTCACCCTGGTCAAGGACATCAGCCTGCAGCTGCGGCGCGGCGAGTTCGTCGCCATCACCGGCCCCTCGGGCTCGGGCAAGAGCTCGCTGCTCTACCTGCTGGGCCTGCTGGACCGCCCGACGAGTGGCCGGCTCATCCTCGACGGCGAGGACTGCGCCGGCTTCAGCGAGGACCGGCTGGCCGATGTGCGCCTGGCCAAGCTCGGCTTCGTGTTCCAGTTCCACTTCCTGCTGCCCGAGTTCTCGCTGGTCGACAACGTGGCCCTGCCGATGCGCAAACTGGGCCGGCTGCGCGAGCCGCAGATCGTCGAGCGCGCGAAGGCCTTGCTGGACCAGCTCGGCCTGGCCGGCCATGGCCACAAGCAGATCCACCAGGTCAGCGGCGGTCAGCGCCAGCGCGTCGCCATCGCCCGCGCGCTGGCCAACGAACCGCTGCTGATCCTGGCCGACGAGCCGACCGGCAACCTCGACTCGGCCAGCAGCGCCGCCGTGCGCCAGCTGCTGCGCGATCTCTGCGCGACCCAGGGCACGACGGTGCTGACCGTGACCCACGACGCCGGCTTTGCCGCCGGGGCCGACCGCGCCATCCACCTGGTGGATGGGCGTTTGCAGGCATCGCCTGCCTAGAGTTTCAGCGCCAGCACGATTTCGCCCTCGTCCAGCTCGCCGGTGGGCACAAAGCCCAGCCCGCGGTAGAAGGGCTCGGGGCAACCCTCGCCGGGCACATAGGAGGTGCGCAGCTCGGCCACGCCTTCGGCGCGCAGGCGCTCGATCAGTTGCTTCAGCGCGGCGCGTCCGACGCCCCGGCCCTGGAAGCGCGCATCGACCATGAAGCGCCACAGCACCAGGGCCGGAGCGGCCGGTGCTTCGGCGCGCAGGCGCTCGTCGTAGAGCATCAGGAAGCCGGCCGGCTCGCCGTCGGCATAGATGGCGCGAAACCAGGCCTCGGGACTGAACAAGGCCTGGGCCAGCGAGACGGCGTTCGGCGCCACAAAGCCGGCCTGCGCGGGCGACACCTGCAGACTGCAGATGGCACGCACGGTGTCGGCCGTGATCTCGCGCAGCTCGACCGCCGCGGCCTGAGCCATCAGCGGCGGTAGTTGACCGGCACCCATTCGTAGCCGCTGCCGTCGGCCTTGAGCTTGCCGATGCCGGGGAAGCTGACGTGGGCCACGCCCACGTAATAGCCGCCCTTGGCCGCGTCCTGGTACTGCGCGATGCGCTGCGGCGCGGCGGCCTTGGGGTCGGAATCGAAGCTGATCGTGACCTCGGGGTTCTTAAACTGCACCGCCGCCACATGCATCAGATCGCCCCAGAGCACCATCTTGTCGGCGCCGCTCTCGACCACATAGATGCTGTGGCCCGGCGTGTGGCCGTAGGTGGGCTGGGCGCGCACGCCCTTGACCAGTTCGGTGGCACCGTCGAAGGGCTTGAAGCGGCCGGCGTCTTGATACGGCTTGAGCACGCGCTTCGCGTTCGCCATGCCGCCCTTGGCACCCGCGGGCGCCTTCTCCTCGTCGCCCAGCCAGAAGCCGGACTCGCGCTGGTCGGCACGCACCACGGCATTGGGGAAGGCGGGCTTGCCGTCCGCCCCCAGCAGGCCGTTCAGGTGGTCGCCGTGGAAGTGGGTGATGTAGACCTCGTCCACCTGCTCCGGCGTGTAGCCGCTGTCGCGCAGATGTTTGATCAGCAGACCGGTGGGCGCGCCGCCCTGGCCGGCGTGGCCGGTGTCGATCAACACCAGCTTCTCGCCGGTGTGGATCAGGTAGGCGTTCACCGAGGTGTCCAGCGGCACGCCCAGATAGGCGGCGCGCAGGCGTGCGGCCACCAGATTCGGGTCGCTGGTCTGCAGCAGCTTGTCGACCGGCAGCTGGAAGATGCCATCGTTCAGTGCGGTGACCTCGAAGCTGCCGAGCTTCATGCGGAACCAGCCCGGGGCCTGGCCGCCGGCTTGCGGCGGGACGGCATGGGCGCTGGTGGCGAGAACGGCGGACAACAAGACAGTGGCGAGCAGGCGCATGAGGGTCTCCGGTTGAGAAATGGCAGTCAGCGTTTGGGGCCTTGCTGCAGCAATTCTTGCAAGGCCTTCACCAATAGCGGTAAATCGTCGTGCACGATGGAATGGACGATCTCTGCATCGACACCCAGGTAGGCATGGATGACGCGGTTGCGCGTAGCGACGATGCTGCGCCAAGGCAGGCTTGGCGCAAGGCTCCGAAGGTCTTGCGGAACCTTGACGGCGGCCTCGCCCAGCAGCACCAGCTTGTGCAACAAGGCATCCCAGCGCATGGGCTCTGCGCGCAAGGAGTCAGGGGCTCGCTGCTCCGCGTAGCCGATGGCCTGCTCAGCGAAAGCCAGCATGTCCTGCACATAAAGCCAGGGGTCGCGCTCAGAGGGTGAGGGCATCGCGCTCGACATAGGGGCGAAAGGCGGGGCGCAAGGCCTTCTCGGTCACGAGGTCGATGGGCACGCCCAGTGCATCCTCCAGAAGGAACATCAGTCCGAAATAGCGCTCTGAGGTTGTCGGTCCGTCAAACGCCACCAGCAAATCCAGATCGCTATCCGGCCGCGCCTGATCGCGCGCTGTGGAGCCGAACAGGCGCAGCGAACTCACGCCGAAGCGCTTCTCGGCCTCGGGCAACAACTCACGCAGGCGGCGGATGGCGTCTTCGCGATTCATGCCGCCATGATGCCGCAGCCCGACTTGGCGCAGGCAGCGCGTGGCTTTGCGGTGTCGCCGGGGCGGAAGTGACGCCCTAGTGAGTGCCGATGCAAGTCCAGGCGGGCTCCGGCAGGTTCAGCTGCCAGGCCCCTCGCGCATCCTGGCGCAGGCTCTGCGTGCGCTCGGAGCCCTGGGGACATTCGCCAGCCGTGTAGCGCCACTCGCGAAGCTTCAGGTGCCGAGGAGACTCCCAGCTCTGAATTTCGAAGTAGTTGCTTGTGGTCTTGAATCGGCTGTGCAAGCCCTGCGTTTCGATGGACCAGAGCCACAGGCCGGGGTCTTCGTTCAATTCGTCGCCGCTGGCAACGGCCACATGGCGAGCATCCGGGCTCAGCTGCGGCTGGTCGGTAAAGACCGTCTTGCGGCCAGTGCGGCGCTCGATCCAGTACCAGGTGGTGTCTTCATAGCTGGTCACCTCAACTTCATGAAAGCGCCCCTGAACCTGAAAGCCATGCCAGCGATACAAAAGCAGCTCGGCCTCGCGTTGCGGGTCGAAGCGATCCACAAAACGCAAGGTTTTGCCGCCTGCCCGCAGCTTCAGAACAAGCCCATCTCGCTGGACCTGCCGACCGCCAAGCGCCTTGATCGCTTTTTGTTCCTGGCGGCGGTCCTCGGCAACCAAGTTGCGAAAGTCGTCGCCCACCTCAGTGGCTTCACTCGGTGGAAACGCGCAAAGCAGGATCAACAAGCAAAGAAGGCGCATCTCGGATCTCCCTGTGGCGTGCATTCTGAGCAGGCAAACCCAGCCCCTGCAGGGTCTTGCCCCCGCCCTGGGACAATCTCGCCCCCATGTCCAGCAGCACTCCCAAGCAACGCATCGTCGTCGGCCTGTCCGGCGGCGTGGATTCCGCCGTCTCTGCCGCGCTGCTGAAGCGCCAGGGCCACGAGGTGGTCGGCATCTTCATGAAGAACTGGGAAGACGACGACGACTCGGAATACTGCTCGTCGAACATCGACTTCGTGGACGCCGCCTCGGTGGCCGAGGTCATCGGCATCGAGATCGAGCATGTGAACTTCGCGGCCGAGTACAAGGACCGCGTCTTCGCCAGCTTCCTCGCCGAGTATCAGGCCGGTCGCACGCCGAACCCGGACATCCTGTGCAACGCCGAAATCAAGTTCAAGTCCTTCCTGGACCACGCGATGAAGGTCGGCGCCGATGCCATCGCCACGGGCCATTACGCGCGCCGTCGCGTGCTGCCCAGCGGTGAGTCCCAGTTGCTGAAAGGCCTGGATCCGCTGAAGGACCAGAGCTACTTCCTGCACCGGCTCACGCAGGCGCAGCTTTCCAAGGTGCTGTTCCCGGTCGGCGAGCTGCCCAAGACCGAGGTGCGGCGTCTGGCCGAGGAAATGGGCCTGCCGAACGCGAAGAAGAAGGACTCGACCGGCATCTGCTTCATTGGTGAGCGGCCGTTCCGCGAGTTCCTGAACCGCTATTTGAGCCACGAGCCCGGCGACATCGTGGACGAGCGCGGTCGCAAGCTGGGCCGGCATGTCGGCCTGAGCTTCTACACCTTGGGCCAGCGCCAGGGCCTGGGCATTGGCGGCATCAAGGACAAGGGCGCAGCCCGCGGTGGCGGTGAGCACGAGCCCTGGTTCGTGGCTGCCAAGGATCTGGAGCGCAACCGCCTCATTGCCGTGCAGGGCCACCAACACCCCATGCTGCTGAGCGCCGCGCTGCGCTTTGCCGACCCGAGCTGGATCAGCGGTCAGGCACCCGCCGACGGGCGTTATGCCGCCAAGACCCGCTACCGCCAGGCCGATGCCGCCTGCCTGCTGAGCGGCGACCGCCTGGACTTCCCCGAGGAAGCGCAATGGGCGGTCACGCCGGGGCAGAGTGCCGTGCTTTACGACGGCGAGGTCTGTCTGGGCGGCGCCGTCATCAACGAAGCCATCAAGGCCTGATCAGGCCCTGGCTCGCCAGTGCCGCACCCGCGGCGCGGCATCGCCGCGATGGAAGCCGCGCACCTTGGCTTGCAGGGTCGCGTCGTCGGCCGTGTGGCGGTGGTGATGGCGCTCGTGGTCGTCCCAGCTGGCTTCCAGCCATTGCTCGCTGATCGCGCCGGGATCGGCCGCGTCTTCCCAGAGCGACCACTGCATCGCGCCGTTGCGGCGGCGCGCGGCGGCCAGCTCGCGCAGCGCAGCCACGAAGGCCTCGCGCTCGGCGGGGTCGATGCGGTAGTCCACGCTGACCTGCACCGGCGATTCCTCGGCCTCGCCCAGCAACTCGACGGGCGTCGGCCAGGCCTGCTCGGCCGGGCGCAGATCGGGCTCGCCCTCCGGCAGCGGCCGCGCCGCGGCCAGCAGCAGACTGAGCAGGCCCAGACCGGCGGCCACGGTGTAGCTGACGGGCAGGCCGAAACGGTCGGCCAGCAGGCCCCAGATCAGGCTGCCTGCGGTCATCGCGCCATAGAACACGCAGAGGTAGAGCGCCAGGCCGCGGCCGCGCACCCAGTTGGGCAGCGCGGTCTGCGCTGCGGTGTTCAGCAGCGTGAGCACGGTGATCCAGGCCAGGCCCAGCAGCAGGGCCGGCAAAAGGGCAACAGCCCGGCTGGGTATCCAGGCCCAGGCCAGCAACGCGGCCACCATGGCCAGGCTGGCGCCGCCGACCAGCTGCTGGGCGCTGAAGCGCGCCTTCAGCCGCGGCAGCAGCAAGGCGCCGCCCACCGCGCCGGCTCCCAGGGTGGCGAGCAGCAGGCCGTAGTAGCCGGCGGTGCCGCCCAGATGCTGGCGGGCCAGCAGCGGCAGCAAGGCCCAGGCGGCGCTGGCGAACAGGAAGAAGGCGACGGCGCGCAGCAGCAGGCGGCGCAGGCGCGGCGCGTTCCACGCATAACGCAGGCCGGTGCGCAGAGCCGGCGCAAGGCGCTCGGGACGGCCCTCGGAGGCCGGCGTCGCCGCGCCCTTCCACCACAGCAGCGCGGCGATCACCACCAGATAGCTGAGTGCATCCACGAAGAAGGCGGCGCTGACCGACACGGCAACGATGAGCGCGCCGCCGATGGCCGGGCCGATGGCACGCGACACGTTCAGGCCCATGCTGTTCAGCGCGATGGCCTCGCGCAGCAGCTCACGCGGCACCTGCAGCGGCGTCAGCGACTGCATCACCGGCGTGGCCAGGGCCGAGGCGATGCCGGCGAGCAGCAGGCCGGCCAGCAGCAGCGGCGGTGTCATCGCGCCGGTCTGCGTCAGCACGCCCAGGTACAAGGCGGCCACCGCCATCACCGCATTCAGCGCGATCAGCAGGCGGCGGCGGTTGACCAGATCGGCCAGCGCACCGGCCGGCAGCGCGAGCAGGAACAGCGGCAGGGTTCCCGCGACCTGCACCAGGGCCACCCAGGTGGCGCCCGGGGCCATGCTGGTCATCAGCCAGCCGGCGCCAACGTCGCGCATCCAGGTGCCGATATTGCCGAGCAGGGCCGCGGTCCAGACGATGGCGAACACGCGCTGGCCAAAGGGCGCCCAGGGTCCTGGGCTGGAGGGAGTCGTCGTGTTCATCAGAAGGCCCAGCAGGAGCAGCCGAGCGCGCCCCAGAAGCTGCGGGTGTCGCCCACCGGCACGTCCTTTGTCCAAGCGTGTTCATGGCCGTGCATGCCGCAGCTGCTGGCGCAGGCGCAGCCCAGGGCTGCGGTGTTCTGTCCGGTCCGCGTGAACAGGCCGGCCGCCGGGTTCTTGTGCTGGTAGCCGCCGAAGCGCCGCACCGGGCTCCAGTCGGGGCTGACCGGCGGCAGCGGCGGCGCCAGGTCGGCGAAGGGGCCGCTGCCGTGCACGATGCGCCCACCCATCACGGTCAGCTCGGCATAGAGGTCGGCGATCTCGCTCTCGGGGATGGCGAAGTAATCGGCCGCCAGCACGGCGAAGTCGGCGTACTGGCCCACCACGAGCTGGCCCTTGCGGCCCTCGTCGTGACTGAACCAGGTGTTGGCCTGGGTCCAGAGCCGCAGCGCTTCGTGGCGCTCAATGAGGTTGCGTTCGGGCGTCAGCTGCAGGCCGCCCACGGTCTTGCCGGTGACCAGCCAGCTCAAACTCACCCAAGGGTTGTAGCTGGCCACGCGCGTGGCGTCGGTGCCGGCGCCCACGGGCACGCCGGCTTCCAGCATGGCCTTGATCGGCGGCGTGGCCTCGGCCGCCCGCGCGCCGTAGCGCTCGACGAAGTACTCGCCCTGGAAAGCCATGCGGTGCTGCACGGCGATGCCGCCGCCGAGTTCCTTCACGCGATCGATATTCGGGCGCGAGATCGTCTCCGCATGGTCGAACCACCAGTGCAGGCCGCCGAAGGGCGTGTCGCGGTTGACCTTCTCGAACACGTTCAGCGCGCGCGAGATGGACTCGTCGTAGGTGGCGTGCAGGCGGAAGGGCCAGCGCTTTTTCACCAGCAGGCGCACCACGTCCTCCAACTCGCCCTCCATGCCGGCCGGCAGTTCGGGCCGCGGCTCGCGGAAGTCCTCGAAGTCGGCGGCGCTGAAGACCAGCATCTCGCCGGCGCCGTTGTGGCGGAAGGTGCTGCTGCCGCTGAGTGGCGGCAGCATCTCGCTCCAGCGCGCGAAGTCCTGCTTCTCGCCGCCCTTGCTTTGCGTGAACAGGTTGTAGGCAATGCGCACGCTCAGCTCGTCGTCGGCCGCGAGCTTGTCGATGATCTGGTAATCCTCGGGATAGTTCTGGAAGCCGCCGCCGGCGTCAATCACCGAGGTGATGCCCAGTCGGTTCAGCTCGCGCATGAAGAGGCGCGTGGAATTGATCTGGTCCTCGGGGTCCAGCTTGGGGCCTTTGGCCAGGGTCGCATAGAGGATCAGCGCATTGGGCTTGGCCAGCAACAGGCCGGTGGGCGTGCCGTCGGCCGCGCGCTGGATCTGCCCGCCCGGCGGGTTGGGCGTGTCCTTGCCATAGCCCACGGCGCGCAGCGCGGCGGCATTGAGCAGCGCGCGGTCGTAGAGGTGCAGGATGAAGACGGGGGTGTCGGGGGCGACGGCGTTGAGTTCGTCCAGCGTGGGCAGGCGCTTCTCGGCGAACTGGTGCTCCGTGAAGCCGCCGATCACGCGCACCCATTGCGGCGCCGGCGTCACATCGACCTGGGCCTTGAGCATGGCCATCGCATCGGCCAGGCTGCGCACGCCGTCCCAGCGCAATTCGAGATTGAAGTTCAGGCCGCCGCGGATCAGATGCGTGTGGCTGTCGATCAGGCCGGGCACCAGTCGGCGCCCTTGGGCGTCGATGCGCCGGGTCTGCGGACCGGCATGTGCCAGCACCTCGGCCTCACTGCCCACGGCCAGCAGCTTGCCGTCCTTCACCGCCAGGGCCGTGGCCGTGGGTTGGGCCGGGTTCAGGGTGGTGATGCGGGCGTTGGTGATGAGGAGATCGGCGCTCATGCGGTGTCGTCCTTGCGGGCTGGGGCTTCGATGCCGGTGATCTTCGGCGCGCAGTGTTGCTGGAACCAGGCGACGCTGAGCGGCTCCTTGCTCAGCGCCTGTCGCGCCAAGGGCACAAGTTGCTCGCCGATCAGCATGCCGAGCAGGCCGATCAAGGCGACCGCCGGTGGCGCCGGCGAGCGCACCTGCAGCAGGGCGTAAAGGAGGCCGACCAGCAGGCCGGCACCCAGGGACACGAGGTAGATCTTCATGATGGGTGCGACCTGCTGCGGGGGATGGGGTTCAGTGCCCTTCCGAGGCGCCGAACATGCTCTTGGCGTAGCTGATGCCCAGGCCGTAGCCGCCACCATGCTGCTTGGCAATGCCGGTGGTCAGCTCGTAGGTTTCGCCACGGGCCCAGTCGCGCTGCAGCTCCAGCAAGTACTGCAGCGAGGTCAGCGGGCGGGCACCGGCCTGGATCATGCGTTGCATGGCGCGCTCATGCGCCTCGTCGCTGACATCGCCCGAGGCGTCGGCGATCACATAGACCTCGAAGCCCTGCTCCAGCGCCGACAGCACCGGGCCGACGATGCAGACCGAGGTCCACAGGCCGGCGAATACCAGGCGGTCCTTGCCGATGCGGTTGATCTCCACCGCGATGTTTTCGTCTTCCCAGGTGTTCATCGTGGTGCGGTCGATGACCTTGTGGCCCGGGAAGGCGTCCTTGATCTCGTCGAACATCGGGCCGGAGAAGCTCTTCTCGGCCACCGTGGTCAGCACGGTCGGCACCTGGAAGCCGGCGGCCGCCTTGGCGACCAGGGCGACGTTGTTGCGCAGTTGCACGGGGTCGATGGACTTCGTCGCGAAGGCCATCTGCGACTGGTGGTCGATCAGCACCAGGGCGTGGTTGCTGGGGCTGATCAAGGACTTGGCGGGGACGGCTTTGGCTTGCGGCATGGTGGGCTCCTGAGGGGTTTCTGCCGCTGCGCGGCGGTGGGTGAGTCGATGGGATGAATTCTTGGGTTCGACCCGGTTTCCGACTAGCCGGCCAGATCGCGGCGCTTTGTCTGCAGATTGCAGACAATCGCCGGCATGGAACGCCTCTCCGCCCTGCGCGCCTTCACCACCGCGGCCCGGCTCGGCAGCTTTGCCGAGGCGGCTCGCGCGCTGAGCCTGAGCCGCGACCAGGTCAGCAAGCTGATCGCGGCGCTGGAGACCGAGCTGCGCACGCCGCTGTTCACGCGCAGCACGCGCAGCCTGCGCCTGACCGGTGCCGGCGAGCTGCTGCTGGCGCGCACCGAAGGCCTGGTCGGCGAGCTGGAGTCGGCCTTCCACGCCGTCGGCGGCCTGAACGAGGGGCCGCGCGGCCCGCTGCGCGTGAACGCACCCATGAGCCTGGGCCAGAGCCATGTGGCGCCGCTCTTGCCCAGCTTCCATGCCTGTTACCCCGAGGTGCGGCTGCGCCTGGAGTTGGACGACCGCTTCGTCGACCCGGCGCGCAGCGGCGCCGACCTGACCCTGCGTGTCAGCACCCAGGCGCCGCCGCCCGATTGCGTGGCGCGGCCCTTGGCGCTGGCGCCGCGCTGGCTGGTGGCCAGCCCGGCCTATCTGAGGCAGCAGGGCAGGCCGAAGAGCGTCGAGGACCTGGCCGGGCACGCGGCCCTGCATTACGGCGAGCAGCATGGCGGCAGCTGGACCCTGGCCCATGCCGACGGGGCGCAGACCGTGATGCTGCGCGGGCCGCTGTGCTCGAACAACGGCGACGTGCTGGCGCAGGCCGCCGAGGCCGGCATGGGCATCACCTTGCTGCCGGCCTTCCTGGTCGGTCAGCGGGTCATCGAGAAACGCCTGAGCCGCGTGCTGCCCGCCTGGAGCTGCGGTGCGCCCTTGACCGTGCAGGCCCTGTACACGGCGGCCAACCGGCAGTTGCCGGCCCTGCGCGCCTTCCTGGCGCATCTGGCCGAGCAACTGCCCCGGCTGCCCGGCCTGGAAGCCCCCGCCACCCCGTGACTGCCGCCATCCGCCCGCCGGCTGCGTAAGCTCGCACCCTGTGAGTTCCGTACCTGCCCTGTCGCGCTCCTGGCTGGACCGCGTCGTCGAGCCCTCGTTCGCGCTGCGTGGCGCGGCCTTGGCCATTGCGCTGCTGGAACTCCGCGCCGCCTTGTCGGCATTGACCGGCTCCGCCGCCGAGCCCTATGACGGCCTGATCGCCCAAGCCTGGCGCCTGCTCGGCGGCAATCCGCTGGATCGCGGGCCGCTGCTGCTCAGCCTGACCTTGCTGGTCTTCACCAGCTGGAGCCTGTGGCGCCTGGCCCAGCCGCAGCACATCGACCAGCCGCCCCCGCGTGCGCTGGCCTGGCTGCTCGGCCTGGATCTGCTGGCTTTTGCGGTCACGCCCGGCCTGGCCTTTCTCGTCACCGTGCTGGCCGGCCTGCTGCTGCGCCCGCGCTGGGCGCTGGGCTTTGCGGCCATGCAGGTGGTGCTCGCCCTGACCGTGCATTTCATGCTGCCCACCGAGGCGCAGCGCCTGGAGGCGGAGCAGATCGGCTGGGCCCCGGCCCTGCTGACCCAGGGCCTGTGGATGGTGGCGCTGCACGGTCTGGGCTTCGGCCTGGGTCGGCTGACGGCGTCGCAGGCCGACCGCCGCCGCTGGATGCAAGTCATGCTGGCCGAGCGCCTGTCGGCCGACGAGTTGCACGACGAGCAACTGCGCTACAGCGAACGCCTGGGCCTGGCCCGCGAGCTGCACGACCTGATGGGCCACCACCTGACGGCGCTGAATCTGCAGTTGCAGCTTGGCCAAGCCCTGCTCGCGCGGGAGCAGCCCGAGGGCGCTGCGGCACAGCTGGAGAAGGCGCGCGGCGTGGCCGAGCAACTGCTGGCCGATGTGCGCCAGGCGGTCAGTGCGCAGCGCGCCGAGCGCCGCATCGACCTCAGCAGCGCGCTGCGCCTGCTCGCCGCCGGCATCGACACGCCGGTCATTACCCTCGGTTTGGACGACGAGGCGGTGCGCAATCTGCCGCCGCGCGTCGCCCACGCACTGCTGCGCTGTGTGCAGGAGGCGGTCACCAATGCGGTGCGCCACGCGCGTGCGCGCCACCTGCATGTGCAGCTGCAGCGCGAGGCCGAGATGCTGGTCGTGCGCATCGAGGACGATGGCGACGGCAGCAGCAAGCTCAACCCGGGCAACGGCCTGACCGGGATGAGCGAACGCCTGGCCGAACTCGGCGGCAGCGCCCGTGTGCTGCGCCACCACCCTGGTTTCCTGATCGAACTGCGCTGCCCGCGCGACCCGGAGTCATCCCATGAGTCAATCCATCCGCCTGCTGCTCGTTGAGGACCAGCAACTCGTGCGCGAAGGCCTGAAGGGCCTGCTTGCGCTGTGCCCGGACATCCAGCTGATCGGCGAGGCCGAGGACGGCGTGCAGGCGCTGGAGAAGATCCAGGCCGAAATTCCCGACGTGGTGCTCTCCGACATGCGCATGCCGCGCCTGGACGGCATCGGCCTGATCCGCGCGCTGGCTGCCCGGGCGCTGGCGGTGCCGGTGGTGCTGCTGACCACCTTCGACGACCGCGACGCCTTCGACGAGGCGGCGCGCGCCGGTGCCAAGGGCTTTCTGCTGAAGGCGATCAGCGTCGAGACCCTGGCCGAGGCGGTGCGTGAGGTCGCGGCCGGCGGCACCGCGCTGCGCCCCGGTCTGACCGAGCGCGCGACCCGCCCCGGCGCCACCGAGCGGGCCTTCGAAGGCCTGCCCGACCCCGAGCCGCTGAGCCCCAAGGAGCTGCAGGTGCTGCGCCTGGTGGCCAGCGGTCGCAGCAACACCGAGATCGCCACCCTGCTCGGCAATAGCGAGGGGGTGATCAAGAACCACTGCTCGGCGGTGTTCGCGAAGATGGGCGTGCGGGACCGCACGCAGGCGGTGCTGCGGGCGATCGACCTGGGCTGGATCTGAACGAGGCCCACCCCCTACTGGCTTCGCCAGCCCCCTCAAGGGGGCGCCGCCAGTGGCCCGGCAAAGCCGGTTCCACGGCGGCCGCTTGACGGGCCGATTCCTGTGTCGCGGGTGATGCGGCGTGCGGTGGAGGTGCTTAGGTTGGCGAGCTTGGAGAATCGCGGGTAGTATTACGTTCGTTATAACGTTGTACGAGATCCGCGATGAGCGCGCTCAAACTCACCCAGATCGGCAACTCGGTCGGCGTCATCCTGCCCAAGGAGGTGCTGGCGCGGTTGAAGGTGGAGAAGGGGGATGTGCTGTACCTCAGCGATGCCGTCAATGGCGTGTTGCTGTCGCCCTATAGCGCGGAGTTCGAAGCGCAGATGGAGGCGGCGCGCGGTCTGATGAAGAAGCGCCGTGCGGTGCTGCGCGAACTGGCCAAATGAGCAAGCCGCGCCGGTGGCGCTGGCTCAGCGCCGAGGTGCTGCGCGCCGTGCATGAGGAGCAATTGGCCGAGCACAGCGGTGCATCGGGCACGCGCGACGAGGGCCTGTTCGAGTCGGCGCTGGCGCGGCCGCAGAACCTTGCGGCGTATGGCGAGCCCGATGTGTTCGAACTGGCGGCCAGTTACGCGGTGGCTTTGGCGAAGAACCATCCCTTCGTGGATGGCAACAAGCGCACCGCCTTCGTTTCGATGGAACTATTCCTGCTGTTGAATGGTCAGGAATTGGTCGCCGATGACGCGGCCTGTGTGTTCACAATGCTCGGTGTTGCTGCCGGCTCGATTGATGAGCCGGCGCTGGCCGACTGGCTTCGCGCCAACGCTCAGAACAGGAAGTAGCGCTGCGCCATCGGCAGCTCGCTCGCCGGCTCGCAAGTCAGCAGCACCCCGTCGGCGCGCACCTCGTAGCTCTGCGCGTCGATCTCCATGGTCGGCAGGTAGTGGTTCAAGACCATGTCGGCCTTCTTCACCGTGCGGCAGCCGCGCACGGTGGCCAGCGGCTTGTTCAGGCCCAGGGTCTGCGCGTGCGCCAGACCGGCCTGGGAGACAAAGCTGAGCGAGCCCTGCGACAGCGCGCCGCCGAAGCTGCCGAACATCGGCCGGTAATGCACCGGCTGCGGCGTTGGGATGCTGGCGTTCGCATCGCCCATGGCGGCGGCGGCGATGAAGCCGCCCTTCAGGATCAGGCTGGGTTTGACGCCGAAGAAGGCTGGCTTCCAGAGCACCAGATCGGCCCACTTGCCGACCTCGATGGAGCCGACCTCGTGGGCGATGCCGTGCGCCAGCGCGCCGTTGATACCGAGCTTGGCGACGTAGCGTTTGACGCGGGCGTTGTCGTGGCGCTCCGTGTCGCCGGGCAGCGGGCCGCGCTGGACCTTCATCTTGTGCGCGGTCTGCCAGCAGCGCAGCGACACCTCGCCGACCCGGCCCATGGCCTGGCTGTCGGAGCTGAACATGCTGATCGCACCGAGGTCGTGCAGGATGTCCTCGGCGGCAATGGTCTCCTTGCGGATGCGGCTCTCGGCAAAGGCCAGGTCCTCGGCGATGCCGGCGTCCAGGTGATGGCAAACCATCAGCATGTCCAGGTGCTCGTCCAGGGTGTTGACCGTGAACGGGCGCGTCGGGTTCGTGCTGGAGGGCAGCACATTCGCCTCACCGACCACCTTCATGATGTCGGGCGCGTGGCCGCCACCGGCGCCTTCGGTGTGGAAGCTGTGGATGGTGCGGCCCTTGAAGGCGGCAATCGTGTCCTCGACGAAGCCGCTCTCGTTCAGGGTGTCGGTGTGGATGGCCACCTGCACATCAAAGCGTTCGGCCACGTCCAGGCAGTTGTCGATCGCCGCCGGCGTCGTGCCCCAGTCCTCATGCAGCTTCAGGCCGATGGCGCCGGCCTCGATCTGCTGCGCCAGGCCCTCGGGCCGCGACGCATTGCCCTTGCCCAGGAAGCCGAGGTTCATCGGGAACGCCTCGGCCGCTTTCAGCATGGTGCTGAGGTGATGCGGGCCTGGCGTGCAGGTGGTGGCCAGAGTTCCGGTGGCCGGGCCGGTGCCGCCGCCGATCATGGTGGTGACACCCGACATCAGCGCCTCTTCGATTTGCTGCGGGCAGATGAAATGGATGTGCGTGTCGATGGCGCCTGGCGTGAGGATCATTCCCTCGCCGGCAATGATCTCGGTGCCCGGGCCGATGACGATGTCGACGCCGGGCTGGATGTCCGGATTGCCGGCCTTGCCGATGGCGGCGATGCGGCAGCCGCGGATGCCGATGTCGGCCTTGACGATGCCCCAGTGGTCCAGGATGACCGCATTGGTGATGACGGTATCGACCGCATCAGCCGGCCCCGGGCCGTTGATGCGCTGGCTCTGGCCCATGCCGTCGCGAACCGTCTTGCCACCGCCGAACTTGACCTCTTCGCCATAGCCGCCGGCGCGAAGCGTCAGGTCCTGCTCAACCTCGATGACGAGGGCCGTGTCGGCCAGGCGCAGGCGGTCGCCCAACGTGGGGCCGAGCATCTCGGCGTAGGCGCGGCGGCTGATCTTCACGCCGACCTCCGCGCGGCCGCCCGGAGGAGGTCGGAGCCCCCGCGGGGGGTGGCGAGCGCAGTGAGCCTGGGGGCTGTCATAACTTTCCTTGCACGAGGCCGCGAAAGCCCCAGGCCTCGCGGTCGCCGGCCAGCTCCACCAGTTCGACGGTGCGCGACTGCCCCGGCTCGAAGCGCACCGCGGTGCCGCTGCACAGGTTCAGGCGCATGCCGCGCGCCGCTTCGCGGTCGAAGCGCAGGGCCGCGTTCGTTTCGTAGAAGTGATAGTGCGAGCCAACCTGGATGGGCCGCGCGCCGGTGTTGGCCACCGACAGTGTGATCGTTCGGCGGCCGGGGTTGAGTTCGTGCTCACCCTCGTCGACCAGCAACTCGCCCGGGGTCATCGCGCAGCCCGCCGGGCCGCCCCAAGGGCCGCGCAGCCCCCTCGGGGGGTAGCGAACAAACTGAGCTTGGGGGTGCTCATACAACTCCAGCCAGGCGCAGCGCACCGAAGGTCATCAGCGCGGCGCCCAGGCCCTCGCTCCAGCGCATGGCCGTGGGCCGCATCAAGAGGCCGAAGGCCAGGCCGGCGCTGTGCAGCACGGCAGTGGCCAGCACCATGCCGAAGAGCGCGGCGGCGCCGCTCAGCTCGTGGCCGTGCGCGGCGCCATGGGCCAGCGCGAAGAGCAGCGTGAGCCCCAGGCTGACGGCCTTGGGCAGATGGATGCGCCAGGCCACCAGCAGGCCCAGCACCAGCAGCGAGGCGGCGATGCCGGGCTCGATCAGAGGCAGGTCCCAGCCGCCCAACATGGTGCCTGCAGCGCCCAGCAACAGGGTCAGCGCGAAGACCAGCGGCGCCCACACGGCGCGCTTGAACTGCCCTTCCGCCAATGCGCCCCAGAGGCCGACGGCGAGCATGGCGGCGAGGTGGTCCGGCCCGGTGAGCGGGTGCGCGAAGCCGGCCGAGAACCCGCTCAGACCGTGGTCGCCGCTGTGCGCGTAGGCGAGTGCGGGAACCAGGGCCAGGGGAGCGAAGACGGTGAACAGGCGCAATCTCAACATTCGATGGGGCTCCGCGTTGCGTGAACGATCGTTTCCTTGGCATGCTGCGTTGACCAAGGGGCCGCCGTGGAACCGGCTTTGCCGGGCCACTGGCGGCGCCCCCTTGAGGGGGCCGGCGAAGCCGGTAGGGGGTGGGTCATGGAATCGGTTGGTGCACGGTCACCAGCTTGGTGCCGTCGGGAAAGGTCGCCTCGACCTGGATCTCCGGGATCATTTCGGCGATGCCGTCCATCACATCGGCACGGGTCAGCACCGTGCGGCCCTCGCTCATCAGCTGGGCCACGGTCTTGCCGTCGCGCGCACCTTCCAGCACCGCCGCGCTGATGAGGGCCACGGCCTCGGGGTAGTTCAGCCTCAGCCCCCGCGCGCGCCGCCGCTCGGCCAGCAGGGCGGCGGTGAAGAGCAGCAGCTTGTCTTTTTCACGAGGAGTCAGTTCCATCTGTATTGCTCGTGCGGCCTAGGGCCGAACTCTGGGTGTGAGTTCCATGCGGCGGGGCTTGCGGGAGAAACCCGGGGATCGTAGGAAGGCATCGCAAATTGAGTGCCAGGGTTTGGCCCGGCTCTGCGGCCCAGTTCCGGGCATGCGCGCACCAGCGCAGCGCAAGCGCACCAGCCTGGCAAGCCCACATGCACCAGGGCGGCGCTTTGGAAGCGGCGCCTTGCGGCAAACGCGATGGCACGGCCTTTGCTGCGGTGCAGCAGGCAGCAGTACCGCCGTGTCCTCAACCCCTTCTTCTGGAGACTCGCATGCTTCGCCGTTCCCTGCTCGCCAGCTCGATCACGCTCGCCGCCCTTGCGCCCGCCGCCTTCGCCGCCGACACCATCAAGGTCGGCGTGCTGCACTCGCTGTCGGGCACCATGGCTATCTCGGAGACGGTGCTCAAGGACACCGTGCTGATGGCCATCGACGAGATCAATGCCAAGGGCGGCGTGCTGGGCAAGAAGCTTGAACCCGTGGTGGTGGACCCGGCCAGCAACTGGCCGCTGTTCGCCGAGAAGGCCAAGCAGCTGATCACCCAGGACAAGGTCGCGGTGGTCTTCGGCTGCTGGACCTCGGTCAGCCGCAAGTCGGTGCTGCCGGTGTTCGAGGGCACGAACTCGCTGCTCTTCTACCCGGTGCAGTACGAGGGTGAAGAGCTGAGCAAGAACGTGTTCTACACGGGGGCGGCACCGAACCAGCAGGCCATCCCGGCGGTCGAGTACCTGATGAGCAAGGACGGCGGCAGTGCGAAGCGCTTCGTGCTGCTGGGCACCGACTACGTGTATCCGCGCACCACCAACAAGATCCTGCGCGCCTTCCTGAAGAGCAAGGGCGTGGCGGATGCCGACATCCTCGAGGAGTACACGCCCTTCGGCCATGCGGATTACCAGAGCATCATCGCGAAGATCAAGCGCTTCTCCAGCGAGGGCAGGAAGACCGCGGTGGTCTCGACCATCAACGGCGACTCCAACGTGCCCTTCTACAAGGAGCTCGGCAACCAGGGCCTGAAGGCCACCGACGTGCCGGTGGTCGCCTTCTCGGTCGGCGAGGAGGAGCTGCGCGGCGTCGACACCAAGCCCCTGGTCGGTCACTTGGCGGCCTGGAATTACTTCATGTCGCTGAAGAGCCCGGCCAACACCGCGTTCACGCAGAAATGGGCGGCCTACGCGAAGGCCAAGAACATCCCCGGCCACAAGGACAGGCCGCTGACCAATGACCCGATGGAGGCCACCTACATCGGCATCCACATGTGGGCGCAGGCGGTGGCCAAGGCCAAGAGCACGGACACCGACAAGGTCATCGCCGCGATGGCCGGCCAGACCTTCACGGCGCCCTCGGGCATCACCTCCAAGATGGACGAGAAGAACCACCATCTGCACAAGTCGGTGTTCATCGGTGAGGTCAAGGCCGACGGCCAGTTCAATGTGGTGTGGAAGACGCCGGGACCGGTCAAGGCCCAGCCCTGGAGTCCCTACATCCCGGAGAACAAGGGCAAGAAGGACGAGCCGGAGAAGAAATAGCTCACTCCGTAGCGGTCTCGCCGGCCCGGGGACTGGGTGCGGATTGGGCGGTCCTGAGGGCCGCGGGCGCCTCACCCAAGCCAAGGGCGTGACCAGTGGTCCGGCCCAGCCAGTTCCACGGCGGCCGCTAGAGGGGCGCAGGCGGTTTCGCTTCTTCAACCCGGGCCTTCATGCCGATCCGAATCCTCTTTCTTCTGCTCCTTGCTTTCGGGAGCTTGTCCGCCCGAGCGCTAACGCCTGAGCGGCAGTTCGCAATCGCCAGCGGCGACAGCGAGGCCAGGTTGGCCGCGCTGCAGCAGGCCGTAGCGGCCAACGAGCCGGGCACCGCCGTCTTCCTGCAGGCCTTGCTCGATGGCGAACTGCGCGTCGTCGGCCCGCGTGTGCTGCGCGCGGCCGAGGCGCCGCCCGAGGCCGAGGAGCCGATGCTCAACAACCGGATGCGCGGAGCGGTGGCCGGGGCTGTCGCGGCCCTGCGCCTGGGCGACCCCAGCCCCGGCGCGCGAGCTGCCGCGCTGGATGTGCTGCGCGGCAGCCCGGACGCGGTCCCGCTGCCGCTGCTGGAACGCGCCTTGGCCGCCGAGCAGGAGCCGCGCCTGCGCCTGCGCCTGGAGGATCTGGTAGCCGCCGCGCGCCTGGGCCATGCCGAACCGGCGCAGCGCATCGCCGCTGCGGCGCAGCTGGCGGGTTCGGCCGATCCGGCCAAACGCGCGCTGCTGCTCGAACGCCTGGCGGACGAGCCCGAGGTCAAGGTCCGCGAGGCGCTGCAGGCGGCGGCCGACTCGGTGGCCGGTCGCCTGGCCTGGGCCGAGCGGGCGCAGCTGCTGTTCAGCGGTCTGAGCCTGGGCTCCATCCTGCTGCTGGTCGCGCTGGGCCTGGCCATCACCTACGGGCTGATGGGCGTCATCAACATGGCGCACGGCGAGCTGCTGATGGTCGGCGCCTACGCGACCTGGGCGGTGCAGCAGGCCTTCCGCACCTGGTTGCCCCCCGGCGCCTTCGACGCCTATCTGCTGGTCGCGCTGCCGGTCAGCTTCCTCGCGGCGGCGGCGGTGGGGGCACTGATGGAGCGCAGCGTCATCCGCTTCCTCTACGGCCGGCCGCTGGAGACCCTGCTCGCCACCTGGGGCATCAGCCTGATCCTGATGCAGACCGTGCGTTCGCTGTTCGGCGCGCAGAACGTGGCCGTGGAGAACCCGAGCTACTTGAGCGGCGGTTGGCAACTGCTGCCCAGCCTGACCCTGCCCTACAACCGCATCGCCATCCTGGTCTTCGCCGTCCTGGTGCTGATCGGCATGGCCCTGCTGCTGGCCCGCACGCGCCTGGGCCTGATGGTGCGCGGCGTCACGCAGAACCGCCGCATGGCGGCCTGCGTGGGCGTGAACACGGCGCGGGTCGACACGATGGCCTTTGCGCTGGGCTCCGGCATCGCCGGGCTGGCGGGTTGCGCGCTGTCGCAGATCGGCAATGTCGGCCCCGACCTCGGGCAGGCCTACATCGTCGACGCCTTCATGGTGGTGGTGCTGGGCGGCGTGGGTCAGCTGCTGGGCACGGTCTACGCCGGGCTGGGGCTGGGCGTGGTGGGCAAGTTGCTGGAAGGTTGGCAGGGCGCGGTGCTGGCCAAGATCGCCTTGTTGTTGATTCTGATCCTGGTGATCCAGAAGAAGCCGCAGGGGCTGTTTGCGCTGCGCGGGCGGAGTGTCGAATGAGGGGGCTGTTCGGTTCGATGCAGCCCGCCGGGATGTCGCCCCGGCGGGCGAGTTCCTTTCTTTGCTGCGCCAAAGAAAGGAACCAAAGAAAGGCGCTGAATGCCGGCCTCGCCCTAAGGGCGAAGACCGAGGCGGTACATCGCTCATACTCAGCCGAGCCCGTCAGTGCCCCTCCCAAGCCGTGCGGTGATCCGCCAGCCGGAAATACCGGCCGGACTTGGCAGCGAGAACTGGCATGGCCCAGCGGTGAACAACACAGCCCCAACGAGTGCGCTGGTTGGCGCTCCATTCATCGCAGCTCGGCCTCTTCAGGCATCAGTGCCGAGTCCGGCCCGTACTCGGGTCGGCGGTTAGCTCCTCTTGCCTTGGCATTGCGCTGTACGGGCTGGTGGCAGTCTGAGCGATGCACCGCGTCTCCGGTCGGCCTTAGGCCGCAGGAGGCATTGAGCGCCTTTCTTTGCCTCCTTTCTTTGGCGCAGCAAAGAAAGGAGGTCCCCTGCCGGGGGGACATCCCGGCGGGCTCTCTCGCAGGAGTACAGGCCAAATGAAACGCGCCCTGCTCCCCAGCCTGGCGCTGCTCGCGCTGCTGCTCCCGCTGCTGCACCTGGCCTTCCCACAAGGCCACCCCTTGCACCTGCCCGAGTTCTACGTCCAGCTCCTCGGCAAATTCCTCTGCTACGCCATCTGCGCGCTGGCCATCGACCTGATCTGGGGCTACACCGGCATCCTCAGCCTCGGCCACGGCCTGTTCTTCGCGCTCGGCGGCTACGGCATGGGCATGTACCTGATGCGGCAGATCGGCCGTGAAGGCCAGTACCAGTCCGACCTGCCCGACTTCATGGTCTTCCTGAACTGGCAGGAGCTGCCCTGGCACTGGGCGCTATCCGACAGCCTGATCGCGCAGCTCTTCCTCGCGCTCGCCATCCCCGGAGCCATCGCCTTCGTGTTCGGCTACTTCGCGTTCCGCAGCCGCATCCAGGGCGTCTACTTCTCCATCATCACGCAAGCCCTGACCGTGGCCGCGATGCTGCTTTTCTTCCGCAACGAAACCGGTTTCGGCGGCAACAACGGCTTCACCGACTTCAAGCGCCTGGCCGGCATTGCGCTGAACCAGCCGGGCATGAAGGTCGCACTCTGCATGGCCTCCGCGCTGCTGCTGATCGCCTGCTATCTGCTGGCGCAGCAACTGGTGAACAGCCGCTACGGCCGATTGCTGCAGGCCACGCGAGACGCTGAAGGAAGGCTGCGCTTCTGCGGCTACGACCCCGTGGCCTACAAGCTCAGCATCTGGACGCTCTCGGCCGTGATGTGCGCCGCGGCTGGCGCGCTCTATGTGCCCCAGGTCGGCATCATCAACCCGAGCGAGATGAGCCCCGCAGCCAGCATCGAGATGGCGATCTGGGCCGCGGTCGGTGGGCGCGGCACGTTGATCGGCCCCATCCTCGGCGCCTTCTTCGTCAACGGCGGCAAATCGGTGTTCACGGTTTGGCTGCCCGAGGCCTGGCTCTTCGTGCTCGGCGCGCTCTTCATTGCCGTGACCTTATTCCTGCCCCAGGGCCTGATCGGCCTGATCAAGAGATTGAAGCGATGACCCCCGAGTTGCTGGAAGCGGGATCCAGTGCGCGTGCGCGCATGCAGACCGTGCTGTTGCAGCACGGCCAGCCCGTGTTCAACCAGGGCGTGGCGCTCTACATCGAAGAGCTCAAGGTCAGCTTCGACGGCTTCCAGGCCCTGGGCGGTCTGTCGTTGACGGTGGGCGTGGGCGAGCTGCGCTGCATCATTGGCCCCAATGGCGCCGGCAAGACCACGCTGATGGACTGCATCACCGGCAAGACCCGGCCCGACAGCGGCCGCGTTTTCTTCGGCAGCAATCTGAACCTGCGCCAGATGCAGGAGGCGCAGATCGCGCAGGCCGGCATCGGCCGCAAGTTCCAGAAGCCCACGGTATTCGAGGCACTGAGCGTTCAGCAGAACCTGGAGCTGGCCCTGGCCGGCGACCGCCGCGTGCGCCATGCGCTGCGTGCGCGCTTGAGTGCCTCGCAGCGCGACCGGCTCGACGAGCTGCTGGTGCTGGTTCACCTCTGGGAACACAGCGACACGCAGGCCGGCCTGCTCAGCCACGGGCAGAAGCAGTGGCTGGAGATCGGCATGCTGCTGGCGCAGGACCCGGTGCTGCTGCTGCTGGACGAACCCGTGGCTGGCATGACCGATGAGGAAACCGAGCGCACGGCCGAGCTCTTTCTGAGCCTGGAAGGCAAGCACTCGTTGGTTGTCGTCGAACACGACATGGCCTTCGTCGGCACGCTGGCCGGCGCCCACCGCACGGTGACCGTGCTGCACGAGGGCAAGGTGCTGGCCGAGGGCACGATGGACAAGGTCCAGGCGGACGAACGCGTGATCGAGGTCTACCTTGGCAGATAGCTTGGCCCCTGGCCTCCCTGCGGCGGACGAACTGCTCCGCGTCGAAGGACTCCACCAGCACTACGGCGGCTCGCACATCCTGCGCGGTCTGGACCTGAGCCTGCGCGCCGGTGAGGTCACCGTCGTGCTCGGCCGCAACGGCGTGGGCAAGACCACCTTGCTGAAGTCGCTGATGGGTGTGGTGCCCATCAGCCAAGGCAGCGTCCAATTGCAAGGGCAAGAGCTGGCCAAGCAGCCACCGCATCAGCGCGTGCGCGCCGGCATGGGGTACGTGCCACAGGGCCGCGAGATCTTCGGCCGCCTGAGCGTGCACGAGAACCTGCTGATGGGCCTGGCCTCACGACCCGCCAACACGCCGCTGCCACCCGAACTTTTCGAGCTGTTCCCGGTGCTGCAGCAGATGCTCAAGCGCCGCGGCGGCGACCTCAGCGGCGGCCAACAACAGCAGCTGGCGATTGCGCGCGCGCTGGCGCCCGGTCCCAAGGTGCTGCTGCTGGACGAGCCGACCGAGGGCATCCAACCCAATGTCATCAAGGACATCGGCAAGGTCATCCGCCTGCTGGCCGAGCGCGGCGACATGGCCATCGTGCTGGTCGAGCAGTTCTACGACTTCGCCGCCGAGCTGGCCGATCAATACTTGCTGATGGAGCGCGGCGAGATCGTCATGCGCGGTGCTGGCCGCGACATGGAGGCCGAGGGCGTGCGGCAACGGCTGTCGCTTTAGGCGCCGGCGAGCGCGCGAGCTGCATCCATCCAGAGCTTGAGCAAGGGCGGCGCGGCCTCGGCAGCGCCCTGCGCCTTCCAGGCCTCGAGCGCCGCGCGCGCCGCCGTCTTCGCTTCGTCGCTACGGCCCAGGGATTGCAGGGCCTGCGCCTGCTCGCCCAGGGCCAGGCCCAGCATCCAACGGCGGGTGGCGTTGTCGTCATCGCCCTGCAACAGCTGGGCGGCTTCCTCGGCCAGGCGCAAGGCCTTGGCGGCGTCCTGCGGGTGCCAGGCGCGGGCCGCCCAGATCAGGTTGTCGGCCCGACTGAACACGCCGGCAAAACCCAGCGCGGGGCGTGCCGGCAGTTGCGGCAACACGGTGTCGAAGCCCGCTTGCACCTGAGCTTGCTGGCCGGCCTGCACCAGGAACTGAAGGCGGAAGGCTTGGAGCTGCACGATGCGGCGCGCGCCGGCTTGGTTGCCGGCGTCGGTGGCTACAGCGCTGCGGGTCATCTCCAGCGCTTCGTCGACGTAGCGCAAGGCCTGTTCGTGGGCGCCGCTGGCCGACAAGGCGCGCGCCAGATGCGCACGGGCGATGGCGCGCTGGTAGCGAAAGTCCATGTCGTCCGGGAAGCGCTCCGCCATCAAGTCGCGCAACTCCACCTGACGGCGCAGCAGCCCGATGGCGTCGGCAAAGCGGGCCGAGAACAAGGCGCAATGCGCCTGCTCGCCCAAGGTGAAGGCCAAGCTGTCGGGTGCGTAGCGGTTGCTCGGGTTGGCGGCCATGCTGGCCTCGGCCGCCTGCCGTGCACGGTCGGCGGCGGCACAAGCATCGGTCCAGCGCCCCAGCGCGGCATGCGTCAAGGCATTGCCCAAGATGCGCGCGTGCACGCCGTGAAAACTCATGGCGCTGCCCAGAATCCAGCTGTCCTGCGGCGCGCGCGCCAGCAAACGCTCCAGCATCGGCAGACCAGCACGCAGCGCCGCCTCCGCCTTGGCCATCTGGCCGCTGCGCTGCCAGACCTCGCCATGGCTGACATGCATATTGATGGCGGCGCTCAGGGCCTCGCTGCTCATGCCGGGGGCGTCGACATAAAGCGTGGCCACAGCCAAGGCCTTGTCGAGGTTCTGGCGCGCCAACTCGTGTTCGCCGATGTTGGACGAGGTGTCGATGCCCTGCAGCTGCGCGATGCGGTAGTAGGTGCTGGCCAGTTCGTAGGCGAACTTCGGGTCGGCGCTGCTGGCTTCGCGCAGACCATCCAGGAACTGCGCCGCATCCACCAGCAGGGCTTCGCGCGTCTTGGCCGCGCCCGGCAGTTGCGCGATCTGGTCGTGGTACTTGAAGACGAGTTGATTGGCCAGCTGGCGTACCTGCTGCAAGCGCAGCTCGGCCTGGTCGCGCTGCTGCTGCGCCACATGGGCCTGCCACAACGCCACGCCGGCGCCGCCCAGCACGCCCAGCAGGGTCAGGCCGCTCAGGACCACCGCCAGCTTGTTGCGCGTCACGAAACGCGCCATCAGATAGCCGGTCGTCGGCGCCCGTGCGCTGACCGGGTAACCGGCCAGATGCGCGCGCAAATCGTCGGCCAGGGCCTCGACGCTGGAGTAGCGCCGCGCCGGTTCTTTCTCCAGGGTCTTGAGCAGGATGTTGTCGAGGTCGCCACGCAGATGCTGGCGCGTGGCCAGCCACTCGGCCGCCACCTCGGGCGCGGGTGCGCTCAGGCTGGAGGGCCGCGTGGGCTGCTCGTTCAGCGCCGCCAGCGCCAGGTCGGCGGGCGACTCCAGATCGCGGCCATAGGGCCGCTGCCCGGTCAGCAACTGGTACAGCAGTACGCCGAGCGAGTAGACGTCGGTGGCCGTGCTCACCGCCTGACCGCGGATCTGTTCCGGGCTGGCATGGCTGGGCGTGAAGGGCCGCTGCCCTGCCTGGGTCACTTCGCCGTCGCCGCCTTCCAGTGGATCCAGGGCCTTGGCGATGCCGAAGTCCAGCAGCTTGACCTGGCCTTCGTCGCTGACCAGCACATTGCCGGGCTTCAGATCGCGGTGCACCAGCAGATGGCGGTGCGCATGCGCGACCGCATCGGCCAGTTGCAGGAACAGTTCGAGGCGCTGGTTCAGGTCCAGGCGGGCACAGGCGAGGTCGATGCTGCGCCCGCGCACCCGTTCCATCACGAAGTAGGGCAGGCCCTGGGGGCTGATGCCGGCGTCCAGCAGCCGGGCGATATTCGGGTGGTCCAGCCGGGCCAGGGCCTGGCGTTCCTGGGCGAAGCGCTTCAGCACCGCCTCGGAGTCCAGGCCGTGCTTGAGCATCTTGACCGCGACGTCGGTTTCGTAGCTGCCGTCGGCGCGGCGCGCGAGCCAGACCTCGCCCATGCCTCCGCTGCCCAGCAGTTCGCGAAGCTCCCAGGCGCCCAGGCGTTGGCCGCGCATGGCACGTCGCGGACGCAGCACCCCTTGCGGAGCGAGACCATCCAGGCTGTCATCGACGGCATGGACCAGCAGCGACAGTACTTCCCGCCGAATTTCCGGGCTGACGTCGCTTGCCTCGACGAAGGCCATCCGATCGCTGGCCGCTTGCTGCATCGCTGCGTCAAAGAGATCTCGGATCGAGGTCCAGCGGTCTTTGTTCTGCATGGCGTCCGGGGAGGGTGTGCGGTCTGATGGGGGCTTGTCTGCATCATGGCGCCGCAGCCTGGCACCGATGATCCAGGCCGGATAGGCAGATCCGGCCTTGTAATTACGCAGTCTGAGCGGTGTAAACGGCTCATCCCGGCGATGAATTCAATGAATACCCTAGGCATCACCCAATGGCTTGAGCTGCAGTCCGAGGACGCGGCGGTCGGGGAACAGCTGTTCGCCTTCCTCTACGACGAGCTGCGCCGGCTCGCCCGTTCGCAGCTGCGCAAGGAGGCCGACGGGCACACCCTGTCGCCGACGGCGCTGACCCATGAGGCCTGGTTCCGGCTCGCCGAGCAGACGCGCACGCAATGGCGCAACCGCGCCCATTTCCTGGCCGTGGCGGCGACGATGATGCGGCGCATCCTGGTCAATCACGAGCTGGCCCGGCGGGCCGAGAAGCGCCAGGTGCAGCTCGAGGCGCTGACCCTGTCCGGCCTGGCCGAGCTGGCGCTGCCGGCCGACCGCGATGTGCTGGCCGTGCACGAAGCCCTGCTCGCTTTCGAGGCGGTCGATGCGCGGGCTGCGCAGGTCGTCGAGCTGCGCTTTTTCGGGGGCCTGGAGAACCAGGAGATTGCCGAGTTGCTCGGGGTCTCGCTGGCGACCGTGAAGCGCGACTGGAGCTTGGCGCGCGCCTGGTTGCATCGCGCGCTGACGCATTGATCGCGCGGTGAAGCCCCTCTGCTTTGGCAGCACGCACCAGGGCTTTCGTCAGGCCGATGGCGATGCGCTGGAACTGTTGCGACCCACGCGGCCGGCGCACAGCGTGCCGGTGCATCGCCACGACGACGCGCATCTGGTGCTGGTGCTGCGTGGCCGCTATGAAAGCGATGCGGCGCCTGCGCCCACGAGCAGCCCGCAGCTGATCGTCAACCCGCCGCGCACCGAACACCAGGATCGCTTCGCCGCCGGCCAGCGCCTCAGCGACGCGCGCTTCATCGCGCTGGGCATCGCACCGGCGCGCTGGGCGCGTTGGCAGCGGGCGCAGGATCTGCCGGCCCGCCCCAGCGTGCACGCCTTGACGCCGTCGGGCATCTGGTCGCAGGCCCTGCTGGCGGGCCCCGCCTTGCTGGACGACTGCCTGGCCGAGGCCCTGGCCTCCGCGCGGGACCCCGAGCGCGACGCACCCGCCTGGCTGGAACGCGCCCGCCTGCTGCTGCGCGAGCAGGCCCTGGATGCCGCCGGTCCGCCCGACCTCGCCGGCCTGGCTCAGCACCTGCGCGTGCATCCCGGCTCGCTGGCCCGCGCCTTCCGCCGCCGCTGGGGCCTGAGCCCGGGGGCTTATCAGCTGAGCTTGCGCATGGATCAGGCGGCAGCGGCCTTGCTGCGCCCCACAGCGCCGGCGCTGGCCGAGCTGGCGCTGCAGGCTGGCTTCTGCGACCAGGCGCATTTCAACCGCGCCTTCCGTGCCGTCTTCGGACTGGCGCCGCGGGCCTGGCGGCAGCAGCGGGTGAAGAACGTCCAAGACGCCGGGCGCGCTGAAACCTAGGCTGCGCTCCATCGTTGTTGGAGCCTTTTTTCATGCAGTCCTGGTTTCGTGGTGTCGCCTGCGCGGCGTTGATTCTTGGCGGCCTGGCCGCCGTGGCCCGGGCCGATGTGCCCACAGCTCCTGCACCCCTTGCCGCCGTGGAGGCCAAAGTGCGCGCCGGCGAGTTCCAGCGCATCACCAGCCTGCTGGTCTGGCAGCAGGGCAAGCCCGTGCACGAGGCCTATTTCGACGAGGGCGGCGCCGAGGCCTTGCGCAACACGCGCTCGGTCACGAAGACGGTGGCCAGCCTGCTGGTGGGCGCAGCGCTGGCCGATGGGCATCTGAAATCGGTGCAGCAGGCGGTGCTGCCCCTGCTGCCGGCACAGCGGCGCTGGGCGCAGGGCGAACCGCGCAAGGCCCGCATCCACTTCGAGGACCTGCTGACCATGAGCGGCCCGCTGGAGTGCGACGACTGGAACGAGCGGTCGCGCGGCAACGAGGACAGCATGTACCTGATCGAGGACTGGCTGGGCTTCTTCTGGCAGCTGCCGATGCGCGGCTTCCCGGCCTGGACGACGCCGCCCTCGCGTTCGCCGCACGGCCGCGCCTTCAGCTATTGCACGGCCGGCGTCACCACCCTCGGCGCGGCGCTGCAAGCCGCCGTGGGCGAGCCACTGCAGCGCTACGCGCAGCGACGCCTGTTCGACCCGCTGGGTATCCAGCGCGTCGAGTGGCAGTCCCTGCCCGATGGCCGCCATGTGCAGGCCGGCGGCGGCCTTTCGCTGCGCACGCGCGACCTGGCGGCGCTGGGCCAGCTCGCGCTCGACGGCGGCCGCTGGCAGGGCAGGCAGCTCTTGCCCGCTGCCTGGCTGCAGGCCTCGGCCCGCGAGCAGGCGCGCATGCCCGATGGCACCGGCTACGGCTATCTGTGGTGGCTGCACCGCTTCCCGCAGCCCGACGGCAGCCATATCGACACCTGGGCCATGAACGGCGCCGGTGGCAACACCGTGCAAGTGATTCCCTCGCGCGGTCTTGTGGTGGTGATCACGGCCGAGAACTTCCGCGTGCAGGGCGCGCCACGGCTGACCGTCAAGCTGCTGCAGGAGGTGCTGGCAGCGCTTTGAGTGCGTGGCGCCGGCTGGACAATGCCGGCCCCATGCCCCGCCTCACCCCACTCCTGCTGGCCCTGGGCTTGGCGGGGACCGCAGCATCGGTCCGCGCGCAAGGCCTGGACCTCGATCAATTGCAGCGCTACCAGCCGCCGCCGGCCGAGCAGGGGCCGGTGGTGCCGGCCCAGGTCGAGCGGTGGCGCGAGGAGGCGAAGGCCTACGAGTACGGCGCGCTCGGCTTCGCGCAGAACCCGCAGCGAGCCGCCCAGCTCTACTGCCGGGCGGCTCGTTTCGGCGACGCCGAGTCGCAGTTCAGCCTGGCCTGGATGCTGACCCATGCGCGCGGCATCCAGCGCGACGATGCCCAGGCCGCGCATCTGTTTGCGGCCGCGGCGGAGCAGGGCATGAGCCAGGCGCAGAACATGCTGAAGTCCATGGGCGGTACGCCGCTGGGCGCGCCGCCGGAATGCCTGCGGCCCGACGACGGCGAGGCGCCGCTGCCGCCACCCACGGCGCGCAAGCCGGCGCCGCAGCTGCGCACGCTGCCCTGGCCCGAGCCGCCGGCGCACGCGCCGGAGACCCTCGTGCGCTTCGTCAAGCTGGTCGCACCGGAGTACCGCCTGGAGCCGGCGCTGGTGCTGGCGGTGATGGCCCAGGAGTCAAACTTCAACCCGAACGCGGTCAGTCCGAAGAACGCGCAGGGCCTGATGCAATTGATCCCCGACACCGCGCGCCGTTTCGGCGTGCGCAACATCCTGGATCCGGCGCAGAACATCCGCGGCGGCATGGCCTATCTGCGCTGGTTGCTCGCCTACTTCGAGGGCGATCTGCGCCTGGCCCTGGCCGCCTACAACGCCGGCGAGGGCGCGGTGAATCGCTACCGCGGCGTGCCGCCTTATGCGGAGACGCAGCACTATGTGCGCAAGATCGTCGCCCACCTCGGCGGGCGGCGCGAGCATCCCTTCGATGCCAAGGCGGCGGAGCCTTCGCCGGCGCTGCTCCTGCTGCGCGGGCCGGCACGCTGGCAATAAGTCCGCGCCAACGAAAACAGGCCCCGAAGGGCCTGTTTTCCAGAGCAAACCCAGCCTGCGGCATCGCGCCGCCGGGTTGCTCCAGGGAGGACTGCGCCGCCTTGGGCGGGCGCCGTCAAGGGAGCCCTCAGGCTCCCGGCGCGGATCAGTAGCCGCCGCGATCGCCGCCGTTGCCACCGCGGTAGCCGCCGCCGCCGCCACCGCCACCACCACCCGGGCCGCGGCCGTAGGGGCTGGCAAAGCCGGCCGGACGCGCTTCACGCGGACGGGCGACGTTGACCACGCAGGGACGGCCTTCCAGGGCCTGACCATTCATGCCATTGATGGCGGCTTGCGCCTCCGCGTCCGTGCCCATTTCGACGAAGCCGAAGCCCTTCGAACGACCGGTTTCGCGATCCATCATGACCTTGGCCGAGCTGACGGTGCCAAAGCGCGAGAACGCTTGTTGCAGGGATTCGTCGCGCACGCTGTAAGCGAGATTGCCGACGTAAAGCTTGTTGTTCATGGGGAAGCCCCTAGCCATTGATAACGAAGTAACCGAAGGCGCTTCAACCCATCTCATCCAACGAATCAACGCGTCCCAACCGGCAAAGCCCATTATTCCGGTGGGTTTTGTCACGCCAATAACCACCAGGGCGGGTTGTTGTATTTAGGTGCCGGGGGCAAACCCGCAGGTTGGGGCCTGACCCCCCGAATCTCCGGGGGGTCGCGCCGCCGCAGACGGCTGGCCGCCCCGGCGCAAGGCGGTCCTTCGGAGACGCAGGCGCTGCCTACACTGCGCCGCGATGCGCCATCTGCCTTCCATCACCCTGGGCGAGTTGCAGGCCCTGCTGTACAGCCTGGGCGCCCTGCGCCATGGCCGTGCGCTGGCGCTGCTGCTCGGCACCCTGTGCTGCTCCGGCCTGTTCATGGCCTCGGTCGAACCGGCGCTGGCCGCCAACCGCCTGGGCATCGCCTCGGCCTGGGCGCTGGCCGCGGCGGCCAGCCTGTTTTACGGCGTCAATGCCACCGGCTGGATGCTGATGCGCAGCGCCCAGGGCAGCGATGCCGGCATGGACGTCTTTGATGCGGTGCGTGCCGCGCTGCGCCAGGCGCATCGCGCGCTGGGCGTGCTGCTGCTGACCCTGCTGCCGGCGCTGCCGATCGGCCTGCTGCTGCTGGCCGGGCTGTGGGCCGCCCGTTTTCCGGGCGTGGGCCTGCCGCTGCTCACCCTGTTGGCGCCGCTGTGGGTGCTGGGCGCCGCCTGGCTGGCCTTGCTGGTCTTCGTGCTGGTCGGGCCGCTGGCCGGCCCTGCCGTCTGGGCCGGCGCCGGCGTGCGCGAGACCGCACGCTGGCTGCGCCGTCAGGCCCGCCAGCGCCTCGTCGAGGCGACGCTGATGAAGCTGCTGCTGCTGGCCATGGTCGGCGGCGTCGGCGCGGTGCTCAGCGCAGCCTTGCTGGTCGGCGCACGCTCGATGGCGCTGGCCGCCTGGCTGACCCAATTGCCGGTGCCGCCGCAGCAGGTGCTCGCGCATCTGTTCGGCCACACCTTGAAGGCGCTGGGCCAGCGCGGTGCGCCGGTGGTGGCTAACGATGCCGCGCTCGGCCTGTCGATCGGCGGCGGCATGCTGGTTGCCGTGGTGCTGGTGCTGCCCACTCTGGTCTATCTGCGCGGCTGCTGCGCGATCTATCTGAACCTGCGGCAACGCGATCCTCAGTGAGCGCCGCAGACCCGCCGCGCATCGCCAGCCTGGTGCCGTCGGCGACCGAGCTGCTGTGCGCGCTGGGCCTGACGCCCTGGTTGGTCGCGCGCACCGGCTTCTGCATCCACCCCCGCGAGCGGGTGGCGGCGGTGCCCAAGGTCGGCGGCACCAAGGACGTCGACCTCGACAAGTTGCGCGCGCTGCGTCCCAGCCATGTGCTGCTGAATGTCGACGAGAACCGGCGCGAGACCTTCGAGGCGCTGCGTGCCTGGCCCGGCGTCGAGCTACTCGTCAACCACCCCTGCGGCCCGCGCGATGTGCCGGCGCTGCTGGACCAATGCGTGCAGGCCTTTGGCGCGCTGCCCGGCGTGGCCGAGCGGGCCGCGGCGCTGCGGGCCGAGCTCGACGCGGCGCTGGCCCAGCCGCAGCCGGCGCCGCGCCGGGTGCTCTACCTGATCTGGCGCCAGCCCTGGATGGCCGTGGCCCGCGACACCTACATCAGCCGCCAACTGGCCGAGGCCGGCTGGCAGACCCTGCCGGCCGTCGACGGCGGCCCCGAGGGCGCCGCCCGCTATCCCCAGCTGGAGGTGGGCGACCCGGCCTGGCATCAGGCCGAGGAGGTCTGGGCGAGCAGCGAGCCCTACCGTTTCGGCCCCGCCCATCTGGCGGAACTGCAGCGGCTGGCGCCCCAGGCCCGGGTGCGCCTAGTCGACGGTGAGCTCTGTTCCTGGTGGGGGGCGCGCACGGCCCAGGGTCTGGCCTATCTGCGCGCGCTGCACGGCGCTTGAGAATGCGGGCATGGAAATCTTCAAGCCCCTGATCGCGTTGCTGGCCATGGTCAACCCGATCGGCATCGTGCCCTTCTTCATCGCGTTCACGCAGAGCTTCGACCGGCCGCAGCGACAGCAGACCATCCGCGTCGCCGCCTTCACGTCCTTTTGCGTGATCAGCCTGTCGGCGCTGCTGGGCCTGAAGCTGATCGAGTTCTTCAGCATCAGCATCGCCAGCTTCCAGGTCGGTGGCGGCACCCTGCTGCTGATCAACGCCTTGGCCATGATCAACGCCAAGCCGGCCGACAGCGGCGGCGTCAGCCCGCAGAACGCCGGCGCGAACATCGCCGTCGTGCCGCTGGCGATCCCGTTGCTCACCGGCCCGGCCACGATCTCGACCATGGTCATCTACGCGCAGAAGACCCAGCACTGGTGGCAGCTGGGCGTGCTGGTCGGCTATGGCGTGGTGGTCGCGCTGGTCGTCTTCCTGTGCTTCAGCGCAGCCGGCAAGATCGCCAAGATCCTCGGCACCACCGGCATCAACATCATGACGCGGCTGATGGGCCTGATCCTCGCCGCGCTGGCCGTGGAACTGCTGGCCAGTGGCCTGATGGATCTGTTCCCGATCCTGTCCGACCGCGCCTTCATGCGCCAGCAGTGAGCGCTTGCGCGGCACAACCCACCGAGGCGTGCCGGTGATCCTGCTGCTCGAGGACGATCCGGCGATCGCCCAGACCGTGGTCTACGCGCTGCAGCGCGAGGGCCTGGCTGTGCGCCACCATGCCAGCCTGCGCGAGGCCCGCGCCGCCTGGGCGCGCGAGGTACCGCAGGCCGCGGTGCTGGATATCGGCCTGCCCGACGGCTCCGGCCTGGACTGGCTGCGCGAGCTGCGTCAGGCCGGTGTGCGCACGCCGGTGCTGCTGCTCAGCGCCCGCGGCGAGGAACTGGACCGCGTGCTCGGCCTGGAGCTCGGGGCCGACGACTACCTGTGCAAGCCCTTCGGCCTGCGCGAGTTGGTGGCGCGGGTGCGCGCGCTGCTGCGCCGCACGCCCCGGGCCGATCAGGGCCTGGTCTGTGACGGTGCCGAGGCGCGCTGGCAGGGCGCGCGTCTGCCGCTGACGCGGCGCGAGCTGGCCCTGCTGCAAGCGCTGCAGCGGGCCAACGGCCGCACGCTGAGCCGCGAGCAGTTGCTCGATCAGGCCTGGGGCCAGGCCAGCGAGGCCGGCGACCGCACCGTGGACACGCATGTGAAGACCCTGCGCGCCAAGCTGCGCGAGGCCGGCCTGGGCGAGGACTGCATCCGCACCCAGCGCGGCCTGGGCTACGCGCTGGACCTCGGCTGAGAGGGGGCCGCCATGCACCTGGGCATCCGCGTGTTGTTGGCCTTCTTCGTGCTGAGCGGCCTGACCGCCTGGTTCGTGCTGCGCGAGGTGCTGGGCGAAGTCCAGCCCGCCGTGCGCGAGGTGGTCGAGGAGTTGCTCGTCGATACCGCTCACCTGGTCGCCGAAATGGCCACCGACGAGCTGCAGCAGGGGGCCGATCTCGCACCGCTGGCCGCGCGCCTGCAGCGTTTCAGCCAGCGGGAGGTCGATGCGCGCATCTGGGGCCTGCGCAAGCAGCGCCTGGACCTGCGCATCTACCTGACCGACGCGCAGGGCCGGGTGCTGGTCGACACCGGCTCGCCAAGCAGCGTCGGCCAAGACTACTCCCAATGGAACGATGTGCTGCGCACGCTGCGTGGCGGCTATGGCGCGCGCACCAGCAGCGCGCCGGGCGGCGCGGTGATGCAGGTTGCCGCGCCGGTGCACGACGTCCAGGGCCGGCTGATTGGCGTGGCCAGCGTGGGCAAGCCGTCGCAGGCCCTGGCCATGATCATCGAGCGTGCCGAACGCCGCGTTGCGCGCCTGGGCGCGGTGCTGCTTGCGGCCTCGCTGCTGCTTGGCGGTACGGTGACCGCCTGGCTGATCCTCAGCGTGCGGCGATTGCGGGTCTACGCCTTGCAGGTGCAGGCGGGAAGCGCCAGCCAGGCACCGCCGCTCGCCGGCGAACTCGGCGAGCTGGCCAGTGCGATGGACGCGATGCGCCGCCGCCTTGAAGGTCGCGAGCATTGGGAGCGCCGCGTTCGCGCCCTCACCCATGAGCTGAAGAGCCCGCTGACCGGCCTGCGCGGCGCCGGCGAGCTGCTGCAGGAGGAGTTGCCCGCTGCCGACCGCCAGCGTTTTGCGCAGCAGGTGGTGGAACAGAGCGAACGCCTGCAGCAGCTCGTGGAGCGACTGCTGGAACTCAGCAAGCTGGAGGCGCGAGCGCCTGGCGGTGAGGGCGATCCGCTGCGCATGGACCGGCTGTTGCAGGAGGCGGCGCGCGAGCTCGCGCCGCGGTTGCAGCAACGCCAGCTGCGCCTGCGGGGCCTGGATGCCTTGCCGGCCGTCGGCCTGCGCGGCGACGCCGAGGCGCTGCAGCTGATGCTGCACAACGTGCTGGGCAATGCGATCGACTTCGCGCCGGCCGGCAGCGCGATCGAGATCACCCTGCAGCGCCATGGCCAACTGGCCAGCTTGACCCTGCGCGACCACGGTCCCGGCGTGCCCTCCGAGCTGCTGGCGCGTCTGGGCGAGCCCTGGCTGAGTACCGCCCGCCCGGACGGGCGCAAGGGCAGCGGCCTGGGCCTGGCGATCGCGCGCCAGGTGGCCGCCCTGCACCAGGCCGAGCTGCATTTCGAGGCCGCCGAGCCGGGATTGCGCGTGCGCTTCACATTCCGCTCACACAGCCCCTGAAGCGCTCACCGACTCTGACGAACATGGCGGCTCCGCAATCACGAACACGGAGCAAGGCGAATGAACTTCTCGATCTGGCGCAAGGCCCTGGGACTGGGCCTGGTCGGCGTCGGTCTGCTGCTGGTGCTGGCGCGCATCGACTGGTTGGTCCAGGACCGTCAGCGCTACGCCTTCCAGGCCTATAGCGAGGTGGCCGCCGCCACCGCCGGTTCGCAGCTGCTGGGCGCACCCTATGTGCGCCGAGTCTGCACTGAGAGCTGGGTGGTGGTCGAGCAACTCGACGACGAGCGCGGTCGTCGCGAGACGCGTCGCCGCGAGCAGTTGCAGCGCGTCTGGCGCGAGCCGGCCAGCGAGCTGCAGATCGATGGTGGCATCGAGGCGCAGCCGTTGCAGCGCGGCCTGTTCAAGGTCAACACCTTTCTTGCCCGGCTGCAGTTGCAGGCGCGCTGGAGCGATGTTGCAGCGCTGCAGCCGCGTCCCAGCCAGCCGGGTGGCGAACTGGTCTGCGAGGCGCCGCAGCTGGTGCTGCAGGTCAGCGATGCACGTGGCCTGCGAAGTGTTGCGCTGGCGCTGAACGGGCAGGCGCTGGCGCCGCGCCCCGGCGCGCTGGAGCCCAAGGCCGTTGGCTTGCACGCCGGCTTCGACGAGGCCTTGCTGCGCGAGCCGCTGCAGCTGTCGATCCAGCTGGACCTGCTGGGCACCGGGGAGCTGGCCTTTCAGCCGGCAGCCGCGCAGATGGCGCTCAAGCTGCGCTCGGACTGGCCGCATCCCAGCTTCCAGGGGCGCTTTTTGCCCAGCGAGCGCAAGGTGGAGGAGCAGGGCTTCAGTGCGGAATGGCGGTTGTCGGAACTGGCCAGCGGCGCCGCCGCGGCGCTGCGTGCCGGCGAGGCCTCGGGCGAGCAGTTCGGCGTGTCGCTGATCGACCCGGTCAACCCCTACTCGTTGAGCGACCGTGCGCTCAAGTACAGCTTCCTGTTCATCGCGCTGGTGCTGGGCGCGGTGCTGATTGCCGAGTTGCTCGGCCGGCAGGCGCTGCACCCGGTGCAGTACGGCTTCGTCGGCCTGGCGCTGGCGATCTTCTTCCTGCTGCTGCTGGCGCTGTCGGAACACCTTGCCTTTGGCATCGCCTACCTACTGGCGGCGCTGGCCAGCTGCGCGCTGCTCGCGCATTACGCCAGCGGCCTGTTTGGCCGCTGGCAGGCGGGCGCCTTGTTCGGCCTGGGTGTGGGTGTGCTCTACGCGACGCTCTACCTGCTGCTCAACCTGGAGAAGGCCTCGCTGCTGGTCGGCAGCCTGCTGCTCTTTGCGCTGCTGGCCGCGGCGATGCGCGCCACCCGGGATCTGGACTGGAGCAACCTGGGCCGGTTGACTTCGGGAAAGGTCGCCTGATAGTGGCTGTACCAAATCGAGTAGGACTCAATGCAATGCTGGAATATCTAGAGCCTTTGCGTAAAGCCACGAACTCGCTCCCTGCGTCGGTCTACCCGTTGTTGCGGAGTCAGGGGGTAGAAGACGGAGGTGAAGTGGTCTGGTGCAGCTTCACTGACGACGGCGGGGCGACCGTGCTGATCTGCCACGCGTGTCGCGATCACGTCGCGCAGGTCTTCGGTTCGCTTGAGCTGTGCTTGCTTGTTGAGGCTATAGCCACAGCCAGGAATGCGGGCAAGACGCGAGAGCTATGGGGCGAAGATCTTTGCGAGCACGCGATCTGATCAAAATCGCTCAAATGCGACTGGGCCATCAGCAGCTGGCAAGAAGCTCAGCTTCCGGGAGCATCTGGCAATGCCGATCACTTCGCGAACGTGTTCCTGATCTTTTCGGTTGCAAGTGATGTGAAGCCGTTCGAGAGAGCCCGCCGGGATTCCGCCCCGGCAGGCGGGTTCCTTTCTTTGCTGCGCCAAAGAAAGGAACCAAAGAAAGGCGCTCAATGCCTCCGGCGGCCTAGGGCCGGCCGGAGAGGCGTTGCATCGCTCATCCTTCGACCAGCCCGTATGGATCTGTGCGAAGACCGGGAGAGCTAAGCGGGCCGGGGTACCGACCCGACTGACCAGCGAGAACTGACACGGCCTTGCTGCGACGAACAGGCTGCTGGGGTCTGTTCTCGCAGCTTGGCTCTTCGGGTTCTCAGTGCCGAGTCCGGCCGGTATTCCCGGTCGGCGATTAGCTTCCGAGACGGAGCAAACCACGATACGGGCTCTTTGTCCCCTGTGAGCAATGCCGGCTTGTCCCGAAGGCCTTAGGCCAAGGGACGCATTCGGCGCCTTTCTTTGCCTCCTTTCTTTGGCGCAGCAAAGAAAGGAGGTCCCCTGCCGGGGGGACATCCCGGCGGGCTGCACCTCAGTGCCTCAAGCCTTGCCTGCCGAAGAGATCGTCAACACGCGTTTAGCTGTAGCGCCGCTCCAGCCAGGCCAGCAGGGTCCTGATCGCCTGCGCCTCGCCGCCTGCCGGGCGGCCAGGGCGCGGCGTCGGGTTCCAGGCGAACAGATCGACATGCAGCCAGGCCTGCTGGGCGGGGATGAAGCGTTCCAGGAACAGCGCGGCGGTGACCGCGCCGGCCTGCGGGCTGTTGCCGCTGTTGCTGATGTCGGCCACCGGCGTGTCGATCATGTGCTGGTAGCCCTGCCACAGCGGCATCGGCCAGACCGGGTCGCGCTCCGCCAGGCCGATGTCGGTGAGCTCGCGGCCCCAGTCCAGCTCGCGGGTGAAAAGGGCTGGCAGATCCGGGCCGAGCGCGACGCGCGCGGCGCCGGTCAGCGTCGCCAGGTCGACGATCAGGTCGGGCTTGGCTTCGGTGGCGTAGCTCAGCGCGTCGCAGAGGATCACGCGGCCCTCGGCATCGGTGTTGCCGATCTCGATGGTCTGGCCGCTGCGCGTGCGGAAGATGTCGCCCGGGCGGAACGCGTTGCCGCTGATCGCGTTCTCCACCGCCGGGATCAGCAGCTGCAGGCGCACCGGCAGCTTCAGGCTCATCACCAGCATGGCCAGTCCAATCGCGTTGGCGGCGCCGCCCATGTCCTTCTTCATCAGGCGCATGCCATCGGCGGACTTGATGTCCAGGCCGCCGGAGTCGAAGCACACGCCCTTGCCGACGAGGCTCAGCAGCGGGTGCTTGGCGTTGCCCCAGTTCAGCTCGATCAGGCGCGGCTGGCGGTCCGCGGCGGCGGCGCGGCCCACCGCATGGATGGCCGGGAAGTTCTGCTTCAGCAGGGCTTCGCCCTCGATGACCTTGACCTTCGCCTTGTGCTGCTTGGCCAGGGCCTTGACGACGGCCTCCAGATGCGCCGGGCCCATCGCCTCGGCCGGGGTGTTGACGAGGTCGCGCACCGCGGTCACGGCGCCAGCCAGCAGCAGGCCGCGCTCGGCCTCGGGGCCTTGCGCGAGCAGCAGCTCCGCGCTGACACGGCCGCGGGCCTTGTAGGCATCGAACAGGTAGTCGCCCAGGCTCCAGCCGAAGGCGGCGGCTTGCGGGTCGACGGCCAGGCCTTCGGCCTGCAGACGGTAGCGGCCGGCGGGCAGGGCCTGGGGCAGGCTGGCCAGCGCATACGGCTCGGCCGCGCCGCGCAGGCTGGCCACGACCAAGGCCAGCTCGCCCTTCTCGCCCGGCAGCAGCGCATGCGTGTCGGCGCGGGCGCCGAAGCCGATGCTCTTCAGCCAGGCGCGCTGCGCGGCGCTGAGCTGCTTGGCGTCCTCGGCCCAGGTGGCCGGGCTGGTGCAGAAAATGGGCGTGGCGCTGGCGGCGGGCTTTTTGGCGAGAGTGACGGTCATGATGGGCGGCAACGGGGTGACGGCCGACATTCTCGGTCGGCGGCTGCTAGGGTTTGGGTTGGAAGACCCACAACGATCGAGGACTCATGCGAAAAACCCTATTGCCGCAGCTGGCGCTGCTCGGCACGGCATTGCTGGCGACCGCCGGCAGCCCGGCCCAGACCCTGGACTACCAGCAACCTTCGGCTGCGATGCGTGCGGTGCTGGATGCGCCGGCCCTGCCGAGCTACAGCCTGTCGCCCGACCGCCGGCTGCTGGCCACGATCACGCCGCGCCGCCACCGCCCGGTGGCCGAGCTGGCCGAACCGGTCGCCGGCCTGGCCGGCCTGCGCCTGAACGCGGCGGCCCGCGGTCCGGCGCTGATCCAGCCGCTGGAGGCGCTGAGCCTGCGCCGCCTGGACGGGCAGGGCGTCGAGCAGCCGATCGCGCTGCCGGCCGGCGGCGGCTTCCATGGCCTGCGCTGGTCGCCCGACGGCCAGCGCCTGCTGCTGGCCCGCCGCACCGCCGGTGGCACCGAGCTCTGGGTCGCCGATGCCGCCAAGCCCGCGCTGCGCCCGATCAAGGGTTTGCTATTGAACCAGGTGCTGGAGAACGGCTTTGCCTGGCTGGGCGCGGATGAGCTGGTGCTGCTCGCCGTGCCCGACAAGCCCGGCGCCGCGCCGCGAGCGCAGGCGCCCAGCGGGCCGACGGTGCAGGAGTCGATCGGCAAGGTCTCGCCCGAGTACACGCGCCAGAACCTGCTCGGCAGCCCGCAGGACGAGGCCCTGTTCCGCCACCTGGCCAGCAGCCAGCCGCGCCGCGTGAACCTGAAGACCGGTGCGCACCGTGCGATCGGGGCGCCCGGGCTGTACAGCCGGCTGGAGACCGTGGGCGGCGGCCGCGCGCTGCTCGTCGAGCAACTGGCGGCGCCTTTCAGCTACCAGGTCGCCTGGCGCGATTTCGCCAGCGAGGTGCTGCTGCTCGATGCCGCCAGCGGCAGGCCGCTGCGCGAGCTCGGCCGCATCCAGCTGAAGGAGAACGTGCCGGTGCAGGGCGTGGTCACCGGCCCGCGCAATTACTGGAGCTCGCCGCATGCCGACGGCGCGATCTACTGGGTCGAGGCGCTGGATGGCGGCGATCCGGCCCGCAAGGTGGCGCACCGCGACCGCCTGATGCGCCTGGACGCGCCCTACGGCGGCGAGGCCCGCGAGATCCACAAGACCGTCGGCCGGCTGAGCAGCCTGAGCTTTGCGGAGACGGCGCAGCGCGCGCTGGTCGGCGAGTTCGACCGCGACCGGGTGTGGGTTGCCGTGGACTGGCTGGCCCTGGACGGCAGCGCGGCGCCGCAGCGCTGGCAGGACCGCAGCGCCCGCGACCGCTACCGCGACCCGGGCACGCCGCAGACCCAGGTGCTGAGCAATGGCCGCGTCGTCGTCCGGGTGGACCAGGGCGCGCTGCTGCTCGCCGGGGCCGGCGCCAGCCCGCAGGGCGAGCGCCCCTTCCTCGACCGCTACGAGCTGGCGACGCAGCAGAGCACGCGCCTGTTCCAGGCCGGCGACACGCACTACGAGACCGTCGTCTCGATGCTGCCCGACGGCCGTCTGCTGACCCGCCGCGAAACCTTCGACGCACCGCCGAATCTGATGCTGCGCGGTGGCGAGGGCTTTGCCGAGATGCAGGCCCTGACCGCCGTGCCCGACCCCACGCCGATGCTGCGCGGCATCCAGCGCGAGCGCGTGCGCTTCAAGCGCGCCGACGGCGTGGAGCTGAGCTTCTGGCTCTACCTGCCGCCCGGCCACAAGGGCCAGAACGCCGGCGACGCCCGCCCGACCTTCGTCTGGGCCTACCCGCAGGAATTCACCGACGCCGCGCTGGCCAGCCAGGTCAGCGGCAGCACGAACCGCTTCAACAGCTTCGGCGGCACCAGCCCGCTGATGCTGCTGCTGGATGGCTATGTGGTGCTGATGGACGCCACCATGCCGGTGGTCGGCGACCCGAAGACCGTCAACGACAGCTTCATCGAGCAGATCGGCGCCAATGCGAAGGCGATCATCGACAAGGCGGTGGAACTGGGCGTGACCGATCCGGCCAAGGTGGTGGTCGGTGGCCACAGCTACGGCGCCTTCATGACGGCAAATCTGCTCGCCCATACGGATCTGTTCAAGGCCGGCATCGCGCGCAGCGGCGCCTACAACCGCACGCTGACGCCCTTCGGCTTCCAGGCCGAGCGCCGCACCCTGTGGGAGGCGCCCAGCAGCTACCTGAAGCTCTCGCCCTTCCTGGTCGCCCACCAGCTCAAGGAGCCGATCCTGCTGATCCACGGCGAATCCGACGACAACGCCGGCACTTTCCCGATGCAAAGCCAGCGCCTCTACCAGGCGCTGGCCGGCACCGGCGGCAGCGTGCGTTACGTCAGCTTGCCTTTCGAAGGCCATGGCTACACGGCCCGCGAAAGCCAGGGCCATGTGCTCTGGGAGATGAGCGAATGGATGCGCCGCCAGGTCGGTGCACCGGAAAACCGCTGAAACCCAAGCTTTAGGTCTTGTCAACCGGGCGGGACCCGGCCCCGTTATGGCTCGCATCGGACCGGATCCACCGGTCTGCAAGGCCCGCAAGAGCCACCCCGTGCCATGCCGAATACCGCCCCCGCCCGTTTGACCGCCGCCCAACCCCGCCACCCGATCGCGGCCGAATTGCTGTCCGAGTTGCGCGCCGACAAAGGCCCCAAGTACATGGGTTTCGACGCGCTCTTCCTGGGCGCTGGCCGCCGTGCGGTCGAGCGGGCCCAGAAGGCCGACAAGAAACGCTGATCCCGGCATTCCCTCACACAACGGCCCGCTTGCGGGCCGTTTTGCTTTCTGAACGCGCTTCGCTGGCAGACTCCGCCCCCTGTGCATTCCACCCCTCGTCGCCGGCGCTGGCCCCGGCTGCTGCTGCCTCTTGTCCTCGCCCTGATCCTGCTGCCGGTCCTGCTTGGCCTGCAGCGCGAGCCCTTGCTGCCGCCGGCCACGCAGCAGCGTGGTGGCGGGCAACTGGCCACCGAAGCCCGGCTGCTCTGGCAGCAGATGCGGCCCGGCGCCGCGCCCCCGGGGGCGATGCGGCACACCCGCTTCGGCGAAGCCCAGCTCAACGCCTTGCTGGACCAGGCCGCGGCCGCCCAGGGCGGCCGCTGGCGGGCCCAGCTGCGCATTGGCGAGCAGCGCCTGCAGTTGCTCGCCCAGCACCCGGCCCCCGGCCTGCCGGCTTGGTTGAACCTGCGCCTGGAATGGGATCTGCGCGAGGCCCGGCCCGGGCAGTTGCCGCCGCTGACGGCGGCGCGGCTGGGCCGCCTGCCGCTACCGGCCAGCTGGCTGCAGCCGCTGGCGCTGGAGCTGTTGCAGCGCCGCGCCGGTCTGCGCATCGAGCCGCTGCTGCCGATGATCGAGAGCTGGCGTGCGGCGCCCCAGCAGCTCTGGCTGAACTGGCGCTGGCGGCCGGACCGCGCCGCCCAGGCCGTGGCCACGCTGTGGTCGGCCGCCGAGCGCGACGCGCTGCGCGACCAGCATCGCGGCCTGCGCGACGCCTTGCAGGCCTGGCCGGCCGCGCTGCCGGTGGAACTGGAGCCTTTGCTGCGCCAGCAGGCCCGACGCGCCCAGGGCCGGGTCGAGGCCCAGGGTGCCGACCCGGCGGCCGAACTGCGCGCGCTGCTGACCGTGCTGACCCTGCAGTCCCTGGGCCGCGACCTGGGCCACTGGCTGCCCGAGCTGGCCGAGGCCGGCCCGGCGCCGCAGGCGGCGCTGTACCTGCGTGGCCGCGACGACATGTCCCAGCATTTCCTGCTCGCCGCCCTGCTGTCCTGGCAGGGCGGCGAGCGCCTCGCGCTGGCCCTGGGCCTGGCCAAGGAACTGGCCGATGCCCGGGTGGGCAGCGGATTCTCCTTCAACGACCTGGCCGCCGACGAGGCCGGCACGCGCTTTGGCCGGCTGTGCGCCGAGCAGCCGGCCCGGGTGCTGGGCCTGCTCGCCCAGGGGCTGCCGGCGGCGGCCTATTTCCCGGACATCGAGGGCCTGCCGGAGTTTCTGCCCGAGGCCGAGTTCCGGCGACGCTACGGCCGCGTCGGCAGCCCTGCCTATGAGGCCGAGATGGGCCGGGCGCGGCAGCGGGTCGACGCCTTGCCGCTCTACCGTGATCATGTCGCGGCGCCGGCGTCCAGCCCCTGGTGATCCCGGTTCTGCGCAGGCCCGGCGCTGAGGGACACTCCGCCACCCTCGCTCCCGCTCCGGTTCCCGTCGATGAAGGACTTCCGCCGCCGTTCCGCGCTGCTCCTGCCCTGGCTGGGTCTGCTGCCGGGCTGGGCGTCAGCTGCCGGCGGCGAGGGCATCGTCACCATCCTCGTCGGTGAGGCCGAACGCATCAGCGGCATCGACAAGCAGGCGCTGCAGGTCGGGCAGCGCCTGCAGCCCGGCGACATCCTGCGCACCGGCGCCGCGCCGGCGCTGCTGCGCGTCGAATGGCCCGAGGGCCGCCATCTGAGCTTGGGTCCGGCCAGCGAGCTGATGCTGGCGCCGGACCTGCGCCGCGCCGCCGCCGAACGCCGCGGACTGGCGGCCTACTGGCTGCGTGGCTGGCTGAAGACCAATCTGGCCGTCGCCAGCGCCGCGGGTGACGTGGCCGGCGGCACCTGGGTCGGCGAGCTGAACGACGGCCGCCTGCGCCTGTTCAGCGAGCGCGAGGGCCTCAGCCTGCGCGAGCCGCGCGGGGGCAGTCGTGCGCTGCCGGCCGGTGATTTCGTCGAGCGCAATGGCGGTAGCTGGTCGCCGAAGAAGCGACCCGAGGCCGCCTTCCTGACGGAGATGCCGGCGCCGTTCCGCGACACCCTGCCGCCGCTGCGCGATCGCCATGCCGATCGGCCGGCGCCGGCGGCCAAGCCGCTGGGCCGTCCGAGCTATGCCGAACTGCGACCTTGGCTGAGTGCCGAGCCCGCCTTGCGCCAGGAACTGCAGCGGCGCTGGCGGCCGCTGGTCAGCGGCGAGTTCCGCCAGGCCCTGGAGGCCAATATGGCCGCCCATCCCGAATGGGAGCGCATCCTCTACCCGGAGCGCTTCCGTCCCCCCGTCGCGCGCTGAGCGCTGGAGAGCCCCATGAAGCTGCTGGTCAAGTTCAATCTGGTGTTCCTGATCGTGTTCGCGCTGGGCCTCGGCGCCTCGGCGATGGTCGCCCGCGACCTGCTGCGCCACGACGCCGAGCAGGCCGTCGTCGACCGCGCGCGCCTGCTGATGGACAAGGCGGCGGCGGTCAGCAACTACACGGCGACGCAGATCGCGCCGCTGCTGCACACGCAGATGCAGTACAGCTTCCTGCCGCAGTCGATTCCCTCGTACTCGGCGGCGGAGATCATTGCCGCGCTGCAGAAAGACTACCCGGACTACGCGTTCAAGTCGGCGATGCTGAATCCGACCAATCCGCGCGACCGTGCCACCGACTGGGAGGCGGACATCATCCAGCAGTTCCGCAATGCGCCGGACCGCAAGGACTTCGTCGGCCAGCGCGACACGCCGACCGGCCGCTCGCTCTATGTCGCGCAGCCGATCCGCATCACCAATCCGGCCTGCCTGCAATGCCACAGCACACCGGATGCGGCACCCAAGCCGCTGCTGGACCGCTACGGCCCGTCGAACGGTTTCGGCTGGACCATGAACGAGGTGCTGGGCGCGCGCGTCGTCTCGGTGCCGATGGACGTGCCGCTGCGCCAGGCCGAGCACGCGTTCTACGTCGTCATCGGCCTGCTCGCCGCGGTCTTCCTGGCGATGGGCCTGGTGCTCAACCTGATGCTCTGGAAGTTGGTGATCCGCCCGGTCACCCGGCTGTCGGCGCTGGCCGACCGCGTCAGCCGCGGCGAGATGGAGGCGCCGGACTTCAGTGCCGGCTCGCGCGACGAGATCGGTACCCTGGCCGAGTCCTTCGGGCGCATGCGCAAGAGCCTCGCCCACGCCATGAAGCTCCTTGACAGCTGATGACGGATGGCCCACCCCTGTACCGGCTTCGCCGGCCCCCTCAAGGGGGCGCTGCCAGTGGCCCGGCCAAGCCGGCTCCACGGCGGCCCCTTGATGAGACCGCGCGTGATGCCTGCTGGGTCGCGCCAAGCACGATGAAGAACTGAAATGCAGCACCCGCAACGGCTCGGCAAATACCCGATCACCGGCGTGCTCGGCCAGGGCGCGATGGGCGTGGTCTACAAGGCTCACGACCCGGTGATCGACCGGCCGGTGGCGATCAAGACCATCCAGCGCTCGCTGGTCTCCGACGACGTCGCCGGCGAGGACATCGCCGCGCGCTTCCGCAACGAGGCGCGCGCCGTCGGCCGGCTCAGCCACCCGGGCATCGTCTCGATCTACGAGTACGGCGAGGATGGCGACGCGGCCTTCATCGCGATGGAGTTCGTCGACGGTCAGAGCCTGGACCGCGTGCTGCGCGCCGGCAGCGCGCTGCCCGAGGCCGAGGTGCTGTCGCTGATGGAACAGCTGCTCGACGCGCTGGACTGTGCACACCAGGCCGGCGTCTGGCATCGCGACATCAAGCCTGCGAACCTGCTGATGACGCCGCAGGGCCAGGTCAAGCTGACCGACTTCGGCATCGCGCGCATTGCCAGCCTGGCGCTGACCCGGGTCGCCGCGGCGATCGGCACGCCCGGCTACATGGCGCCCGAGCAGTACACCGGCGTCGAGATCAGTCACCGCGTCGACCTGTTCGCCGCCGGCGTGCTGCTCTACCGCCTGCTGACCGGCAGCATGCCCTTCAGCGGCAGCCCCGAGTCGGTGATGTACAAGATCCTGCACGAGCAGCCGCTGCCGCCCAGCCAGGTCGCCGCCGGCCGCTGTCCGCCCTTCTACGACGCGCTGGTGCTGCAGGCCTTGTCCAAGAAGCCCGAGGACCGGCCGGCCAGCGCGGCAGCGTTTCGCCAGGCGCTGCGCGAGCGCGGCGTCGAGCCGGCGCGCACCGTGCTGATGCCGCTGGCCGACGATGCCACCGTGCTGTTGCCGCGCGGGGGGGACTGGACCACCGGCGTGCACGCCGAGGCGGTTGCCGACATGGAGCGCCAACTGGCCACCGTGATGGGCCCGATCGCCAAGGCCATCGTGCGCCAGGCCGCGCGCACCTGCAGCGACGTCAACAGCCTGCGCGACGCGGTGGCCCAACACATTCCCGACCCGCGCGAGCGCGAGCAGTTTGTGTCCGCGGCGACGCCGCGCAGCCAGAGCGGCGCGGCGCGCAGCCAGGCCCGCCCGACCGCCGCGCCGACCACAGCGCTCAGCCAGGCCTCGGCCACCGGTGCCGGCAGTGCTGCCGGCGTGGCGCTGGCCGAGTCCAGCATCGCCGATGCGATCCCGCGGCTCAGCGCGGTGGTCGGCGTGATCGCCAAGGTGATCGTGAAGAAGGCGGCCGCGAAGGCGCGCAACCGCGGCGAGTTCGTCGCGCTGCTGATCGAGGCGGTGGATGCGGAAGATCAGCAGCGCGTGCGCGACGCGCTGCGGGATCTGCGCTGACTCAGGCCTGCTCGCAAAGCTGCTGCAGGCGCAGCAGGGCCTTGGGCCAGACGGCCTGCATCATCGGACCGTACTCCGGCGTGATCTGCGTGCTGACCTCGATCCGGGTGCCGCCGGCCTCGTCGACGAGCCGGTAGTCCTCGAGGGCGTTCTGCCAGACCGCCGGGCCTTTGACCTCGAAGTTCTCGATCTCGGCCTGGTGGCTCAGGCAGACCCGCTCTTCTTCGCGGTACTCGACGACGCGCGACAGCATGCCCTGGCCGCCCGGCGACAGGAAGCGCAGCTCGGCGCCCATCGCCCAGCGGCCCTCGTAGTAGGAACCTTCGCAGAATGCCGAGGTCCAGTCGCGGTAGCCGGCGTCGCTCAGCATCAGCTTCCAGACGGTCGCGCGCGGCGCCGCGATCTGCTGGCTGAAGTGCAGGGTCTGCAGGGTGCCGCTCATGGCTTCGAATCGCAGTTGATCATCCAGCGGATGCCGAAACGGTCGGTGAACGAACCGAAGTAGGAGCCCCAGAACATATCGGCCATGGCCATGCTGACCTGACCCCCTTCGCTCAGCGCGGCGAACAGGCGGTCGGCCTCGGCGCGGTTGTCGGGGTGCAGGCTGACGTGCACGCTGCTGCCTTCCTGGAACGGGCCGCATAGGCCTTCCGGCGCGTCGCTGCCCATCAGGCTGAAGCCGCCCATGATGGGCAGGGTGACGTGCATGACCAGCTTCGCGGTCGCCGCGTCCAGCGGTGGCATGCCCTCCTGCGGCGGCATGTCGCCGAAGCGGTGCAGGCCGCCCTCGGCGAACTCGCCGCCGAAGACCTCGCGGTAGCGGGTGAAGGCGGCCTCGCATTGATCACGGAAATTCAGGTAGACGCTGACGCTGGCCATGGGGCTCTCCTCGGGGTGGGTGGGGGAACGGGGATCAAGAGGGTTCGGGCGGCTCAGGCCGGGCGCGGTTCGCGCCCGATCTGCAGATGAACGGCGTTCTCGCCGGCCTGCTGGCGCAGGCAGCGGTAGCCGAGCTGCGGCAAATCCAGGCCCTCGAACAGGGATTCGCCGCGACCCAGCAGGGCCGGGCTGACGGCCAGGTGCAGCGTGTCGACCAGGCCGGCCTGCAGGTACTGGCGCAGCGTGGCCACGCCGCCGCCCAGGCGCACGTCGCGGTCCCGAGCGGCTTCGCGAGCGCGCTCCAGCGCCTCGTGGATGCCGCCGGTGACGAAATGGAAGACCGTGCCACCGGCCATCTCGATCGACGGTCGCGCGTGGTGGCTGAGCACGAAGACCGGCGTCCGGTAGGGCGGCTCGTCGCCCCACCAGCCCGTCCAGCGGCTGTCGCCCCAAGGGCCGCGCAGCGGGCCGAACATATTGCGGCCGAGGATCCAGGCGCCGATGTTCTCGAAGCCGGCGGCGAGGTAGGCGTCGTCGACTCCGGTGCCGCCATCGTCCAGACCCAGCACCTGGCGACGGAAGCTGCGCGCCGCGAAGCACCAGCCGTGCAGATGCTCGCCGCCGACGCCCATCGGGCGCTCCAGGCTCTGCTCGGGGCCGGCGCCGTAGCCGTCCACGGAGACGGTGAAGCAGTTGACGCGGAGTTGGCTCATCGGGGTTCTCGTTGTGGCAGGGCTTGGAAGACGACGAAGCGTCCGGCCCTCTTTCTACAGCCTGGCCCGTCTTTCTTCCAGCAGGGTGCGTTCGCGCTCGTTCTGCGTCCAGGCGATGGCCTGGTGCAGCGCCTCGCGCGCCTCGTCGACGCGCCCCAGCTTGGCCAGCAGATCGGCGCGCACGCTGGCCCACCAGGGGTAGCCGGGCAGGTGCAGGTCTTCGACCAGGGGCAGGGCGGCGGCGGGACCGAAGGCCATGCCGATGGCCACCGCGCGGTTCAGCGCGACCACCGGCGTCGGCAGGGCTTCGAGCAGGCCGTCGTAGAGCTGCGCGATGCGCCGCCAGTCGGTCTCGGCGGCGGTCCGCGCCCGCGCATGCTCGGCGGCGATCGCCGCCTGCAGCGCATAGGTTCCGGGGTTGCCGCGGTGCAGGCGGGTGCAGCGCGCCAGCTGTTCGCGGCCGCGACGCAGCAGCAGCGGATCCCAGCGGCTGCGGTCCTGGTCCATCAGCAGCACCGGCCGGCCGCCGGCATCGACCCGAGCCGACAGGCGCGAGGCCTGCAGCTCCATCAAGGCCTGCAGCGCCGCCACCTCGGCCTCCTGAGGGCAGAGCGCCGACAGCATGCGCGCGAGGCGCAGTGCCTCGTGGCAGAGCGCCGGCCGCATCCAGTCGGCGCCGCTGGAGGCGGCATAGCCCTCGTTGAACATCAGGTAGAGCACGGTCAGCACATTGGCCAGGCGCTGCTGGCGCTCGGGCGGGGGCGGCAGCTCGAAGGCCTGGCCTTCCAACTGGGCTTTGGCGCGTGTGATGCGCTGCGCCACCGTGGCTTCCTTGGCGAAGGTGGCGCGGGCGATCTCCGCCACGCTGAGGCCGCAGACCAGGCGCAGCGTCAGCGCCCATTGCGATTCGCGGGCCAGGACGGGATGGCAGGCGATGAAGAGCAGCTTGAGCAGGTCGTCGCCCAGCTCGTCGGCCTCGTCCAGCAGCAGCAGGTCCAGCGGGTCGGGTGCGACGGCGTCCTCGCGGGCGTCGGCGTCCAGGCCCAGCGCGGCCTGCTCGCGGCCGGCCATCTGCGCATGGCGCAGGCGGTCGAGCAGCTTGTTCTTGGCCGTCGTCATCAACCAGGCTCCCGGGTTCTTCGGCAGGCCCTCGGCCGGCCAGCGCTCCAGCGCGGCGATCAGCGCCTCCTGCGCACAGTCCTCGGCGGCGGCCAGGTCGTGGCCGAGCCGGGTCAGCGCGCCGACCAGCTTGGCCGACTCAAGCCGCCAGACGGCGGCGATGCGCGCCGCGATCTCGTCATCCATCGGCTCCCTCAGCCGGCGCTGGGTTTCAGCGCGGCGAGCTCGTCGCGAAGCCGGCGCTCGGCCTCCTCGGCGCTCTCGTCCAGCACGTCGCCGAACAGCGGGCGCACCTCGATCTCGCAGGCCTGACCGGGGAAGGGCGAGGGAAAGCGCTGCGCCCAGGCCAGCGCCTCCTCGCGCGAGCGCACCTCGATCAGCGTGTAGCCGGCGATCAGCTCCTTGGTCTCGGCAAAGGGGCCGTCGATCAACTGGTGCTGCCCGGCGGCGTCGTAGCGCAGGCGGAAGCCCTGGCTGGAGGGCAGCAGGCCTGCGCCGTCGAGCAGCACGCCGGCGCGGGCCATCTCGTCGTGAAAGGCCATCATCCGGGGGACGAGGCCGGGATCGTCGGGAAACTCGCCGGCCTCGCTCATCGCGGTGGCGCGGACCTGGATCATGAAGCGGGGCATCTCGGTTCTCCTTGTCGGTGACGACGGATGATGAACCGCGAATTCGACAGCCAGCTACAACGAGGGCGCAGGCTTTAGCGGAAACAAGGCCCGAGCTCGCGCACCTCGACGGTCGCAAAGGCCGCGGCCGGGCATTCGGCGGCCCAGGCCAGGGCTTCCTCGCGGCTGCAGTTCTGCAGCAGGAAGAAGCCGCCGATGAACTCCTTGGCCTCGGCAAATGGGCCGTCGGTCCAGGAGCTGCCGCCGTCGGCGGCAACGCGGACGCGAGTCTGCGGACGGGTCAGCGACTGCATCAGCACCAACTGGTCCTTGGCCTTGATGCGCTCGCCGAAGGCGGTCATCGCCGCATAGGCGGCCTCGCCCTCGGCCGGCGTGCGGGCCTCACGCTGGCCCGGAGGTTCGACGATCAGCAGCAGATGGCTCATAAGCGGCGCAAGGCGAAGAAGGGCAGGGCGTGCAGCGCCGCAGCCTGGGGGGTCATGGATGGTCCCGGATCAGGTCGAGCGGGAAGCAGCGCCCGGCCTCGTAGTCGTCCAGGCCTTTGATCATCAGCGGCGAACGCAGTTCGGCGGCACGGGCGCGCAGCTCGGCCGGCGTCAGCCACAGGGTTTCGATGATGGGCTCGTCCAACTGCTCGCGCTCGCGCGGCCCGACGCTGCCGACGAAGGCGAAGCGCAGGAAGCGCACCGCCTCGCCTTCCTTCCAGCGCGTGTCGCTTTGGTAAATGCCGAGCAGCCCGCGGGGCTGGAACGGGTGGCCGGTCTCTTCGAGCACTTCGCGGCAGACCGCCTGCAGCGGCGTCTCGTCGTGTTCCAGATGACCGGCCGCGTTGTTGATGCGGATGCCGACCGTGGTGTGCTCGCGCACCCAGAGCAGGCGGCCGTCGCTTCCTTCGATGTAGGCGGCGACGGTGACATTGGGCTTCCAGCGGGTTTCGCTCATCCAGCTTCAGGTTCTGAAGACCGCCACCGAGGCGGCGACACGAGCCGCCTGCTCGCTGAGGCTTTCGGCCGCAGCGGCCGACTCCTCGACCAGGGCGGCATTCTGCTGCGTGACCTGGTCCAGCTGCGTGACCGCGTCGTTCACATGGCCGATGCCCGAACTCTGCTCGCCCGTGGCGGCGGTGATCTCGCCAATGATGTCGGTGACGCGCTGCACGCTGTCGACGATCTCCTGCATGGTGGCGCCGGCGGTGCCGACCAGCTTGCTGCCGGCGTCGACCTTCTCGACGCTGTTCGAGATCAGGCTCTTGATCTCCTTGGCCGCCTCGGCCGAGCGGCTGGCCAGCGTGCGCACCTCGCCGGCGACCACCGCGAAGCCGCGCCCCTGCTCGCCGGCGCGGGCCGCTTCCACGGCCGCGTTCAGCGCCAGGATGTTGGTCTGGAACGCGATGCCGTCGATCGTGCCGATGATGTCGGCGATGCGCCGCGAGCTGTCATTGATCGCCCCCATGGTCTCGACCACTTGCGCGACCACGGCGCCGCCGCGGCGCGCCACCTCGGCGGCGTTGCCGGCCAATTGGTTGGCCTGCGCCGCGGAGTCGGCCGCATGCTTGGCGGTGGCGGTGATCTCCTCCAGCGAGCTGGCGGTCTGCTGCAGATTGCTGGCGGCCTCCTCGGTGCGTTGCGACAGGTCCTGGCTGCCGACCGCGACCTCGCGCGACGCGGTGCTGATGCCGTCGGTGCCGGCGCGGATCTCGCCGACCACCGAGCGCAGCCGCGCCTGCATCTGTTCGAGGCTGCCGAGCAGTTCGGCCAGCTCGTCGCTGCCTTCGGCGCGCACTTCCTGGGTCAGATCGCCTTGGGCGATCGCCTCGGTGTTGCGGCGGGCGCTCTGCAGCGGCCCGGTCACCGAGCGCGTGATCAGCCAGCCGGCCCCCGCGGCCACGCCCAGGCAGATCACCAGCATCAGGATCAGCGCCGTCTGCGCGAAGGCCTTGTCGGCCGCGGCCTGCTCCTTGCCGAGCTTCGAACGCTCCCGCTGGTAGGCGACGAAATCCTCCAGCGACTTCAGGTAGCCCTGCACCGCCGGCAGCATCTCGGCGTCGATCTTGCGCTGCCCACCTTCCAGATCGCCGCCCTTGAGCTGCTCGAAGACCTGGTTGCGCGTCGCGATATAGCCCTTGCGCTGTCCGGCGATGGCCTCCATCAGCGCCTTGGCTTGGTCGGAGGCCACCGCGGTCTCGATGTCCTTCTGGATGTCGTTGATGGCTGCCGTCGTCGCCTTGACCTGCGGGTCGAAGTGCTTGACCACCGCGTCGGCATAGCCGGACTTCGCGATCGCCAGCGCGCGATTGGCGTTCAGGTCGGTGTTCTTCATCCAGGCCTCGGCCAGCGCGGCCTGGCGCTCCAGCTCCAGAACCTGCTGGTTGGCGTCGTCGATGCGGTTCAGGCGCTGGACGGCCACACCGAGGCTGAGCGCCAGCAGCAAGGCCATCAGGCCGAAGCCCAGTCCGAGGCGCTGACCCACGCGCATGCGGTTGAGGTTCATGAGGCTCTCCTGGGGAAACGGGGTGCCTGGGAGACTAGCGCACCGACTTGGTGCCAACCCCGGTAAGAACCCCAGATGTGCTTCGTGTCACAAGAGGGCAGTCCGGGCTCTGCGGCGAAACCGGAGGAGGGCGTTCGAAAGCTGCGTGTAAGCTGCGCCGCCCCTTCGAGGAGGAAGCCGCATGCTGATCGGAGTTCCGCGCGAGAGCGCGGCGGGAGAGACCCGGGTCGCGATGACGCCGGAAACCGCCAAGAAATACAAGGCCGCCGGGCATCGCCTGCTCGTCGAGCGCGGCGCCGGTGAACGCGCCGCTTGCCCGGATGCCGCCTACGAGGCGGTCGGCGCCGAGCTGGTCGATGCCGCCGCGGCTTTCGCCGCCGAGCTGGTGCTCAAGGTGCAACGCCCGGATGCCGCCGAGCTGGCGCAGATGAGAGGCGGTGCCGTGCTGGTCGGCCTGCTCAACCCCTTCGACGCCGAGGGCCTGCAGGCCGTGGCTGCCGCCGGGCTCACCGCCTTCGCGCTGGAGGCAGCGCCGCGCACCACGCGGGCGCAGAGCATGGACGTGCTGAGTTCGCAGGCGAACATCGCCGGCTACAAGGCGGTGCTGCTGGCCGCCGCGCACTACCCCAAGCTGTTCCCGATGCTGATGACGGCGGCCGGCACGATCAAGGCGGCGCGTGTGGTCATCCTCGGCGTCGGCGTGGCCGGCCTGCAGGCCATTGCCACCGCCAAGCGCCTGGGTGCGGTCATCGAGGCCAGCGATGTTCGCCCCTCGGTGAAGGAGCAGATCGAATCCCTGGGCGGCAAGTTCATCGAGGTGGCCTACGAGACCGCCGAGGAGAAGGAAGCCGCCGAGGGCGTGGGCGGCTACGCCAAACCCATGCCGGCCAGCTGGCTGCAGCGCCAGGCCGTGGAAGTGGCCAAGCGCGTGGCCCAGGCCGATGTGGTGATCAGCACCGCGCTGATCCCGGGCCGCCCGGCGCCGACCCTGATCACCGAAGAGATGGTGAGCAGCATGAAGCCGGGCTCGGTGATCGTCGACATCGCCGCTGGCCGCGGCCCCAACGGCGGCGGCAATTGCCCGCTCACCGTCGCCGGCCAGACCGTGCAGGTGAACGGCGTGACGATCATCGGCGAGACCAATCTGCCGGCCACCGTGCCGGCCGACAGCTCGGCGCTCTACGCGCGCAACGTGCTGGACTTCCTGAAGCTGGTCATCGACAAGGACGCGAACTTCGTGCTGCCGGCCGATGACGACATCGTGAGCGCCTGCCTGATGACCCAGGGCGGCGAGCTGAAGAAAGGCAAGTAAATGGACGCCGTCTCCCCCACCGTCATCAATCTGATCATCTTCGTGCTCGCCATCTACGTGGGTTACCACGTGGTCTGGACGGTCACGCCCGCGCTGCACACGCCGCTGATGGCGGTCACCAATGCGATCTCGGCCATCGTCATCGTCGGCGCCATGCTGGCCGCGGCGCTGACCGAGACGAATCTCGGCAAGGTCATGGGCACCTTGGCCGTGGCCCTGGCCGCAGTGAACGTGTTCGGTGGTTTCCTCGTCACCCGGCGCATGCTGGAGATGTTCAAGAAGAAGGACAAGAAAGGCGGCGCGAAGTGAAACCCATGCCCTGGATTCCGGCCCTGGCCTTCGTCGTGGCCTCGGTGCCCACCGTGCTGCTGCTGCAGGCCAAGGACTGGGGCGGTGACTACCGCCTGCTGATCGCGATGGTCGCCGGTGCGGCGGCCAGCGGCCTGGTGCAGATGCTGCTGCGCGCCAAGGGGGACAAGCCATGAGCATGAACCTCGTCACCCTGCTCTACCTGGTTGCCAGCATCTGCTTCATCCAGGCGCTCAAGGGCCTGAGCCATCCGACGACCTCGATCCGCGGCAATATCTTCGGCATGGTCGGCATGACCATCGCCGTGGCCACGACGGCGGCGCTGATCGGCGAAATGGCCGGCCAGCTCGGTGCGGCGAACCGCTGGTTCGGGCTCAGCTACGTCGTCGTCGGTCTGCTGATCGGTGGCGGCATGGGCGCCTATATGGCGACCAAGGTCGAGATGACCAAGATGCCCGAGCTGGTCGCCTTCATGCACAGCATGATCGGCCTGGCCGCGGTGTGCATCGCGGTGGCGGCCGTGGCCGAGCCTTGGGCCTTCGGCATCGCCGCGCGCGGCGCGGCCATTCCCGGCGGCAACCGCATCGAGCTGGGCCTGGGTGCCTTCATCGGCGCGATCACCTTCAGCGGTTCGGTGATCGCCTTCGGCAAGCTCAGCGGCAAGTACAAGTTCCGCCTGTTCCAGGGCGCGCCGGTCACCTTCAAGGGCCAGCATGCGCTGAACGCGGTGCTCGGCCTCGCCTCGGCCTTCTTCCTGTTCGGCTTCTGGCATTCCGAAGCGCCGATCGACTTCGCGCTGATCTGCCTGCTCGGCTTCATCCTCGGCGTGCTCATCATCATCCCGATCGGCGGCGCCGACATGCCGGTGGTGGTGTCGATGCTGAACAGCTACTCGGGCTGGGCGGCGGCCGGCATCGGCTTCAGCCTGAACAACAGCATGCTGATCATTGCCGGCTCGCTGGTGGGCAGCTCGGGGGCGATCCTCAGCTACATCATGTGCAAGGCGATGAACCGCTCCTTCATCAGCGTGATCCTCGGCGGCTTCGGGGCCGAGGCGGGCAGCGCGGCGAGCGGCAGCGCGGTGCAGCGCAATGTGAAGAGCGGCAGCGCCGACGACGCCGCCTTCGTGCTCGGCAATGCCGAGACCGTGGTCATCGTGCCCGGCTACGGCCTGGCCGTGGCGCGTGCCCAGCACGCGGTCAAGGAGCTGGCCGAGAAGCTCAAGCACAAGGGCATCACCGTCAAGTACGCGATCCACCCGGTCGCGGGCCGCATGCCCGGCCACATGAACGTGCTGCTCGCCGAGGCCGAGGTGCCGTATGACCAGGTCTTCGAGATGGAAGACATCAACGGCGAGTTCGGCCAGGTCGACGTCGCCATCGTGCTTGGCGCCAACGACGTGGTGAACCCGGCGGCGATGGTCAAGGGCAGCCCGATCTACGGCATGCCCATCCTCGAGGCCTACAAAGCCAAGACCATCATCGTCAACAAGCGTTCGATGGCGGCCGGCTACGCCGGCCTCGACAACGAGCTCTTCTACATGGACAAGACCATGATGGTGTTTGGCGATGCGAAGAAGGTGGTGGAGGACATGGTGAAGGCGGTGGAGTGAAGGCTTGTTCAAGCCAAGCCGCCTTTGCTTGAATAGCGCGCCGCGTTATTCTAAATAAGGATTGTTTTTGGAATACCATCGGTGCTTATTCCAAGGAGGCGGCCATGCGGCGTTCGCCGACGGGGCATTACGAGCCCAGCGTAGCGGCCGGTATCGCCTGCAAGGGCTTCGTGCCCGACCCGTTGCCGCCGCAACCACCGCTGCAGATCGACGCCCGGCTGCAGCGCAAGCTCGACGAGGCCCATCTCGCATTGGGCCGGCTCGACAGCCTGACCACGCTGCTGCCCGACGCCGCCACCTTCCTCTACAGCTATGTGCGCAAGGAGGCGGTGCTGTCGTCGCAGATCGAAGGCACCCGCTCCTCGCTGTCCGACCTGCTGCTGTTCGAGGAAGAGGGCGCGCCCGGGGTGCCCATCGACGATGTCGCCGAGGTGTCTTGCTACGTCGCGGCGCTGGACCATGGCGTGCGCCGCCTGCAGGACGGCTGGCCCGTCTCCGCGCGACTGATCCGAGAAATGCATGCCGCGCTGATGCAGTCGGGGCGCGGTGCAGGCAAATCTCCCGGCGAGTTCCGCCGCGTGCAGAACTGGGTCGGCGGCCCCACGCCCGGTGCCGCCGAACTGGTGCCGCCACCGCCGCAGCGCGTCGAGGACTGCATCGCCCTGCTGGAGCGCTACGTCAACGACCAGCCAGACCCCCAGCCGCCGCTGATCAAGGCGGCGCTGGCGCATTTGCAGTTCGAGACCATCCACCCTTTCCTGGATGGCAACGGCCGCCTGGGCCGGCTGCTGATCCCGCTGCTGCTGATGCAGGACCGCGTGCTGCAGCAGCCGCTGCTCTACATCAGCCTCTACTTCAAGGTGCACCGCGCCCGCTATTACGAACTGCTCAGCCAGGTGCGCCGCGATGGCGATTGGGAAGCCTGGCTGGACTTCTTTGCCGATGCGGTACGCCTGGCCGCCACTCAGGCGGTGCAGACGGCCAAGGCCCTGACTGCGCTGGTCGCCCAGGACCGCCCGCGCATCGTGGCGCTGGGCCGGCAGGCGCCCAGCACCATGCTGGTCTTCGATGCGCTGGCGCGCAGGCCGGTGCGCTCGGTGGCCAGCATCTGCGCAGAAACTCGGCAAAGCCCCATGACGGTGGGTGGCGCCATGCAGCGCTTGGTCGACATCGGTCTGGTGCAGGAGCTGACAGGTCGGCAGCGCAACCGCGTGTTCGGCTATGCGGCGTACTTAGAGGTATTGAACCGGGAGGCGATGTTCGAGGGGAATTGATTTGGTGGATCATCCAGTGAGCGACTGATGGCCGAAAAATCCGTCAACGAACGGAAACGGGAGGGCGAATGCAGCGCGGCAAAGGCAGTGGGGTCCACATTGGCCGGGCCGCAAGGTCACTGCCGCGTTCCCCAAGTGCGCAAGGATGCGCCAACATGTAGGCCGACTTGCAGCTAAATCAGTACGGCCCACGGCATTCGGGTGAACCGACTTTGTGCCGACCTTGGGTTCGGCCTGGTGCCCCAAAAAACTGACTCAGCCTGCGTACGCAAACCCCGGCAACCCCGGCACCGCCACCCTGGCGCTGAGCATCGCGCCGGCCCAAGGCTGCGCAGCCCGTTCGGTTTCGCTCAGGCCGATGTGGGCGCTGCTGATGAACAGGGTGCGGCCGTCGGCGCCTCCGAAGCAGGGCATGGTGGGCTTTTGCACCGGTAGCGGCAGGCGCTCCAGCAGCTTGCCGTCCGGACCGATGCGCAGCAGCGCCCAGCCGTCCTAGAGCGCGATCCAGTAGCAGCCGTCCAGGTCCACCGCGGCGCCGTCCGGGTAGCCGGGGATGCCGAGCTGGTCGAGGTCCAGCCAGGGTTCTCGCGGGCCCAGGCTGCCGTCCAGCCGGCAGGCCTGCCGCCAGACGCGGCGGCATGGCGAGTCGGCGCTGTACAGCCACAGGCCGTCCGGGCTGAAGGCGATGCCGTTGCCGACGGTGATGCCGGTCTGCAGCGCTTGCAGCCTGCCGCCGGCCTGCAGCCGGTACATCGTGCCTTCGGGCTGCATCGCGTCGCTGATCGTGGCCACCCAGAGCCGGCCCCGGGCGTCGGCCTTGCCGTCGTTGAAGCGCTGCGCGGCCGGGTCGTACGGGGGTGGCAGCAGGCGCGCACCCAGGCCCTGTTCGGTGTCGAAGGCCCAGAGACCGTCGCGCGCGGCCAGCAGCAGGCCGCCGGCCTGGCGGGGCACGATGCAGCCGGGATCGCTGGGCAGGGTCCAGCGGCGTTGCAGGGTCTGGCCCGAACCCCAATCCAGCACGGCGCGGCCGACGATATCGATGCTCCACAGCCGGTCCGCCCACCACAGCGGCGACTCACCCAGCGCGCAGCGCTGCGGCCCCAACGCCTGCAACTCGCTCAGGCCCATGCGGCCTCCAGGCGCTGCAGCAGGTGTTCCAGCGGCTCCCGCGCGTCCAGAGCCAGCACATCGGGCTCGGCGTCGGTGGGTTCGAGGGCGCTGAACTGGCTGGCGACCAGATGGGCCGGAAAGAAATGTCCGGCGCGCGCCGCACAGCGGGTTTCGGCCAGCGCCTGCGGCAGCTGCAGATGGACCAGGCGCAGGCCGGGTAGGGCGCTGCGCAGCAGGTCGCGGTGCGCGCGGCGCAGCAGCGAGGCGCTGCCGACCACCGGTCCCGGTGCGGCCTGCAGCGCTGCGGCCAGGCGCCGCAGCCAGGGGCGGCGATGCCGTTCGTCCAGCGCCAGCCCGGCGGCCATGCGCGCCCGCGCACTCGCGCTGTGCAGCGCATCGCCTTCCACGAAGGGCCAGCCGCGACGGGCGGCCCAGGCGCCGGCCAGGCTGCTCTTGCCGCTGCCGGCCACCCCCATCAGCAGCAGCCGGGGGGATTGTGGGTGGCTCTCGAAAACCATGATGAAAACGTTACCACGATGACAAAGAATAGGAAATATGGTCATGTCAACGTTTTCATTCATGAGTTCCATGCTGCCGCCCTGGCCGTCGCGCGACGCCTTTCCGCCCGGGTTCCTGTTCGGCGCGGCGACCTCCGCCTACCAGATCGAGGGCAGCGCGCAGGCCGAGGGGCGTGGCCCGAGCTGGTGGGATCGCTTTGCCCGGGAGCCCGGCCGGATCCGCGATGGCAGCAGCGGCGACATCGCCTGCGACCACTACCGGCGCTGGGCGCAGGACCTGGACCTGATGCAGGCCCTGCACCTGCAGGCCTACCGCTTCTCGATCGCCTGGCCGCGCGTGCTGCCCGAGGGTCGCGGCCGCCTGAACCCGGCCGGGCTGGACTTCTACGAGCGCCTGGTCGACGGCCTGCTGGCCCGCGGTATCGCGCCCTATGTGACGCTCTACCACTGGGACTTGCCGCTGGCCCTGGCCGATGCCGGCGGTTGGCAAAGCCGCGACACCGCAGCCGCCTTCGCCGACTACGCGCGAGCGCTGATGCATCGGCTCGGCGATCGCGTGGCCAGTTGGGCCACGCTGAACGAGCCGCGCTGCGCCGCTTGGGTCGGGCATTACGAGGGCCGGCATGCGCCTGGCCTGCAGGGCGATCTGCCGGCCACGCTGGCGGCGGCGCACCACCAGTTGCTCGGCCATGGCCTGGCGGTGCAGGCACTGCGCGCCGAGCGGCCGCAGGCGCGGCTGGGCATCGTGCTGGACCTCAAGCCGCACACGCCGGCCAGCCCACTGGCCGCCGACGAGGCCGCAGCCTGGCGTGGCGATGGCGTGTTCAACCGCTGGTTCCTGGACCCGCTGTTCCGCGGGCGCTATCCAGAAGACGTTGCCGAGGCCTTTGCCGCGGCGATGCCGGCGCAGCAACCCGGCGATCTGCAGACCATCGCCACGCCGATCGACCAACTCGGCATCAACTACTACACGCGGGCGCGGGTCCGGCATGCGCCCGAGCGGCCCTATCCCAGCCTGACCGAGGAGCGCGCGGTCGGCGCGCACCATTCGACGATGGACTGGGAGGACTGGCCCGAGGGCCTGACGCAGACCCTGCTGCGCGTGCACCGCGACTACGCGCCGCCGGCGATCTACATCGCCGAGAACGGCGCCGCCGAGCCCGACCGCGTGGGGGCCGACGGCCGCGTGCGCGACCCGGCGCGGCAGCGCTACCTGCGCGGCCATCTGCAGGCCTGTGCGCAGGCCATCGCGCAGGGCGTGCCGCTGCAGGCCTATTTCGCCTGGAGCCTGATGGACAACTTCGAATGGGGCCGCGGCTACACGCAGCGCTTCGGCCTGGTCCATGTGGACTACGCGACGCAGCAGCGGCGCATCAAGGATTCCGGTCTGGACTACGCGGATTTCATCGGCGCACCCGCCTGATCAGGGGGTCTGACACATCCGTGTCAGCGCCGCGGCGGCCATGCCATGCATGTGGCGGGGGCGATTCCTAGCATCGCCCACCTCACCACTACCGCATGGGTCCGCCATGAAATCCGTTCTCCCGCGCCGGCTTGGCGCAACCGCTGCGCTGGCCCTGGCCGCGCTCCTGTCGATCGCGCCGCTGAACGTGCAGGCGGCGCGCATGACGGTCAACTTCGACGAACTCGCCGGCACCGACTACATGCCGGGTGGCGTGGTCGCGGCGCCCTACCGCCTGCGCGACCAGTACCTGGAATCGCATGGCGTGCGCTTCTCCTCGGCCGGCGGCTTCGCGGCGCTGGTGAACCTGGGCGTCGGCCATGCGCACAGCGGCAGCATCGGCATCGCCAGCACGCTGAGCGACGGCCGGCTCTGGTACACCGAACCGATCACGCTGGAGTTCTTCGCGCTGGGCAGCAGCGAGGCCGGCGTGACCGACTACGTGAGCCTGTTCACCGACCGCCATGGCGACGGTCGCACCGTCACGCTGAGCGCCTACGGCCTGGACGGCGCGCTGCTCGAGCAGCGCAGCTGGGTCGACACCGGCGGCATCGAGCTGTCGCTGACCGTCGACGGCATCCACAAGCTGGTGTTCAGCGGCGGTGCGTCGACGGCGCTGGACAGCCTGAGCTTCAACGATCCGGTACGCCCCGGCATCGGCAATGCCGTGCCCGAACCCGGCAGCCTGGCGCTCATGGCCGGCGGCCTGCTCGCCGTCGCGCTGCAGCGCCGGCAGCGCAAGGCCTGATCAGACCGTGGCCTCCGGCATGAACACATAGCCCTGGCCGTGCAGGGTGCGGATCGCCTGCGGGCGCGACGGGTCGCGCTCGACCTTCTTGCGCAGCCGCGCGATGCAGGAATCGACCGCGCGGTCGTAGGCCTCCAGCGGTCGGTCGCGCAGTGCGTCCAGCAGGCGGCCACGGTCCACCGCGCGCCCCGGCTGGGCGACCAGCAGGCGCAGCACCTGCACCTCGTTGCGCGTCAGCGGCAGTGCCTGGCCCTGGGCATCGCTGGCCTCGCCGCGCTCGACATCGAACAGGCAGCGGCCGACGCGAACCGGGCCGGGCGCAGCGGGCGCGGGCGCGGCCAGGTTCAGCCGGCGCAGCACCGCCCGCACGCGGGCCAGCAGCTCGCGCGGTTCGAAGGGCTTGGTGATGTAGTCGTCGGCACCGAGCTCCAGCCCGAGCACGCGGTCGGCGGCCTCGTCGTTGCCGGTCAGCATGACGATGCCCACCTCCCGCCGCTGCTTGCGCAGCCAGGCGGCCAGCGACAGACCGTCCTCGCCGGGCATGTTGATGTCCAGCAGCACCAGGTCCACCGGCTCGCGGTCGAGCAGCGCGCGCAGCGCCGCGGCGTCGGGCAGATCGCTGACGCGGCAGCCGCGCTTGGCCAGGTAGGCGGCGACGGCCCGCCGCAGGTCGGGCTCGTCGTCGACGATGGCGATGTGCGCTAGCGTGTCGTCCATGATGTGGACGGATTGTCTTCGGAGCCCAAGCCCATGACGGTGGACACCCGGACGGATGGCGAGCTGATCGCTGGCCTGGCCGACATCCTGCGCAGCGAGGGCTCGCCAGAGCGCCTGATCGGGCAGGCGCTGGAACTGCTCGGCCGCCACCTGGGCGCGGCCACCGTGGTCTTCACCGACCACGAGGACGAGGATCCTTCCGTGTCGACCATCGCCTATGAATGGCGCGACGGCAGCCTGCCGGCGCTGCTCGGTCGGCGCTTCGTCAACGAGGACTTCGCCGACGCCGACAGCCTGGCCCGTTCCAGCCTGGGCTGGGCGGCCCGCAGTGCCGATGTGCGCAGCGACCCTGCGCTGCGCCCCGCCTTCCGCGACGCTTTCCTGGCGTTGGGCGCGGTCGCGTACTACTCGATCCCCTATGTGGCCAACGGCCGCATCAAGTTCGCGCTGTCCCTGCTGCTGGCCGCGCCACATGCCTGGACGGCCGACGAGGCGCGGCTGATCGGCGACGCCATCGTGCGCCTGTGCACCATGCTCGAACGCGACCGCGCGCTGGACGCGATGCAGCAGGCGCGGCAGCAACAGGCCGAGCTGGAGCGCAGTCGCCACGCGCTGGAGCAGTCGCGCCGCCTGTCCACGCTGGGCCTGCTGCTGGCCGGCGTGAGCCATGAGCTGAACAACCCGCTGTCCATCATCGGCGTGCACAACGCGCTGCTCGCCGACGAGCTGGCGCCGGGGCCGCTGGCCGAGCATTGCGAGGCCATCGCCCGCGCGCTGCAGCGCTGCCAGGGTCTGGTGCAGTCCTATCTGGCGCTGTCGAGGCCGGCGGCGCCGCAGCGCCGCGAGGTGGACCTGCATGCGCTCTGCCGTCTGGCCTGCGAGCTGCAGGCGCATGGGTTGCGCAAGGCGGGGATCGCGCTGCACTTCGACTTCCAGCCCGGCACTGAACGCCTGCATACCGACCCGGACCAGCTGCTGCAGGTGCTGGTGAATCTGGTGCTGAACGCGCAGCGGGCGCTGCAGGATGTGCCGGCAGCGCGCAGGCAGCTGCGGCTCAGCACCCGGATGACCGAGGCCGGAGGGATGCTGGGCATCGAGGTCGAGGACCGCGGCCCGGGCATTGCCGAGGCCGACCGACCGCGCCTGTTCGAGCCCTTTTTCACCACCCATGCCGACAGCGGCGGCACCGGTCTCGGTCTTGCCCTGTCCAGCCGCATCGCCGTCAGCCTGGGCGGTCGGCTGCAGCTGCTGCACAGCGGTTCGCAGGGCAGTTGCCTGCGCGTCGAGCTGCCGGTGGCTGTGCCTGCGGCGCCTGACTTCGCCCACTAGATTCGCCCACTAGAGGCCGGCCACGCGCCGTGCACCCAGCGGCACCAGCAGCATCAATCCGGCCAGGCCCCAGAAGGCGGCGCTGAGTCCGGTGGCCTGGGCCACGAAACCGATGGCGGCCGGCCCGACCAGCATGCCGGCATAACCGGTGGTGGTGACGGCGGCGATCGCCAGCGCCGGCGGCATCTGCGTTTGCGCACCGGCGCGGCGGAACAGCACCGGCACGATATTGGCGGCGCCCAGGCCGATCAGCAGGAAGCCGGCCAGCGCCGCCTCGCGTTGCGCCGCCAGCAGGAGCAGCAGGAAGCCGGCCACCGCCAGCAGGCCGCTGTACAGCAGGGTGCGGCGGTCGCCGAGCCGGGCCGAGACGGCATCGCCGCCAAAGCGGCCGGCGGTCATCGCGATCGCGAACAGCATGTAGCCCAGACCGCCCTGGGCCACCGTCTGGACCCGGCCGGTTTCGATGACCAGCAGCGCGCTCCAGTCCAGCACCGCGCCCTCGACCAGGAAGCAGATCGCCGACAGCGCCGCGATCAGCAGCACCACGCCGCGCGGTCGCACGAAGAGCGGGCCGCCGGCTTCGGGGCGGCTGCGCAGCAGGCGCGGTGCGGCCAGCGCCGTCAGCAGCAGCGCGGGCGCGGCGCACAGCAGGGTCGCGCTGCGCTCGCCCAGGCCGCCGGACAGCAGCGCCGTCATCAGCGCGGCGCCGGCAAAGCCGCCGACGCTGAAGAAGCCGTGGAAGCCGGACATCAGCGGCCGTCCGGCGGCGCTCTCGACCTCCAGCGCGTGCACGTTCATGGCCACGTCCAGCGAACCCAGGCAGGCGCCGAAGAGCAGCAGGGCCAGGCCGAGCGCCAGCGGCGAGCCGGCCAGCGCCAGCAGGGGCAGCACCAGGCCCAGACCCAGGCCGCTGGCGACGATGACCGGTCGGCTGCCCAGCCGGGCGGCCAGCACACCGGTGGCCAGCATGGCCAGCACCGAGCCCAGGCCCAGGCAGAGCAGCAGCAGGCCCAGCGTGGCGTCGGCGATGCCCAGGCGCTGCTTGGCGAAGGGCACCAGCGGCGCCCAGCAGGCCAGCGCGAAGCCGGCGACGAAGAAGACCAGGCGGGTGGCCAGCCGGGTGGCCGGGCGGTCGGCGGTGTGGCTCATGCTGCGACTCCCTCGCGCAGCGCCGCCATCGCCTCGTCGAGGCCGCGCCGGGACAGGCGGTCGATCTCGTCGCTGTCGTAGTGCCGGTAATGGCATTCGGTGTTCATGACCAGGGCCAGGTACAGCGAGTACAGCGCGCAGCGCCGTCGCTCGGCGGCGCTGAACACGGTCTTGCCATAGCCGCGCATGGCCTCGCTGACGCCGGTGCGCAGCAGCGGGCGGAACTGCACTTCCATCAGCGGGTCGCCCCAGAGCGCGCGTTCGAAGTCGATCAGGCCGCGGATGCGGCCGCCATCGACGATGAAGTTCTTGCTCCAGGCATCCCAGTGCAGCAGGCGGGGCTGCTCGACCTCGTCCAGCGTGGCCGCATGCCGGCGCAGCAGCGCGCGGATCTCGGCCGGATCGTGGCCGCAGTCGGCTCGCTTGTCCGAGGCGTCCTCCAGCACCGCCTCGAGGATGCCGGCAAAGGCCTCGCGCCAGTTGCCGGCGCGCAGCGCCGGGTTGCCGGGATAGCCGAAGTAGTCGCCGGGCACCTCGTTGACGGCGCGGACGATGCGGCCGCTTTCCTGCTCCAGCTTGGCCTGCGCCGCCGCATCCAGGCCCTGCAGCGCCTGGTCGAGGCCGACGCCCGGCAGGTACTCCATCAGGAAGTAGTCGGCGTCGCAATGGCGGCGGCTGTCCTCGTAGGCCAGGATGGCCGGCAGCGGCACGCCAGGGCGGTCCTGCAGCAGGCGCATCACCGCCACCTCGGTGCGCATGATGTTCCGCTCGTAGCGCATGCGCTCGACGCCGTCGGCCGGCGCGATCTTCAGCACCAGCTCGCGACCATCGGCCAGGCGCAGCGCGTAAAGGGCGTTGAACCAGCCGTCGCGGAGCTCCCGGACAGCCTCAGGGCCGGATGCCAGGGCCTGTTTCGGCAGGGCGCCGGCGAGCAGGGCTTCGATCCGGTCGCGCGTCTGGAAATTCTTGGTCTTGCTCTGCATGGCGGTGTATGGCTGGGCGGACGCGCTCGCGAAGCCGATTCTGAATACGTTTACAAGCGCATCATGCCCCGTGCTCGCAAAGCCATGCAAGCGCTTTCATGAAGACCCTGCGGGAGGCATGAAAAAGGCCCGGGCTGAGGGCCCGGGCCTGGGTGTTCAGGCCCTCGGGCCTGTAGCGTTCGACGCCGATTCAGAAGCTGTAGCGTCCGCGCACGCCGTAGCTGCGTGCGTCGTTCAGGAAGCGCACGTTCACGTTCGCGCCAATGATGGCCTTCTGCGACGCCTGCTCGTTGGTCAGATTGTTCGCCCAGGCTTCCAGTCGCAGCGCGCCTTGGCTGTAGCCCAAGCCCAGGTTCAAGGTCGTGAAGCCCGGCTGCCGGTCGGGGAAACCGGCGGCCAGCGCGCTTCTGCGGCTGTTGTCCAGGTAAATCACATCGTCCTCGTTGAACTGCGACAGGTAGTAGCCCGAGCGGTAGTTGGCCAGGATCTGCCAGTCGAAGCGGCCGCTGCCCAGGGCCAACTGCTGCTGCAGGCGCAGGCTGAGGTTCAGCCGCGAGGCCAGCGGCAGCTCATTGCCGACCAGGCTGATCAGCGGGGTCTGGCCGCCGAGATCGAAGTCCTGCGCGCGCACGTCGGCGACTTCGCCGGACTTGATCTTGGTGCGCAGCCAGACCAGGTTGGCGTCCACGCTGAAGCCCGCCGGCAGACCCATGCGCGCCTCGAGCTCCAGGCCGTGCAGGCTGCTGTCGCCGATGTTGCGGTTGACCAGCGAGTAGCCGTCGCAGCGGTTCTGCGTGACGTTGAAGTTGATGCAGGTGAGATCCTGGAAGACCTGGGTGTCGTACTGGTAGACGAAGGCGCTGGCATTGAGCACCGCACGGCGGCCACCGACTTCGAAGGCGTTGCGGCTGCCGAATTCCAGCACCGTCAGCTTCTCGGGGGCGAACTCCTCGGGGATGGCCGAGACGGCCTGGAAGCTGTCGTTGAAACCGCCGGCCTTGTGGCCGCTGCCCAGCTTGGCATAGACCATATGGTCACGGGCCCAGTCGTGTTCGATGCCGAGGCGGAAGTCGTTGAAGCGCGCCTTGCTACTGCCCTGCTGTTGCTCGGGGATGCCGATGTTGGCGTAGCTGAAGCCGCCGCCGGGCGGGCAGGCGCTGACCCAGCCGTTGTTGATGTCGGGACGCAGGAAGCAGTTGCCATTCGGTGCGCTGCCGTCGGCAATGCCGCCGATCTGCGGAATCACCGTGTCGCGGGCGCCCGGCGTGCCGATGGCCTGGATCAGGAACTGCGCCATCTGCTGCTTGGTCAGCACCTTGCTCAGGTCGAAGTTTGGCCGGTTCAGCAGTGCCGGCACGAAGCCCTCGGTGCCGAAGCGGGTGGCCACGCAGCAGCCATCGTCCGCGGCGCCCAGGGTCAGCGCCAGATTGCCGCCGATGCCGTAGCGCGACTTCTCCTCGCGGGTGATGCGGGCACCGGCGAACAGCCGCCACTCGGGGCTGAGCTTGAGAGTGCCGTCGACGAAGGCGGCGCTGGCTTTGCCCTGGGTATCGGGCATGGTGAACTCGGTGCCCGAGTAGCAGCAGTAGCCGCGGTCGGCCACCGACAGGAAGCCGACCTGCTGATCCTCCTTGAAATGGAACAACCCGGTCGCCCATTGCAGCGCGGCGCTCGGGTCGGTGGACACCAGGCGCAGCTCCGCCACCGTGCTGTCGGACTTGCTGGCCCAGTAGACGCTGGAGAAGTTGTCGTACTGGATCGCCGAGTAGTTCCGGCCATCCCAATGCACCGACTCACTGGCCGCATTGCGTTGATAGAAGTCCACCTTGCGGCGGCTTAGCACCGCTTCCAGTGCGTAGTCGCCGAGGTCGACGTCGGCGCGCAACTGCAGGCCGTCGAGCTGGTTGCGCATATCGCCCTCGGTGCCGCGGTAGACCACGCGGCGCAGGTCCAGGGTTTCGGCGCGCTGACCGGTTGTGGTTACCGCCTGATGGACGTTGGCGCCCGGGTAGCCGGTGCCGGACTCGCGGGCGGTGTCGGCCATTGCCGATAGGCGCACCGAGCCGTTCAGGTCCCAGCGCCAGGACAGGCGGGCCGCCCAGTTGTCCTCCAGACCAGCTGGCTTGAGCGTTGCCGCACGCTGCGCGTGGCTGTCGGGGCTGGTAAAGGAGCCGCTGTCGATGGCCTGGCGGGTCGCGTTCTGAAAGCCGTAGTCCTTCTCGGACTTCACGCCGGCGATGCGCATCGCCATGCTGTCGCCCAGCGGGACATTCAGCGCAGCCTCGGCTTCGCGACCGCTGCGCTTGCTGACGCCGATCTGCGCGAAGCCGCCGAACTCGCCGATGCGCGGCTTGGCGGTGATGATGTTCAAGGTGCCGGCCATCGCATTGCGACCGTACAGCGTGCCTTGCGGACCCTTGTTGACCTCGACCCGTTCGAGGTCGAAGAACAGGCCGCCCAGGCCGCGCGGCCTGGGGATGTAGACGCCGTCGATATGCGGTGCCGCGCCCGGATCGCCGAGCTCAGTGTTGTTCGAGGAGCCGACGCCGCGGATATAGATCTCCACATTGCCTTCTTGGTTCGCGATGCTCAGGCCGGGGATGGCTTGCTGCAGTTGGCGCAGCTCGCTGATGCCGTCCTTGCGCAGCTGGTCGCCGCTGACGGACTGCACCACGCCGCTGACCTTCTGGGCCGATTCCAGGCGGCGGTTCGCCGTGACGGTGACGGTGTCGAGCTTTTGTTCACTCGCCTCCTTGTCCTTGGGATCGGGCGGGGTCTGCGCGAGGGCAGGCTGCAGCGCCAGCAGCGCGGGCAGCAAGCCCTTCATCAAAGTTTTCATGTCGATCTCCTGATGGGGTGGGTGGGGGGGCACGCGCGCCTTCAGCGGCGCGTCTTGTCGGTTCTGCCGCCGTACAGCGGCTCGAAGACTTCGGGACGGAAGCGGCCGGCCTTCGGGTCATAGACGCCGAAGCCCGAGGCGAGCTCCCAGTACATCCAGGGCAGGCCGCGCGACTCCATGGCCTCGCGCATGAAGCGCAGGTAGCGGGTGCGGGCCGGTGCGGGCGCCTTGGAATAGGCGCCGAACTCGCCGATCAGCACCGGGTAGCCGCTGGCCTTCACGAAGGCCTGCGCCAGTTCGAGGTGCTGTTCCATCTCGAGCTGCTGCTTCTTGCTGCAGCAGCTCACACCCAGGGGCTTGCGCGGTTCAACCCATGCGGCGCCCTGGTGCGTGAAGTCGAAGGGCTCGTAGCAGTGGATGGTGACGATCAGATTCGGATCCGGGGGCAGGCGCAGCCGGGCCAGATGGGTGGCGTTGTTCCACAGCGTGGGCCCGACGACGACGACGCGCTCCGGATTGCTGTGCCGGATCAGTTGCAGAACCTGGGCGAAGACCTCGTTCCACAGCGGCTCGAGGCGGCCGTGCGGTTCGTTGTAGGGCTCGAAGAGCAGGCGCTCGTCGCGGTCCGCGTAGCGCTCGGCGATCTGCCGCCACATCGCGAAGAAGCGCGGCAGGACCAAGGGCTCGTCGACGGCCAGCTCGCCGGGGTCGAGCGCGTCGCCGTCGAGCTGGCGGTAGTGGTGCATGTCCAGCAGCACGGTGCAGCCGCGGGCCAGCAGCGCGTCGACGGTGGCGTCGATGCGCGCGAAAAAGACCGGATCGATGCGCGCCTCGGCATCGAGGCTGGCATGGTTGCTCCAGCGCACCGGCAGGCGCACTGCCTGCGTGAAGCCGCCTTCGCCGACCAGCTCGATGTAGCGCTGCTCGAGCCGCAGGCCCCAGTCGCCCTCCTTGGGGCTGTCGACCATATTGCCGAAGTTGATGCCGCGGTCCAGCTGGCGGGCCAGGCGCTGCGCACGCTCCGAGGCGGCGGCTTGCGACGGGAGCGGCAGGCAGGCCGCAGCGGGCAGCGCGGCCAGTGCGAGGGCGTGTCGGCGCTTCATGCGGCCTCCCGCAGGGCCTGGCCCTGGCCATCGAACCAATGTGCGCGCCCGGCCTGCGGTCGCAGGCGCAGCTCGGCGCCGACCTGCAGCGGCGTACCTGCGGCCTGGCGCAGGGTCAGCAGGGCACCGTCCGCGAGCCGGCCATAGCCGACCACGGCATCGCCCAGGTGCTCGACATGCTCCAGCCGCAGCAGCAGCCCGTCGACGGCTTCTTCCCAATGCTCGGGGCGCACGCCCAGCTGCACGGCACCGGCCGGCGCGCCCGGCAGACGCGAGGCGTCGACCAGATTCATGCGCGGCGATCCCAGGAAGCCGGCGACGAAGGCGTTCGCCGGCCGTTCGAACAGCTCCAGCGGCGCGCCGACCTGCTCCAGGCGGCCGGCGTTGAACACCGCGATGCGCTGGCCCAGGGTCATGGCCTCGACCTGGTCGTGCGTCACGTAGACCATGGTCGTGCCCAGCTCGCGGTGCAGGCGGGCCAGCTCCAGGCGCATCTGCACGCGCAAGGCGGCGTCGAGGTTGGACAGGGGCTCGTCGAACAGGAAGACCTGCGGCCGGCGCACGATGGCGCGGCCGATCGCGACGCGCTGGCGCTGGCCGCCGCTGAGCTGCTTCGGATACCGCGCCAGCAAGGCCGAGAGCTGCAGCACCTCGGCGACCTCGCCGACCTTGCGGCGGATCGCCTCGGGCTTCTCGCCCTGCATCTTGAGCGGGAAGCCGAGGTTGTCGGCGACCGTCATGTGCGGGTAGAGCGCATAGCTCTGGAAGACCATCGCGACGCCACGCTCCGAGGGCGGCAGTTCCAGGATGGAGCGGCCGCCCACACGGATGTCGCCGCCGCTGGCCTCTTCCAGGCCGGCGATCAAACGCAGCGTGGTGCTCTTGCCGCAACCCGAGGGGCCGACGAAGACCATGAACTCGCCGGCGCGCACGTCCAGGTCCAGCGACTTCAGGATCTCGGTCTCGCCGAAAACCTTGCGCAGGCTGCGCAGCTGGAGCTCAGCCATGGCGGGCCTCCGCGATCAGGCGGGCGTACCAGTGCGCGCTGTCCTTCAGCGTGCGCTGCTGGGTCGCGTAGTCCACGTGGACCAGCCCGAAGCGCTTCGCGTAGCCGCTGTCCCACTCGAAGTTGTCGAGCAGGCTCCAGTAGAAGTAGCCGCGGATGTCGACGCCCTCGGCCTTGGCCTCGGCCAGCGCGACCAGATGCCGGCGCAGGTAGTCGATGCGCTCCGGGTCGTGCACGCCGCCGTTCTCCAGGCGGTCGGCGCAGGGCATGCCGTTCTCGGTGATCCAGATCGGCGGCAGCTTGTAGTTCCGCTGCAGACCCAGCAGCAGCTCGCGCAGGCCCTCGGGGTAGATCTCCCAGCCCATGTCGTTGACGCCATGCGGGCGCGGTGGCGGCAGGCCTTCGCCGCTGGCCCAGATGCGCGTGTAGTAATTGATGCCGAGGAAGTCCAGCGGCGCTGCGATCAGCGCCAGGTCGCCGTCGGCGATCTCGGGCAGCGGCAGTTCGGCATGCAGCGGGTAGCGGCCGAGCAGCACCGGCTCCAGGTACCAGCGGACGAAGCTCGCGTACTCGCGGCGCGCGAGCGCCTCGTCGGCCGCCGTGGCGGCGCTCACGCTGCTCATGTTCAGCACGATGCCCAGCGGGCAGGCGGCACCGGCGGCGCGCATCGCCTGCATCGCCAGCCCATGCGACAGCAGCAGGTGGTGGCTGACCTGCCGCGCCAGCGCCGGGTCGCTGAGGCCGGGCGCGAACTTGCCGATCCCATGGCCCAGCTGCGCGGTGCACCAGGGCTCGTTGTGCGTGGCCAGCGCGGCCAGGCGGTCGCCGAGGCGCTCGCTGATCCCGACCGCGTAGTCGGCGAAGCGCTGCGCGGTGTCGCGCGTGCCCCAGCCCCCGAGGTCCTGCAGGGCCTGCGGCAGGTCCCAGTGGTAGAGCGTGGCATGCGGCTTGATGCCGCGCGCCAGCAGGCCGTCGACCAGGCGTTCGTAGAAGTCCAGGCCCTTGGGGTTCCAGGCGCCCTGGCCGAGCGGCTGCACCCGCGACCAGCTGATCGAGAAGCGGTAGGCGCCCAGCCCGAGGCCGGCGATCAGCTCCAGGTCCTGCTCCCAGCGGTGGTAGTGGTCGCAGGCGATGTCGCCGGTGTCGCCGTTGAGGACCTTGCCTGGGGTGTGGCTGAAGCGATCCCAGATCGACGGGCCGCGGCCGTCGGCGGCGGCGCCGCCCTCGATCTGGTAGGCGGCGGTCGCCGCGCCCCAGTCGAAGCCGCTGCCCAGTACACGCAGGTTCTCGGCATCCAGTCCGGGTTCTGAGGAAATCGTTTTCATCTCGGGTCTGCTGAAGGCGTTCATGGGGAGTGACAAGGCTCAGTGTTTGACGGCACCGGCGGCCAGGCCGTCGATCAGACGGCGCGAGCTGAAGATGAAGAGCAGCAACAGCGGCAGCACGGCGATCGCCGCGCCGGCGCAGAGCGCGCCGAAGGGGGTCTGGCCGGTGCCCTGCAGCGCGCGCAGGGCCAGCGGAAGGGTGTAGTTCTCGACGTCGCGGAACACGATCAGCGGGCCGATGAAGTTGTTCCAGGCACCGATGAAGACGATCAGCGCCAGCGTGCCCAGGGCGGGTGCGGCCAGCGGCAGCACCACGCGCCAGAAGATGCCGAAGTCGGAGCAGCCGTCGAGCTTGGCGGCCTCGACCATCTCCAGCGGCACCGCGCTCCTGATGTACTGCCGCATCAGGAAGATGCCCATGGCCGACACGGCGCCGGGCACGATGAGCGCGCGGTGCTCGTTCATCCAGCCCAGCCAGCCCATGGTCAGCATGGTCGGCACCATGCCGAGAAAGGCCGGCAGCAGCAGGGTCAGCATCAGGATCTTGAACAAGGGTTCGCGGCCGCGGAAACGCATCAGCGCAAACGCATAGCCGGCCAGCGCGCAGAAGAAGAGATTGAGCGCCGTGGTGGCCAGCGCCACGTACAGGCTCCAGCCCAGGTTCTGCCAGAAGCTGGGCAGGCGTTCGAGCAGGATGCGCAGGTTGTCGAGCAAGGCGTCGCCGAACCACAGCGGCGGCGGCACGGCGAGGATCTCGGCATTCGTGTGCGTGGCGAACACGAACATGAACCAGAAGGGGCCGAGCATGACGAGTGCGCCGACCAGCACGATGGCATGGCCCAGCAGTCGCGCCGGGTTCAGGCGCGGCCGGCCGGCGATCTGCGCTTGCGGCAGGGCTTGCGCGTTCATGCGGCCTCCTTGCGTTCGCCCAGCAGGCGGTTGTTCAGCCAAGTGGCGCCGGCGATGACGATGAAGAGCAGCCAGGCGATGGCCGAGGCAGTGCCGAAGTCGCCCTCGGTGAAGGCCACGCGGTACAGGTGCATGGCGGTGGTGCGCCCGCCCTGGTCGATGCCGCCGGTGCCGCCGGTCAGGATGAAGGGCTCCTCGAAGAGCTGCAGATTGCCGATCAGGGTCAGCGTGACCGCGAAGAAGGCCATGGGCTTGAGCATCGGCAGCACGATGTGGCGGAAGCGCGCCCAGGCGCCGGCGCCATCGAGCTCGGCGGCCTCCAGCAGGTCCTTGGGCACGGTCTGCAGCGCCGACAGGTAGAGCACGGTGTTCCAGCCCAGGTAGCGCCAGAAGACCACGAAGGCAATCATCCACTTCGTGTATTCGGGCCGTCGCCAGTCGATGCCGCCCCAGCCGAAGAGCGCATCGAGCAGGCTGTTGACGATGCCGAAGTCCTTGGAGAACAGCGAGGTGAAGACCAGGGACAGCGCCACCGTCGAGGTGATGAAGGGCAGGAAGTACAGGCCCAGCACCAGATTGCGCCAACGCCCCATCGTGGTGTGCAGCCACCATGCCAGCGGCAAGGCCACCAGGTGCTGGGGCACGCCGGCCAGCAGCGCGATCCAGACCGTGGTCCACAGGGACTTGTGGAACCAGTCGTCGTCCATCAGCGCGTAGCGGTAGTTGTCCAGCGCCACCCAGTCCATCGCGCCCAGGCCGGCGGCCGGGTCCCAGCTGTGCAGCGACAGCCAGATCGAGAACAGCAGCGGGAACAGGCCGAAGACCGCGAAGACGATGAAGAAGGGCGCGATGAAGAGATAGGGCTGGGCCTGTGTCCAGCGGCGCTGCAGGGTGTGCTTCATGCTGCGGCCTTTCGCAGCAAACGGCCGCGGCGGATCACGCGCTGCTCGGCCTCGGCCAGGGCCGCGGGAATGCGCTCGCCATGTTCGAGCACGCGCTCCAGCGCCGCATTCACCACATCGTTGGCCAGTGCGTCGTTGCGGTCGGCGTCCACGGCGGGGATGCGCGCCGCCGCCTCGCGCCATTGCCGCCGCGCCGGCTGACCGCCGAAGAAGGGCAGCGGCGCGTCGAAGTAATCGCCCTGCTGGGCCGCCAGGGCCGAAGGGAATGCGTCCAGCGTGCGGAACGCGGCCAGCTGCTGCGGCACGTCCAGCGCGAGCAGACGCAGGAAGTCCCAGGCCAGTTCGGGCTCGCGCGTGCCGCGGGGAATCGCGTAATAGCTGCCGCCCCAGGAGGCGTAGGCGCCTTCGGGCAGGGCGGCGGAGCGCCACAGGCCTTCGGCCTTGGGCGCGATCCAGTTCTGCAGATGGCCGGCGAACCAGCAGCCGAACATCTGGCTGGCGATGCGGCCGCGGCGCAGGCCCTCGGACCACTCGTTGGTCCAGGCCACCACGCGCGCATCCAGCCCGGCCTGGCGCACCTGCTGGGCCAGCGCGAAGGCGCGCTCGAAGCGCGGCGTGCGCACCAGCGGCCGGCCGTCCTGGTCGAAGAACACGCCCTCGCCGGCCTGCAGCTCGGCGCGCAGCACCAGGTCTTTCACATCGACTGCACTGCCCATCAGGTAGGCGCCATGGCGGGCCTGCAACTGGCGGCCGGCGCGCAGGTAGTCGGCCCAGCTGCGGTTCAGATCGGCCTCGGTGAGGCCCGCGCTTTGCAGCAGGTCGGCGCGGTAGAACAGCGCGCCAGGCCCGATGTCCACCGGGAAGGCGGCCAACGCACCGCTGCGCCCATGGCCGGCGGCGAGCGCAAAGCCGGCTACCTGCCCGGCCAGGGCGCCGGCGCTGAAGGGTGCGGCGCGCAGATCGTGCAGGCCGGCGGAGTCGGCCAGGCGGCCGACGATCTCGCGGTCCATGGCCATCAGATCGGGCAAGTTCGCGCCGGCCGCCAGCGCGGTGATCATGGCAGTCGGGAAGTCGGCATGCGAGAGCACCGAGAGCCGCACGCGCACACCCGGGTGCTGGCGCTCGAAGGCCGGGATGGCGATGCGCGCGGCGCGGTCCAGATCGGGAAAGCTGGTCACCACCAGCTCCCGGCGGGCGGGCTGGCGGGCGGCCGCGGCCAAGCCGGCGCTTGCCGCCGCCAGGCCCATGCCGATGCCCCATTGCCGTCTTCTCACCGCGTCTCCTCGGTCTTGATAACGTTTTCACGACCACTATGCCGACCTGTCGCTTCGGCGTCAATCGAGGTCGAACCCATATGGTGTAAACACCGAGTCCAGGGATGATTCGCGCAAGCTGATATCGTTGCCAGACCATGCCCAAGGAATCGCTGCTATGAGCAGTCGCCGCACCGGTACCGCGACCGTCACCGATGTCGCCCAGCTGGCCGGGGTCTCGGTGGCCACGGTGTCGCGCATCCTCAACGGCACGGCCCAGGTCGCGGTCGAGAAGCGTCAGGCCGTCGAGGAGGCGATCCGCAAGCTGCAGTTCCGCCCCAATCTGTCGGCACGCAGCCTGCGCAGCGGCAGCACGCAGACCGTGGGCATCCTCACGCAGGATTTCGAGAGCCCTTATTTCATCGCCGGCACCAAGGGCGTGGAGAGCGGGCTGGAGGGCAGCGGCTACGCGCCGCTGGTCGTGCCCGGGCACTGGAACCCGCAGGAGGAGCTGGACCGCGCCCGCCTGCTGATGGCGCGTCGCGTCGACGCCATCGTGATCCTTGGCGGCACGCTCAGCGACGCGCAGCTGCTGGACATGGCGCGCCAGCAGCCGATCGCCGTCACCGGCCGGCAACTGGCCGGACCGCAGCTCTGCGCCTTCCATGCCGACCAGGTGGCCGGTGGCCAACTGGCGACCCGCCATTTGATCGAGCTCGGGCATCGCGCCATCGCGCACATCGCCGGGCCGGCCGACCACCCGGATGCGATCGAGCGCAAGGAAGGCTATCTGGCCGCCCACCGCGAAGCCAATCTGCCGGTCGATCCGCGCCTGATCGTGCCCGGCGACTACCTGGAGATCGGCGGCGAGGCGGCGGCCGAGCAGTTGCTGGCGCAGGGGGTGCCCTTCAGCGCGATCTTCTGCGCGAACGACCTGACGCTCTGGGGTGCCCGCCTGGCCCTGCACCGCCGCGGCGTGCGTGTGCCCGAGGACTGCTCGCTGGTCGGCTTCGACGACATCCCGGCCTCCAGCTACATGACGCCACCGGTCAGCTCGGTGCGCCAGCCCATCCACCAGATGGGCCGCCTGGCCGCCGAAGCCCTGCTCGCCGCGCTGCGTGGCGAACCCATGGGCGGCGGCCGCATGCTGCCGCTGGAGCTGGTGGTGCGCGGCACGACGCGGGCACTGGCCTAGGCCAACTCCCTAGGACTCGGGGGGAGGGGGGCCGGGAGAATCGCGCGCGATCGATAGGAGACGAACGTGGACCGCATCTGGCTCAAGCATTACTCGCCCGGCGTACCGGCCGACATCGACCCCGGCCGCTACGCCAACCTGATCGAGCTCATCGAGACCGCGTTCAAGGCCCATGGGGCCAAGCCGGCCTACAAGATGATGGGGGCGACGAAGAACTTCGCCGAGATCGACGCGGCCTCCAAGGCTCTGGCCGCCTACCTGCAGGGCCTGGGCCTGAGCAAGGGCGACCGCGTCGCCATCATGATGCCCAATGTCTTCCAGTACCCGGTGGCGATCGCCGCGGTGCTGCGCGCCGGCTTCGTGGCCGTCAACGTGAACCCGCTGTACACGCCGCGCGAGCTGGAGCACCAGCTCAAGGACAGCGGCGCCAAGGCCATCGTCATCGTCGAGAACTTCCTGCCGACGCTGAAGGAAGTCTTCGACAAGGTGCCGACCAAGCATGTCGTGCTGGCCTCGATCGGCGACATGTTCGGCCTGCTCAAGGGCGCGCTGATCAATTACGTGGTGCGCAAGAAGAACAATATCCAGCCGATCAAGCTGCCGGGCATGGTGCGCTTCAACGATGCGGTGGCCAAGGGCCGCGGCATGAGCTACACGCCGCCCAAGGTGGCCTCCGAGGACATCGCGCTGCTGCAGTACACCGGCGGCACGACCGGCGTCAGCAAGGGCGCGGTGCTGCTGCACAGGAACCTCGTCGCCAATGTGCTGCAGGCCGAAGCCTGGTACGAGCCGGCGCTCAAAAAAGTGCCGGCCGGCGAGCAGGTGCATACCGTGTGCGCGCTGCCGCTCTATCACATCTTCGGTTTCACCGCGAACCTGATGCTGAGCATGCACAAGGGCGGCGTGAACGTGCTGATCCCGAACCCGCGCGACATCCCGGCGGTGTTCAAGGAGCTCAGCCGGCACCGCATCCACAGCCTGCCGGCGGTCAACACCTTGTTCAACGCGATGGCCAACCATGCCGACTTCAACACCGTGGACTGGAGCCATCTGGTGATCAGCGTCGGTGGCGGCATGGCGGTTCAGCAGGCCACCGCCAAGCTCTGGCTGGAGAAGGCCGGCTGCCCGATCTGCGAGGGCTACGGCTTGTCCGAGACCTCGCCGGTGGCCACCTGCAATCCGACCGATAGCACGGCCTACACCGGCACCATCGGCCTGCCGGTCAGCTCGACCGAACTCCAGCTGATCGACGACGAGGGCAACGAGGTGCCGGCACCGGGCCCGGGCGAGATCGCCATCCGCGGCCCGCAGGTGATGGCCGGCTACTGGCAGCGCCCCGACGAGACGGCCAAGGTGATGACGGCCGACGGCTTCTTCCGCACCGGCGACGTCGGCACCGTCGACGAGCGCGGCTTCTTCAAGATCGTCGACCGCAAGAAGGACATGATCCTGGTCAGCGGCTTCAACGTCTACCCGAACGAGGTCGAGGATGTCATCACGCAGATGCCCGGCATCCTCGAATGTGCAGCCGTCGGCGTGCCCGACGAGAAGGCCGGCGAGGCGGTCAAGGTGGTCATCGTGAAGAAGGATGCCGCCGTCACCGAGGCCCAGGTGCGCGCCTACTGCGAGGCCAATCTGACCGGCTACAAGCGGCCCAAGATCGTTGAGTTCCGCACCGAGCTGCCGAAAACCCCGGTGGGCAAGATCCTGCGCCGCGAGCTCAGGGACAAGCCCAAGCCCTGAGCCAGCCCCGCTCGCTCCCCGTTCCACCCACCCGCAGCCCGGCTTGTCCGGGCTGTTTGTCGGATCCGCCATGTCGCGACTTCTGCCGCTGCTGCTGATCGCCTTGCTGGGCCTGTTGCCGCAGGCCCGCGCGCAGGGCACGGCGCTGCAGTTGCTGAACGGCGAGGTGCAGCGTGGTCTGGCATTGGCCTTGCAGGAGCAGCGTCAGGCGAACACCCCGCAGGCGGGTTGCCGCGCGCTGGCCGAGCTGCTGGCGGTCTACCGCTTCGGGCCGGAGGAACAAGGCCGACTGCGCCTGCTGGTCGACGCCGCGGCATTGGCCGAACTGGGCCGTAGCGGCCAGCGCGTGGCGGCGGCGGAGCTGCCGCAGGCCTGCGGCTGGCGCTTTCTCGCCGCCACCCTGCCGCAGGCTGCGATCGATGCGATCGAGGTGGCCGAGACACTCCAGCCGTCGGCGCCGCGGGACTTCAGGCCTTACGCGGAAATCGCCACCACGCTCGTGCTGCTCCTGCTGGCCCTGCCCGCGTTGCTGCTGTGGCGGCGGGTGCGCCGGCAGCCGGCGCCGCCGGATTTCGCGCCGATCACGTTGCCCCCGCCGACCGAGGCCGGCGCGCCGGATGCCGGCCTGCAGCGCCTGCTGCAGGAGCGCGCCGCGTTGCTGGCCGAGATGCAGGCGGCCGGTGCCGAGGTCGCCGAGGAACTGCGGCGCCTGCAGCGCTTGCGCGGCGCGGCACCGCCGGCCTGAGTGCCAGAGTGATCTGGCCGTTGGGTCGGCCGTGGGGTCGGCAGGCCGGACAATGCGCGGCTTTTCCCCTATCGAAAGCCCCATCGTGAGCATCCAGTGGTTCCCCGGCCATATGCACGCCACCCGGCAGGCGATCCGCGATCGCCTGAAGGCCGGCGTCGACGTGGTCATCGAGCTGCTGGACGCGCGCTGCCCCGGTGCCAGCAGCAACCCGCTGCTGGCCCGCATGACCCAGGGCAAGGCGGCGCTCAAGCTGCTGAACAAGCAGGATCTCGCCGATCCGGCGCGCACCGCGCTGTGGATCGAGCACTTCAACGCGCTCAAGGGCACGCGCGCGCTGGCCCTCAACAGCCACCAGGGCGCGCCGGTCAAGGCCCTGGTCGCCGCCTGCCGCGAGCTGTCGCCGTTTCGTGGCAGCCTGGTCAAGCCGTTGCGCGTGATGGTCTGCGGCATTCCCAATGTCGGCAAGTCGACGCTGATCAACGCGCTGCTCGGCAAGCGCGCCGCGAAGACCGGCGACGAGCCCGGCGTGACGAAAACCGAACAACGTCTGCAACTGGCCTCCGGCGTCTACCTCTGGGATACGCCGGGCATGCTGTGGCCGAAGATCGAGGTGCCCGAAAGCGGGCTCCTGCTGGCCGCCTGCGGTGCGGTGGGCCGCAACGCCTTCGAGGAGGAGCTGGTCGCGCTGGAGTTGCTGGAGCTTCTGCAGACCGCCTACCCGCAGGCCTTGGTGCAGCGCTACGGCATCGACGATCCGGCGCTGGATGCCGACGGCCGGCTCGACGCGATCGGCCGGCGCCGCGGCGCGGTGATGAGCGGCGGGCGCATCAACCGGCAGAAGGCGTCGGAGATCCTGCTCACCGACTTCCGCCAGGGCCAGCTCGGCCGCATCACGCTGGAGACGCCGGAACAGCATGCGGCCTGGGTTGCCGCCGCGGCGCTCGCCGCCGAGCCGCCGGCCGACGAGAAGGACGGGGAGGACGAGGCTTGAGCCGCTTCTTCGTCGAGCTGCCGCTGCAGGCCGCTGGGCAGGAGCTGGAGCTGCCCGAGTCGGCGGCCCGCCATGTGCAGGTGCTGCGCCACCAGCCGGGCGAACAGCTGCAGCTGTTCGATGGCCACGCGGACTGCTGCTGGCGTGCCGAGATCCTCCACATGGGCCGGCGCAGCGTCGCGGTGCGCCTGCTCGCCGCCGAGCCGGTACAGGCCGAGCTGCCCTATGCCCTGAGCCTGGCCTGCGTGATGCCGGCCAACGACCGCATGGACTTTCTCGTGGAGAAGGCCACGGAGCTCGGTGCCAGCGCGCTGCAGCCCTTGATGGCCGAGCGCTCGGTGCTGCGCTTGGCCGGCGAGCGGGCCGACAAGAAGCGCGCGCACTGGCAGGGCGTGGCGGTAGCCGCGGCCGAGCAATGCGGCCGCGTGCGCGTGCCCGCGGTGGCCGCGGTGCAGGGCCTGCCGGCCTGGCTGGGCGCGCTGCCGCCGCCCGCGCCCGGCGAGCTCCGCTGGCTGGCCTCGCCCGGCGCCGAGCCGCCGCAGCGGCCGCTGGCCGGCGCCGCGATCACTCTGCTCAGCGGCCCCGAAGGCGGCCTGAGCGCCGCCGAGGAGGCCCTGGCCCTGCAGGCCGGCTTCCAGCGCATCGGCCTGGGGCCGCGCATCCTGCGCGCCGACACCGCGCCGCTGGCCGTGCTGGCCTGGTTGGGGCTGGGGGGCGCCTAGCGCGCCGCCTCGCTGCGGTGCTGCCGGTAGGGCTCGTCCTCGGGCACGAAGTCCTGCTCCAGCAGCGCGCCGGCCACCCAGTCCCGCACCGCGGGTAGCTCGCACAAGGCCTGCACATAGGCGGTGCAGCGCGCCGAGCGCAGTGGCAGGCCGTAGCGCGTCAGGCGCATGGCCACGGGCGCGAAGAAGGCGTCGGCGGCGCTGAAGCGGCCGAACAGCAGCGGACCGCCATGGGCCTGCAGCGCGGGCTCCCAGAGCGTCTGCAGTTGATCCAGATCGGCCTGCAGCGCCGGCTCGGTGGCCAGCAGCCGGCGGCCGACTTCGCGCAGGTCCGCATCGATATTCATCGGCGCCAGCCGGCGCAGATCGCCGAAGCCGCTGTGCATGGTGGCTGCCAGGCTGCGCGCGCGCGCCCTGGCCTGCGCTTCAGCCGGCCAGGCGCCGGCATGCAGTTCGGCGACCCGCTCCGCGATGGCCAGCGAGTCCCAGGTCGTGAAGCCGTCGGCCTCGATCAGCAGCGGCACCTTGGCGGTCGGGCCGAGCGCGGCGGCCGCGGTCTTGAACTGCGAGCCGGCAGCGAAGGAGTCGAAGCGCAGCAGGCGCTCCTCGAAGGGGATGCCGAGCTGGCGCAGCAGCACCCAGGGGCGCATGGACCAGGACGAGTAGTTCTTGTTGCCGATGACGAGTTGCAGCATGGGGGCTCCGAGGGGTGGTGGCAGTGTGCCGGCCCGCCGCCCCGGAAAGATGCAATCTGCCGCCGGCATTGATGCGGCCGGCGCATCGGCGCTCAGCGCCGCGCTCTGAAGCCGTCCAGCCGCGCCTCGGCCTGACCGGCGGCGAGATAGCGCATGGCGACCGGTGCCAGCGCCTGGGCCTGGATGCCGAGCTGCGCCAGCCCGGGCAGGCGGCCGCTGGCGACATTGGGCACGCGCATCGAGGCGAGGTTGTCGCGGCTCATCAGGGGCTCGCCCGGCAGCTGCTCCAGGAACCAGGCCTGCAGCGTGGCCAGCGGGCCGGGCAGCGGCAGCACCGGCCGCGCCACGCCGGCGCAGCGGCCGGCGAAGCGTACCAGCTCGCGCAGCGTGAGGACCTGCGGGCCGGCCAGTTCGTAGCAGCGGCCGATGGTCTCGCGGTCCTCCAGGCAGGCACGAAGCGCGGCGGCTACATCGCCGACCCAGACCGGCTGGAAGCGCGCGCTGGCGCCGGCCAGCGGCAGCAGCGGGCTGACACGCTGCAGCGCGGCGAACAGGTTCAGAAGGCGATCCCGCGCGCCGAAGATCACCGAGGGCCGCAGCAGCGTGGCCTGCAGGCCGGTGACGCCCTGCAGTGCCTGCTCGCCGGCGGCCTTGCTGCGCAGGTAGCGGCTGGGCGGCGGTGTGGCGTCCACGCCCAGCGCGCTGACCTGCAGCAGCCGCGGCACGCCGCCGGCCACGCAGGCGGCGGCCAGGCGCAGCGGCCACTGCCGGTGCACGCGATCGAACTCGGTCTCGCTGCCTTGCAGGATGGCGATCAGATTGACCACCGCCTGATGCCCGGGCAAGAGGCGTTCGAGCAGTCCGGCCTCGGTGAGCGGGTCGCCACGCAGCACGGTGACGCCGGGCAGGGTGGCCAGCTCGCGCGCCTGTCGGGCCGATCGCGTGGGCACCGTGGCGCGGTGGCCGGCGCGCTGCAGTTCCTCCAGCAGCGCGCGGCCGACGAAGCCGCTGCCGCCGAGCACCAGGACGTTCATGGACAGGGCTCCCAAGGCGTGGCGCTTCCCGGCATCAGGGCAGCTCGGTGTTCAAGGGCGCCGAGAGCGCGCTGCGCGGACCGATCTGTTGGCCGAGGTGCTGGCGCAGTGTCGCCTGCTCGTTGCCGAACAGGCGCGCGTACACGGTGGCGTTGGACAGCACTTTCTTCACGTAATCGCGGGTCTCGGCGAAGGGGATCGTCTCGGCCCAGGCGGCCGCGTCGATCGGCTCGCCCTCGCGCCAGCGCCGCGGCCGGCCCGGCCCGGCGTTGTAGGCCGCCGCGGCCAGCGGCAGCGCGCCGTCGAAGTCGTCGATGACCATGCGCAGATAGCCCATGCCCAGGCGCAGATTGAGCTCGGGATCGTGCAGCTGCGCCGGCCGGTAGTCGATGCCCAGCTTGCGCGCGGTCCAGCGCGCGGTGGCCGGCATCAGCTGCATCAGGCCGCCGGCGCCGACTGCCGAGCGCGCGTCGATGATGAAGCGAGACTCCTGGCGGATCAGGCCGAAGGGCAGGGCGGCCGGCAGGCCGGCGGCGGCGGCTTGCGCCTGCACCTGGGCGCGGAACGGCGTCGGGTAGCGCTGCGCGAGGTCGATCTGCTGCCGGCTGCGCTCGCTGCTGTGGATGCAGCGGTCCCAGACCTCGGCTGCGCAGGCGCGCTGCGCGGCGGCGAGCATCGCGCGGTCGGCCTCCAGCGGCGAGGCCGCGGCGAGCTGGAGCTGGCGCAGGCTGAAGTTCCACTCGCGCACGCCCTCGCTGCGCAGGCCGAGTGCGATCAGCTGCAGCGCGCGGTTCAGGCCGGGGTGCTGGCTGGCGGCCTGGCGCTCGGCGGCGCTCAGCGGCGGCGGCGCGGCCGGCAGCGCCTGCTGCAGGCCCAGCTCCTCGGCGGCCAGCTGGCCGTAGAAGTCCAGCGGCGAGGCCAGCGCGCGCAGCTCGCCGCGCGCGCCGACGCGCTGCGCGTCGCCCGGCGTGCCGTCGGGCGCCGAGCGGTAGCGCGCCTGCGCGCTCCAGTAGCGCCAGCTGCTGTCGTCGCGCAGGCCATCGGGCATGGCGGCGATCAGTCGCTGCAGCAGCATCCAGTCGCCGGCGCGCAGCGCGGCGCGTGCCGCCCACGCGTGGGTGTCTTCGCTCCAGTCGGCATGCGCTTCGCGGGTGGCGAGGGCCTGGCGCAAGGCCTCGATGGCCTCGGGCTGGCGGCGCAGCGCCGACTGGCGCGCCGTCTGCACCCAGGCCCATTGGCGCAGCGCCGGCGCCAGCTGGGCGGCATGGCGGTCCTGCAGCAGGCTGGCGGCGCGGGTCGGGTCGCTGCCGGCCAGGCGCACCAGCGCGATCGCCAGTTCCTGCTGCTCGCCGCGGGTGCCGGCCTTGGCGCGCCGCGCCAGGTAGCGGGCCGGGTCGTCGTAGGCGGCGAGCAGGCTGCGCGACGCCGGCGTGAGCAGGCCGGCGGCCTCGCGGAACGCGCGGCCGCGGCCGTCCTCGGCGCTGCGGCGCAGCTTCTGGCCGATCTCGGCGGAGCCGAAGACCTTGCGCTCGACCAGGCTGCGCGCCATCTGCGCGCAGGCCTCGTCGGCGTCGCGCTGCGCCAGCCAGGCCTGCAGCGCGCGGGTCTTCAGGGGCGAGCCGGCCGGCCGCGGTGCCTGGCCCAGTGCCAGCTCGGCGCTGAGGGCGTGGCAGTGCAGGCTGCGGTCGTCGTCGAGCAGGAAGCGCGGGTAGTCCTGCGCGAAGGCCTGCCAGTCGCGCCGCTTGCCCAGCTCCAGCAGCCAGTCGTTGCGCAGCCGGTCTTCGACGTAGCTGCCCGGCCAGCGCGCGTAGAAGGCGGCCAGTTCGCCCACCTGGGCCTCGTTCAGGCGCTGGTTCAGGCGCCAGTAATCGATCCAGCCGGCCAGCGGGTGCTGCTGGGCGATGGCCTGTTGGCTGAGTGCGGCCAGCCGGGGCGCGTCGCGGCGCTGGCGCGCGTCGCGGGCGGCTTCAATCAGGGGATCGGCGGTCTGGGCCTGGACGCTGCCCCCCAAGAGCGCCGCGACAAGGACATACTGCAGAAAACGTCGCATGCCGGCATTGAACACCAGATGAGTGAAACCCTGGATCGCACTGCGTTACGTGCGCAACTCAAGGCCAGGCGCCGCGACTGGCTGAGCACGCCTGCCGGCCAGCTTGCGGCGGCCGGGGTGCAGGCCCAGTTGCAGGCCCTGCTCGTGCAGCTGGAGCCGGTCTGCCTGGGGCTGTACTGGCCGCTGCCGGGCGAGTTCGACGCCCCCGCGTTGCTGCCGCGGCTGGAGGGCGTGCAGCTGGCCCTGCCCTACGCGCAGGCGGCCGGTCGGCAGATGCACTACAGGCATTGGGGCGGCGAACCACCGGCGCTGCGCGACGAGATGGGCATTCCGAGCAGCGCCGGCCCCATGGCCGACCCTGACGTGGTGCTGCTGCCCTGCCTGGGCTTCACGCGCGAGGGCTATCGCCTGGGCTATGGCGGCGGCTATTTCGACCGCTGGCTGGCCGCGCACCCGGGGGTGACCGCGATCGGTCTGGCCTGGAGCGTGGGCGAATGCGGGTTCGTTGTCGAGCCGCACGACCAGGCGCTGCCCATCGTCATCACCGAGCGCGAGCTGATCGCCCCCTAGCCTGCCGGCGGCCTCATTGGCGAAGTCTTCGCGACCCGCTCAACGGGATGCGCGCTCATGCCTGCCCCAGCCGCACGCGCGTCTGCGCGGCCTCGCCGCGCAGCCATTCGACGAAATGCAGCACCTCGGGCCGCAGCAGCGCGCCGGGCGCCAGGCGCAGCCAGTACTGCGTGGGCACGGCCAGCCGGCCTTCGGCGCCGAAGCTCTCGATCAGCTCGCCGCGTTGCAGGTGCAGATCGACCAGCGGCAGCCGTGCCAGCGCCACGGCCTGGCCGGTCAGCGCTGCCTGCACCTGCTGGTAGGTGAAGTTCAGCAGCAGCCAGCGCCGTGGCTGCAGATCGTGCAGGCCGCGGGTGGACAGCCAGTGGTTCCATTGCGAGAGCCGGCTCGATGGGCGGTTGTCGTCCTCCTCGGCCAGCGTGTGGTCGACGAGATCCTCGGGTCGTCGCAGCGGCCGGAAGCTGCCGGCCTCGGCCCGCGCCGCGCGCACCGGACTGTGCACCGGCGTCAGCACCTCGCCGAACAGGGCTTCGACCTCGCCGCCGATCGGGCGGCCGATCTGCAGCGACATCGCGAGGTCGAAGCCCTGGGCCTCCAGGTCCAGCAGCGCGTCGCTGGCGGCGACGCGGATGTCCAGCTGCGGCTGCTCGCGCTGGAACGCCTCCAGGCGCGGCAACAGCCAGAGGCTGGCGAAGCTGGCGAAGGTGCTCACATGGATGGTCTGCCGGCCCTGGTTCTGCCGCAGGCCGCGCACCGTGCCGTCCAGGCGCGCGAGTAGCGGCAGCACGGCGTTCTGCAACTGCAGGCCGGCGGGGGTCAGCGCCACATGCCGGGTGCCGCGGTTGAAGAGTGCGAAGCCCAGTTCGTCCTCCAGGGCCTTGATCTGCCGGCTGACGGCGGGCTGGGTCAGGTGCAGTTCTTCGGCCGCCTGGCGGAAGTTCAGGCAGCGGGCCACGGCCTCGAAGGCGCGCAGCGGGCCGACTGCCAGCGGCCGGGTCCGGGTCGCTTTATTCATGCGCTTAGCTTATCAATGGTGATCGCCGATCTGATTGGATTCCCGGGCGGGTTTCCAAAAGAATCCGTTCCGCATCGTCGAAATCCGTGGAGTGCCGTGATGAGCCATCTGCATCAAGATCCCCAGCCCCTGTTTGCGCTGTTCAGCGGCCAGGCGCGGCGTCTGCGCCTGCCGCAGGCGCACCAGCTTCGCCTGCGCAGCGGTCGCCTGTGGCTGACCCTGGACGGCCGCCTGGGCGCGCCCGCCGAGGACGTGCTGCTGCAGGCCGGCGAGGCCTGGACCGTGCCCGGCCAGCGCGGCGTGGTGCTGGAGGCCCTGCCCAGTCCGGGCGAGGCCGAGGCGCGCTTCGACCTGCTGCTCAGCCCTGAAGCGGCATAAGGCCGCCTGATGCTGCAGCTGCGCCCTGGCTGCGAATGCTGCGACCGCGCGTTGCCGGGCGACTCGCCGGACGCGCGCATCTGCAGCTTCGAATGCACCTTCTGCGCACCTTGCGCGCTGCGCCTGGGCGCCTGCCCGAACTGCGGCGGCGAGCTGCTGCCGAGGCCGCGCCGCTCCGGCGATGCGCTGGCCCGCCACCCGGCCTCGACCGAGCGCGTCCTCAAGCCTTGCTAGCCGGCGCGGGCTTCTTCTTTCTCGCCGGCTTGGCATTGGCGGCGATCAGCGCCGCCTCCATCGCCCGCCGCGCCCAGGGGCGCATGGCCTCGGGCGATTCCAACGCCTCGTCGGGCGCCGTCCAGTAGCCCATCGTCATCTCGCGGCCGTCCTTCATCGTGTAGCGGAACGGCTCGCAGCTCGCGGCCTCGAAGGCCGGCTGCTGCGCCGCGCCGGCCTTCAGGTAGAGGCGTTCGTCGATGATCAGTGCGACGAACAGCTCGTCGATGTAGAGGCCGACGCCGCCGAACATCGCCTTCGCGCGCGGGCGGCCCAGCGCTGTCAGCAGTTCGAGACAGTGCAGCGCGAATGGCGCCTGGGTGGCCGAGCTTCTCATTTCTGTCTTCACAATCGCTCCTCGTGAGCACGTCATCTTCCCCCCAGGACACCCAGCGCCGCGCCTTGCGCGAGGTGCTGATCGAGCTGCGCGAGGAGCTGCCCGACCGCCATGAACGCGGCATGCGCCTGCAGGAGGCGCTGCGCGTCTGGCTGCTGTCGCGGCCCGAGGCCCGGGTCGGCGCCTACTGGCCGATCAAGGGCGAGTTCGATCCGCTGCCGGCGCTCTACCGCTGGGGCGAGGACCACCCGGAGCGGCGCATCGGTTTGCCGGTCAAGCACAAGGAGACCGGCACGCTCAGCTACCACGTCTGGTACCCGGGTTGCCCGATGGAAGAAGACGCGTTCGGGATCCTCAAACCCAAGGACACCGAGCAGTTCGAGCCCGAGCTGGTGCTGGTGCCCTGCCTGGGTTTCGGCGCTGGCGGCCTGCGCGTCGGTTATGGCGGCGGCTTCGTGCAGCGCACGCTGCGCCAGCGCGAGCCGCGGCCGGCCACCGTGGGTCTGGCCTATAGCGTGAGCTGGGTGCCCGGCCTGCAGGCGCTGTCCAGCGACACGCCGCTGGACGCCATCCTGACCGACGAGGGCCTGGCATGGCCGTCCGTGAGCTGACGCGCTGGGGCGTGCTGGCAGCGCTGCTGGCGCTGGCGGTCTGGCTGATGATCCCTGATCCGCGCTATGCCTTCGAGCAGCGCATCGCCGTGCATGCGCAGGGCGAGTTGGAGCCGGCATTGCACTGGCCGGACGGCTCCCCGCCGGCACATTGGCAGTTGCTGACACCTTATGCCGACGCTCGTGATCCCTGCCGTGCCGAACCGGCTTGCGAGGGCCTGCCGGACCGCGTGCCCGAGGGCGAGTACTGGTGGTTGGCGCACGAGGTCGGCGGACCGTTGCGTTCGGTGCAGCGCGTGCGGCGCCGCGTGCTGGACTGGGAGCAGCCGGTGCCGGCGCGCCTGGACGGCTCGGTGCGCCTGGAACTGCGCTATCACGAGGGGCGGATGCTGCTGCGTGCGCCGCGGGGCTAGCGGTCCGGCGTTTGCGAACGTATTCCTGATCTTTTCGGTCGCAAGGGATTTGAAGAGGTGTTTCGGGAGAGCCCGCCGGGATTCCGCCCCGGCCGGCGGGTTCCTTTCTTTGCTGCGCCAAAGAAAGGAACCAAAGAAAGGCGCTGAATGCCCCCGGCGGCCTAGGGCCGGCCGGAGAGGCGATGCATTGCTGATACGGCCACCAGCCCGTATGGATCTTTGCGAAGACCGGGAGAGCTAAGCGGGCCGGGGTACCGGCCCGACTGACCAGCGAGCCAGCCCACGGGCTTTCTGCGACGAACAGGTTGCTGCGGTCTGTTTTCTTGGCTTGCCTCTTCGGGTCCTCAATGCCGAGTCCGGCCGGTATTCCCGGCCGGCGGTTAGCGCCTGAGACTTGGCAGTCAACGGTACGGGCTCTCCGTTCCCTGTGAGCAGCCTTGGCCTGTCCCGATGCCCCTAGGGCGAGGGACGCATTCAGCGCCTTTCTTTGCCTCCGCTCGATGGCGCAGCAAAGAAAGGAGGTTCCCTGCCGTGGGCTGAGCCCGGAGCGAGAAGGGCCCACTGCGGGCCCTTCGACCCCGGGGGAGGGACATGGGGCTTGCAAGCCCCATGGCGATATCCCGGCGGGCTCTCACCCATCGCCCCGTACGAGGGCGCGTGAGCACGTCCTCAGGCCTGCCAGCGCGCGACCAGGCGACCCACCTCGGCCAGCACCGCCTCGTCCTCGGCGTTCATCTGGGCGCTGCCGCGATGCCGGCTCTCGTAATAGCAGGCGATCAGCCAGGGCGCGCGCTGTGCGCCTGGCCAGACGATGGCTACATCGTTGTAGCGGTCCGGCATGCTCGGGTGCATGCCGGTACCGGTCTTGTCGCCGGCCCGCCAGCCGGGCGGAAGTCCGGCGCGCAGGCGGCGGGCACCGGTGCGCGTGGCGATCATCCAGCCGATCAGGCGCTCGCGGCCCGCCGCACTCAGTGGCCCGCCGGTGAGCAGCCGCGCGCTGGTGGCGGCCATCGCGGCCGGCGTGCTGGTGTCGCGTTCCTCGCCCGGCGGCACGAGGTTCATATGCGGTTCCCAGCGATCCAGGCGGGTCACCGTGTCGCCCTGGGCGCGCAGCCAGCGGGTCAGGCCTGCGGGGTCACCGAAGAGCTCGCGGATCAATAGATTGGCGGCGGCGTTGTCGCTGGTGACCTGCGTCGCCTCGGCCAGTTCCAGCGCCGTCATGCCGCCCTGTGCGAGGCGTTCACGGGTGACCGGCGAATGCGAGACCAGGTCGGCCTCGCCATAGGCGATGCGCCGTTCGGCATCCCAGGCGCCGGCCTCGACGCGTTCCAGCACCGCCGCGGCGAGCAGCAGCTTGAAGCTGGAGCACAGGCCGAAGCGACTGTCCGCGCGGTGACCCGCGCGGGCGCCGCTGCCGCTGTCGAGCACGGCCACGCCCAGGCGGCCGCCGGCGCGCGCTTCCAGTGCGGCCAGTTCGGCTTCCAACCCGGCGGAGGACAGGGCCGTGGCGGCCCGCAGCGGCAGGGCGGCGGCGGCGGCAAGCAGGCCAAGGCAATCGCGACGCTTCAGGAGGCTCATAGCAAAACTCATGCTGGTTGTGGTGTGAGGGAATTTTTGCCAGGAGTCCCTGCGCTGCCAAACAATGCCTTCTCGCGTCAGCCACAAGTTTTTCTTATGTCTCTGAGTCGCTACTCGCTGAACACCCTGCACGCCTTTGCTGCCGCCGCCCGGCATCTGAACTTCACCCGTGCGGCCGACGAGCTCTGCGTCACCCAGGCCGCGGTCAGTCACCAGGTCAAGCTGTTGGAGCAGCAACTGGGCAAGCCGCTGTTCCTGCGCACGGCGCGCGGCCTGCAGCTCAGCGACGAGGGCGTGCTGCTCGCCGCGCCGCTGCAGCAGGCCTTCGCGCAGATCGACGCCGCGCTGCAGGTGCTGGAGGAGGGCGGGCCCAGCGAGCGCCTGACGGTGGGCGTGGTCGGCACCTTTGCGCACGGCCTGCTGCTGGGCTGGCTGCCGGACTTCCGCGCCCGCCACCCGCGCATCGACCTGCGCCTGCAGACGCACAACAACCGCATCGACCTGGCCACCGAGTCCTTGGACTGCGCAATCCGCTATGGCGACGGGGCCTGGCGCAGCATCGAGGCCGAACCGCTGCTGGCCGCGCCGCTGAGCCTGCTGTGCGCGCCGGCGCTGGCGCGCACGCTGCGCCAGCCGGCGGACCTGCGCGCCTGCACCCTGCTGCGCTCCTACCGCAGCGACGACTGGCCGGCCTGGGCGCGCGCCGCTGGCGTGCCGGCGCTGGCCGCCCAGGCGGCGCGCGGGCCGCAGTTCGATGCCTCGGTGCTGATGGTGCAGGCGGCGATCCAGGGCCTGGGTGTGGCGCTGGCGCCGCCCTGCATGTTCCGCCGCGAGATCGCCCAGGGCCTGCTCCGCCAGCCTTTCGACATCGAGGTCGATGCCGGCCGCTACTGGCTGACGCGCTCGCTGGCGCGCGAGGAGCGGCCGGCGCTGCGCGTGTTCCGCAGCTGGTTGCGCGAGCAGCTCGAAAGCCAGGCCGTCTGACCGGATTTCGCCGTCTGATCCATCGTTGGATCCGCCACCGCGAGGCCCCGGCGCGCCCACAATGCCGGCATGAGCACCACGGAACTGGCGGCGCTGTACGCCGACCACATCGCCGTCCTGCAGCAGCGCCTGCAGTCCGCACTCGCCGCGCAGGGTTTCGACGCGCTGATCGTCGCCGCCGGCATCGAGAAGTTCGCCTTCCTCGACGACCGCCCCTACGTCTTCCAGATCAGCCCGCATTTCAAGCACTGGCTGCCGCTGGCCGACGCGATGGGCAGTTGCCTGCTGCTGCAGCCGGGGCACAAGCCCCGCCTGCTGTTTCTGCAGCCCGAGGACTACTGGCATGCGCCGCCCGCGGCGCCCGCCGGCTACTGGGTGGCGGCCTGGGAGATCGAGACCTTCCGCCAGCCCGAGGCGCTGCTCGCCCGTCTGCGCGAGCTTCTGCCTGCCCGCTGCGCGCAGATCGCCGAGGCCGATGCCGCCTGGCCGGAGCTGGGGCCGCTGAATCCCGAAGGCCTGCTCGCGCACCTGCATTTCGAGCGCGGCATGAAGACCGCCTACGAGCTCACGCTGATGCGCGCCGCCAGCCGCCGCGCCGCGCTGGGTCATCTGGCCGCCCGCGCCGCCTTCGAAGCCGGCGGGGCCGAAGCCGACATCCACGCCGCCTACCTGGCCGCCAGCGACCAAGCCGAGCGCGAGCTGCCCTACGGCAACATCGTCGGCCTGGGCGCGCACGCCGCCGTGCTGCACTGGCAGTACCAGGACAAGCAGGCGCCGGCCACGCCGACCACCTTGCTCATCGACGCGGGGGCCAGCTGCAAGGGCTATGCCTCCGACATCACCCGCACCTGGCTGCACCCGCAGGCCGCCGGTGCCGCGCGCGAGCACTTCGCCGCGCTGCTCAGCGGCATGGAAGCCCTGGAGCTGGCGCTTGTTGACGAGGTGCGTGCCGGCAGCGACTACCCGGCCATCCACCTGAGCGCGCACCGCCGCATTGCCGAGCTGCTGCTGCAGACCGGCCTGATCCATGGCCTGAGCGCCGAGGCTGCCGTGGCGCAGGGCCTGACCGCCACCTTCTTCCCCCATGGCGTGGGCCACTTGCTGGGCGCCCAGGTGCACGATGTAGCCGGCTTCTTCATCGACCGCGCCGGCACGCGCCGCGAGCGCCCCGAAGGTCATCCCTATCTGCGCCTGACGCGCAGGCTGGAGCCTGGCATGGTGGTCACCATCGAGCCGGGTCTCTACTTCATCCCCCTGCTGCTGCGCGAACGCAAGGCATCGCCGCTGGCTGCGCATGTGGACTGGGCCGGTGTCGAGGCCCTGCTGCCCTTCGGCGGCATCCGCATCGAGGACGATGTGGCCTGCCGCGCCGAGGGCGCGCCGGAGAACCTGACGCGCGATGCGTTTTCGCTGTTGGAAGCCTGAGACCGCGCGGCGCCGGCTGCTGCTGCTCCTGGTGCTGGGCGCTGCGCTCGGCCTGGGCACCCAGCCGCTGATGCGCGGGCTGTTTCCGGCACCCGCGAGCAGAAACTTTGCCGTGGCGAGCTGCAGCAGTCAGCCGGCGGGTGAACCCCGCTGGGGCTTCAAGATCAAGCCCGGCGCGGAGCTGAAGACCGCCGTCACGCTGTGGGCGGCAGCGCGCAGCAAGCCGCGGATCGAGCTGCAGGGCGACACCTTGCACTACAGCGGCCTGTTGCGAAGCGATGGCGTCAGCCAGGCCCTGGACCTGGCGGCAAGCTCCAGCGCACTGCGCCAGCTGCGCATCAACAGCAGCGGTGGCGATGCCGCGGCCGGCCTGCGCCTGGCCAGCTGGGTGGAGGCCAAGGGTATCCGTGTCGAGGTGCTGGGCTACTGCCTGTCGGCCTGCGCCAACTTCCCTTTGCGCGCCGCGCGCGAGGTGACGGTGGATGGCTTGGTGGGTCTTCACGGCAGCCTGAGCGGATGCTGGCGTCAGCTCGGCGCCTGGGGTGTGTTGAGGGAGCGGGGTTGGGACGACTTCTGGCACTATCGGCAGGACATGGCCCAGGAAGCGGTCTTTGACCAGGCCCACCCGGGACTTCGTCGACTTCTCGGTGTCAGCGAGATGCCGTCGCGCGGTCACCCGGATGGTCGTCCGCGGGACTGGCTTCTGGCCTGCCCCGCCAGTCTTCATGCGGACGGCCTGCCCGTCGCGCCCACGCAGCATGGTGAATTGGCACAAAGCCTGATGCGGCTCGACCGGTTGCTGCCCGACGCGGCCTCCATGCGACCAGCGCATGAACTGCGGTGCGAGATCGCTCCGTTGGTCCGCCAGCCCTCCACGTCGCCCGATGCCTGAGCTGGCCTCCCGATGCCGCTGGCTGGCTGCAGAGTTGGTGCTGGGCCAGCCCGACCCGGCGGCGCTGCGGGCCTGCATCGACGCGGCGGTCGACGCCGGCTTCATCTCAGCCCATGTGCTGGACGCCTTGAGTGCGCCCAAGCCCTATGCCTTGGACTTGCTGCTGCCGGCTTTCCAGGATCTGATGGGTGAACAGGGGCTGAGCTGGCCGGATGAGGCACAGGCTTGCTGGCTCGCTGTCGAGGCCCGGCTTGTGGCCATCGCCTCGGGCGAGGTGGATGCCCTGAAGGCCGCGGGCGGGGCGGTGAGCGTGGCGAATTCCTACGAGGACCTGTTCCCCGTTCGCGAGTACGCCGGTGATGGCATGGACATGGCCTGGCTGCTGGCGCTGTGGAGCCGCGTCGGCGATCTGGCCGACATGCAGCATCCGGTCTTCGATGGCCACGAGGGCGAGGCGGCCTGGACGGCGCTGCGCGCCGAGATCGTGGCGGCCGCACATGCCTGGTTGGGGCGCAACGCAGACCGGCTGACGGCCGCGTCTATTCCTTGACCCAGGCGCCCAGGCCGCTGGAACCGCGCTTCTCCTTGCGCCGTGAGCGCAGCACCGCGTCAAAGCCCTGGCGGCCACCATGGAGGATGCTGGTGTAGAGGCCGGTGATGTCCTCGCGGCTGAGATCGGCGATGTCGCGCCGGCAAGCCTGGGTGGCGGCAGCCAGGATCTCGCGCGGCAGGCCCTGGTGCGTGGCCAGCAGCAGGAACATGGCGTCGAAGAGCTCGGGGGTCTGCTCGCAGATCAGGCGGATGCGCGGCATCACCTCGGCAGGGCTGCCCTGGCGGCCCGGCAGCAGCCAGGTCCAGCCCTCATCGGGTTCGGCATCGGTTTCAGTGCCGGCCATCTCGGCCTCCCCGTCCTTGCTGCCACCGTTCCATCGGGTGCTCCCGGAGCCTGCGAAGAAGACTAGCGCATCGGCATCCGCGATGCACCGCTTGCAAGGGCGAGCCCGGGTTTCCCGGCTTCGTCCGTCCGCAGGGTGTTGCGAAATGGGCGCGATCATGGCCGCCTCAATGAAGCCGGAGGGGGCGGGGATGAGCATGCCTTGGGGACGCGGCCTGTTGGCGCTGGGCTTGGGACTGGTGGCGGCGCAGGGAATGGCCAATCCGTGCACGGCGGTCGCTGATCTGCAGCTGCCGCCCGTGGGCGAGGCCCGGCTGACCCTCCTGGGGGAGACGCATGGAACGGAGCAGATGCCGCGGGTGGCCCTGGCCTTGTTCTGCCAGACCCTGAGCCCGGATCGCCTGAGCGTCTTTGGCATCGAAGCCATTCAGGAGGACATGCAGGAGATGCAGCGCTATCTCGCGTCGGCGGGGCGGGACGAGGATCGCCGGCAGCTCCTGGCGCTGGGTTTCTGGCAGCGTGGCCGCGATGGCCGGAGCAGTCGCGCCGTTTTCGAACTGATCGAAGCCCTGCGTGTGCTGCGCGCATCCGGAGCGCGCGTGGTGATCGACAGTTTCTATTCCGCCTCGTCGCGACGCCTGACAGCCGACGAGCGTCCTTCGCAGCGCGCCAACGCCTTGCGCGCGGCCGCCCATGTCGCCAGCCGGCTGTATGCGCATCCCGGGGCGCATCACACCTTGCTGCTGGGTTCGCTGCACGCCGGGCGATCCGATCCCGAGACCCGGGCGCTCGTCGGGGATCCCGACTACCGCTCGGCCGGAGATTGGCTGTCGCTCTGGATGCCGACTCGGTTGGTCGAGGTGACGCACCAGGGTGGGCAGGCCTGGATCTGCCTGATGGGCAAGGAGGGCGCGCCGGACTGCGGCGTCAAGCCAATCGCGGCGGCGACGGCCGCTCGGCGGAGCCAGGCCTTCGACCATGCCGTCGAGGTCGGGGCGCTGACGGCCTCGGTGCCGGCGGCCGGATCGCCTTGAAGCCTCGGGCTAGAAGCGCATCTCCGCCCGCAGATTCCACACCGCGAACGTGCGCTTGCGGTCCTCGGTGACCGAGCGGCTGTTCAGGTTGTCGACCTGGGTCATGACGATGGTGTCGGCCGGCAGCAGATTGGCAAAGGACAGGCGCCAGTTGATGCCGTCGCGCGGATCACCGGTGTTCCATTGCACATAGGCGTCCATCACCGTGCGGGCGTTGTCGCGGCGGTAGAGCAGGGGCGTGGACTGCACGCGGGTGACCGGCACATAGCCCCAGCTGAAGCCGCTGCGCAGGCCACCGTCCCAGAGGTAGTCCAGGCCGAGGTTCAGGGTGCCGCGGGGTTGCTGGTCGAGGCGGTTGTCGGGGCCGGGAATGCCCTCGACCTTGGACTTGAACAAGGCCAGGTTCGCGCGCAGCAGCAAGTTGGCCCAGTCCTCCGGCGCGTCGTCCCAGAGCTCGTCCAGCCTGGCCTTGGCCTCCAGCTCCACGCCCATGGTGCGCGCCTTGTCGAGGTTGCGCGGGCGGCTGACCCAGCGCGGGCTGCTGTCCCAGGGCACGGTCTCGCGTTCCAGCAGGCGGCGGATCAGGCCGTCGATCTCGCGCACATAGGCGCTGGCGGTGAGGATGCCGCCGCTGGACAGCCAGTGCTCGACGCTGAAGTCCAGGCCGGTGGCCAGCTCGGGTCGCAGGTTCGGGTTGCCCGAGCTGTCGGCATGGGTCTGCGGGTTGGCGCCGCTGGGGTAGCTGGCGTTGATCACCGGCTTGGCGATCAGGTCGTTCAGGCTGGGCGCGCGGTAGCTGCGCGTCAGGCTCAGGCGCACCTGGTCTTTGGGGAAGGCGGCCGGCTTCCACAGCAGATGGAAGAGCGGCGACCAGACCGAGCTGACCGTGGTGCTGGCGCCGGCGACCGATCCGGGGCCGCCGCCGTCGCCCTCGGTGCGCATCTGCTCCCAGCGCAGGCCGGCGTAGATCGACCACTGCGGCGTCGGGCTCCATTCGTCCTGCGTGTAGGCGGCCAGCCGCCGGGTGCGTGCCGCGAGCGTGTCGCCGAACTCCTCCAGGCCGACCTTGGGCAGGCCGTTCTCCAGCGTCGTGCGGGTCTGCACGCGCTCGCCGCCCTCGGCCTCCCAGCCCGTCACCCACTGGTGTTCGCGCGCCGTCTGCAGGCTCCACTTGCCGCCCATGGAGAGGTTGTCGTCCTCGGTATCGCTCTGGTCGTCCTGGGTGCGGGCGAGCTGGCTCCGGCGGGTCTCGATGCGGTGGTTCTCGCTGTCGAAGCGGCTGCGGCCGATGCCGGCGCGTAGCTCCCAGCGGTTCTGCGGGTCGGGGCGAAAGCTGTAGTGGACGTTCAGGCGCAGCGTCGCGTTGCCCGACTCGTTGTGGCCGATGGCCTGGTCGTAGCGGCTGTTGCCGCGCACCGCGAACTGGGTGTCGGTCTTGCTGCGGTTCAGGAAGACCACCGGCGAGATGGAGATCTGCTGCTGATCGTCGAGCTTCCAGCGCAGCCGGGCGTTGGCATTGAGACCGCCGCCGCGGCTCAGCGAGGCGCCGCGGTGCCCGCTCTCGCCGGTGGGCTCGCCGGTGTCCAGGCGTTCGCTGCGGTAAGTGGTGTCGATGTCGTTCCAGCGCCGGAACAGATTGCCGTTGACGCTGATCGCGCCGATCAGCAGCTCGTCGAACCACTTGCCGTTGCGTGTCCAGTTGAAGTCGGCCTGCGGCTCGCCGTGGTCGCCGCCGGCGCCGATGCGCAGTTCGTGCGTGGCCTTGGCCAGCGGTTCGCGCAGGATGATGTTGATCGTGCCGGCGACCGCGCGGGCGCCGGTCTCGGCGGTCGGCGCGCGCAGGATCTCGATGCGCTCGACCTGATCGGGCGGCAACTGCTCGACCGAGAAGCCGGCCGGCGCGCGTTCGCCGTCAATGAGGATCTGCGTGAAGCCGCCGCCCATGCCGCGCAGGCGGATGTCGCCGCCGCGACCGGGGCGGCCGCCGATCGTCACGCCGGGCAGGCGGCGCAGCACGTCGCCGAGCTGGGTGTCGCCGTAGCGCGAGAGGTCCTCGCGGCCGATGACGATCTTGCTGGCCGTGCTGTTGCGGCGCCGGCTGTTCGCGGTCGGCCCGCCGCTGACGGTGACCTTGTCGAGCTGGGCCGTCGGCTGCGGGCTGGAGGCCGCCGCCGCTGCGGGCGGGGGGATGACCGGAGCGGCCGGCGGAGTCTGGCTCCGGACCGGCGCGGCGCCCAGCGTCAGGACGAGCGGCAACAGGGCGATTCGCATGGCGGCGATTGTGGTCAGCGAGCCCGCCCGCGCGCCTTTGCCGGCCCATGGGCGGTATGACGATTCGGCAATCGCTCATCACCTTGAGCGATCCGCCGGCGGCCGTTCGGTGCCCCGCTCAGAAGCGCATCTCGGCGCGCAGGCTCCAGTTCAGATAGGTCGGGTTCAGGGTTTCGCTCTGGCTGACCAGGCCGGTGCCAGTGTCGACACGGGAATAGTCCAGCGCGTCGCGCGGCGCCAGATTGGACAGGCCCAGGCGCCAGCTCAGCGATGCGCTCTGCGTGTACTGCGCATACGCGTCGAGCGCGACCCGCTTGCTGGAGCGCAGGCGCAGGATCTCGGTCTGCTGGATGACGATGTCCGGCGTGTAGCTCCAGTTCGCGCCGAAGGACCAGTTGCTGCCCGGGTAGCGGTAGTCGGCGCCGATGTTCAGCGTGCCGCGCGGCTGGCGGTCCAGGCGGTTGTCCGGGCCGGGAATGCCGTCGACCACCGAATCGAACAGGCTCATGTTGACGCGCAGCTGCAGCGGCACGAGCAGCGCCGGCGGCTCGTCGATGAGGTCGTCCAGGCGCGCGCGCGCTTCGAGCTCGATGCCCCAGGTGCGCGCGTCGCCGAGGTTCTGCGGGCGCTGCGTCCAGCGCAGCGTGGGCATGCCGTCGAGCACCACGGTCTCCTGCGCCAGCACGGTGCGGATCAAGCCCTTGATGTCGCGGTAGAAGACATTCGCCGACAGCATGCCGCCCTTGGGCAGGTAGCGCTCGTAGGCCAGCTCCAGGCCGGTGGCCAGCTCGGGCCGGAGCTCGGCATTGCCGGCGCGGTCGGGTCTGTCCTCGGTGTTCGGGCCGCTCGGCACCTGGCTGTTCGTCACGCGCCGAGCCAGCAGATCGTTCATGCCGGCCGGGCGGTAGGAGCGGGTCAGCGACATGCGCACCTGGTCGCGCGACTTCGGATCCGGCTTCCACAGCGCGTGCAGCAGCGGGCTCCAGACCCGCGAGGTGTTGCTCACCAGGCCCTGGCCGCGGTCGCCGCTGTTCTCGATCTGCTCGTAGCGCAGGCCGCCGTGCAGCGACCAGTTCGGCGTCGCCTGCCATTCGTCCTGCGTGTAGGCGGCGAAGCGGCGCGTGCGCGCGCTGACCTGCTCGCCGAACTCGCCGCTGTCGGTCTGCGGCACGCCGTTGGACAGCTGCACGCGGTCGCTGCGGTTGCGGCCGTTCTCGAACTCGGCGCCGCTGACCCAGTTGTGCTCGGCCGCGGTCTGGTGGCTGAGCTTGGCGTTCAGGCTGAGGTTGTTGCTGCGGTTGCGCGTGCTCACCTGTTCCAGGCGGTCTTGGCTGCCGCCGCTTTCCAGGCGCTCGCTGTCGTTGTCGAACTGGCCGCGGCCGCCGCCGAAGCGCAGGTCCAGGCGGGTGTAATCGCCGAGGCGCTTCTGGTACTGGCCGTTCAGGCGCAGCATGCGCTGGCTGCCGTCGTTGCTGCCGTCGACGCGGGTGTAGCGCGGCTCGCCGGTCTGCAGGGTGGTCGAGTTGCCCTCGCTCTCGCCGAGCATCAGGAAGGGCATCAGCATCAGCGAGTCGCCGTCGTCCAGCCGCCATTGCAGGCGGCCGTTCAGGTTCAGGCCTTTGCGTTCGCCCAGGCTGGTGGTGGTGCTGGTGCGCGACTCGATCAGCGTGTCGTTCAGCCAGCGGTCGGTGCGGCTGTAGGTCTCGTCGGCCTGTCGGCGCGCGTTCAGGCCGGCGGTCAGCGAGTAGTTCAGACCCGGCGCCAGGCTGTCGTTGCGCGTCCAGCTGATGTTCGCCTGCGGCTCGCCATGGTCGCCGCCGACCTGTGCGCGGACCTCGTTGAGCTTGCGCGCCAGGGGTTCGCGCAGCACGATGTTGATCGAGCCGGCGACCGCGCGCGCGCCGGTCTCGGCGGTGGGCGCGCGCTGGATCTCGATGCGCTCGATCTGGTCCGGCGGGATCTGCTCCAGCGAGAAGCCCGGCGGCATGCGCTCGCCGTCGACGAGGATCTGCGTGAAGCCGCCACCCATGCCGCGCATGGCGATGCCGCTGCCGCGGCCCGGCCGACCACCGGGGGTGACACCGGGCAGGCGGCGCATCAGGTCGACCAGATTGCTGTCGCCGAAGCGCAGCAGCTCGTCGCGGCTGATGATGATCTTGCTGGCCGTGGCGTTGCGGCGCTTGCTGTCGTCGTTGCTCTGGCCGGTGACCTCGACCTTGTCGAGCTGTTGCGGCGGCGCGGGCGCTGGAGCGGGGGCAGGGGGCGCTGCGGGAGCGGTCTGGGCGTGGCCGGCGGCATGCAACAGGGCGGCACCGGCGAGAAGTACGGCTTGGGCTTTCATTGGGGGCGCAGTGTGGCCGCAGCCGGCGACCGGTGTTTTTCTGGGCGCTTTACAAAGCGCGCTTTTGCGCTTCTTTACGCAGTGGGGTGGGCGACGCGGTCGCGGCCGGCGCGCTTGCCGGCGAGCAGGCGTTCGTCGGCCTTGGCCAGCAGCACGCGCAGGCTGTCGCCGTCCTGCGGTGCGCTGGACAGGCCCAGGGTTGCGCGGAGCAGCAGCGGCTCGCCGTCGTCGCGGGGCATGGGGGTGTCGCGCAGCGCCTGGCGCAGCTGCTCGGCGATGCGCCGCGCCTCCTCGGGGCCCGTGCAGGGCAGCAGCAGCAGGAACTCCTCGCCGCCGTAGCGCAGCACGACGTCGTTGCGGCGCAGATGGGCGCGCAGGGTCTGCGCGGCATGGCGCAGCGCCTGGTCGCCGACCAGGTGGCCATGGGCGTCGTTGATCTGCTTGAAATGGTCGAGATCGAGCATCACCAGGCTGGTCGGCACGCCGCGCAGCTGGTCCAGGTGCAGCAGCTCAGGAGCGGTTTGCTCCAGGTAGCGGCGGTTGAAGACGCCGGTCAGCGGGTCGGTCTGCAGCTGCTGCTCCATGTCGGCGAGGCGGCCGCGGAACGACAGCGCGGCGAGCAGTTCCAGCCCGCGCGGTCGTTTGCTGGCCCGGTTCTCGCTGCTGCTCTGCGCGCCGCGCAGATAGGCATAGGCCAGCGTGGCCAGCAGCAGCGCGGTGGCGGCCTTGCCCAGCAGCGCCGGCAGCAGGCTGCCCGGCTGCAAGGCCATGGGGCCGAAGGCCAGGCCGAGGAAGAGCAGGGTGTCGATGCCGGCAATGATCCACAGCGTCAGCAGCAGGCTGACCCAGCGGCCCAGGCCGACGCGCTGGAAGGTGTTGACCAGCACCACGCCGGCCAGCAGGCCGGCGAGCAGCAGCAGATTGCCGACCGCCTCGATGCGGCCGCTGGCTTCCAGGGTCAGCAGATCGATGGGCAGCGGCCGCAGCGCCTCGGGCTGCGACAGCAGCAGCGCCGCCAGCGGGTTCAGCAGGGCCAGCGCGGCGGCCACGCAGACCAGGGTCCAGGCGAGCTGGCGCGCGGCGCCCAGGCCGCAGCGCAGGTAGAGCACCTGCACCACGGTCAGCGCGTTCATGTAGGAGATCACCGAGCCCAGGCGCACCGTGCCGACGCCCGGCAGGTCGATGGCCGAGCCGGTCAGGACATAGGTCTTCAGGCCTTCCAGCGCGCCCATCACCAGCATCAGCGGGGCCAGACCCAGACGGTGGCGCAGGCTGAGCGCGGCCATGGCCAGGCCGAACAGGCAGGTGGTGAGCAGGGCGAGCAGCAGCCAGGCGGTCATGGCCGGCAGTATCGGTGGGGGCCTCCGAGCCGCGCCCGGATCAGGGGCGGAGCGCCCGGATCAGGCGCTGCGCGCGAGGCCCAGGCGGCGGCCGATCTCCAGCACCAGTTCGCTCTGGTTCAGTGCGTAGAAATGCAGGCCAGGTGCGCCGCCGGCGATCAGGCGTTCGCACAAGCCGGTGACGACGTCGAGGCCGAAGGCGCGGATCGACGCGCTGTCGTCCAGGAAACCTTCCATCTTCAGCTGCACCCAGCGCGGGATATCGATGCCGTCGCGCTGCGCGAACTGGGCGATGCGGTGGAAGTTGTGGAAGGGCATGATGCCCGGCACGATGGGCTGCGTGACCCCGGCCTTGCGCGCCTCGGCCACGAAGTGGAAATAGGCCTCGGGGTTGAAGAAGAACTGCGTGATGGCGCTGCTGGCCCCGGCCTTCATCTTGGCGGCGAAGTGCTGGATGTCCTTGGCCGCATAGCGGCACTGCGGGTGGGTCTCCGGGTAGGCGGCGACCTCGATCTGCCAGTCCGGCCCTTGCGATTCGCGGATGAAGGCCACCAGCTCGTTGGCGTAGCGGAACTCGCCCAGGGATGCGGTGCCCGAGGGCAGATCGCCGCGCAGCGCGACGACACGGCGAATGCCTTGCGCGCGGTAGCCGGCGAGGATCTCGGCGAGCTCGGTCTTGCTGGAACCGACGCAGCTCAGATGCGGCGCGGCCTCATGGCCGGCGGCGGCGATGGCCTTCACCGTGGCCAGGGTCTTGTCGCGCGTCGCGCCGCCAGCGCCGTAGGTGACGCTGAAGTACTCGGGCTTGAGCGCCTGCAGCGCCGGCACCACCTGGTTCAGCAGCTTGTCATGGCCGACCGGGGTGTTGGGCGGGAAGAATTCGATGGAGACGGGAACTCGGCTCATGGGGCGATCCAGATGAAGAACTCGCGGTTGCCGTCACCGCCGAGGATGGGACTGGGAAAGTAGTCGCGAACGTTCAGGTTCAGGGCCGTGCAGGCCTCGCGCAGTCTGGCCTCGACGCGCGGGTAGGCTGCCTCGTCCTTCACCAAGCCGCCCTTGCCGATGTCGGCGGGCTGCAGTTCGAACTGCGGCTTGACGAGCAGCAGGAATTGATTCGCCAAAGGCGCCAGCGCCGGCAGCACCAGGCTCAGCGAGATGAAGCTGAGATCAGCCACGCAGAGATCGAAGACTTCGCCGCCCACGGCGTCCAGGCTCAGCTCGCGGGCGTTGAGGTTCTCGATGCAGCGCAGACGCGGCTCGCCGCGCAGGCGCGGGTGCAGCTGGCCGTGGCCGACATCGACGCCCACCACCTGGACGGCGCCCGCGCGCAGGCAGACCTCGGAGAAGCCGCCGGTGCTCTGGCCGATGTCCAGCACCGACAGGCCCGCGAGATCCAGTCCGACATGGGCCAGCGCGCCCTCCAGCTTGAGCCCGGCGCGCGACACCCAGCGCGTTTCCGCGTCGTCGACCACGCGCAGTTCGCAGGCGCTCGGCAACTCGTCGCCGGCCTTCTTGGGCGCAACCCAGCCCTGGGCCGACAGCCATTGCGCACTGCCAGCCGCGATCAGCCGCTGGGCGGCCGATCGCGAGGGGGCCAGGCCGCGCTGCACCAGCAGCTGGTCGGCGCGAATCAAGAGTTTGTTGACGACCATATTGAGAATCAACCGACGCAGCGAAGCAGCGCATCAAGCGGCCCCGGCGGAACCGGCTTTGCCGGGCCCGCTCGGGGCGCCCCCTTGAGGGGGCCGGCGAAGCCGGTACGGGGTGGGCTTAGTACCTGTAGGTGTCGGCCTTGAACGGGCCTTGCTGCGTCACGCCGATATAGGCCGCTTGCGCAGGCGTCAGCGTGCTCAGCTCGGCGTTCAAGGTCGTCAGCTGCAGGCGGGCGACCTTCTCGTCCAGGTGCTTGGGCAGCACATAGACCTTGCCGACCGCATAGCGGTCCTGGTGGGCGTACAGCTCGACCTGCGCCAGGGTCTGGTTGGCGAAGCTGGAGCTCATCACATAGCTCGGGTGGCCGGTGCCGCAACCCAGGTTCACCAGGCGGCCCTTGGCCAGCAGGATGATGCGTTTGCCGTCGGGGAAGATCACATGATCGACCTGCGGCTTGATCTCGTCCCAGGTGCAGCCTTCCAGGCCGGCGACATCGATCTCGTTGTCGAAATGGCCGATGTTGCAGACGATGGCATTGGCCTTCATCTTCTCCATATGGGCGCGGGTGATGACGTCCTTGTTGCCGGTGGCGGTGACGAAGATGTCGGCCTTGTCGGCCGCCCATTCCATGGTCACCACGCGATAGCCTTCCATGGCCGCCTGCAGCGCGCAGATCGGGTCGACCTCGGTCACCCAGACCTGGGCGCTCAAGGCGCGCAAGGCTTGTGCCGAGCCCTTGCCCACATCGCCGTAGCCGGCGACGACGGCGATCTTGCCGGCCACCATCACGTCGGTGGCACGCTTGATGGCGTCGACGAGCGATTCACGGCAGCCGTAGAGGTTGTCGAACTTGCTCTTGGTGACCGAGTCGTTGACGTTGATGGCGCGGAACAGCAGCGTGCCCTTGGCGGCCATCTCGTTGAGGCGGTGCACGCCGGTGGTGGTCTCTTCGGTCACGCCGATGACCTCGGCCGATTTGCGCGTGTACCAGGTCGAATCCACAGCCAGCTTGGCCTTGATCGCCGCGAACAGGATGCGCTCTTCCTCGCTGCCCGGGTTGGCCAGCACGGATTGATCCTTCTCGGCCTTCTGGCCCAGATGCAGCAGCAGGGTCGCGTCGCCGCCGTCGTCCAGGATCATGTTCGGGCCTTCACCGGCCTCACCCTTGGCGCCGAATTCGAAGATGCGGTGCGTGTAGTCCCAGTAGTCCTCGAGCGTTTCGCCTTTGTAGGCGAAGACCGGGGTGCCGGCGGCGACCAGGGCGGCGGCGGCATGGTCCTGGGTCGAGAAGATGTTGCAGCTGGCCCAGCGCACCTCGGCGCCCAGGGCTTGCAGGGTCTCGACCAGCACGCCGGTCTGGATCGTCATGTGCAGGCTGCCCGTCACGCGTGCGCCCTTCAGGGGCTGCGTGGCGGCGAGTTCCTTGCGGATGGCCATCAGCGCCGGCATTTCGCCTTCGGCAATGGACAGTTCCTTGCGGCCCCAGTCGGCGAGCGACAGGTCGGCAATGTGGTACTGGTCGGGGGACAGGGCGGCGCGCTTCAGCATGGCGGAACTCCAGGAGAGAAGACCGGCATGCAGCTCATCCACGCCGGTTCTGTGGATGAGCGCCGTTGCCAACCGCAGAGGGCGTCCGCGGGTCCCGAGCCTGGCCGTCGGCATGGACGGTTGCAGCGCTCCTCGGGATGGGGCGCGATTATGCGGGAAGGCCGAGAAACTCGGCCATGGACGCCAACTCGGCTTCCAGCGCGCGTTCGAAGGCGGGGTCTTTGGGGCGACGCTCCACAAAGCCCAGCTCGTGCTGCAGTCGCCCCTTGACGATCTTCAGATTGCCCCAGCCGATGACCTGATCGCGCCACAGCAGCGGCAGCGCGTAATGCCCGCGCACGCGCTTGGGTGCGGGCGTGTAGGCCTCGAAGCGATAGGCCCAGCCCCAAAGCATCTCAAAGCGCCGCCGTGTCCAGACCAGTGGATCGAAGGGCGCGAGCAGGCGCACCTTGCTGGGGATGCGCCAGCCGGCCTGCGGGTCCTCGTCGGCCGGCCAGTACCAATCCACGCCGTCGATGCGGGCATGGCCCAGCCTGGTCTTGATGCGCGCCAGCGTGGTCTTGCGCAGATCGCGCCATTGCGGCGCGCCCAAGCCCAGCATGCTGACCAGGGTCGACAGACTGCCGGCCGGCAGCGGTGCGTATTTCTGCACCAGCGCGTCGGCCATCGCGTCCATCGCGCCCTGCGGATCATCCGGCGCTTCCCAGGGCGCGGCCAGCGCGTAGCAGCGCGTGCCGCTGTCGCGGTGCACGACGTCGAGGTGCCCGCGGTAATGCAGGCCGTCGAGCAGTTCGGTGGAGAGCCGGCTGTTGCCGCCGAACCAGTTCTTCACCTTGCCATGGCCCAAGGCCGCATCGACTTCCGCCGGATGCGCTTCGCCCAGTCGCTCGACTTCGGCCAGCACCGCGTCGGCCAGCTTCCAGCGCGCCTTGTCCCAGACGCGGCGTGCCGTGCGCGGGTGCATCAGCGCGCGCAGGCCCGGCGTGACAAAGCCGTAGTTGATGAAGAAGTCCTCCTGCAGGGCTAGACGCGGGTAGCGCCGCTCCAGGTCGCCAGCCTGGTAGGCCTTGACGCGATGGCGCAGGGTCAGGTCCTGGGCGCGGGCCGGCGCGCGCAGGGGGTCGGCCTGCACGAAGCCGCCGAGGCGCTCGATGGCGTCCATCAGCGTGGTCGGCGCGAACAGGCTGCGCGCCACGGCGTAGCGCCGCAAGTCGTTCAGATTCATCTCACCAGCGGGTGTTGCGGGCGTGCTGCTCGTGCGTGTCCAGCTGCATTTCGTAGCTGAAGAAGCGGTTGCGGCCTTTGGCCTTGGCCTGGTAGAGCGCATCGTCGGCGCGCAGCAGCAGGCCCTCGGCATTCGTGGTCTCGTCGGGCACGCAGGTCGTCAGTCCGCCGGACAGCGTGACATGCGCGCTCAGCGGCGAGTCGGGGTGCGGCAGCTGCAGCTGCTGCAGCGCGCGCAGCAGGCCGCGCGCGTAGGTCATTGCGCCGGACAGCGGCGTCAAGGGCAAGATCAGCGCGAACTCCTCGCCGCCGTAGCGGCCGGCGAGGTCGCGCGGGCGCAGGCAGGCCTCGTCGAGCAGCTTGGCGACCAACTGCAGGCAGTGGTCGCCGGCGACATGGCCGGCGCGGTCGTTGAAGCGCTTGAAGTGGTCGATGTCGAGCAGCGCCAGCGACAGCGGCTGGCCCTCGCGACGGCAGGCGGCGATCTCGTGGTGCAGGCGTTCGTCGATCGCGCGTCGGTTGGCCAGATTGGTCAGCGGGTCGTGCGTGGACAGCTGTTCCAGCTGCGCATTGGCGGCGCGCAGCTCGTCGCTGCGCTCGATCAGCTTGCGCCGCATGGTCAGCAGGCGCTGCATCGCGCGCAGCTTGGCGCCGAGCAGCCGGGTGGTGATTGGCTTGGTCAGGTAGTCGTCCCCGCCGGCCTCGATGCCGCGCCAGATGTCGTCATCGCCCTGCAGGCCGGACAGGAAGAGGATGGGCGTCCAGCCGCCGGGCTCGGCGGCACGCAGCTGCCCGGCCACCCAGTAGCCGTCGCGGCCCGGCATCTCGACGTCGAGCAGCACCAGATCGGGGCGCTCGGCGCTGAACAGCGCCACCGCCTGCTCGGGCTGCGCGCACTCGACGATGCGATGGCCCAGCGACTCCAGCGCCGCGCGGGCGAGCATGCGCTGCAGGCGGTCGTCGTCGACGACCATCACGAGCAGGGACTCTTGGGGCAGGTGCATGCGGACGCGGGGCGGAGCGGGCCAAGCATAGGGGGCAAGCCCGGCCACAATGATCCGGTGAACTGCCTAGCCGACACCCACCCTCTTGCGGGATTGCGGATCTGGGATCGAGGCTGGTTGTCCTCCACCCAGGTGTTGGTCCTCCCGGCGGCCGGCGAGGACGGCGCGCTGTTGTTCGACAGCGCGCACGGCCTGCATGCCGAGCAGACCCTGGCCCTGCTGCGCCAGGGCCTGGCGGGCACGCCGCTGCGCGCGGTCGTCAACACCCATCTGCACTCCGATCACTGTGGCGGCAACGCGGCGATCCAGGCAGCCTTCGGCGCCGAGGTCTGGATTCCCGCGGGCCAGGCCGAGGCCGCCGAGGCCTGGGACGAGACCCGCCTCAGCCATGGCCAGACCGGGCAATACCTGCCGCGCTTCAGCGTGCAGCGGCGCCTGCAGCCCGGCGACTGCCTGCGCGCCGGCGGTCGCGACTGGCAGCTGCTGGCCGCACCAGGCCACGATGCCGACGCGTTGATGGCCTGGGACGGCCGGGTGCTGGTTGCCGGCGACGCGCTCTGGGGCCAGGGCTTCGGCGTGGTCTTCGACGAATGGCTGCAGGGCGAGGGCGGTTTTGCCGCGGCGCTGGCGGTGCTGGACCGCATCGAAGCGCTGCGGCCGCAGATCGTGGTGCCGGGCCATGGCGGCCCGATCGACGAGGTGCCGGCCGCGCTGACCCAGGCACGGCGGCGGCTGCTGGCCTGGCAGCGCGACCCAGCCAGCCATGCCCGCTACACCGCCAAGGTGCTCGTCAAGTACCACCTGATGGAGCGGCGCCGCGAGCCCTTGGCCGATACCCTGGCCTGGCTGCGCGGCGTGCCTCTGCTGGCGCGGCTGGCGGGCGGCGACGCGGCGAGCCTGGACCGCTGGGGCGAGGCGGTCATCGAGGAACTGCTGCAGCGGCGCGCGCTGCGGCGCGACGGCGACACCCTGCTCGACGCCTGAGCGGCCCCCGCGGTCTTGGGGGCACCCCCGACTTCCGGTGCTCGGATACTGCGCGCCGACGGGCCGCGTCGGCCCTGCAAGCCAAGGAGCGCTGGATGAGACAGGGGCAGTGGCGGATCGGGGTGGTGGCGATGGCGGTTTTCGCGGCCAACGCGGTGCAGGCGCAGCAGGGCGGCTTTGCCGCTCCCGGCGCAAAGGCGACGGTGACGGTCGAGTACCGTTTCGAGGCTCAGGGCAAGAAGCAGGACAAGTACGACCTGCACGAATGGCAGCTGCAGCGTCGGGCTGAGCTGAAGGCCGAGCTGAAGGCGAAGAAGCCGCAGTCCCTGCCCGGCCTGCATCCGATGGAGGCGGCGCAGACCGCGCGCAGGGAGCAGCAGCAGGCCCAGGCCCAGAAGGCGGCCACGCAGATGGCGCCGATGATGGCCCAGGCCCAGGCCATCATGGATCGCTGCGGCGACGACGAAGCCTGCATCGAGCGCGAGTCCATGAAGATGGCCGCCGGCCTGAGTCCGCAGCAGAGCGCCGATGCCCAGAAGACCGGGCGCGAGACCGCCGCAGTGATGAAGCCCGGCGCCGACCGCTACCAGATCTGGGAGGGCCTGACGCAAAGCGGCAGCTACCAGATCGACGAGCGCTGGCAGGTCGTCCATGCCGACCCGATCTGCGTGCGCCTGCCCAGGCAGCGCTGCACCCACGAGCTGCTGCGCAAGGGCGCCGGCACCCTGGCGCCGGCGAAGACGCCGGCGATGGCCGAGATCGACACCCAGGGCGGCAGCATGGTGCTGATGCTGCCCATTCCGCTCGCGACTTTCGCCTATGTGGAGACGCACAACACCGACGAGCCCGAAGGCACGCATTCGGAGCCCACGCCCAAGGGGCCGCGGAACCTGCAGCTGATGATGCGCGTGACCCCCGAGGGCAAGAGCCCGGCGCCGCTGCGGGTGGCGCTGAAGGGCGGCTGGCGTTCGCAGTCGGGCGAGGAAATCATCCCGATGAGCATCGGTCCCTGGCATGGCGCGCCGGGGGATGGGCGCTTGATCGTGCGCTGGCGGTTTGCGGCGCAGTGAATGACAACGGCCGCGTGAGCGGCCGTTGTCTTGTGCAAGTCTGGGCCCGCTTGCGCGGGTTCAGGGCTTACAGCCCCGCCGCGGCCCGCAGCGCGTTCACTCGATCCGTGCGCTCCCAGCTGAACTCCGGCTCTTCGCGGCCGAAGTGGCCGTAGGCGGCGGTCTTCTCGAAGATCGGGCGGCGCAGGTCCAGCATCTCAATGATGCCGCGTGGGCGCAGGTCGAAGTGCTGGCGCACCAGGTCGGCGATCTTCTCGTCGGCGATCACCCCGGTGCCTTCGGTATAGACCGTGATGTTCATCGGCTGCGCGACGCCGATCGCGTAGGCGACCTGGATCTGGCATTGCCGCGCCAGGCCGGCAGCGACGATGTTCTTCGCCACATAGCGGGCCGCGTACGCGGCCGAGCGGTCGACCTTGGTCGGGTCCTTGCCCGAGAAGGCACCGCCGCCATGCGGGCAGGCGCCGCCATAGGTGTCGACGATGATCTTGCGCCCTGTGAGCCCGCAATCGCCCTGCGGGCCGCCGATGACGAAGCGGCCGGTCGGGTTGATCAGGTACTTGGTGTCCTGCAGCCATTCCTTGGGCAGCACCGGCTTGATGATCTCCTCGATGACCGCCTCGTAGAACTCGGGCTTCATCTTGTCGCCCAGGCTCATCTCGGGATCGTGCTGGGTCGACAGCACCACGGTGTCGATCGAGTGCGGCTTGCCGTTGACGTAGCGCATCGTCACCTGGCTCTTCGCGTCGGGGCGCAGGAAGGGCAGGCGGCCGTCCTTGCGCAACTGGCTCTGGCGCTCGACCAGGCGGTGCGCGTAATAGATCGGCGCCGGCATCAGCTCGGGCGTCTCGTCGCAGGCGTAGCCGAACATCAGGCCCTGGTCGC